>Ga0272442_10000115_pt1 | contig 131401 bp, 119 predicted proteins | sample SSMForm2O_FD_200262 | JGI IMG/M metagenome (GOLD analysis project Ga0272442, IMG submission 200262) | Marine sediment archaeal communities from Little Sippewissett salt marsh, Falmouth, MA, United States - SSM-Form-2O | ecosystem: Environmental > Aquatic > Marine > Wetlands > Sediment ... | reverse complement strand
CAGACCGCTATTTACTTTCACTGCGGGGGGCTTGATCTCTACCCCAGAAGAAAACCAGTGGCTTTCCAAATCATCAGTCCCTAACCACAAGATATGGGGGCCACCCACTCAATTGTGCGAAGAACCAGATAAGTTCACTGTAAACGTCAGATTAATCGATAGTAATATCCACCTTATCAAGTCATTCCTCTGGTTGGGGAAGTGTCATGGTGCGACATGAGCACAAAGACGAAAACCTCCACGTCAAGACGTCTGCGGCAAATCCTCCTTTTTCTCTTTAACCGCAGACCAACGCAGACAAATGCCACGCCGACTTGGCCTGGCATTATCCCTCACGCCCTTCGGGCAGATTCAGCACCATCCTCCTGATCTCCGCTCGCAGGCCCTGAATTGCACCCACCGAAGATTCCCCCTGTTCCACTAAAAAAACGGGATGCTATTGGGCCAAAGGTGGGCCGGTCCGCGCAGTTCGTCATTCTGTGCTGTTCGCGTTTCTGAATCAAATCCTGTAGATCCTGTCAATCCCGTCTAAAATCTTTCAAGCTTGTCCGTCGCCTCTAGGAGTGTGGTGACAATATTCTTGACGCAAAAGAGAAATTAACCTACCATTTTATACTTAATAAGCAATTTCTTTTCAATTTAACCTTAATTTTGGAAGGAGACATGATGCCGGAAAATCACATTGCGGGTAAAGAGCCTTTATGGATACTCATCGAAACGCAGATTCAAAAACTCACTGATGAGGATTTTTCCGAAGCTAACAGCCTGGAAACCGCACGGAAAATTGCCGCTGAGCTGGATGAAACCGGCTATAATGTGTCTAAAAGCGGTGGTAACTGGCTGCAGTTAAAAGCGGCGATAAAAGCACGCAACCGGGTTGGTAGGCCGTTTATACAGGATTTTGACGAGGCGGTTTCCGCGCTCGGCCTGGATGATATCAAAGACACTTACGCCACCGCCATGAAAATCATTCGTGCCCTGGGTAATGATTGGCCTTCCTTTTTGGCATCAGAACACAGGGCCGATGTGGATGAAATTGTCGAAAATAAAAAAATCGATTTGATGATAGCAAGGGCCAAAGAACTCTCCGGTGAACAGGGCATACGCTATCTCATCTCCGGATCGTTTGAGCCTCAAACCATCATGAAGGCTTTAGGAGTATCAGAAGAAGAGTACAATGGCGTAAAATCCCAGGTGGACGCAGAAATCGCCGAAAAAACAAAAATTCAGGAGTTATTTGCCTCCCTGGAAGACGCTTCGGAAGAAGATAAGATTAAACGTCTCCTCAAAGAAAACGCATCAAACGAACTCATCACGGAAATTAGCGGCATCGATCAATCCGCAATCGATGCAGTGAAAAAATCCATGGAAGAAGAACTGGCGGAAAAAAAGAGAAAAGAAGAAGAACTGGCCGCCCAAAAAGCGGCTGAAGCTGCAGGCCCTTCTCTGGAAGATATCAGTTCGGACGATATGCTCGAATACATCGAAGGAATCCGGGAAATCCTGGAGTTTTCTGATGTGGAAAAGGATATCCGAACAATGTGCGAACAGAGTTCTATTCCCCAGGCCCTGGTGGACATCGCGGTTTCTGATCCGGACAAACTGGATGAACTGGAAAAAAAAGCCGAGGGATAATCTAATATTTCTTGGCTCTTGCCATGACCACCAGACTATAGCGCCCTTTTTGGCGTCATATCAACATGATGCCTTGCCATTTGATAAATGTTTGTGATGCCTCAAGCGATTCATTTGAATAATGGCCTTTTTACTCCCCAGGAATTCAATATAGAGGCCATATGGGGGTGTATTTGCGGTTTATCTCTTTAGATTTTTTAATCAGTTATCTTGGCCTGGCGCCCCCGTTCAAAGAATGATATCTCACACAGCGTCGCTGGAGGGGCTATGTCGCCGTGTCGCCTCTGCCCCCCCTTCACTTACCGGTTCGTATTTTCCTCTGACGGTTCTTTATGGCCCTGATCTTGTGCCCCTTCTCCTTGTGCGGTGGCAGTCTCCACCCTTCAAGCTCACCATCGCTTCCGAATATTTTGCGGGGATGAAGCCTTTTGCCGCATTTCGAGCAACGATAAATTTGGTCTCCATCAGGAACAAAATCTTGTTGATCACACCAGTCGTCCATATTCCCTCTCACATAAGGCGATCTGTTATAGAACAGACAGAGTTCCAGAACGCCGCCCCGAAAAGTCTCATTTAGCGCCTGAAAAAATGATTATTTGATGAGCCATGTGTCTGCCGCCTGAATCATTTTGACGAGCTGACCGATAATTGACTTGATCACAAGCCTCATCCATCCCTTTCCTTTTCTTCACTCAAATATTTTCATCGCGACGTCCATGGCGCCCTGATACACCTGTAGTTCCCTGAAAGGCCTAATGCCGCCCCATCACCCCGTCACCTTCGCTGTACGCGCTCCAGAAAGGCCTCGCGCGATACGATGAGATGATCATTTTCCCCCCTCGCCAGGGTCCCAAAGCGATCATGGGCTTCCACATAAAACCGGAGTTTGCGACCCCGCACTTCCACTAGACGGGCCTTGGCCCACACCCGGGCTCCCAGGAGCGTGGCCGCCTCATGCCGGATGTCCACGCGCGTCCCCACGGTAATCATGCCTTCGGGCAGACGGCCCTTAACGGCCTCGCGCGCCGCAAGCTCCATGAGCAGGACCACCTCATGGGTGGATAGCACATCCGATCCGAAGTTACCCACGGCACTCGCTAGATGCTTTTTCGAAACCACCATTTCCATTTCGCCTTGAAGGCCCGCAACAAGCTCCATTGGACACGGCTCCTTTTTCATTTTGTTCCAAATGCAATGAAACGCCTTTCTTTACCGATATTATAATTATGTTTGCTATCTTTAAAAGCTGCAAGCCCAAAAGGAATCGGTTCATGTAAATATTTACATATATGCCGGTTGCCTTGTCTGATATAATGCCACTCTTGGAACAGGAAAAGGAGGAGAGAAATGATTGGATTTGATGAGCTTTTGAAAAAGAGGCGGTCGATCAGAGATTACGAGGAGCGGGAAGTACCCCTCGAGACCGTAAAAGCAATCATCGATGAAAGCTGCCTTGCTCCCAGTTCAGCGAATGGCCAGCCGTGGCGGTTTGTCATTATCAACAACCGGGAGGTGATCAAACAGCTCTCGGATGAAAGCAAAAAGAATCTTGTGGCTGACCTTGAAAAGAACCCGGCGTCACCGAGAAAAAATTATGAGGCGGCGCTTCGAAATCCTGATTTCAACGTCTTCTACAATGCCCCATGCCTTGTGTATGTCTGTGGCCGTAAAGATCTCCGAACGCTGCAGGTGGACCTCGCTCTATTCGCCTGCTACTTTATGTTTTCAGCAGTTGAAAAAGGTCTGGGTACCTGCTGGATTGGCTTGGGAATCTATATCAAGGACCCGCAGCTGCGAAACCTTATCGGAATGTCGGATGGTGACCGAATCGTGGCACCGATTATCGTCGGCTATCCAAAAAGTATTCCCGCTCCTTCCGAGAGAATGGAACCCCGGATTCTCAAGGTAGTCTCATAAAACAAATCTCAACCATATAGGAAAATTGACGTGTGAGTGTGGAGGTCATGTGACCCTCTTTTCAAAAACGAAAAAACGTTGCCCGGAAAACCGCACAAGATCTTCGCCAAGGCGGGCGACGCGCCTCTCCCACAACACCATGCAAGACTTTGCATGGTGTTGACTGACACGGTTCATCGCCGCCGCCGTTGCCCCGTTTTCATTGATCTTCCTGATGGCCCCTCGTTTTTGAAAAGAGGTCCCATGACCGGAATTTGTGTTTTTTAAAACCGAGAATGATGCACCTGTTGAGAGAGCACAACTCAAAGGTTATATTGGGAAGTTCATTTCATAAATGACGCCAAGGCAGAGCCTCGGCGTCCAATGCTAATGGTGCAAAAGTCGAGAATGCGGCTCTTATGATCAGACCCTGCTCCGGCGATAAAAAATGTGCAGATAGCCTTACAGTTCCCAGGCGGCCGGTGTTCCGGCGGCAAAGGTTTTTGGCATTTTGATCATACCGCTGTCCACGGCATCCTTGACCAATGCGGCAGCCGCATCCATCCCCATCTCGTTCATCATGGTAAACGGGCCTTTGGGCCAGGCCAGGGCCGTGCAAATGCCCAGTTCCAGGTCCTTGACGGATACCACCTCGTTTTCAATCAGGTGCGTGACCACAGAAAAGATGGTTCCTCTCAGCCGGTCGACCACTTTTTTGCGAACCGTCGCATCCTGGGCAATGGGGCCGTCTTCCAGGTCCCAGAGCTTTCCGGCCTCGAAATAGGTTTTCAACTGCTCGGGCACCGGGGGAAAGCCCATATCCGATTCGCTCAGGTAATCTTTCATGGACATGGCCGCATGGTAGGCCGTTCCCAGACCGGAGCCGTTCTGGACCCACATGATCCCGTATTTCACGCCGAGCGCTTCCTTGGAAAGGTCGTCCAGGGAGGCCGCGTTGTATGCGTCGCCGAAAAAGGAGTTGAGCACCAGGTAGCTGGAAATAAAAATCGGGTTGATGGCAAACCCCGGAAAATCCTTCACGGTAATGGCCACCTTATTGCAGTGGGCCGCAAAAGCCATGAGGGTCTGATAGGTTTCGTCGCCGGTGTTCTTCTGGCGGATGACTTCCACCAGCCGGTTGACGTTGGCGGGGAAAAAATAATGGAGCCCTGCAGTGCGCTGAGGATTGGGCACGTCGGCCATGAGTTTTTCGATCAGGTAGGTAGAGGTGTTGCTGACCAGGATGGCGTCGTCTGCGATCACCTTGGCCACATCGGCAAAAATCTCCTGCTTCAGCGACATCTTTTCCACTGCGGCCTCTATCACCAGGTCGCAGTCGGCCAGGACGGCGAAATCACTCGACCCGGTGATCCGGCCTGCCACCTCGTCCATGGCCTCCTGGGTCATTTTGCCCCGTTCCACCCTCTTGCTCAGCGCCTGGATCACCCACTTGTCGTACATGGACTTGACCAAGTCATCGTTCAACTCCTTAAACACGACCGTATAGCCGCTTGTTGACGCATTCAGGGCGATGGCAGCGCCCATGACGCCGAATCCCACGATTCCAACTTTTTTAATTTCCTTCATTTTTCCTCCTCCAGTAATGAATAAATGAGCATGCTAACCCAACATGACATTGATAGGGTCAACTCTGCCGTTGACTCTTGGTAATATCTTCAGCTAAATTCTGTATCCGCTTTTTCAGCCCCTTACCAACTTTCGTGTCATATTTTACTCTTTCGACCATGCTGTTGACGGTGAGGTGTTTTTCAACGCGAAATTGTTCCCCCACCGGTTTCAGAGTGTCATTCCTCAAATGCCTTATCTGGAGATTGAATCCATAACGGTCTGGACATGCGGGCAGCCTACCAAAAAACAAGGCAAGGGTCAAAGGCAGACTTTCCCCCTGATTCACCATCAAGGCATCATCTCCCCGTCAAGCCGGGATCTAGGGAGCGGCGTTGCCTTGGATCGTCCCTCCCTGCGGCGTATTACTCATATGCATCAGTCGTCACTCCTCCCGCACACCGCAGCGGAATCTGCGATGCGGCGCCCCCGCTGTTGAGCGGGACAGACATCTAATACCTTGCCGGTGCCCAGGGATGCGCCAAAATCCCTCGATCTCTTTGATGATGCGGAAATTTGACGGTGGATTTAGGTTGCCTTCTTTACGCCATATACATCTTGCGTCGGTTCTTGAATGGCCTCACGTTTTTGCCCGCAATAGGTCCACTGGAGCGAGGCGCTTTAACGCATTAGCCTTGAGGCAAGTCGAATATTTTTCGTACCCATAAAATCCCATAGGAAAAAAAGGTAAAGATTGAGGTCAGTTGTTGCGTCGATGAAGCTAATAGGTTTTGTTGATTTGATTGATTCGGCTGCGTTGGTAAGATCTTGTGGTCTGAAAAAAACATATTTCTTGTTGGTTTAAACCGCTGTGGCCTCTGTGTGAGATATGCTTTTGGCTTTGCAGGATGAAATGCCTGCCCGGTGAAATGCGCAGCATATTTCACTGGAGTCCGTGTCAGCCTGTGTGTGCCTGCCGGGGCGAAGCCTTGGCGAAGACCGGTCTGAGGCTAATTGTTTTTCCCTATGCAGCATTTTGGGCCGGCTCAAGGTGCCGGCCTCTGCTCAAGCGGCCTTCCTGATCATGCCTTCCCGGGTTTCCGCAACTTCCCTGCTTTCAATATACTCGTCGAAAGTCATGAACCGATCGATGACGCCGCCGGGGATGATCTCAATAATCCGATTGACCAAGGTATTCACGAACTCGTGGTCATGGGAGGTAAAAAGAATCACCCCCTGGAATTTGAGCAGGCTGTCATTTAAGGACGTGATCGCCTCCAGGTCGAGTTGGTTAGTGGGTTCATCCAACATCAGGACATTAGATTCGGAAAGCATCATTCTTGAGAGCATGCAGCGAACCCGTTCCCCACCGGAAAGCACGCTGATCTTTTTAATGGCCTCTTCCCCGGAAAAAAGCATGCGCCCCAGGAAGGACCGGGCAAAGTTCTCCCCCTCCTCTGGGGGCGCGAACTGCATGAGCCATTCGACAAGGTTCCGGTCGCCGTTGAAATAGGCGCTGTGTTCCTTGGGAAAATAGGAGTGGGAAATGGTGACGCCCCAACGGAATGTACCGCTATCCGGTTCCAACTCCCCTGCCAGGATTTGAAAGAGGGTGGTCTTGGCCAGGCTGTTTCCGCCCACAAAGGCGATCTTATCCCCGCCGTTCACATTAAAACTCACGTTGTCCAGTACCTTCTCACCATCGATGGTCTTGGTGAGTCCCTCCACTTCAAGGATCACGTTGCCACAGGGTCGTTCCGGCTTGAAGCGAATATACGGGTATTTTCTTGACGACACCGGCATGTCCTCGATGGTGAGTTTCTCTAAGAGCTTCTTTCGGGAAGTGGCCTGCTTCGATTTTGAGGCGTTGGAACTGAACCGCTGGATAAAAGCCTTCAGTTCATCGGCCCGGTCGGTGATCTTCTTGTTTTCCGCCTGTTTCTGTTTCAAGTGCAGCTGGCTTGCCTGGTACCAGAAATCGTAGTTCCCCACGTACACCGAGATCTTACTGAAATCGATGTCTGCAATGTGGGTGCACACCTGGTTCATGAAATGACGATCGTGAGACACCACGATGACCGTGTTCCGGAACCTGTAAAGGAACTCCTCGAGCCAGGCAATGGACTTGATGTCCAGGTTGTTTGTGGGCTCATCCAGAAGCAGGACGTCCGGGTTTCCGAACAGGGCCTGGGCAAGGAGCACGCGCACCTTTTCCCCGCCCTCGAGTTCCTTCATCTTTTTCTGGCACATCTCTTCGATAATTCCCAGACGCTTTAGCAGGGTGGCCGCTTCGGACTCTGCCTCATAGCCGTTCATCTCCGCGAAATCGGCCTCGAGCTCACCGGACCTGATGCCGTCCTCTTCGGAAAAATCGGGCTTTGCATAAAGAGCATCCCTCTCCGCCATAATTCCGTACAGCTTTTCATGGCCCATGATCACAGTGTTTAAAACTGTCTCCTCGTCAAAGGCAAAGTGGTCTTGCTTTAAAACCGCGATTCGCTCCCTGGAACCCACGGAGACGGTTCCGGAGTCCGCTTCGATATCCCCGGCAAGAATTTTCAGAAATGTGGACTTCCCTGAGCCGTTGGCGCCGATGAGTCCGTAACAATTGCCCGGTGAAAACTTGATATTAACGTCTTTGAAAAGAACCCTCTTGCCGTAGGCGAGGGTAATGTTGATTGCTGAAATCATTATTTTTTTGTTCCTTATTCAATAAATAAAAAAACCACAGGAACGAATCCCGTGGCTAGAGCCGTAACTAAGTAAATAGAGACTATCATTTTTCAATTTGAAAGGAAATCTTTTTTTCAGGTATTGATTAATCGCATAGATGGGATGTTGGGATAGGTTCGCACCAGCCCTAATGTTGCGAAAGTCGAGGATGCTGCTCGAAGCTGTTATTTATAAACGTCAACAAGATTTGTTAGATATTTACGTTTTGTGTAGATTGGCATTTTCAATATCAATGAAAGGCAGATTGCATCACTCGCCCGTATCTTAATAGTTTGTTTTTTTTCATCGCTAGTCGAGTGGATGATGCCAACAGAATCATCCTCGGCATTTATTTCAATTTTTGTGATATTTTTTCCCACAAATTCATGAAAAGAGCCGGTGAATTCCTTGACCAATAAATTGTTTTTATTACTCGGGTTGATCAGGAACGCAATGGTTAATATTTCCATAATACCTGTGGATATGGCGAGCGAATTTCTTTTATCTTGGATTTTTGAACTTGGTGTTGGATTATTCGAGGTTTTTGTCAGGATGACCATCGGCTTATTTTTTGCCGGATAAATTTGAACCCCAAACACACACATTTCTGCGAGCATGTCCACCTCCCCTATTTTAAATCTTCTTTGCCTCATTAAAGCACAGCTCGATAATTTTCTTTTGAACCGGCGTTAATGAATCAGCATCACGCACTATCTGCCCCATTTCAAATCATGAATACATTTCAGAATCACAGAAATCAATTAAAAATAAACAAATGATACCTCAAGAGTTAATCAGGATGCGATTTTAAAATCAAGTCGATTTCGTTAGGAATGAGTGGGACAGAATGATCAGGATAGGGAAAACAATGAAGAGTAAAAATCCAGGACATCAAGCGGCAGGAATTTTTGAAGATATTGCGCCCTTTTTCATGTTTTGATGATATTTAAGGTTTATTCATTGACCCTGCGGCATCCACGACGGCTTCTATGATTTTCTGATATCCCGTGCATCTGCACAGATTTCCGCTGATCCCCTCCCTTATCTCTGAAATACTCGGGTCGGGGTTTTCATCAAGGAGGGCCTTGGCTGACATCAGCATCCCCGGAGTACAAAAACCGCACTGAATGCCCCCCTTTTCGATAAAGCTCCTCTGAAGGGGATGGAGACCTTGTGCGTTTCCAAGTCCTTCCACGGTCACAACGCACTTCCCATGAGCGTCAACCGCCAGCACAAGGCACGAATTGACGGTTTTCCCGTCCAGGAGGACCGTACAGGCCCCGCAGTCCCCCATGCCGCAGGCCTCTTTTGTTCCCGTTAGCCCGAAATCTTCCCGCAGGAATTCTGAGAGAAGTTTTTGAGGTTCAATGGCTATATCACAATGCTCTCCGTTTACGGTGATTTCTATATCGATCTTCATTTTACCCCACATGCCTCCGGTAACTTTCGGCGAGGGCCTCCTCTGTGAGCGCCTTGATAAGTGCCTCCCTGTATGTTTTCGAGGCCCTGATATCCGAAATGGGCTCTGTTTCGCCCTTCAATGTCTCCGATGCGGCCTCCAACAACGCCTCTGAAATTTTTTCTCCGATCAGCAACTGCTCCGTCTTGTCGCACCTTATGGGGGTCGGCCCCATCGCGCCCACCGCAATCCTGACATCTTTCACAGTTGAATCATCCCCCTTGAAAGACATGAGGACCGCGATATTGGCTACCGCAAGACCCTTGCTCGACCTTGACGGCACTTTTTTGAAGGCGTATGCCGCCGCCTGATCCATCTCCGGAATGTGGAATCTCCAGATTATCTCGTTGCTTTCAAGGACCGTTTTGCCCGGGCCCAGGAAAAAATCCTTGATCGGCAGAATTCTTTTCCCCTCAAGGTTCATGATTTCCACCTCGGCATCCAGCACCATGAGAACGGGGGCAAAATCCGCAGCCGGGGAGGCATGGGAGATGTTTCCACCGATGGTCCCGATGTTGCGGATCTGAACGTGGCCGATCTTTGAGGCGGCCTCTACCAGAATCGGGCATTTTCCGCGCAGATCTTTCGACTTTTCAACGGCTCTTATGGTCGTGAGAGCGCCCACGTCCATGCCGGATCGGCGAACAATCCCGGTCAGGCCTTTCACCTTCTTGAGGTTAAGGACATACTCAGGCCGGAACACCCCTCTTTTCATCAGGGGAATCAGATCCGTTCCTCCGGCCAGCAGGGCCGTTTTTTCTCCGTGGCTCTCCAGCCTCGAGAGGACCTCGTCCAGGTCTTCGGGTGCTGAATAGTCGAATGGTGTCAGCTTCATAAGTCTTCCGGGTCATTGGGTTCGGGACTCACTCGGGGAATCCCGAACCCCGATTTCTGCTACTTGGCGTGATCAATACCTTCGGTCTCGGTCTTGGAGGACACTTTTCTCACGCCGTTTTCAATCCTGACGATCAACAGCGCCGGATGGGCTTGGTTGTTTTTGTCAAACTGAATTCGGCTTGCAAGTCCCTCATAATCCGTCTTTTCCATGGCAGAACGCACCTTTTCCGGATCCACGCTTCCTGCCCTCTTGATCGCCTCTGCGATAATATAGACATTGTCGTACCCTGCTTGAGCATACTGGTCGGGACTCTCCTGTGTCAACTTCCGGTATGCGGCGACGAATGCCTTGTTCTTCGGCGTATCGATGATCGACTCATATCGCTCCATAAGGTACATGCCCTCGGCGGCGTCCCCGGCCAGCTTGATGAAGTCGTCCGTGATTTGCCCGTCAGATCCCAGAAGGACAAATTTATTGAGCATGCCGAGTTCCCCCATCTGGATGTTGATCCTCGATCCGTTTTCCGGACGTGCAACGATATCGATGGCGTCCGGTTTCTTGGATTTAAGCTTGGTCAGATAGGGGTAGAAGTCCTGAGAGCCCGGATCGAAAAAGTCTATCGAAATAACCTCGCCCCCCATCTCTTTAAGGATCTTGGCATAAGTTTCGGCAGTGCTCCTGCCCCAATCGTCGTTCACCGCAAGGAAGGAGACCTTTTTGACTCCCAGTTTTTTTATCCAGAACCCAACAAAGGCCGGACCTTCCATCAGGGCATTTTGTCCCGCCCTGAAGTACCACTTATTGCCCTGCTTCGTGAGCTTGGGAGACGTCACAATGCCGGACAAAACAGGCATGGAAATATTCTTGCTCTTTACGATTTCGGAAATAGCGAAAACCGTAGAGCTGCAGGTATCGGCGATCAGCACATCCACCTTGTCCTTGAATATGAGCTTGCTAGAGGCATTTACCCCTTCCGTGGGTTCGCATTTGTGATCCTCGACGATCAGTTGCAGCTTCTTGTCAAGGACGCCCCCTGCGCTGTTGATTTCATTGACTGCGATCTTGGCCCCATCAAGAGCCTTCAACCCCACCCTTGCGGCATGCCCGGTCGTGGCCACGGCAAAACCGATGTTAATCGTGTCGTTTGCCCATACGCTACCAAAAGGTATGAGAATAATGGCGAGTAGAAACGATAAAAGCACTGTCTTTTTCATCATGCAACCTCCTTCAAAAACTAAAATATATGGATGTTAACTGAATAAGCATGGGAAAGGGAGACGAGTCCCGCCCCCCATGCTAGCCTCCCAAATAGGCCTGCCTTACCTCTACTCTTGATAGCAAATTCTCTGATTTTTCATGGAACACCACCGAACCGTTCTCAAGCACATAGCCCCGATCCACGAGTTTCAGGACAAAGGACTTCTGTTCAACCAAAAAGAGGGTCACACCGATTTTCTGAATGTCTTTGACGATCTTTATAATTTCCTGAATGGCGACAGGAGACAGTCCCAAAGAGGGTTCGTCGAGAAGCAGAAGCTTGGGATCGGACATAAGAGCCCGTCCTATGGCGAGCATCTGCTGCTCGCCCCCACTGAGGGTCCCGGCCAATTGCTCGCATCGTTCCTTGAGGAGAGGGAAGTACTCAAAAATTTTCTCAATGTTTTTCCGGACCTTCATCGTGTCGCGATAAATGTACCCCCCGACTTTGAGATTCTCCATGACGGTCATATCGGGAAAAATTTTTCTCCCTTCCGGGACCTGGGCAATACCACGTCTTACGATTTCATGGGGTCTCAAGTGATCGATCTTCTCATCCAGGAATCGAATGTCCCCTGAAACAGGCCTTATGAGACCGCAGATGGTATTCAGCGTGGTCGTCTTTCCGGCCCCGTTGGCCCCGATTAGACACACCGTCTCGCCGGACCCGATTTTCAGCGACAGGTCTCTCAATGCCGCGACTTTCCCATAGCGGCAGGTCATGTGCGATACCTCAAGCAAATTCCAATTCCTCCCCAAAATAAACCTTGATGACCTCCGGGTTCTTGATGATGTTCTCCGGGACGTCTTCTACCAGCCTGATGCCGTGGTCCAGAACAAGAATCCTGTCACACAGCTTCATCATCAGCTTCATATTGTGTTCGACAATAAGGACCGTAATGTCCTTTGAACGCAACTCCCTGACCAGATCGGCCAGCGCTTCACTTTCGGCCTGGTTCATGCCGGCCGCCGGCTCGTCCAGCAAGAGAAGCTTGGGGTCTGTGGCCAGGGCAATTGCGATCTCAAGCCTTCTCTGATCCCCATAGGAAAGACTTTCGGCCCTTTCCCCCTCCTCATGGGCGAGGCCGGTAAAGGCGAGCAACTCCGCAACCCTCTTTCCAGCGTATTCTCTGTCCAGCCTTGTCTTTCGCCTACTAAAAATCGCATCAAATACACCGGAACAGGTCCGGGAGTGGGTCCCGATTCTCACATTATCCGCAACGCTCAGCTTGTCGAAAAGGGAGGTGCTCTGGTAGGTCCTCACAATGCCCGATGAGGCGATGCGATGGCTCGGCAGCCGGGTCATGTCTTTTCCGTCGAACAGGATACGGCCCCTGTCAGGTCTGAGAAAACCCGTTGTCAGGTTGAAAAACGTGGTCTTTCCGGAGCCGTTCGGCCCGATGATTCCGAAAACCTTACCGGGTTCGACCTCAAAGGTGAGATCCGACAGTGCAAGCACTCCGCCGAAATTTTTCGTCAGATTTTCTACTCTCAGAATACTCATTTCTCTGCTTTCACTTTGGAAATTTTTTGCCAGATGCCGTACATGCCCTCCGGCATAAAGAGGACGCCCACAATCATGATCAACCCGAATATGACCAAACGGTATTCCGCCAGGGCCCTCAGGAATTCGGGCAAAAACGTGAAGATCACCGCACCTATGATCGGCCCGGCTATCGTTCCGGCCCCTCCTATGATGACCATGATGAGAGGTGTTGCGATATAATACCAACCGAAGATCTCAGGGCTGATATAGGTCACATACTGTGCATAGAGGCCCCCTGAGGCCCCGATGAACATGGTGGAAATGATCAGTGCGACAATTTTAGCCCTGGAGGTGTTGATCCCGACGGATTGCGCGAGCTCTTCATTCTCCCGGCAGGCATCAAAGGTATCTCCTGCGCGGGAGTGGCGAATCCGGTGCAGAACAAAGATGCCCAGGATAACGAAACACAGAATCAAATAATAGTTGGACAGGGCGGAGTCAAAACACAAACTGCGTCCTCCGATCAGGGGAATGTTGGGAGGTTTGATCCCCGTGATCCCCATCGGACCATTGGTCAGGGACTGCCAGTTGACGGCGATCAGCCGAATGATCATGGCAAAGGCCAGTGACACGATCGCGAAATAGGGCCCCTTCAACCTCAGGGACGGATAACCGATGAGGAATCCGAAAAGTCCACTGATCATGACGGCAAGGCATAGGCTCAGAAACCAGGGAATCCCGACGTTCAAGAGCAAAATAGCATAAGCATAGGCCCCTATTCCGAAATAGGCGGAATGGCCGAGGGAGAGCTGGCCGAGAAAACCTACGATGATATTCAGCCCTACGCTGAAGAGAACAAATATCCCTGACATGACGAGAATATGCTGCCCATAAGGATTTCGGATCAACAAAGGCAGCGCAAAAACAATCAAAAGAAAGGCGATTAAGTGAAGTCGCGATCTCATTTTAATCCCTGCTTTCCGAATATCCCCTCGGGTCTGAACAGGAGGACCACGATCATGATCCCGAAGGCAATCGCATCTTTGTAGCTTGTGGAAATAAAACCGGCGGCCATGCTCTCCACGACTCCAAGAATAAAGCCGGCGGCAATCGCCCCCTGCACATTCCCCATGCCACCCATAATAACGACCGAGAAGGCCTTGATGACCGGCACCTCACCCATCATGGGCGAAATCGTATGCAAAGGCCCGATAAGACCGCCCCCGAGGGCCGCCAGGGAACAACTGAGCCCGAAGCTGAACAGGTGCACCCTTCGGATATTGATGCCCATCAGGGAAGCCGTATTACTGTCTTTGGCCACCGCCCGCATAGCGATCCCGATTTTTGTTTTTTTTATGAGGAGATAGAGCGCGAGGATAATCAGAATGCCCGCCACAAAGATGAGCATCCGCTGGGGGGTAATATAGATGTCGAAAAGACAGATCGGTTTCCGGCTCAGGGGTGAGGGTATCGATCTGGGAATAGGCCCCCATAGAATCAGTGCCATGTGCTGGAAAAATATGGACAGGCCGAGAGTGGACAATATCAGCGGCATGAACCCCCTTGACTGCAAGGGCTTGATGGCAAGGAACTCCACGACCGCACCCAGGGCAAAGATGATCAGCCCTGAAAGAAGAAGACTCAAAAAATAATTCAGTTCAAGGGTCGCGACGAGAAAAAAAGTGGCCACGGCGCCAAGCATATAAAACTCGCCCTGTGCGAAGTTGCCTACATTCATGATTCCGAAAGCAATGGTCAGTCCGACCGCCATCAGGGTATAGATGACACCGATGACGAGACCGTTGGTAAGCTGCTGCGCGATTTGTACGACGAAATCCAACCTGCGGCTCTCCCTTCTTCCTGTCTTGATGAAAGCTAACTCGGTTTTGTGTCTTTCTGTGCCTCCAGAACCTTCTCGGGGGTCAGGGGAAGGCTCTTGATTCTTCTTCCAATGGCATCATAGACGGCATTGGCAATGGCGGGGGCCACCGGAATGGTGGCGCCTTCGGCAATGCCTTTTGCCCCGAAGGGCCCCCCGGGGTCCTCGGTCTCTACAAAAAAGGTCTCTTGTTCGGGGGCGTCTGTTGCCCTTGGAACCTTGTAGTCAAGAAAGGACGGGTTCAGGACGTGCCCATCCTCTATTTTCAGTTCCTCAAAGAGGGCCCCTCCAAGGCCCATCACAGAGGCCCCCTGGATCTGGCCTGCGGCGGTAAGAGGGTTGATCGTATACCCGCAGTCCGTAGCGGAGGAGATGCGGCGCACGGACACCTGCCCGGTGCCCGTATGGACCTCCACCTCGGCCATCAATGCCCCGAAGGCATAGGCGGGGGAGGCGTTTCCAACCCCTGTCCTGGGGTTCGAGACGCCCAGATCCACATCAAAATATCCCGTGGCGAGGATCCCTTTGCGGCCCTGGTAGATGGAAAACTTTGCCACGTCCTCGATTGGAACCTTCTTCTGTGGGTCGGCCGAATCGCAGACGGCGTTGTCTTTGCAAACCAGATGATCGGCATCGGCCTGAAGCATCTCGGCCGCCGTTCGGAGGACCTGCCGCTTCACATCCCTTGCCGCCTCCAGGACGGCGTTGCCTGTGAAGTAGGTCGTGCGGCTCAGCCAGCTTCCCAGATCAACGGGCGTGTAATCGGTATCACCCGACAGAACCTGCACCCTGTCCAGAGAAAGGCCGAGTTCTTCGGCCGCAATCTGGGACAGGATCGTATGCAGGCCCTGGCCTATCTCCGACGCGCCGGTTGTAAGGGATATCGTGCCGTTCTCATTGAGTCGCATGAAGATACCGGATCCGCCATGACCCACCTTGGAACCTGAATAGTATCCCCAGCAGGACACGCCGACCCCCACCTTCTTGCGGGGGTCTTCACTCCCTTGCCTGACGCTCTTTCGCTTCTCTTCGATCTTTTCCAGGCACTCCGTGAGTCCACAACTCGTGACCTTCCATCCATGGGGTGTCGTCTCCCCGGGCAGCCTGGCGTTCTTGAGCCGGATTTCAACGGGATCCATGCCGAGGTCTGCAGCGATCATGTCCATCTGGGAATCGTCTGCAAATCTTGCCTGGAAATTCGTCACCCCGCGCATGGCGCCGCAGACCGGTTTATTGGTGTAGACGCGATACCCCTTGAAGGCCATGTTTGGAACCCGATAGACCAGGCTGATCTGCCCTCCGATCCTCCCAAATATACCCGGCCCAAAACTGTTGTATGCCCCGCCGTCCATCACGGCCCGGCATTCTTTGGCGACAAGGGTGCCGTCTTTCTTGAATCCCGTCTTCAACCTGATGATCGTTGGGTGCCGGTGACGGGCCGTGATAAATTCCTCTTCTCTGGAGTAGGAGATCTTGACCGGTCGCCCGGTTTTCATCGACAGGAGGGCGCAACAGAATTCCGGCGCCAGGGCCTCGATTTTTCCCCCAAAAGCCCCGCCGACATGAGTCTTGATGACTTGGATTTTATCAAGGGGAAGGCCGAGCAATTGGGACAGATCCTTTTGGACGAAATAGGGCGACTGGGTGGAGCTCCAGACCGTGACCTTTCCCGAGGCGCCCACGGAGGCGAGGCCGGCATGCGGCTCCAGAGGGCAATGGGACATCATGGGGGTGGTAAACTCGTCCTCCCTGATATAGTCCGACTCCTTGAATCCCTTTTCCACATCCCCGAATGCCATTTCCCCTTCAAAGGCGATATTGCCGGGTGCGCTGTGGATTAGGGGGACCCCTTCCGACATGGCTTCGAGCGGATCAAAGACGGCGGGAAGGATGTCATACTCCACCCGGATCAGTTCCAGGGCCTCCCGGGCGGTCTCTTCGTCAACGGCCGCCACCGCGGCGATCTCGTCCCCCTCATACCGCACCTTGTCCACGGCCAGACCGTATTCGTCAACCGTTTCCGGAAACATGGGAAGACCGCCATACTTCCTCCGGGGTGTATCCGCCCCGGTTATAACGGCTTTGACCCCCTTGAGCCTGCTCGCACGAGAAGTATCTATATTCAGAATTCCGGCATGGGGATGGGGGCTCCTGAGTATCTTTCCATGGAGCATTCCGGGGAGAAAAAGATCAACGGCATACCTTGCTCGCCCTGTGGCTCTTTCAATCCCGTCGACAACGGGATGGGGCTTCCCCACCGTTTTGTATGCCCATTTCTTGTCATCGCGTTTTTCCACATAACCCTCTCTGTTCGATCAACCCTCGTCTCTCATCGGCCGGGCTTATCCGACCTCTCTCCACCCGGCAACAAGATCCCGGGAATCCACGACCAGGCCCAAATGAAGCGAGATAATATTTAAGGAGGCCTCTTCCATCTCCGGATTGAAGCCCCGTGTGAGATCCCTGGGTACCAGGATGTTATGGCCCCGGTTGGACCCGTCAAATGACGTGCTCAAGACACAACAATCCGTCATGATCCCCGTGACCACGATGGTGTTCTTTCGAATATTCCTCAAAAGAAACTCGAGATCCGTTGTGAAAAAGGCGCTCAGTCTTTTTTTCGTATCCACGGTCAAATCATCTTCGTGAACATCCACCGCAAAGTCACACCATTTGGAGCCTTCGATGTTGTGCATATCCGCGTTGGGTATGGGCCCCACCGTCATCGGAAAGACCCTGCGCCAGGCCGCCTTCATGCCCTTGACGTCGTCAATGCCGCCTTTTCGGTTCACAACATGGACATGAATGACGGGAATCCCCACGCTCCGTGCTTTTTCATTGAATTGATTGACCGGTTCAATAATATCTCTTCCGCGGGGGCAGGGGCAGGTGACGTCGGGGCCTTCATCCAGGTGCCCACGGCACATGTCCAGTTCAACCACGGCGGTATCGGCGACGTCGAAGTAGTCATCAAACTCGGGCGGCAGGTGCTTTTTCGTTCCGTAAAAATAGGCCTCCATAGCATATTTCTCCTTGAAAAACGGATGGGAGATTCCGCCGGGTTTCACTGAAATCCCCCATCCTCTGAAATCAGAATGAGGGAACCCTCCATCCCTTGGGTGCCCATTGATATTTGATGAATTTCTCCATTTCAGGGTCATCCATACTCTCTCTGGTAAACGGTGGGTTGGGGACAAAGATAAGTTTCGGAGCATCCTCACCGTTCAAAATCCTGACCGCCGTATCAATGGCCCAGGCACCCTCCAGGATAGGGCTTTCACCCACATTCATGCTGATATAGCCTTTTTTCAAATAGTCCGCTCCTTCGGGTGAGAAAGAGGCCGTTGTGATCAGGACCTGCCCCAACTTTTTCGCAGCCCTCACGGCATTGGCCGCACCCATGGACATGCCGTCGGCTGCGGCATAGCAGAATTGCATATCAGGAAAGGTGAGCAAGAGATCGTCCATGATTTTCTGGGGTGCGGCAATGTTGGGCTCGCACCACTTTTCAGTGAGGATCTTCATGCCGGGATATTTTTTCTTGAGGGTTTCCCTGAAGCCCTTGGCCCGGTTCATGGCCCAGTCAACGCCGGCGGGTCCTGAAAGCATGATCCCCTCGCCTTTGCCCTTCAACTGTTCTCCAATGTATTCCGCCTCGATCTGCCCGATTCTGTAGTCATCATCGAGAACCGCCGAGACGATTTTGTCGCTGTAAGTCCTGGAGACGAAATTCATCGCAACGATCCCCTTTGAAGCCGCCCTTTCCATCACCTCGATGGTCCCTTTCGAACTGATGGCGCACATGATGATGGCATCGACCTTTCTGACAATGAGATCTTCCACTTGTTTGATTTGTTTCTCCAGGAATGCAAATCCACCGGCATCGTAAAAAAGGAGTTCCACGCCCAGCTTTTCAGCCTGGCTGAATACACCGTAGGCCGTATTCCGCCAAAAAGGCGCACCCATCATGGGGACACACACCCCGATGGTATAGTGCTTCTTGGGTGTGGGTGTGACCCACTTTTCGACCTCAGGATAGGCCGGTTTTTCCTTCTCTTCAGCCCAGGCAATACCTGAAAAAAGCAAGCCCATCAAAAAGACGAGCAACATCATAATCCCTGTGGGTGTTCTGCTCCCTCTCATGATATGATCCTCCTCTTTGCAATAATTAAAGTGGTTATCTCCTCATGCAGCCCTGAAAGGGTGCACCCCGCGCCGACTGCTTGAATGGCCCTCCTTTCTCTTCATCATTCGCTCTTATCCTTGGGTCCTTTACTCCTTTGCATATCGAAATCGGTCTACGATCACGGCCAGAATGATGACCATCGCCATGATCATCATCTGGAGGTAGCTGTTTACATTCAAGATATTGAGGCTGTTGGATATAAGACTCAGCACAATGACGCCGAGGAACACCCCCCAGAGCTTTCCTTCACCCCCGAAAAGACTGACCCCACCGATGACCACAGCGGCAATCGCCTCAAGAGGGGCGCCGGTTCCCAAATTGGGTTGACCCGAATTCACCCGGGATGAGAGGACAACGGCGGCCAATCCGGTCAAGAGACCGCAGTACATATAGGTGCTAGCCTTGATAAGTTTTACATTGATTCCGGAGATCCGGGCGGCCTTTTCATTGCCGCCCGTGGCATAGATATATCGGCCGAATCGTGTTCGATGGAGGATCACAAAAGAAATGACAAAAATCAGAACCGCGATGAGAAGCGGCACGGGAAAGGGGCCCACATATTCGGTCCCAAGGTATGCAAAGCTGTCCGGCAGGCCATAGATGGATTGTCCGTTCGTGATCATCAATGCCAGGCCTCTTGTAAAGGACATCATGCCGAGGGTTACGACAAAGGGAGAAATATTGAAAAACGCAATCAGAGAACCGTTGACCAGCCCAAACCCGCCGCCGATGAGGATGCCCAGTATACACCCTGGAACGACCCCGAACTGTAACATGGCCATGGTCGATAGGACACTGACGGCCCCCATCACCCCCCCTTGGGAAAGATCCAGGCCCGCGATCAGAATGGGAAACATCTGGGCGACCGCGATGAGGGCCAAAAGCGAAAACTGTCTGGATATGTTCTGAAGATTTGCAAAGGTGGCAAAATTCTTCTGGTTGAGCGCGGTAATGACGACGAGAAGCAGGATAAGCAGAGGAATGAATCCCATTCCGGTCATTAACCGCCTGGTCCGATGCCACAAGTGCTCTGAACGACTCTTTTCTTGAACCTCAAGCATTGAAGACCTCACTGGTTGCAATGTCACGGCAACGGAATTTCAATGCCGTTGCTCTTTTCCGAAAATGGCCCTCAACAGGTTTTCCTGAGTGGCCTCCGGGCCGCTGAATTCACCGGTGACACGCCCTTGATACATGGCAAGGATGCGGTCACACATGCCGATCAATTCGGGCAGTTCGGCGGAGGAAATCACGACGCCCGCGCCGTGCCTCACCAGCTCATTGAGCAAATGATAGATCTCTACTTTAGCGCCGATATCGATTCCCTGAGTGGGTTCGTCAAAGAAGAAGATCTGAGACCGGCAACAAAGGGACCTTGCAATAATGACTTTTTGCTGGTTTCCCCCGCTGAGGTATTCCAGCAGGGTTCGGATATTCGCCATTTTGATTTGAAGCTTTCCCGCAAAGTCTGTAGCGGATTTTTTTTCCCGTTTTTTTCTCAAAATCCCCAGGCGGCAATAATGCTTCAACGATGAAAGGGTAATGTTCTCCGTGACGGCCATACGCGCTACGATGCCCTCTTCTTTTCTGTCCGAAGGGAGGTAGCTGATGCCCTGGTTGATGGCGTCGCGGCTGGATGTGATTCTTGCAAGACTTCCGCCAATCGTGATGGCCCCTTCAGAGTAAGGCTCGACACCGGCAACAGACCGGAGAACCCGCTCTTTTCCGGAGCCCAAAAGGCCGGCCACCCCTATTATCTCCCCTGCGAACAGCGAAAAGTTGACATCCTCGAAAAAGGGGGATTGGGTAAGATGTCGAACATTGAGAACCTCCCCCCCCTTTTGGGTATTCTCCTTTGGAAACCTTTCCGAGATCTCCTCACCCACCATGAGGCCGATAAAATGATCGATACTTGTCCCCTTGACCGGGCGCGTATCGATATACTTGCCATCGCGCAAAACCGTAATGCGATCGCCGATTCTCTCGGCCTCCTCGAGACGATGGGAGATATAGATGATTCCAACGCCTTGTTCCTTTAATTGAAAAACCATAGCAAAAAGACGGTCAATCTCTCTGGGAGTCAGGGTCGAGGTCGGTTCGTCCATAATAAGGATTTTTGATCGCGTGGAAAGGGCGCGCGCGATTTCCACCAATTGCTTTTCAGCGGTGTTCAGACGACTCACGGTTTCTGTCGGATCAAGGGGCAGTTCCAAGTTCTTGATCAGATTCCGGCACGTGTCATTCATGCCTTCGTTGTCCAGCAAAAACGGAACACGATGTTCCGTCATCTCCCTGCCCAGGAAGATATTCTGAGCGACCGTGAGGTGCGGGATTAAGGCAAAGTCCTGATAAATCGTAGAAATACCGAGTTTTTTCGCCTGGTGCGGCTTTTGTATCTCGACCCTCTTTCCTTCAATGGATATCTCCCCCTCATCGGGGCGATAGACGCCGGAAAGGATCTTGATCAGGGTCGATTTTCCTGCTCCGTTCTCTCCCAGGATAAGATGAACCTCACCCGGACGAAGATCGAAATGGACCTTTGAAAGGGCCAATACACCGGGGAACCTCTTGGTGATATTTTCCATTTGTAAGAGGAGGTTATGCTTGCGGTTTTGCACACCTGGCATTTGATCCATCCGAGGAATGATTAAATGGGCCGACGATAAAATGAAAAAAAAGAGGCATTTGCGGGCGCACCATGAATAACTGCTTGACTTTATATGTTTATTTCGGTTTCACCGTCCCCACTTCTCATGGGCGGAAACCAAGAGATGGCTTTTCCGCGCGGTGGATGGCGCACTTCTCGGGTTGATTTCGGGCCATTTATTGATCAAGGCCTTCATATTGCCCGAATAATGCTTTCATCTCACTCACATGTTTCAGTGCGGCCACGCGTGCGGTTTCCGGGTCTTTGGCCTTGATGGCGTCAAGGATTCGCCTGTGTTGATCGATGATTGCCTCATTATCCGGTGATTCGACAACATAAGAACCGGTCGTCTGATAAATGATGTCCGTCAAGGCCCGTATCAACAAAATGATGGCAGGGTTCTTGGCCCCCGTCGCGACGCAGATATGAAAATTGAAATCCGCCGGACGGCGAGGAAGACAGCGGGACATCCTTTCCTTAAGATTAACGATAGATGCCTCCATGCTCTCGATGTCCTCCGGTTCGGCCCTGATCGCGGCCAGTCTCGAGGCCTCGGGTTCGAGAACACCCCTCACCTCGGCAAGATCTGACACAGTCGCCTTGCCTAATTTTAAAAGCTCATTCAGGGAATCCCGAACAGGCTCAAAACCCGGTTCCCGGACGAAAAAACCTCCCCCCGAGCCTTTTCTGATCTGGAGGAGACCCGATTGTTCAAGATTGAGAACCGCAGATCGAACCGCAGCCCTGCTGGCGTTGAAGATATTGGCGAGTTCACGTTCGGTAGGCAGCTTGTCGCCCGGCTTGAACCTCTCCGTGTAAATCGCCTCGCGAAGCTGTCTGGCAATGACTTCAAAGGTCCTCTCGGTCCGTAACGGTTCAAACATACAAACCCCTGGTTTGAGGTTAAAGTTTAATGTCTAATCCAAATAATAAATTCTATAGCCTTTTGTCAACAGATTTTATTCCAATTTGGACCCGTTTTAACTCGCGACCATGGCTCAAACTTTCCGAATCACCCACAACAAATAGTAAAAACCATAAAAATTCATATGCTTACAACGAAGCATATAGGATAAATCACATCTTTTCCGCATGGCTTATGTCATCATTTTTCCTCAGGTATGAAATGAAGGTGCGGCAAGAAGGAAACAGGGTCGGCAGGGATTAATGGTCTTCTTGTTGAAAAAATGGCCTACAAAAATACAGGGATTGAAGACGCGGACGGGGAATTGGTTTCGGCCATGATTGTTACATACTTGGATGACCCATCACAATATGCGACAATGTCAAACGCAACATCCGGGATCAAAGGAAAGAGACAGGAAATGCGGTTACATATGTTTTGAAGATATCCCCTTTTTCGACATGACTCAATCTGGTCCGTAAACAGATTGACTGTCAAGATTGAGGTTTCTGAAAGGCAATCCCAACGCGAATTCGAGGATGAATTAAAGATCTACCAGAAGCGAAATGAATTGCGGCAAAGCGGCAAAAAAATAGCAAAGGTTTACAGACTGTTGCACCTTTGGTGCACTGCACCATTTACTCCTAGCATGCGGCGCGGTGATTGTTTGCCTTCCCGCCAGCATAGGATTGAGGTGAGTGGAAATGTGCCGGCATTTACACGTCATTCTCAAAGGATTCAACCTTTGCCATTTTTTATAAAATCATTCAATTTCAACACGTTAAATGGTGTAGACGGCGGGACTTGAACCCGACGCGGGTTAATAAAATCGTTATATTTTTATGTATCGCACCGTATTTATAACATAATTCAAAATAAGGTTGACAAACAGGCCCATAATATTGACAATTAAAAAACATAATATTGACAAAGGTGATCTATGGCAGGTGTACGTAATCGTGGTGAAAAAATTCGGAAATTCATTGTAAATAACGTTGAGAGCCATAAAAATGACATTGTGACTCTAACAGCTAAAGAGTTTAGTATTTCTCGACAAGCAGTTAATGTGCATATTAAGAGGTTGATTAAACAGAAGTCCATTATAGCAGAGGGGACTACCAGAAATAGATCTTATCGATTACACCCGATTTTAGAAGATACAAATACATTTGAGCTATATGGGCTTGAAGAAGACCGAGTGTGGCGAGACTTTGTTAGTCCAAAGTTAGGAATATTGCCAGACAATATAATAGATATTTGGAATTATGGTTTTACCGAGATGTTAAATAATGCTATTGACCACTCTCAAGGTCGTTATGCCATTGTTTCTGTTAAAAAGAATCCCATATTCTCCGAAATAATTATCACTGATGATGGATTAGGAATTTTTACCAGAATCCAAAAATTTCTTAATTTAAATGATGAACGTCATGCTGTTTTGGAACTTTCGAAAGGAAAGTTAACTACGGATCCAGTCAACCATACAGGTGAAGGAATCTTTTTTTCATCTCGAATGTTTGATGAATATGCAATTTTGTCGGGTGGTGTATACTTTTCACATGAGTACAATAAGCCCGAGGATTGGATAATGGAACGTAATAATCCAAGCACAGGGACAACTGTCTTCATGAAAATGGCAAACAATTCAGCCAGGAAAATAAAAACTGTGTTCGATGATTATGCATCTGGAGTAGACTATGGATTCGATAAAACAGTAGTACCTGTATCATTAGCACGTTATGGTAATGAATGGCTTGTTTCTCGTTCTCAAGCAAAACGATTATTAGCACGAATAGATAAATTCAAAATTGTAATTCTTGATTTTGAAGGAATCGATCAAATCGGGCAAGCATTCGCCGATGAAGTGTTTCGCGTTTTTAATAATAACAATCCTGAAATTCAGCTTCATTTTATCAGAGCCAAACCTGATGTGGAGGATATGATTGTACGGGCGCTTAGCAGCAGAGTAGGGAATGAACAATAACAAGTGATTAGCTGGGTTCGTTGTATTTTTATGAAATCCCGTGTTATAACAAATCATCCTTACCCTACAACATTTCTACAACCTTAGGCAGGAGAGCCAGAAGCATAATGAGTATTCCGGGCGATTCCGGCACCTCCTTCCGATTGATTCCGACATCCCATTCCGGAGCATTCCGCCACCCCCAGGGCGGAGCAATTGACTTTGAATATTACGACGATGATAAAGAGATGGTGTTGGGCGAAAGTCAGATACCCCTTCTCCGGGAGAAATGGGCCAGTCTTTCCGAATACATAAAGGAAATCAAACAGGGATTTTCGAGGTTTTACAACCGCCGGCACCGCCGGAAGGGATTCTTTTGGTCCGGCCGGTTCAAAAGCGTGATCGTGGATAACGGTGAAACATTGATCAATTGCCTGGCCTATATTGGTCTCAATCCAGTTCGTGCAGGAATTGTGAAGAAGCCCGAAGCATACCGGTGGTGTTCACTGGGATATCATCTTCAAAGGAAGAACGAGAATGAATTCCTCTCCCTGGATTTCGGACTTAAGGAGTTCGGTGTGAAAGGCAAAACGGAAAGGCTTAGGTATTATCGCAGGTTCGTTTATGAAAAGGGGCGGGTTGAGGGCGCTGAGAAGGAACGTGAGAAAAACTTTGAAGTGACTGAGATGGATCGCTTTCGTTATCGAACGAGGTATTTCACAGACAGCGGGATCATTGGAAGCAAAGTCTTTGTTGAAAAGATATATCAGCATTTCAAACACCATTTTTCATCAAAACACGAAAAGCGACCAAAAAGGATCACCGGTTTATCTGGCCTCTATTCCCTGAAACGTCTTTCGGAAGCCATTTACTAAACCCAGGGTGGGTCAATTTTGGGTGATCAAGGTGCGTCATTTTTCAGTTACCGTTTAGATCTATCCCTCAACCCTATCCTCCAGTCATATACCACCACTCCTGGTCGGCGATAATACCCCCTAAAATACCGATTTATTCTTAAGGGAGAACAATCGTGCGCTTATAGTGGTTCAAAATGAGATGACAATCATTAAATAGGATAATTTACCGGTCCTTTATTTTTCATATTTATGGAGATTTTCTATAACCTGATGATATCTCCTTGATTTAAATAAAACCTTTCCGTATAATTTTAATTCTATCATACGTTTGCGAGGTTCTTATTATGGATATCAATAAGAAATACATTGTCGACGAGCACGGCAACCCGAAAGAGGTTATAATCCCTATCGAGCATTTTAGAAAGATGGAGGAACTCCTGGGTTGGGATCTCGATGACGAAACCCTTCAACAGCTCCGTGAAGCTAAGATGGATCGAGAAAAAGGAAATAAAGAGGCTTACATAGATCTGGATTCCATCTGATGAGCAAGGTCATTATCCATCGTCACGCCGTAAAATACCTCAATCGCCTTCCGGAAAAAACCAAACAACGAATTCAAGAGATACTGAAAAAGCTCGAAAATAAACCCTTAGGCCAATCCAATGTCAAGCATATGGTGGGTGAATGGGCCGGATTTCACAGAATAAGGGCAGGGAATCTCAGGGTTATTTTTTGGTATGACCCAACCGAGGATATCGTTTACGTGGATCACATCGGGCCAAGAGGTGATATTTACAGATGATAGACTGACGGGGCTTCCTTTATTGGGTGACACCTTCAGAAAAATAGGCAAAATTCCGACAGGGAAAAATGGGCACTTAATAGAAAACGGGGAGTTGCCGATTGAGGTTAACTCCCCGAAAATATTTAGCAAAAAGACTTAATAAATGGTGCCGAAGGCGGAACTTGAACCCGACGAGGAATAATAAAATCAAAGAGTTACAGACTATTGCACCTTTGGTGCACCATTCTATTTCAGGTGACAACAAGTTTCACTTCCCGTCAGTACGGGATTAAGGTGAGTGGAAAGGTGTCGGCATTTACGCTTCATTCTCAAATGATTTGTTCGACCTTGGTTTTTCAATAAGTCTTCCCGTTACAAACCGATGGAGAATGCTGGATATTAGAGTCTGATAAGGCATGCCATCTTCAACTGCCCTTGTTTGAAGTTCATCAAGCACCATGGACGAAATCCGGATGTTGACACGCTTGTCTTTTTTTAAAGTCTGACGAGCGTACCCTCTGTGTTTTTCAATTTCTTCTTCAAGATTCTTAACGGATTTCCATTCTCCCCGTTCATAGCTATCAAGAAGATCCTTTTCTTCCTTATCAAGTCTTAACTTAGCCATTTTATTCCCCCAAATATTCACGGGTCGCTTTACGACTCGGAATAATTGTTTTTAAAAATTTGCCTTCTTCATCCTCAACAAATGGAACCAGATAGGCATAGTTTTCGACCTTAACAACCAATATCTTTTGATTCGGATATTTCAATCGATTCGGGTGCTCAATGACATCGAGAAGATCACCGCGTTCAATGTGCAGGATGATCCGTTCAAAGCCGACGCCACGTTCTGCCTTTAGTTTCTCATTTTTTTCATGATTCCATTTATAGTAGATCATAGGCATCATTTAAGCACGATGTGTGCCTTATGTCAACATGATAGATGGTCGGTATTTTTTGCATGAGTGATGACGAACTGTAGGGCTGCCAGAACCGGACCGAGATGAAGAATGGCGACAAAAAAATGTCGTTTGAATTGCCACGAAAAAAAGGGTTGCACCAACGTAATTTCAAATACTTGGCACAACCCTAAACTCATAACTGTCTGAATTTATAGATATTTCATGGTGCCGAAGGCGGGACTTGAACCCGCACGGGCGTGGCCCACTACCCCCTCAAGATAGCGTGTCTACCAGGTTCCACCACTTCGGCACTGAAAAAGAGCATTTATTGTTCAGGCGTCTGACTCTGGGTCTGCTGAGTAGCCGGGGCCGTAGTGCCGACACCTTTCATGATGGAGGAGGTTGCCCCCTTGCCGAAAAGAAAGGCAAGAAACAGGGACGTCACCATGAAAATGATGGCAGCGGCTGCTGTCAGTTTACTCAAAAAAGAACCCGCACCTGCACTTCCAAAAACCGTCTGGCTTGAGCCGCCAAAGGCCGCTCCCATGTCCGCCCCCTTACCTCTCTGAAGGAGAACGATCAGAATAAGGGCAAGACAGACCGCCACATGTACAAGTATAATAACTAGTTTCATTGAATATCCAATCGATAACTCGACGCCCGAACGAACCAGGCTGTCTTAAAACATGAATGCCGAGTGAAACCCTTGGGATACATGGGCCGCTCACAATCCAGCTTTCAGAACGAAGGATTATAACAGGAAATCATGCTTTTGCAATAAAAATCTAGGCCCTTCAGTTTTCTTCGAATGTGACAATCCCCATAAAGGCGTCCGCCTTCAAGCTCGCCCCGCCAACAAGGGCACCGTCAATGTCCTGTTTTGACATGAGATCCTTAACATTGTCAGGTTTGACGCTCCCGCCATACAGAACCCTCACGGAATCCGCGGTTTCCCTGTTGAAATTAGTCTTCAGCCAATCTCGAATAAACCGATGCACCTCTTGCGCCTGTTCCGGCGTTGCGGTCATACCCGTGCCGATGGCCCAGACCGGTTCGTAGGCCAGCACGGTCGACAAGGGCAGGCTTTTTTCATCTCTGAAACCCTTCAGGGATTCATCCAGTTGCGTTTGAATCAAGTCAAAAGTCTTTCCGCTTTCCCGCTCTTCGAGGGTTTCCCCGATGCAGACGATAGGAACGAGGCCCGCTTGAACCGCCGCCCTCGCCTTACGCTCGATCAAATCGCTGGTTTCACCGAACAGGCTCCTTCTTTCAGAATGGCCGAGAATAACATGCGTACAGCCTGCATCCAGGAGCATCTCCGGCGCGATCTCTCCGGTGAATGCGCCCTGAGACTCCCAGTGCATGTTCTGGGCCCCGAGGAGTATTCCCGACGCTCCGATAGCCGCCCTGACAACCCCGAGGCTTGTAAAAGGCGGGGCAACGAGCACATCCACCCCCTTGGCATCGGCGACACCTTCCGCAACAGCCTTGACGAGTCGGGACGCTTCATCGAGATTGAGGTGCATCTTCCAGTTGCCTGCAATCATGGGTCTTCGATCGGACATTTTTCCTCCTTTTCAACATTCACGCGCCGATACAGCCAACTGCCTCGAAACCTTTGATTGATGTCCGCCTTTGGTCTCGAAGACTAGCCTTTGGCCATATAGAGCGCCAGGTCCACCATCCGGTTGGCATAACCATATTCATTGTCATACCACGACAGGACCTTGATCATATCCCCCATGGCCATCGTCGAAGGGGCGTCGACCGTAGAGGAAACCGTGGTACCGTTGAAGTCTATGGATACAAGCGGTTCATCACTGTATGCCAGAATCCCCTTGAGATGTCCTTCCGCCGCCTCTTTCATGGCATGGTTCACCTCTTCAGCCGTGGCGGCCTGAGTCAGTTGAACCACGAGATCAACGACCGAGACGTTGGGTGTCGGGACACGAATGGCCATACCGTTCAGCTTGCCGGCCAGCTGGGGGAGCACCAGGGATACGGCCTTGGCTGCACCCGTGGTGGTCGGAATCATGGATACCGCCGCCGCTCTCGCCCTCCTGAGATCTTTGTGGGGGAAATCGAGCAACCGCTGATCACCCGTATAGGCATGGGTGGTGGTCATGAGTCCCTTTTCAATCCCGAAATGATCCAACAAGACCTTGCAAACCGGCGCCAGGCAATTCGTGGTACAGGACGCATTGGAGACGATGTGATGCTTCTGGGGGTCATATTCCTGGTGATTGACACCCATAACGATAGTGACATCGGGATTGTTTGCAGGAGCGGAGATGACGACCTTCCGAACCCCGGCATTCAAATGCGCCGCGGCCTTTTCCCGCTCTCTGAAGAGCCCGGTGCATTCCATGACGACTTCCGCCCCGACATCCCCCCAGGGAATTTGTGCAGGATCCTTTTCCGAATAGATCTGAATCTCTTTTCCCTCGACCATGAGAGAATGATTGGTGCTCTTGACTTCGGCACCCAACACCCCCTGAACGGAGTCATATTTCAGGAGATGCCCGAGGGTCGGAGCATCCGTTAAATCGTTGATGGCGACGAATTCCATATCTTTGTTGGAAAGTCCCGCCCTGAGAACCATCCTGCCGATACGACCGAAACCGTTGATAGCCACTTTTAAAGGCATAAATCTCCTCCTCCGCGAAGCATGCAATTAAAAAAACAGTTCCTGCTGTAACCGAAACACTTAGACTATGTTTTTTTTATTTCCATCATTTCAGGGAGGGCCAGGGACATGGTAATCGCATCCTCATGCGTATCCGTATAATACAGCCGCCTCAGCCCTACCTCTTCAAAACCGACCTTTTTGTACAACCCCCTGGCGGCCTGGTTGGATACTCTGACCTCCAGCCAAACCTGTTTCACGTTTCTGGAGATACCTTTTTCAATCACCTCGTTGATGAGACGATATCCCATGCCTTGGCCACGTTTGTTCAAATGAACCGCAATATTCAGGAGTTGGACGACTTTATCGACAATCCAAAAACAAACATATCCCACAAGGGTGTCGTGTATGGTCACGGCCCACAGGTGGGAAATGGGGTTTGCTATTTCCTGCAGAAAGGCCTGTCGATTCCAAGGAGACGGAAAGGAAGCGTTTTCTATCTCGAGGATGTCTTCCAGGTAAAGCTGTTGATTTTCTCTTGTCACAGACACAAGAGAGATCATCTGGACTCCAGTAGCTTCCCTGCCAAAGAAATGCCTGTTTTGCCTGCTTCCTGGGCCTTTTCGGCCAGTTCATTCAAAGTCGAGGTTTTACGGTTTTGGACAATCGCAATGATCATGGGCAGATTCACCCCTGTGAGGACCTCTACACTCCGCGCCTTCAGAAAGGATAGACTGAGGTTGGAAGGCGTTCCACCAAACATATCGGTAAGAATCAACACGCCCTTGCCGCTGTTGAGGTCCCGGACCTTCCCCTCGATTGTCTTCCGCATTTTTTCGCTGCCCGTGGTTTCAGTAATCGAGAGGGCATCCGCACTATCTATACTGCCCACGATGAATTCAGCGGCATTCAATAATTCTCTGCCAAGGTCGCAATGGGTGACCACCAGCAAACCGACCATCTTAAAACGCGCCTCCGCTTTCCAGTCCAATCCCGCAAAAATCAGAACTCATCATCATTCTGGATAATCGTCCTGTAAATCTCCTCGCTGGTATCGGCCTCCATGAGAATCTTCCGAAAAGCACTGTTTTTCAAGATCTTGGCAATCCTTGCCAAGGCCTTCAGGTGGATACTGGCAGAATTCTCGGGGGCCACCAAAAGAAAGAAAAGATAAGCCGGCGCGCCATCCATGGACTCAAAATCCAATCCCTTCCGGCTTCGGCCGAAAGACACGAACGGTTGGGTCACGCCCTGGAATTTCCCATGGGGAATGGCCACACCGTCGCCGATGCCGGTACTCCCAAGGCGCTCCCTCTCCAACAGAACCTTTACCAATGAGCTCTTGTCAACCGAGGGTTCGTGATCCACGATGGTTTCAGCCAGCTCCTCCAGAACGCCTCTCTTGTCTGCGGCTTTCAAGTCAGGAATAATACTGTCTTCATCTAATATTTCTGAAAGTTTCATTAATGCAATTTCTTGTTGTTTGAGTGAAGTAACTTTAACGCTAACTCGAAGGTTCTATCAATCCGAGATTACCGTCATTGCGTCTATAGAGAACGTTTATTTCCAAAGATCTTGCGTTTCGAAAAACCAAAAAATCCTGTGGCGACAAAACAAACTGCATTGCAGCTTCCTCGGGATCCATGGGCTTCGCCACCAGTTTTTCGACTTCTATGACGGGCTCGCCCTGAATCCCTTCCGAACTCTCACGGATTGCCTCATCGTCAAGATTGTCCTCACCTTTGATGTTTTCCGCTTTTCTTTCTCTTATCTTGGCGCGGTGTTTTTTGACCTGTATTTCAATTTTATCCATCACCTGATCAATGGCGGAATACATATCCTCTGTCTCTTCCACCGCCTTGATCATGGTACCATCAACCCTCAGGGTAACATCCGCCATGTGTCTAAATTTTTCCACGCCGAGAACGACATGGGCTTCCATGGGAGAATAAAGGTATTTTTTGATCTTCGATATCTTTTCTTCGGCATAAGTTTTTAGGCTCTCTGTCGGTTCCATATGTCTAAATGTAACCGTGATTTCCATAAGGGTTCCCTCCTCAAAAGAAAAAAGCTCTCTAACAGAAAAAAAAATAAAAGTCAAACTCGGGTGATCTCAGTAGGGCTTCTTCCTCTTCCTCGAAGGCAAGATGCCCAGGGTCTCTCTGTATTTGGCCACAGTGCGACGTGCGATATTGATGTTGAACTCCTTGAGCATGTCAGCCACTTCTTGATCGCTGAATGGTTTAGCCTTTTCCTCGCATTTGATCATGTTTTTGATTCGCTCTTTTACGCTTTCAGAAGAAACAGAATCGCCATCCATACAATTGATGGAACTGTTAAAAAAATACTTAAGCTCGAAGACCCCTTGAGGTGTATGCACGTATTTGTTGGTCGTTACCCGGCTGATAGTGGACTCATGCATCTCTATGTCCTCGGCCACATCCCTGAGAACAAGGGGTTTCAGGTCCGCAATGCCTTTGTCCAAGAAGGCCCTTTGAAACCGAACGATACTCTCGGTCACCCGATAGATGGTTCTCTGTCGCTGATGAATGCTTTTGATCAACCAGGCTGCTGATTTCAGTTTGTCCTGAATATATGCTTTGGTCCCATCTTGCATGGCATCCTTGCTGGTAAGGATGTCCCTGTAATAAGGATTGATTTTCAGCTTCGGCAGACCATCCTCATTCAATGAGATCTCGTAATCATCCCCGACCTTGAAAACATAAATATCAGGACTGATATAGATCGTTTCATCGTCACTGAATTTGCGCCCGGGTTTCGGTTCAAGGCTTGTTATGATATTGATGGCGGTGAGGACCTCCTCGATGGAAACAGAAAGATTCCTGGCCAGGAGATCGTATTTTTTGTTCTCGAGCTTATCGATGTGTTCCAAGAGGATCTTTTCTACGATCGTTCCTTCAAAGCCTTGAAACCTGGCCTGAATCAGCAGGCACTCCCGTGTATCTCGAGCCGCAACGCCCACCGGATCGAATTTCTGGATTTTTTCCAGGGTTTCCTGCACAGTCTCCAGGGAATATTCCGTCGTCTCAGACAATTCCTCGGCGGTTGTCTTCAAATACCCGTCCGAATCCAGATTGCCGATAATATGCGTGCCTATCTCCATCTGAACTTCATCGAAGTCGCCCATGCTGAGCTGCCACGTGAGATGGGAATATAGGGTTGTCTTTTCGGAAGTCACATTTTCAAAGGGCGGAACGTCCCTTGCCTCGTAAGGCAGATCAGCCCATCCGGTATTATATTCGGAGAGATAGCTCTCCCAGTCGACATCCTCACTCCTGTCGCTTTCCTTTATCTCCACTTCTTCCGCCGACGCCTCTGAAGGAGGACTGACTTCTTCTACGCCCTTTTCCTCGTCGGCATCCTCCACAGGCTGCTCTTCAAGCAAGGGGTTTGTCTCCATTTCGTTATAAACGGTCTGGAGGAGTTCGAGCCTGGAAAGTTGGAGAAGTTTTATCGCCTGCTGCAGCTGCGGGGTCATGATAAGTTGCTGCGTCAGACTTAGAGATTGTTTGAGTTGTAAGGCCATAGTTGAATTCTTATAACACCTTTAAAAACGGAGTGATCACCAACTGAAATTTTCACCAAGGTAAACGCTTCGGGCAATGTCGCTGTTTACAATTTTTTCAGGAGAGCCGAATTCTATAATCCTTCCTTCGTTGATGATATACGCGGAATCGCACACATTCAATGTTTCCCGCACATTATGATCCGATATAATAATACCGATACCACGCTCTTTCAACTGTTTGATGATCTCTTTGATATCATTCAAGGCAAGAGGGTCGATGCCGGCAAAGGGTTCATCAAGCAACATGAATCTCGGGTTCGTCACAAGGGCTCGGGTGATTTCCAGTCGCCGCCTCTCACCACCGGACAGTGAAGAAGCCTTTTGTTTGGCCAAATGGTTGATTTTGAGCTCGGTCAAAAGCTTGTTCGCCCGGTCTCTTGACTCATGCAAGGGGATATCAAGTCCCTCCAATACGGCCAAAAGGTTCTCTTCAACGGTCAGCTTTCGAAATACCGAGGGTTCCTGGGCGAGATAGGTAATGCCCTTTCTGGCCCTTTTGTACATGGGTTCATGGGTGATATCCTCACCGTCAAGGGTAATCTTACCCTCTTCCGGATGGGCCAAACCGATGATCATATAAAAGGTCGTGGTTTTTCCCGCCCCGTTTGGACCAAGCAGTCCCACGATTTCATGTCGCCTCAACCCTATGCTGACCTGATCGACAACCCGTTTTCCATGGTAGATCTTGACCAAACCGTCTGCACCCAGTATGTCCTCTTTCGCGGTCAAAGGGTTACCTTTTTTCTCCCCTGGGTGACAGAACCGCCCTGACCCTGCTTTTCTCGGATCCCTCAATAATGCTGCGATTTTCATTCAGAAACAGTATCGCCCGGCTCCCTTCAACGAAATCGTCGCCTTGCTTGACAACCGGGTTGCCGGTAAGAATCACCTTTTCTTCGTTCTGGTAATAAACCGCTTCCTCGGCCGTGGCAAGCCCTCCCTCATCTCTGGTAATTTTTACGTTGCCCTTAGCGACGATCTTTTCAATTTTTGCCTGGCCGCTGCCCGTGATTCCCTTAGTGGCCTGGCCCGCGTAATAGACGGTCAGCCTATCGGCCTTTATCCGAAAACTGCCCCTGATCGCATCCACATCTCCAATAAAAGTGACGGTCTTTTTTCCATCGTCGACTTCGAGGGTCTTGGATTCGATCTCGATAGGGACTTCCTTTCCCTCAGGCCTTTTCTTATCAGACGCCGCTGAAGAACAGGGAGCCGATATGAGCACGCTGGAGATGAGAATGGTCAGCAGCGTGCACGCGCGATTAAAACGTTTCATAATACCATGGCCTCATTTTCAATAACCGCATGGACATCAGCCTGGAGACTGAGATACTCCCTTTTTATATCCAAATAAAGACCCCGGCCTTTTAAAGAAAAGGACGGTCCAATGATGCTGACCGGGGATTCTGTCTTCAGAAAGCCCTCTTTCTGCTGATACAGGACATGGTCCGTCATGAACCTGTAACCGTTTTCCGTACGCCCCTTTACATTGTCGCGAAGGTTGAGCTCCCCGGAGCTCTTGTTAAACTCTCCATTTTCCCCTTCGATCTCAATAGACGGTCGATCTTTAGTCTCCAGTTTCAATCGGAACTGCCTGAAGGAGATAAACTGTCTGTCCTTGGAAATTTTCGCTTCTCTGGCATCAAGGGTCCACTTGATCCCTTTATCAGGGTTGTCCTGTGAATAATGAACATCTTCCAGTTTGAAACCTTCCTCAGAGAAGACATTCATAAGTGCCGGTTTTTCCAAAATCTCTTTGTAGGAACTGAAAAGATAGAAGAGGGCCACGATAAGGAGCAGGATGATACCTAAAAGTGGCCAATATCTTTTCAAAAACCGCTTCATTGCAATAAATATACCAAAAACCAATCAGCCCTGTAAAGATCTATTTTGCTCTCCTCTTCGGGAAGACAGCGCCTGTTCCCATTTCCCCTGGGCCTTCAGAATCATTTCGCAGACTTCGCGTACCGCCCCCATTCCCCCCCGGTTCTTCGTAACCACGACGGCGGCCTCACGCACTTCAAACGCGGCGTCCGCCACAGCGACGGCCATCCCGGCCACGCGGAACATCGGCAGATCCGGAAGATCGTCACCCATGGCACAGGTCTGCTTTTTCTCCACCCCTTTGCGCCTCATCAGTGACGACAAGAGTGCAGCCTTGTCGGATACACCCTGGTGGACTTCAGTGATGCCGATTTCCTCTGCCCGTTTCATTACAACCTTCGAGGACCTTCCGGTAATGATAGCGACTTCGATGCCTGCGTTCATAAGCAATTTCAGACCGAGCCCGTCTCTCACATGGAAACATTTTATCTCCTCTCCGCGATCCGTCAGGATGATGCAACCATTGGTCATCACCCCATCCACATCCAGAACCAGGAGTTTTATTTCATCGGCCATATCTTCAATCATTTGAATTTCCCCACCGAATTTGTGTGGTTCGGGGAACCCACACGGGCAAGGCCCCTGTGCCGTTGCCCGGGAACCGCCGGGCCCGCTTACAATAAAGGTATCGCCTTCAGCTTTTCAAAAGCCTTCAAATCCCACCCTGCCGCATCGCCCATCAGGTTACTCCTGTTGAAACGGCGGATCAGGCTTGAGAGTGCACAAGTCCGTAAATCTCTTTGAGCAAGGCAAGGAGGGGTCTGACCTGGTTCAAGGGAAGAGAATTGGGTCCATCACAAAGCGCGAAATCAGGATCGGGATGAACCTCTATAAAGAGGCCGTCTGCACCGGCGGCTATCGCGGCCCTGGAAAGATGCCCCACGAACTCTCTCTGACCACCCGAACGATTGCCGGCGCCGCCCGGGAGTTGGACACTATGGGTGGCATCAAATATAACAGGAAAACCAAAATCTTTCATCACGGCAATTGACCTGATGTCCACGATCAGGTTGTTGTACCCGAATGTGGTTCCCCTCTCCGTGAGCAGCAGATCATGATTACCCGAGGAACTGACTTTGCTGATGGCCCTTTCCATGTCCCAGGGAGAAAGGAACTGTCCCTTTTTGATGTTTATGGGAAGCCCGGTCCGGGCCGCTGCGATAAGGAGATCCGTCTGACGGCAAAGGAACGCCGGGATCTGTAGTACATCAAGTACCTCGGACGCCCTCTCGATTTCTTTGGTTTCATGAACATCCGAGAGGATCGGCAGGCCAGTCTGGGTCCTCACTTTTGCCAGGATTTCAAGTCCCTTCTCAATTCCCGGGCCCCGGTAGGAATCAATGGAAGTCCTGTTGGCCTTATCGTATGAACTCTTAAAGATCACCGGCACATCCAGGCGGTCCGATGTCTCCCTCAGGAAAGAGGCCACGCGAAGGGTTGTCTCTTCATTCTCAATCACGCAAGGACCCGCAATCAAAAAAAAAGGGCCGTTTTCTCCAATAGTCAGATTCCCTATTGTGACGGGATGTCTTTTCATAAGGGTTTCTCGGGCTTTCTATCGTGTATCGTCGGCCGGGTTAGAACCACACGGATATGCTTATATAAAGCGCCTGAATAAGTCAAGCAAACTAGTTCCGATCCGGAAATGGGCTTTTACCGCAATAATATAACTTTATTCTTGTCACGTTAGCGCAAAGACTCTAAGATGGTTTTCCTAATTTGAGAATCGTGGAGGAATGCATCAAAGTGGCAAGCGCGAAGAAAGAAAAGACCATCAAGGAAATCAATGAAAGAATCAAACGTGGGAAAGCGGTGGTGGTTACGGCCGACGAAATGACCGACATCGTAAAACGTAAAGGACCCGGAAAGGCCTTCAGGGAAGTGGACGTGGTCACGACCGGCACCTTTTCACCTATGTGTTCCTCCGGAGCTTTCATCAATTTCGGCCATACAAAACCTGCTATCAGGGCATCCAAGGTATGGCTGAACGACGTTCCGGCTTACGCCGGAGTCGCCGCCGTGGACGCTTACATCGGAGCCACGGAACCGGCAGAAGACGATCCCCTCAATCGAATCCACCCAGGCCAGTTTAAATACGGCGGAGGCCACGTCATCAATGATCTTTTGGCCGGGAAGCGAGTCGCACTCAAGGCCCTTGCTTATGGGACGGATTGTTATCCGAACAAAGCGGTCGAAAAAAAGATCAAGCTTTCGGACTTGCCTTATGCCATGATGCTAAACCCCAGAAACGGTTACCAGAACTACAATTGTGCGATAAATTCCACCAGAAAAACCATTTACACCTATATGGGCGTCCTGAAACCCAGACTGGGAAATGCCAATTTCTCGACTTCCGGCCAGTTGAGCCCCCTGTTCAACGATCCTTACTACCTCACACTTGGGCTGGGAGCGAGGATCTTTTTAGGGGGTACTCAGGGGTATATTATAGGTCCGGGAACACAGCACAACCCGGCGGCCGCAAGGGGTAAAAACGGTATCCCGTTATCCTCTGCCGGGACGCTCATGGTCATGGGAGACTTGAAAGAGATGAATCCCAAATGGCTTGTGGGCGTGAGTATGCTGGGCTACGGATGCTCTCTGGCGGTTGGGCTCGGAGTGCCGATACCCGTTCTTAACGAAGAAATAGCCCGCTTTACCGGCGTTTCTGACGATGATATCTTTACGCAGATTATTGACTACGGAGCCGACTATCCAAAGGGCGCCGCCAAGAGCCTCGGGCAGATCAGTTACGGGGAACTCAAAAGCGGGACCATCAGATTCAGGGGAGAGGATATCCCCACCGTCCCCCTCTCCTCCACGGTCAGAGCCCGCGAAATAGCCCAAATCCAAAAGGAATGGATCGAAAAAGGAGACTTCCTGCTCACTGAACCCCAAGTGATGTTACCCTCGGTGCCGAGAACATAGGATACACTCTTCTGCCCTAAATTCACCGTCTAATTTGCATATTATGTCTTAAATCGGGATATTTAGGGCCATTCCTGATCATCCGAAAGGTATTAGATGCAAGGCGCCGAGGAGTGACGACTGAAGCGTATGAGCTTTACGCTGCAAGGCCTCCGGCCCGTAAGGCCTACGCCCCGGAGGGAGGAACGAACGAAGGCTACGCAGCAGATGATGCCTTGATGGTGAATCAGGGCCTGCCTGCTACCCTGATCGACCCTCTATCGGCCGGAGCAGGCAAAGCCTTTCCTGATCATTTTGGTCTGAAATTCCCCAAACCGACTTGACATTGCGTCACTCGCTATTTATATTGCTAATCAATTGCAACAAGGAATCCTTTCCGAGGTTCGCAAAATGCCGGGAGACGCCATTGTAGCATTCGTACTTTTTTTGAGCCTGATTTATCTGGGAAGGAGGCTCTATGTCGTTTTACGTGGGAACACCCATGAAGGAGAATGCGCTACGTGTGACTGTTGTTCCTGTTGCCCGAGTCGGCATTCTCTCAAGGACATAAATTGCAGTCTGAATCACGAAACCGAGTCCCCGACGGACTCTTGATCACCCATACCGGATCCATGCGCACACAAGGATTCCTTCCATAATAGATTGACAAAAAAAATTCCGTTTCCGGGAATTTTTTCTAATAATGAGGTTCAAACTGTTGATGAAAAAAATCATCAAGATGCGGGAGATGTCCGACAACCAGAGCGGTGTCATTAAACGAGTTTCCGCTAGGGGAAATATGGGCCGAAGAATAAGGGAGATGGGTCTTGTGCCCGACACCCCGATTAAAATTCAGGGAAGAGCCCCACTTAGAGACCCCGTTGCGATTAAAATCAGGGACTATACGCTCACCTTGAGAAACAATGAGGCCGAAGACATTCTCGTCGAAATAGATGATTTAGCCTAGCGCCATGTCGAAACAGACCATAAAAATCGCCCTTTCGGGAAATCCTAATGCCGGTAAAACCACCGTTTTCAACGCCGTAACGGGCGCCAGACAGCATATCGCCAACTACCCCGGCGTCACGGTGGAAAAAAAATACGGAAAAGTAACCCGGCGAGGCTACGAGATAGAAGTCGTGGACCTCCCGGGCATTTATTCCCTCACCGCTTACTCCCTCGAAGAGATCGTGGCCAGAGACTTTCTGGTCAATGAGAAACCGGATGTGGTCGTGGACATTGTAGATGCCTCGAACCTCGACCGAAATCTTTACCTCGCTATCCAGTTCAAGGAATTGGGCGTGCCCCTCATCATCGCTCTCAATATGATGGATGTCGCGGCTTCCAGAGGCATCGTGATTGATCAAAAGGGCTTGTCCGAATTACTCGGCATTCCTGTCATTCCGACCGTGGCAAGATCGAACACGGGGCTGAATGACCTTCTGGACGAGGTGATCGAAACCGCCCAAAAAGAGCATAAATGGCATCCTGAGCTCATTTCCTATGGTCGTGACATCGATCAGGCCCTGGACAAAATCGAAGGGGTACTCCTGAAAACCCGTTCTCAGGACGATAAATATGCCATGAGGTGGCTCGCCCTCAAGTGCCTTGAAGGAGACGAGCAGATCCTGCAGCTCATAAAAAAAGATGAAACAGGTCACAGTCAAATCGATTCCGTCTGCCAAAGGGTCTCCAGGCACATTATGAACACCCTGGAGGATGAGCCGGAGGGCGTTATCGCAGATCACCGGTACGGCCATATCGCAGGGATCACAAAAAAAACGATCAAACGAAAAATAGAATCCCGCCTGAATGTATCGGACAGAATCGACAAAATCCTGACAAATCGTTTCCTGGGCCCGCTCATCATGATGGCCATTCTTTACGGCATCTATGAATTTACTTTTTGGGCGAGTGACACGCCCGTTCTTTGGGTCGAAACCTTCTTCGGATGGCTGAAGGGAATGATTTCACAGACTATTCCGGAAGGAAACCTCCACTCGCTCATCGTATCAGGGGTCATCGACGGGGTCGGAGGGGTCCTTGGATTTGTCCCCCTCATCATGTTTATGTTCCTGATGATCGCCATCATGGAAGATGCCGGCTATATGGCCAGGGTGGCCTACATGCTTGATCGTGTCCTTCGGTGGTTCGGCCTGCACGGCAACTCTGTGATGGCCCTTCTGATCAGCGGGGGCATTTCAGGAGGGTGTGCCGTCCCCGGCGTCCTGGCCACGAGGACACTCCGGGACCCGAAAGAACGCATCGCCACCCTTTTGGTGGTACCCTTTATGAATTGCGGTGCCAAATTACCCCTTTTCGGTCTATTGATTGCCGCATTCTTTTCCAAAAACGAGGCCAGGATGCTCTTTGTCTTCACACTGCTCTCCTGGGCCTTCGCCCTTTTTGCGGCCAAGATCATCCGGTCCACCCTCCTGAAAGGACCCAAGACGCCTTTTGTGATGGAACTGCCGCCTTACCGCGTCCCGACGCTAAAGGGCGCGATCATCCATACCTGGGAAAGGACATGGCAATACATCAAAAAGGCGGGGACCATTATCCTGGGCATCTCCATCGTCTTATGGGTTTTGATGACCTTTCCCAAGCTACCGGAGGATCAAACCCGCCTATACGAACAGCAGCGCATGCAAACCCGAGAGACCTTTCTGGCCTCGGCCGACGTCGCCGGCCACATAAAAAATGATAAGGACCTACAGACGGTTAACGGTCTTTTCGATCTCCGAAAAGAGATACCTGAAAACGACGTGGAGGGCCTATCGGCCCTTCGAGAGAACCCTTTCTTTCCTTTGGTCAAGGCGATGATCGAGCAAGAGAAGGGCGAACAAGGGACCGTTTCCGCCGATCCCCGCCTTGCCGGCGTTTCTTCTTCCTATCTCGAATACAGAAAAAAAACGGCCGCTATTGATGCGACCCAGCAACAAGTGTCCCTGAGATACACCTTTGCGGGAAAAATCGGGCAAGCCCTTGAGACCGTTACACGACCCTTGGGTTTCGACTACAGAACCAACATCGCCCTGATCGGGGGTTTTGCCGCCAAAGAGGTCATTGTTTCCACCCTTGGGACAGCCTACTCCTTGGGCGAAATCGGTCCTGAGCAAAATATTTCTCTTTCCAAAAGGCTTAGCAGCAATCCTGATTGGAATCCTCTCAAGGCATTTGTGCTGATCATTTTTACCATGCTCTATGTCCCTTGTTTTGTCACACTCGCCATGATCAAAAAGGAAAGTTCCCTGAAATGGGCCGGTTTTTCAATCATTTTCAACCTCTCTGCAGCCTACCTTGTCTCTCTTTTCGTCTTCCAGATAGGATCGGCGTTGGGTCTGGGTATCTAGTTTCCATCCGGAAACGGCTCTTTTTCGATGAACGCAATCAGCGTTCAGATTTTCTAACCCTCTGAATAACCTTCATTTCCTTTTTTTTAATATGGAAAGTTGCAAAAAAAAATGCTAATAATTCAGGCTTTACTCTTGCGCTTTAGTGATTAACTTTATTTTTGTTATTTATTGTTCAGCTTGGGATATTTAATCCCAATCATTGGAGTTATGAGCTTATGGAGAGAGTTCCCATCACGAGAGAGGGTCTCGAGAAAGTGAAAGAGGAGCTGGTTCGGCTGGAGCGAGTCGAGAGACCCGAAAACATCAGGGCCATCGAAGAGGCGAGGGCCCATGGTGACATCAGCGAAAACGCCGAATATCATGCCGCAAAAGAGAAACAATCCTTCCTTGAGGGGAGGATCAATGAACTGCGAGCTGCCGTCGGTAACTGCGAAATCATTGAGGTGGAAGAAGGGCCTTCCGACAGGGTGATATTCGGCAAAGCCGTTCTCCTTTATGATCTTCAGACTGACGAGGAAATCACTTATCAGCTCCTGGGGCCCTATGAATCCGAACCCGAGAAGGGAATAATCTCCGTCACGTCCCCCCTCGGACAGGCACTAATCGGCAAGACGGCCGGCGATGAGATCAGCGTAAAAACGCCCGGTGGTATCCAGGAATTTGAAATCGTTGACATCACCTAGGAGGTCCCTTGGAGGCTATCCAGACCGATAAGGCCGTGACCATCAGCTATGTGATGCGGACCCGCTTCATGGACGGAACCGTTAAAGAACGTCCCAAAGAAACCATGACGTTTATTTATGGGGTGGAGCGGCAGGCCCCCTCTTTGGAAAAGGCGATGGAGGGTTGCGGCGTAGGTCGGACCCTTACCGTTGACATCCCTTCCGCTGAAATCTATGGCGACCAGGACCCGTCCCTTATCAGGGAACTTCCACAAAAAGGCCTCATAAAACAACGTCTTAGAGAAGGACAGTATTATCGCCAGATGAAAATGGGAAGCCTCGTATCCTTCAAGGTCCTTGAGGTGAGGGAAAAGACGGTTCTCGCCGATTTTAACAAACCCCTGACCGGTATCACGGTTTCAATGGATCTGGAAGTACTGGCTATACGAAATGCGACGAAACTTGAAATCGACAATGCGATCGAAGCCCAAGTCAAAAGAAGCATCGGTTGCGGATGACCAGGGATCACCCATGACATTTAGAATTTTCCTGCACGGACTTGAAAGCAGCAACCAGGGAACCAAGGCGGTCTACTTTAGAGAGCGCTACCCGGACATGGCCACGCCCAATTTAAAGGGAACCCTCCAGGAAAGAATGGAAGCCTTAAATCAATTGATTGCCGGCAAAACGGATATTCGAATCGTAGGATCCAGTTTCGGCGGCCTCATGGGCACTATTTTCGCCATGCAAAACGAACACCTGGTGGAAAGACTCATCCTTCTGGCTCCGGCCATCAATTTTCTGGATCAATCGGGTTATCAGGAGACGCCTGTAGCCGTTCCGGTGTGGGTGTATCACGGAACCGATGATCAGGTGATTCCGTTGAAAGACATGCAGCCTGTCGCCAAACGATGTTTTACCCATCTCACGTTCAATACCGTCGATGACGACCACTTCCTTCACAAAACTTTCAAGGCCATTGATTGGGACAACCTCCTGATCGATTGACCTCTGCCCTCCCCCAAGACTCTTCCTTTTTTTTACCAAATGGATATTGAAATCTGTCGCAATGACCGCACGATACAGAAGCAAGGCCCTTTCCCATAATAAAATGGCCGGCAGAAGCCGGCCATTTTATTTTTCAAGGCATGTTACAAAAAGCATTGTTTCATGACATGGTCATTAGTGCATGAGATTTGGCAAAAAAAGTGCGATCTGCGGAAAGGGAATCAGGATCAGGGAGCATATGACCAGAGCAATCAAAAAAGGCACGGCCCCCTTGAAAATGGTCTGCAAAGGCACCTCTCTCGCCACCCCGCTGACGATGTAGACATTCACACCTACCGGAGGGGTAATGACACCCATCTGGGTGACCAGCACGATAATCACACCGAACCAGATGGGATCGTAACCCATCTGGGTCACAACAGGATAGAAGATGGGGATGGTCAAAAGGATCAGGCCCAGAGCGTCGATAAACATGCCGCCGATCAGGTAGATCAAAATGATAAATGCCATGATGATGGCATGGGGCAGAGGAAGTTCCCCCACCCAGGTCGCCACCGCATAGGGAATTCTCGTGATAGCGAGAAAATGACCGTACATGGTGGCGCCTGCAACGATCACCATAACCATGCACGAGATCCTGGTACTCTCCAGGGCGGCCTGAATCATCTGTTTGAAATTCAGTCTCCTTCGAACGAAGCCGAGAATAATGGCCCCTCCCGCGCCAACGGCGCCCGCTTCCGTAGGTGTAAAAAAGCCTAAGAAGAGCCCGCCCATAACCAAGATGAACAGGATGAGAGTATCGAATACGCCGCCGAGGGATATGATCTTCTCTTTAAAGGTGGTCTTGGGCCCGCTGGGTGCAATTTCCGGTTTAATTTTGACCCACACATAAATGGCAAGACCAAAGAGTACGGTGAGCAATATGCCGGGTACGACACCCGCGATGAAGAGCTTCCCAATGGACTGCTCCGTAAGTATCCCGTATATAATAAAGATCACGCTTGGGGGGATAAGAATCCCCAAGCTGCCTCCCGCAGCCACGGTGCCGGTACCCAGGATCATTCCGTATTTATACCTTTTCATTTCAGGCAGGGCCACCGTTGCCATAGTGGCCGCTGCGGCATTGGTGGAACCGCAAATAGCGGCAAAAAGGGCGCAGGCCACAACCGTGGCCATGGCGAGACCGCCGGCAAAATGCCCGATAAACTTATAGGCCGTATCAAAGAGACGGCCGCTGATGCCGGCATGAAAGGTAATCTGTCCCATAAGCATGAACAGAGGCACCACTGTGAGGCTGTAACTGCCGAAGATATCGTAGAAATCCTTGGCCAGCATCCTCAGCCCACCTTCCCAGGTTACGACATAGGAAAATCCGACAACCCCTAAAAGGGCCATCACGAAACCCACGGGCATGCGCGAGAAAAGCACAACGATAAGAACAGCCAAGCCGATCAAGCCCACTGTCATTGGATCCATTCCATTTCCTCCTTACGCAGTTGACTTCAACATGATAGATGTATTCAAGATCATTCCTCCCACATATACCAGGCATCCGCTTTTCCGGAGATTACCGTCAGAAAATCGACAGCAAGAACCAGGCAGACCACAAAGGCTGAAAAAGCCATGCCGTAAAGAATGGGGAAAAAGGGAATCTGTAGAGTCAGGGAGACCTCGCTGGCAATCCGCAGGTCATTACCGAAACGGACGCATTCATATGCCAGCAAGAGAAAGAGAAAGATGCTCAGCAAATGGGTAATGAGGTAAACCACCTTTTGAGCGGTTGGGGGAAAGTGCATGACGAGCACCTCAACCGCCACGTGCCCCCGCTTTACGGTCGTGTGAGCCATAGCAAAGGCCGCTACAGCCGCTCCCAGAAACCCCACGATCTCAAATGTCCCGGGGATAGGCATTCTGAAGATCCTCAGGACCACATCCGCGCAGGTGAGGAATGTCATCACGATCAGGCACCACCCTGCAATATGATTTAAGAAGTCGCCTAAGCCTCGGACTCCTCTCGCACAAAACGCCATTATATCACCTCGTCTTCCGTACTCGTTCATGAAGGGTTGCCGTCGGCAACCCTTCATAAAGTCCTCTTCATTAATTACTTAGAGTACTTCTTGATTCCTTCCTGGATAAATGAAACATATTCCTTGGCAGGCAGGCCCTTACCCTCGGCGGCCTTGATGTAGTCATCCAGGACCGGTTGAACAGCCTTTGCCCACCGGGCACTCTCCTCATCGGAAAGGGAAATTGTTTTATTCCCGAGGCTCTGGCTGAATGCCTTCCCTTGCGCATCGGCCTCATCCCAGCCCGCTGCGTGTTTTTGCATCCACTCGGCACTGACCTCTTCAAAGACCTTTTTCACATCATCAGGCAGAGCGGCCCATTTTTTCTTATTCATAGCTACATACATCGCAGTGGTGTAACCGACGCTGAAACATTCCGTGGTAGACTTGACAACCTCGCCCTGTTTCCATCCTTTCAAAACTTCGATCGGGCCGAAAGTTCCTTCGACGACGCCCTTCTGGAGGGCCTCATAGGTTCCGCCCTGGGGCATACCAACCGCTGCTGCACCGAGGGCCTTACACACTTTCGAACTGAAACCGGTGGCACGGATCTTCATTCCCTTGATATCTTCCAGGCTCTTAACGGGCTTCTTGGAATGAAGCAGGCCGGGACCATGCGCGTGCATGTAAAGGATCTTCATTTCATCCAGCTCTTTCGGCTGGAATTTTTTATAGAAATCATTTGCCACCATGGTAGCCGCATATCCGCTGGTATAGCCGATCGGTAGATCGAGTGCCTCAATGGCGGGAAAACGTCCACGAGTATAGGCAAAGCAGGTCATTCCGATGTCGCTCACGCCCTTTATAACACCGTCACAAATCGCGGCACCTTTGAGCAGGGCTCCACCGGGAAAATAGGTGATTTTGACCTTTCCGTCGGTGCGTTTTTCGATCTCTTTCGCCCAGGAAGCGCCCAATTTGCCGTTGAAATGAGTCGGTGGAAAGAAGTTGCTGTAGGTCAGGTTGATTTTTTTTGCGTACGCATCTCCACAAAAGGCACCCATAGTGAAAAAAGCCATTACAATGGTCACACTCACTGCCAGCACAAAGATTCTCTTCGTCATTCGGATTTCCTCCTTGAGTAAGAAGTGGAACATAAAACCTGTATTTCAAAACCCCAGCTCCAAACAAATAAAAATGTAAACCTTCACCTCCTTCCCTCTCTTGTTTTTATCCGTGATGCTTATATCAGATTTAATCCCCAGAGAAAAGGGGCGAATCCCAAAAAATAACTATATCCTAGCTACAATCTGACTACAAAGAATGCCTGATAGGTGTCAAGCAAAAAGATCAAATCAGGCGCTGTATATAATAAACATGGCCATAAAACAAGAAAAAATCCGTTGTTTGTCCCCCCTCATCACTCCCTCCTGGTGTGGCTCCCCAAACCACCGCCTTGACAAAAACTTCGCTCTTTTTTAGGGTATATTTTATCGGCTATGGAATTCTGTGACCTAATTTGCCGGTATGCACACCGGCCAAAGGACGAAGCTCTTGACGGTTCCGGCAGTTGTCGGACGTTTCAGGCCATTTTCTGTGACAAAAAAGGCCGCTTCGTCCACAAGAACGCACCCTGCACGGAAAAAAAAGAGGCCTCACCACCTCCAAAAAGAAGGATGAGGCCTCTTGATTTTTGACCGGAAAATTGCTCTTCCCCTCACTAAGTACAGGTCTTCATCAAGACAATGACGTATACTGTTTAACTAAGGCCCGCAATGGTTTCGATATATACCTGTCATAGTCGCACCACAGAGTCACTGAGGGCACAGAGGAGGATTCTCTTTTTTTTACTTTCCGTTGAGAGGACGGAAAGTAAAAAGGACCAGGCCCTTCGGGCCATCAAACCTTGCGGCGTAGCCGCTGAGGGTTTTCTCTTGCCGGCGTCCCTGTCCCGCTCATTACCAAGTCTATTTGAGCGGGGTCACCGGCAAGAGAAAAAATTCTCTTCTCCGTGGGCTCAGTGTCTCTAGTCACGCGCAAGCGTGACCCCGCAAGGCGGGACAGGCGCGCAGTGAAAGTGACCTATGGAATACGTCACGGTAATCATAAAAATGATCACGAAGGGGCCGAACCGGGGCGTCTACGATGCCACAGACTCCAAATAGCGGCTTATCGCCCCGTCGTACTCATGGGTGAGCTTAAAGACCTTTTTCGCCAGACGAAATCTCGTTTCCGGCGACGTACAGCCTTCAGATGACGCCATCTCCTTGAGCACCGATTCATAATCCGCAGGATCCACGACGACGGTGACATCCCTGTAATTCTTGGCCGACGATCGAAGCATGGTCGGGCCCCCGATATCGATGTTTTCAACGGCTTCTTCCAGGGTCACTCCATCCTTTGCGACCGTCTTTTCAAACTGGTAAAGATTGACGACAATAAGATCAATATTCTTAATGCCGTGTTCCTTCATGGTCTTCACATGTTCCGGGTTGTCTCTCAAACCCAGGAGGCCGCCATGAACCTTGGGGTGCAGGGTCTTCACCCGGCCGTCCAGCATTTCAGGAAATCCCGTATAATCAGAGATATCGGTCACTTCCACGCCCCCTTCACGCATCGCTTTGGCAGTGCCGCCCGTGGACAGAATGTCTACACCAAACTTCGCGAGTGACCGGGCAAAATCAACCACACCGCTCTTGTCCGTCACACTGATGATAGCTCTTTCGATCTTTTTCATTTTTTCTCCTCCAAACGCAGCGTTAAATGGTGCCCGTCCAGAAAAGAAATTCGGGCACGAGTGGGTTTTCAATTCATAAATGAGCAATTTTTCGCAAGTTCAAGGAAACCGAGGGATTTAGCGTCCCGCAGACTGCAGCAGGAATAAAAAATCCAGCAAATTGACGCCGAAATTGCGGAAAAGGGCCATTTCTAAATGAAAACTAAATGGTTTTCGTTGACGGGCAATTTACAATCAAACCGGCCCTTTTATCAAGTCAAGATTTATCTGAAAGAGCAAATAAAACCATTGAGGCCATTCAAAGAGACCGCTGCTCAACCCCTCAAGGCATCGACTTTTGTTTTGACATAGACTCGCGTTATGAGTAGAAATGCATTTCACGGGTAAGCCGTCACCTGAAAAACCCCAAGAGACTATTCCTTTAGCCATGGATCCCCTCTACGGTCTATACAAAACATTGACCTCCGGCCTGTTTATGGCGGCCTTTCCGCCCTTCTGGTTATATACCCGTTTTAGCGGACGATACCGAAAAGGACTCAAGGAGCGTTTGGGCTTTGTTCCTCCCGGGACCGTCGAGCGCCTTCGAGGGTCACCCCGAATATGGATGCACGCCGTATCCCTTGGGGAGGTCAAGGCGGCATCCGCTATATACAGGGCACTGGTCCCTCTCGTCTCTGAATGCACGGTCATTATTTCAACAACGACCGAACACGGCCTCGAACTTGCCAGAGAAAACTTTCAGGGGGTCCCTGTGATCTTCGCCCCCATGGATGCCTTCTTCTGCGTGCGAAAGGCCCTTTCCACGATTCGTCCGGATGTCATGGTTTTTCTGGAAACGGAAATCTGGCCCGCCTGGCTTCATGAGGCCAAAAAAGCGGGCGCCAGAATTGCGATGCTCAATGGGCGTATCTCCCCCAGATCGATCAAAACATATGTCAAGCTTCGCCCCTTTTTGCGGGAGGTCCTGAAGAAACCCGACATCTTCAGCATGATTCGCGAAGATGACGCCCGTCGCATCGTGTCCATGGGGGCCGATCCGGACAAAGTCGTCGTCAACGGCAACGCCAAATACGACCTTTTGGCGGATCAGGTCGATCCTGATGCGGCGGAGGAAATGCAGCGGTCCCTCAACCTCGAGGTATCCCAAAAAATATTTGTGGCGGGCAGCACCCGGGGTGGCGAGGAAGAATTGATCCTGGAGGTGTATGAAAAAATTCTGAAGACATTCCCCGACTTGCTTCTTTTTATCGCCCCCCGGCATATCGACCGTACCCCTGTCATCGAATCCCTTCTCAGAACTCGCGGCCATGCCTATCAACTCCGAAGCGTCATAAAAGAACGCGGAGACAAACGCACGGCGTCCGTGGTGATCATGAACACCTTTGGGGAGCTCTTTAAGCTTTACGGCATAGGCACCATTAATTTCTGCGGCGCCAGCCTGGTCTCCTTGGGGGGGCAGAATCCTCTGGAACCGGCGGCCTGGGGCAAGGCGGCCTTCTATGGTCCTTCCATGGAGGATTTCCTGGATGCAACGGATCTCCTGGAGTCCGTCGGGGGCGGTATCCAAGTCTCCTCTCCCGCGGATTTTGCGGAAAAGGCCCTCTGGTTTTTGACCCACCCCGAAGAGCTGGAAGACCGCGGGGCCAATGCTGGAGAGGCCTTGATGCAGAATCGGCAATCCGCGGAAAAGCATGCCCGGGTCATCGTAAAACTTCTTTGACCTAAAACCACCGTCAAATTTCCACTTCTAAAAAAGGGTCGCGAAGTGCGGGACAGAATGACGCCTTGATGGTGAATCAGGGTTTGAACGGACGCCTGACGACCCCTGGCCGCCCTTTGACCGAGGCAAACAGGTATACCCCCCTTTTCCAGGGCGAGGGTGGAAATCCTGGACAGGATAGGCCCCGGATTAACCCCTCACAAAGTAACCCTTGGGCACAACCACAATACCACGAGGCGTCACGGTAAAGCGCTCCCGGTCCGCTTCCGGATTGTATCCGATTTCCGTGCGGGGAGGGATGATATTTCCCTTATCTATGATGGCCTTCTTGATCTTGCAGTGTCGCCCTACGATCACACCGTCGGAAACAACGGACTCCTCCACCGTGGCCCAGCTCCTCACAACCACATTGTAGGAAAGCACCGAGTCACGGATGATGCCGCTCACGATGCAACCGGGCGCCACGAGAGAATCAAGGGCCTTGCCCACTCGAAAGCCTTCGGAGCGTTCGGTTGCAAAAACGAATTTTGCCGGAGGCGCCTGGATTTGGTTTGTATGAATAAGCCAACGGGTACCGTAAAGATTAAAATAGGGGTCCACGCCGGTCAAATCCATGTTGGCGTTCCAGTAGGCATCCAGATTGCCCACATCCCGCCAATAGGAAGAATCCCTGGTGGGTGATACCAATCGAAATTCACGCGCACCGTCGTCTTCCAGGGTCACATTGACATAATCCTCAATGCAGTTGAACCGGCGGTAGGGATATGCATAGACCCGATGACTTTCTAACAACCCTGGAATGATATCGCGGCCGAAATCATCCCCATCGCACGACTCCAATATTGCCATGAGCCTATCGGTCTCAAACAGATAGATTCCCATGGAGGCCAGGACACGATCAGGATCTCCCGGGATGGTCCTGACATTCCTTTTGGGTTTCTCGCGAAAGCCGCAGATGCGATAGTCTTCATCCGCTTCGGCCACCCCGTATTCCCGGGCCAACACCTTATCCACTTCCAGGAGCGAAATGGTCACATCCGCATTTTTTTCCCGATGATAATTGATAAACCGGTTGTAGTCCATCTTGTAGATATGATCCCCGGACAGGATCAGGATCTGACGAGGCCTGTAGCGTTCGATGAGAAACAGGTTCTGGCGGATTGAATCGGCTGTTCCACGGTACCAGTCCAGTCCAATACGCTGCTGCGGGGGGACCTTTTTCAGGAAATGGCCCATTTCGTGACTGAAGATATTCCAACCGGCCTCCAGATGCTCATTGAGGGAGTAAGATTTGTACTGCGGTAATACAACAATTTTATAGATCTGAGAGTTGACGCAGTTACTGAGGGTGAAATCAATGAGTCGATAAATGCCTCCGAAACGCACGGCCGGTTTGGTCCGATCCTGGGTCAAAGGCATAAGCCTCGACCCCCTTCCCCCGGCCATGACAAAAGCAAGAATGTCTTTCATTTTCTTGACCTTATATTTAAAGGTTGCCTGAAACAATTGCCGGCCTTTCGCAGGCACGGGAGGGAAAAGGACCAGGCTTTGGCCAGCGAAATCAAGGTGTGTTCCGTGCCGGGAAAATTCGAGTCACGCCTCAATTCCGGATGAGAGGCACAACCCTTATTCATAAAAACCGTTGACAATCTCGATAAGTTCGTAAAAAGTAATAAATAGGGTGGTAAAGTAAGAAGCTCCACGTACAACGTATCTTGAGGAGTGGGATCCACACATGGTATGCCTCTGTGACGAAAAATGAAGCGTAACGCACCCGCATTGGACGCTTTACGATACCGTCAATATTGATTATAGAAACATGCCTCATACGGTGTCAAGCAAAGGAATGGCGCACAAATCCACTCCCTAATTTGCATATCATGACTGAAATCAGGACAGTAAAATGATTCCAGATCCCGGAGAGACAAAAAAAGGTTCTCGAATTCCGGAGGGCACCCTCGGTGCCTTTGCCGGTGTGTTCACCCCCAGCGTCCTGACGATTCTCGGCATTATCCTGTTCCTCAGGCTTGGGTATGTCGTCGGGAACACCGGGCTATTCCGGGCCCTGATCATTATTGCCCTGGCCAATGCCATCTCGGTGCTCACCAGTATATCCCTCTCGGCCATTGCCACCAATATAAAGGTCAAAGGCGGCGGAGATTATTATCTGATCTCCCGGACCCTCGGTGTGGAATTCGGGGGCGCCATCGGCATCGTGCTCTTTCTTGCCCAATCCGTCTCCGTGGCCTTCTACTGTATCGGTTTTGGGGAGGCTTTGTCCGGGATATTCCAACAAACAACGGGGCATGTTCCACAGATCATTGCCGCCCTCGCCGTCGCGTTCCTCTTCATCTTTGCCTGGCTGGGTGCGGACTGGGCCACCAGGTTCCAATATGTGGTGATGGCCATGCTGGCCTTGGCGCTCGTCTCCTTCTTCTGGGGGGGGCTGGCCGAATGGGAACCCGCGACCTTTTCAGCAAACTGGCTCTCGACAGGATCCGGACTCCCCTTCTGGATCCTCTTTGCCATCTTCTTCCCGGCCGTGACAGGTTTTACCCAGGGCGTCAGCATGTCGGGAGACCTCAGGGATCCGGGGAAAAGTCTCCCTTTGGGCACCTTCCTGGCCGTTGGGATTTCCATCATCATCTATTTCGGGGTTGCCCTGGTCTTTGCCGGGGCCATGCCGGGTGAGAACCTTTCCCGTGATTATAGCGCCATGAATCGAGTCGCCCGTTTCGGCGTTCTCATCGATGCCGGGGTGATCGCCGCCACTCTTTCCTCGGCCATGGCCTCCTTCCTGGGAGCGCCCCGCATCCTCCAATCCATGGCCGGGGACCGAATCTTTCCTTTCCTGATGCCGTTCGCCAAAGGTTACGGCCCCACCAGCAACCCCAGGAGGGGCGTTTTACTCACGGCCGGCATCGCCTTCGTGACCATTGCCCTGGGCAATCTGAACCTGATCGCGCCGGTGGTCTCCATGTTCTTTCTGGTGTCCTACGGACTCCTGAACTATGCCACCTTTTATGAAGCGCGTGCCGCAAGTCCTTCTTTTCGGCCGCGTTTCCGCTGGTTCGACCGGCGATTCAGCCTCCTGGGAGGTCTTGCCTGCCTCGGCATCATCCTGGCCATTAACCTGACGGCCGGTGCCGTCGCCGTGGCGGTTCTCTTTGCCATCCACCAGTATTTGAAACGAACGGCGGGCCCCGCAAGATGGGCCGACAGCCGCCGCTCCTACCACCTTCAGCTTTTGAGGGAACATCTTCTCGCCGCGGCCGAAGAAGAGGTCCACCCCCGGGACTGGCGTCCTCAGTTGCTGGCTTTCTCCAATCACGCCCCCAGGCGCGCCCAACTGCTTCGTTTTGCTTCATGGCTGGAAGGAGGGAGCGGGCTCACGACGGCCGTTAAAATCCTTGAAGGCCAAGGCGCGAAGATGCTGAAGCTCAAGGCGGAAGCTGAGGCGGAACTCCGCAACCACATCAAGGAACTCGACCTGCACGCCTTCCCCCTCGTCCTCGCCGTGCCGGACTTCGACATAGCCGTCCAAACCCTGGTACAGGGTTTCGGCATAGGCCCTCTTCGGGCGAACACCATCCTTCTGAACTGGCTGGATGAACTTCCCAAGGGTATCCTGGGTGTGAAAGAATTGAAATACGGCCGAAATCTTCGAACCGCTTTCCGCCTCGGATGTAATATCGTGATCCTGAAAGCCGACGACACGGAATGGACCTCGGAAGAAAATGAGGCGGTCCCGGATCGGCGCATCGACGTCTGGTGGTGGGACGATGCGACCAGTCGCCTGATGCTTCTCCTGGCCTACCTGTTGACGCGGAATGAGGCCTGGGAAGCGGCAAAGATTCGCGTTCTTGCAAGCGACGATTTCAAGGATGAAGAGGGGCCGACGGAGGCCCTTCGAAAGACGCTTGAGGATGTGCGGATCCCGGCGGAACCGAAAACCGTGAAAATCGCCGGAACTGAAACCATTATGAAACACTCCGCCGACGCTTCTCTGGTCTTTCTCCCCTTTCGTATCACGGGAAAAACACTGGTGGATTCTTTTGGGGAACCGTTGGAAGAATTGCTTTCGCACCTTCCGAACGTGGCCATGGTCCTGGCCGCCGAGGACATCGATCTGGATGCCGAACCCGAAGAGGGGAAGGCCGGAGATACGGCACAGGCCCTGGACGCCTATCATGACGCCCGAAAAAAGGCCGATGAGACACAAAAAGCCGCCGCCGTTGCTGCCGAAGAGGTTGAGGAAAAATTAGGGGCTATGGCCGCGGCCGTTTCAAAAGGGGCTGACGAACAGCTCATGGAAAAAATAAAAACCATTCTGGAGGCCAGGGATCAGGCAACCGCTGCGGCCCGCAAGGCGGCCAAGGCCCTTGCCAAGGCCCAGGATGCGGCACAGGAAGCCGAAAACCTCGGCATCGAGGTATCTCCGGAGGAACCTTCCTCCAAAGAGGGGTCCTCCTCGGAGGAGACCTCCAAAGACTAACCCAGATGAATTCGTCCCTTTGCGAATTCATCTATATTTTCCATTTGAAAAATGGAAAATATCAATAGTCCCACTTCCACTTAACCCCCACCCCGCCCTCGGCATTGACGCCCGCTTCGGTCTCCACGCTGATGTTGGGAGTCACCTCCCACTCCACAGAGGCCTTCCCTGTCTCAGACCCCAACCCCTGCTCCACTTCCAGATATACCTTCTCACTGAGATATTTGCCGGCCCGGAGGGACGTCTCTCCCGAGTCCTCTCCACCTTGTTTGACCTCGAGCTGATCTACACCCAAAAACTGACGCGTCTTTCCCATGAAATCCATGCCCCCTCCACCCGCCAGCATTCTGGCGGCCTGGGCCAGTTGCAGGGCCTGCATGGGTGACATATTGGAAACGCTCTGACCGAAAAGAAGGCGTGCAAGGATCTCGTCCGACGGCAAGACGGGCTCCGACGTGAGTTCCATCTCCGGGGAAGCCATGGATCCCGAGAGTTGCAACCGCGCGGTCAATTCCTTGGTGGAAGACTCTGCCAGCGCATCGATTCGGGGAGAAGGGGGTGAGGAACCGTCAAAGGATATGAGCCCTCTTTTCAGGTCAAAACGCTTGCCCAGAAAGTTGAAGACCCCCCGTACCATGGAAAAATGGCCCGTGATCTCGGGTGCCCGCGCCTCCCCGCCGACCTTCAGTTGTCCCTGCCACTCGGAATCGAGCCCGCGACCTCTCACAAAGACCCGGCCGGGGCTGTTCACGGACACATCGATCTTGATCTTCGCCTCCTTTTTCGGTTCCGCGATCTGCTCCTCTCTTATCTCGTCGGCAGCACCATGGATCTCCACGACCTCGATCTCCGTGATTTCGGGCGGCAATCGCTCGGGGATACGGAGTTCGGCGGTTTCGAGATTGACCTGTCCCCCGACCAGGGCTTCATGAATGGAACCTGAAAGGGTAAGTTGCCCCCCCACGGTCACTGTGGCATCATCCCGGCGGAGCAGCGTCGCCTGATCCATTGAAACATCCACCTTGAAGGGAAATCCCTTATCGGGAATGACGTCCAGCCATCCTTCAGCAGAAATCTTTCCCTTTTCGCCGTCACCGGCACGGGCCCGCTTGAGCAGCAGCCTCGGGGTCCCGGCGGCGATATCTATTTCTATGTCTTTTAGAAGGGTGCCGCTTCGGACATTTTCATAGACCCCCTTTTCAAGACTGACCCCCCCCTTTAGCTCAGGATTTTCCACCGTTCCGTCGAGGGTGACCCGCACATCCATTTGTCCCTCCAGGGACTGATCGTCAAGCCCTGCCAATAATACGATTCGCGCAGGATCCATCTGTCCCAGAAACTCTCCTTTGAGCTTACCCTTTGGGGGGAGAGACCATGAGAAGGGACGGACTGAAACTGCGAAAGGGATGTCCACCCTTGCCTCGAAGGGCTTTGCCGTCAGGCCCTGGAAAATAAGTTCGGTGTGGAGTTCATCAGGTTTCAATCCGGCCCGCCCCTTGATCGTCAGAGGAGAAATCTCATCCATTGCGGAAGTCCGGACCCGGATCCCCTCCAGTTGAAATTCCAGGTTCCCTTCGGGTCGTTCCGGTCGCCCCAGGAGCCGAAATCTTCCCGTGGCCGTGCCGGTGGTGGTCTCCGGGATCCCCGCCAATTTGAAGATTTCAAGGGGCAGGGCCTCAAATGTCAAATCAACGTCCAGGTCGGTGCCGTCCATCTTTCCGTCGGCCTTCAGGGTACCGGAGGCAATGCTTAATTCGAGCCCCCGGAAAGCGATGCCTTTATTTGAAAGATGCCACATGACGGGTTGAACGAGTTGGATGGGTTGACCGCCGTAATTCACACGGAGGCCGTTGAGCGCCAGGGCGAGGTCTTCTTGATTTGCGGCATAGTCACCTGAAAAATCCAGATCGAGGGGCTTCCTGTAGAGACCCTGTGTCCCTCCCCTAAAGCTTACCTGTCTTGCGTCTCCTTCGGCCGTCACGATGATCGTATCAAGAGACAGATCCTGTATCCGAAAGGTCTTTATATCGAGTTCGGCCTTTCCCCGGGGGTGATGAAAGATATCCTTTATCTCCCCTTGAATTCCCATGTTTCCGGCCTGCCCGAAACGGCCCCGGATCTTTTCTGCCGTAAGGACGAACGAGGCCGCCTGGGCACCCTCTTCGGGTATCAGGATGGTCCGGAATCTTCCCCCGCCTTCCAGCCTTTCGCCGATAATCGGTTCAAGAACGGAAAAATCCCGGCACGATCCCTTGAGTTCTCCACGGAAAAGGCCCTTTTCAAGATCCAGGTTCAGCGCGCCGGAAAGCTCACTCCCGGCGCCATTCAATGAAAGCGCCGCCAAATCGAGGGACCCGGGCTCGAACCTGTAATCCGTTTCGCCTCTGACCCTGTGGCCTCCGTGGCTCAGGCTGAAGGTGAGGTTTCCTTCCGGCCGGGAGGGCAGACCCCCGGCCCGCAAGTTCACGGCAAGACCCTGGAAAGACCGCCCTTCAAAGACCACCTCCCCGCCCTTTGCCTGGGCATGGAGAGTCATCGCATTCAAGACGCCGTTCACCGAACCGTTCCATTCCAGAGCCCCTTCCATAGGGCGTTTTAAAACCGTGGCAAAATGATTCAGGCGCGGCAAAACCAATCGCCACGTTCCCTTCAACGCCTGACTCGGCAAATCCAGGGAGGCGTTGCCCGTCAGTTTCCCCGCCGGGGCATGGACGGAAAAGGCCTCTATGTTCAGATGCTCCTTTTCGGCCAACCGCAGGTTCCCGGCATATTCGAGATCCCCGCCCAGGATCGGGACAAGGGGGGAATCCATGGTTTTGGAAAGTGCCAGTTTTCCCAGGACCTGCGCGGAAAAAACGCGGGTTTCCCCGTCGCCCTCGATCCTTGTTTTCAGGCGGGTGCTACCGGGCAAATCGAACCCCATGAGCCCTTTAAAGGCCCGCAAACCCTTGACCTCCAAAATCCCGTCCAGCGTGCCCCTTGGGCCCGTCGTTTCCAGGCGGCCGGAAATCTCGGCCGAGAGATGCCTGCCCGCCGCTTTGAAATGCCGCACAAGGATTTCTCCGTTGACCGGTCCCTCTGCCGCCGCTTCCCATGTCAGCCGGGTCTCAGGGAGAGGATCATGATTTTTCAGTCCCAGGTCCCGAACTTCGCCGTTTCCTCTCATGCGAAGACCCTGAAACCCCGAACCCGGCGCGCCGAGCCATTCAAGATCCAGGCGGGTGATCATCGAACCGGCGCGAAACGCATCCGCTTTCATCCCATCCAGTGCTATTTCGAGTGCGATCTCCGGTCTGAGGATAGATCCTGAGAAACGGCCTTCCACTTTACCCTTTCCATCGAGGTTGATGCCCGCCTGCGTTCCCAGGGGCTTGAGATCAACACCGTTGAGATAAAATCGACCCTCCGTGCTTTCTTTCTCGAGGTCCAGGGATCCGGTCATTTCCATATTCAGATCCCGGCCCTGCAAGTTCAGGTGATCCAGCGCCAGGGTATTTTTCCCGGACCGACGGATCGCGAAATCAAAGGTCGCACCGGAGCCCAATTCCGGCATCAACGCCTTGGGAATAAAGGCCTTGGGGAGATGGAGGGTGCCGCCGGCGGTCAACCCGGGCGTGTCGCCGTAGGCAAATCCCAGGAGGGCCTCACATCGGCCCAGTTCCTCCGATGTGAAACGAAGGGTTCCTTTCCAGTCCTTCAAGGGGCCTTCCCCGTGAATTTTAAGAGAAAACCCCTCTTCCAGACCCAGAATTTCGGCCAACAGGCCTCCGTTTGCCTGGTCCAGTTCCAGACCAAGGGTCAAACTCCCGCGATGAAGCGTTGCGTTGACGAGGACATTTTCCCCGGCCCGGTCTATCCGACTCAGGCGTACAGAGGTCTCGTTCTCGGCCTGCAGCCCCGAGGCCGACAGACGCCCATCTAAACGATACAGGGCCTTTTCCCCGACAAGCGACTCCCCCAGTTCAAGCCTTTGGATGGCAAAACGCTCCAACCGCAGCCGATAAAGGGCTCCAGGCCATTTTGGCAGCCCCTTTGAGGGCCCTCCTTTCCCGGTCTCGGTCCGCGGGGCACGATCGATTGCGAGCTTATCTGCACTGACTTCCCGGATCCGGAGGCGCCCCCTCAAGAGCGGCAGAGGGGACCAGCGCATCACGATCCCTTCGGCAACCATCCACCGGCCGGCCCTGTCGCTGAGGTTGAGATGATCCAATCTAAAATCGAAAGGGACAAGACCCCGGAGTTCGCCCAGTTCCACCCGGACCCCGCCTTCTTTTTCAAGGCTCGAAGATACAAATCGCACAATCTGCCGTTTGCCGGCCTGTGTTTGGGCCAGACCGAATAAAAGTCCGCAAATAACCGCTATTCCGGCCAAGGACAGGACGAATACGATCGCTATTCTTTTTGCTGCTTTTTTCACGTTCATGTTTTTATGATATCAACCCGTTTCGAAAAGCCATGCGTTTACCACTTTTCAAAAGGCCTGACCAAGACTCACATAAATCTGGTAAGAGTCGTCAATGCCTTCGCGTCGATCCAGAGGGAAGCCGATGTCAAAGCGCAAGGGTCCCAGGGGCGTGAAGTACCGAAACCCGATGCCCGCACCCCACAAAAAATCTTCCTCAGAATCCAGGATCCTATCGGTGAAGGCCCCGCCACCGTCCAGAAACCCCACCAGGCCGAACCGTTCGGAAAGTTTTAAACGCGTCTCCAGCGAGACTTCACAGAGCGCCTTCCCGCCGATTGGATCACCTGACGACAGAGGTCCGACCGACTGGTAGGCATAGCCGCGTATAGATCCCCCGCCTCCGGCATAAAAGCGTTCATCCGCCGGGATTTCATCCCGCTCAGCGCCCTCGATGAGTCCCAGTGCGACTCTCCCTGCCAGAACCAGAGAAGGCTTCTTTAAGACCTGCAGGTACCGTCTATAGCCCAACCGGCCTTTCGCAAAGCTGTTATCGGATCCGAACAGGTCAAAAAAAGGCGCCGCCTGAAAAAACAGACGGCCGCCCCGGGTGGGATTGAGGAGATCATCGCTGGTGTTCCAGTCCAGGTGAAGGGGAACCGAAAGCAGGCTGTAGTTTTCTTCCTTGCCGATTTGATCGATTTTGGCCCACTTGTAAGACAACCCGCCACCGATGATCAACCTGTCGGTGACGGCTCTTTCCACAATGGCCGAGCCCTTGATATTGCGGCTGGTGTAGGCGTCGGGCCTATCGTCCGCCAGACGTAAAGACAGCCTGAGCGTTTGATCATCCCGCATGAAGGCCGGTTTGCGAAAAATTCCCTCCACTGATCGGGTATAACCCGACAACTCGCTTAAAAGGCCCACCCGTTCCCCCCTGTGCAGCAGATTTCTATGTTCCCATGATGCCGATACCCCCGGTCCTTCGTCCGTCTTGTAGCTGACCCCCGCCCTTATCGAACGGTGTTTTCGCTCGGTAAACGCGACGGTGACCGGCAAATTGCCCTGTTGATCGAGGGATTTCCCTTCCATGATGCGCACGATTGAGAAAAGGCCGGTGCCGGTAAGATTCTTTTGCCCCTTTGAAATCAGGCCCGCGTCGTAGGGTGCCCCTTCCTTCCATGGGATTTTGTCTCGGACAAAGGTCTCATCCACGGATTCCAGTCCGGTGATCGTCGTTTTTCCGAAACCGGCCTTAGGCCCGGGGTCGATTAAAAAGACCACGGCGACATTTTTCTCGGCGTGATGGACCAGCACTTTTCGTGAGGCCGTTTTAGCATAGGGGAAGCCACGGACCCGATACCATCGAATCATGCCTTTTTCTGCTTCGAGGATCTTCTTGCTGCGGGCAGGATCTCCTGAGTTGAGACCGAACGCCTGTGCTCCCGATGGTTTGATTTTCTCCGGGAGGGCGTCGCCATTGACCTGGATATCGACCGAGCTGAAGGTATAAAGGGGGCCGGTATCGACATGGAAGGTCACCCGGACGGATTCCGCCTGCCCATCGATCACGGGTTCTGCATGGGCGGCGAAGAAGCCCAATGCCCTGAGGGCCTGAACGATCCGGGGGATATCCCTTTTGACACGGCTCTTTAGAAGACCAAGCGAGAGTGGAGGCTTTTCGCGAAGCCCCACGGTATCGGAAACAGCCTCCAGAAGTTTTACTAATTCCCGATCGTCCAACCCCTGAAAGGCGACGCTGTAACGAATCCCTGAATCCGCTCGAAGGATGCCGGGATTAAAGAGAGACAGGGCCATAACCAGACTCAAAAAGAGGTATGGAAAAAGAAAACGAGATCCCCTGATTCGAGTGTTATCAATCCGGAATCCCCATTTCTCTTTGACACCGATCATGCTGTTTGACAATCCGTTCCCCATAAAAACGACGAAACCGGACCCGAAAGATCCGGAGTATCCTCGCCGTATGTTTTGAATCCGGCACCGATTTATCAGGCCCAATGGATCTGGACTCATGCATCCGTGTCAAAGTCCATTCATGGCCCTTCTATTGCGTCTCCATCCCTTTACCCCGGTTCACGGCAACCATTGGGGTTTCGAAAAGATCATATTTCCAAAATATAGTGATTGTAAGGGCAGGAGTCGAATTTGATGATCGCTATGAAGGCGTGTCTGCTTTTTTATCTGGCTTATGCGGGATTCAGGCCTTAATTTTTTTGGGTTTTCGATCTTTTCTGATCACTTTAGCCGTAAAGTAACCCAATGCGAATCCTACGATGATGCATAAGGGCATCAGGATGATCTGGGACATGGATATTTTCCAAAAATAGAGTCTCAGGGTTACGACTTCCATATTTTGAAACAGGAAGACCAGAAACAATACAAACACAATTAATCCAACGATCACTTTGGGACTTTTCATAATTACCCTCGTATGAGAAGACATTGCACCAAGGAGTTACCTGAATTTTGCAAGATCCAGATATTAATCATACCACACCTCCTGGCGCGATCAAATCGATTATCAAACTCGGGCTAGAGCCATTTTTTTCTTTTAAAGAAAAGGACCATCGAGATCGCGATAACAACCACCAAAATCCACAGAGACGGATACGCCCAGGGCCATTCCAGTTCCGGCATGTATTTGAAATTCATCCCGTAAATCCCCGCAAAAAAGGTCATGGGGATAAAAATGGTGGCGATAATCGTAAGGACCTTCATCACCTCGTTCATCCTGTTGCTCACGCTGGAGAGATAGACATCCAGCATGCCGGATGCCATGTCTCTAAATGTCTCAATGGTGTCGATCACCTGAATGGTGTGATCGTAAACATCCTTGAGAAAAACAGCCGTCTTATCCTGAATCAGGGTTGATTCGCCCTTTTCCAGATTGCCGATCACCTCTCTCAGGGGCCACACGGACTTTCTTAAAAAGATCAATTCCCTCTTCAGGTTGTGGATCGTCTGAGAAGTTTCGGGAGTTGGATTCGAGATCAACTCTTCTTCCAGGGACTCGATTTCTTCCCCGATTTTCTCGAGGACGACAAAATAATAGTCAACAACGGCATCTATCAGGGCATACAAAAGGTAATCATGGCCGCCTTTTCTGATGCGTCCCTTTCCTTTTCTGATCCTCTCTCGAATGGGATCAAAGACGTCCCCTTCGGTTTCCTGAAAGGAGACCACACAATGAGGGCCCAGCACGAGGCTAAAATTTTCCATGTGCAGTTCACTCTCTTCCGCTTCATAGAAAAGCATCTTCAGGCTGATAAAAAGATAATCCTCAAAATCGTCCATCTTGGGGCGCTGGTCGGTATTCAGGATATCTTCTAAAACGAGCGGGTGCAGATTGAAAATCTCTCCCACCTTTCCTATGATCTCGACATCATGAATACCGTCGATATTGATCCAGGTGCTGGACGACCGGGCAAGGTAAGGCAGGCACGCTTCAATGGAGCCCAGGTCTTTTTCCTCCAGGGTTTTCTCGTCGAAATCCATGATTCGTATTTTGGCCTTCTCCTCCTTTTTCTCTCCGACATGAACCAATGCGCCCGGCGGCAGCCCCACCTTTTGAGACCTTTTTTTCATGACCCTGACCATGAGCATTCTCCTCCTTGGGCTTTGCTTTACTCCCGAACCTATTCTTGCCCCGACCTTTTAAAAAAGAGGCTCTTTTCGATACATTATTTCTCTATTCATTCCAAATGGTTTCACGGTTATGCCTTTTTCTTTCTATTGTTTACCCACACCCTAGTATGATAGCATATCGGATAAAGGTTCCAACTTTTTAACACTTATTGTATCACAAATGTTACCTCGCCATTGGGGTAAGGAGGCGGGAAGATGCATTATGACACGGCCCTTCGGGCATATACATCCAAAAGGCTGGAGGAAATCGAATCCGCTGACATCCTCATCGGTATTCCCTGCTACAACAACGAAAAGACCATTACCCATGTCATCCAGATGGTCACCCACGGCCTGGCCCAATATTACAAGGACCGCCGCTGCGTCATTATAGTTGCCGACGGGGGATCCACGGATGACACACGGGACGTGGCCAAGGACTTCCAGATCAAACCCTGGCAGGAGAAGATCGTGTCCATCTACCGGGGACCCGGCGGGAAAGGCACAGCCCTACGCTCGGTTTTCGAGGCGGCCAAACATCTCGAGGTTCAGGCCTGTGCCGTGGTCGATTCCGATCTCCGAAGCATTACCCCGGACTGGGTCAAACACCTTCTGGACCCGGTTTTAGAAAAAAATTATCAATTTGTAGCGCCGGTGTATCTCCGGCACAAGTACGACGGGACCATCACCAATAATATCGTCTATAATCTCACCCGGGCCCTCTATGGGAAACGCATTCGACAGCCCATTGGAGGAGACTTCGCGGTTTCAAGGAATGTGGCCAAATTCTACATCGAGCAGGATGTCTGGGAAACGGATGTCGCTCGATACGGGATTGATATCTGGATGACCACCAACGCCATCACCCAGAATTTTCGTATCTGTCAGTCCAACCTGGGGGCCAAGATTCACGATGCCAAGGATCCCGGTCAGCATCTCGGCCCCATGTTTCGTCAGGTCCTCTGGACGATTTTTTCGCTCATGGAACGCCATGAAAGTTACTGGAAAGAAACCCGTGGCAGCGAATCGGTAGAAACATTCGGCTATGAGGGCTATGTCGAACCCGAACCCATCACCGTGGATCCTGACGGCATGATCCAGCACTTCAAGATCGGCTACCAACAGTTCGCCGTCCTTTGGAAGGACATTTTTTGTAAGGACTGCTTTGAGGAAGTCCGGCGGGCAGGCGAAGCCGATCCTAGCGATTTTCATCTCTCAACGGACTCCTGGATTCAAATCCTTTACGAATTGGCGGCCACTTTCCATGCCTGGACCGTAAACCGCAACAAGCTGATCGATGTTATTACCCCCCTATACTACGCCCGCGTTGCGTCCTTTGTGCGGCAGAGTTGGGAGATGTCCTCTCAGGCCGCTGAGGAGCTTGTCGAAGAACAAGCGACAAAATTTGAAGACCACAAAGATTATCTCGTTCAGACCTGGAATCAAAAATTTGCCGAGAGATCCAACCCCGAATCTTGAGGTGGCCTCTTCTTGTTTCGGTCTTCTCAAAATTCGTATTTCCAATGAAGCGCATCCGAAACATTCAAAAATTGTGGCCTCACGCCACAAGTCCTCTCTGTGCAAGTGACGGCACGACTGTAAATCGAAGATGAGTCGATAGAAAGGAGAATGCATCATGGCCGATTTTCACCAGGAAGGCCCTGTAACCACACTTCATGCGCTTTATCGCGCCTTCGATGTGGATGCCTATCTGGAAAGCCTGGAAAAAAAACTGGAGGAATATGCCGGTCATGTAAAAATCAGTCTTCTCCTTCCCTCTCTTTATTCGGAGATTCAGAACCCCCCGGTGTTGGATCATATCATCAACGAAATCCGGAAAGTGAAATACCTCCACAGCGTGGTCGTTGCCCTGGGCGGCGCACCCGAGGAGGCGCAGTTTCGGGAGGCCAGAGAATATTTCGGGAAATTGCGCTCCTCCGCTGTCGACGTGAAGGTCGTCTGGGTGGATGGACCCCGCATCCAGCATGTCTTTCAGGAAATTGAGAACAGAGATATCTCTATAGGCATCCAGGGAAAGGGTCAATCCGTATGGATTGCCCTGGGATATCTTTTCGCCCGTGAGGACTGCGATGTTATAGCCCTCCATGATTGCGACATTGTCACTTATGACCGGATCCTCCTGGGCCGGCTCATTGAGCCCACCGCAAACCCAAACAATGATTACGAATTCTGTAAAGGTTACTATGCCCGAATCTCGCCTGCCGAGCGTATCATGAAAGGACGGGTCACAAGGCTTTTCGTAACACCTTTAGTGGATATTCTCAGCCACATCATGCGAGAGCGGAACATGAATGAACTGAGCCGCTTTTTCAGTTATCATCGGATTTTTAACTACCCCCTGGCGGGGGAGTTCAGTTTTACCACGCGTTTGGCGAGAGGAATCAATATTGCGAATGACTGGGGCCTGGAGGTAAGCACCCTTTCCGAGGTCTACAAACGGGTCATCCCTCAAAAGATCGCTCAAATCGATCTGGTTCCCAATTACGAGCATAAACACCAAAAACTTTCCGCGGATGACTCGAAAGGGGGTCTTCACCGGATGGTTGTAGATATAGCCAAATTCTACCTGAATTATTTGCGATCCCACGGCTTTCCCCTGGATGATTCCATCGTAGATATGATTCTCCACTCCTATTATGAAAACGCCCTCCTGTTTGTAAAAAATTACAGTGACGACGCAGAGGTCAACGGCCTGGTCTTCGATCGCTATCAGGAGGAGCTGACCGTCCGATATTTTCGTGGCTTCTTGTGGACGGCCTGGGAGCAGATCAAGGGTCCGCACGAGAGCAGCATGATACCCTGCTGGAACCGTGTCCTGTATAGTGTTCCCAACATCTATCCCCAACTCCTGGAAGCGGTGGAATCGGACAATGCGTGAAAAACCGAGCGTTCTCTTTCTTTCCCCTGAAGTCGTCCCCTTTGCCAAGACCGGCGGCCTGGCCGATGTCTCCGGAGCCCTTCCCCCGGCCCTGAAACGGCTTGGCCTCGACGTGCGTCTCGTACTTCCCCTTTATCGCACGGTGCGCGAGAAAGATATCGAGGAGACCTTACTTCTTGAAAACCTTCCCGTCCCTCTCGGGACCCGTACCCTCACGGCCAAAGTGCTCCGGACCGTAACTCAGGAAGGGATACCCGTCTATCTCATCGAACGGGAAGACCTTTACGACCGGCCGAACCTTTACGGCAATGCGCAGGGGGATTACTACGACAACCTGGAGCGCTTCGCCTTCTTTTGCCATGCCGCCCTGAGGCTTGCCGCAGAACTTTCCTTTTACCCTGACGTCATCCACTGCCACGACTGGCAGACGGCCCTTGTCCCGCCGCTCCTCAAAGGACCTTTTCACAAAGACCCGAAGTGGACCGGCACGCCTGTCGTATTTACCATCCATAATCTGGCGTATCAAGGGATCTTCCCCAAGGAAAAACTCCCCGTAACCGGCCTTCCCAAGGCCGATTTCTTCCACATGGAGGGTCTGGAATTCTGGGGCAACATCAGCCTGCTCAAGGCGGGGATCGTCTATTCCTCTGCCATCACCACGGTAAGCCCTGCCTATGCCCGCGAGATCCAGACCCCGGAATACGGTGAAGGCATGGAGGGTGTTCTCCAAAAACGCAAGGCCGCTCTCCACGGTATTCTCAACGGGGCGGATTACAGTCTTTGGGACCCGGCCCGGGATAAACATATCCAAATGAACTACTCGCCGGGACGGATGGAGGGAAAACCGGTCTGTAAAAAAGCACTGATTGAGGAAATGGGGATGGATCCCGGTCTTTCCGAGCAACCGCTCCTGGGAATGATCACCCGGCTCGACAAACAAAAGGGGCTCGATCTTCTCCTCAAGGTATTGGACGACCTGTTCAAACTAGATTTGGGCCTGATCATTCTGGGCTCCGGAGATGACGCGCTCCGGAAATCCCTGGAGCGGAAAACCCAAACGTACCATGGTCGCCTCGGGCTATACATCGGCTTCGATGAGCACCTTGCCCACCGGATCATGGCCGGTGCGGATCTCTTTTTAATACCCTCACGCTATGAACCCTGCGGTCTGACGCAGATGTATGCCCTGAAATACGGCACGATCCCGCTGGTGCGGGCCACCGGCGGTCTGGATGATTCCATCGTTTCTTTTGATCCTTTGACAAAGAAGGGCAACGGTTTTAAATTCGTCCCCTACGACCCGAAGGCTTTCTTGAAGACAATCAGGGAAGCCGTCCGGCTATTCGCAGACAAGGAGACCTGGAAAAAACTCATGGTCAAGGGCATGCAGGCGGATTTCTCCTGGGATCGCTCCGCCCGGAAATATTTAGAGCTCTACAAAACCCTTGTCCGGAAATACGAGGCGCTTGGCGCTGAAACGGAAGTGCGCCAACCTCTCAGAAAAAACATTCCGACACCTTCCGGGTAACGTGCATCACGCATTCTGCTTGTCTGTTTGCAGGAGTTTCAATGACGGAAAACATGCATTACGACATAAGCCTCCTGACCGAGGACGATCTTCATCTCTTCAACGAGGGGAGTCATTTCCGGCTTTACGAAAAGCTAGGGGCCCATCCGATGAAACACCGGGACGATGAGGGCGCCTATTTTGCCGTCTGGGCGCCGGATGCCGAACGGGTCTTTGTCATGGGGAATTTCAACGGCTGGAACAAAGAGAGCCACCCACTCCGACCCAGGGGCCGATCCGGCATCTGGGAGGGGTTCATTCGAGGCGTGGGGAAGGGAGACACCTACAAGTTCCATGTCCAGTCCCGGTTCAACAACTACCGGGTCGACAAGGCCGACCCCTTTGCCTTTTACAGCGAGGAACCGCCTAAGACGGGCTCCCGGGTCTGGGATCCGGACTATACCTGGAAAGACGATGAATGGATGACCCGTCGCGGTACGTCCAATGGATCGGGCGCCCCCATGACCGTCTACGAAATCCATATGGGTTCCTGGATGCGGATCCCGGAAGAGGGCAGCCGTTCCATGACTTATCGGGAAACGGCTCCGAGACTGGCCGAGTATCTGCGGGACACGGGGTTTACTCATGTGGAACTGCTTCCCATCATGGAACATCCCTTTTACGGTTCCTGGGGATACCAGACCCTGGGGTATTTCTCCCCCACCAGCCGCTACGGAACGCCCGAGGACTTCATGTTCCTCATCGATACCCTCCATCAACAGGGTATCGGCGTGATCCTGGACTGGGTACCCTCCCATTTTCCCGGAGACGAACATGGGCTGGGTTATTTTGACGGGACCCATCTCTATGAGCATGATGACCCGCGCAAGGGCATTCACCCGGACTGGGACAGCCTCATCTTCAACTACGGCCGGAAAGAGGTTCAAAGCTTTCTGATCAGCAGTGCCCTTTTTTGGCTGGATAAATATCATGCAGACGGTCTTCGGGTCGATGCCGTGGCCTCCATGCTCTATCTGGATTACGGCCGAAAGGAGGGAGAGTGGCTCCCCAACCGTCACGGAGGGAACGAAAATATCGAGGCCATCGCCCTCCTGAAGCGCCTCAATGAAGAAGTCTACAGGAACTTTCCCCATGTCCAGACCATCGCCGAGGAATCCACGTCCTGGCCCATGGTCTCCCGGCCCACCTATGTAGGGGGGCTGGGCTTCGGCATGAAGTGGGACATGGGCTGGATGCATGACACCCTGGAATACCTGTCCGAAGATCCCATTCACAGGAGTTACCATCATGACCACCTGACCTTTCGAATGTTTTACGCCTATCACGAAAACTTTGTGCTTCCACTCTCCCACGACGAAGTCGTATACGGGAAGGGATCTCTTTTGCGGAAGATGCCGGGAAACGACGGGGAGAAGTTTGCCAACCTGAGACTTCTTTTTGGATACATGTATGCCCAACCGGGCAAGAAACTGCTCTTCATGGGAAGCGAAATCGGGCAGTGGGACGAGTGGTACCATGAGGCAAGTCTTTCGTGGCACCTCCTCCAATACCCCCCGCATCAGGGGATTCAGCGGTGGGTCAAGGATCTGAACCGCCTGTACCGCGATGAGCCGGCCCTTTTCGAACTGGATTTCGACCCCGAAGGCTTCGAATGGGTCGACTGCACCGATGCCCTGGCAGGCGTGATCAGCCTTCTCCGCAAAGCCCGCTCCACCGAGGACATCATCCTTGTTGCCTGTAACTTCACCCCGGTTCCCCGCCTCGCCTACCGTATCGGCGTGCCGCGGGGAGGCTACTGGAGAGAAATGCTGAACAGCGATGCAAAAGACTACAACAGCAGCGGACTCGGAAACGAAGGCGGCCTGGAAGCGGAGGCCGTTCCGGTTCACGGCCGGCCCTTTTCCCTGCGACTGACACTGCCGCCATTATCGGCGGTCTACTTCAAAAACGTGCACTAAATACAGCCTTTCACAAACAAGATAACGAACACTGTGAATCTAAAAACCGTAAGTGACTTAATAAATAACTGTCAAAGGCCCACCACAGAGACACTGAGGGCACAGAGGTTATTTTTCTTTTTTACTTTCCGTTGAGAGGACGGAAAGTAAAAAGGATCATGCCCTGCGGGCCATGAAACCTTACGGCGCAGCCGCTGAGGGTATCCTATTGCCGGCCTCTCACCGGCAATAGAAAAAATTCTCTTCTCCGTGGGCTCCGTGTCTCTAGGCACGCGCAAGCGTGACGGGTGGTGAAAATACCCCATTTAATGCGTGGCGATAATTATGAAACGATACATTTGCATTCACGGTCACTTCTATCAGCCTCCCCGGGAAAACCCCTGGATAGAGGCCATTGATCTTCAGGATTCCGCCCATCCCTACCATGACTGGAACAGAAGAATCACGGCGGAATGCTACGCCCCCAATGCCAAGTCCCGCATCCTGGACGATCAGGGCCGTATCGTACAAATCGTCAACAACTACGCCAAAATCAGCTTTAATTTCGGCCCGACCCTTCTCGCCTGGCTTGAGGTCGATGTTCCCTCGGTCTACAAAGCTATCCTGGAAGCGGACAGACAGAGCATGGAAAACTTTTCCGGTCACGGTTCGGCCCTGGCCCAGGCCTATAACCACATGATCATGCCCCTGGCGAACCGTCGGGACAAGATCACCCAGGTCCGCTGGGGCATCCGTGACTTCGAATATCGATTTCAACGAAAACCGGAAGGCATGTGGCTCCCAGAGACGGCGGTGGATCTGGAGACCCTGGACATCCTTGCAGATCAGGGCATTCGTTTCACCATCCTCGCCCAGCATCAGGCCCACAGGGTCCGACGCACGGAAGAAGAAAACTGGCAGGACGTGAGTGGCGGAAAGATCGATCCCACCCGGGCCTATAGCCTCCGTTTGCCGTCAGGTCGGTCCATGGCCCTCTTCTTTTACGATGGGACGATTTCCCGCGCCGTGGCCTTTGAAAAACTTTTGAACAGCGGGGTGTCTTTTTCACAGCGCATCCTGGGCGGATTTTCCGAAAAACGTTCATGGCCTCAGCTGGTCCATATCGCCACGGACGGGGAAAGCTACGGCCATCACCATCGATTCGGAGATATGGCCCTGGCCTACGCCTTGCACACCATCGAGGCCGAAAATCTTGCCCGTCTCACAAACTACGGCCAATACCTCGAAATGCATTCCCCCACCCACGAAGTGGAAATCTTCGAGAACACTTCCTGGAGCTGCGCCCACGGCGTGGAGCGATGGCGGAACCATTGCGGGTGCAGCACCGGTGCTAACCCGAAGTGGAACCAGAACTGGCGAAAGCCCCTTCGGGAAGCACTCGACTTCCTCAGAGATGCCATCGCCCCCGACTTTGAGGAAACAGCCCGCCGGTTTCTCAAAGACCCCTGGGAGGCGCGCAACCGATACATCGATGCCATTCTTGATCGATCCACAGAAAGCCTTGATGCTTTTCTAACGCAACAAGGCGTCCGTGAATGGACCCCAAGCGATCGGCAAACGGTTCTGAAGCTTTTGGAACTCCAGCACCATACCCTGCTCATGTACACCAGTTGCGGATGGTTTTTCGATGATCTTTCCGGTATCGAGACCATCCAAATCCTGCAATATGCGGGAAGGGTCCTCCAGTTGTACCGGAAAATCTTCGACCATGACCTAAAACCGCGTTTTCTGGAAATCCTGGAACAGGCACAAAGCAATATTCCCATTCACGGCAACGGCAGGCACATTTATAAGAGCTTTGTGGAAGAGGCCATGGCCGATCTCAATAAAGTCGCTGCCCACTATGCCATAAGCTCTCTCTTCAAGGATTATGAAAAGCACTGCTCCATTTATTGTTATATGATCGATCGGGAAGAATACCAAGTCTCCGAGAACGGTAAAGCGCGACTTCTTCTCGGCCGCGCCCGTTTTACTTCTCAAATCACGATGGAATCCGCCCTTCTGTGCTTCGGGGTCCTCCATTTAGGGGACCACAACATGACCTGCGGTGTGAGGGAATACAGGAGCGAGAAGGACTTCCGGAATTTGATGGAAAAACTTCCGGATATTTTTAAAGACGAAGATATCCCCGAAACGATTCGACGTCTGGACCAGCAATTCGGCCCCTCTATCTATTCCCTGAGATCTCTTTTCCGCGACGAGCAGAGAAGAATCTTCGGTTTGATTCTGGAACCGGCCCTCGATGAAGCCGAGGCGGCCTATCGTCAGCTCTTCGAATACCATACCCCGATGATCCGGTTTCTCGAGGATTCCAGAAGCCCCCTCCCCCGGGCCCTGTCCATGGCTGCTGAATTCGTTCTCGATGCCGATCTCAAGCGGGCCGTCACACAGCAACCGCTGGAACCTGACAAAATCAGGGCGCTCCTCGAACAGGCCGAATTATCGGGCTCCCCTCTCGAAAAGGAGACCCTGGAATACGGGTTCCGGAAGACCCTTGAAGATATGGCCGATAAATTAGCTCAGAACCCGACAAACCTGCCGGTGCTCGAAATCCTGGACTCCGCGCTGTCCCTTCTGAGGGATCTGCCTTTTCAAGTAAACTTGTGGACCCTTCAGAATTTCTGTTATCATATCCTTCAGTCGACTTACCCGGGTCAGTTGAAATCTGCCGATCAGGGCGACGAAAATGGAAAACGGTGGCTCCGAATTTTTTCATCCCTGGCGCAAAAACTCTCGCTTAAAATCCCCTGACAGAGGTCGGGCGAGAAGAACTGAATATAAAAACAAGAAAAGGAATTATTGGTTTAAAATTTCTAAAAATGAAGGTTCTTGGTCATGGCAATCTCTTTTCAAAAACGAGGGCCGAACGGGAAGCTCGATGAAAACGGGGCAACGGCGGCGGCGATGAACCTCAGGCAGACAACGCTCGGGCAAAGACTTGCATGGCAAAGGTGGGAGTAGCGCTTCGCCCGCCTTGGCGAAGATCTTGTGCGAATTCCCGGGCAACGTTTTTTCGTTTTTGAAAAGAGATTGTCATGACCCGTCCATTGCTGAATGCGTTTCAAAAGGCTAAACCGTTACGAAAAGGAGAGTTTCTATGAAATTCAGACGACGGTCTGCTTCTGCGGCGGCGATCCTGTTTTTAGTGTGTGTCGGACTCCTTGCCGATGGTCACGTCCTTCCAGTGGCCTATGCACAGTCAAAGATGAGTTATTCCGGCATCCAGGTGGAAAGAATCGGTGTCACGCCCTTTTTCAAAGGACGATACGGGTCAACCATTGGGGATACCCTGACCTGCCCCATTTGCCAACTCGATTTGGATCCTGACGGGGTCTCTCTTATTGCCGATCGGGTTCTGACCGATTATGTCCACGAGGCCCTCCGGATACGTTATGGAGATAAGGTCATCCCCCTTAAAAAAGCACAGGAGGCCTATGAAAACCTGCCCAAGGACGAATCAAAGGACACCCCTCTGGAAATTGCCCTGAAGCTCGGAAAAGAGCTCAAGGCGGATTTCATGGCGCTCGGCACGGTCTGGAAGTACAGGGAGGGCGCAGGCGGAGCGGGGGCGTCAGACAGGCCCGCGGCAGTGGCCTTTGCCGTGTTTTTGGTCGACGTAAAAACCGGGAAGACCCTCTGGAAGGCCGATTTTTCCGAAACCCAGAAGAGCCTTTCGGAAAACATCCTGGAAGCCAAGGGTTTTTTCAAAAAGGGCGGCAGGTGGCTTTCAGCCAGTGAGCTGGCCAAGTATGGGGTCCGGGAGGTTTTCAAACGCTTCCCGTATTGAAATGACCGCTTTTCGCGCTTTACCGGATATACCCCCACAACGCTTTTGACACACAGAAAGGAGCCCCTGGGTGAACGAGGAAAGATACTCAAGCCTTTCAAAGAAAAGCGGAGGTTAAGACCCATGAGACTCGAACCCCTTTTGCATCCCAAGACCATGGCCGTCATCGGGGTCTCCCTGAGTAACGACCGTCATCCCGCCAATGTCATTTTTAACAAGAACCAGCTTCGGCACCCGGTTACGGTCTATCCGGTCAATCCACGGGGTGGAACCCTGCAGGGTTGCAAGGTTTACACCGGTGTCTCGGAGATCCCCGAGAAAGTGGACCTGGCCGTCATTGCCGCAAGGGCCGAACACTGCCCCGAGATTCTTTCCGACTGCATCCGTGCAGGTGTTGGGGGGGCTGCCGTGATTTCCGGCGGGTTTGCCGAAACAGGCCGGAGGGACCTTCAGGACAAGATGTCCGGTTTGGCCCGGGAAAAAGATTTTCCCTTTGTCGGACCCAATTGCCTGGGAATCTATTCTCCAGGATATGTGGACACCTTCTTCCTTCCTTCGGAGCGTATGGTTCGCCCTTCCCCCGGTAGCGTGGCCGTTGTAAGCCAGAGCGGAGGGATCCTGGTGGATCAGATGGTCAAATTCGCGGGCGAAGGTGTGGGTCTCTCCCTGGCCCTGAGTATCGGCAACAAGGCCATGATCCGCGAATTGGATCTGCTCAGGTACCTGATCGAAGATCCCGAAACCAGCGTGATCGCCTTTTACATCGAGGGATTCGATAAAAATGAGGGCCGGGAATTCGTCATCGCCGCCGGCGACAGCCCCAAACCGGTCATCGTCCTGAAGGCCGGTAAAAGCACGGCCGGATCTCGGGCCGTCAGCAGCCATACCGCCTCCCTTGGCGGGGATTATAAGGTCTTTTCCGAAGTGCTCTCCCAGTACGGCGTGGTGGAGGCCAAAAACGAATTCGAACTGGTCTCTTTTTGCGAATCCCTTAGCTGCTATCAACGCTCCATCGAGGGGAAAATCGGCATTATTACCGGAAGCGGAGGACATGGCGCCCTGGCCGCAGATGTCTGTTCCGATTTGGGCCTGGTTACCCCCACCTTCTCCGAAACGCTTCAGGAACAACTAAGAGAGAGGCTCTCCCCGAGTATCCAGGAGATCGCCTCTCTGACCAATCCCATCGATCTGACCGGGAGTGGCGTGGACGATGATTTCATCCATGCGACCGAAGTCCTGAGTCGCTCCCCTGAAATCGACTGCATCCTGACGCTCCTCCTGCCTTATCTCCCGGGCATCACACTCGATCTGGGAGCCCGTCTCAGCCGGGTACAACAAAACGAAGGAAAACCTCTGATCGCCTATGTCCCACACGTGGAGAGGTATCGGATGCTTATCGAAGGATTCGAACTCAACCAGGTCCCCGTGTCCCCCTCCATCGAAGGGGCGGTATTGATGGCCGAGGCCATGAGGAGGTGCAAGCCATGCTGAACAACAAGATCCGAACCATTCTCGCCTCCGCCGAGGAAACGGGCTGGGTTCTGGAACCGGAAGCCAAACACCTCTTGGTCCTAGCCGGTCTGAAGATCCCGAGGTTTATCCTGGCGACGACCCCTGAAGAGGCCCTTCAGTTTGCCGCAGAAATCGGCTATCCCCTGGCCGCCAAGGTCGTGTCCCCGAAAATCCTTCACAAATCGGATGTGGCCGGGGTGGCCGTCGGCATTGAAAGTGACGAGATCCTCGAGGCTGCTTTCCACAGGTTTTCGGCCCTTGACGGGTTTTCCGGTATGCTGGTGGAAGAAATGGTCGCAGGTCTGGAATTGATCATCGGGGCGAAGATCGACTATCAGTTCGGGCCGGTGATCCTTCTCGGAATGGGCGGTACGGGCGTCGAGATTTATAAGGATGCAACGATGCGAATGGCCCCCCTGAAGGAGACAGACGTCCGTTCCATGATCAGTGGACTCAGGGCCCATCAACTCCTCGAGGGATTCAGGGGGCGCCCACCCATCGGCATGGAGGCCCTCACCCGGACCCTTCTGGATTTCTCGGACCTGGTGATGGAGGTGTCCGACAGGATCGAATCCGCTGATCTCAACCCGGTCATGTGTACAGCCGATGCCTGTATTGTGGCGGATGCACGAATCTTGCTTCAAAACAAGGATAAAGGATAATGGACAACGTCGACAAAAAGAGTCTTTTCCCGAACTTGCCCTCCCGGATACAGGGGCTTGCGGATCTCGCCGAGAACCTCTGGTGGAGCTGGCACCCTGCCGCCAGGATGCTTTTTAAAAGGATCAGCCGCCGAGGGTGGAAGGAAAGTTCCCACAACCCAGACAAGATGCTCAAGGAAGCGCCCCCGGAACTCCTGGAATCGGCCGCCGAAGATCCCGATTATCTGCGCCACTATGACGTCGTGATGTCCCGATTCCAGAAAGCCCTGGAAGACAGCGACTGTCTTTTGCTCAGAAACGTCTGCGAACCGGACACCAAACCCATCGCCTATTTCTCCGCCGAGTATGGTCTGCATCACTCCCTACCCTTTTACGCCGGAGGCCTGGGCTTCCTGGCGGGCGACCACCTCAAGGAATGCAGTGACCTGAGGGTGCCTCTTGTTGCCGTCGGGTTCATGTATCCCGAAGGATATGTTCGCCAGCGGATCCGCGACGACGGATGGCAGGAGAGCATGAACCAGCCCTTCGACCGGGAAGCGGCCTCGATCAACAGGGTCCCCAACGCCTCCGGGGACCAGCTCATCGTAAAGGTTCCCCTGACCGATCCTCCCGTCTATGTGGCGGTCTGGAAGGTGGCGGTGGGGCAGGTCTCTCTTTGCCTCCTCGATACAGACATAGACAGGAATGATCCCGGGAACCGGAAAATTTCCGCTCATCTTTACGGGGGAGGCATCGAGCAACGATTGCGGCAGGGGATTGTTCTGGGTCTCGGCGGTTCCGAAGTTCTGGCCGCCCTCGGCGTTCAACATACCGTCATCCACCTGAATGAAGGCCACGCGGCCTTTGCCCTTCTGGAACGAATCAGAATGCAGGTTGAGGGCGGCATGGCCTACGAAGAGGCCCTGGACCGAGTGCGGAAGACCTCCCTTTTTACGACCCATACGCCCGTCCCTGCGGGTCACGATGTCTTTCCCTTTCCTTTGATGGAAAAATACTTTCATGCCTACTGGCCCGCCCTCGGCCTGGAACGGGAATCTTTTTTCAAACTGGGCCTTCATCCCCTTGAACCGGAGAAGGGATTCAATATGACCGCCTTCGCTCTCCGGCTTTCCGGATTCCACAACGGGGTCAGCAAAAAACACGCCGAGGTCACGCGCCGGATGTGGGCGGCTCTGTGGCCGGAAAACCCAAAGCAGGAGATTCCCATCAATTACGTGACAAACGGCATCCATGTCCCCACATGGATCGAACCCAAGATGGAACTTCTGCTAAATAAATACCTTGGGCCCGACTGGTTGACGGATCACGATAATTCCCTCATCTGGGAACTGGTTGAAGAAATCCCGGACAAGGAACTCTGGCAGACCCACTATTGGTTGAAAATCAAGCTGATCGACGTTGTCCGGGAACAGGCGCGGCGTCGATGGGCCATGGAAGGGACCCATGCATCCACCGTCCTTGGAGGGGGAACGTTCCTGGATCCCTCCGTACTGACCCTCGGCTTTGCCCGCCGCTTCGCCACTTACAAACGCGCGGACCTCATCCTGTACGATATCGAAAGGCTGAAAAGACTCCTCAACGACCCATGGCGACCGATACAGATCATTTTCGCGGGAAAGGCCCACCCGGCCGACGATCCAGGCAAACGCCTTCTCCAGCGAATTTTTCAGGCGGCGACCAATCCCATTATGGGCGGCCGGATCGCCTTTCTGGAAGACTACGGCGAGCAGTTCGCCCAGTACATGGTCCACGGCGTGGATGTGTGGCTGAACAACCCTGTCCCCCCCATGGAGGCCAGCGGGACCAGCGGGATGAAGGCCGCCCTCAACGGGGTGCCCCACCTGAGCATTCTGGACGGTTGGTGGATCGAGGCCTTTAACGGCAAAAACGGGTGGGCCTTCGGCCACGAGCAATCGGCGGAAAATCGAGACTACGCGGATGCAGCGGCCCTCTACGACCTGCTGGAAAAGGAAATCATCCCTCTCTATTACCGGTCTTCGGAAGACGGCATTCCCGGCGACTGGGTCCGGATCATGAAGAATGCCATCAAAAGCAACGGGGCGGCTTTTTCCGCGCGACGCATGATAAAAGAATACATCAAAAAATTTTATGCGCCCGCATTGAATCATGCCCGGCAAGAGGAGATGTAGGATGGATTCAAGAATAAGCCTCACGTCCCTCTTCCCGAAAGAGGAAGCAACCCCCGAGGTCTTCCGTTAACCAGCCCCGATAGAACAGAAGGAATACCTCATCAATGGAAAAAAACTATGGCCCTTCGTCTGCTCGAAATCATCCTTCCTGAAACGAATGAGGAGCAAGCCCGTAAGCTCCTCGAAGAGCAATCCGTTATGGGTCTCTGGCAGGACCATGTATCGGAGACCCTCCTGCTCCTGAGAGTGCTCACCTCCGCGGAAATGACCGAAAACGTCATGGACGCCCTTGAAGAACTGTTTTCAGGGGTGGAGGAATTCCGTTTGATCCTGCTTCCCGTGGAGGCCTGCGTGCCTAGGCCGCCCCCGGAGCCAACCGATGATTCGGGGACGGACTCGCCCGACACCCGGAATGGAAATTCGAGGGGCGCCCTGCGAATCAGCCGGGAAGAATTGTATGCTGAAGTCACGGATGGGGCAAAAACCTCCCGTGTCTTCATCGCCATGGTCATCCTCTCTTCCATCGTGGCCGCCATCGGATTGATGCGGGACAACGTGGCCGTGCTTATCGGGGCCATGGTCATCGCCCCGCTTTTGGGGCCCCATGTGGCCCTTGCCCTGGCAACCACACTGGGAGACACTGATCTGGGCAAAAACGCCCTGAAAACCAGCCTTATCGGCATTTTTATCGCCATGATTATTTCCATTGCTGCGGGAATGGTCCTCCCCTTTCAACCCGAAACCCCGGAGATCTTGTCCAGGACTCAGGTTGCTCTCTCGGATATCGCCCTGGCCCTGGCCTCGGGGGCGGCCGGCTCCCTGGCCTTTACCACCGGCGTCTCCGCCGTCTTGATCGGCGTGATGGTTGCCGTCGCCCTGCTTCCGCCCCTCGTGACCTTTGGTCTCCTGATCGGCGCCGGACATATCGGTATGTCCCTTGGGGCCTTACTTCTTTTCCTGATCAATGTCATCTGTGTGAACCTCGCCGGTGTGGGAACCTTTCTCGTTCAGGGTATTCGCCCCCTCACATGGTGGGAGGCAGATCGGGCCAGAAGAGCATCACGAAAGGCCATATTTCTTTGGGCGGTGCTTCTCTCGGTGCTTGTGTGCATTATTATTTTTTCTCAGAGAAATTGAGGGCATAAACCATGGAAGACATTTTTAAGGGCTGGTTCTTCAACCCGGCGGTGCTTCGCTGGACGGTGGCACTCACAGGTCTTTTGGTCATCATCATTGTGATACGCCTTTTCCTGCGCTCCCTTCCCCGCTACGTCACGGATCCCGACACGCGCTACCGGGCCCGAAAGTTCCTTACCGTTATCGGATACCTGGCCGGCATTCTTTTCCTGGTGGTCATGTTCAGCGATCGTCTCGGCAATCTGACGGTGGCCTTCGGCGTTGCCGGCGCCGGGATTGCCTTTGCCCTGCAAGAGGTCATTACAAGTGTTGCGGGTTGGATCGCTGTGTCTTTCGGTCACTTCTACCGGTCCGGCGACCGGATCCAGCTGGGAGGAATCATCGGGGATGTCATCGATATCGGGATCTTGAGAACGACCCTCATGGAATGTGGCGACTGGGTCAAAGGGGATCAGTACAACGGCCGCATCGTCAGGGTTTCCAACGGTTCCGTATTCAAGGATCCCGTTTTCAACTATTCCGCCGATTTTCCCTTTTTGTGGGATGAAATCATGGTGCCCGTGCAATTCGGGAGTGATCCGGCCATGGCGAGAAGGATTTTGGAAGGCATTCTCACGGAGGTGGTCGGCGAATACGCCACCTATGCCAGGGCCGCCTGGGTGCAAATCGTCAAGAAATACAAAATCGAGGACGCCAGGGTCGAACCTAAGGTGACGCTCGTGGCCAATGAAAACTGGATGGAGTTCTCTCTGAGGTACGTGGTCGACTATAAGGAACGGCGCACCCGGAAAGACAGAATATTCACGCGCATCCTGGAGGAGTTCCAAAAATCTGAAGGTAAAGTGGGTATCGCTTCGACATCGGCCGACATCAGTCTGGTCAAAACTCCGGTTTTCGATGTCAAGCTTTCCGCTGGCAGATAGCAAAACATCCCTGGAGGATAAAAATGATTTGGAAAAAATTTTCGATTGAAATGCTGTGGGATCCGGCCACCTTTCTCGGTGCCCTGGTCCTGGCCGTCGTCATTTTCACTATCGCCTGGATTGCAGCGGTCATCACCACACGCATAATCCAGCGCCCTCGTTGGGTGGTAGGCAAACTGGAAAGGAAAGTGGATCAGACCGTCATTCGCTACATTCTAAGGATCAAGAACCTGGTCATTTTCGTCCTGACGGCCATGTTCTACGCCAGCCTGGTGCCCGGCCTGAGAGCCCTGGTGGGGACCTTTGTCGCCGGTGCCGGAATCACGGCCCTGGTCATCGGCTTCGCCGCCAAGTCCACCCTGGCCAACCTCGTCTCCGGCCTCTCCCTGGCCATCTACCGCCCCTTTCGAATCGGCGACATCGTGAGTATTGAAGAAGAATACGGGACCATTGAGGACATCACCCTGCGGCACACCATCGTCCGGACCTGGGAATACAAGCGCCTTATCATCCCCAACGAAAAGATCGACAGCATCGCGCTGATTAATTACAGCATCATCGATCCCAAAATTCTCTGCCGTGTAGAGATAGGGGTGAGCTACGATACAGATATCGACCTGACACGCCGTCTGGTGCTCGAAGAGGCCATGAAATGCCCCCATCGGGACGAAAGCGCTGAAGAGCCCTGGATGAGGGTCATCTCCCACGGGGATTTTTCGATCGGCATCCGTCTCTATGTATGGGTCAAGAAAGTGGATGACGCCTGGTCCGCCAAGTGGTGGCTCCTGGAGGAAGTCAAGAAACGCTTTGACCGGGAGGGCGTGGAAATCCCCTTCCCTTACCGGACCCTCGTCTACAAAAAGGAACTTCCCCCGGCACGCAGGGACGAGCCTTTGACGGAACCCTGATAAAAAAGCCAATAAAAAAACCTAAAAACAAATATCTCCCGCAGAGAGGCAGAGTCGCGGAGGGGGACAAAAAACAGGCTTTTTCTCTGCGCCTCGGCGTCACTGCGGGAGAAAAAAATAAGGATTCTTTTGTTCATGCCGATACCTAATGCCCAACCGCACATGTCCAATTACTTTAGGCCTGAACTGAGATGAGACTCAACTCCATATATGTGGTTGTCGGGTCCGGATTGAACCGGTAGGATTCAATTTTTTTAAACCCGAAACTCTTATAGAGCTTTCTGGCAGCGCCCATGCGGCCCAGGGTATCCAGCTGCATCTTTTCATAACCCAACGTCTTCGCTTTCTCGATCAGCTCAGTGCACAGCCTGCGCCCTACCTCCTGACCTCTAAACTGATCATAAACAAACAACCGCTTCATCTCACAAACAGCAGGAGCAAACTTTCTCAGTCCTACACAGCCTGCGGGTACATGCCCCTGCCATGCAAGCAAAAACACCCCATCGGGAGGACCATACATCGAAGGAAAATTCGACAACTCTTCATCGATCCCCTGAAACGCCAGATCCATATGGAGCCATTCAATATAGTCCCTGGTCATTTTCACGGCCAGGACATATTCCAAGTCGGTTGAGCAACGTTTAATTTTAATCATGAGAGTTCTCGCAGCATCAGGCCTATGACGATATATTCACGCAGGTGCGGGATGGCCCCGATACAGGAGCGATTGGCCACGTTGGCTTTTCATCCGGTAGCCCACTAAAATAATCATATGGAGGTTGAAATGATCAACCATTCGAGTGACATCTCGGAGCCCCTCTTTTTGAACTATTCAGAAGTATAGCACAAATATAAAACCAGGACCAAACGTGGATTCGTCCGACATATCAATGAGTTTCCTGCCCAACCATAGGCCGCAACTTTACCACGACAGCTAAAAATTAGCATTTTATAATTTCAAGAGATGGTTGAATGTTTTTGATTCGCTTTGGAGCCTGTTCACTTCACCTATTGAAAATTACAGAAATAAATTGGATAGAATTTGTAGAACTTATTGGATTTTTACATAAATTTATGTAACTATTCCTATGGTTTTTGTTGAAGGCCAAAAAAACTGGCATTAGCTAACCATTTGGTTCACTGTTAAGAAAGATGCAAAAGGAGAGAAATTGCCATAACCATTTAAATTTCTAGCATTTTTTCATTGCTTTTATGGACTTCTGCTCTCGATTTCGCAAGCTGAAACAGGAACTCCCGAATGCCTCAAGTCTTTGACATCAAGTACCGCATGGGGCGGATTGAAATAGTGAAAGAAGAAAGTTGAGATAATCGGCATAGCAATTCCGGGAGCGCGCCATTAATGAATATTTTCATCAGTTTGACATATGAGGACCTCAAGGAAGAACGCAAAGAGGCCTTAAGTTACATTGATCGGATTGGCCATTCTGTTGCTATGGAAAAATTCTTCGCTTCAGATTTCGCAAATTATGAGAAATTTTTCAGGCCGTTCACTGATAGGACAAGGCTTTTCAATCACCTGCATTCTCTGGTAGGGCGCGAGGATATTCTAAAAGCCTTGGACATGTTTGTCGAATCTGACAAAAGAGTGGGAATTTTAAATGGGCGCGTGGGGGGAAATACGAAACCGCATCCCCTTTAGGCTCGACGATATCAACGGGATATGGGTACATCTCAGGCGGCTGCGGGAAGAAGTGGAAAAGACCTTTCAGGATGCGAGAGCGTTTATCCTTCCGGGTTTCGACAAAATCGACCTGAACAGTTAGGGGATATTCAGCCAAGGGAGGAGGAAGTACATGGAGAAGATGAAAGTAAGGGAGTTGATGCGACCGATCGAGGAGTTTCCACGCATTTCCAGCCAGATCAGTTTCATGGAAGCCGTAGATGCCCTGGAAAAAGCTCAGCGGGAATTCAGTTCCGGGGCGGCTCCCCAGAGGATCCTGGTAGTCTATGATGAGGCGGGGAAAATTGTGGGTAAATTGTCTCCCAGGGACCTTGTGCAGGGTTTAGAGCCAAATTATGACACGATCGACAACCTTAAAACCGTTCCCCATTATCGTGTGGGGCAGAGCACCCTGGACGCGATGAAAAAGGAGTTTCGGTTGTGGCAAAAGCCGCTTGCCGAGATGTGCAGGAAGGCTTACAGTGTCAAAATCGAAAACTTCATCCGTCTGCCGACCCCGGATCATATGGTGAAGGGTGACGATAAAATGGACCAGGCCTTTAACCTTTTCGTCGTGGGTCAGCACGATTCCCTGTTCGTCAAGGAGGGGGAAACAATTGTGGGGTTGATTCGATTTTCCGACGTGTACAGGAAGATCGCGCAGACCATGAGAGAGTGCCCTATGCCCTCCTGAGACCGGATCTCTCGGACAGACGGTGAAGGGGCGGCCTGCGCCGCAGGTTGCCCGGTAAATCCCGGAGCGTCATGACACAAGACCAAATTGTAATTTTCGTCATTCTGGCAGGAACGATCGTCATGTTCCTCTGGGGCCGATGGCGCCATGATATTGTGGCCCTGGCCTCGTTGCTGGCCTGCGTGTTCGCGGGGCTGGTACCGGTAAGGGAAGCATTTGTAGGCTTCGGCCACCCGGCCGTCATTACGGTTGCCTGCGTGCTCGTGCTGAGTCGGGGATTAAAAGACACCGGCGCAGTGGACGTGATAGCACAGCGCGTCCTGCCGAAATCGGCGGGCCCGATGCTGAGCATCGCCGCGCTCAGCGGGCTGGGTGCGATACTGTCGGCCTTCATGAACAACGTCGGCGCGATGGCGCTCCTGATGCCGGTGGCTGTCCAGGTGGCGGCGAAGCATGAACTGCCGCCCGGCAAGGTGCTGATGCCGCTGGCTTTCAGTACGATCCTTGGAGGCATGACGACCCTGATTGGCACACCACCCAACCTGATCGTTTCGGGCTTCCGCGCTGAGGCCGGAATGGGCAGCTTCGCCATGTTCGATTTCACCCCCGTCGGAATCGCGGTTGCCGGCGCGGGCGTCGTCTTCGCGGCCCTGCTCGGCCCGCGGATAGTGCCGGAACGGCAAGGGGCGGGCGCCGCAAGTTTCGACACCGGGACGTATCTGACCGAGGCCCGCGTCACGGAAGACGGCAAGGCTGCGGGCAAGACGCTACGCGAGGTGGAGCATACCCTGGAGGAGGCTGATGCCCAGATCGTTGGAATGGTGCGCAACGAGTTCCGCGTATTCTCCCCGAATCCCGGGCGGGCCCTGCGGACGGGGGATATTCTTTTGATCCAGGCGGAACCGGAATCCCTTGCCTCCGCGTTGTCTAGTCTCGGTCTGAAACTTGAGGAGGATGTGCCTCGCCGTTCAGAAGGTGAGAAAAATGACGGAAAATCGCCGGCTGTTGTTGACGGTGTTGGAGACGGAGCACAGGGTGAGCCGGACGACACGAAAGAAATCGAATCGGAAGAGGTCGAATTGCAGGAACTGGTCACCTTGACGGATTCGAGGCTGATCGGCTACTCTGCAAGCGGTATAAAAATACGCAGCCGGTACGGCATCAATCTGCTTGCCATTTCACGCCGGGGGAAGCGCTCGATCAAACGGCTGCGCTACACGTCCGTCCTGGCGGGCGACGTTTTGCTCATGCAGGGCCCGCCGGAGGCGCTCTCGGGTTTTGCCTCCGAATTCGGATGTGTGCCGCTGGCAAAGCGTTCCATCCACATTCCGGACAAGGGCCAGGCGGCCATCGCCACGACCATCATGGCGATGGCGATCGCCGCCTCCGCCTTTGGGCTGCTACCCGCGACCATTTCCTTTGCTGCAGGTGTCCTGGCGTTCATGGCGCTTCGGGTGGTACCACCACGGAAAGTCTATGAAGTGATTGACTGGTCGGTGATCGTGCTCCTCGGCGCATTGATCCCGGTGGCCCTGTCATTGGTCTCGACCGGAGCCGCCGACCTGCTCGCCCAGGTATTGCTCGAAAACGTTGCGCAAGGGCACCCGGTCATTGCCCTGACGCTGATTCTGATCGTTACGATGACCCTGTCGGACTTCATGAACAACGCTGCAACCGCGGCGATGATGTGCCCGATCTCCATCAGTGCGGCTGGACAACTGGGGGTCAGCGCCGACTCCTTTCTTATGGCGGTGGGGATCGGCGCTTCGTGTGCCTTTCTCACCCCGATCGGACACCAGAACAACACGCTCATTCTTGGCCCCGGCGGTTTTCGTTTCGGCGATTACTGGCGACTGGGTCTGCCGATGGAAATCGTGGTGGTCGTCATCGGTGTGCCGATGCTGCTGCTGGTGTGGCCTCTTTAACTTTTATATCCCCTGTCCTTTGTCGGAGAAAAGCGTAGATCCCGTCCTGCGGGGCTGGACGCTTGGCGCCTATTTCCTTTCCTGTGGATACTTCACCATCAAGGTGAGCACAAAGGCAATGAGCGGTAACACGAAGACGGTCTTGATGGCCATCGGCACCCCCCAGGTATCCGCAATCACACCCAGCAGGGTCACGCCAATTCCCCCGGCACTGATGGTGAAACCGACCATCATGCCTGAGGCGATCCCCAAGTGCTGCGGCAGGAGGTCCTGGGCCATAACGGTCGTCAGGGCGAAGGTTGATACCAGGACCATGCCCGCAATACCCAAAATAACGAAGGACATCAGGCCGCTGCTGTAGTAAAAAAGGACAAGAAGAGGGAATGACAATACAAGGGTGATTGAAAGAAATTTCTTGTGGCCCCACCGATCCGCCAATGGGGCACCCACCAGCGTGCCGGCAGCGCCCGCCAACAGAAAAGTTGAAACGAGTTTCCCCGCATAGAGAGGATTTCCGTTAAGATAGTCTATGTAGTAAAAAGGGATATAGGTCACCAGCCCAAATTGTGTCCATGCCCTTATCGTGGCAACGCCGACAAGAAGGATAAAGGATATCTTCTGATTTATCGAAAGCGGAGTTTTCGCCCTCTCGTTAGCCTCTTTGTGAGCAGACGCAACAGGATCGGTCAGCATGGACATGTTGAAGAACAGGATGGTGGCGATTAAAATCCCCGGCAGTATCAATCCAAGCGTTCCGCCGAGGCCGAAGTGCGTCACCAGAGAAAGGGCCACTATCGGCCCAACCGCAATTCCCAGATTTCCGCCTACTGCAAAAATCGACATCCCCGTGGCCTTTTTGTCCCCGGTAAAAAAGTGGGCGGTCTTGAATCCCTCCGGATGAAAACTGGCGATTCCGAACCCGCTTAGAATGACGGAAAGGATGATGAGCCAATAATTGGGGAGGAAGCCGGTCAGAGATAATCCCAAACAGGCGATGAAGGGGGACAGGGGAAGCAACCAGCCGATAGGCCGCTTGTCTGACAGGTGACCAAAGGCTGGCTGAATAATGGAAGAGGTGATATTGGTAGCTAAAAGGATAGTCCCTGACATCGTATAGGAAAGATTCAGGGCCTCTTTAAAAAATGGAAGAAGGGCAGGCAACGCCCCCTGATTGACATCCGTGACGAGATGGCCGGCGCTTAGCAGGGCCAGGGCTTTCTTGTTCATCTTCATGTTTTATACTTTCCTTTGATTTCAGATATGATAAGCAAATTTGGCGGTGGATTTGGGATTGACCATGCTTGACAGTCTCTAATGATAGTCTATAATGATATATCACTAGAAGTAATGTGAAGCGAATAGAATCTGCGACCAAGCGATTTATCCTTTTCAACGATTAACCCCTGATCGAAATTTATTTCTAAACCGATCTTTTGAGGGTCTCTTCACTCCACTTTTCAGCGCGAAGATGGGCGGCCCCTTTTTATTAGAAAGGAAAAGTCACCATGAGCATCAATGTCTGTGTAGCCGGGGCCACCGGATGGGTAGGCGCGGATCTTTCGAGAGCCATCCACGCCGCCGAGGATCTGAATCTCAGCGGGGCCATTGCGCGAAGCGCCGCCGGCCGGCCATTGGGAGAAGTCCTCGACATCCCCGGGCTGGATCTTGTGGTTAGCGCCACGGCGCAGGAAGCCCTGGCGAAGCCCTGCGATGTGTTTGTGGAGTTCAGCACGCCTGAAGCCGCCAAGGCGCATGTGCTTCATGCCCTGGCAGCCGGCGCCCACGTGGTGGTGGGCACTTCCGGTCTCACCGACGAAGATTATGCGGAGATCGACCGGACAGCCAAAGACGCGGGACGCGGCGTACTGACGGCAGGGAACTTCGCCCTGACGGCGGTCCTGTTGCTGAAATTCGCCACCCTGGCCGCCCGTTACATCCCCCATTGGGAGGTGATCGATTATGCCGGTGCAAATAAGGCGGACGCCCCCAGCGGCACGGCCCGTGAACTTGCCTACCGGCTCGGCGAGGTACGCCGACCGGAGCTGGCGGTACCCGTGGATCAGACCGTGGGACCACGGGAAAGCCGGGGTGCCGGGCTGAGCGGCTGCCAGGTGCATTCCGTGCGGCTGCCCGGTTACGTCGCTTCGGTGGAGGCCATATTCGGCCTCCCGGAAATGCAGCTCTCCCTGCGCCACGACGCCGGCACCAGTGCGCAGCCCTATGTGGACGGAACCCTCCTGGCTGTTCGGAAGGTAGCCACCTTGAAGGGACTCCGGCGCGGGCTGGATGCCGTCATGGATTTCTAAAAAACTTCCTATTTCGTTAACTCCTTGCAGTCGAAATTGGAATCAGGCCTTCGAAACCGGTTGCCACCATCATGCCTAACGCTTCCATAAAGCACAAAGCGCACGAAATACCCAAAAATAAAAATCTTATATGTTTTTATAACCCTTCGTGCTCTTCGTATCCTTCATGGTGAGAATTAATTTTTTTCGAAATCATCATTTTTTAATCACTATCCGCATACGCCCAAAAAAAGGGGGGAGGGCAAATGGCACTGGACATCACGATCCGCATCGGCGGCCACGCCGGTCAGGGCATGCAGTACATCGGGCTGATTCTGGGCAAAATTTTCACGCGCTACGGTTACTATGTCTTCATCCATCAGGACGTGGAATCCCGGATCCGCGGGGGCCACAATTTTGTCCAGCTCCGCATCAAAGACGAGCCGGTTTATTGTCACAGTGATAAGGTAGATCTTCTGATCGCCCTGGACAAGGGTTCCATGGATCGGGATCAGCCTGATCTGGCCCCGGACGATATCATGATCTTTGATGTGCAGGAATTCACATCGGACAATCCCGCCCGGCTCCCCGTTCCCATGGAAAAACTTGCCCTGGAGGCGGGAAAAAACAAAATCATGGCCAACTCGGTCGCCACCGGGGCGGCTCTGGCTTTGCTGGGCATCGATCTCCAGCCCGTTCTCGATCGCCTGGACGAGGAGTTCTCGGCCAAGGGTCCGGAGATCGTCGAAAAGAACCGGAACTGTGTCATTGCGGGATACCGGTACATTCAAAACCATTTCAAGGGGTCTTTCTCAAAAAAAATCCCCCCTGCATCCTACAAGAAAGAAAAATTGCTTCTGACGGGAAGTCAGGCCATGGCCCTGGGCGCCGTCTGTTCCGGATTGAAATTCTATTGCGGCTATCCCATGTCTCCCTCCACGCCTATTATGGAGTTTGTGGCCTCCCTCGCCGCGGAGCAGGGTATCATCGTCGAGCCCGCCGAAGATGAAATCGCGGCCGTCAACATGGTGCTCGGGGCGTCTTTTGCAGGGGTCCGTGCCATGACGGCCACCTCGGGAGGCGGTTTTTGCCTGATGGCGGAGGGCCTGGGCCTGGCCGGCATGACCGAGACCCCGGCCGTCATCGTCGTGGCCCAGCGGGCCGGACCATCGACCGGGCTGCCCACCCGGACCGAACAGGCGGACCTCGAATTCGTGATTCACGCCTCCCATGGTGAGTTCCCGAGGGCGGTCTTAGCGCCAGGGCATGCGGAGCAGGCCTTTTACACCATGTCCAGGGCCTTCAATCTGGCCGATCGGTTCCAGAGCCCTGTGATCGTCCTGGGGGATCAGCATTTGAACGATTCCTATTTCACGGTGGATAAGCTGGACCTGGGGCGCATCACGATCGATCGGGGCAACATCGTTCCGGGAGAGGACCTGGCATCTCCCCTGGAATACAAAAGGTATGCGTGGGATGAATCGGGCATCTCTCCCAGGATCCTGCCCGGGCAGGGGAAGGCCGTCGTCTATGCGGACAGCGACGAGCACGACGAGGCCGGACATATCACGGAAAGCAAGATGGTCCGAAAAGCCATGGTAGTCAAACGCATGCGAAAGTTCGAGGGACTCCGGGCGGAGATGGTTCCGCCGGAGGTCCGTCCAGAACCAAACGCCGATCTCCTGCTGGTGGGCTGGGGATCTACCTACGGGGCCTTGATGGAGGCCGCCGATATCCTGTCCCATAGCGGCCTCAAGACCGCGGTGTGGCATTTCTGCGATCTCTTTCCCTTTCCCAATGCCGCTCTTTCAACCCAACTCTCGAAAAAGACCCAGGTCATTTCCGTTGAGAACAACGCCACGGGTCAGTTTTCCAGGCTCTTTTCAGGACAGGGTGGCATTCCGATCGACCACCAAGTCTTTAAATTCGATGGGAGGCCTTTTTCTCCCCGGGATGTCGTCACACGAGTCCACAGGGCCCTGTAAGGAGGTAAAAATGGTAACTTTGGATGACTATTACAGCGATGATCCCGTGGCCTGGTGCCCGGGTTGCGGCAATCATTCCATTCTTGAAGCGCTCAAGCAGGCCCTCGTCGATTCGGGAAAAGATCCCCATGAAATCGTCATCGTTTCCGGCATCGGTCAGGCCTCCAAAGCCCCTCACTATCTTCGCTGCAACGCCTTCAACGGCCTCCATGGACGGACCCTTCCGGTCGCCACCGGCATCAAACTGGCCAACCACGGGCTCACGGTTCTTGCCGAGGGCGGGGACGGGGACGGCTACACCGAGGGCGGCAACCATTTTATCCACGCCATGCGTCGGAATGTAGACATCACCTACCTGGTCCACAACAATCAGGTCTACGGGCTCACCAAGGGGCAGACCTCGCCCACCAGCGATCTGGGGTATGTCTCCAAAACCACCCCCATGGGATCTTTTTCTCCTCCCCTGAATCCACTGCTCCTGGCGATTTCCATGAACTGCACTTTCGTGGCCCGGGGCTTCTCTGGAGAACCGGAGCACCTGGCCGGCCTGATCCTCGAGGGGATTCAGCACAGGGGTTTTTCGTTCATCGACATCCTTCAGAACTGCGTTTCGTTCAACAAGGTCAACACCTTTCAGTGGTACAAGAGCCGGGTTTACGACATCAAAGATGATCCGTCGTACGATCCCCGGGACATGGGGCAGGCCTTCCAGAGGGCGCAGGAATGGGGAGAAAAAATTCCCATTGGGGTGATCTATCGAACGGACAGGCCGGCCCTGGATGAGAAACAACCCGTGATCAGGGACATGGCCCTTGTAAAGCAGAAAATCGATCAGGCGTCCTTTGAAGGAATTTTCGAGTCCTTCAGGTAAAACCCCTGGAGAGGGAGAAAGATGAAGTAAACGGGCCCCCTCTTCCCCAGCGGCATGGTTGTCCCGGAAACAACACGCCGCCCCCCGGGGCGGGACGGGGTACCCTACGACTTCATCAGACCCGGAGCCGCGCCTTTTTCTTTTTCCAGGGTTTAAAGATGGAAATAAAGACCGTAACCATGAGCAGCAGGCACTGAAGCCCGCCAAAGATGAGGTTCATTCTCTGATTGTAGAGGTATGCGGGATCACTCAAGGCCGACATACCCAGCTCGCCCGAGATCTCCATCATCCGGGTCTCCCATGGGCCAAGCCAAAAGGTGCCGAACAGAATGGCGACCACCGTCACGATCCATTTAAAAATCATCCAATGATGCTTAAAGAAACCCCAGTTGGTAAAGGCCGCGTAGATGAGCCCGGTAAGCAGGCATCCGAAGGCTCCGGGGATGACAACCACCACCATGTCCACATGGTGAATACTCTGGTTGATCCCGAAAAGGACACCCCCGTCACCGGCCGGCCCTTTCAAAAAATAGAGCAGCAACAGCGCCACCGCACCACCTATCCAACAGGCAACAGCGATTAAATGGAATCCTTTGAGCCACCGCAATCCTTTTGCACCCAATTTTTTCATGTTTCATCCTCACTTGCGTCGAACGATTTAACACAATAAAAATATTTTTTGACCAAGGATTTGAATCATAAAAGGAAACCCGTCAATAAGAAAGGAGAAAGATGCCATGATGCCGATAGGCCCGCTCATGATTGAACACCGGCTCATCGAGCGGATGATCGAGGTCATAAAGAGGGAAATAAAAAAGATAAAAACCGAGGGAAGAGTGGATGCCTCTTTTATAGACAGGGTGGTCGATTTCATCCGAACCTATGCCGACCGCTGTCACCATGGAAAGGAAGAGGGTATTCTCTTTCGGGAACTGCAGAAGAGGAACCTGGATGTTACGCATAAAAAAATCATGGATGAATTGATCAAGGAACACAAGAAGGGACGGCAAATCAACGGGCGGCTCTCAGAGGCCAATGCCGGGTACCGTCGGGGCGACCCATCGGCCCTGGGTGTTATCGTCGAGTGTCTCGAATCCCTGGTCGATTTCTATCCCAAACACATTGAAAAGGAAGACCGCCGCTTCTTTAATCCCGTAATGGGATATTTCACCCAGGAGGAAAAGGCCGACATGCTGACGGAAGGCCATGAATTCGATCGGGAACTCATCCACGAAAAGTACCGGACGATTGTCGAAACCTCCGAAAAGCAGGCCGTGGAGCGATAAAAACACGGGGATAATCGGCGGGAGTGGGTCTTCATTCTTCTTTTTCAAACCCGGGGCATCCGGTCATGAGGGCATGTTTTCGAGTGAAAGGATACTGCCGACAGATCGCAGGCTTCACGTCGTGGATGCGACAAATCCAGCGATTCTCTGAGGATACATGATGTAAAAAAGGGCACATCTCCGCCATTTTCGTGGTGCCTGGGATCATCCATATCCTGTATGCCGTCTCGCGCCCCTCCCTCTTGAAGATACCGACCCATTCCAGGATATCGGTTCGCCCCAAAGCCCTCCATCTTGCGACATCTTCCGCTGTCACTTCCTTGCGGTAGTCCAGGGACCGACAGCATCGACCGCACTGACGGCACCGAAATCCTTCCATCCCGGTTTCGACGCGAATCCCGGTTTGACCTGTCTCAGGATGCTCATCCATAAAAGCACGTTCCCTGAAGACCCTGCCGCATATCGACACAAGCAATTCCGGGTCGTTATCAGCCTGTTCTAGGGATTTACATACGTATTCGACCAATTCCGGGCCCTCGAGCCAGCGCATATTTCGCCGAGCCGGTGTGCTCACCCAGGCCCCATCCCTGTTCGGATCCCTCTTGACAACGGTTTCGCCCCCGGAAATCAACCGGATCATCTGACAAAGCAGCATGATCTGAGGATCATATTGCCGCAGATCTCTGCGTATCGATCTCAATGCCTGATCAGGTGTCAAAAAGACCGTTTCTCTCTCCGCCATGAAAACCTCAGGCTACAAAAATACCATTCCATGCCGTTTTGTCGGACTGAGTCAATTATCCTTTTCAATCATCAAACCCGACTTTCTCATTCAAATATATATCACAAACGGGCGCTCAGGGGGCTGAGAACCTTACAGGGTAAAGCCAATTTCTTTCGACATCATGCCCTCCTGTGCATCATGGCCACAGAAAAGTTCACCCAGAGGGCCAAAGCTGATAAACTGTATGAGGTGTTTTTGAATGACATCCAGAAGCACAGGCCATCTTTTCCTTTTCCTCGAGCAGGAAACCGGAGGATCATGCGTTGCGGCCTACCGGATCTCTAAAAAATCCTTAACAAGGGGGTAGATATGGACGATATCCGGTCTCTGGTCAGTCCGAAATCCATTGCGGTCGTGGGAGCGACCAACCGGCCGGGGACGGTCGGTCTTGCCATTTTCAGAAACCTTATCCAAGCCCCTTATCAGGGCATCATCTATCCGGTCAATCCCAAGTCAAGATCCATTCAGGGCGTCCGCGCCTATCCGAGGTTGATGGATATCCCGGATGATGTGGATATGGCCGTGATCATCGTGCCGGCCGCACACGTGCCCACGGTTGTAGAGGAGGCCGCAGAAAAGGGCATCGGAAGCTGCACGATAATCACCGCGGGCTTCAAGGAAATCGGCCATGAAGGCGCGCAGCAGGAAGAAAATCTCAAAGCCGTAGCCAAAGCCCATGGCATCCGGCTTTTGGGTCCCAACTGCCTCGGAATCATCAATACGGACCCGGACGTACTCATGAACGCCAGTTTCGCCAGGATCACGCCAAGGAGCGGGAATATCGCCCTCATTTCCCAATCCGGAGCCATGTGCCTGGCCATCCTCGATTTTGCCGCCGGCCGCAACGTGGGTTTTTCCAAATCAGTCAGTATCGGCAACAAGGCGGACATCAATGAAATCGATTTTCTTCGGTATCTCAAGGACGATCCCTTCACGAAAGTCATCATCATGTATCTTGAAGACATCGTGGATGGTCGAGCCTTCATGGAGATCGCAAGAGACATTACCCTGGGTGCGGGAAAACCGATTTTGGCGCTGAAGGTGGGGCGATCACCGGAAGGGGCCAGGGCAGCCGCCTCGCACACCGGGTCCCTTGCCGGATCGGATGCCAGTTATGACGCCATTTTCATGCAAAGCGGAATCCAGCGGGTCGACGGGGTGAGTGAACTCTTTGACTACGCTCAGGCCTTCAGTATGCAGCCCCTCCCCCAGGGGAACAGAATCGCCATCATAACCAATTCAGGTGGGCCCGGCATTATGGCAACCGACGCCCTGATTCGACCGGGACTTCGCCTTGCCGAATTGTCTGAAGAGACGCAAAAAAAACTGAAGGAGCACCTCCCTCCCACCGCCAGCGTCTCGAACCCGGTGGATGTCATCGGCGATGCCGGGCGCGATCGGTACGAGGCCGCTATCCGATGCACACTCGCGGATGAAGGCGTTGACGGCGCGATCGTGATCCTCACCCCCGCAGCGACGGCCGAGATCCTCGAAACCGCGCAAATCGTGCCCAATGCAGCAAAGGAGGTTCAAAAACCGATTCTCTGCTCATTCATGGGACTGGTGGATGTCTCAGAGGGGATTCGATACCTGGAACAACACGGCATACCCAATTATGTGTTCCCGGAAGCGGCCGCCCGGACCATGGCGGCCATGGTGCGCTACAAAGAGAGCACCGAACCCTGGAAAATGAAAAAAAGGGAGATCTGGCGATTGCTTGAAGATCCGGAAAAGGCCACCCGAATGATTCGTGAGAAACTCGATGGACGAGACCCTTGTTACATGCCCGAAAAAGAGGCAAGCGATCTTCTCGGGTGTTACGGCTTTCCGCTCCTAAAAAGCCGACTGGTCAGGGATTTGTCTGAATTGGAGGCGGCCTTGAAGGAGATCGGCCTCCCGGTCGTCATGAAAATCGATTCCCGGGACATCATTCACAAGACCAATGCGGGAGGGGTCGTTCTGAACATCAAAAGTGTGTCCCAAGCCCGGACGGCCTTTGAGAGAATCATCGAAAATGCCGAAAAATACAAACCCTCTGCACGGATCAACGGTATCCTCGTTGAACAGATGGCCCGGGAGGGTCTGGAGGTGATCCTGGGTGCCGTCCGGGATCCGAAATTCGGGCCCATGTGCATGTTCGGTCTGGGCGGGATTTTTGTGGAAGCCTTGCAGGATGTCACCTTTCGCCTGGCCCCCATGTGGCAAAGCAGCGCTGAAAACATGGTCCGATCGATCAAGGCCTACAAGGTCCTCAAGGGAATCCGTGGAAACCCCCCGTCGGATATCAAGGCCGCGACCCTCAGCATTCTTCGTCTTTCAGCAATGGTTTCCAATCACCCGGAAATTAAAGAACTGGATATCAATCCCCTGATCGTTTATCCCGAAGGAAAGGGGTGTGTGGTGGCGGATGCGCGCATTCTCCTTGAAAAAACATAACCTGTCCCCAAACGAATAAATCAATCAGAGGTTATTCTATCTTCAGCCAAAAGAGGTGAACGTATGAAGAAATATCTGATTGGTGCTCTTCTTGTCGGTGTGGGGGTGGCTATTGCCTTCCCTTTATTCAGTATTTCATATTACACGATGGTTCGGACCTCGACTCCCCAATTTTGTGCATCCTGCCATGAAATTCAGTTCGCATTCAACACATGGAAAACATCGACCCATGTGAACAATGCCCAGGGATTTGTGGCAGACTGCATGGATTGTCACCTGCCGGCCCCACATCACACCTTTGACTTTTTTTACGCCAAGACATTTCACGGCATCAAAGACATCTTCGTTCATTTTACTCAGGACATGAGCCAATACGATAACGAGCACCAAAGACAGAAAGCATACGCCTCTTTCAAAAACGACCAATGCCGAAAATGCCATCGCAACATCCTTCATATTCCCAATAAACGGGGTGCCATGCTGGCCCACAGGACGGTTTTGTACGCTAGGCCCGGATACGAAAAGAAGTGCGTTGATTGCCACAGGAATCTGGTGCACAGGGCAAAACCATTTTATGATTATAAACAATATGAGTCCACACTATAGAAGATCGGGTTTTTAATCCAAAAGGAGGCAGGCCATGAGACGAAGAATGGGGCTTTTTCTGATGACCGGATTCTTCCTGTTTGCGGGATTCGGGGCAATGGAGGTGCGCGCGCTGAACGTACCCAAGTTAAAGGAATTCAGGATTGAGAGGAGCATGCCCAAGGAAGCGGTCGCATGTATTGAATGCCACAAAAAAGAGCATCCGGGGCTTTTCGCCGACTGGGCCCACAGCCGGCATGCAAACGCCAACATTACCTGCTACGACTGCCATCAGGCCGAGGCATTCGACCCGGATGGCAGCCGGGAACACGAAAAGCAATACCAGCGTTCCGATCAACCCTTCGGCACCCCCGAATATAAAGTGCCTGTAACTGCCGTTGTCACCCCCAAAGACTGTTCGCGCTGCCATCCCGATGAGGCCCGGCAGTATGGTGTGAGCAAGCACGCGAACACAATGGAGATCATCTGGAAAATCGATCCCTGGTTAAACATGGGAATGAACAGCGATATCGAGCGAGCGTCGGGTTGTTATCACTGTCATGGCACGGTCCTGAAGATGAAGGACGGCAAGCTCGATCCGGAAACCTGGCCGAATGTCGGTGTCGGCAGAATCAATCTGGACGGAAGCAAGGGAAGCTGTACCAGTTGCCATACCCGCCACATGTTCTCAGTCATGGAGGCACGAAAGCCCGAAGCCTGCGGCCAGTGCCACCTGGGCCCGGATCACCCCCAGATCGAAATCTTTATGGAATCCAAACACGGGGACATCTACACGGCCCACGGCAACGATTACAATTGGAAGGTCGCACCCGGGACATGGACACCGGGGGTTGATTTCAGAGGACCGACCTGCTCAGCCTGTCATATGTCCGGAGCGGGGACCACCCTGACGACACACGATGTCACGGAACGCCTCTCCTGGGAAATCCAGGCCCCCCTGACCATCCGGCCTTCGGACTTCCGGCCCTTTCCGGCCAAGACCAACTGGCAGGTTGAACGAGGCAAAATGAAAGCAGTTTGCACCCAGTGTCACGGCAGGACATGGGTGAACGATCATTATGTAAAGTTTGACAAGGTCGTTGAGGAGTACAACGAGGTCTATTTCAAACCGGCAAAAAAGATGCTGGATGAACTTTACCAAAAGGGCCTGCTGGATAAAACCCGATTTTTCGATGAGCGGCTCGAGGTGGAGTATTACGAACTGTGGCACCATGAAGGGCGAAGGGCCAGAATGGGAACCGCCATGATGGCGCCTGATTATGCCTGGTGGCATGGCTTCTATGAATGCAAAAAGCGCTATAACAACTTTATGGAAGAGGCCAGGCACCTCATCGAAAACAACCGGAAGGCCTACAGGGCAACCGATTTCCCGAATGCAACCGGTAATACCAACCGGCCCAAAGAGGTATTTCATAAAGGACAGTAATCCCTTTCGGTTTTTGACTTAAGTCAAAGCACTTTCACTTTAATGCAGCTATCCTCTACTCAACGCTGATCCAAAAACGGTACTTTTTCGATGCGCGCATTCAGCGCTCGGTTTTCAGCAATGAAGCTCCCCGCAGCAAGCTGCGGGGTATCACGCGGAATTACGGCGTAGCCAACCCGTCTTCGCTCTGACGAGCTTCGCCGTGGTTCGTCTCACCATTCATCCCTACAACAAGTTGCAGGGTATTCTGGCGAAGCCGAATAAACAGCATAACAACCAAGACAAAAGGAGGCCTCTTATGTTTTGCTTTCAATGCGAACAGACGGCTAAAGGTGAAGGCTGCACCAAGGTCGGTGTATGTGGTAAACAGCCGGAAGTGGCGGCGTTGCAGGACTTGTTGATTTACGCGGTCAAAGGGCTGTCCCGGGTTGCGGTGGCGGGCCGAAAGGCCGATGTCAAAGATAACAAGCTTGACCATTTTGCCTGTGAAGCCATTTTTTCAACCTTGACCAATGTGGATTTTGATCCCGACCGATTGGTTGTACTGATCAATGAAGCGGTCCGGCTGCGAGATGGCCTCAAAGAAAAGGTCAAAGCCGCCGGCGGAAATACCGATTTCCCGGAAGGCGCCGCAAACTTTATACCGGAATCGACGAAAGAGGCGATGATCCATCAGGGTGAACAGGTCGGAGTCAAATCCGACCCGACCATGGACCCCGATATTCTTTCCTTGAGAGAACTGCTTGTCTACGGCATCAAAGGTGTCGCATCCTATGCGGACCATGCAGCCATCCTGGGTCAGGAGGACGACGTTGTCTATGACTTTATTCACGAGGCCATGGCGGCCACCCTCGACAAGGGGCTGTCCCTCGAGGATTATCTCGGCCTTGTGATGAAGTGCGGTGAGATCAACTTCAAAGTCATGGAACTGCTCGATGCAGCGAACACCGGAACCTACGGGCATCCGGTCCCCACGGAGGTGCCTTTGGGCGCAAAAGCCGGAAAAGCGATCCTCGTATCCGGCCATGATCTCAGAGACCTTAAAATGATCCTCGAGCAGACCGAGGGAAAAGGCATCAATGTCTATACGCACGGCGAAATGCTGCCCTGTCACGGTTATCCGGAGCTGAAAAAACATCCGCATTTCTACGGGCACTACGGCACGGCCTGGCAAAACCAGGCCAAGGAGTTCGATGCCTTTCCCGGCGCCATCGTCATGACGACCAACTGCATCCAGAAACCCCGCGAGTCCTACCATGACCGGATTTTTACCACCGGCCTGGTGGGCTGGCCCAATGTGCGGCATATCGGGGACAAGGATTTTGCCCCGGCCATTGAAAAGGCACTCGCGCTCCCCGGTTTTCCCGAGGATCAGAACGGCAAGAAGGTCATGGTCGGATTCGGCCACAACGCCGTCATGGGTGTGGCGGACAAAGTCATCGAGGCGGTCAAGAACAAAGCCATTCGCCACTTTTTCCTTGTCGGTGGTTGCGACGGCGCCAAACCCGGGCGGGACTACTATACCAAGTTCGTGGAGCAGGTGCCCGATGACTGTGTAGTGTTGACCCTTGCCTGCGGCAAGTTCCGTTTCTTTGACAAGGATCTCGGAAATATCGGCGGCATCCCGCGGCTCTTGGATGTCGGGCAGTGTAACGACGCCTACTCGGCGATCCAGATTGCCGTTGCCCTTGCCGGCGCCTTTGATTGCGGCGTCAACGATCTCCCCTTGTCCATGATCCTGTCCTGGTATGAGCAAAAGGCCTGTGCCATCCTGCTGACGCTTCTCTATCTGGGGATCAAGGACATTCGCCTCGGGCCCAGCCTGCCGGCCTTTGTCTCCCCGAACGTGCTAAACGTCCTGGTGGAAAAATTCAATATCATGCCCATCAAGACACCGGAGGAGGACCTGAAGGCGATTTTGGGTTGAATCGCGCAGTGATATCATGATGAAGTTGGTACCGCCTGAAGCGAAGCCTCGGGCGGTATCGGCGCAATCATGAGAGATAAGATGCTGTTGCTATGAGCGGGCATTGGAGGCGAGGCGTACGCAAGATGAAATGGACCCCTGAAGCGGAAACGGCGATTAAAAAGGTGCCGTTTTTTGTGCGTAAAAAGGTGCGCCGGCGCGTCGAAAGCGAGGCGGACGCCGCTGGCAGAAGGATCGTGAGTCTGGAGGATGTGAAGACTACCCAGAAACGTTATCTGAGTAATATGGCATCCGAGGTCAAGGGCTACCGACTTGATGTCTGTTTCGGTCCGAACGGTTGCCCAAACAGGGCCATGGATACAGACGCGCTGGTTCAAAGACTGGATCAGATCCTGCGGGAAGCCAACCTCCTCGACTTTTTGAAACAGCAGGTCGGGGAACGTCTCAAATTCCACCATGAATTCCGGGTAACCGTGGCCGAATGCCCGAACGCCTGCTCCCAACCCCAGATCAAGGACATCGGGATCATCGGGGCACGGCGGCCGAATATTACGGCTGAACCCTGTTCGTGCTGTGGGGAATGCCAAAGCACCTGCCCTGACGAGGCGATCACGGTCCGGGAAGACCATGGACCCGTCATTGACTTTTCAAGATGTCTTTCGTGCGGGAAATGCATCGACCTCTGCCCGACCGGAACCCTTTCAGAGGGCATCAGGGGCTACAAGGTCCTGTTGGGGGGGAAACTGGGACGGCACCCGAAACTTGCCCAGGTGTTGCCTGGGATCTTCGACGAAGACGAGGTTCTTGACATCGTCAAGACATGCATAGGGTTTTATAAAGAAAAGAGCAGGCACGGCAAACGCTTTGCGGAAATTTTAACACAAGAAGACTTCCAGTCATTCGTGGACCGCTATTCGAAACCGGCGACCATGGAAAAAAGGAGACCGAACCATGCTGAAAAAAAACGAAACGTATAAAGAAAACGGGTTCAATGAAAAGGCCATGTCCAACTACCTGGTACATGATTCCCCCTACATGAAGGTCCTCAGCTTCAACTTCAAATCGGGCCAAGAACTGCCCATCCATTCACACGACATCGACGGCCAGTTGTGTATCGTCGTCCTGGAAGGGTCCGGTGAGTTTCTCGGAAAAGACGATGCCGCGATTTCGGCGGAACCCGGAGATGTCCTCGTCTCGGACATCAGTGAACCCCACGGGGTGCGTGCGTCGAGCGACATGCGCATCCTGGTGACCATCGCTCCGCCCATCTAATTTGCGGATTTAACAGCAACAGCAGAGGGATTGATCGTGCCGATTCCGGGGAACCTTCTGACGACCGCCATGGCGGTCATGCCCCATACCGATATCGACAAACTGTCTATGCTCGAAAGAAGTCTGCTTTCTCCCGCCACATGCTGTCTCGTGAACCCCGACAAAGAAAAAACCGTGGAAAAGGCATTCCAGGTCGTAAAAAACATATCCGCCCGGCTGAGATCGCGTTACCACCTGTCTGATCGAACATGAGAAAGAGGACGGCAAAGGTCTCCGTTGCCGCGATGGTGCCTTATCCACCGGCCGAGAGGTTGCGCTTCACGATCCGGCTGTATTCGACTCCCGGGGGACCGGGTGGGGGTCGCATTCGGACGCCGTTTCAGGATTCACCTGAAAAAGAATCCCCTAAATGGTAAAAACGTTACAAAAAAAATCACATAAAATAGACTTTACTCATGAGTAAAATCGTATTATTTCATGGAACGAACCGAAATCCCCGCATTCTACCAGGTCCATGAAGGAACCAAGGATTTCGAAAGAAAAGGCGTAAGAGTCATCCCTTTTCACACTTTTTGCCGGGAACTCGGATTGACGTGAATAATCTTTTCAGACAAGCCCTGTAAAACGCCTCCATCATATTAACAGAGCTTTTTTTGACTGCTTTTTTCGTTTGCAGAGCAGCGTGAACAAACGTAGTCCCTAAAAAATGGGGACGGGTAAATTATTGTCAGGACATGACCGTTCCCGTTCCTACCGCGCCCCCAATTTGGTAGCCATGCCGTCAATGTCGAGAAGGTCGTTGTCCACGGTGGAAATGGTCACATCCTCGAGGTTGAGGTTTTTTGCCGCTTCGAGCGCCACGATGATATTGCCGCCCACGCCCTGCATGGCCAGATTACGCAGCCGTTCTCCCTCCGCTTCGGATTGCTTCAGGAGCAAACGCCCTTCGGCGATCTTTTTAGCCGCATGGAGATCCGCATCCGCCTGCTTCTCGGTCGCATACTTCTCGGAGTTGGCTCGGATCTCGGCAATGTTCACGTTGGTCTCGGCCCGCATACGGACCAGTTCAGCTTCCCTTTCCTCCTGGATGATCTTGATCAGCCGTGCGGTCTCAGCTCCGATCACATCGGTTTTCCCCTGCATTTCTCTGGCCCGCTGGAGCGATTTGTTCACCTCCACCTCCTGGTCGGCCAGTTTCTTGGTCTGGATCTTTTTCTCATACTCGGGATCGAACTGCACGTCACGGATCAGGAGATCCAGAACCCCCACGTAATTGTCTTCCAGGGATCTCTGAAGCGATAACAGGGCGGCCTTTGAAACCTCTCGACGGACATGGGGGTTGTAGAAATCTTCGGTTTTCATCCCGCCGAATAGGGCGATACAGGTTTTTTCGGCCTCGTTGCGCACAATCGCCTTGTAGCGCTCCCCGCTGCCCGTGTCCACGTAGAGTTTGTGGGCCTTACCCGGTTTGATCCGGTACTTGATCGTTACGTCGACGGATACGGCGTACCCGTCCGCGGACTGGACCTGAACGTCATCCCGCCCCTTGCGCGAACCCTGTCTGGGGTCCCTTGTCATCTCCAGGGTCTGCACCGTGCTGTCAAAATATTTCCAGGAATCGATAGGCCAGATGGCGCGGTGCCAGCCCGGCCCGAAGTCTTGCTGAACGACGCCCTTTTTCCCAAAGAGCGCATATTCCTGGGTGCGAACGCCCACCGTGCCCACCGGCACGTGCGAGACGGTAAATTTCATGAGGATATAGGCGCCGATAACAAGGACAATAACCAGGATGCTGATGATCTTGATTGATTTCATGGTCGATCCTTTCGTGTTCGAATGTGTCAGGGCCGCTAGACTTGGGACACTATTGGCTCTTCACGGTGCTTTGTCTGCCCCTGTTGGCGGCCGGCGCCGTGTGTTCAAAACGTTCGGTCCGGCTTTTGACCGTGTAAGGCTGACCCGAAATTTTCACTCCCTTGAGCTTCTTGGCGTATTCCAGCTTGACCATGTTCCGCCCTCCTTCACCCTCCAGGGCCTTCTTGAGCGCCTCGATTCCCCGGGCCTCCGCCTTCTTCCGGGTCAGGGTGGCCTCGGCCTGTTTCTCAAGCATATAAAATTCGGCGTCGGCGCCCACCGTGGTCTTCTTGAAATAGGCATCGGATGCCCTTTGAACGCGTTCCGCTTCCGCCTTTGCCTGAATGATCTTTTTCTCCATCTCGCCCCTGAATTGCTCAATGGCCACATTCTTTTTGGCCGTCTCATCCACCTTGGCCGTTTCCTTCCGTTGAACCGCGGCCAGGGCCTTTGACTGCTCCTCGAGCACGGCCTGATCGGCGAGCTTTTTCTTCTTGATGAGTTGTTCGTACTTGGCATAGAAACGGGGCTTTTGAGGCACTACGATGTCATCGATTTGGATGCCGAAACGTTGAAGCCTTTGCTTGGCCTCCTGCCTGGCATGAACGATTTTGGCGTTTCGCTTGGATGAATCGTAAAACTCTTCGGTTGTCAGTTCACCCAGATGATCCCGGCATATGGAGCGCACGTAATGCCAGGCCCACTTGACTTTATACTGCTCCCCTCGTCCGGACGTTGCCAGGACCTCATCGGCCTTCTCCGCCGCGATCTTGTATTGGACTTTCAGGGCCACATACACATCGCTGCCGTCTATGGTCTTGATCTTCAGGTTGTTTTTACCCGTCATATCAAGAGTCTGAAGCGTTTTTTCGAGCACATGGAATTCATGGGTGATCCCGTTGTAAATGCGGACGCCCGATTGCGGAATCACCTCCATCTTGCCGGTGATCTTGTTTAGAAGTACGCCCACCTCGGTGCCTTCGACGCGCCCGACGCGAATCGAAGTCACCAGCAGAAGCGCCAGGACAAAGAGGGCCACGGCCGCCCACATCAGTGAGCCGCCGAACATCTTTCGCAAAACCTGAAGATTGATGTTGACCCTTGGAATCCCGCCGTCGCCTTGATTCAACATGTTGGTGTCCTCCTCATTCATTTAGGGTGCGGTGAGTTTTGTATCGTTTCAAAGATCGAGAATGTCGCTCGCGAGCCCTCTGCCGGCTGCAAGATCCTGGGCAGAAACACTCCCCCCGGGTCATTCTTCCGGGATTTTATCTTTATGCCGCCATATTTTGAGGGCCACGATGGGCGCTGCAATAAGAAAACCAATAATCAATGCCGGCAAAGGAATACGCAGGAAAGCGAGCACAAATACAACCAGCAGCATGGCCGCAAGACTCAGAACGATGCGCGTGGTTTTTATTTCCACGTCTTCCATAACGGAAGCCGGATGCCTGCGAATAAGGGTCATATTCCTTCGATAGGAGGCCCTCGGATAAGTGATGCTGGGGAAAATATAATGAATGTTCGCCTCATTTTCCGCCAGTTCCTGGCGGACAAAATGATCCAGCGTCATGGCTTTCAATTTCTTCTTCATCCGTTTCAGGGTGTAGCGTGAGTGACCGGCCAGTTCCGCCGCGTAGTGAGGATTCGGATGGCCGGCCGCCAGGAAGAGGATTTCATGTTCATAAACCGCCCGGGCGGGCCAGCCTGTGGTTTCGGCCAGATGGTTCAGTTCCTTTTCAAGGGCCTGGAAGCATGTCTGGCAGAGGGGGTGCTCGCTTTTTGAAGAATAGTCCGTATCGCAGGAAAGACAGGCGGTAAAATTAAGGGCACCCTCAACGCAGGGCTTATCCAAACAGGCGCTAATTTCATAGACGGGAAAGCCTTCGGCCTCACCGGCCGTGACGGAATGCCCGTCCACCATATTGTCCATGCAGGATTGAATGAGCCCCAGGGACATCGGGAGATAGGAGGCAAGGTGATTGACGGTGATCCTGCCACCGGATTGTTCCGCAACGCGATAGGCAAGGTTTTCCACAACGTTGGCGGTGGGTTCACTGAGCGTCGTCCGGCCCTTATGATTCATGAGGCGCCCCTTCCCTTTTCTCGCGAAAATATGTTTGGTTTCGAAGTGCTGCTCTTAAACGCTTCTCCGGAAAGAAAACCGCCATGCCGACACGTGATGCCTGGGTCGTTTATGGCCGGCGAACATGTGCGCAAGCTATAATGCATAGAGGTTGAACTGTCAAGCAGTTTCCACAATCCAAATCCACCGCCCAATTCGCATATCATGACTAAAATCAGGATATTTGGGAGATTTCCTGATCACCCGCAAGGTACGGGCGCGAAGAAAATGCTTTTAACCCGGACCAAAAATAAAAAGTAGTGGCAGCCGGTTTTCATGGCATTCGGAATCGGTTCTGCGAATCTGTTTTTTCAACACCGGTTCCCTGTCGCTTTGCCTCGAACGGCTTCCTCCTGAAGTCGAAACGGCCTGCTGTGCTTGGGCGCTCCTATCGAAGCACGTCCATTTTTGCATGCGAGCAGAAACCGTCCCCTTATGTCGTCACCTTCAACCTAGCCGTTGACGGGATCGCATCCGGCACGGGCAGCTTATACAGAACCGACACAAGGCCATTGTCTGCCAGGGAGATACCCGGTCTTCATTTTTCAGCCAAAACCCCTTCCCAAGACTTGAATAACGGCCGATTTTTCCAGTTTACCATAAAATTTCAAAATGATACCATGCTTCGATCCTAGGGGTAAAAGTTCGTTTTGGCGGTGCAATGCTATGAATCTTAAAAGACTCAGGTTGGTATTGGTTGTCTCCTTTGCCTTTCTCTCAATTATTCCTCTTGTCTTTACCGGGTACAAAGTCAAGACAGAGGGAGATGAAATGATAAAGGAAAAAGTTTTCTCCCATCTATTGGGGATATCAGAAAAAAGTTCGTATATAATCATTGAATTTGTCTCGGAGAGACAGAGCGATATGAGGATGCTGTCAAGCCTTCTCTCCTTGGAAACCGATATGAACTGCGAGCGTCTTGCGGAATATTTCAGGCTGATGAAAAAGAAGTACAATGTTTACTTGAATTTTTTCGTCGCAGACAAGAACGGCGAGGTGTTTTTTTCGGACAGCGACTGTTACCCCGACGAAAAAAACGTATCCCATGACGAATGGTTTAAAAGTGCGAACCGGGGTCATGAGTTTATCGGTGATGTTTTCCTGCACGATCAAGGCGAAAAAAATGTGCCTGCCATCTTAATCTCAGTGCCCGTCATCGGTCGGGACGGCGCCATTAACCAGGTGCTGGCTGCATGTGTTGACTTCAGCAAAATTGACATGTCTCTTTCAAAGACGGAAATCGGAAGGACCGGTGAAGTCTACCTCGTAAACAAAAACGGCTATTTCATCACATCGTCGAGACTGGGAGCGAAGATATTGGAGGACAGAGTCCCGATTCAGGAAAAAAGGGCGGCCGTCTCACGGAAAGACATTTATGAACTCCTGGATTACAGGGGTCAGATGGTATTGCATGCATACAACGAAATAAACAATCATTCATGGATAGTCATTGCCGAACAGGATAAAGAGGAAGCCTTGAGCCAGGTTAATCTTCTAAACAGAAATATTTTCCTGCTGGGCATTGTTTTGATCGTGCTGATTTTTTCAGTGGCTTTCCTGATCTCGGGAAGGATCGTGAAATTTATTGAAAGGGCCTACGCGCGTGAAAAAGAACTGGAGTTCCAGGTCATACAGCAGGAAAAGCTGGCCGCTCTGGGCATGCTAACTGCCGGTCTGGCGCATGAACTCAACACGCCGCTTGCCAATGCCCTTTTATACACCCAGATGATCGCAGAAGACATGGATGCGCAAAAGAACGCCGAAGTCCTCGAAAGCCTGACGATCGTAGAGGAAGAAATCAAGCATGGCAGCAATATCGTGAGAAACCTCCTCGAGTTTTCGCGACACTCCCGGAGCGGCGAAATGACGGCCAACGTCAATGAGATTATAGAGAAACTCATTACAATCGCACAGCCTCAATGTTCTTCCAATCATATTGAAATCGTCAAAGAAATGCAGCAAGAGATTCCCCTGGTCAAAGGCGAGGCCAGCATCATTCAGGAAGTCATCACAAATGTCTTTGCAAACGCCTGCGATATCATGCAGAACGGGGGCAGGCTAAAAGTCAAAACCAGACACACGCCCGTCCTGAAGAAGGTCAAGGTGGACATTTCAGACACAGGCCCGGGTATACCTGCGGAATTTCTGCCCAAAGTCTTTGACCCTTTCTTTTCTACAAAGAAGCAGGGGGACGGAACGGGCCTCGGACTTTTCATGAGCTATGAAATGATTCGCCGCATCGGCGGAACAATCAGGGTCATCTCATCAACGGGGGTTGAAGGGAGTGACACGGGAACCACTTTTACGATAGAACTGCCCGTGTCCGAGCCGTCCAATAACAACGACGTTTAGGACTCCAACAGGTGAAAAATCCGGAACCGTAAGGCCGGATGGTTACCGTTAGAAAAGAAGGGGTGGATCCATGCCGGGTTCGAAAATTCTGATTGTTGAAGATGATAAAAAGATGCGTGAGGCCCTGAGGCAAATTATGGTCAGGGAAAAATTCGACGTGGATACGGCATCATCGGGAGAGGAGGCCTTGAAGGTTTTCAAGAACCGTGATTTCGACCTGGTCATATCGGATCTGAAATTGCCCGGGATAGACGGTATGGAAGTTTTGAAGGCCATTCGCGAATTCAGGCCGGAGACCGGTGTGATCATCATCACCGCTTACGCCACCATTGATTCCGCTGTTCAGGCGATGAAGCAGGGCGCCGAAGACTATATCTCCAAACCTTTCAATCTGGAAGAGATCCGGCATGTCGTCAAAAAGGTGTTCGAGAAACGCGATCTTTTGACAAAAAACGCCCTGCTGCAAAGCCAGTTGTCAAAAAAATACCAATTCGAGAACATCATCGGAAACAGTGAATCAATGATCGCGCTCTTTAAAATCATCAACAAGGTCAAAGATTCCAGATCAACGATTCTCATTAACGGCGAGACAGGCACGGGCAAAGAACTTGTCGCGCGGGCCATTCATTATAACAGCATAAGATCCGACAAGGTTTTTCTTCCGGTCAATTGCGGTGCAATCAATGAGAACCTGCTCGAAAGCGAATTTTTCGGCTATGTCAAGGGGTCCTTCACCGGCGCGATAAAGGATAAACGCGGGATCTTCGAAGTTGCCGACGGCGGTTCCATTTTCCTCGATGAGATCGGGGACGTCAGTCTGGGGCTTCAACAGGTCCTGCTGAGGGTGCTCGAAGACGGCGAAATCCAGCCGGTTGGTTCGACAAACAGAAAGAAGGTGGATGTCAAGGTCATCGCGGCCACCAACAAAAACCTTGAAGCAATGATCCGGCAGGAAAAATTCAGGGAGGACCTGTATTACCGTATCAATGTCATTACCCTTCGTCTGCCTCCACTAAGGGAAAGAGCCGGCGATATTGGTCTGCTGGCCCAATACTTTCTAAAAAAGTACAGAAATGAAAACAACAGGTCCCTGAAAGGCTTTGCCCCGGATGCCCTGAAGTTGCTCGAACGATATAACTGGCCCGGAAACGTGCGCGAGCTTGAAAATGTGATCGAAAGGGGCTCGCTCTTGGAAACTGGTGACAGGATCTCTGTTGAAAGCCTGCCCCCCCACCTTCAGGAAACCGAAAGAAAAGAAAAAACGACCCTATCTCCACGAGGCAGAGGCGGGGAAGAGATGTCCCTGGCACAGGTGGAAAAAGACCATATTTTAAGAATCCTGAAATTGTCCGGAGGCAACAAAGCGAGCGCTTCGAAAACCCTCGGCATCAATCGAACGACCCTGTGGCGCATCATGCAGAAGTACCGCATAGAAGACAGCGAGACTTAAGAAATCCTGGTCCGGAGGACGGGTATGCCCTGTTCCAATCAATTCTCGCCTGGCGACGTCGGGGTAGTCCCTTCCGGAAACGATTTCCGTGTTGCAAAAAGCAACTCTTGTTGCTATTCGCATCGCCTCATCCCGCCTTTCCATTTTCATGTCCTGAATTACAATCCTTTGAATCCTCTATGAAATTTCATGTTCTGCCGGACGTGGCCGTTGCTGGTACATTTCTTGCGGATTGGTTTCATCAAGGGCGCTGTAGAGATCTGCAATGGATTCTCCGCATTGCCGGGATAATGGAGGAACGAAAGCAAACCTCTTTCCGTTGACCCTGTCTTTTCAGCGGTGGGGTTAGGACAACCCCCGAAAGGAGATTTATGACGATGGACGGTGATATCTTTGGAAATCTGATGGACTGGGGCCATGTGCTCGAGACGCTTGAAAGGCTCGCAAAAAATAACCATCTCGATGAATATCAGGCGGGACTGAATCGAATCCTGAGATACAAAGACAACTGGAGGCTGCGCGAGGCCGTTCTTGAGTGCGTGGGTCAGGTCGAAAAGCCATGTGCCGATCTTGTAAGTGAAGTGATGAATATCATGGCCGATGACGGCACTTACTACGACATGCGGATCCTTGCCGCCGCGGCGCTTGGAGAACTGGTCTGCAAGTGCTCCGCCGACCAGGAGGTTGAATCGAACAGGATCCGGTGCACGGAACTGATGAGGGCGTTTCTGGAATCGCCTCAACCACCGATCTTTCACGAGGCCCTTGAAAATTCTCTCAGGTCGATAACCGCGCGCTCCTGAGTTTCACCCTAGAGGAACACGTTTTCATAGATGAATTTCACAACGTAAGGAGGTCGAAATGCTGATAGGCGTACCAAAAGAAGTCATGAAAAACGAGAAAAGGGTCGCTGCGATTCCGGAAACGGTCGAGAAATTCGTTAAAATGGGTTTCGATGTATTGGTGGAAAATTCCGCCGGCGAAGGCGTTTTCCGGTCCAATGAAGAGTATGAAAAGGCCGGCGCAAAAATTGCCCCTGACGGTGAGTCCGTCTTCGCGGAAGCGGACATGGTGCTCAAGGTCAAGGAACCGACCCTGGACGAGGCCACAAACAGGCATGAACTTGACTATGTGAAAGAAAACAGCGCCCTGATAACCTTCCTTCACCCGGCCTCACCGGGCAATCACGACATGGTCAGAAAATTCAGGGACAAGCAGGTCACCTCCTTTACGATGGACAGCATCCCCCGTATTTCAAGGGCACAGAGGATGGATGCCCTCACCTCGATGAGCACGATTACGGGCTATAAAGCGGTATTGATCGCAGCGAATCAGTTGCCCCGGTTCATTCCCATGATCGGCACCTCGATCGGCATGATCAAACCCGCAAATTTTCTGGTCATTGGTGCGGGCGTTGTGGGTCTGCAGGCCCTTGCAACCGCCAAAAGGCTCGGAGGAATCATCAAGGCCGTGGATATACGGGATGCCGCCAGGCAAGAAGCGACAAGCCTGGGGGCCAAGATTGCAGGGTACGAAGTATCCGAGGAATTGGCTCTGGGAGAAGGCGGTTACGCAAAAGCCCTGCCGGACGATATTCTCGAAAAGGAAAGGGAAGTGCTGAAACCCCTGGTCAAAGAAGCCGATGCGATTGTGCTCAGCGCGCTCGTGCCCGGCGAAGTGGCGCCCACCCTGATCACCGAAGACATGATCAAGGCGATGAAGCCGGGGTCTGCGATCATCGACGTCTCCATAGACCAGGGCGGCAACTGCCAACTAACCAGGCCGGGATGCGAGGAACACGAATACGGGGTTTACATATGCGGGATTAAGAATATCCCCGGCTCCCTGCCCGTACATTCTACATGGCTGTATGCGAACAACATGTATTACTACGTCGAAAACCTCTTCAAGAACGGTCTTGGTAAGTTTGATCTGGAGGATGAAATCGTCCGGCATTCTCTGGTGACCTACAATGGAAAAATTGTCCACGCCGGTACGCTGAAGGCTATGGGCGAAGAGTAAAACTTCTTCAGGAAAGAAAGGCGATATCAAAATGGCTGACTTACTGCTCATGCTGGCTGTCTTCGTGCTGTCGTTCGTGATCGGGTATTTTCTGATTTCCAGGGTGCCCCCTCTGCTGCACACCCCGTTGATGTCCATGACCAATGCGATTTCAGCCGTGACGATTCTCGGAGCCGTTCTGTTGTTTGCCGTGGAAATGAGCGCACTCGAAAAACTGCTTGGGGCGGTAGCGATTGCCACGGCCGTATTCAATGTGCTGGGCGGATTTGTGATTACCGACCGCATATTAAAAATGTTCAGGAAGAAGAACGAAGGCTGAGAGTGCGGCCGTGCGCGTAAATACACCGGGCCAATGTAGGACGAAAGAGCGGGCACTATTGGTCTCATTAATAATTCCCGTCATGTTTTTTATGCAGCGATAGGGGAAACAGAGCAGGAGCTATAGCACGATGAACTGGATGCATTTTCTGTTGGACGCAGCCATCATTCTTATTCTGATCATCGGCATCCGGCAATTCCGGGCACCGCGGGGCGCGAGAATCGGAAACCTGACCGCTGCGTTCGCCCTTGTGTGCGCCTTCTTGCTGGTGCTGCTGAGAAATAACATTCTTGCCCCCGAGATTGTGCTCATCGCCCTGGTTGTCGGATCGGTCATCGGCTGGATCGTGGCGGTGAGGGTCAACATGACGCAGATACCGGCCATGGTCGCCTTTCAGCACGGCGCGGGCGGAGTCGCGGCCTTTCTCGTCGCGTTTGTTGAGTTGACCGGAAGCGGGGCGCAACTGGCGACGATTAACAGGGTTGCGGGTCTTCTGGGGCTTGTGATCGGCTCGGCCACATTCAGCGGCAGCATGATTGCCAGCGGAAAATTGGGAAACAAACTCAAACAGGCTCCGACAAACCTACCGGTCCATGGCCTGTTCCTGGCCCTTAACCTCCTGATGATTGCAGGCCTTTGCTTTTGGGCCTGGGCTCCGGAAGGACCCTTTAGCGCCGTTTATTTGCTCGTTTTAATCATCCTCTCCGTGCTATTGGGCGTCCTTTTCTCGATCCGCATCGGCGGGGCCGACATGCCGGTGCTGATCTCCTTTTTGAACGCCACGGCGGGTCTGGCGGCGGCCTTCTGCGGGATCATCATACAGAACCGCCTCTTGATCGCCTGCGGCGCCACCGTTGCTGCTTCCGGCTCTATTTTGACCCACGTCATGTGTAAGGCGATGAACCGGAGCCTGATCAAGGTCTTTATCGGGATTCACCAGAAAATCTCCTCAAAACCGAAGGATGTGGAAGTTCCGCCGCCAGACCATGTCGATTCACTCGCTAAGGGGACGTTTTCAAAAGAACCCCGGCCTGCCTTCGAAACCGGAAAATCAGACGGGATGTCCGAGGTCGCTTCGGCAATGAAAAGCGCGGGAAAAATCGTCATTATCCCCGGTTACGGCATGGCCCTGGCCCAGGCTCAATTCAGGGTGTGCGAGCTGGCGACAAGGCTCGAGGAAATGGGCAAAGAGGTCAAGTTCGCCATCCACCCGGTCGCGGGAAGAATGCCGGGGCACATGAACGTGGTCCTCGCAGAGGCCGATGTAGAATACGACAAGCTCTTCGAGATGGACGACATCAACCCCGAGTTCAGGGAGACCGATCTCGCCCTGATCGTCGGGGCCTGCGACGTGGTCAACCCTGCGGCCATTTCCATCGAAGGGACGCCTATTTCAGGGATGCCCATCCTGATGGCTCACGAAGCAAAAAAGGTCATTGTATGCAACCTGGATGAAAAACCGGGTTATTCCGGCGTCGAGAACCCCATCTATCAAGAGGAAAGAACAATCCTACTGCTCGGCGACGCCAGGGAAACCATGGAAAAAATACTTGCGAGAATCGCCGGGGATGAAAAGCAGGGAGAACTTTCGGAGACCGGAGAAGGCGCGAGTGGGGCCAACCGGATATCCTTGGCCGTCGCGGCTGAAAATGGAGCACAGAAAATCGTCATTATCCCCGGTTACGGCATGGCCCTGGCCCAGGCTCAATTCAAGGTGTGCGAGCTGGCGACAAGGCTCGAGGAAATGGGCAAAGAGGTCAAGTTCGCCATCCACCCGGTCGCGGGAAGAATGCCGGGGCACATGAACGTGGTCCTCGCAGAGGCCGATGTGGAATACGACAAGCTCTTCGAGATGGACGACATCAACCCCGAGTTCAGGGAGACCGATCTCGCCCTGATCGTCGGAGCCTGCGACGTGGTCAATCCTGCGGCCATCTCCATCGAAGGGACCCCTATTTCAGGGATGCCCATCCTGATGGCCCACGAGGCAAAAAAGGTCATTGTGTGCAACCTGGATGAAAAGCCGGGTTATTCCGGCGTCGAGAACCCACTGTATCGTGAGGCAAGTACAATCTTACTGCTCGGCGACGCCAAAGGGACCATCACGGAACTCATCAACGGGCTGGATTAGGAAAACGGGCCCATTTTCCCTATTGTTTTCATCACGCTAATGATTGAATGAAGCCCCCTTCCCCTTTGATACCGCTCCCTTATCAAAGGGTTATGTGAGGCTGTGATCTGCAGAAGGCATTCCAAGGAAAAAAGATGCGCGGAGCCTTCAGATGGGGTACGCCGCCACCTTCAATCCCACCGTTGGCAGGATCACATTCGGCACAGGCAGCGTTTTCAGAACCGATACACATCCATTGTCTGCCAGGAAGATACGAGTAAAATGGATGGGCGACAACGGTTCGTCATTTTGGAATTAGAATATTGACAATTTTAAAGTCGCACTTTAATATAGTCAACTATCTGGATTGAAAGGGAAATTTAGGGTGATTTAAGGAAAATCGCAAGAACCTTCCCCGTCATAGCCGTAGCATAACAGTGTAAAAAATCGTAATGTCATTTTTTTGCCTGTCCCCATTTTTCGCTTTCAAGAAGCGAGGGCATTTATACGTCCGGGTTTCGACAAGATCGACCTGCACGGTTAAGGGAATGAACAAACTGCCTTCCTTGTCATCGGAAAAATCGATCTCCCGCCATTCCTCCCGTGCTCGTTTGACATCCGCGCCCAAACCCCGGTAAAGAGCATTTATTTCAAGCGTTTCTGTCCGGGAGTTTCTCTACTATCTTTCCGTTTTCATAAATAATAATGCCGTGGCCGAAGCGTCGAGCCCGTTCACGGGCCTTTAAAGCTGCGCGTCGGAGGGCGGTTTCGGCAAGCCTTATGTCAGGATCATCCAATTTTTTTGATGGGCTATTTGATTGTGTATCAGCCATGTCTTTCTCCTTCATCGATAAAAATAGGCCACTCTCCAGCATTGTCAATAAGAACCCATTCATCCACAATGGCTTTGTAAAGCATTTCAAAATTACTTAATCCGGAATGGTAGCGACGACGAACCACGTCTTCCGGCACATTGTGTCCTCCTTCCTTGACACGCTGCTTCACACGGGCAATAGCGAATTCCGGGTCAGGAAGTCTTAAAAAATACAGCTTAACCTTATACCCTTCCTTCTGCCATTCCGGGATATGTCTGGCATAATTCTTTCCGCTCAAAGTCGTTTCAAAAGAAAAGCTCTCTCCCTTTTCAACGTACTTTTTTATCATTTCAAGCATCGTCTTTGCTGCTTGAATCGAACCCGCATCAGGGCGGAAAGGATTGGTGCCGGCAGCAATCAGATCCGCATTGATGAAATTGGGGCACTCGGCTTCCTTGGGCAGGAACTCAGTGGCAAATGTCGTTTTACCCGCCCCATTCGGTCCAGCAATAATCAAAATCTTCTTTTGATTAACCATAATTTCTGCTTTTTATCGTTTCCCAATGATTTATATAATATTTATCCGTGTTGGGCCCAATGCCGTTTAACAAAACCCCTGTACCCTGATTGACATTTGACGATTACTTTTACCCGACGCTCAATTTAGCGGATTGTCTAGGATGTATGCGCGGATTCGGTTTAATGAATCATCATTGCGGATGATGTGTTCTTAACGATTGCGTTGCCATACCTGCCCTCCGGGCATTTGTCGCGATTCATTACAGCATCTTCGTCCGAACAAACCAGAACAACCAACGCTATAATATATCAACCGGGGATTCATAGTCAAACCGCTTATTTCTCCATTTTCATGCTTTAACAAAACAAAAACGATTTTAGCATGACAAGCCCCGCGAAATCATTTTCAATCAACCCCAATATTGCAAAAGTCGACAATGAGGGTCGCCGATTCCCGCCAAAATTCGAATTATTAAAAGAAACAGGCATCCCATTCCTCAATGCAGCCGGCAACGCCTACTTCAATGAACCCCCTCTATTTGTTTTCATCAAAGGTAACAAGCCGGTAGAGATGGTTGCGCGAAAGACTCCCATCCGCACGTTCCGTCCAACGGGATTACAGGTGATTTTTGCCCTTCTGTGTAATCCGGTCCTGGAAAAGGCCCAATACCGTGCAATTGCCAAAGCAGCAGATGTTGCCCCGGGCGCCGTTGGTTGGGTCATACGGGATTTGAGACAAATGGGAAATCTGGTTGAAATGGGAAACCGCGGGCGGCGACTGATTCAAAAGGAAAAACTCCTGGCACGGTGGGCCACGGCCTATCCTGAACAGTTAAGACCCAAGAAGTTACTGGGGACATTCAAAGCCGCCAAACCGGACTGGTGGAAGAGAGCTGATCTTCCCGGACCGGAAACATATTGGGGAGGGGAAATTGCGGCAGCCAGATTCACCCAACACCTAAAGCCTCAGACAGGAACAATCTACACGCATGAACTCCAAGGACTTATGGAATGGCTCCTACGCAATAGAATAAGACAAGACCCGGATGGAAACATCGAGATCATGAGAGTGTTCTGGAAATTCCGACCTGATCAAGAATACCCCGACTTGACTCATCCCGTCCTGACATATGCGGATTTGCTCGCTACGGCCGATACCCGGAATATTGAGACTGCAAGGATCATCTATGACAGAAAAATCGCTCGACTTGTCAGGGAAGATTGACGGATTCACCGTTGAACTTTTCGCAACCATTGCGAATGTTGCCGCATCTGATGGAAAGTGAGACCGGCGAAAGAGACCGCTACCGGCTTGTCGAGGATATGATAGATCTTCATGGGCAAGTCGGATCGGAATTTGAAGAAAATCTCGTCCTGCTCAAAGAACTCAAGGCCGGCATTATAGAAGGACCTGGAATTTTACGGAAGCGTTGAAGGAACCAAAGATTTCGAAAAAAAAGGCTCAACAGTCCTCCCTTTTCACACCTTTTGCGGGGAACTCGGATTTGCCGTGAATCATCTTTTCAGGCAAGCCATGCAAAACGCATCCACCACATTAAAGGCACGAATGGCAAAGGAGCAGGACTCATTTCCCCCTATTTTTTTCATCATGCCAATCATTTAACGAAGCCCTCCCCTCTTTGATACCACTCTTTTTATCAAAGGATTGGGTGCTGCTGTGATCTCTTGCCACTACACCAGAATTTAGCCTCGGTCAAAAACTTATGATATGTCTGACACTGCTGGAGTGGCGGTTTTTTCTTTATTTTGGGTTGATTTTCGTCAAGTTTAGGCGTATCTGAAATGAGATATGGGTAAAAAACAGGTCATTTGGATAGTTTCTACCGCGTCATCTTTAAACCTTTCTAACCGCCACCATAAAAAATTGAGCATTTAGAACCAAATCTTTTAGCAAGTACCTACAAAAATTTTGACCCGCTCAAGACGATAGAATTATTTGTGTAGTCTACACTCTGCCCAAACTTATGACTTATGCAAGAAAGCGAAAACCGAGGAAAGGTGATAACCCCTTGCAGTCTAATACCGCAGAGGGGCCATAACGAATATGGAAATAGAATGCAAACGTGTAATTAAACACTCTTCCTGGAGAGTATTTAATTGCTATTCTGCTTATTAATGTAAACATATTACAATAAAGACGTGTTATAACACGTCTTTTAGGCAGTCTAATTCAAAGTTCGGGATCATTTTGAAAATTTAGATTATATTTGCTGACATAAATAAAAGTCTATAAAATTTCATCTTACTTTAGAAAGTGTAAAGTTTAAATAATTAAGTAGATAATTGATGGAAATACATTCATTGAAATTAGTCTATTTTTCACCTACCGGAACGACAAAAGCGGTTGTTGAGGGAATTTCAAGCGGCATTAACCAATGCTCGGTGGAAATAATCGATATTACCAGACCAGATGCGAGAAAAAAGCCGTTACAGACATCGGAAAATGAATTACTTATCATTGCAGTTCCGGTTTATATGGGAAGAGTGCCGGCATTATTAATGGAATGGCTCCAAGCGATTAAAGCTCAAAAAACGCCTGTTGTATGTGTTGTTGTCTATGGTAATAAAGTCTATGATGATGCCCTCCTTGAACTGAAAAATATCATGACAAAATGTGGATGTAAACCGATCGCCTGCGCGGCATATATCGGAGAACACTCCTTTTCCAATCCCGAAATACCAGTTGCAGAGGGTCGTCCTGATGCCCAAGATCTACATCATGCAGAATTGTTCGCCCGTAAAATTAATGAAAAACTTCAGTCTGTTTCATCAGTCGATCACATTTCTGATATAAATATACCTGGCAACTATCCCTATGGAGGAGTTACGGAGCTATGGAGTGTTGATTTTATAGCAATTAGTAATGAGTGTGTGCAATGCGGAATTTGTGCAGAAGGGTGTCCTGTTGGTGCTATCGATTCAGAAAACAGTGCTTTGATCGACACGGAAAAATGCGTCACGTGTTGTGCCTGCATCAAGAACTGTCCACAAAACGCCAGAACGATGAAAACCGGTCCAGTCAAAGACGCTGCAATGCGACTAAATAAACTGTATAAAGAGCGAAAGGAGCCGGTATTTTTTTTTAATTTGTAAACGAACAAAGAAGCCGAACAAATGCATTAAGATGGATTTTACCCGCCGCTCCTTCGTCCCTCTGGGTAAAACCACTTATGAGGGGTCGTGGGGTCGGGTCGGACCAAGATAACTGATTGATATGTTATAGTAATGCTTGAAAAAGCACATGTTTTTTGAGCTTAAACGGGCAATTTTGCTATCAGAAAGTATCATCTAAAAAATTAAAAAAAATGCCAAGAGCAAATCGTCATTACATTCCCGGGTATGTTTGGCATATAATCCATAGGTGTCATAAAAAGGAATTTTTGCTGAAGTTTGGGCGTGACAGGCGTCGGTGGATGGAGTGGCTATTTGAAGCAAAGAAAAGATACGGGTTATGCATCCTGAATTATATGGCTACTTCGAACCATATCCATCTCTTGGTGGTGGATAATGGTAAGAGAGATACGATTCCAAATTCAATGCAATTGATGGCTGGCAGAACGGGGCAGGAGTATAATCAAAGAAAAGAACGAAAGGGAGCGTTTTGGGAGGATCGTTATCATGCGACTGCAGTAGAAAACGGCGATCATCTTGCACGATGCATGGTCTATATTGATATTCACCCTGTTAAATAGTTTGAGAAATCCATGTACTACATTTATGTTTTGTTAAGTGAATATGATGGTAAGTTCTACACCGGCTTCACGAAAAATCTCAAACTAAGATTTGAACAGCATACGCGGGGCTTAGTAAATTCTACGCGGGATCGAAGGCCACTTAGACTTGTCTATTATGAGGCTTGTCTCAACCAAGAGGACGCAACCAGAAGAAAGAAATACCTCAAAACATACCATGGTAGAATGTTTATAAAAAGGAGGCTTAAATCTTATTTAACAGGGTAAATATGGTCCGGGCCGGAGTTGTGGACCATCCGAAGGAGTGGACTTTTTGCGGGTATAATGAGATTCAGAATCCTCGCAACCGATATGCCATAATTGATTATAAGAGGTTGGTCTCATTACTTCAGATGAGGGATTTGAAGGAGGTTCAAGAATCCTGCCGGAATAGAATTGAAGAAGCCTTGGCTTCAGGGGAACAAGTAAGAGAAGGTAAGTGGCGTGAGAGTATAGCCGTTGGGAATAAATCCTTTATCGAAACCACAATGAAGACGCTTGGGATCAAGGCGTTAGGCCGGAAGGTATTTGGGGATAACGAAGGATTCGAGATTCGTGAACAAAATTTTCGTTACAGGGCCAATTTTGCCCATGAAAATGGCGGTCTAAGACCCCAAAACACGTATTTTTGGAAGGATATGTTCTGAATATCAAGCAGATAGCTAGGTCCGACCCGGACTGGGACTGGCGGACTGGACTGAATGTTGTGGCCGTGGAAAATTAGTTTTTATCTTATCGGGCAATACTACAGCCTATTAATAGATAGGCGATGGATAAAGATTTATAATTCTACAACAAATATTTTCCTTTCAGAGCGGAGATATTTTTGATGCCGAAATTTTTCATACTTTTCCAATTTCATTCCTGTACAAAGTATTTGATATCGTTTGTTTATATTTTATTTTTATCCATCCTAACTCTCTTTATGTCTTCGTGCAGCACTCGTCATTTCTATAACTTTTATCGGGTTAATACTGGAAAAGATATTAGTTTGAATGAGGTAGCGTTCATTAAAGATCCTCCTGGGTCTATAGGAAAGGTAGAAAAAATAAGCAATCATCGGAAAAGGATATTGTATGATGCGTCTCACCCGAAGACATCAGCTCCAGGGTGCGATGTCAATAGACCGCTCTATTTTGAAGTTCTGCCGGGGACTTATACAGTACAACTTAGCGAAGTTATATATACTTGCAATGGTGTCCGATATAACCCCCTCAAGTATTATTGCAGAAGTACGGACCCATTTCAAGTTGAAGGTGCTGGAAAGAAAGAGACTATCTATAGAGAAGTTTTTGTAAATGCACAAAGTGGCCATATATACGATGTATCAAGTGTAGAATCTCAGGGGAGAACACTCTTACAAACATTCACTAGGAGCGAAAATAGAGTCTTTAAAAATGATAGAAAGAATTGCGTTATACGATGAAAGGAGGGAATATAATGAAAAATATTGCGTTATCTGTTGGATTATTACTAACAATTTTTATTACTCAAGATGTTCCGTAATGGGGTAGGGGGGTAGGGGACGTCCATAAATAACTAAGAAATTCGATATGAATACACGGAAATGAAAATAGGATGCGTACAAAAAGAAGTAAAATCTAACATGTTTTTAGTATATAGCTTATTAGAGACGTGACATATTCGCTCCATCATATTACAGGAATTGCATATCACAATGAGTGAAGCAGGAAACGTTTAGGAATCGAAATTTCGAAAACCGTATTTATGAATTAAGTAAAAACATTAGCAAGAGTCAACGGCAGACTTGACCCTCTTATGACCCTCTTATTAATAAATCAGGATGGTGGATTCTTTTTCCTTTCGTAAATTTTTTTATATTTTTATTTCTCTTTTTTTTACCCGGAACTAAAGGAAAAAATAATTATGGTCCGGACCCTCGAAAAAGGAAAAAGTCGTTAAAATGACCAACAATCAGCTAACAAGGCTAATGCAGCCGACGCAAAAAAAACACGCGGCTGATTAGCATTCGTTATGCAGCAAGGAGAATGAAATGACGACCTACCTGGTTCGCCTAAAGGGCCGGAATTTCTTGATAGACGGTAACGAAGGGCCAAGAAAGAAGCGGTTCTATAATACGCGGCTCGTGGAGGCAGAGGATCCAAAGCAAGCCGAAACTCTCGCCCTCGACTTTATTCGCAACGACACCAGGTTCCAAAACACTGTACTGAACAAAGTGTCAGACCCACCAGTGATCTCTCTTGAGAGCGTTAAGAAAATATCAGCCACGGCATATGATGCCCAGAATCGTGCTAACGCTCTCTCCTGGGAAGACGAAGACACTGAAGAATAGGGACTGTCCAACCAGGGCAAACCCAATGAGCGTGATGACTATAGGTGACCCGAAGAACTTCAAACGGGCCTTGATCGTTCGCCCCCCTCCTTTTCCCTTGAGTCCATTTGACTTCATGCCTGTCCCTCCTGACTTCATCTCCTAAGGATTGCAGGGCCTTGCTGCTCTGATGGTGGATCAGGGGAGGGAAAGGATTCACAGCCATGAACAATGACTTCCTATATCGTGATGTCCCTGCCTTTGGGCGTCGGATGTTCCGGCTCGGTTTAGCCACCAACTTTGGTATCGACGGCCGGGATTTAGAGTGGGCACTGGATCAGGGTGTAAACTATGTCTTTTGGACCCCGAGTCCCGGCACACGAAAGGTAACGAAATCGCTTCGAAAAATTATAAACCGTGACCGAAAATCGATTATTTTGGCAAGTGGGCCGACAACGGGATATTTTGGCGGGAGTATAAAGCGTGCATGTGAACGGTTACTTGAAAAATTGGGCACCGACTATCTCGACGTTTTTCAGCTTTTTTGGCTAGGTCGAGGGAGCGCCTGGAGTGCATCAACGATTAACGCGCTGGTATCCCTTCGGGAGTCAGGCATGGTGAGGGCTATCGGTGTGAGCATTCACAACCGGAAAAGGGCGGGAACGCTGGCTGAAAATTCTCCGCTGGACATGCTTATGATCCGTTACAATGCCGCTCATCCGGGAGCCGAGCAGGACATCTTCCCCCACCTGTCAAAACGCAAACCTGCCATTGTCGCCTATACGGCCACGCGATGGCGAGGCCTGCTCAAGCGTCCCAGGGGTTGGAACGGAACCGTTATGACCGCAGCTGATTGCTATCGCTTCTGCCTGTCTAATCCCCATGTGGATCTGGTACTTACCGGACCGAAAAACCGCCGGCAACTCAAAGAGAATCTTCAGAATCTCCGGGCCAAGGGTCCTTTGTCGGAGGAAGAAACCCATTGGATCTCCGAGTTCGGGAAGATCGTACACAGGAAAAGTTCGCGGTTTACCTTCAGGTTTTAGATTGAATGAGTTGCTTGACGCGTCCCACGACACCGCTTTCCAAGCGAACCTTGATGCCATGGGGATGTGCCGGGGATTTTGTGAGAATATCCTTGACGACCCCTTCGGTGAGCTTCCCGGACCGCTGATCCTGCTTCTGAACGACCCGGACATGCGCCCCCGGCCTGATGTCTTTGCGGCCTATTGCATTCATTCCTTTGTCCTTGACCTTTCTCTCTGTCACCGACCCGCCTTGTCGATTTTATTTTGACATTGAAAACCTTGCCCTCAGTGGCCAGTCGAAGATCCCGTCTTCAGCGGGACCGGAGTATTGGAAAAACTACAAGCGGCCGTGAATTTTTTAAACTCGCGTTAATCCAATGCCGCCGCTGCTGATTCGAAGGTTCTTTTCACCACTCCATCGCTCCAGTACTCCGGGAGTCTCCGGTCTCTTTAATTTGATCGTTTTTTTAATTAAAGTCGCGAAGCGCACCGCAACTTTAGTCACTCGACACTTTAGTCACTTGTAACTATTGTTCACTTTGGGGTTAAGCCAACGCCAGACCCCTGAACCTGGATTATTTCTTCCTCTTCCTCAGCAACTGTCCCAGCGTGAACCACTTTTTCCTTCCCGGGACGGCCCTTTGAATCTCCTTCAGCTTCACCTCAGCCGCCCTTTCGCCCGCCTCGATCAGGTGCTTCGCACGGGAAAATTCAGCCCAGTGCAGCCTACCGACCTCCGGGCGTATGACGATATCCGCATCCATCAGTTCATAGTCCTTGAGGCGATTGGCCATAATATCGCCGATACGCGAGTAAACGGTCAGGGCGTTGTGAAACTCCTTTTCCGAGCAGACGTCCCTGACCACGGCCACCGCGATGACAACGTCGGCCCCCTCTTTTCTGGCGGCCGAGGCGGGTATCAGGCAAATCACACCGCCATCCAGCAGGAGTTTCTCCCCGTCCTTCAGGGGCTCGACCGCCCCAGGCACGGCGCAACTTGCCGTCACCGCCTGCCGTAGCGACCCTGTGGCAAAGGTGACCTGCTCGCCGCTCACGAGATCCGTGGCTACAGCCCTGAAGGGTATCCGGGTCTCTTCGAACTGGATGTCCGGGATGAAAAAATTTATGGTGGACTGGAAATCCTCGGGGGAAAGGATGCCGGGTTTGAACATGGCCTGGAGGACATAGTAGCGGTTTTTCCAGAAGGCCTGGACCTTCTCCACAAGGTGCAGGTCCACGCCCCCCCTCGCATCGCCAAGTGCCTTCAGGGCGGAGGACTGAAAATCGGGGGATTCGAGATAGGCCTCCATTTTTTCTTCCATCTTATCAGCAGACAGGCCGGCTGCGTACGCCCCGCCCACCAGGGCGCCGATACTCGTTCCCACGATGAGGTCAACGGGGACCGAGGCCCTTTCAAAGACCTTCAGGACGCCGATGTGGGCGAGTCCCCGGGCGCCACCGCCGCCAAGGGCGAGGGCTATTCTTTTCCTTTTAGGACCCATGGAATACCCGTAGAGGACGAGAGTTTATCTCGAATCATTGATGCCTTGGATCTACAGCATCCTCGACTTTTGCAACGTTAGGGTGAATGCGAGTCATCCAATAGAGAATGACATCAGAACACTAGCTATTATGAAGAACTTTAGATAAAGTTCAATACCTAATTCACATGATCACTCGAGGCATCCAGGCACGCAACGTATAGTAATGAAAATTTTTCAATCAAGCCTGATATACTTATCCAGCACACGCTTCATCCGATCGTTGATCTCCGGCAGTTTCTCGCCTCTGATCAGCTTTATGGCCAGGTCCGCGGTCAACCTGGCCCCTTCCTCCAGATGAAGGCGACCCAGCTCCTCCGTAGCCTTGGACGGGCTCCCCAGGAAACCCTGCTCCGCTCCCATGGTCCTGAAGGTCTTAAACCCTTCCCTAATGCCCTTCTCGACATCAATCTTCACGGGGAGAAGGTCTAGCACATCGCCCCGGATCAGGGATGAATATTGTGCACCTACAAAGGCCGTTTCCTTGACGTCCGCATGGACTTCTTTTTGCGGATCCAGACCCATACCCCTGATCATACCGGCCTCTTCGGTCTCCATGCCTGAGTAGACGATCCTCCCCAGGGTCTCGATGATACGCACGTCATACCTTGACTCGACCTCTTCAATCCCCGTCAGAACGGCCTTGACGTGGACCGGGTCCAAATGATGGTTTGAAACCACGATATATCTGAAACCGTATTTCGCAAGAGAAGAACAGACGTCGGCCACCACACCCGCCATCGTGCTCCCCCGCAACGAAACCGTCCCCGGAAAATCCGCCGTGATCCCGCAGCACCCCAGGGGGATGACGGGCATGAGAACGATTTCCAGCCCGGGGTCTTCCTCCAGAACCAACTCGCAGGCCGCCGCGGCAATGTCCCTGGCCGCAAAAAAATCCGTTCCCAGGGGCAAATGCGGCCCATGCTCCTCTATCGGGCTGAGGGGCAGAAAGAGGATCGTCCTGTCTCTATCCAGGTCTGAGACCTCCGGCCAGGTTAGTTCTTCAAATTTGTGAAATCCCATTGTTCTCTCCTTTTACATGTCCTGCGATAGACGTGCCCCCCTGGAAATGAGGGCTCGTTTGAAAATGCTGAATTGGAAACCCCTTTGGGGTCTTGAAAACCATGATTGACCGCATTCTACATGAAATTAAAAAAATGCGTGCCACACTGGGAAAGTTTCATGTTGCCCCTCTTTTTTAATCGGCTAAATCAAATATTTTGACATCCACCGATAAAACTAGGTAATGTTAAAAATATCAAAAAGATACGTCAACGAAATTTTTGTGAAAGATGCTTACGGAAAATTCAACCAGGTATGTTTGACCGTTCTGACGTTCCTTTCCCACTCACTTGCTCGAAGGCGGTAACGACATCCTCGCAATCCGGAGACTCCCCGGGCACAAAGGCATCACCAATGTCGCCATAGCCGGAGCAATCATGTCAGATGCAGGCGACGCGAAGGGGACTCATGGGCGCTGACGCGGCAAGCTTATTGGTTCGCGCCTGATTTCGTCGATAAAGGTATAGATTTAACGGAGATATAAACATGGAGGAAAACAACCATAGCGTTGCTTCAAAAATATCCAAAAAGCGATTTGGGTGCCTGCAAGTCCTTGGATTGATAGTCATTGCCATCATTATTACCGCAGGTGTAACCTTTTTGGTTTTTAAAACATACTTTTTCCCATCAGAGTTCAAGCCTGTGACACTGAACGCTGTCGAAGAGAAAGTTTTGGCTGCAAAATTAGAAAATTTTGATTTAATAGAGGCTGGTGTTACTTCACACAGGTACAATGTCCCCGATAAGCCATCAAAATCACACCGTTTTGATTCAAATGCCCCTCTCGAACCGGAACCATATAGTGAAAAAGGTGTTAAAAGGGAGATTGAATTCACCGAAAGGGAACTCAACGGACTACTGGCAAAGAATACGGATCTTGCAAAAAAGTTGGCGATTGATTTATCTGATGATCTTATTAGTGCAAAACTACTTCTCCCCGTTGATGAAGATTTTCCTATCCTTGGAGGTAAAATTCTCCGTCTCAGATCCGGTATGGTTATTGCGTATAATAATCGCAAACCTGTCGTCATTCTTAAAGGCATTACAATTATGGGCGTACCCATACCAAACGCTTGGCTGGGAGGCATAAAAAATATAGATCTGGTTGAAAAATTTGGGGGCGACAAGGGTTTCTGGAAGACTTTTTCTGATGGGGTCGAGGACATCAAGGTAGAGGACGGTCTCTTAAAGATAAAGCTGAAGGAATGACAAAGGCCTCTTGCCAGGCACATCGGGAAAGACCGAATAGCCCTCATAAATATTATTAACAAGTAACTACTCAGCTAGATAGGCTGTAGGCATTTAGGCTGTGAGGTACCGCAGGAAGGGAACATGCGTGATCACATATCGAGCAACCAGGGAATTCCCCAAAGAAGAAGAAATGTATGGTTTGACTTGCCAAATGAGAAGGGCGGCGGTTTCAGTTCCATCAAAAATTGTGGAAGCCGAGAGGGTTTTGGGCGCCCTGCTTCGATCAATGCGCGGATAGCGAAGGGTTCGGAAACTAATAGCCTTTAGCCTACAGCCTAAACAACCTGAAAAGTTGCATTAACAATCGAAGAAAGGTGCAGTCATGAAAAGAAATTGGTTAAAGTACAAACGCGTCCTGATCGTAGATGACGAGCCTGATGTGTTGGACACATTGGAGGAATTGTTATCCATGTGCGAAGTTGTCAGGGGTTCCAGCTTTGATGAAGCCAAAGACCTGTTGGAAACGCAGTTTTTTGACATCGCCATTCTCGATATTATGGGCGTTAACGGATACAAACTGCTGGAAATTGCCGTCAAGAAAAAAGTGATATCCGTTATGCTGACTGCAAACGCCCTGAGCCCTGAGGATACCGCCAAATCATATCATGAAGGCGCCGCATTCTACGTGCCCAAGGAGATGACTTTTGAGATTGCCACATACCTGAACGATATTCTGGAGGCCCAAGAGCAGGGAAAGAGTTTCTGGTGGCGCTGGTTAGACAGGTTCGGTGTTTATTATGATGATAAGTTCGGCCCCGACTGGAAAAACAAAGACAAGGAATTTTGGAAAAAATTATCGATGTCAGAGTAGATGAGCCATTGCCTGGTGGCCTGGCTTTTTCGCGATATTTGCCCATGTTGTGATATGGGTCTTAAGAGCGTTGCCTCATCCAAGGTTCGAGGCTGACAGAAGGGAGCCACGAGACATGACCCCACAGAAAGCGCAAGCAGGCGCCATGATGAAAGCATATGACGAAGAAGCGGAAGCAACCGGATGGGTCGGACCTGAAATCGCTTTTGGTCTGATTTATAAGTACATCCAGCCGGGACAGTCGATCCTGGATATCGGAATAGGCACCGGCTTGGGATCTGTTCTGTTTCGCAAGGCAGGATTGAAGGTTTACGGGATAGATGTTTCGCAAGATATGCTCGATGCCTGTCGCATCAAGGGATTTACCAATCTGACGCGACACGACCTGAGTGAACGTCCTTACCCCTATGCTTCAGAGAGCTTCGATCATGCAATCTGCGTCGGTGTATTCAACTTTTTCAGTGATTTATCACCGGTGTTTATTGAAACCGCACGCATCCTCCATACGGGGGGGATGTTTGTCTTTGTCGCTGGCGACCGGACTGAGGATGAAACCCATGAATTCCTGGTGGGACCTGAGCACACAAAATCGGGTAAACCCATGACGATGTACCGTCATAGCACCGAACAAATCAGCAGGTGGCTCAATGGACCTGGATTCACGTTGCTAAAAAGCCTTGCGTTCAAAGTGCACATGGACCGCGAGAAGACACAAAGCCTGCAAGCCATGGCCTATCTGGCAAAAAAGAACCTTTGAGTGCCCCGTCCGACCTAAACCCTAATAGTTGCATAAAAAACATGACAAGGGATTGTCAAAAGTAATGGGAATTAGGGGGCAGGCGAATTATCTTCAGTCATTTTTTTCTTTCAAACTTTTACAGACTGACGGATTTACCGTCTTTAAGGGCATTTCTAAATTTTTCCGGATGGGACGACATGACGGATCGGGGAATCAATCGCCGGCCGTAAAACCCGGCTCTTTCACCCGGGTGAGACTCGCGACGTTAAAGACCTAGGTAGGCCTTCCTGATTTCATCGTTTTCCATGAGATCGGCACTATCCCCCTGGAGCGCGATCCTTCCGTTTTCAAGGACATACGCCCTGTCTGCCGCTTCTAAGGCATGTTTAACATTTTGCTCCACGATGAGGATCGTTATCCCCCGCTCTCGAAGGGTTTCCACGGTTTTAAAAAGCTGTCTGACAATGATCGGCGCCAAACCGTAGGAAGGCTCATCGAACATGCAGAAGATGGGCCGAGACATAAGGCTTCTCGCAACGGCAAGCATTTGCCGCTCACCGCCGCTCAACGTGCTTGCCAATTGTGGCCCTCTTTGCTCGAGCACGGGAAACATGCTGTAGACCTGGCCCAAGGTCTCTTTTCTGTTTTTCCAGGGCTCCGACACGTAAGCTCCCAGCTCCAGATTTTCCCGGACACTCATGTCAGGAAAGGGCTTCCCTCCCTCGGGGACCTGGGAAATGCCCCGTCTCACGATCTCATAGGGTGAAAAACCATTTATTTTTCTGTTTTGAAATTCTATCGTGCCGGAAGCCGGAACCAGCAATCCTGATATTGTGTTCAGGATCGTTGTTTTTCCCGCACCATTGTTCCCTACCAGCGATACGATCTCTCCGGCTTTGACTTCCAAAGAAACCGCCCACAGGGCGTTTACCTTTCCATAATAGGTGGATATTTCACTCACACGCAACATTGGCCTAGGTACCCAGATATATTTCGTTGACCTTCTGATTGGCGACAATCGCCGCAGGAGGGCCTTCGGCAATCTTGACCCCGTAATGAAGAACAATGATTTGGTCGCACAGACCCATGATGGCCTTCATGACATGCTCAACAAGGAACAAGGTCATGCCGCGATCCCGGATTCGCTTTATCAGTTCGATGGCCTGGCCGACCTCCGTAGGGTTCAGACCCGCCATGACTTCATCGAGTAACAACAATTTGGGTCCTGTCGCCAAGGCCCTTGCCACCTCAAGGCGTTTCTGGCTGCCGATAGGTAAATCCTTTGCAAGCCCCTTCTCCATACCGCCCAGCCCGACAAAATCCAACAGTTCAAAAGACAGGTCTTCAACCCCCGGCCCCTGGATGTCGGCCGATCTCCCAAACGTCACGCCCACCCGTGTGTTTTCAAGGACCGTCATGTTGGTAAACAGTTTGATCTGCTGAAAAGTTCTCGCGATCCCTTTTCTGCAGATTTGGTAGGGCCTCAGCCCGGTGATATCTTCTCCCTGGTAGACAATCTTACCCGATGTCGGCACAAGGGCCCCCGATATGAGGTTGAAAAGGGTTGTTTTCCCCGCGCCGTTCGGTCCGATCAGGCCGACGATGTTCCCCTGATCGACGTGAAAGTCGACACGGTTCGTGGCGACCAGCCCTCCAAAGGTCTTCCGGAGATCCTTGACTTCGAGTATCCGCATGTTACTTTCCCGAACCCCCTTGCCAGAGTCTTTTAAGGTCGGTTTGCAATCCTGTCAGTCCTCCGGGGACAAACAGGATGACGACCACCAGAATCAACCCGTAAAGAAGCATGTAGTAGTAAGGAAATGTGGTCAGAAGCAAATCGGCCAGAAGGGTCAGAATGACAGCTCCGATGATCTGGCCGTGAATCCGTGTGATGCCCCCGAAGATGGCCATCAGTACCGGCATAAAGGAGTAAAGCGGGTTGAAGGCAATGGAGGGATCGATGTAGGTCCATCGCGTCGCCATAGCTGCTCCCGCAGCCCCTGTAAAGACGGCGCTGATGGCAAAAGAAAAAAGTTTCACGGTATTGACATTGATCCCCGTGTGATCGGCAGCCTCTTCGGAATCACCGATGCTGCGCAAAGCAAGCCCATATTTTGAGATTCTAACGGTCTGAGTGACGGCGAGGGTCACGGTGCCGATTGTCAGCATCGCATAATAGACGGTGGTATGGTCCATGGCGACGACCCATCGACCCACCGTCCCCGTTATGTTCACCTCCCACCACAGGACAAAATGCCGGATAAGTTCACTGAGCCCGAAGGTGAATATGGTAAAGTACATTCCCCTGAGCCTCAAGGTTGAAAGACCCACCAGGACAGCTATCAGAAAACTCAACAGGGCCCCGAGAGTAATGACAAGTGGAAAAAGAAGAACTTCTCCTGCGAGTGCCGATACATAGATGCCGATCCCGAAAAACGCGGCTGTCGCCAATGAGAGGTATTGGGTGGGTCCGGAAAAAAAGGCCCAACTGACCGTCATGACAATGTACATAAGGACGTTGGTTATTGAAATGATGGTATAGGGTGCAAAAAGCAGGGGGGCCGCGGACAGGAAAATCAGCAACAACACCCCTGCCATGAACCAGGGGGAAAGCAGTTGATGCCTCATCCATGTAAACCGTTCGGCCTTCATTTTCCCAAGATCCCTGTTGGCTTTACAAGAAGTAAGAGAAGAAAAATCATGTAGTAGGCGATCATGGACAAACCCGGGTCTACGGACATGACCAAATTGCCGACGAGTCCCAGTATCAATCCGCCTAAAAGGCTGCCCAGGATATTACCGAGGCCTCCCAATACGACCGCAATGATCGCAATGATCGTATAGGGTAGACCTATGGTCGGCGTCATTTCGAACATCATGCTTATGAGTGAACCCGCCAGACCTGCCAGCAAGGCCCCAAGAGCGAAACAGAAACCAAGGACCCAATGCGTGTTGATTCCCATGAGCTGCGCGGTATTGACGTCCTGAGAGGCCGCCCTGATCGCCTTTCCCATGCGGGTCCTGGTGATAAAAAAATAAAAACTCGACCCCATAACCACAGCGAAAAGAAAAGCGAACAGTCTGTTCTTGGCATAGACGATGCCAAAAAGGTCCACCGTCTCGGACATATAGGAATATCCCTTGATATCAGGGCCCCAGAAGAGCAGAGCGATATTCTGAATAATAAAAAGAAGCCCAAAGGAGACAAGAAGAGAATTCCCCTCAAATATGACCGCCGATTCCGCCTTCTTCCTGAGGCGCATGAAGAGGACTTTGTGTATCAGGAAAGCGAGGCCAAATAAGATCGGGCCTGTGATGACAAGGGAAATGATGGGATTGAGACCCAAAAGCATGTGCAGTGAATAGGTCGCAAAGGCCCCGAGCATGATAAATTCGCCATGGGAGACATTGAGAATGCGCGCAACCCCGTATTGAAGTCCAAGGCCCGCGGCCACAAGGGCGTAGAGGCCGCCAAGGATGAGGCCTCCGATGGTGATATCTAGAAGAAGGGTGAAGGACATGTCTTTCTTTATTGGCTGTTGTTTTCGGAGAATCGGTCACCCACGGACTGCCGGAAAATCATATACCGGATCTTCCGGCAGCCGTTTGTGTTGGGTGTCTCGGAATTCGAAGAGAAAGGAACATCGCGGCCGGCAATCCCTGGTTTCCGGATGGCACAGGACAACAACGTCCTATTTCCATGCAGGTTTCGGAAAAACCGGTTTCGCTGTGCGTTTGTCTTTGCCGGCGACGACTTCAAATTCCCCATTCTGCCACTGACCGATTTCACCCGGGGCCTGAATATTAAATCCGCCTTCGAAACTGACCGGCCCTACGACGGTAGAGAATGTCCCTGAGGCGATGGCATCTCGGATCTTCTTACGGTCAAGGGATCCGACCTGCTCTATGGCCTGCTCAAGAATCTGGAGGGACGCCCAGGCGAATGCGCTTGCCCAGCGATCGGGCTCCTTCTCCCAACGTTTGACATGCCGATCGAAATAGTCCTTTGCTCCCGGGTAGGGAACTTTTGGGTTCCAGGCGCCCGCGCCCATAATCCCCTCTACCATGCCGACGCCAAATTTGTCTCGATACACAGGAAATGCGACACCAACCCCCAGATAGAAGAGCTTGGGGTTCAGTCCAACCGCTTTTGTTTGTCCGGTGATCAGAAAGGTGTCATCAGGATAAGACATACAGAGAAGGGCGTCCACGTTCGCCGCCTTAATGGTCTTCAGAAGCGGAGACAGGTCCTTTACCCCGAGGGGATAACTTTTCAATATAGGTATTTCGATCCCCTTCGCACGCAATTCAGGCTCCACCTTTTCTTTCCATTCGATCCCATAGGCATCGGCGACATAGATGAGTGCCACCTTTTTGACCTGAAGTTCATCGAGAAGATTCACCAGTGCCGCGCCCTGCTCTCGGGGCATATTGAGTACGCCGAAGAAATAGGGGATCTTGGGGGCCAGCTCACGGAGTTTCTCCGAGGAAATCGTGGGTCCGAGGAGTGGATATTTGTGCCTGTTTGCAACGGGTGCCACGGCAAAGTGCATGGCCGTGCCCCAAGGCGGCAGAATAAAATCGACCTTTTCCTGCAGGATGAGCTTTTCAAACAGCTTAACAGCTGTTCCAATATCACTCTTGTCATCGTACACAATAAGCTCTATGGGCAGACGTTTCCCGTATTCTTTCACAAAAATGCCGCCCTTTGCGTTCACTTCCTCAACCCACATCTTATAGTTGGGAACCTGGGTCATTCCCGCACCTGCGGCATAGGGCCCGGAAAGAGAGATGGCCGTTCCGATGGTGATCTTGTCTTTACAGTAGGCTGAAAAAGGAAAGAAAACCATCAGGGCGGCCACGATCAGGATGATGGATCCGGCGAGCCTTTTCTTGTTCTTCATGATTACCCCCCTCTCATGGAAAAACGGTTACCAAGATGTTCCAAATACATCCATCAAAATATCTTGCGGAAACAGGCTTGTTAATACAACTCGAATCACTTCATTCGAAGTGACATCGGTATCCGAAGACGATCGGTTTCATCACCTCCTTTTGTCTCACGAATGCGTTTTTCTCAGCAGGACGTTCCGTGAGGATCGGCTATTTAAGCAAGAGTAAGATGGGAAAGGGGTCCATCAATGGGCGCTGCATCTATTGGACCTTCCTTTCTTACCCTGCCCGATCCTGCCATTGCGGCCGTTACACTATTTTATGCCGGCGGGGATAGACGTTGGTGTTTTTTGGCCTCCATCGCCTTGTTTGTTCTTGATGTAACGTTAGGGTTTTATATCGCAGGGACGGTTTTTGTGAAAAACAGAGTTTAAGGTATCCCTATGTCACTACAAATCAATTGTTGAACAAGGTATACGGAAGTTTGGTGGCTGCAGGATCGAGATAGTATAACATCCCGCCCCCTGGTCGTTGAGGTTCATTTTTGGTTGGACGGGTGCCCGGTTTTTGCATGATGTACCCAGTCCGGGTCGATCGCCCTTCCAAGGGTCTCACTAGAAGTGAATGCATAAAAAAAGCCCCCATTGCCCACCGATAGGCAAAGAAGGCCCCATTACCTTCATTAATAAATTATATTTATTAAATATTATCATAAGCCAGGTATGTCAACAAAAAACAAAAAAAGCTGCATTATTTACCCTATTGTTGCAACTTTAGAGTTTACGCTATCGGATATCGAGGTGTGTCTGATCGTCCTCATGACGGAAAACTATCCCCCGCCCTGTCGGAGGCAATAAATTAGAAATTAGGGGATTTGACCATCACTGATCGGAATCTTAGGTTCATCATTGTTGCTGCTTCGTCCCGATTTAGCGGAATACGTCGCCCATCACTTTTTGCTTTGGCTTTCATGCCAGTCGAATTCTATTTTTCCCGGGATGCAGATTTGATGAAACAACCGGGCGTGCAGATGAGCTAAATACGATTCGGGCCTAAAAGGGGTACACGCCAGAAGCCCTTAAGACCCACCTCACTACAAAGCACGTTTTCAGCGGCTGATTAGAACTGCATTCGATGGTCCTTCTCTCGATTGAGGAAACGCACCGCGTTATTCTTTCTCTTTCTTCAAAAGGTCCGCAAGCGCGGCAAAAGGCTTGTGGGTCGCGGGTTCATCCTTTTCATCATCGACCACCACGCCGTCACCTGCGAGATGATCCAGATACCGCCGGTGTTCATTGTCATGGCAGTAGAGGCACAGATTCTCCCAGTTGCTCCCGTCCGGAGGATTGTTGTCGTGGTTGTGATCTTTATGATGGACCGTGAGCAAATGCACATTCCTGGCCGTAAACTCCCGGCCGCACCGGGCGCAGACCCAGGGGTGGATTCTCAGGGACTGCTCGCGGTAACCCTTCAAACGCTCATTCTGAGCCTTCCGGGCGCGAGCCACGATCTGATCCATCTCTTCCCGGTCTATTTTGCCGCCCGGTGATTTATGCATCCGTGATCTTTTATCATCCATATATTTATCCTCTTTGCTAAGCGCATGTATTCATAAATACTATAACTTATTCTGTTTTCTTGAACCGCGAAAACGCGAAGAACGCAAAAATTATTATGTTAAAGTTTTCGGCGCATCGCGCATTTGTGTGGGTACCCCCAAGATGTTGTGGTCAGACAATTGCCTTTTTATTTGTACCAGAGTATAGGGAGTCTGATGGGGATGAGTCTGGAGACCGCTGGAGAGACCCCCGGATA
>Ga0272442_10000114_pt1 | contig 131405 bp, 114 predicted proteins | sample SSMForm2O_FD_200262 | JGI IMG/M metagenome (GOLD analysis project Ga0272442, IMG submission 200262) | Marine sediment archaeal communities from Little Sippewissett salt marsh, Falmouth, MA, United States - SSM-Form-2O | ecosystem: Environmental > Aquatic > Marine > Wetlands > Sediment ... | reverse complement strand
CCACGCCCCCTCGCCTCCAGCCTGCGCCAAGCGCCGATACGAGAAACACTTCGTGAGCAAATTGACCGACGCCGACGGCGAGAACAGCGAGACGGACACATCTCTGGATTTCGCTCATGACTGTGGATATATCACAGATGCTGAACATGAGAAAATGACTGCTGAGTGCTCGGAAATTGGCCGGATGTTAGGGGCCATGATCAAGTCGCCGGACAAGTTCCTGACCTCTGACCTCTGACCTCTTGGGTTGCGGGACAAAGCCCGCGTTAGAAAAGATCTACGGTCTGGACCGGGGCATCTGGAATGGAATCGAGGAACCATTTCCCGTACCAACGTGAGCGGATGCGCGGGTCGAGTACGATCACAACTCCCTTGTCGGTATCGGTGCGGATAAGACGGCCGGCGCCCTGGCGGAATTTGATGACGGCTTCGGGCAGTGAATATTCCCGGAACGGATCGCCGCCTTTCGCTTTGATCCGATCCATCCGGGCCTCAACAAGGGGATGATCGGGTACTGCAAAGGGAAGGCGGGTGATGATTACGCTGGTCAGCGCCTCGCCCCGTACGTCGACGCCCATCCAGAAGCTGTCGAGCCCGAAAAGCACATAGCCGTCGCCACGCCTGAACTCGCGCAGCATCGCGTCACGCGACATACCCTCGGCCTGGACGAGCAGCTTGAGCCCCGCGTCCTCCATGGGTGCTCCCAGCCTGGAGGCTATCTCGCGCATCATGACAACGCTTGTGAAAAGAACAAAAGTTGCCCCTTTCGTATGTGTCACGGCCCTGAGAATGGCCTTGGAGGCAGCTTCGTGGAAGCGATCCCTGTCGTTGGGCTCGGGCATCCGGTCGGCAACGAGCCAGCGCATCTGCCTCGAGTAGTCGAACGGTGATCCGACTCTCAACTCCTCGGCGGACCCTGCTCCAAGCCTGGTCTTGAAGTGTTCGAGCGATCCGTTCACGGCCAGTGTGGCACTGGTCATAACCACGGTCCGCCCCTCATCGAAGAGCACCTGTTCAAGCATCGGGCCGACTTCAATGGGCGCTGCGTACATGGCGGTGTAGCGCCGATGTCCCTCGATATCCAGCCAGTAGACCTGATCCTTGTACTGCTGTTGCAGGAAGGCTTCGAGTGTTTGCGCCAGCTCCAGGCCGCGTCGCCGGGCCTGGAGCAACTCGGCCTGGAGATCATCATCATCACGTTCCCCGGCGAGATCGTCGAGATAGCCGGCGATCTCGTTGATGCGGTCGGGTACAACGGTTTTAACGGACAACGGCGAAGTGATGCGGAGCGGCGCTGTCTCGCGGGTGAGTCCGGCAGCTTCCCGCACGGCGTGGAACATGTGTTCGAGCTCGTAGCGCAATTCATTCACGGCGTGGGCCGGTTTGGCGGCGCGAAGCAGCGCAAACAGCCCCTTGTCGCCGCCGGAGGATAACAGGCGGCGCAGCCAATGTTCGAACGCATACTCGGTGAGCCTCAACCCGAGATGGTCGCCTGCGACGGATTCGAATCGGTGCGCTTCATCTATCACAAGAGCGGCATACCGCGGGAGGACAGCAGCGCCCTGGCGGCGCAGCGCGAGATCGGCACAGAGCAGATGATGGTTAACTACCAGAAGATCGGCTTCGTGCATCTTGCGTCTTGCCCGCATGAGAAAACAGTTATTGAACTCCGGGCATTGTCGTCCCCTGCAATTTCCATCCTCGCAGCAGACCTGCGCCCAGACTGCGGCCGGCGGCAGTTCGGTTAACTCCTGGCGCGAGCCTTCCTTTGCTTCGTGCGACCAGGTGTAGAGGCGGCCGACCCACTCTTCCTGGCCGGAGTCGAAAAGGCCTTTCCCCATTCCCCGCGCGGCTACCAGACGTCGAAGACAGATATAGTTGCTGCGCCCCTTTACGAGCGCGGTACGGAACGGAATGCCGAGCACTCGTGCGAGAAAGGGAATGTCCTTGTCCGTGAGCTGTTGCTGCAGGCTGATGGTATACGTGGATACAACGGTCTTGAGCGATTGTCCACCGGCCGCGAGGATCAGCGGGACCAGGTAGGCAAAACTCTTTCCTACTCCTGTTCCTGCTTCAACAGCCAGGTGCCGCTGCTGCTCGACGGCTTTGGCCACGGCCGAGGCCATGGCCGCCTGCTGCGGACGGTGCCGGTAGCCGGACTTTCGGGTAGCCGCTGATTGTACGAGCGTGCCGCCCGGCGCGAAGAAGGCGTTGACCGCCGACAATACATCGATCGCCGGCTCGTCCCGGTCTATGGCTGTGTCGGGCGCTATCATGGCATGGCAGGATACAGGCAACCGCAGCCGGCTGCAATCGTCTTTCTCTGATCCGCAACACCCGCGGAGCGAGTGGTGCAGGAGCCCGATGCGGTCTTGATTTGGTTGGGCCGGTGCGTCATAAATGGTGGCTGACCATTGTTCTGGTCTGGTTCACGGATGCATTCAGAAGAAAGGAGGATGCGCTATGGCATCTCGGACTAAGGGAAAACGAGCCCGGAAGGTGCAGAAACGAAAGAAGAAACCGACGCGGTTTCCGTCTGACGCGGAAAGTGTGGCGTTACGGGAAGCGGCGGCAATGAAGGAAAAGGCAAAGGTCAAACGCCTGGAAAACGGCGCATCGCCTTTCTTCGGTGCTTTCGAGGTATCGTCAACGCAGTGGGAAAACCCGTACATCGTAGAGATCAGAAGCCTTACGGAGCCGTTGAATACGTGTTCGTGCCAGGATCATCATATGAACCGGCTCGGGACGTGCAAGCATATCGAGCGCGTTCTCCAGTTCATATCACACCGGCGCAAGCGCAAGTTCAGGGCGGCGGCAGAGGAGGGGTCGCAACGGTATGAGATGTTCTTCGACGTGCGGGAACATCCCGCGCAATTCCGAATGCTCCAGCCGTCGAATCGTATAGCGGCCGTCGAGAAACAGCTTGGGCCCCTGTTCGGGGCCGAAGGCTTTCTGCTCGGAACGCCCGGCGAAGTCTGGCCGGCGCTCGAAAACCGACTCGCGACACTGCCGGCGCGCGCCAGACGTTCCGTACGAGTCTCCCGACACAGCGGGTATTGGCTGGACCGGGAACGCCAACGGAGCAAGCTGGAGCAATTGCGGCAACGTTTCGAGAGAGACGTTGCTTCGGGCAAGAAATCCGATAATCCCGTGAACCTGCCGCTCTATCCATACCAGAAACAGGGGATGATACATCTCGCGTTCAAGGGACGGGCATTGCTGGCAGACGAAATGGGACTGGGGAAAACGGTCCAGGCAATAGCCGCGGCGGAACTGCTGCGCCGGGCGGGACAGCTTCGCCGCGTGCTTGTTGTATCGCCCGCATCGCTGAAGGCGGAATGGGAAGACCAGATCATGAAATTCACGGGCACCCGGGCAAAGGTGGTTTACGGCACGCGTCGTACGCGCCTGCGGACCTATTCCGAAGAACATGCATTCATCCTCTGCAATTATGAACAGATTCGTGTTGACGTGGACGACATCAACCGGCTGCTGGTCCCCGATCTTGTTGTGCTTGACGAAGCGCAGCGCATCAAGAATTGGCCCACAAAGACGGCCAAGACCATAAAGCGTCTGAGAAGCCCGTTTGCATTTGTTCTGACCGGCACGCCGCTGGAGAACCGGATCGAAGAACTGTACTCGCTGGTCGAATTCGTGGATCCCCACGTATTCGGTTCGTTGTTCAGGTTCCAGCGGAACTACATGGCGATGGGCGAGAACGGAGATATACGGCCCAAGAATCTCGGCCTGTTGCACCGTACGGTTTCCACCGTGATGTTGCGGCGGCGGAAGACGGACATTGACGAGGATCTTCCGGAACGTACCGACAAGAACTTCTTTGTTTCGCTGACGAGCGAACAGAAACGCCGCTACTCCGAATACGAGTACGAGGCCGCCAAGCTGGTGTCCATCATGAAACGCAGGCCATTGAAGAAGCAGGAGTTCGAACGGCTCCAGATGCTGCTTGCATGCATGCGGATGACGTGTGATACGCCGTTTATCCTGGATCCAAATTGCCGCGACTGCCCCAAGCGCAACGAGTTGGAGGACGTTCTGGACGACGTGTTGGACGATCCGTCCGCAAAGGCGATCATCTTCTCGGAATGGGTTCGCATGCTGGACCTGGTAAAGGAGCTCCTGGAAGCAAAGGACATCGAATACGCAGAGCATACGGGCAAGGTTGCCCAGAAAGAGCGCCGTGCACAGATACGAAAGTTCAAGAGTGACGCTGCGTGCCGCGTGTTTCTTTCTTCCGATTCCGGGAGTACCGGGTTGAACCTGCAGACGGCAAACGTAGTGATAAACATGGATTTGCCGTGGAACCCGGCCAAGCTGGAACAACGCATAGCGCGGGCCTGGCGGAAACACCAGAAACGGTCCGTCCGCGTGATCAACCTGGTATCAAAGGGCACGATAGAGGAAGGCATGCTGGGCAAGCTGGCGTACAAGACCGCGCTCGCGGACAGCGTGCTGGACGGTGCGCAGTTTGATGAGTCGCTGCGGACCAAGGGCGGCCGCCAGGCATTCGCGGCCCGGGTGGGCAACCTGCTTGGCGGGGAGGAGCCCCTGCTCACGCAGGAGGAAGGCGAGGCGGTTCGAGGCAGACAGCCTGCGGCCGATCTCGCCTCGGGGCTGGCATCACAGTTCGCAGACAGCGTGCTCGGCATCGAGCAGGACGCAGGGACGGGCAGGTCGATCATCGTCGCACGGCCCGGATCGAATATCGGAGAATTGAGAGAGAGCGCGCTGGGCGCCGGCGAGGGGAAGGCGGTTGTCATAACGCCGGAAACGAAACAGCTCCTGCTCCAACTACAGTCGATGGGCATGTTGAAACTCTCGCCGCAACTCGAGTCGCGCTACGCGGCAGAAGGCTATACGCCGCTTGCAGCGGAGCCGGAGAAGGGGGATCGGCTCGACTACGCGGCCGCGGGCAAGGTATGGGAATCCGCTCAAGCGGAGCTGAAGGCGGCGCAGACGCTCGGCGGTGTCGGGCTGGTCGATCAAGCTGCGCCGCATATGCGCGATGTGATGGAAAAGGGCAGAGGTGCTGTTGCAGCGCTGTATGGCTGTGGGCCTGACGCGTTGCCCGAGAACCCGCGCCCGGAACACGCAAGCCTGCTGGAACGAATCGATTCGGTAGCCGAAGGCCCGGCCGCGCCGGAAAAGATGAAGCTCGGAATAGCTGTAGCGGCGGATATAGAGAAAACGCTCAGGAACCGGTGAGGAGGCAGATCGGCACGCACGGTTCGGAATTAACCCCGGACCTTTGCTCCGACACGTCGGGAGGGACCGCCGGAAAAGGCCCCTGGAGCGAACAACCATTCTCATTATGTCTCCAATGGGAGTCGGCGAACGATTACGGGCGACGATTACGGAGCACGATTAGCGCGTGCTCGTCTTTTCGTTGACCGTTGTCGTTGCCGTAGTCGTCCACCGCTGCACACATTTTGGTCGGTGTGGGGCGTTTTAGGCAGCCGGAAGCACGGATTCGGCGCAATGGCGCAGTCAGGGTACAGTACGACTGTGGGTAACCGTCAGGCGTCTTGAGTGGCGTAAGGGCCGATATCGAGTCCGCGCATCATGAAGTCGATCATGGCCGCCCAAGACGGGAAGCAGTGATAGCAGGTGACATCGCCATTGGAATGTTCGATTTTGGAGCAGTTCTGACACTGCACGTTTTTAGACTGCGAGGAGAAGTACCAGGTCCCGTCCAGCGCAATCAGCTCGGTGTCATGAACGGCGCGGTACGTGTCGAGGATGCCCTGCTCCCGGAAGGCTTCGTAGACACGGTCGTAAACCGGATAGGTCGCCCGCGGCTCGACCGGATCGAGCATGTCGCGAATGTGGTTGTCTGACGGCAAGGTCATAGCCTTGCGCCACAGTACAAGCATTGTATTCGAGGTAGGACGGCTGATCGATGGGTTTGCCGTTACCAGGGCGTGGTTTCCGGAAACCGACCGGAGAAGAACATCTGCCGACCGGAAGAAATGAGCCCGCATCCGGCATTTGGGCGCACCGATCACAGCGTGTGCTGACGCCCGGCCAAGTGTCTGTCTCACACCGGCCGGTAATGTCGCACTGAAAAGAGACTGCCCGGGACGGTTGCCCCGGGCAGCATGGATTACGAATGCGTTGTGTAGCGGAGATCAGTCCCAGTAGTAGCGCATCGCGAGGCGTGCGAGAAACCCGTCCTGCGTGTCGTCACCGTCCTCGAAATCCTCGGACTCCGAGAGACCGGCCTCGAAAACCCAGGCCATTGACTCGTTCATCATGAACTCGCAGCCGAAGTAGGCGCTTACGATGAGCTCCGTGAACGTGCCAGCCGTGGCGAGGTTGAGATAGCCGGCCGGATGATCGACCTCCTGGAATGTTGCGGCGGCCTTGACGTAAGGCGAGATCGCCATCGTTGCGGGAAGCAGCCTCTGCTTCAACTCACCGGTCACGCCGAGGATCTCTACGTCCTCGAATCCGCTGTAGTCCAGTTCACGCCACGTGCCCATGATCGAAATGCCCGTTACCGGGGTCATATACCACTTGACGCCGAGACCGCCCCACACCGCATCGTTCTCGGTAGCCATGCCGTCGAACTCGAGCTCGCCCATGCCAACGCCGGCAAGCAGGGCCCAGTTGCCGCTTGCTGCCGCCATCACGTTCTCAACCGTGATACTTACACCGAAATAGTCGGCATCGTCGTAGGAAGTGCCCTCCACGTTCAGCTCATCGATCATTGCGGCGTCCCTGTCGATGGCCAGGGCATCCATGCCAACCAGTGCGCAAACCAGCGTCAACGTCAGAATCATCCCGGTACTTCTCATCCAGCCACCTCCTGTGTTAGGTTTGCTGTGGGACAATACGTCCCGCTTGGATCCAGAAATCGGACTTCAACAGCGTCATCTGGGACCAATTATCGCAAGTATAGGGGAACCGGCTGTAAGCTGTCAACGGCTTATTCTCAAGGAATCTCGTGTCTTTGTGGGCGCAAATACGGGGCTCAGCCTGGAATATCGACGGAAACGTCGCCGCTGAGCAGCACGTGCGCAGTACCGTCACCATCTGTGAGAAGCAGACGTCCATCGGAGTCCAGGCCGGAATAGCGCCCCGTTACGGCGCCCGCGGCAGCCGCTACGGTTATCCTTTTGCCGGCGAGGAAGTCCCTTGGCCGCCATTCGTTGATGAGCCATGCGGGGTCCCGTTGGGCCCCGTCCAGAGCGGTCTGGAGCCGTTCGACCAGAGCGCGGCAGATATCGAGAGTGTCGAACGTCTTCCCCGTTGCCGCGGTCATGGAGGTGGCCGGGTGCATGAGATCAAGGCCCTCGAAATCGCTATCATCCGTATTGACGTTCAGACCGATGCCGAGGGCCGTGGCCCCTGCGGCGGGTTCCGCTTCGGCGAGTATTCCGGCAATCTTACGGCCGTCGACGAGCACGTCGTTCGGCCATTTGACCTTGGCCTCGATGCCGTGGTTCGCGAGCGTATCAGCCACTGCAAGCGCTGCCGCGCGGCATGCCGAGGGAGTTACGGGTTGAGCGTCGGGTGGGGGAAGGAGCGCGGCCGAAAGCGTGAGTGAGCGCCCGGGCACGGAGTGCCATGTCCGCCCGAACCTGCCGCGGCCTTTGGTCTGCAGGCGCGCAAGAACCACATCGCCGTGTATGCATTGCCCGATGTTGTCGAGCACCCACTGGTTGGTTGACGGCAGGGACTCGAAGACGAGGAGGCGGCCATTCCAGAGTCCGGCGCGGTCAATCTGTTCGTATTTACACATGCTGGGCTAGCCCTGATCTATTCATCAACGTCTACTGCGAATGCACATCTCACGCCATATCCAGCCTTCGCCTTGCGGCTACGGCTTGGCAGGCAAGGACTTCTCGCCGAATGCCGATCTTGACGTGCCTAGAATGTGAATTTCAGCGACACCACGGGAACGCGCGACAGGTCGAGCTCTAACCTGGTCTGTCCATCGAATTCCCGCAGGCAGTCGTTCAGCCTGTTGCGGTTGTACCTGTGCGCGGCGTCGATTCCGCCGTATATGCTGCCCGTATACCAAGTGAGCTCGAAAAAGGTCACCGCCGCGAAGGCGCCCCATTCCTCGTCGTCCGCGGTATCAACCATAGCGTATATGAAGATAGCATTGAGCAGGAGCGAACGGAAGGCGTTCAAGTACTCGCCGGAGTAGACGTGCCCGAGCCCCGGTACCAGGCCGAGGATTCCGCCGACCGCGGGAATGCGACCGCGGCCTTTCCCGTATGCATTTACCGTCGCCAGATCCTTCCGCCGACCGGCCGCGGCCAAGGCTTTCTTCGCGGCATCGAGGTTACCGTCAAGGAGACGTGCCCTGGCAAGACGCCGGGCCGCAAATTGATAGGACGCGGTGTTGGTTCTTTGGCGGGCGGCAGCGGCAAGGTAGAACTCTGCCCTGTCGGGCAGGCCGGCGTCAAGGGCCAGCTCACCCCGGAGCAGGAGTGACTCGGTGGTCAGTTCGTCCGAATCGTCTTCCGCTCGATCCAGCATCCCGGCTGCCAGTTCGCCGTTGCCGGCTCGATGGTATTGGTAGGCGGCCGTCCAGTAGTAGCCGGCCCGGCGTTTCGCATCGTTCTCTTCCAGCGCGAGACGCCTGTACTCGATGGCGGCCGCGGCATATTCTCCCTCCAGCGCAAGCTCCCGCGCAAGAGTTGCGGTGACATCGTCGCCGCGGCCGGCGCAGGGGGAAAGGACCAGGAGACAGAGCGCGAGCCCGACGTGGAAGGTCCTGAGCCGGCCGGCCCGGCTCACTGGTCCCGCTCCATCCAGTAGTCATGCTCATCGAGTGGATCACGGTAGCGCCGGCGCCCTCCGATCCAAACGGGGTTACTCTGTTTCTGCACGATGCTGGATTCACGCACAGCGCGGTCGGCATAAATGGACAGTCCGAGGAGCCCGTGTTTGCGCAAAGCCTGCATGGCATACTCGGAGCAGGAGGGCAAGAGCGAGCAACGGCGGCCGAGCGCCGGGCTGAGCTGTGTCCTGTAAAACGAGATAAGCCATTGCGCGGGTAGGCCGCTCAAAGCACGCTTGGGGCTCCTGGCGATCGGTGCGGCAGGCGACAACTCGGAAAAAGTCGCGAGCTGCGCGCGCAGTCCGGCTGACCGTTCCGCCAGGCGCGGGTGATCCCGGATCATCGAAGAGAGGGCGTTTGCCGAGCGGCGGAGCAGTAAGTGGGAACGGGTCGACTTGAAGACGCGAAGGAAATGATCGAAGGAGGCGTCGATGCGCCCGGCTGCGAGCAGAGCGTCGGCGAGTTCGCACCGCGCCGCGGCCCGCATGACGGGGGTGAGATCTTCGGCGGCTGACAGGTTGGCCAGCGTATTGGTACATGCCAAGCCGGCGCGTGCGCCGGCCAGGGCATGGAGGAGCCGGGCGGGGCCGCTGTCGGGCCGGGCGGAAAGCACCCGAAGGCATTCGATTCGGCAGGCCGACCAGTTGTTTTCCGAAAAGAGCTCGCCGGCCAGGCGCAGTTCACGTGATGGCGCGAGTTGCGCAACCGGCGGCAGCGGGGACGAAGGTTTCGGTCCGGCGTGCGCTGCGATGACAAACAGAAAGAAACAGATGGTCAGTTTCGTCTTAATACCAGTCCGCGCCGTGATCGGTTGCCCATTCATGCGCCCTCTTGCCCTGGGCGCACTCGATGCCGTTCCACACGGCGAAACCGATACCGAAAACGGGTATAAGCGTGGTCCATTCACGCCAGTGCAGCACGGACCCTTCGTTCCACTGGGTTCCCTCCCGGAGGCCGAGGCAACAGCCGATCAGGAACGCGGGGAACCCGCCGGGCTCACGCTGGATTCTTGCCTCGGAAAGGCCCGGGCTCAGAGCGAAAATGACCAACGCCGTGCAGGCGATAAGGAAGAATCTTTTCATGCCGTTTCTCCTTGGCTAGCTACATCTATACGGATGATTTCACTCTATCCGGGAATCGCGGTCGAGATCAAGACGATTTTGAGCTTTTGCCGCAGTGAGCGTTCTCCAGAGTCTGCGTTCCCATGAGAATTGGGGCGTTTCAGCGCATCGCCTCTCGAAAATCGTCTACGAACTCGATGCCCTTGAAGAAGAGCGAGGCATCGAACAGCGCCTCGGCCAGCGGCTCGTCGACGACCAGATTGTCGATCCGCCGCGTCTCAGTGATCTTCTCGCGGTCCGGCAGGATGAGCTTTGCCTTGTGTCGCCGCGGGATCCAGGCCCCGCCGGTGGTCTCGGCAAAGGAGCTGTAGACATATTGCGCTACGAGCGCCTCGGCCTTTGGCGTCTTGAAAAAGTCGACCTGCGCCAGCCTGCCGTGGGCGTCGCAGGAGAGGACAACCATGGCGGAACCTACCCGGTAGCCGCGTCTCAAGGGAAAATCGTCCGTCGCGGGAAGAACGGTCTCGGGCTTGTCAAGCAGCTTGACGAGGTGTTCCACGGGGGTCGCGGGGATGTTGCGCGACGCGGAGAGCATCGGTTCATCGAGCTTCGACAGGGGCGCCGAGAAGCCCTTCGCATAGCCCTTCACGTGGTAGTAGACATTGGTGCCGTCGGCGATGATGCGGCGCTTCAGGGGAGCGACGTTCTCAACGTGGATCCGGTTGGGTGCCCGGTAATGAACCCGGCTCAGCCAGCGCACGGTTTTGCCCTCTGCCGTAACGGCCTTGCGTATCTCGCACGATATGGTTTTGACGGCACGGTAGGAAGCATGGAGCCGCTGTGCAAGTGTGGCATCCTTCTCCTCGGGAGCCGCGTATGCCGCCGGTGATGTACAGGCAGCGAGCACGAGGAGAGCGCCGCGCGCAAGAATCCTGTTGCAGAGGGTCACTTGTCGCCGGCCTGTGCGCGGAGCAGGGCGGCGATTTTGTCGTGACCGTTGGCCTCGGCCATGCTGATCGGCGTCTGACCGTCATCTGCTTCCGCGCCGGGTTGCGCGCCGTGCCTCAACAGGAACTCCACGATTTCCCTGTGCCCGTTCTGGGCTGCCCGGTGGAGCGGTGTCACGCCCCTGTTGCTGGTCACTCTAACGTTGGCGCCTTTCCCGACCAGCTCAACCGCCATTTCCAGCGTGCCGCGGTTGGCAGCGCGAAAGAGAGCGCCGTCTATCCCGAAGAGCCAATCGGTGACCGTTATCTTCATGCCGCAGACAAAGCCCGTCGACGCACGGAAAAGAGGGATACGGATCCCTCTCAGAGCCGTACGTGGAGGCCGGCGGTAGTGGAGTTCGAACCGAAACTCAGCATGCCGAAATGGAAGGATATTCTCTCAGAGTAGAAGACTTCCAAGCCCGCACCGAAGCCCACCTTCTCTTCCTCGTTCATGTCCCCCACCTGGATGTCCGACATAATCGGCTTGGCGTATATGGCAATGGCCTTCGGCAGGTACAGCGAGTTCCCCTCAATGTCATTGATGAGGCTGAACGTGAGCGAAAGCTGCAATTCGCGCCAGTTGCCGGCATTCGGGATGTCGGCGTTGTTCATCGTATATTCCCACGCCGCATTGATCCGAATGGCGTTCTCGAACAGCGTTGGGTCAAGTATGTCGTGGTCGAGCAGGTTGAAATGCATGCCAAATCCGTACACCGTGTCGTCCCTGTAGGGTTCCACGTTGTCGATTTCCGTGGCACAACTGCCCGCTGTTACGTACGTGGTCATCCACGGTATGAAGTCGTAGCCGAGATAGAGCATCGTACGATTGATCTCCATCTTGGAAGCCGTGGCGAACTGGTAGTATACGTCACGCGTAATGTTCTCGTAGTACAGGCCGGTGGTCCACTTGCTCAGATCTTCGACACCGACCAGGTACTCCTTGCCATAGTCGCTGTTGCCGAGAAACACGGCAAGAGCGGCGGGGGGGGTTGAAACACAAACCAGAAGCACGAGGCAACAGAGTGTTGCATATTTCTTCATGATGTGTATGCTAGTGTCAGGAGTCGCAGTTGTGCAAGCACATAATTTCGGTTTGTTGTCGTTTTGTGAGGGAAGGGTAATTCCGTGGCGGGTGATTCTCCTTGCCGGCGTGGGCGCATTGACGTTCGTGTGCGGCTGTGCCGACTGGGAAAAGCCGGAACCGGCCTGGAATCACACCAGCCTTGAGAGCGCGCTGAAGAGCGGCGAAACCGGGGGACGCCTGAAACTGGCGGGCGCGGGGTTCACCGAGTTTCCCGCAGAGCTCCGGAAGCTCTCCGACATGACTTGGCTCACGCTGAGACGCAACAAGATCGCCACGCTGCCTCCGTATATCGGTGAGTTCTCTAAGCTCGAGTGGCTTGACCTGGGCGAGACGGAGCTCGCCGCCGTACCTGTGGAGCTGTGCGGCCTCGACGGTCTGCGGATGCTCTACCTGAACTACAACAAGCTGTCGGAGATCCCCGCCGAAATCGGCGGGCTCTCGGAGCTCACCTATCTCAACCTGGACGGGAACCAGCTGCAGGCGGTGCCTGCGGAGTTGGGAAACCTGTCGAACCTGAAGTGGCTCCGCCTCAACGGAAACAAGCTCGCCTCCGTTCCCGGTGAACTGGGGAAGCTGGCAGAGCTGCAGCGCCTTTACCTGAGGAGCAACGGGTTGACGAATCTTCCGCTGGAGTTGGCGGATCTCGGGAACCTGACGGACCTGGACCTCAGCCGGAACCGGCTGACGAAGATACCCTTCGACATGAGCAAGCTCCAGAACCTGCGGAGGCTGGACCTGTCGCACAACCAGCTCACGGAACTGCCCTCGAACATAGGTGATCTGAAGGAACTGCAGTCCCTATGGCTGATCAGGAACAGGATCACCCAGGAGGAGAAGGACCGCCTGAAGTCGGCGCTCCCGCGCTGCTACATCGTCTTCTAGCTCCCGAATGATCCCGGCAGCGCAGCGCCCCGGGTGCGGCGCTGACCTCTCACTTGCCTGCTTCCGACCGCTTCACCGAGCAGTGGACATGAGCGCCCTGTCTCGCCTTTGCCTCGTGGAACACCCAGTCGAAGCCCGCGGCCCAGCACATCTTGGCAAGCTTCTCGAGTCCCAGCTCGTCGCACGTCACATCCACGGCCCGGCCTTCCTTGTGAAGTGATCCCACAACGTGTTTGCCTTTCGGGCGATATGCATCATGTACCTCGAGCCGGCCTCCCATCCGGCACACGAGTTCGATCAGGCGCCGGAGAGGCCGTTCAGCCGCGGCGTGAACCAGGTGGTCGTCTTCCGTGTCATCCGGACCATCGTGGTCGCTCTCCCACCATACGCGGTCGTCCTCGATGCGAACCAGGTCCCGGGCCGGGTCGAAGGTGGCAGGGTCGATGGGACCAGACGCCAGTACCTCCCTGCCTCGCGGCCAGTTGGTGTCGGGCGGAAAACTCTCGGGTTCCGCGCGGACGGGCAGCTTCAGGGAACGCTCCCGCGGCGCTTCGACGGGCACTTCCTTCTTTTCCTCGGGTGCACGCGAGGAGAGACGCGCGTGCAGCGACTGGGGCGGCTCGTCGCAGCGGAAGAGGCTGCCCAACAGAAACACGAGAAACGCGGAGGACAGGCCGACCACCAGGATAATGCGTAGACGGAACGGTAATCTCATCTCGCGAGGCACAGTAACAAAAGAATGTGCGGTATCCAAGTCCTTGAAGAAGATTTGCCGATCGTACTCGCACTGTCCGGCTCGCCAATCCGGGGGCCGAGCGGGCGAGTGGACCCCGTGTTTGCGGATTAGGGCCGCGAGGTTGGAACTTGCCTTTTCCGTTTGGGTATGGTATTTACCGGTTTGAGTTTGCACCTCTTCGGAAGAAAATCCAGGGTTACTGTCATGGACGAACGCGAAGCATACATAGCTCTAAACATGATGGAGAAGGTCGGTCCGGTCGGGGTCAAGTCGCTTGTCGAGAGGCTGGGTTCGGCGCGCGCGATCTTCGACTGCAGCCCCAGCGCCATGCAAGGAATAAGGGGTATCGGGTCCGCCTCAATTGCCACGATCCTGGACCAGAGAGACTCTGTTGACTGGGCGGGCGAGGTAGAAAGATCGGCCACTCTCGGGGCCAGGATAGTGGCACGCATCGACGAGGAGTACCCCGCGCAGCTGCGCGAAATCCACGATCCGCCTCTGGCTCTCTACGTGCGCGGCACCCTCGAGAGCAGGGATCGGCACTGCATCGCAGTCGTAGGAACCAGGCGGCCGACGCACTACGGCCGAGAGACGGCAACTGACCTGTCTTTCCAGCTTGCCCGGCACGGTTTCACCGTCGCCAGCGGGCTGGCAACCGGCATCGACACCTGCGCGCACGAGGCGACCGTCCGCGCGCAGGGCCGAACGGTGGCCGTCATGGGGAGCGGGCTGGATCGTATGTTTCCGGAGCAGAACGCGGGGCTGGCAGACGAGATCACGCGGCACGGGGCCGTCATTTCCGAGTTCCCGCTGGGACGGCAACCGGACAAAACCACCTTTCCGATGCGCAACAGGATCGTGAGCGGACTGGCCATGGGAGTCCTGGTCGTGGAAGCCGGCCGAAAGAGCGGCGCCCTGATAACCGCCTCCCAGGCGCTCCAGCAAGGGAGAAGCGTCTTCGCCGTTCCCGGTAGGATTGACAGCAGGGCGTCACGAGGAACGAACGAATTGATAAGGGGCGGCGCCGCCCTGGTCAGGGGGGTCGAGGACATCCTCGCCGAATACGAGTTCATCCTGTCTCCTTCAGTCGGCGCTCCGCTCCCGGAATCCGGGGGCCGGAAGCGGGGTCCGCGCGAGCTTTCTCCGGAGGAAGAGCGGATCATCTCGGTACTCAACGGCGGAGAGTGCGCGGTGGACAGCCTGATCCGGGAGTCCGGGCTGGCGCCCGCGAGAATTGGGTCACTTCTGCTGCAAATGGAAATGAAACACCTGGTGCGCATGCTTCCGGGCAGGGTCGTGGAGGCATGCTGATAGGGAGTCAAGGGCAATGGGAAAGAAACTCGTCATAGTCGAATCACCTGCGAAGGCCAAGAGCATAAACAAGATCCTGGGCAAGGACTACGTGGTGAAATCATCCATGGGCCACGTGCGGGACCTGCCCCAGAAGAGCATTGGCGTGGACATCAAAAAAGGCTTCAAGCCCAAGTACGTGGTCGTGAAGGGCAGGAAGAATATCATCACCGACCTGAAGAAGGCGGCGGCAACCGCCGATTCCATCTACCTGGCGCCGGACCCGGACAGGGAAGGGGAGGCCATCGCCTGGCATCTCAAGGCGTTGCTGGACGGTGGCAAGCAGAAAAAGGATTTCTACCGGGTGCAGTACAACGAAATCACGGAGCGAGCAGTCCTGAAGGCGTTCCAGGAGCCGGGGGAGCTTGACATGAACCGGGTGGACGCCCAGCAGGCCCGGCGCATCCTCGATCGTATCGTCGGCTATACCGTCAGCCCTTTTTTGTGGCGGCGCATCCGCCGTGGACTCAGCGCAGGTCGCGTGCAGTCGGTTGCGCTGCGGCTCGTATGCGAACGCGAACAAGAGATCAGGAAATTTGTGCCCGAGGAATACTGGATATTCGGGGCGCTGGTGCGGAAACTGGTGGAGCCGTTGGAACCGTTCAAGATCAAGTTGTTGCGGATTAATGGCGAGAAGGCGGCGGTTTCGAGCGCCGACCGGGTCAACAACATCAAGGCCGACCTGGACAGCCGTAAGCTCGTGGTTACCGACGTTGGCACCAAGCAGATTACCAAGCGCGCCGCGCCGCCGCACATTACCAGCTCCCTGCAGCAGGCGGGCTCGAGCTACTGCAGCTTCTCCCCGCGTCGTACGATGTCCATCGCTCAGCGTCTCTACGAGGGAGTCGACCTTGGGGCCGGCCCGGCCGGCCTCATCACCTACATGAGGACCGATTCATTCACTGTTGCGCGGGAGGCGCTGGACTCGTGCCGTCAGCTCATCAGGAGCTCGTTCGGTGACGAGTACTGCCCCGAGAAGCCGAACTTCTACAAGAACAGGGGCGCCGCCCAGGCGGCGCACGAGGCCATCCGGCCCACCGACGTGACACGGACACCCGACAGCCTGAAGGGCAAGCTGGATTCGGCGGAGATGAAGGTCTACAGGCTGGTCTGGGAGCGCTTCGTTGCCAGCCAGATGAGCCCGGCCAGGATAAACCAGCGCGCGGTCAAGGTCGAGACCGTGCTGCCGGCGGAAGGCGCCACCCAGTACACCTTTCAGGCCACGGCATCCGACATCGCGTTCCCCGGCTACATGAAAGTCACCGGGGCGGCGCGGAAAAAGGATTCGGAAGGCGACGAAGTCGAGAAGCTGCCCGAGTTGGCTCAAGGGGAGGAGGTGCAGTGCGTGGAATGGCTTGCGGAACAGAAAGAAACCCAGCCGCCGCCTCGCTACAGCGAGGCGGCCCTGGTACGCGCGCTCGAGGCGAACGGCGTAGGCAGGCCGAGCACCTACGCGCAGACCCTCTCGACCCTGCACAACAGGAAATACGTTACCCGCGAGAAGCGCTCGCTCAGTCCGACGGAGCTCGGCATGCAGGTCAACGCCCTGCTGGTGAGTTCCCTGGCGGACCTGTTTGATGTCGGATTCACCGCCTCCATGGAGTCGTCACTCGACGAGATAGAGAAGGGCAGCGTCTTGTGGACGACCATGCTCAGGGACTTCTACGACAAGTTCGAGATATGGATGGAGGCGACCAAGGACCCGCCCGCCGAGGACTCGAATGTCAGGGCCATCCTGGACGCGCTCGCCAAGATCGGCACGTGGGCCCCCCCGGTCAAGATGGGGAAGCGAACGTACAGCGACGAGAAGTTCGTGACATCCGTGGCCGCTCAGCTCGAAAAGGGCGAGAAAGGCATAACCAAGAGACAGTTCGAGGCCCTGTTGAAGATAGGCTGCCGCTACCGAGGGCAGGTGCCGGAGCTTGCCTCGACAATCGAGAAACTCGGGCACGGCGAGATGCTGACCGATCCCTCGCTGGGGCCGCCTCGCGAGGAGACGAACCGCAAGCTGGCCATGCTGGCGGCGGTCGAAATGGACGAGTCCGCCAGCGCATTCGCCGATTCGCTCCGGGCACACGTTAACGGCGGGCGCAGGCTGTCGGAGGCCCAGGTCAACGCGTTGAACAGCATCGTGATGGCGCACTCAGACCAGATTCCCGACTTCGAGAACGTCAGGACAACCCTGGATCTCAGCAACCCGGAGGCGGATAACGATAATGAAAGCGGGCCCCTCCTGGCCGCGCTCGAATCGGTCACGACGTGGAAGGAACCCGTGACACGCGGCAAACGCGTCTTCGACGACAAGGCTTTCTACGAATCCCTCTGCGGCCACTTCAAGAAGAAGTGCTTCCTCTCCGTGAAGCAGCGGAGTGCGTTGAAGCGGCTGGTGAGCCGTTACCGCGACCAGGTGCCCGGCTACGAGGAGCTTTCCGCCAAGTTCGAAATTGGGAAGAGGAAGAAGAGGAGCACATAGGGGATGACAGGCGAACGTGCTGACGTCTCCGACGATCCGTGCGTGAAGCATTTTCTCAGCTACCTCGAGAATGAGAGAAACGCTTCCCCGCATACGATATCCAACTACATGCTCGACATCGGGCAGTTCGCCGGGTTCGTGTGGAAGGGTTCCGTGCGCCCGCCGCTGAAATGGGGCGACGTGGATCGGTTCGCCGCCAGGAAGTTCCTCGTGGCCTTCCAGAAGGCAGGGCTCCAGCCGGCGACGACTGGCCGCAAGCTCGCGGGGCTTCGATCCTTTTACAGGTTTCTCGAGCGCGAGGAGTACGTGGACCAGAACCCATTCGCCGGGCTTCGGGGACCGAAGAAAACGAGGGGCCTGCCGAATGTCCTGTCGGTCGCGGAGATAAACAGGCTTCTGCGTGCCCCGCTCAAGATCCTGAAGCAACGCAAGCAGAAGGGAAAGAACGTGCGGCTGGGGCCGCACGAAGAATACGCGGCGTTGCGCGATGCCGCCATACTGGAGGTCCTTTACAGCACCGGTGCGCGGGTCAGCGAAATAGCCGGACTCACCGAAAATAACATCGATCTCCTTTCCGGCGTCGTCGTGGTGCGGGGCAAAGGGAGGAAGGAACGGATGTGTCCGTTGGGCGGGCCGGCCGCCGAGGCGATCGAGAAGATGATGAAAAAGGGCGCCCGGTTGTGGCCCCGGGCGCGGAAAGGAGGCGGGAATCCCGTCTTCCTGAACACGAGGGGCCAACCGATTACGACAAGGTCCATCGAGCGAATGATGAAGAAGTGCCTCGTGGAAGCGGGCCTGAAGTCCGACATATCCCCGCACGCTCTCAGGCACTCGTTCGCGACCCACATGCTCGACGCCGGCGCCGACCTGCGGAGCGTGCAGGAGCTGCTCGGCCACTCGAGCCTGTCTACAACCCAGGTGTATACCCACGTGAGCGTGGAGAGATTGAAGAAGGTCTATGAGGATGCGCATCCGAGGGCGTAGGGCAGGGATTGGGGAGCAGGCCTTGGGGGTTACGTAATGATCTGGTGGTTATATAACTTGCTGTTCCCGATCTGCTACCTGTTGCTGATGCCGCGGTTTCTACTGCGGATGTGGAAGCGCGGCGGCTACGCCAAGGGATTTACTCAGCGTTTCGCGCGCTACGAGGCATCCGTCGCCGAGCGCATTCGAGAGTTGCCCAGAATATGGATACACGCCGTGAGCGTAGGCGAGGTCCACGTTGCACTGCGTTTCGTGGAAGAGCTTCGGAAAAACGACCCCGGGCTGGGCTTCGTCGTGACCACGACCACGTCCACGGGGCACAGGATCGCCGAGCAGAGAATGGACCCACGTGACGTGCTGCTCTACTTCCCCGCCGACTTCCCGCCGGTGGTGTCAAGAGCGCTCAACACAATCAAGCCGCGCGCCCTGGTCCTGACCGAGTGCGAGCTCTGGCCCAACCTGATTCGCGAAGCTCGGAGCCAGGGCATCCCGGTGGTGATGATAAACGGGCGGATATCGAGCTCGTCTTACCGCGGCTATCGCCTGCTTCGACCGTTCTTCAGGCGGACGGTCGACGCCATGGACCTGCTTCTCGTGCAGTCGCCGGTGGACCGGCAACGCCTGGTGGATCTCGGGGCCGATCAATCGAGGGTGCGCGTCGTGGGAACCGCGAAGTACGATATTGCGCAGCGAGACAACGAGGGCGAGGAAGGCATACGCGAGCTGTTGGACGGGCTGGACATGGGATCGGGTAGTAACCTTATAGTGGGCGGCTCCACCTGGCCGGGGGAGGAGGAGGCGCTGCTGGACATCCATGCGCGCCTCAAACCGGCGGTCGACAACCTGAAGCTGGTGCTTGTGCCGCGGCACGCCGAGCGCGGCAGAGAGGTGGAGGGCCAGATAGCCGGGCGTGGCATTCCGTACGCGAAGCGGAGCGAGCTGGACGTGCAGTCGAAGACCGGCGCGCGGCCGGACGTGCTTCTGGTCGACACGACGGGCGAGCTCAAACACTTCTACGCCTGTGCCGACGTGATATTCGTGGGCAAGAGCCTGACGAACCACGGGGGACAGAACATTATCGAGCCGGCCCTGTTCGCCAAGGCCATTATCGTTGGCCCCAACATGGAGAATTTCCCGGATGTGATCGACGATTTCCTGGCGGCCGACGGGATCGTGCAGGTGCCGGACGCGAACGCGCTCGAGCGCGAGCTGAAGAGGCTCCTGTCGGATCCCGGGGAACGCGCGGCCTACGGGGCACGCGCCGCCCGCGTGATCGAGGAGCGGCGTGGGTCCGTTGCAACGAGCGTCCGGCTCATCACGAAGTGCCTGCAGGGGACAAGGAACGGCGCCGAACCCACCGAAGCGTGATCAAGAGCACGAGGTACTGCAGCCCGAAGCAGGCCGCGAACAGCAGCTCGCCCACGAGCATCCCGCCGGACTCGAGATCGTCTATGAGCGGATGGAACAAGCACACGTTCATCCACCAGCCGGAACAGGCCAATTCCGGCACCCCCATCCACCTGAGGATGTTCGGCACTGACGCGAAAATGCCGAGCGCATAGGCTGCTCCGAGCCATATCCCCAGCGCCATCGCGCTTTGCCCGGTGCGGCGGAACTTTCGAACAACCGGGGGCGCCGACAGAAGGGCGCCGGCGGCGAGGCCGATCGAGAAATGTAGCGCGGTATGTGCCATCAGCGCCCCTTCTCCGCAAGGTAGATCTCCCGCCAGGCCACCGCGAGGAGAGACGCGGCCACCAGCACCAGCGCCGGCAGGAACAGGGGAGAGTCGGACTCCATCCTGTCTATCGTGTAGTGCCAGAGGAATATGTCACAGCGCGGATCGTGCGCGAGGCGATTATAGAGCGCCTGCATTCCAAGGAGGCGGGGTATGTCGGGCGCAACCGCCCACACCGCCGACAGGAACATGCAGACCGGGAGCACCACGAGTCCCCGCAGCGAAATGCGGCAGCGCCGGGACAGGTAGACTACCGCTCCGATCGCGAAAGGTATTGACGCGCCAAGCACAACCTGGTTCATGGGCGCAGTGTCGCGTGTCGTGTGTCGCGTGTCGAGAGTGAATACATCAGACGGCTCACCACTGCCGGCGGATCCGGGGCGGCCGCTTCCAGGGCCGAAGCTCGTGCATGCGTTCGAAGGCTTCCCGTGCCTCCTTGTCGTAGCCCATGCTAACGCGCACGTGCCCCAGCGCCTCCCAAAGCCGATAATTCTTCGGGTCGCATTCCGTGGCGCGCGTCATGCATTTCTCCCCGAAAATGTACGCGACCCGGTTATCCGTACGGAAAGCGGACAACCCGAAATGGTACCACGCAGCCCACGACGTGGGTGAACGCACAAGCGCCCTCGAAAGCTCCTCCGCATCGGCCGCCACAACGCTGTCCTGCAGGTCCGACCGGTACGGTTCGGTCCCGGCCGCCAGGCAGCTGATGCCGACGATGGCGCCGGCCAGCAGCAGCAGGGCCGCGCGAACCCGTGCCGGCATCGCCGGTCCCCCGAGGAAGGGAGTGTCCGCGGTTCCCGGCGCCGGGAACACCATGCCGACCAGGGAAGCGAATGTCATGGCATAGAGCGGCGTATGCATCGGAACGTCCACGCCGTTGTGGACAGCCGCAACCGCTGCCGAACCGGCCACGGCCAGTGATACTTCATCCGGCAACAGCCTGCCCGCGGTGCCGTGCCGCCAGTGCGTGACGAGCAGGCCGGCAAGCAGCGCTGCGGCCAGCAGCCCGACGACACCGCCGTCCGTGAGCAGCTCGACGTACTCATTCTCGGGGGTCACGAAATCCTGCCGGTCGGCCCTGGTCCGGTAGAGTGGGAACACCGCACGGAACCCGTTGGGGCCGGCGCCGGTCAGCGGATAGTCGCGCCACACCCGGAGGCTGTCCCGCCAGACAGTCAGCCTGGCGCGGCCGCTGAAAGTACGCGTCGGGTGGGCGAGGGAGGAAAGGCGGGTCACGACACTCTTCGAGACCGAACTGTGGCGGGTCATCAACAATGCAGACATCGAACCCACCGCGAAGAAGCACACCAGTGCGCAGACCCAGAGAGAGGCGAGCCACTGCTTCCGGCGAGCAGTCACGACAATCACTGCGAGCACCCCCGCGCCCGTTGCGAGGATAGCGCCGCGCGCCAGTGACGACAGTATCCCGGCTGCCATAACGGCGAAAGCGATGGCGTACAGGCCGGCGGCGAACGGCCTGCGCCCGTTGACAGACCGAACGAAGAGGGCAAGCGCCACCGGGCAGACCAGGGCGATGAAACCGGCGTGATGGGTCCGGTTCACGAAGCAGCCCACCGGGCTGCCGTGCGGGAAGTCGAACACCCACCATATCGTTTTCTCGGCCGGCCGGATCCATTGATGCAGGAACCCCATGACGGACATCAGAACAAGAAGCCCCACAAGGAAACGCAGATAGGCGTCGCGCGCTCGAGCCCCGAGCCTGGCGGCAACAACGGCGGCGCAGAGCGCGAGGCCGGCGAGCAGGCCGATGCGCAGCGAGCCGGAGCGGTTTCTGCTGTGGGAGAAACAGGGGGCACTCCCGGCCGGAATAACACCGGTCTGCCGCGCTTCCGCAAGGGCGGCACGCACCCTGTCGTTCTGGCGCCGACGCAGCTTACCCGTAACGCTGTCCGTTCGGCCGGGCAGCGGAAGGGCGGAAAGCAGCACGAGGAGGATCAGGCCGACAGCGACGGCGGCCGAGACGGGGATGCGCCGTCCCGCGGATGCCTGCGTGACGGCCGCCGCAACGCACATCGCAGCCGTGGCGATACAGACAGAGGACGGGAAGACGCCCGCGCCCCAGACGGAAAGGAACGCCAGGGACGCGAGCAGGACAATGAATGGAAGGTGGTTCAGAAACTTCACGCTATTACAGCCCGATCTGGGTTATCGGCACCGGGGGTATAACGAATATCACAACGAGGTTGTCCTGCGCCCAGTTGCTCCACGTAAGCGTGGAGTCCATGACTCGTACCTGGTACCTGATACTGTAGTTCCAGTCGAACGTGTTGGTGGGGCCGAGCAGGACTGAAGGCTGCCAGTTGGTGTAGAACACGTGATGCGCAAGGACGTACTGGTACTCGTAGAGTATGTAGGGAGGAGTACCGCCCGATGGGGTGGCAATCAGGTAGGTGGTCCCGATCGGGTCGCTGATGTCAATCGGGCTGACCGTGAACATGAGGCTAACGGCCAGGTTCGCCGAGCCATAGTCGGCTATCATCGTGATGTCCTGGTTCATCAATATGTTGACGGTCAGGTTCGTGTTGTCGGGCAATCCGAGCCTGCGCCACCGCAGAAACTGGTTGCCTCCGACCCAGGGCGGAGCCGTGAGAGCCACCGTGGTTCCATCGTTGTAGGTGAAGGTGGCGGACGTCGTGCCGTTCGCCTGGGCGGCAAGATCGGACGGGTTGACCGACACGTTGACGCCGTTGTTCGGGTTGGTGGAACGGACGGTGAGTGTCCATTGCCGAGCAGGGCCCGGCGGCACTATGGGCGGCTCAGAGGGCGGTTCTTCCTCCTCTTCCTCGGGTGGCTCCTTCTCTTCCTCGGGCTTGTACGATATGGCGGGCGGCACAACATCGACACCGTACCGTTCCGGCTGCACCTCGGCGCCGCCTTCCTCGGGCGGGCGCTTGACGATCGGCTCCTCGTCGGGGATATCGGTGACAAGAGGCGCCGGATCGCCCGCGTAGAAGCTGAAGAGCACATGGATATAGAGGGTGCGCTTGGGCATGTAGGTGGTAAACATCCTGAACCCGGCGGCGGAGTCCGTCGCACTGGGAGATCGAGGAGCACACCTGTACACGGGCTGGAGCGGCTCCTTGAAAGAGCCGCCCGCGGATATCCTTCCCACAGCCGAGCCCTTACGCGCAAAGTCAGTGGTCCATTCCGCGACGTTCCCGCTGAGATCGAACAGACCGTAGATGTTCTGGTTGGGACGGGTCCGCAGGAGGCCGAGGAAAGTCTTTCCGTCGTAGTAGCCGGTGGGAGTAGTGCCGGTTGTCCTTTGCGCGGCATTGGTCAGCGCGTTGCCGTCCTCGATACCGAACGTGTTCCGTCCGAAGCCGTAAACGGTATTGGTGGTACGGTTCCAGGACGCGGCCTTGTAGAACTCGTTGTAGAAATTGGTCGTGACCGCCGGCACGTCGCCGTTGACCATGGGGAGCCGGAAGCCTTTCGACGAGAGCCAGAGTTGGCGTTCGGCCTCGGAGAAAGTGCCCTGCGCCCAGTTGGTCGCCGTGGTCGGAGCCCAATCGAGAACGCTGGGTCCTTCCGTATAGCAGCGTTCCGCTATGCCGCGGCCGGCGGCGATCGTCAACCAGTTCGCGTACTTGACCGCGCCCAGCCAGGACACGCCGCCGACCGGGTGGTCGGCGAACGGGTCTTTCCGGTTATCGGGCCGTCGGTGCGAGTATCGTTCCCCCTCGGGCTTGCCGGGATCGTAAGTCAGCTGGCTGGCCGCGATGCTGAACATCTCGTCCCGGCCGGCCTTCATCGCGGGGTTGATCCAGACGTTTCCCTTGTCGTCAAAGAACATGTTCCCGCCACGCGGCGCGTTGAGGTTCTGCTGGGCGTCGTTCAGGAAGCGCAGGAACTGGTTGTTGCTGGTCTCTAACCTGGCGGCAAAGAAATCGTACCTGGGGCCGCCGGGCTGGCCGCCGGCCGGCACGATGTTCATGCGCGTGTTGTTGAGCTTCGAGAGCTGGTCCTTGTACGCCTCCGCCACATCGAGAGTAATTGTGTTGTTGGGTCCGATAACAGCGCGTCCGCGCAACGTGTGTTTCCCGTCTTCGTCGACGAAGTTGATTGCCGGCGCCCCCTGCACCATCTGGGTGGCGGCCGATTGGATGACCACGCTCCCGGCGTGGCCGCTTGCCAGGCGGGCGGCATGGCCGAAGCCGAACTTGAGCAAGGAGATGTCCCCGCCCGGCGCCACGACAAAGGCGTACTCCACGTTGAAATCATCGGCAAAGCAAACCATGTCTATGCCCGGATAAACGCCGCGGTACCAGGCAACGGGAGCTGCGGGCGGATCCTTCGTGGCCGGATCATGATCATCCTCGCGAAGGAACATGCTCTGAACGGGCGCCCTGTCACGTGGCATGACGGGAGCGGACTGGTTGGCGCCCATGAACTTCATGTGCACGCGGCCGTCGCTCGCATCGGACGCCCGGGGCTGCGCGAACAGGAGCAGGAGCGCCGTGACCGATGTCGCGATCGTCCATTTGGCGGGAACGTTCCTGGTGATCATTTGGCCTGGTCGGGGGCTTGAGGCCGGGACACCCCGCAGGGCCGCACTTCGAAGACGGCGCCGTCCGGGCCCTGGATCAACCTGGAACGGGCAGGGGAGAGCAGGGATGTCTCGGCTGCGATCTCTCTAACGTCCTCCAGGGTTATCGTTCCGCGCGTAACTCCCTTGCCGCGTGTTACAAAAATCGCGCTGTTCGGCTCGGTAATATCTATGACGGTCTTCTTCTGGTTGTCGACTTCCAGGTCCTTGCCCGTGAGAACGTTGACCATGCTGCTTCCGTCCGCGGTGGTGTTGACACGGACGAGCTTTTTCCCGGCGAGATCTATTACGTATATGTCGTCGCGATCGAGGGAGGAACGGAACGCGAGATCGCAGCCACGGATCCCGACCGTTGCCATCCGTGTCTTGACCTCGAAACGGTTCGGGTTCACCTCGGCGATGGCGCCCGTGATGATTCGGCAGACGCCGCGGATGAAGCGAACCGCGAAACATGAATTGTCGCAGGTCCTGCCATCGTATACGTATTCGTCCACGACCACGGTCGTGCTCTCTCCCTGCGAGAGAGTTGATCCGTCCCGGAACCTGATGGTGATGCGCGCGCCCTTATCGGTGTCGACCCTGTCGTGGGCGAAAATCCACGACTCCAGGGCGAGCACGCGCCGGTTGCCGCGGGTATCGGTCGCATAGACTGTTCCCCTGATGCTGACAATCCTGCCGACTCCTGCGGCCTCGGCGTCCTCGACCACAGCGGCTGCCTTGGGTTCCGCGCCACCTCTGGTGATGACCGGGGCGGGCGCCCGGGTAGGAGCAGCCGGCCGCTGGGCGGCTGCTGTAGCGGGCATTACAGCGGGCGTGGGAGCTTGGGCGGCGGACGCGACGGGCGCGGGCCGGCCGGGTACGGGAGCCGGAGCAGTCGGGGCGGCCGCCGGGATCGGCTCGGGCGCGCCAACGTCGATTATCTTCTCAGCGACGGCGATCCTTGCCCTGGGGCTCCGGCAGGGCGCGGGCGGTTTCTGGAGCCTGTCGACCTCGGTCCCCGAAATGGACATGTCGAAGAGAGTGCGGCTCATGACCGCCCCTGCAGTCAACAGGGCCAGTATGCCGAGGATCAGGAGGAGATAGGCAAATTTCGCCTTCACGGTTCTGGGATTATATTATCCCCAAAATACGTTGACTTGTCAAGCTTCCGCTTGGGTGAATTGCTGTTGTATTCGGTGTCCAACCCCGCTATTGTCGCATGAATCGCTGGGAGTTCACGGCAATGGCCAACAGCATAGGAACAATCTTCACCGTTACGACTTTCGGGGAGTCACACGGTCCGTGCGTGGGCGTCATTATTGACGGCTGTCCCGCTGGACTGGAACTTTCAGAGGCCGATGTTCAGCCTCAGCTGGACCGGCGCAGGCCCGGCCAGAGCGACCTGACTACGGGCCGGAAGGAAGCCGACGCCGCGAGAATCCTCTCCGGGATCGAGAACGGGATTACGCTTGGTACGCCTGTAACGGTAGTTATCGATAACAAGGACCGCAGGCCCGGCGATTACAGGGAACTGAAGAACATCCCACGCCCGTCACATGCGGATTTCACCTACAGGGCCAAGTACGGCGTGTCGGCAAGCAGCGGCGGGGGACGTGCGAGTGCACGGGAAACCGCGGCCCGCGTCGCGGCCGGGGCCGTGGCCGAGAAATACCTCCGCGTCGGGCACGGGGTGGAGATTGTGGCGTGGGTCAGCTCGGCAGGTGATATCGAAGCGCCCGATATGAGTGATGGCGACTTCGGACGAGACACGGTCGACGCGAATGCAATCCGTTGTCCGGACGCGGGCGTGGCCGAGGAGATGGCGACCATCGTCAAGCGTGCGGCCGACGAGGGCGACTCGGTGGGAGGAACAGTAACCTGTGTATGCAGAAATGTTCCCGCGGGGTGGGGTGAACCCATCTTCGACAAGCTCGAGGCCCGTCTCGGGGCGGCAATGCTCTCGATTCCCGCGGTGAAGGGATTCGAGGTCGGATCCGGCTTCGCGGGAACACGCATGCGGGGGTCCGAGCACAACGACGTGTTCGTGATGAAGGAAGGCAGGCTGGGGACGGCCTCCAACCGGAGCGGGGGTATCCAGGGCGGGATCGCCAACGGCGAACCCGTCGTCTTCCGCGCGGCCTTCAAGCCAACGGCAACAATCAAACGCGCCCAGCAGACAATCGATTACGACGGTCAACAGGTGAGGCTGGAGCCGAGGAAGGGCCGGCATGACCCCTGCGTGTTGCCTCGGGCGGTACCCGTCGTGGAAGCCATGGCCGCAATAGTGCTCGCCGACATGGCGAGGATGGCCGTTGAGCCGATCGGCTGAGCCCAGGCCGCCTCGAACCACCATGACCATCCCCGGACAGTTCGATATTGCCGCGACGGACGCTTCCTCGCGCGCCAGGCGCGGACGTCTCTGGACAGCACATGGCCCGGTCGAGACCCCCGTCTTCATGCCGGTCGGAACCCAGGCGACGGTGAAATCGCTTTCGCCGCGAGAGTTGACCGAGACCGGTGCGCAGATCGTCCTCGGGAACGCGTACCACCTGCGTATTCGACCGGGCGTGGACATCGTCGAGAAATGCGGCGGGCTCCACGCCTTCATGGGCTGGCCGCATCCGATTCTCACCGACAGCGGCGGATACCAGGTTTTCAGCCTTGCAAAACTGAGGAAGATCACCGAGTCGGGCGTCGAATTCAACTCGCATTTCGACGGTAAACGCATCTTTTTAGGGCCCGTCGAGGTCATGGCGATCCAGCGCTCGTTGGGGTCGGATATCGCCATGGTTTTTGACGAATGCCCTCCGTATCCGTGCGATCCTGATTACGCTTGCCAAGCAGTGGACAAGACCATAACATGGGCGGCTTTATGTGCTGAACAGCCCCGGTCCGAGGGCCAATTGGTGTTCGGAATTGTCCAGGGGAGCTCCTTCCCGGAACTCCGAGAGAGGTGCGCCTCCGAGTTGGTGGATATCGGTTTCGACGGCTACGCGATCGGGGGTGTTAGCGTTGGGGAACCTGAAAAGGTCCTGGCGGCGGGGATTAAGTCGAGTCTGCCGGCTCTGCCGGAGGACAGGCCCCGGTATCTCATGGGTGTCGGCCGGATGCATCAAATCCTGGACGCCGTGGCCTTGGGTGTTGACATGTTCGATTGCGTGATGCCGACGAGGTTTGCCCGGAGCGGTACGGCGTTCACGCGTGCGGGGGCATATCCCGTGAAGGCCGCGGAGTACAAGGAAGACGAGCGGCCGGTGGAGGAAAATTGCGAATGTTACGCATGCAGCAGCTTCTCGCGCGCGTACATAAGACACCTGCTGAACGTCAACGAGATCCTCGGCGTCAGGCTGCTCACGCTGCACAACCTGCATCGCTACATGAGATTCATGGGCGAGATCAGGGACGCGATCGATCAGAACGCGTTTGAAGAACTGAGGCGGAAATACGAGTCTTTACGGCCGCGGCAATAGATCACGGCCGGGAAGGAATCCAAAATGAGTCATCTTTTGACCGCAGGCTTCGTGATGCTGGCCCAGGCCCCGGCGCCCTCGCCGGGTGGCGGGCTCGGCCCGTTCGTGCCCATAATAATCGTGTGCGCCATATTCTACTTCATGCTGCTCCGCCCGCAGCAGCGGAAGGAGAAGGAACGCAAACAGATGATCAACGACCTGAAGAGCGGGACGAAGGTCATTTTTGGCGGCGGCATGATCGGCACGGTCACGAATGTCAAAGAACACACTTTCACTATAAAGATTGCGGACGGTGTGAAGGTCGAGGTTATCCGCGGCGCGGTGAGCCGCGTGATCGAGAAGGGCGAGAAGGCCAAGGACGAAGAAGACAAGTAGAAAAAGGCGGAACGCGTGAGGCGGCAACCCGCCCGTTTCGATTGCGACAGGGAGATCGTCGGAATGGACAATAACGCTATTTGGAAATGGTTGATACTGGTTGTCTTGTTGTGCATGTCAATCTGGGTGGTCAGTCCGCCGAGCGAGAAGATCCGCCGAGGGATCGATATCCAGGGCGGCACGAGTCTCACGGTGGCGATCGACGCCGCAGCGGTGCGCAGAGAGATACGGAACAGGATCGACGGGGCCGCGGGCAAGACCGACGAGGACATGACCCCGGAAGAATTGAAGGCCGAGAAGGCGCAGCTCAAAGAGATACTCAGGGAAGCGCCCGAACGTACGGAGGAGGTAATCCGGAACAGGATCAACGGCCTCGGCATCGAGGAACCCGTGATTTACCTCGACAAGAAGAACGGCCGCATAATCGTCCAGCTACCCGGCATCGGCGAGGATAAGCTGAAGCAGGCGATCAAGAGCATCAAGGAAATCGCTTTCCTCGAGTTTCGCCTCGTACACAAACGAAACAGCACGCTCGTGGCCGAGCTGTTCACCAACGGCCAGGCGCCCGAAGGCTACAAGATCGTTCCGGGTAAGCGCCTGTACTTCAAGGATCCACAGTTCAAGAAGTCGATGGACGAGGATTTCCGGCGCGAGCTCGGGATGTTCAAGATACCCGACGCACGCTTCGAGTTCATGCTGCAGGAACAGATAGAGAGCGGCCAGTTGGTCTACAGGCCCTACTTCGTCAAGCGGCGCGCCGAGTTGAAGGGCGACCGGCTGAAGAACGCGGTGATGGGCTTCGACACCATGAACCGGCCCCAGGTGAATATCGAGTTCGACGGCAAGGGAGCAAAGGCCTTCGCGCAGATCACGGGGGACTACGGTCCAAACGGGCCGATGAACGCGGACAGCCAGGTAGGACGCCAGCTCGCAATCGTGCTCGACGGCACTCTCTACTCCGCGCCGGTGATCAAGCAGCAGATATTCGGCGGCAAGGCCGAGATCACGGGTAACTTCACCCAGCAAGAGGCCCGCCGCCTGGCAAACGTGATGAGATCCGGTGCGCTGCCGGCGCCGGTCGAGATAGTTGAAAAGTATTTCGTCTCGCCGAGCCTGGGCAAGGACTCCATCAACAGCGGCATTACGGCCATCGTGGCGGGCGGCGCATGCGTTGTTGTCTTCATGATGGTCTACTACCTGCTATGCGGCGTGATCGCTGACCTGGCCCTCATCCTGAACATGCTGCTGCTTCCGCTCGGCATGATCGCGGTAGCCGGTTTCCTGTCGCTCGGCATGAAGACCGGGGGTGGCGGCGGCGCGCTGCAGCTGCCGGTACTGACGCTCCCCGGTATCGCGGGCATCCTGCTCACCATCGGCATGGCGGTGGATGCGAACGTGCTCATATTCGAGCGCATCCGCGAGGAGGCGAAGAAAAGCAAGACCCTGTGGACGACCATCACGGACGGTTACGACAAGGCCTTCGTGACCATTATCGATGCCAACCTGACAACGCTGCTGACGGGCATAATCCTGTTCTGGTTCGGTTCCGGTCCGATCCGCGGATTCGCGATAACCCTTTGCGCCGGGATTCTCGTCAGCATGTTCACGGCCCTCGTCGTGGCCAAGCTGTTCTTCAGCGTGATCGCCTCGTGGACAAAGAGCATGGATGTCGTGAAGATGCTGTCCGTAGTCAAGTCAACGAGCATTGACTTCATCAAGGCCCGCAAGATCGCGGCGCTCGTGTCCGTGGTGGTAATCGTCGGCTCCTGCAGCCTGCTGGCGGTGCGCGCGCACAAGATGCCGAGCCGTATTTTCGCCTCGGACCTGCTCGGGGGAACTTCGCTGACGTTCGACGTGGACAAGAGCATGCCGCTGGCGGAATTCGAGAAAAAGTATTCGATCGAGTCGATACGGATCACGCTCAAGCAGGCGGGCATAGTGGAACCGTTCATCCAGTATCAGAGGGAGATATCAGATCCAGACTCGGGTACGCTCCAGGTACGCGCGGGCGCGGACCCGGTGAAGGGGAAGACGGCCGGCGAGGCGGCCGAGCAGGCACTGAAGACCGAATACCCGGAGGCGAAATTCGTGCTCGCCCAGGAGAACGCGATCGATTCACAGATCGGTGACGAGCTGCGGAAGGACGCGGTGATCTCGATCGTGCTGGGCCTGATCGGGATAGTCATCTACATCTCGATACGTTTCCAGCTCGGGTTCGCCGTCGGCGCCATTGTTGCCTTGGCGCACGACGTCCTGGTCACAGTTGGTATCTACTCGCTGTGCGGACGCCAATTGAGCCTCCCGATAGTCGCGGCGCTGCTCACGATAGTGGGTTATTCCGTCAACGATACGATTGTTGTTTCCGACAGGATCCGCGAATATCTGAAGGAGAAGAAGAAGGAGAACTTCCGGCAGATATGTAACCTGGGCATAAACGATACCCTGAGCAGGACCCTGTTGACATCTTTCACGACCCTGATAACGGTAGTCATGCTTCTGGTGCTCGGCGGAGGCGCGATCAATGACTTCGCTCTGGCCCTGTGCATAGGAGTGCTGGTCGGCACCTATTCGTCGGTTTTCGTCGCGACGCCGGTCGTGCTTGCCTGGTACAAGAACAGGAAACCCGATTTCGCCGCCGCGGTGAAGTGATGGTTCACTCCGCCAGGCGCTGGTGCACGGTGGAAGCGGACACGGCGGCCGCGCAGGCGCTTGCCGACGATGCGGGCCTGCCGCCCGCGGTTGCCACCATCCTGGTTTCCCGCGGCATCACCGACCCGGAACGGGCGGGCCGCTTTCTCAAGCCAAGGCTGAGCGACATGAGCGACCCGTTCCTGCTGTCGGGCATGTCCGAGGCCGTTGAACGGATCGTTGCGGCGCTTCTCGCGGACGAACGCATCGTGGTCTTCGGCGACTACGACGCGGACGGCATCACCGGGACCGCACTCGTAGTATCGGTTCTCCGAGCCATGGGCGCCGACCCGGCCTGGTTCCTGCCGGACCGGATGGTGGACGGCTACGGCCTGACCGTGGGAGCGCTGAAGCGGTGCATGGATCTGCATGATCCTGCGCTCGTGGTGACGGTTGACTGCGGAACGAGCTCGGGTGACGCCGTGGCGGCCGCTCGTGAACGCGGAGTGGATGTTGTGGTTACCGATCACCACGAGGCGGCGGGTCCGGCGGCGGACGCGATTGCCGTGGTGAACCCGGTTCTGGGAGCAAACGAGGAGGCGGCGCATCTGGCCGGTGTCGGCGTAGCCTTCAAGCTCTGTCACGCGTTGATCAAGCGCGCCCTCACGGAATTGCCGGATCGCGCCCGGGGCATCGACCTGCGCGAGTGGCTCCACCTGGTTGCGATCGGAACCGTTGCGGACGTTGTACCGATCGTGGGCGAGAACAGGACCCTCGTCCGCCACGGATTGGCGCGCCTGAACAGGGGAGAGGGAGGCGCGGGCATGGCGGCGCTCAGAAAGATCACTGGGATCAAGAAGACGGTGAATTGCTACCATATCGGTTTTGTCATCGGTCCCAGGTTGAACGCACCGGGCCGACTCGGGAAGCCGGACGCTTCGCTGGAGCTTCTTCTCACGAACAACGCGCGCCGGGCCGGAGAGCTTGCGGACCTGTTGGAGTCGACCAACAGGGAACGCCGCCGGTTGGAGGATGCTGTCAGGCTCGAAGCGGAAGGCGAGCTCGAGACGCGCTTCGACCCGCGAAGGGATTTCGGGATCGTAGTCGGCAGGGAAGGCTGGCACGCGGGCACCATAGGGATCGTGGCTTCGAGGTTGTCGTCGCGGTACTGCCGGCCCGCTGTTGTTATCGCGTTTGACGAGAGCGGCATGGGGAAGGGATCCTGCAGGAGCATCGATGAAATCGACCTGGTCGCGGCATTGGAGAAATGCTCGAAGGACCTGGTTTCTTACGGCGGGCACAAGATGGCCGCCGGCCTGGTTATCAGCCGCGACAGGCTCGAGCCTTTCGCGGAACGTTTCAACGCGGTGTGTGCCGAGGACCTGGCAGGGAGGGACCTGCGACGGGTCCAGAGCATCGATGCCTGGATCAGCCTGGCGGAGGCGGACAGGCGGCTGCTGGCGGCGCTGGACGTGCTGCGGCCGTTCGGCGTGGGCAATCCGACCCCGGTCCTCGGCACACGCAAAGTGACGGCCGTGGGTCCTCCCCGGAAAGTCGGCCGGGACCACCTCAAGATGCTGCTGGCACGCGGGGGGAACCAATTCGACGCAATTGGCTTCGGGATGGCGGGAAGACAGGTCCCGGAAGGCCCCATGGACGTAGTGTTCCACCTTGAAGAGGACACCTACAAAGGGCGTGGCGCCCTGCAACTGAACCTGCGCGATTTCGCCTCCCACGGCACATATAATGACTGACGTTTCCCGCGTTTAAACTTGCGTGGAGGGTGGGCGGACGCTACACTTTTGGAGAATCAGGGGTTCTATTTGCCGGATTGGGGGATTTTAGTCTTGCCCGCGTGGAAAACGCGCCTATAGTAATGGGCCCTTAATCCAGGGAGCTAGATATGGCAAGAATATGTGAAATTTGCGGGAAGGGGCCACGTTCCGGCAAGTCGATCGTTCGACACGGCATGGAGAAGAGAAAAGGCGGCATAGGCCTGCACACAACGGGTGTGAACAAGCGCCGTTTCCTCCCCAACCTACACAGGATTCGTGTTGTCGAGAAAGGCGGCGTCACCAGGCGTACGGTATGCGCAGCTTGCATAAAGGCAGGCAAAGTGTCTAAGGCCTGAGTCGAGGACGTCCGCGCCGCGGAGGCTCAGAAAAATGGCCGAGATGGCCCATGAAGCGTCGGAAATCAAAGATACCGACATTATCTTTGATTGCCCGCACTGCGGCAAGAGCCTTGCCATCGACTACCGGGGGGCCGGTCTCTATATCCCTTGCACCGACTGCGGGAAGAACGTGGCGGTCCCTATCCCCGAGGGAATGGAGCTCTCCGACATCGACAGCTCGGAAGAGGAGCAGGAAATCCGGATTCTCAACCTCAGGAAGTCTCTCGCCGCGGCCGAGTTCCGGATCGAGCAGCTGCAGAGAGAGCTGGGCAACCTGGGTGACCGGCGCGAGGCTCTGGAGCACGACCGATCCGAGCACGTTACACGCTGGGACACCGTATCCAAGAAGGTCGCCGTGATCCAGAAGGCCATGCAGGACATCGGCAAGGCGCTCGAGGACATCACCAAGGTCGCAGAGGCCGAGTCCTGATCCACGGCTCCGTCGGGCCGGTCACGCGTCAAGAGCCGCGAGCAGTTTCTCCTCGATCCGTTCCCAGGAGTATTCCCTCATCACGTAATCCCTTCCGGCCGCCCCGAGTCCGGCCGCCAGACTCGGCCTGTCCAGGAGCGCCAGAAGCTCTTCCTCGAACTCGGGGTAGGTGCGGAACCAGAGGCCCCCGTTGGACGCGCTGCAGTGATACCTGAGAACCGTGCTGCCCGAGTGGACTATGCACGGCGTGCCCGCCAACCATGCTTCGAGTATAACTATCCCGAAACTCTCGTTGACCGACGGATGACAAAAGGCCAGCGCCGCGGCCATCGCGTCGTGCTTCTCTGCTTCCGAGACGAAGCCAAGGTCGATCACGTGTGCCGAGAGGTCCGCGGGGGTGTCGATTTGACCGGTGCCCGTGAACACTGCTTTGACGTCCCGCCCCGTCCTGCGCCGGAACGCGGCCATGTAGTCGATCAACATCGGCGTTCCCTTGAGAAGCTCGCGTCTTCCGCAATAGATCACGTAGGGTGCGTCGATGCTGTGCGAGTTCTTGAACGACTCCGGATTCGCCTCGAATGGGTCGAGGCCCATTCCCACGACCGATATCAGTTGATCGCCGTTCCCGGCGGCCGGCAGGCCGTAGAGGTCGCAAGCCAACGCGCGTTCCTGCTCCGCGTTGAACATGAAGCCGCGTACGCTCCTGAACATGTCGACGATGGCGCCGACACGCGCGAAAGGCTCGTCGTGCAGGCACGGCACGAGAAGCGACTTCGCCGGATCGATACCGGCCGCTCGAACAATCAATCCGTAGAGGTATGGCCCCAGAACGATCCTGTCGTATTCCCCGTGGTGGCTCTCCAGGTGGTCGTAGAGCGCCTGGCTCCTGACGCCGTTCGTGAGCCAGGTCTCCTCCTCGTCCTCGGTGGCATACCCGCGACAGATCGCCTCCTGGGCGCGGAGAAACGATTCCACGTCGCGGTCCTCGTCGACGGGAAAGAACATGACGTCGAGCTCCCCGATCTTCCGGGCGCCGGGCGCCACGTCGTTCTCCCAGGAGAAGTGGTTCGTCGCGCAAGTGGTGATGAAGGTTACCGTTCGACCGGCATCGGCCGCCCGGTTGGCCAAGGCCTTTAGAAGAGTCTCGGCGCCGCCGACCGTGGCGCCCTCTGCGAAGCGGGGTGAGACAAAAGCTATGCGTTCAGAGTGAGACATCACGGCAACCGTAGACCGGAGTGAATTGTGAATAGTGAATAGTGGCCCGGAGGCAGGCCAAACCATTCACAATTCACTATTCACCATTCACGGGTTCCTTCTGTGCTCCGCCCTCTTTCTCAAGTTCGGCCAGACGCTTTTCAAGTCGATCCATCCTGTCACGGAACCTGTTTTCCGTGGTCTCGATCGCGGAGAGCAGGAGACCGTTCACCTGGTTCTGCTGTGACCACAGGCGATAGGTATAAAACTTCAGCAGCTTCCAGAGCACGCGCTTGATGCACGTCAAGAGCCAGCCGAGCCGGGCGCGCCTTTCAACGATATCGAAGTCGTTGATGTCGACAAAAACGGCGTCGTGCAGGCACTCGAGATAGAAAGCCTGGAACGCATCCACGTCCCTGAAGTTCGCGAGGTTGGTTCTCTCGGCGCGGACAATCTCCGCGTCCGCGTAGAGCCCCTTCTTCATCTTCTCCGCAACGGAAGCCTGGATCTCCGCAACTATCGCGTCGGTATCGAACCCGGGCGCGTTTATCTCGAACATGGACTCGCTCATTTCAGCAACTCCGTCTTACTGTGGTTACTGCCCCCCGGCTCCTGACTTGTGCTCCCCGGCCGCTGCCTACAAGTGCGCCTGCAGGAAGAAGTTGTTCGCCCTTTCGTGCGCGACGGTGGTCTTCGGACCGTGCCCGCAGTAGACCGTCGTCTCCTCGGGCAGCGCCGCGAGTCTTCCCAGGGACTCGTTCATGGCCCGCGAGTCGCCGCCGGGCAGGTCGGTCCGTCCCACCGAGCCCGCAAAGAGCGTGTCGCCCGTGAGAAGCACGTTCTCCGCCGGAAAGTGGAAACACACCGATCCGGGCGTATGACCGGGGGTCGCGATCACACGGTAGGCCAGGCCGGCGTCGTTCCACTCCTGGCCGTCAGCCAACTCGCGTTCTATCGTCGCGGGTCGTCCGGGAGGGGGATAGAAGGGGGGCATCTGGTTGCTCTCTTCGAAGGCCCACGGGAGATCGAACTTGCTGATCCCCACGGGCGCCGGGAGCGCGGCGTGCAGCTCGGCAATGGCGGAGACATGGTCCATATGACCGTGCGTCAGCATGTAGGCTGCAACCGACAAACCGTTCTGGTCGATCACCGCCCGGATGGCACCCGCATCCGCTCCGGGATCCACCACAATTGCCTCGCTTCCCCCGCCCCAGACAATGAGACAGTTCGCCTGGAAGCTTCCAACCGTGATCTGCCTGATATTCATGCGACGCAACAGTACACACGCGCGTGTCGCGTGTCGAGTGTCGAGTGCCGTGGAGTGGGAGCATTTCCCGCTTGCCTTGTGCAACGTCACCCATTAACCATTAACGCCTGCGGTAGACGCTATGCGTCACTGCGGGGCTTCGCATCAGGCATGGGCAATTCTCTACACATACTGGTGACGGCGGGTCCCACGCGGGAGGCCATCGATCCCGTACGCTTCATAAGCAACCCGTCCAGCGGCAAGATGGGATACGCCGTGGCGGCCGCTGCGCTGGAACGGGGGCACGAGGTGCTGTTGGTGTCGGGCCCGGTTCCGCTGGCGCCACCGGCGGGAGCTGTGCCCGTGTCCGTTGTCACTGCTGAAGAGATGCTGGCCGCCGTCCGCGACAATGTCGGCTGGTGCGATGCGCTGGTCATGGCGGCGGCGGTGTGCGACTGGCGGCCGCGGTCCGTCGCCGAGCATAAGCTGAAGAAGTCGCAGATGTCCGGTACCCTCAAACTGGAGCGCACCCCGGACGTGCTGCTTGAGATCGCCGATCTGAAACAGGGACGCACCTACGTCGGATTCGCGGCGGAGACCCGCGACCTGGAACGGGAGGCCCGCCGCAAACTGGCGGAGAAGGGGCTGGACATGATCGTGGCCAACGACATTGCCGCCGCGGATTCCGGGTTCGGGTCCGACACAAACAGGGCCATGATTATGACCGCCGACGCCGTGGAAGAACCGGCGCTTCTGACGAAGACGGAGCTTGCTGAGCGTATCGTCGTATGGATCGAACAAAACACGGGGTCAGACGTCAAATAGCGAGGGGACCAATGCGGCGGGCCGCTGTTTGATATATGTGACGTCTGACCCCGGATTGGGGGAAGAATGGGAGACAACAGGCTCGAACACCAGATCGGGTTCATCCTCGAGGTGGACAAGATCAAGAACGTCTTTCGTCAGACCTTCCTGACTGACGGATCACGCAAGGAGAACGACGCGGAGCACTCGTGGCACCTGGCCCTGATGGCCGTGCTGCTGAAGGAGCACGCGGCGGAGCCCGACCTCGACCTGCAGCGCGTGGTCAAAATGGTGCTCGTGCACGACATCGTGGAGATCGACGCGGGGGATACGTTCTGCTATGACGACAAGGGCGCGCTCGACAAGAGAGAACGCGAGGAGGCGGCGGCGGACAGGATATTCGGGATGCTGCCCGCGGACCAGGCCGATGAGATCCGGGCACTGTGGGAGGAGTTCGAAGCGATGCAGACCCCCGAATCTCGGTTCGCTGCCGCGCTCGACCGCCTGCAGCCGCTACTGCATAACTACAGCACCGGAGGCGCCGCCTGGCGCGAACACGGGGTGACGAGCGACAAGGTGCTTCAGCATAACCGCCACATAGCGAACGGCTCGCCCGTTCTGTGGGAATACGCGGAGACCCTCATCGGGGACGCCGTCGAGAAAGGCTTCCTGCCGCGTGCTTGACCGCGGCAGCGGTCTTGACTTCGGGCGGGTAGACGAGTAAAAGGTAGGCATGCCTGCACCGGTCCTATCTCGGCCTGTGCCCGCCGTAGTTCTGCGGCTGTCTGTAGCCTTCTGGCTGGCCGCCGGAGCGACCACGGGCATCTTCGCGGCGGAACGGCCTTTTGATGTTTCGATCGGGTGGCGGGGCATGGTCCGCCAAGGCTACTGGGCGCGGGTCACCGTGCGCCCGGCCGAACGGGTGAAGAGGGTCAGGGTTAGCGTCGAGTCCCGCTACGGCGCCGCTGTGCCGCCGGTGCATTACCACGGCGCCGAGGGGACGAACAGCGTATTCATCCGAACGACGCAGGGCAATAACGTGGTCTGCCGGTGGACGGACATCAACGGGAAGACACGCGAGAAGACCCTGACCCCGAAGTTCATCAACGACAACATCATCGGTGTGCTCAGCGACTCACCGGATCGCTTCGAGTTCCTCGGAGCCACGAGCCAGAATCCGAAACCCATACCCGTTTCCCCTGGAAACTTGCCGACCGACGACAGGGAGCTGCGATTCCTTGGCCGCATGGTCGTGGATGTCCCCGTGAACAGTCTGACGCGAGGGCAGGTGAACGCCCTCACTCGTTGGGTGTTGCGAGGCGGCAGGCTGGTCTTCACGCCCGGCGCCCTGGTGTCGGAAGACGGCCGTTGGGGCATCCTCGGCGATATCACCGTTGGTAAGAAAGCGACAATTCCCGCGCCGGCGCTGGGCAGGCTACTGCCGGACTTCGCGCCCAACATGTCGGCCGTGCCCGTGCTGGCGCTCTCGTGCCCGGCACGTAACCGGGTCCTCTGGGAGAAGAACAACGTATTGCTCGCGGCACGGGCCGCGGACAACGGGCGCGTCGTAGCGCTCGGGGTGTTCTGGGAGGACATGGAAATAGAGGACCTGCGTGTGCTGGACGCGCTTCGCCGACAGCTTTGGGACAAGGTGCTGTGGATCGCCTCTTCCGACAACGGCGGAGGAAGCGCAAGACACCCGAACACACTGGTGCCGGATGCGGCCAAGGCTGCAAAGCTCAAATGGTATCTCCTGTCGTTCGTCGCCGTCTACATGCTGTCGTTCGGCCTCGCCAACTGGTGGGCATTGCGGGTCTTGCGGAAGTTCGAACTGAGCGCGGTTACACTGCCGGCCGGCGCCTTACTGCTCGCGTTCCTGGCCTTCGGGATAGGCGTCAGGCTGCGCGGCCGGGCCACGCACATACGCACCGCGTCCATCCTTGCGCCCGCACACGGCCATGTCGTACTTCGCACCACCGCCTGCATCCTGAAGGGCGACGGGGGCCCGCTAACGGTTTCCGCCGTCAGTCCCGATGCCCGGCTCGATACGAGGCCGGAGGGCTCGGACGAGTGTTTGTTGGGCCTGTGTATGGGCGGGCCGTCCGGCCGCTCGGGGAGTGAGCTCACCTTTACCAGCGGCACGTCGGACAGCATCCTGTCCAAGGGACAACGAATGTGGACGGTGGACTACTGGTACCTGACCGAGGCACAGAGGGCCTCGGGGATCACGGCGACGGCCACGCTCGGCACCAACCTCATCACGGGGACCATTCGCTCCGACCTGCCCTTCGCCGTCAACAACGCGATAGCGGCGTACGGGTGGGACCTGACCGGTCTGGGAACGCTCGATCCGGGAACGGAGCGAACGTTCGAGATCCCCCTGACTCCGCTTGCCGACAGGAAGATACGGGCCTGCACGCACTGCGGAGAATACCATGACGACTGGAACGCCACCTGGCTGGGCGACCACCCGGAGGAAGGCGGCGATTGCCCGATCGCCGAGATGCTCGAGGCGATGCCGTGGCAGACGAGGAACGCTCTATCGGGCTCCCTCGCTATCGTGGGGCTCGTCCGTTCCGGCGAGCCCCTCCTGAGGGTGGACCGCGAAGAAACCACCGATGCCGGGACAACGGTATTCGCCGGCATTCTCGACGTGACGTTTGGCGCTACTTCCGTGGGCGCCTGGCCATAGGGGTGAAGGCACAAATGGCTCCGGAAGGTGACGAGAAATGATCAGCGTGGATTCACTCACGGTCTGCTACGGCAAGCTGAAGGCGGTCAACAACGTCAGCGTTGAAGTACCCGACGGGGAGGTATTCGGTCTCATCGGCCCCAACGGCGCCGGCAAGACAACGGCCATGAAAGTACTGGCCGGCCTGTTGCTGCCGGCCGCCGGGACCGTCCGGATCGACGGCTACGACGTGGTGTGCGAGCGCGCGGCGGTACAGGCGCGCATCGGCTACATGGTGGATTTCTTCGGCGTTTACGACTACCTGGCAGTGACCGAGTACCTTGAGTTCTTCGCGGGCGTCTACGGAGTCCCCCCCGGGACCGTGGAAAAGCGGATTGCCGAAGTGCTCGAAATAGTGAAGCTTACTCACAAGAAGACCGCCATGATCCACGAGCTCTCGAGGGGAATGAAACAGCGGCTCTACTTCGCCCGCACGCTTGTCCACTCACCTTCGCTACTGATCCTGGACGAACCCGCGTCGGGCATGGATCCGAGGGGCCGCTCCGAGCTCATGCAGGCCTTGCGGGAATGGAACGAAGCGACTGGCAAGACAATCGTTATCTCGTCCCATATCCTGGACGAGCTCGAGCAGATTTGTACGTCTGTCGGCATAATGGAAACCGGCAGCATGGTTGGTACTCGCAGCCTGCGCGGCGGAGGGAAAGAAGGGGAGAAGGAGCGGCGCGTGCTGCTGGCGGTTGCGGCAGCCGACCGCGGCCGCGCGCGCACCGTGCTTTCCGGCCTGGCACAGGTTTCGGATGTCGGCGAGCGCGGCGACGAGTTCGTGTTGACACTGCCGGACAGCGACTCCGTGGTGCGCGAGGTAATCGACGCGCTGGCAGGTGAAAGCATCGCGTTACTCCTTCCACGCGCCGACGCGGCGCCGCTGGAGCAGACGTTCTTCACGATGACAAAGGGCGAAACGACATGAAGGCAAGGTCGGCGTTCTGGCGTGACGCGTTGCTCCTCAAGGAGCTTCGCACCCGCATGCGGTCCCGCATGGCAATGGGCATGGTGAGCCTCTACGCCTGCGCCATGAGCCTGCTGGCGGTCTGGCTCTACACGGTGAGCGGCGGGTTCTCATCGGCTCTCGCCAGCGAGATAGGGGTGTCCCTTTTCGGTATCGTTTGCTGGATCGTGCTCTGGGTGATAATCCTGATCGCCCCGCTTGTGGCGGCGGGAAGCGTGTCCGGGGAAAGGGATCACAAAACGCTCGACAGCCTCATGGCCGCGCCGATCAGCACGACGCGGGTCATCGCGGCGAAGCTCGCCGCGTGCCTGGCGTATTTCGCGGCACTCCTCTTCCTTTCCGTGCCGGTATTCTCGGTGTCGTTCATCATGGGCGGCGTGTCGCCGGGCGAAATCCTGGCGGTATTCCTCACGCTTGCCGCCATCGCAGTTTGGGCATCCTGCGTGGGCATGTACTTCTCGACCTACTTCCAACGCAGCCTGGCCAGCATCCCGGTGGCCAGCGTCGTGGTCATAGGTATCTCCCTCGTGGTCGTGTACGTGTTCGAGGGGGCTGGGGCGGTGGTCATCCGAATGGTCTCACCGCTCGCGCAGATCGAGCTGGTGACCGAGGGCGGCTCCTTTTCCGTCTTCGGATACGATCTGCCCGGGATGGTGCCGTGCATTATGTGGTCCCTTCTTGTGGCGAGCTGGCTCTTCGAAGCCGCCCGGCAGAACCTCACGTTTCCGGTTGAGCGGCGCTTCTGCGCGTTGCGCCTGTTGTTCGGCCTGGCCGTCGTGGTGATCTGGACGGCGACGGTCGGCGGGATTGTGTCGGACGTGGCGGAAATGGATCCTGCTCCCTCACTGCAGTTCTGGCTCGGGCGCGTGGCGGTCCCGATTCTCATGGGGTTAACCGTCTTCTTGCTGATTGTCACTCCCTGGGTATCCTCCTCGTCGCCTGTGACGTACAGCGACCTGGACGCTGAGAAGCGAGGAGTGGTCCACAGGTTCCGTTCACTGCGCGCGTGGGTGCTCGACGGAGCGCGCTTCATGGTGCTTCTTGCGGTCCTCATGATAGGAATCGCGCTGTTCGCCATGAGAGTGGTGAACACGCCCTGGTCGGTGATGACAAGAGCCGCATTCACGATGAGCGCCGGCATAATGCCGGTGGTCCTGGCCATGGCATGCGCCGGCCGCTGGCTGTCGGGGCGAGGCAGCGCCGTCAGGCGCTGGGTCGGAATGAGCATCACTTACGTTCTCTTCCTGGGCTCCGTGCTTGTATCGATGGCCGTGAGCGGGGCGCTCCTGGAAGAGGCAAGCGAACGGAGTGCCCTGTTCCAGTGGGGGTTCCTGCTGTCGCCGGCCATAGGGGGCGTGTGGTTGCGCATGACAGCAATGCTGAGACTCGTGCTCCCCGCCGTGGCAAAGGCGCAGTTCGAGCCGCTCCTGGTTCCGTGCCTGTTCTACTTGGCAATCGCGTCGATCCTTTCGGTACCGGCATACGTGCTTCCATGGATACACGCGCGGGGAAATGGAACGAAGCGGCAGGACCCTGACGGGAAGGCGTGACGGTCGCGCCCGGCCCCGAACGGGAACCTGGCCGAGGACTGTTCGGGACAACCGGAAGCGTGTACTCATCCAAGCGCCAGGCCTACCCGCCGCCCGACTGGATCCACTTGGTGATCCCTATGAAGACGCGTATCGCCAGGTCGCTGTAGTGGTAGTAGGCCTGCTCGCCGACGCCGACCATGAGCCCGCCGATGACGGCCCGGAGATAGAAGTCGTCACACACCAGGAAGAGATAGTAGAAGGCATACCCCGGCACGAACAGGCAGAGCATGCCCTGGAACATGGAGTCCTTGAATGCCTTGAGCAGGATTGTTATGACGAATATCAGAACAATCCAGTGCGCCCAGGGAGTGAAGAACCCCGGCAAGAAGAGGTAATTGGCGCAGCCGGCCACCGCGCCGACGAGCGCGAATGTTGCCCAGCTGCCGATCGTGTGAATCAAGGAAACGCCCGGGGGCGGCGGCATATCCTTTTTCATGCTCTCGAGGACATCCCACTGCTGCGGCTCCGAGGACACGGATTGCGGCAGGGTGGCCGCGGCGAGGGATTCTCGTTCCTTCAACTTGGGCCGCGGCGTGGTCCTGGAAGCATCGGCCGCGCCGACGGGTGAGGGTGTCCCCTGGAGCTTCTGCCCGCACTGCGCGCATGTGATCGCGGCGGGATCGGCGAACTGCGACACGGTGACCGAGTTCCCGCACGATGCGCATACGATTTGTACGTCGGCCATGGCTGCTCCTCTTGCCTGATATTACCAGAACCGAACTCGCGGATGGAAGACGCAATTTACCCGGGAACCCGGCTTTGTCAAGCAAGTCTACTGGAGGACTTCCTCGAGGTCCTTCTGTTCCTGCTCGCTAACGCGCTCGATGGTTTCCATCGCCCGCTTGCCATGCCTGACGGCGGTGCGTCCCGTTGCCCCGTCTATCATTTCCTGTGCCACGGAGGGCTTCTTGTCTTTCTTGTCCTTGCCGCATCCCGCTACCAGCGCGGCGGCTATCAGAACCAATACCGGTCTCATGGGGGCCTCCTTCCATTCCCGATACTAGCCTGATCTATTCATCAACGTCTACTGCGAATCCACATCTCACGCCATATCCAGCCTTCGCCTTGCGGCTACGGCTTGGCAGGCAAGGCGAAGGCTGGATATGACGCAACCTGCACATTCTCGTTACGAAGTTGATAAATAGATCAGGCCAGTCCCTTGAGGGCGTCGAGTCCATCCAAGTTTGCCAGGGACCGGCGAAGCATGGCCAGTCCGGGGGCAATATAGCCGCTGAAACGACGCGTTTCGCGGCGGCTGCCCAGACGGGCGTACGCCCCGATGGCCTGTACCAGCCGCTGCACGGCGGCATACCAGAACACGTCCCTCAGGCGCCGCTCCGGGATCCCGACCGTTCCGGCGTAGTACGCAATCAGCGTGTCCTGACACTCAGACGGGAGCGACACGTACGGGTCGCAGAGCAGTGATGCAAGATCGTAGGCGGCCAACCCCATGCGCATCCCCTGGAAATCAACGAACACCGGGCCGCCGCGACGAACGAGAACGTTCGTTGACTGCAGGTCGCGGTGCAACAGGCATCGCGGCTCCTCGAGGAGTCGCTCGGAAACCGTTCGTAGATCTTTCAGGTGCGAGGTGATGCGGGCGTGAGACAACCCGAGCGTCCCGCGCAGGAACTGGGTAGCGAACAGATCGTGTTCCCAGTCGTAGAGGCTGCGGGAGAATGGTTCGCATAGCGGCAGTCTCGATCTCGATGCTTTCGCCGCGCCGCTCTTGTGCATTGGAGCTATCGCGTCGAGGACCTTGCGGTAGTGGCGCACGACAGTGGCCGGCGCCGCGGCGTGCACGCAATCGAGCAGGCTGCGGTCCCCCGCGTCCTCGATGAGAACCAGGCCGGCTTCCGGGTCATTCGCGAGTATCGCGGGAACGGGCACGCCGAGCCGGTGCAGGAACCGGGCATGTCGGACGTATAGACCATTTTCCGGCCTCTCGAGGGAATACCGCATGAGAATGGCGCGCCGGGCGCCGTGTACCAGCCTGGCAAAGCTGCGTGCGGAACCGCGGGGGGCCATGGGCCGGGCCGTCGTCCTTGAAGGCGGGAAACCCGAGTTCTCCAGCATCGCGAGCAGGTCTGCGCCGGCCATGTCCCCGGCGCGCAGCGCCATGCGCGTCAGGTTGCCTCGCACCTTCGTGCCCGGGCCTACGATGGCCCGGGCAACGGTGGCGCGTGGGCCGATATCGGCGCCGTCCAACAGTACCGAGTCGGTGAGACGGGCGCCGGGAGCGATGCGGGCGTTCCGGCAGACGGCGGCGAAGCCGTTCACGACGACACCGTTTCGCTTCAGCTCCGACTGAGGCTTGAGCATGCGAGCCGACATCAGCCTGCGCCCAGGCAGCTTCTTCCTGTAGGCCCGCAGGATGCCGCGGTGGGCGTCGAGGTAGTCCTTCACGGTGCCTGTGTCCGCCCAGAAGCTTTCCCGCGGGCGAATGCCTAGCACCGTCTCGCCGCCGCGTATGGCGTCCGTGTAAACATCTATTATTGATGAGAAGCCGGGACGGTCGCGCAGGTGTTCAAGCACGCGCGGGGATGCCAGGTGCAGGCCGCAAAAGGTGTATGTCCCCGAAGTGCCGGCACGGTGGCTCCGAAAAGTGAGGACGGTGTCGTCATCGATTTCCATGGTCCTCGGTCCCGCGGATGAAGTGACCCAGAGCGCGGCCAGCGGACGAGCGCGCGCGAACGCGGTGAGCAGGGGGCGCGGCGAAAGGTCCATGGCAACGTCGCCGTTGACTATCCAGAACGGGTCGTGCCCGATAAACCACTCGGCCTTGCGCAGGGCGCCACCCGTTCCGAGGATAGTCGGCTCGAAGGAAAATGCCAGGCGCGGCGATGCCGCGCGGCGGGTGAGCAGATGACGGGTGAGCGGCCCGGGAGAGTGGTGCAGGTTGACGAGCACATCGCGGACGCCCCAGTCATGTAGCATTGCAAGCAGGTGGTCTATCAACGGTGTTCCCCAAACGGGCATGAGCGGCTTGGGCACGCTCTGCGAGAGCGGCGCCATCCTTGTGCCGAATCCCGCACATAGAACGATGGCCTTTCGGGGTGCTTTCATGCGCGGCTGCTGTCCGTCAAACCCCGCCGGTAGAGCAGGGCGCTCTCGCGGGTGCGCCGGAACGTCGCCAGTTCGCGGCTCCAACCACGCGCTATTGACCGGGGAGCTTCCCCGGCCTGTATGGCGAGTCGCACGCTGGGAGTTCCCCAGAGCGTGTCGAAGAAATCCGTGCGCTCGCGTGACCGCTTCCACAGAGCGTCCGTGCCGCACAGCTCCTGGAAGGTCGAGAGTATCGCGAGGGCTGTGACGGCAGGTCGGAACCGTGACGGGTTCGTGACGGTGATGCGCACTCCATCCGCCAGTTTCCCTTTTCTCTTTCCGGCGCCGATCGTGTAGTGCATCCGGCAGAAGGAGACGCCGGGAAGCCGGGCATCGGCCAGGCGGGCGCATATGTCGGCGCCGCGCGCGCGGGACGCGCTGAAGACCTGAAACGGCAGCTGCGTACCCCGGCCCTCGTCGAGCAACTCGAACGCCTCGGCAGATACGGTGGCCGGGTAGCAGAGGGCGGACTCGCGGGAAACGATGGCCGGCGACGGCGGAACCCACGGCGGCCAGCCGCGGGCGGGCCGCGTTTCGCCCGCGTAGCCGCGCATCCTGGCCACTTTCAAGTCAACCGCGAGACCGAGGGAACATTTGAGCCATCGAGCGGTTTCTCCGGGCGTCATGCCATAGACCAACGGGGTCGGGACGAGCGAGACGAAACTCTTACAGGAGGGTTCCGTGACCGGCCCGTCAATGGTGGAGGAAAAGGTGGTGGGGCGGTCGGCCACGATGACGCCGCGTCCGTACTCGGACGCGGCTTCCAGGACGAGCCGCAAGGTGGAAACGTACGTATAGCACCGCACGCCCAGATCCTGAAGATCGACAACGATGGTGTCGATACCGGTCAACATGCGCTGCGTGGGGGCACGCTGCTTCCCGTATAGCGAGTGGATGGGTATATTGAGTGCGGGGTGCCTGCCGGGCCTGACGGGCTCACCCGCGCCTGCGGTACCGAAGAGTCCGTGCTCGGGCCCGAACAGGGCCACGAGTGAACAACGCGGATCATCGGCCAGGAGCTGCGACGACGACACGCCCTTCGAGTTGACGGCTGCGGCATGTGTCACCAGGCCCAGCCTGCGTCCCGTGATCCAGTTGGAACCGGCGCCAAGCAGGGACTCGATGCCTGGTCGGAAAGGCGTGCTCATCCGGTCGCGCTTTTCTCCAACATGGTGGATCGCTTGGACAATGCCCTCCGGACGGATCCGAGAAGCTGTTCGGGTTCGAGCGGCTTCTGAACAAAGTCCCACGCGCCGCGTTCGAGGTAGCCGCGGATGTAGTCGCGGGAAAACCCGGACGTCATCACAATCTGCGCGGTGGGGTCAAGCTCCGTTATCTTCTCCAGGAGGATCTTCCCCGCTTCACCCGGGATGAACGCGTCAATGATGGAGACCCTGATCTCCTTGGCGTGCTTCTCGAAGAGCTGGAGACACTGCTCGGCGGATTCGGCCGCATGGACCCTGTAACCGGCTCCGCGAAGGATGTCCTGCGCCTGGTTGCGATCATGCTCCCTGTGGTCGACGATCAGTAGTGTTTCACCTCCGGACCGGGGTGTCTTCTTCCGCGACCGGGCGGCCTTCGCCTTCTTCATGAACACCCTGAAGCTGGACCCGCGGTTGGGTTGGCTGCGCGCCTTGACAAACCCGCCCCAGCTTTGCACGGAGTTCTGGACCACGGTCAGCCCGAGCCCTACGGAGCGCCCCGTCTTGTTGGTTGAGAAAAACGGCTCGAAGGCCCTGTCGAGGACCTGGCGGGACATGCCGCGACCATTGTCCCTTACGCGGACAACCACGTAGTCCTCCCTGGAGATCATCTTCCGCGAGGAGTCCACGGTGATGACGCCACCGTTGGGCATGGCGTCGGCCGCGTTGATGAAGAGGTTTATCATGCAATCGAGCAGTTGCTGTTCATCGGCCATGGCCAGCGGCGCAGTATCGCATCCACGGACCTTGAAGGAGACCCCCTGCTGCGCGAAGCCGCCCTCAAGGATGTCGACTGCGTCGGTGACTATCCTGTCCAGGGCAACGGGTGCCACTTTCGGCTTCTCTCCGGCGCTGCCGGCCGTGGCTATGCTGGTAAGCCGCTTTGTCAGGCCGCTGGCGTACGAGGTAGTTTCCAGTATTTTCGTGGCGTCGTCATGGGCGCGCGTGTTCGGCAGAAGGTTGTCCACTATGGAGAATGCGTGCCCGGATATGGTGCCGAGGTAATCCCCGAACTCCTTGGCGATGCTTGCCGCCATGCTTCCTATGGCCTCGATCCGCTGGATGTCCTGGGCGACACGCTCCTTCTCAGCGAGCTTAGAGACGTCACGAATCATGGCGACTACGCCGTCCACGCGGCCACGCGGCCCCCGAATGGGCAGAAAGACGGCGTCCACGAGCGCCCTTCCTCCCGAGGAGGCCGTGCAGATCGATCGCGGGAACTCGGCTGCGGACCTGCTGGACTGGAGGGCGCGGGCGGTGGGGATCCGGTGGGATTTCCCCGTGGCCGGGTCCTCGAGATGCAGTATCTCTCTGAGGGGCGCGCCATTGGCGCGCCTGGCGCCCAGTCCGACCAGCTTCTCCGCGGCGCGGTTCAACAGGACAACGTTACCGCGCTTGTCGGTGGCAAGCACGCCGTCCGTGATCGAGGCCAGCACGAGCGCCAGCCACTGTGCATCTTTCTCGCTGGAATCCATAGTCTAAACACATCGGAACGATAGCAATAAGCATGGTATTGTCTGGGCGCGGCAAAGTCAAGCGGACAGCCCGGGACCGACCTCAGAAGTCCCTGTTCCGCAGGGACTTAACTCCGAGAATGAGCGGAACGGTAGTGGAGAGAATGGTGATTGCGGCGACCCAGCCGCCGCAGACCGCGAGCACACGGTGCAGCCCGGCAGTTGTGAGGTGCCCGTTGATGTGCGCATGGAACGCAAGGCCGAACGGCATGATGGCGAACAGCATGAATCCCAGGCTCAGCACGAGGTTCAGGGTCCCACCGAAACCCGAGACTATGGCAGCCGGATTCGGCTGATCGAGGTCGAGAAAGACGGCGCCGAGTCCCGTAGAGAGTCCGCAGACCGCGCATGACACGGCACAGGCCAGTCCGATCGCCGATGCCCGTGCCGCCCCTGATGCCTGCAGCATCGACGTGGAAACCGTCATCAGGCCCACGCTGACCACAAGCATGCCGGCGAAGGACAACAGGAACTTGGTCACTACAATGCGGCTCATGGTGATGGGCGACAGCCCCAGCACCCAGAATCCCTGGCCCTCCAGGCTGAGCTGGGGATACACGAAACGAGAGCCCAGCGAACACATCACGGCGGAAACGCTGAAGACATTCAGGAACGCGATGGTGTTTCGCCACCTGTCCGGCAGAAGGTGGTACCTGAAAGTCCTCAGGTTGACGAAATAGAGCGCCAGGAGCCCAAAGAAGATCAAGGCCTGGGACCACTGCATCGGGTCGCGCAGAAAGGTCCGGATATCTTTCAAGACCATGGCCGAGGCATTGCGTGGGAGAGAAGAGAGAGCCTTCTCCAGGCCGGGCAACAGGACCGGGGCCCTGTTCGAGCTGCGATTGCTCCCGAGCACCCTCTGCCACGCCTCGTAGAACATGAGCTTGCCCAACTGCTCGATGCCTACCAGGACCGCCGCGGCGGTGGAGAGACATAGCCCCCAGAACATCAGTCCCCGGAGCCAGCGTCCGCGGGCCAGAGCCATGATGCCCTCGGAGACCCACCAGCTGGGCAACAGCGGATGTGACGCCAGCCGGAGCCCGGGCAGAATCGCGGCCAGGTTGAATCGCGGCCCGGCGACCGCAACCGAGACATCACGCAATACGAGTCGCCAGACCACGGCGAGAACCGCGGCCGCGGCACAGAGCATGAACAATCGGTGCCGCGGGAACCATCTCACGAAGACCAGCGTGGCGGTCGTTCCGATGCCGGAGCATATGATGAGGAACGGTATCGAGAAGAGCAGCGTCCAAAGGGAGAACAGGATGGGCAGCTGCTCATACCACGCGTAGGCGCCAACGAACGGAATTATGATGATGAAGAATGCCCACGAAGACAGCCCCGTGGACTCCAGGAACTTGTAAGAGATCACCAGGCCCATGTCGAACGGCCGCACAACCAGGAACGGTATCTCGGCGGACCGGAATATCGTCGAGTAGGATGTCACCACGCTGGACACTACCAGCATGGCTCCCATCCCGAGAAAGATCAGGGAGAAGAGGCGCCCGACAATCATCAGGCCGACGCCGCCGAGGTGGTCGAGGAAGCGGAACGCGTCCAGGAACGCCACCCAGAGAAGCGCCTCCATCACGAACGCGAACACAAGTATGAAGATCACCTTGAACGAGGATTGAGCACGCAGGATGCGCTGCACGTTGATCGCGTGCCATGCCGACTTCTTGAGAATCGCCGAAATCGCCGACATCAGTCCTCCGCGTTACGTTGCGCCTGCCTCGTCAGATCCAGGAATACTTCCTCCAGGTTCTCTCCGGCTCCGCGTTGACTCAGCAGTTCCTGGAGACTGCCGAGCGCCACGAGCCTGCCCTCGAGGATTATGCCGATCCTGTCCGCTATGTCTTCCGCGAGCACCAGGATGTGTGTTGTCAGGAAAATGCACATCCCGGAGCGTGCCTTCTTGACAAGAAGGTCCTTCAGGAGCCGTATGGTGTAGGGGTCGAGACCGATCAGTGGCTCGTCTATGAACATCACGTTGGGCTTGTGCAGGAACGTAGATGCATAGATGAGTCGCTGGCGCATCCCGTGCGACAGGTCCTTGACGAGCGTGTTTGCCTGTTCCTGGAGGCCGAACAGGGAGAAGGAGGACTCCAGCTCGGCGCGCATTTCTTCGCGCGGCACGTCGTACAGATGGCCCGTGAACAGGTAGAACTCGGTAGCCGTGAGACGTTCATACAGGAACGGCATGTCCGGCACGTAGCCGATGCACTTCTTGGCTTCGACGGGGTTCTTGTGCACGTCTATACCGTTGATCGCTGCGGTCCCCGAGGTGGGCCGCAGGAGTCCCGTCAGCATCTTTATGGTGGTGGTCTTGCCGGCACCGTTCGGCCCGAGGAAACAGAAGAGTTCCCCGCTCGGAACGTGCAGGGACAGGTCCCTCACCGCCGCGAGATCCCCGTAATTCTTGCACAGGTTCCTGATCTCAATCATGTCCTATCCCACATGTTGCATCCTGCATCTTGCATCCCGTATCCTGCATCATTCTCCCACCACCTCAATCTCCAGCTTGCCCATGATCTTCACCAGTTGCAGCTGGTTGGCCAGTTCACCTTCGACGAAAGCGATATGGGTTGCGTCGACCGCCGCCTGTCCCCACGTGGGATCCATCTCCAGCCAGTGGCCGACATGGACGGACGGCCAGGCATGGTAGTAGAAGGAGCCCTCGTGGTATGCGAGCCCGACGACGACCTTGGCGGGCAGCCCGGCCGCCCGGGCGAGTGCGACGAACAGGTATGTATGCTCGTTGCAGTCGCCCTTCCTGGTGTGCAGCACGTCCAGCGCTGAAGGCATGCTTGCAGTCATCTCCTTCGTCACGTTCCGGTACACCCATCGGTAGATGGCCCTGGCCTTAGCGCGATCGGACGTCGCCTCGCCAGTAATCTTCAACGACTGGGCCTTTATCTTCGAGTCCGCCGACTGGATGTAGGGTGACGAGGCGAGGAAACGCCGTGCTTCCTCCTCGGACAGGGCCGGCGCGGCGTCCGTCTCGCAGGCGCCGGAAAGAACCGTTATCTCCGCGATGTTGCCCGTGATGCTCAGAACGGACTGCCGCGGGGGGCGCTCAAGCTCTTTGCGCGAAAAAGCAACACCGACCAGTCTCAGCACCAGGCGCCTGCTGTTACGTGGATCGGGAATCGCGCCATGGCAGGGCACCGCCATACCCGCAAGAAGGTCGGTTGTTTCCCTCGTGTTCTCCATGGTCGCCAGCGCCTCTTCGACAGTGCATTTTTCCAGGGTCCACCCAAAAGGTGTCTCCTGACGCAGCACCCGGCCTTCGGCATCGATCCAGGAAGCCACTTCCATGCCGAGGTACTCCGTGCTCAGCACCGTGGCGTCGTAGGTGTTCGTGCCGATCGACAGCAATTCCCTGCGCAATGCCGTAATCACCACGTCGATAGGCGACATGGATGCGGGATCGATGGTCCTGACCGTGAGGCTTTGGCCCGGCTCGAGCTGCTTCACGGCCATTTCCGTCATGGGCGAGTACAACACCGTGTTGTCCGCAATGGTAATAACGGAGCTGTGCCGGTAGCGCCCGGTGTTCATTTCGACGTTGAACCGGCGGTTCCTTCCGCGCACCGCCGTGATTCGCATCGTGCCCATGCCCGCACTGAGAGCGAAATCGAATCTCTGAAGGTCATACGTGGCGTCGAGGGAAGCGGAGCTGCTGACGCGGACAGGCGTCTGCTCGCCCATGACTGTGAAGGCGAGCTGTACATCGTTCTCTACGGTGTACTGGTTCGACGGATCGGATTCGTCGGAGCTCATGCTGGTGTGGCTGTAGCCGATGGGCGTGCCGTTGAAGAGTATCCGCATCCAGGAGTCCATCACGAGCAGGTCGCGCGACAGCAGGCTTTCATAACCGTCAAGCGATCGCGTGAAATACTCGGGGTAGGCTTCGTAGCGGATTAACCAGCCAACGAAACACAGCCAGACGACAACGATCAGTGGCCTGACGAAAAGAGGTTTCCCGTGGCGGCGAACCGTTGGCGTGACGGCTCCATCATGCTGTCCGGACTCTGGACCTTGGACTCTGGACTCTGAACGGTCCTTCACAGCCCCTGTTCGATCCTGCGGATCTGTTCCTCAACCTGGGCAAGCTCGCTCTGGAGGCGCCTGGTCGTCGGGTCGCTGGAGAGTCCGGCGGCCTGCCTGTCGCGCCATCTCATAAGCCTCTTCTTGGCCTGATCGTGCGCGATCTTCAGGGGCACGCCATCGTTCTTGAGTTGTCGGAGCTGATCGCTGATCTCCATGTGCTCCGCCCCCCTGCTGGTCTTCAACCGCGCCCTGAGCGTGGTGACTTCGGCGCCGTACGCGACGTAGGCATCGTAGGCGTCACGATACTCCTGGTAGTATGGGCTCTGTTTGAGTTGCCGGGCCAGCCGCTCGTCGATACTGGCCTCGATCTGTACCTTGCGGATGCGGAGCGTCTTCTCTGCCTCGCTGGCCTGCGTCAGGGGGCCGGACTGGATGCTGAGGTCGCGGGTCCGCATATAGACATCTTCCTTCATTGCACCGTTCGATATTCGGCAGAGAGCAAGGTCGCCGTCCGTGTTCTCCTTGATCCTGCAGATACCTACAACGGTCCCGTGAGTGACGCGCTTTACGTATTTCCCGGTCTTGCTGTAACACTTGGTCCTGGGCGTTTTGACTATTGCCCATCTCGTGGGTTCGAGCGCCGGCTTCTTCCCGGGCGGGATCCGACGTGCATGAGGCGGAAGAGTTGGAGGAGGATCGATGCGGCCGAATGTCTCCACGAGCTTCTTCTCGAGGCGAACGGTGCTGCAAACCACCGCTCCCACGACTATGGCAAGGCTGCCGACCACGCCTATCAGGATGTAGCCGGCGAGGATTCCGCCCCAGTTATATTCCTGGTCGCCGTTATCCTTGTCGTTTTCCGCCACGATTTCCGTCCCGTTCGTCAATGGTCGCTTGGCGCCCTCAGCATGCCGACGACAGTGGCGATGCCGATGAGCATTCCGAACACGAGGTAGGCCACCATGAGGGTCTGGGCGCTGTTCAGGAATAAGATCCAACCCCACCTGTATATGAAGAGATAGGCTATCAGCAAGCCGGTGCGCGTGAACCTGAATACGAGGCAGCATGAGAGACTGGCCAACAGTATGCTGATCTCGATTGCGGGCAATGTCAGTGTAGCGTCAGTCAAGACGGAAACGAGGTTTGTTAGCACGACTTGCCCTCTTTTCGTTGCAGCTTCGCACAGGAGCACGAATGGTCCGGATTCTAGCAGCCGGGTCGATGAAAAGCAAGCCGGATACCCCGGGCCTCATTGCCGTCTGAAGCTCATTCGCGATACTCGGTACAGCCTCGCCAGGCGCGCGTTGGCCTCCTGGAGGGCGTCCTTGTCGAGCACGAGGTCCACGTCCACGGACTGCAGCCTGATGCGGGTTATGCTCCCGTCTTCATCTTTTATCCTGAAAACCTGCGCCATTGTCTTCACGGGCTTGCCGTTCAGGTGGGTGATGATGTAGTTCCTGAACCGCTGGTAACCTATATTGATCGGATCCGGGAGCGCCCCGCCCAGCACGATTACGCGGTCGCCCTTCTTCTCCGGCATGTATCTCTTCGTCAGGTAAAGGTGCGCTATGCGCGCGCCGACGGATTCTTTCCAGCTCCCGCCGTGCGACATGAGATATTTCCCGCTGAGCTCCCTGATGATCATGCCTCCCTCGACCAGGTACTCCGCCTGCTCCCCGCTGACATTGTCCGGGATCATTGAGTCCTCGTCAGTGCGGCGACGCAGCGGGACCCGGATAACGTGCTTCTTCTTGTCGCGGACGATGGTCGCGGTCACGGTGTCGCCCGGACGCCGCCGCCCCTTGATGAGATGCGAGAACGTCAGGCGCCCGAATTCGGAGTCCTCGTAAAAACCGAGATTGTCGACCTGTTTTCCGTCCCATTCCAGGATGACATCGTTCGGCTTGAGCGTCTCCGACGCGCCGGTGCCCGGCAGGATGGAGAGCAGCAGTATTCCCTTGCCTTCTTCCTCAACGCCCAGGTACGCGCGCTTCGCGGGGTCCACCAGCGTGTTCCAGAGGAAGCCCGCGGAGGCAAAGCCACGGTAGGGCGGGTTGCGCGCGTCTTCCAGGAAACGTTTTATGACGGGGTAGGGGAGCATCAGCGCGGTACGGGAACTGGAATCGTAGCTGATTATTATGCCGGCCAGCTTTCCGTCGTGCACAACCATAGCTCCGTCCCCGTTGATGTTGACCTTGCTGAGCAGCTGGAAAGTGAGGCAACTGTAGGGCGCCCACGGGAGCTTGGCGACCGATATCGTCAGGACCTCGGCATCGCCACGCTGTACCTGGGTGGTTTCGTCCAGCTGGTAGATCTGTACCCGCTCGTTCTGCGTCACGCCGGCAACCAGCCCGATCGGCTTCATCCCTTCGGCGGCCTTGATCCGCGGCACCTTGAGCAGGGCGAGGCCGGCTTGTGTGTCCGATATCTCGACGGAAACGCCGATCTTCTCGCCGGTCCTTGGCCTGCGCAGCTCCACGAGCCGGTGGTTACGGACGAGGTTCTCCGTTGTGATAACCGTCGATTCGTCCACCACCACGCCGTAGCCGTACCTGACACCGGGCTGGTTCTTCTGCCACGGCATGAAGGGCGAGTACTCCTGGTAGGTCACGATGATCTCGACGATGCTCCCGGAAACGCCGTCTTCGTGCGCCTTGGACCGCCGGGCCACGCCGCCGAGGTGGCCGCACCCCGTGACGAGCGCACAAGTCATGACGACGGCTATGATTCTGCCCGGGCTCATTCCTTCTCCCCCAGATATTCGGATTGAGAAATGCCGTACGACGCGAGGATCTCGGGGTCGGCCTTCTTCGTGGCGTCCGCGTCGATTATGAGAGAATCGTCCATGCCCACGAACCGAACGACGTGGAAACCGTTCTTCGGGGAGGCCATGGCTTCCTTCACGTCGGACAGGCGTCGGACCGGCCGATCGTTGACCTCGGTCACTATGCCGTTGACGAACCCGGCCGCGTAGGTATTGACCGTATGGGGCAGGCGGCCGGTCAATACGACGAATTCATCCACGCCCTCGTGGAGCCCGTCGATCTTCGCGTACTGAGAGTAGTAGGTCAGTTGGTGGTTGTTCGACGGGTGCGAGCCCCTACCCGCCACGCGGAGGTAGGGGCGCGTCAGCGGGGAGAACACCAGTCCGCCGGCGATGAAGTAGCGTGGCTGCGTGTTGTAGAGGTTCCTGTAGACGAAGGGGTCGACCGGGTTCTTGAGCGGGATGTCGAGCTTCTTCTCCGCTCCGTTCCGCCAGATCTGGAACGTAATGGATTCGCCCCATTGTTTACGTTCGAGCAACTCCGCGAAGATCACGTTGTTCCCGTTCAGACTGATGGTCCCGTCGTTGGCAATCGCATACCCATCAATTGACAGCAGAACATCGCCGGTCTTTATTCGTCCCTTGGCGCTGCCGAACGGGTCCAAGTAGTAGATAACGACCCCCGTCTTGTCGGCCGGCAGCTTCAACATGGCCCGCAGGGCCGAATTCCGTGTATCCAGGAAGCCCGCCCCCAGCTCGGGATACCCGTGATACCTGCCGTCCGCGATGTCCTTCAGGAAATGCTGCAGAACTGGCCGCGGGATCGCGTAGCCGATGTTCTCTCCCCATGAGAGACCCTGGAAGGCGAGGCCGACGACCTTGCCGTTGAAGAGCACCGGTCCACCGCTGTTGCCGGGGTTGATCGCGGCATCCACCTGGAGAACAAGGTGCTGGTCAACGGAACTGTGCGAGTAGATGCTGTAGTCGATCCTGGATACAACGCCTTTCGTGACGGACAGCCGGGTGCCGCCCATGGGGTAGCCGAGAACGGTTACCTCGTCGTTGAGCTCCGGAAGGTTGTCCGCAAGTTCGACCGGCGCCGTTCCTTCGAAGAAGGAGTCGTCCTCCACGGAAAGTATGGCGAGGTCGCAGTCGTGCCCGAAGAAGGTGACCTGTGCGGGGTAGCGTTTTGCATCGGCGTCCTTCTGGACCTGTATGAAGCGGGCGTCCGATACGATGTGCGCGTTGGTCAGTATCCGTCGCTTGGATATCACGAAGCCCGTTCCGGTGCCCTTCGAGGGTATGCTGCCCTGCCAGGGCATTGCGTAGTTCTCACTTTGGAAGGTCACGTATATCTTGACCACGGACTTACGGATCTCGGCCATGGCGAGCGTGTCCTGCGCGGGGTGGGCGGAACGCGCGAGTGTTGCGAGCAGCATAATGCCCGTGACAAGCATGGTATTGTTTCGCATAGTGGGGGAAGATAGTACCTGCCCGGGTTTCACAAAGCACGAAAAAAAAACGTGAGCATCAGCGACAGGGATTACATGCGGCCGGGCTACCGACGCGCGCGTCGGCACAGGTGGTTTGTGGCCTTGAAGGGACGGCTGGTGTTCTTCTTCTGGCGCCTGGCAAAGATTTTCCGGCCTAAAGGGCGTACTTGAACCAGAGCGCGTACTCGATATTGCCGCTATCGAAGTCGCCCAGGTCCCCGAAATCCTCGAACAGGTAATAGGCGGTTACGTTGAACTTCATACCGAAAACGGGGATGTGCATCCCGAGTATCCACTGGAAATAGATATCCGTCCAGTCGTTCCCCGTCTCATCGTCCGCCACCATGCTCTTGAGGATACCGACTCCGCCGCGCCATCCCTTGTCCTTGAACAGGAGGTTGACCTGGGGAGTCAGAACGTAGTCCACCGCGTTGGTGGTATCTACGTCGGGCGCATAATCCAACGCCGCCTGCCAGAATGCCCCGCCCTCCTCCCACTCGTAGGCAAGGCAGTACGATATGTCGTCCCCGAACGCGTGCCCCTCGATCGTTGCATCCTCGGAATGCTGGCGCAGGGCAAAACCGATGCGCTGTCCGGCGGCTGTCCCTATCCGGACCACCCCGGTGAGCGCCATACACACAATAGTCATCAGAATCACGGGTTTCTTCATGGCCCGGATACTAGCACCCAATCTTTGAAACCATCAACCATTAACCATTCTCTTATTGATCCTCCGTGGCGCTTTCTGTACTTTACCCGGCTGTGCTGTCCAGCGAGGCAGCACCAGGCACCTGAAATGAGCGGCAGCAAGACAGCATACGAACCGGTTCCGAACAAGCCGGTTTTCTCGGAAGAGGAGAAGACAGTCCTGGAATTCTGGGAGAGACAGGACTGCTTCGCGAAATCCCTGTCCGAACGTGAAGGCGGCAGCGAGTACGTCTTCTATGACGGACCGCCGTTTGCGACCGGCCTGCCGCACTACGGGCACCTGCTGGCGGGAACGATCAAGGACATCATCCCGCGCTACATGACCATGCGGGGCCACTACGTGGACAGGCGATTCGGCTGGGATTGTCACGGTCTGCCCGTCGAATACGAGGTCGAGCAGGATCTCGATATCAGCGGGAAAACCGCTATCGAGGAACTGGGTGTAGACGTTTTCAACGAGAAATGTCGCAGCATCGTTCTGCGCTACACCCGGGAGTGGCGGGAAATCGTCACGAGGATGGGGCGATGGGTCGATTTCGATCGCGACTACAAGACGATGGAGCCGGCCTACATGGAGTCCATCTGGTGGGTATTCAAGTCCCTCTGGGACAAGGACCTGATCTACCAGGGGCAGAAGATACTGCCCTACTGTCCACGCTGCGCGACACCGCTGTCGAACTTCGAGACCAACCAGGGTTACTGCGACGTCACGGACCCGGCCATCACCATCCGGTTCAAGGTGGTCGGTGAGGACAACGCCTATCTCCTTGCCTGGACGACCACGCCATGGACGCTTCCCTCAAACATGGCGCTTGCCGTGGGCGAGGACATAACCTATGTCCGCGTGCAGGAGAAAGACGTGGCATACTACCTGGCGAAGGACCGGCTGGGCGTTTACTACCCTTCGCCGGACGGCTACGAGGACCTTTCCGAGGTGAAGGGCGCGGATCTCGTCGGCAAGACCTATGAACCGTTGTTCCAGTACTTTGCGGCCAGGAAGAACGAAGGCGCGTTCCGGGTTATCCCGGCGGACTTCGTCTCCACTGAGGACGGCACGGGAATCGTTCACATGGCGCCCGGCTTCGGCGAGGACGACTATCGTGTCGGCCGGGAACAGGGCGTGCCGGGCGTGTGCCCGGTCGACGCCGAAGGCCGCTTCACGTCGGAAGTGAGCGACTACACCGGCCGCGAGGTGAAAGAGACGGACGCTGACATAATGAAGCGCCTGAAGGGGGAGGGGAAGCTCGTCCACCGCTCCACGATCCTGCACAGCTATCCGCACTGCTGGCGTTGCGATACGCCGCTGATCTACCGGGCAGTATCGACCTGGTTCGTGCGTGTCGAGCGGATCAGGGACAGGATCATCGCTGCGAACAAGGGCATCCACTGGGTACCCGGTCACCTGCGGGACGGACGCTTCGGCAAGTGGCTGGAGGGGGCCAGGGACTGGGCCATTTCGCGGAACCGCTACTGGGGAACGCCGCTGCCGATCTGGCAGAGCAAAGACGGCTCCGAAACGGTGTGCGTTGGTTCCATAGAGGAGCTGCGAAAGCTCTCGGGTCGCGACATCGCCGACCTGCACAAGCATTTTGTGGACGACGTGGAAATACCGTCGCCCGGCGGCGGGGCGCCGTTGCGCCGGATACCGGAAGTGCTGGACTGCTGGTTTGAAAGCGGCGCTATGCCCTACGCGCAGGCCCACTACCCGTTCGAGAACAAGGAGCATTTCGAGAGCCATTTCCCGGCCGACTTCATCGCCGAGGGGCTGGACCAGACCAGGGGCTGGTTCTACACGTTGATGGTACTGTCGGTGGCATTGTTCGACAAGCCCGCCTTCAAGAACGTCGTCGTGAACGGTCTCGTACTGGCCAAAGACGGCAAGAAGATGAGCAAGCGGCTCAAGAACTACCCCGATCCGTCCTACATGATCGAAACCTACGGCGCGGACGCGCTCAGGCTGTACATGATCTACTCGCCGGTCGTGCGTGCGGAGGACCTCCGTTTCTCCGAGGACGGCGTTAAACATCTCCTGCGCCACATCCTGATCCCGCTCTGGAACGCCTACAGCTTCTTCGTGACCTACGCCAACATCGATGGGTGGCATGGAGGCGAGCCCGTGCAGAGCACGAACGTGCTGGACCGGTGGATCCGCAGCTCGCTGGAAAGCCTCGCCGACGGCGTTACCAGCGCTTTGGACGGGTACGACCTGCAGGCTGCGGTGCGCCCGTTTGTCCGCTTCATCGAGGACCTGACGAACTGGTACATCCGCCGGAGCCGCAGGCGTTTCTGGAAATCGCAGGATGACGAGGACAAGACGCGCGCCTACGAAACGCTCAGCTACGTGCTGCTCCAGCTCTCGAAGATCGCGGCGCCCTTTGTTCCGTTCATAAGCGAGGGCATCTACCGGAACCTGCGCACGGCCGACATGCCCGAATCGGTCCACCTCTGCGACTTCCCGGAACCCGACGCGTCGGCACGGGACCCCGAGCTCGAGAAGGAGATGGCGCTCGTGATGACCATCGTGCGGCTCGGCCGATTGCTTCGCGCGGAGCACACTCTCAAGGTACGCCAGCCGCTGGCCGCGATTCACGTGGTCTCGCGCGACGCCGCGCTGCTTGAAAAGCTCGGGGGTTTCCAGGATCTCGTACTGGACGAACTGAACGTGAAGAGCCTGGAGTTCGGCGACCACGAGACGGAGCTGGTGACACTCAAGCCAAAGGCCGACTTCAAGCGGCTCGGCCCGCGCCTGGGCCCCAGGACGAAGGCCGCCGCCAAGGCCATTGCGGAGCTGGAAGCGGATGTGGTCGAAGCGCTCGCAACGGGGCAGGGGACGTCCATTGCGGTCGACGGCGAGAACGTCGAACTGGCGCCGGAAGACGTGGTGATAGAGCGAATCCCCAGGGAGGGACTGGTGGTCGCCTCGGAGGGCGCGCTCGTTGTGGCCATCGAGACCGAGCTCACCGACGACCTGGTGAGGGAGGGCCTCGCCCGAGAGTTCGTCAACAAGGTGCAGAACACTCGGAAGAACATGTCACTCGAGGTAACCCAGCGCATAAAGCTGGAGATATGCACGGACGGTGCCGTATCAGAGGCCGTCAACCAGTTCGAAGACTACATCAAGGCCGAGACGCTTTGCGTGGACTACGCCCTGTCCGCCGACAAGCCCAAGGACGCGACGAACTGGGACATCAACGAGCACCAGTGCTCGATCTCCGTAACGCCCGTGTGATGCAGCGCTGGAGAGCGGCGGGCCCCGCCGCATCCGTTACACTTCCGCCCGCTCCGGGATCGAATCCGTCGCACCGCGCCGTGTCACGCAGATCGCGGCGGCCTTGCAGGCCGTTTCCAGGCAGTCCCTGAGCAATCGGCCCTCCGAGTGAAGGGCCAGGAAGTAGCCGATGAAGGTGTCTCCGGCGGCCGTGGTGTCGACGGCCTTGACCTTCTCGCCCGGGACCGCGATCGTCTCGCTGCCCGAGGAGCAGAGCACTCCGGCGGCGCCGAGCGTCAGGACGATCACGCAATCGGGATAGCGCTTCTTCAGTTCGTCGAGTATTCTTTCGTTTTCGTTCTTGCCGGTGAGTCCACGGCCCTCGGTCTCGTTGAGAACGAGGATTCCGACCTTGTCGAGCGGGTAATCCGGCACGGAATCGTCGAACGGCGCAGGGTTGAGGCACACGGTCATGCCGGCCGCATGCGCTGTCTCAATGATGTAGGAAATGTAGTTGATCTCGTTCTGGAGCAGAACTATGTCCCCATCATCCATGGAGCCTACCGCGGAATTAATGTGTTCCTGCTCGATCCGCATATTGGCGCCGGGGAAGAGGAAGATCGCGTTCTCGCCGGAATCATCTACCTGGATAATCGCGTGTCCCGTCTTGTCGTCGGTAACCTTGATGTTACTCACGTCGACGCCGGAATCGGACAGCCGGTCGGCCAGCCACCGCCCTTCGGCGCCCACTTTCCCGGCATGACTGACGTCCGCCCCCGCCTTGGCCAGCGCGATCGACTGGTTGGCGCCCTTGCCGCCCGCAAAGGTGTCGAACGACTTGCTCGAAATGGTTTCGCCCGGCCGCACGATACCGGCCACACGGTACACGTAATCAATGTTCAACGAACCAAAGTTCAGAACCCTCACTCTCTTCCGCCCCTCCTACCACCATTCACAATTCACCATTCACCATTCACTCTTGGACACCGGCCAACTTCACCGCCAGCAAAACGGCATTCACCATGCTTGTCGCTTCCGCTTCCCCTTTCCAGGCGATGTCGAACGCGGTGCCGTGATCCACGGATGTCCGCACGAACGGCAGACCGAGTGTTACGTTGACGCCCGCATCGAAAGCCAGGAGCTTGAACGGGATCAGGCCCTGGTCATGGTACATGCAGACGTAGGCGTCGGCCTGCCGCAGGCGGCCCGGAATGAAGGCGGTGTCCGGCGGTATGGGACCGTCCACGTTGATCCCGGCCGCGCGCGCCTGTTCGACGGCGGGAGCGATGACATCGGATTCCTCGGTTCCAAAGAGCCCGTGTTCGCCGGCGTGGGGATTGAGCCCACAGACCACGATGGCCGGGTCGTGGCCCCGCGCCAAGCGCATGGCCTCGGCCGTCAGGTTGATTACCTCCACGATCTTCCCGGTGGACAGGGCTGCCGGGACATCGTTCACGGCGAGGTGCGTCGTCACGAGGCTCACGGTGATGATGTCCGATGTCAGCATCATGCAGAACCTGTCCGTCCCCGCGCTCTCAGCCAGGATCTCGGTATGACCGGGGTAGGGGATCCCGGCCATGCACAGCGATTCCTTATTTATGGGGGCGGTGACGATGGCCGAGGTGTGCCCGCTCTGCGCGGATTCTATGGCACGTTGCACGTACACGTAGGATGCGCGGCCGCAGTCCGCACTCAACCGGCCCGGGACGAGCTTGCCCCCGGACATCGCGGCGCAGTCAACGACAAGAGGAGCGCTGACGGTACCTGGCGGCCACTCGGCAATAGGAATAGTGGCGGCCGTAATCGAGGTCTGCACGGCTTCGGCCACGCGATCGAGCACCCGCGCATCGCCGAAAACAACGGGCATACAGGAATCCAGGATGAGGGGATCCGAAATGACCTTGAGACAGAGCTCAGGGCCGACGCCCGCCGGATCGCCCATGGTTATGCCGATTGTGGGTTTCAACGTTTGAACTGTTCCCCAAACCACTGTATCTTGCCAAGTACCAAAATGACAAGTGTTGGACAAGCAATAGATGCTATCAGGTCGGAATGGGGTGAGAAGCTGCTGATCCTCGGCCACCATTACCAGCGTTCTTCAGTACTGCAACATGCCGACGAGACGGGTGACTCGCTGGAGCTGGCCCGCAAGGCCGCGGCGCGGCCGGATGCGGACAGGATCGTGTTCTGCGGCGTCCGGTTCATGGCGGAATCAGCCGACATACTCTCCGGCGCGTCACAGGCCGTCTACATGCCCGACATGTCGGCAGGCTGCCCCATGGCGAACATGGCGACAGCCGATTCGATGATGGCAGCGTACGAAACGCTGAGTGCCCATGGCGACGACTGGCTACCCGTGGTCTACGTCAACAGCACTGCCGAGGTCAAGGCGTGCTGCGGACGTCTTGGCGGCAGCACGTGCACCTCCAGCAACGCCGCGAAGGTTTTCGAATGGGTTTTCGCCCGCGGGAAACGCGTGTTCTTCCTGCCCGACGAACACCTGGGCGTCAATACCGCACAGGATCTGGGTATCCCGAACGACCGGGTGCTGGTCTGGGATCCTAAGCAGCCCGGCGGCGGACTCGATGCGGGCGGCGTGGAGGCGGCGCGCGTGGTGGTATGGAAGGGCTTCTGCATCGTCCACGTTGCTTTCACCACGGAACAGGTGGCCCGCGTCAGGAAGGCGTTGCCCGACGCGAAAATAATCGTTCACCCGGAAGCTCCACGCGAGGTGGTCTCGTTGGTGGACGCACACGGCTCGACAGCCCAGATCATCAAATACGTCGAAGGCTCCGCGGACGGGGCGACGATCGTCATAGGCACGGAGGTGAATCTCGTTGAACGCCTTGCCGAGAAATGCAGGGGGCGTGTTACCGTGAAAGTGCTCTCCCCGTCCGTCTGCGCGAACATGTCGAAGACAAACGAGGAGAACCTCCTCTCGCTGCTCCGTGACTGGCCCGAACAGGCCAGGATCTCCGTCCCTGGGGCTGTCGCCGCCGACGCCCGCAAGTCCCTAACCACCATGCTCGAACTATGACCCCTCCCACGCCCCCCTCTGGAGCTGAAACCTGACACCTGACACCTGAAACCTTCCCACTCATGGCCCACTTCACAATGTCTTCCAGCTTCGCGCCGACCGGCGATCAGCCGGACGCAATCGCCGCCCTCTGCGACGGGCTGGAACGGGAACTGCGCTTCCAGGTGCTCGAGGGGGTAACCGGGTCCGGCAAGACCTTCACCGTGGCCAACGTGGTCCAGAGGATCGGAAGGCCGACGCTTGTGGTGTCGCACAACAAGACGCTGGCTGCCCAGCTCTACGGAGAGCTGAAGGAGTTCTTTCCCGATAACGCGGTGGAGTACTTCGTGAGCTACTACGACTACTACCAGCCGGAAGCCTACATTCCGCAGACGGACACCTACATCCAGAAAGACGCATCGATCAACAAGGAGATAGAGAGGCTTCGACTTTCCGCCACGAATTCACTGCTGGCGCGCGAGGATGTGATCGTCGTGGCGTCGGTCTCCTGCATATACGGCCTGGGCTCGCCTGAGGACTATGTCAATATGCTGGTGCGGGTAACAAAGGGCGATGTTGTCGAGCGGAACGACGTCCTGTGCAAGCTGGTGGACATCCAGTACGCACGGAACGACTACGAACCGGAGCCCGGCACGTTCAGGGTCAAGGGCGATACCGTCGACATCTTCCCGTCGTACTCGAACCACATGGTGCGGCTGGAGTTCTTCGGCGACGAGGTGGACGCCATACGGGAGATCGACCCCGTTTCGGGTCACACCACGCGCGAGATGGACAAGGTGGTGGTGTCGCCGGCAAAGCATTTCGTGATGCCGGACCGCAAAATAGAGCCCGCCATAGCGCTCATAATGGACGAGCTGGACGACCGGGTGGCCTGGTTCGAGGGCCGGTCAAAGCTCCTGGAGGCCCAGCGTCTGCGCCAGAAGACCATGTACGACATGGAAATGCTGCGCGAGATAGGCTACTGCCCGGGAATAGAAAATTACTCCAGGCACTTGAGCGGCCGCGCGGAGGGGGAGCCGCCCGCGACACTGCTGGATTTCTTTCCGGATGGTTTCCTCACGATTATCGACGAGTCGCACGTGACCATCCCGCAGCTCAGGGGAATGTACAACGGCGACCAGGCGCGCAAGCAGTCACTGGTCGAGCACGGCTTCCGTCTTCCATCGGCAAAGGACAACAGGCCGTTGAACTTCCGGGAGTTCCTGGACAGGGTGGGGCAGGTGGTATTCACGACTGCCACCCCGGGTGACTACGAGCTGGAAGTGTCGCCGGAGCCCGTCAGGCAAATCATCAGGCCGACGGGCCTGGTGGATCCGCCTGTCGAGGTGCGGCCGTTGGGCAACCAGATCGACGATCTGATGGAGGAGGTGCGCGCCCACGCCGAGCGCGGCGAGCGGACGCTGGTGACGACGCTGACGAAGCGCACCGCGGAAGACCTGGCGGAATACCTGCGCAACTCGAAACTGAAGGTCGAGTATCTACATTCGGATATCGACGCTATCGAGCGCGTCGAGGTGCTCGTCCGCCTTCGGAAGGGCGACTTCGACTGCCTTGTCGGCATCAACCTGCTCAGGGAAGGCCTGGATCTGCCCGAAGTGGCGCTTGTTGCGATCCTGGACGCCGACAAGGAGGGGTTCCTCCGTTCCGAGCGTTCGTTGATCCAGGTCGCCGGGCGAACCGCCCGCCACGTTAACGGTAAGGTAATACTGTACGCGGATACCGTCACCGACTCGATGCGCCGCATGATGGACACCACCAGCCGGCGCCGGGCTACCCAGTTGGAATACAACCGCGAGCACAACATCACGCCGCAGAGCGTTGAACGGGAAATCCGCGAGGGCCTGGTTGCGGCCTACGAGAACCAGGAGGTCAACCGTCAGGTCGTGCGCGAGTCGGGAGTTGACTACGACGTCCAGAACGCCATGTGTGAGATCGAGCGGGAGATGCTGGAAGCTGCGGACGCCCTGGAGTTCGAACGCGCCGCAGTCTTACGCGACGAGCTCATGGAACTCCGCCGCCTGGCGGAGAGTGACCAGTAGTCAGTTGCCGGTGCAGGACCGTCCTACCACTGGCTACCGGCTACTGGTCATTTCCTACTTCTTCTGGTCCAACGGTCCGACGCCTGAGTACGCGTCGAATCCGCCGTCGATACACATCGTGACCCCGTCCAGGAACCTGCCCGCCTCGGACAGGAGCAGGATGATGGGGCCGACGAGTTCGTCCGGCTCGCCGAACCTGCCCATGGGCGTGTGTGAAATGATCGACTGCCCGCGCGGGGTCAGCGTCTTGTCGTCCTGCTCGAAGAGCAGGAAATGGTTCTGCGTGGTATCGAAGAAGCCCGGCGCGATCTCGTTAACGCGGATGTTGGCGTGCGGGAAATCGACACGGACCTGCACCGAGAGCCAGCGCGTGAAGTTTGTAACCGCGGCCTTTGCGTTCGAATAGCCAGGCACATTCGTAAGGGGCGCCAGCGAGCACATTGACGAGGTGTTGATGACGAGCCCTTCGCCCTTCTTCGCAAAATGCCGGCAGAAGACCTGCGTCGGCAGGACCGTGCCGCGGTAGTTCAACTCGAACACCTTTGCGAGCTCGTCGAGATCCAGTGACGTGAAGTCGCCGTCGCCCGGCACGGTGGCGCCCTTGCGATTTCCGCCCGCGCCGTTGATCAGCGCGTCACAGTCACCGAACGCCTTGACCACGGCATCCAACGCTCCCTGGACCCCGTCCGGGTCCAGAACGCTGCACTCTACGCCTATGGCCTGGCCGCCGGCACTTTTGATTTCGTCGGCGAGCGCGTTGACCTTGTCGCCCATGATATCGAGCAGCGCGACTTTTGCCCCGTTCGCTCCGAGCGCCTTGGCTATGGATCCGTAGAGAATCCCCGCCGCGCCCGTAATCGCCACCACTTTCCCTTCAATGCCAAACAGATCCCCGATCTTCGTATCCATGTTCCTACCTCCCAACACCTGGCGCCTAACCCCTAACGCCTGTCCTACTCCGCTCTGAACTTCCCCTTAAACTCCTCCAACGCCGCCGTGATCACCTCAACGTCCCCCGCCGCTTCCTTTTCGGCCACCGGCTTGAGCGGCGCCGACATCCCGAGCACGGGCGTGTAGCCACGACCGGTGATCGCCTTGATGTATTCCGGGCCGGTCTGGTAGTCCACCGCGCCCGTCGGCATGATGATCTTGCCCTTGTGCCGTTCCCGAACGTAGGGCGCGAGGAGATCGCTCAGCCCTTTTGGGCCGTGCGATCTCGCGGGGAATATCTTGATTGCGTCCGGTTCCAGTCCGTCGGGCCGTTCCAGGAAATAGTTGATCTCCGTCGGCGTGAAAACAGCCGGGGCCGTGAACACGTTGGCTGCATGGGCAATGCGGATGAAGTCCGCGCCTTCCCCGTGTCCGCCCATCACGTTCGCCGGCGCCACGATCATGTCAAAACCCATCTCTATCGCCGCGTCCAACTCCACCGGGTTGATAACGCTGCCGACGCCCAGCACGAACGGGTTGTCGGCCGGGGATTTCTCCCTCATTGTGACAAGCTCCTGCATGGCTTCCCGCAGTATGCCCTGGTCGATACGAAACGTGCACTCGGCGACGAAGCCGGCGTCGTATACCGCTTTCATGGTTGTGACCATGTGTTCGGGCTTCTTGACGTGAAGCTGCGACATCACAACCACGACACCCGACTTCCGTACCGCATGATCGACCTTTTTCCTATCCTTCTCGTATCCGCTCATCTGTCCTCTCGTTCGATGTTCGATATTTCCCGCATCCCAGTCCGGAACTGATACCCGACACCTATCTCAGAGCGCTCACGCCTCCGCCGGTGACGGCTCTCTTCACTTCCTTTTCCACTTCCGCCTGCGTAACCATGGTCGTATCGCCCGGGGTTGACTGCACGCAAATGCCGTGCGCCGCGCCCCACTGCACCGCGTCCGCCGGATCCTTGCCCTTCATGAGCGCCGCCGCCACGCCCGACGCAAAAGAATCGCCGCCGCCCGTCCTGTCTGCAATCTCCACGTTCTCCCTCACCGCGCCCAGGTGCATCTTGTTCTCCCGCACATCGTAGAGCACAGCTCCCCAGTTGATGCGGTCGGCGCTGAGCGGCGCGCGAAGCTGGGTGCCTATCAGCCGCAGGTTGCCGTATGTTCCCGCCACGCGGCGCAGCATTTCCGAATAGGCCTCCAGCCATATGTCGAAAGGCTCGTCCTTGCCGACCTCCCGACACTCCTCCCCGAGCGCGTCGCTGAAATCGTTCTGGTTGCCTACCAGGAAGTCGGTCAGCTCGACGATCTGTCGATTCTGTTTACGTGCACGATCCTTGTCGGGCTCCACCTTGGACCGGTAGTTGAGGTCGAAAGAGCAGAACGTGCCAGCGTCTCGGGCGGCATTCATCGCCTCGATGGCGACGGCGCCGGACGTTGGCGAGATCAGCGTGTATATGCCGCCCGTGTGAAACCAGCGCACGCCTTCGGCGAAAAGACCGGCCCAGTCGAAGTCGGCCGGCTTCAACTCCCGGATCGGCGTGTGTGCGCGGTAGTACTCGGTCAGGGAGGGCAGGACGCCCTTGCCGCTCCAGGTGAAGTTGATCCCGTTGTGCAGCGTGCCCCTCTTGTCGGTCGAGAAATCGCCTGCTCCGTTCGTGCCGAACCACACGATCCGCGAGGTGTCCACACCCGCCTCGCGCATCTGGTTCTCGATGTTGCGCCCTATCCCGTCGTCCACCAGCGCGGTAACAACCGCGGTTCGCATACCGAAGCAGTAGCTCAGTCCCTCGGCCACGTTCGTTTCGCCGCCGCCATGCCATATTCGTGCCGCGCGCGCGCGCGCGGTGGGGACATCACCGGGATCGATTCTCAGCATTACCTCGCCGAGCGACACCGCGTCGTAGCGCGTCTCCTCGGCCGTCTTGATTCCAAGTCCGCTCATACCTGTTCACTCTCCATGTCGGGATCACGCCGTCCGGCAGCCTGCAGCGCCTTCCAGAAACACCAGATCAGTCCACCGAAGACGACAGCCAGTGCCGATGCCAGGATGATATACGCCGTGGCGCCGAGCTCGCGAGCCACGAATTCTCCGCCCTGTTCAGCGGCCTCGGCCGCGGCCTTTCCCGAGTCCATGACCAGGCGTACGGCGCCAACTGCGACGCCCAAGAGGACGCTGGCCAACGGCACGCCGAGCAACAGCTTCAGCGTATCGCCATCGTCACGATGTGCCTCGTCTTCCTCATCCTTCGGTTTGCACCAAACGAGGAAAATAACAGGTATCAGCATAAACAGGCCGGAACCCATCAGCATCAGCATGTTTTTTTCATAGACGAAATCCGCGACGCTCCAGACGATCAAGATGATCAGAAAAGCCGGCGCAACGTATTTCACCGTGATGTCCCACCAGCGGCCCAGCTGCCAGTCGGATCGCTCGTTCGCGTGTTCGCGCATCTCGACGACGAAGCGTCCTTTCCACGCCCAGCCGACCACCAGGCATTCGGCGAGCGCAACGACCAGGATGCCCATCGGGCCGTTGATGAGATCGTCCACAAAGCCCAGGAAGTTCAGGCCGCCCCCCCCGCAGCAATAGACAAGACCGATCGTTAGTCCAATGAGACATATCGCGGGTAGCACGTAGGTGCGTGGCCACTTCTGTTTGCTGTCACAGACCGACACAAGACAAGCCTCGACGATGCTGAACGCCGAATCGATTCCCAGCGTAAGCAGGGCCACGAAGAAGACCGCGCTGAACATCGCCTGCGCAGCGGGAAGCCTGGACAGCGCGTAGGGGAAAGTGACGAACGCCAGGCCGGGCCCTTTTGCCACAACGTTCTCGACCGCAACATTGTCGGCCATGGCCATTGCCCCCAGAGTTGAGAACACAGCTATCCCCGCGATGAAGCTGGTTCCGAGATCGCCGAGCCCGATGACCAGCGCGTTGTTGTTAAGGTCGCTCCGGCGGTGCAGGAAACTTGCATAGCTGAGCATCACCGCGAAGCCGAGACTCATAGAGAAGAACACCTGCCCAAAGGCCCATCGCCATGTGTCTACTTCGCCGAGCTTCTCCCAGTGCGGCTCGAGATAGAACTGGAGGCCGGTAACCGCGCCGGGCAGTGTCAGGCCGCGGAATGTAAGGATCATCAGCATGATCCAGGGCAGGGGAACGGTGAGGAGCACCACCTTGCTGACCCATTTCACGCCTCGAAACAGGCAAAGATAGATCATAACCCATGACACGACCATGCCGATCATCACGTTCCCGCGTATGCCCGTGAGACCGAAGCCTTCCTTGTAGTCAAGTATCTCACCGAAGAAGTGATTCGCGGCCGCATCCTGCCCAACAGACCACGGCAGGTCCTTGCCCACCATTCCGGCCACGCTCTCCACGAGATAGATGACACAGTACCCGAGTATGACCGTGTAGTAGGTAATTATCACGAAAGCCAGCGTGACCAGCCACCAACCAACGAAGCGGTACTTACCGCAAACCTTGTGAAAGGCGTCGGGCGGGCCCGTCTGCGCCCAGTGGCCCACGGCAAACTCCATGATCAGCAGGGGGATGCCCATGACCGCCATGGCTATGAAGTAGGGGATAAGGAAGGCGCCCCCACCGAACGCATAGAGTTTGTAGGGGAACCCCCACAGGTTGCCCAGCCCGACTGCCGACCCGATGGCCGCGAGCACGAATGCCGCACGGGTATTCCAGGTTTCCCTAATGCCGGATCCAGGATCAGTTGCCATAGGCGATCTCCATCATCTTGCCCCGCGCATGCGCCCCTTTGCGTATCCCCTTGATGCCCTGCTCGTTCTTGAAACCCGGCGATTCTGGCGCATGCCGCCACTGCTGTCAACCCCGCTCCGTGTCCTGCTTTGCAGATCCGCTTCCCGTTTTCGGGCCGGGCATCCGCGGGTGGGATTCGGTTTTGGGCGGCCTAATCACAAGCAACCGCAAAAGAAACAGGAAATCTGAGGCAGCGATATGGGTGAATCAGGCAAAAGGGTCAGCCGCCTTCGCTTCCTGCAGGGCTTTTTCGTACTCCGCCTGCTTCGCTCGCAGCCTGTCGCACTCGCCCCGTAGCTCGTCTGACTGTTTGATCAGCGCCCTGTTGTCCCGGCGCACCCTCGCCAGCTCCGTGCCGACAGACGCCATCTCAGGAGTCAGCAGTATATCAGAAGAGACAGTCTGGTTCGTGAGTTTGTTGGTGAGCTTTGCGTCCGGGGGGATCATTTCGCTTTCTATGAAGTGCCGCACCGCGAGAAGATTGAGGGGGCCGTATTGCGAGCCGTCAGCAAGATGGGTCATCCACTCCATCCCCAGTTGCGGAGTCTCTGTCTCTCTCCAGCTCCCGAATGTCGTGCTGCAGCTTCGCTGCCTGCTCTGCGGCGGCGCTTTCCTCCTGCTGCAACTGATCACGCTCGTCTCCAGTCCCGCCCTGCGGATTGTCCTCGTCGATGATCAGACCGAGGAGGCGATTCATTGAGGTGTCGGCGCGCTCGTCAGCATCACCATCAGGTTGGGCCTGGCCCTGTCCGGGAATGGGTTTCTCTTCAGCCACTGGTCTGCTTGCAGGAGCTGACCGACTTTGGGGGAGCATGCGTGCAGAAGCTCGCCCTTCCCAATCCGCTCATGGAGTCGGCGGAAGAGACGATCGCGCGGGGCAGCCACATCGTTCCCGTCGGTTGAGGCGCAACCAATCGCGGAAATGACAAGCACCACACATAGAAGGAACTGGATTGAGATCCTCATCTCTCGGGCTGTCCGGAGATCCAGTTGCGAGCCCACAAAAACCCGGCCGCTCATGACGGAACCATGGGGCAGTGGAGAGCGGAAGGCAAGGCGATCCCCGTAGCTTTTACATCAGCCCATCCGCGGCGTGCGAAAACGTATCCCAAGCCCTTGCCTTTCGTCTTGGACACCCGAATCCCCGGCGAATCCCTGTGCCAGTCGTATGCACCGCCCCACAGCGGCAGGCTCAACACTACTCCCGCGACCAGAACTGCGGATTCAAGACGTTCCATTCTCACGGTTACCTGCACCCGCATGACTTGTCTATGCCGCCGGTGCCGCGGGAAACGGCGCGGCGCACGTCTTTCCTTAACCAAGCACCTGCCTGGACATCCGTGGTCGGCTGATTGGGTCGGGCCGGGCGTGTTCCGATCATTCCTGATTTGGCACGTCGTAGACCCATGCACCTTCTTCGCTCGCCGACATCATCACCGGGATTACGGGTGCATCCAGCGAGGCATCCTCGGCCAGTTCGCGCACGTATACTTGGCCGATGCGCTTTACAGCGTCCTTGAAGAAGCGCAGATTCAGGGCCAATCTCTCTCCTCTCGACTTGATGCCGGACAAACTTGCGACGGGATTGCGTCCATTCTGAATGAACAACACCACCTTGTCACCGCGTATACGGACACAGAATGGGATCAGGCCGCTCATCGGCGGCAATTGTGCCTTTTCCCGACGACCACGCCATATGCCACACATAACTTGGCCTGTCGCCGGCACGAACGTAAAACACGAATCAGTCTTCTGCCATTCGGCATTCCAGTGAACGCGAATCATGGCGCTCGGCACCGCTGCCGGCGCATCGATCACGCCGAACAGCTCACAATTCTCCAGCAGCATGGGGATGAAAAGCACAGTGCCCATGTCGTAAGCGCCCTCCGGTGTCTTCTCTGTGGCATAGAACCAATCGTCCTTTGCTTCCCACTTCCCACGCCACGTGCGTGACTTTCTGATGGTCTTCTGCGTGCATAGCGGGGTTAGCTTGGGACCCGACATCTCCTGCAGCGCGGCGATACGCGCTTCTTCTCCCTTGGGCTCCGTGAGTTGCAGCCCCTTTGCGAATGCGTGAAACTCTCGTTCCGACGTCTCGGCCGCAAGCATCTGCTTGAGTACGGCGGGCCGGGTCTTGGGTTTGTCGGCCGGCATTTCCGCTCCGATCATGACACGCAGTCTGTATTTGAAGGCGTTCTCTTCCTCGTCGATAGTGACTCCATGGATGTTCGGCGCGTGCGTCAAACAACCGGCAAGAACTGCCTTTGCGGCCTCGATCGGGACATCTGCGCCAATTGAGATTCCCCATCGTCGGTTTTCGGCCGAGAACCACGACACATGTTTTACGCCTGCCTTCGCCAGCTCATCATAGATGCTGCTTGCCTTTTCCAGTGTGTCGTTGATCATGACCCTCACACCTGCAAAGTGCGGATTGCGTTTGACCTGAGGGTATTTGTCGGCCCATTCAATGTGAGCAGGATGCTGGATCGAAACGATCCCGTCATGCACGTCCGCCCCAGTCATTGAAGCCCAGATGGCCTGAACCTTGACCGGTGCAGCAAACCTGAACCATCTGGTGACTTCGCCTTTGCCCTTTGGGCAGTATCCGGAGAAAGCATAGGACTGATAGCGCGAATGAGGGCCTGACACCTTCGCGGCACACCATATTCGCGGCGTGTCAGTGGAGACTGCGCGATACCGGAGTGTGACTTCCACTTTGTCACCAACGTATACCTTTGCCGGAGGCTTGGGTTTGATGGATACCACTTCCAGCACATCCCTATCCTTTCCTGCATTTTCTGCGGCAGCAATTGATACAGACACCGCCGCCAGGAGGAAGAAAATGGTAACCAGCTTCTGTTTCTCGAATCTGTTCATCGATGCGACTCCACGCCCCTTGAAGAGGATTACATTTCCTGTTTTGATGTCTTCACGCGTGCCTGCAATCTGGCTCTTATCTGCGCACGGCATAGCTTCCAGTCCGTTGGGGTCCAAGTAGATACTTCCCGTACATCCACCCCCAGCAAGGCCCCGAGTTTGTAGGCGGCATACCGGCCAACAGAAATCCGACGGTGCGAGAAACCTTCACCGAAGTGAAAGAAGCCCGGGTCGTCGCAGGAAACGAGACGTGTTGCCTTGTCATCCAGGAAGGCGGAAAGGTAGGCGATTCTTGGCTCGCGCGGCGTATCGGCGAGACAACTGTAGTCCATATTTCACGTGTCAGTCGTGCGTCGTCAAGGTGCCGCAACAGCGCGGGAACGGCATCGAACCCTCTGAGTTTCAGCGTCCGTACCGGTTCAGGGCCCCCGGCGTAATGGACAAGAGAATCAATGACGGCCTCCAATTCGTCTGTCGATTCGGGCATGGGAGCGATAGTCAGCTCCATGTCGGCCACAAGCTGCTTGTTCCGCTGCGTCCCCAGACTGCTCAGACCGCACAGTCCCCTGAGTCGAGCCACAATGTCCTTCCTGTCGCCCTCTTCAGTGGCAAACAGGTTGCGCCAGTACTGCCAGGCAAGTCCTTCAACTGTCTGGTCGCCGGCTGATTCTTGACGGCTGCGATGGAACAGATGGTCCGCCAGTTGATTCAACCCCCGGGCTTTGCACTGCAGGGCTGTGGCCAGGGCAACATTGCTCGGCAATCCCTTCAAATCGAAGCTGGACATTGTGGCGACCCGGGCGGCGACGGCTGCCTTCGCAGTTACTGGCGCCAGTGAGGCATGAACAGGCGACTTCCACTCGTGGATGCCCACCATACACCGGATCTGCTTGCCGGGCTGGAGAGGTTCCAGAGCAAATGCGAGGTAGTATCGTTTCGCGCGCACTCTCTTTCCATTGACCACCCGGCTGTCTGCGACCTCACGCGCGCATAGAGTAGCAGACGCTGGAGGCAAGGGGAGTCCATGTGACTTGTACTTGGCCAGAAGGGCGTCCAGCTCATCACCGGCGACTGCCTGCTGCAGACAAAGCACCAAAGAAACTGCTGCGCAGGTTCGAAAACGTGTCATTTCCTGCCTCCGGGGCGACCGCCGCCTCGCATGTCGGAATCATGGGCCATTGCCGGGAATGGGGCAAGGAGAATGGCCAATGTGAACCGCGCGCGATGTACTCTGCTCTGGACATCCGTCTTTGCCATCAATCATTACTGTGTTTCTAGTTCCTTCATGCGGCGTTTCTCTTCTGGGGTCCAGTGGTCGCCCTCGTGGTAACGTCGTCGCTTGTACTCTGGGCTACGCAGTATTTGCCAGCGATGTCCCTTTATCACGTCCCGGTGTGCGCCTCGAGGGAAGCGTTCCAGGTACTCGTTGCACAACCGCAGCGCTTCCGCCAGGTAAGCTTGTCGCGTCTGCTCCCTCCCTCCGTGCAGGATGCTTGGGATTGCTTCAAGGTACTCTTTTTCGGAGAACGGCTTCGTCGGATCATCGACATGGGGCTGCTTCTGTGCTGAAGGCTGCGACGAGGCGTCGGGGCCAGTGCAGCTACATGTGATCACACCAGCGATCAGCAGTGGGAAAACCGCTTTCATCTTCTGCCTCTGCCCGACGCTTAGCGTCGCTAACCTATTGCAGCAACGCGCCTTACAAGAGCATATGCCCCCGCCAGACGGCTTAGCGAACCGCTATCGGCCATTTTCGGGTAACCGTTAAGCTTACCCAATTGGCTGCCCCTCACCCGGGCCGGCGGCTGCCGGACCGACCTCTCCCGCAGGGAGAGGTGCGGAAGGAACTCCCTCTCCCTTTGGGAGAGGGTTGGGGTGAGGGTGATTTCAAGCTTAACGGTTACCCGCTATCGGCCATTTTCGGTTCTGTAAGGGGTTCGGGTCTCACGCACATGCCAGGCGCCGTCAGGCGCCTGGTCCGTTACGAACTGTGCGCGGCGGTCGTATTCGCGCCTCATGCGGTCAATGAATCGACGCTCCCCTACGGCAAGGGATTCGGCCCAATGCGCTTCCCTCTCCATGCGCCGTTCAGCCAGTTTACGTTCGCTCCCTTCTCTATACCATGCATGAAGATCCGCAACGCTTTGCATCCCTGTCCGTGCGACCAAATGCTTCGTATCGATAATGCGGTATCGCTTTCGCTTGCCCGTCAGTTCATCATAGCCACACGCAGGCCAGTTCGCGGGATGACGCACCTCGCCCGCGCGAACCATGTTGAGATCCACATAGCGAATGCAATTGAGCAAGTGTTCTCCGTCCTGAATGACCGTGCAATGCACCGAAAAACGCGTCTTGCGGTTCGCTAAGACCGGATCAGGGGCCAGAATCCCACATATCCCTCTGGACTGCAACAAGTTCCCGACGCTAAGCGCCGGAGAAAGGCCCTGCTCTTTGGCGCGTTCTTCCCGTGACTCAATATCCCCGTCCATTTCGGCAACTGTGGGCATCGCTCGCCACCGGCCGCTGAGCCTGTGCCGGCGGATTGCGGCGTGATAACCCATCGCGACATGGTAGAAGATGTTCACCCCAAACTGCTCCGCCCAGCGCCCGGAGCTTCGCCGAGACCGCATGCCGAAGCACTGGTGTCGCTAGGGCCCCATCGGCGGGGAACTCATACATCGTCAGACCGTCAGCCATTATGTACCCCGTGACGTGGGGGTTCTCGAGGGGATCGTCTGCGTTGAAGCGCCCCAAGAGGAACGCTCTGGCATCCTGTTCCGACTGGATCTCCCGGCCCGAGAAATGGATGCAGAGGTAATGCGTACTGAGACCCTGTGAGTCGCTCGGGTCAGGATGCAAGCTCACCGTTATGCGAGGATGGAACGGCCCTTGGCCCAATCCGCCATATGTTACCCGCACGGAGCAGTTCGCGAGCCACTCGCTCGCCTGCAGGAGTTGACCAACCTTCCGCGAGTTTGCGCGGAGGAGTTCTCCCCTCCCAATCCGGCGATGAATCCGCCGAAAGAGAAGGTCACGAGCCGCGGCTGTGTCATGCCCGCCGGTGGACGCGCACCCTGTCGCGGAAATGGCCAGCGCCAGGCAACAGATGATATGGATTGAATCTCTCATCTCTTAAGCGCCACGCGCGGCTCGCGAGGACGCGTTCCGAATCTCAGAAACCATCATAGGCTAGCCAAGACATTCCGTTCAGTCTGTTCTCCTGTCTCCGTCTTTCGGCATGCGTTACTTGATGGCGAATTCAGCAAACGGGCTATGGGCCGATAGGCTCCAGCGAAAAGGCGCCCGGCCCATCGGTGCGAAGCCATGAACGACAACATTGACAGCGTACTGGCCGGCCTTCCAGCCATCCTCGACCGTCCAGTCGCTCAAGTCGTATTCGTCAGTGACAGAACTACGACCCTCAATCTCTCCTAAGCCGGGGGAATGGGTAATCTCGCCGAGTTTGGGTTTGACAACGCGGAGCGCTTTCCCGTCTCGAACGATGTTGAGTACTCGCAGGGGAAGAGCGTGCCAGGCTCGACTTCGGAGATCCCAGTGATAGCTAACGGCGCTCGAGAGAGAGTTGGTGACGGTCACCTTCATGGGAATGGGGGCACCGCGCTCGATGGTTGCCGGCATGGCCAGGGTCACACTGACGGGAACGGCGGCCTGACCCCGAGATCCTGCCGCCAGACTGCTGACGTGCGCCTGCTGTGGTTCGCGCGATCGCCTTGCACCTGGCTTTGCCCAGCCTTTGCCTTGCTTGATCACCGCCATAAGGGGATGGGCCGCGCCTATGTGCGGGCTGTTCGTCTGGATTCTGTCATTCTGCTCCGCGCCCCAATCGGTGGACTTCTTCTTCGCCGAGGCCGCAAGAAGGAGAGCGGTCTCACGCCGAACATCGGACTTTGGGAGGGACCGCCCGGTGGTACGTGGTGGTCTGGCGACAAGCTCCTTGGCGCGCGCGTCAATTCTTCGGATGTCCGCCTGCCGTCGCGTGGTTGCGGAGACATCGCCGGCGCTGACGCTCCCCGCAACGCCTATGTTTCGCTGCCTGGTGTCCTGGTTCCGGCTCACCGCCGTGGCGCAGCCCAAGCAACAAACCATTAGCGCCACGATACCAAGAAGATGTGGGGCACGTACCATACTCTCTCAGCACTTTCTCGAGGGTCCTTAACCCCTCCAACAATCCCACCGCGCATCGCGAAATTATGCTCCTGAACTCGGCCGGGGACAAGAGAAATGAGCGAGGTGAACCGCACGCGATGTGGTGGGCGTGCTCTGCCGGCATGATGCTGCTCAATTTTCGCGTTTGCGTTTTCGGCTCATTGTCGGGAGAATCCAAACACCGGCACACGGATGAAACCGGCGAGCACTGTGAAAAGAAGAGCCACACTGATCTCTTGGAGCCTGGGCATCCTGGCGGCTGTTCTCGTGATCGCCAGAATCGCAGGCCGGCAGGACGATGACTCGACCGATTCGGGTGCTGGTATAGATTCTCCTGACCACTGGCGAAGCGGCCGCGCGAGGCTATGTGAGGAGGGAGGCGGCTTCGTTGTCTGGGAAAGCAACCGCACCGGCAACTGGCGGCTCTGGCGGTGCGAGCTGGACGGCTCGGGGCTCCGCCAGATCACACCTGACGAACCGGCGCGCGACCACATATGCCCGCACATCTCACCGGACGGCAAGAGGGTCGTCTATCTCAACTTCCCGGAAGGGGTTGGAACAAAGAAGGAGAAGGAATCCCGCGAACCTGCGTGTCTGCAGATCATGGAGTCAGACGGTCGATCACACCGCATCCTGGCGCCTGCGGCGATGAAATCGACGGGGAACCGTGCTGCCGTCTGGGTTGACAACAACACCGTCATCTATCTGGACAGCAAGAAGATAACGCATGAGCTGGACATCACCACGGGGAAAAGCTTCCAGGCGATCACCAATGAAACGGGATATCTTGTCAATGCGACCCGAACCTACGCTATGAATCGCCGGCACTACTTCGCATACGATCCGGAATCCAGAACGCTGACCAAGCAAGGCAAGCGACACGGTGGCTGCGAGCCGTATGTGTCCCACGACGGTGTGTGGGGGTTCCGCGTCATGGGTGCGGGTGGGCCACTGAGCCGGGTCCATCTCGCGACGGAAGAAATGTCCTCTATCCTCGAGAAAGATGACCCCCGCATGCCGGCAGAGCGCAACTACGCCTACTTCCCGATGTTCTCGCGCTGCCAGCGGCTTTTTGCCTTCGCCGCCTCACCAGACCAGCACGACCACTACAAGAGCGACTATGATATCTTTGTGTGTCTGGCCGATCCGAAAACGCTCGCCTTGATTGGCCGGCCCGTGCGGTACTCTTTCGATCCGGGAACCGACAAATACCCCGACGTGTTCCTGGCCGAATTGGAGCTGGGCCGATTCCAGGGCGAGGCGCCGTTCACAGTCCACTTCAGTGCTTCAGAGCTTACGGGGAACCCATCCCTGTGGCGTTGGGACTACGGAGATGACAGCCCGGATGGAATGGCGGGCATCACGCACAGCTATACCCGACCCGGTCGCTACGTGGTGGCAGCAGAGCGCGGGAACAGGCGCGTGCGCGGCAGCGTCACAGTTGAGCCGTCCAAGCCGCCCGAGCCCACGTCAGCAACGCTCCGGGACGGCAAGCATATCCTGGTTGGTTTCAGCGAACCCGTCGATGTCACCAAGGTCGATGCCAGGCTCGAATCGGGGGTGCGTGTGGTCAAGAGTGAACTCACACCCGACAGGCGGGCGGTTGTCGTTGTATTGGCCGGCGCGCTCGACAAGCAGGATCGTCTCCACCTGGTCGGCATCAAGGACCTAGCACAGCGGCCAAACACGATGGAGCCGGCTGTCCTGGAGGTCGCACCGCTATTGTGGCCAAGCAACCGTGAGGGGTTGGTGTTTGCCTGGCAGACGGCCAATGACACGATCGCGGTCTCTCATTCGATATCGGGGAAAGCCCACACATTCACGCTCAAGCCGCGGGGGGGCGCACGCCTCGACCACGATTTCGGGATGGTCACATGGGAGGGCGCGTTCCTCGCCAAAGACGCGGACCAGCACCTGACGAAGACACTGAAAGCATCCGGCGAGCTCACTGTCGAGGCTACCATCAAGCCGCTGGGCACACACACCGGGAAAGCGAGTATCATCGCCTTCTCGACCGGCCCCACAGTCGGCAATTTCATATTGGGCCAGGACCGGGATCAGCTGGTCTTTGGCCTCCGTACGGCCGATGAAAAGGGTGGCGATCATGTCCGGCGAGCAAATCTGTGTTCTCGCAGCTCGGGCAAGAAGATCCATATCACGGTTGCACACAGACAGGGGAAGACGTGCTGCTACATTGACGGCAGGAGAGTAGCGACAACGGACAAGTTTGAGGGGGATTTCAGCAGCTGGACGCAGCATCATTTGACGTTTGGCGATCAGTGGTCCGGTGGCCGTAGTTGGAACGGGACGATCGAGGGAGTCGCGATCTACAGCCGCACGCTTGGGATAGAAGAGGTGCGTGCGAACTACGAAGCCTACCGTGGCATTGCGGCATCGCGCCCGCCTGTCCAGGTATGGAGCGTCTCGGCGAGGCTGCTCGCCAAATCAGACATGCCGACGCTCAAGCAGATCGCGCCGTACCGAGAAGCGTTGGCGTTGTATGAATATGAAGTGGCCGAGGCGGACGATGACTTGGCTGCCGGCACGGTCATTCGCGTTGCTCACTGGGTATTGCTGGACGGCGACAAGCAGCCGGCCGCGGCACTGACTCCGGGCACTGTTGTTTCGCTTCGGCTAAGCGCGCTGGATCGGAACAAGCAGCTCAAGAGCAACTTTATGTCCGACACGCTCGACTTGGCGCCGGACACACCTCTCTATCACTCAATGCTGCCACCTTCCCGCGCCGAGTGACATCCGGCCCCGTCCGCCAATCAAGCCGAGGAAAAGGATGAAGGACAAGGGGAATCCGTGGTTTGAACCGCACGTGGTGTGCGTTGCAGCCGCACGGTGAAAAGCCCCGTCAGCATTGACCAGAAGCGGGGTAGAAACCTCGGGCTTGAGCGCCCCAATCCAGGCCTCTTTCCTTTATCCGATCCCGACTTCTTCCTGCCGGCGTAGTTGGCATCAGCCTGGGGTGATTGCTCACGCCGAGGTCGAAGCTGGGGTGGGGAGGCGCTATTCGTATTCCCACTTGTGGAGCCAGGGGTCGTTTGTGTCGGCCTGGAATGCCTTCAGCTTGCCGATGAACTGCTCGACGAGCTGGGCGTGTTCTGGGGCGTCGGCGAGGTTGTTGACCTCGTTAGGGTCCTCTTGGAGGTCGTACAGCTCGAAGCGTGGTCGATTGACGTATGCATCAACCGAACGTGCGCCGAAGTGGGTCAGGCCATCCCGCAGCGTGCCCTGCCAGCAGATAGCCTTCCAAAGATCGCCGGCAAACGAGTAGTCCAATTTCCACGCTATGTTGTAGATGAACTTGTAGCGGTTGGTCCGTATGACCCGCATGGGGTAGTAGTTCGTAATCTCATGGAACGTGTGCGCGGCGAATATCTCGTCACGCCAGTCGACCGGGGACTCCTGGTCAATGATGCCGCGGAAAGAACGACCATGCATTTCGGCAATGGAGCTCGAGGCACCGGCGAAGTCGAGGATCGTGGGCGTGATGTCAGCCCACGTGATCAAGCCGTCACAGGTGGTTCCACGCTTCTCGTTCAGCGGAATTCGCACGATGCACGGCAGGTTCATGCCGGGCTCGTACAGGGTAGTCTTGGCGGCCGGGAACGCGGCGCCGTTGTCGGAGATATAGATGACAACGGTGTTGTCCCATTTGCGTTCGTCTTTGAGAACGGATAAGAGGCGACCTATGCCGCGGTCGAGCCGCGAGATCGACTGGTAGTACTGTGCCAGCTCGGCGCGCGTCTCCGGGGTGTCCGGGAGGAACGGCGGCACGACGACTTCGTCCTCGGAATATGTCTGCTCCTCATCGCCCGGGAACGACTCCGGCGGATTGCCAAAGCTGTTGGGTTTAAGCGGGTGCGTTTCGCACACGCGACCACGATGCGGGTTGTGCGAGCACCAGTGCAGGAAGAACGGCTCGTCGCCGGCGACAAACTCGCGGCAGGCTTCAGCCATGGCTACGTCGTCACGGCCGAACGACATCGGCGCGCTCCAGTCGAACGGGAAGATGCTTTCCGGTGCGTAATGCCGCTTGCCCGCCCGGCCGGTACGGTAGCCGGCTTCCTTGATCATCGCGGGCAGGGTTCGAGTATTCTCGTAACATGAGAAATGGTGGCAGGAGTGCGTATGACCGAACGTTCCCGTGGTGTGGTTCTGGAGCCCCGTGAGTATGGTTGCGCGGCTCGCGGCGCAGGAGGCCGTCGTACAGAAGCTGTTAAGGAAGCGAACGCCTTCAGCGGCCAGCGCGTCGACGTTTGGCGTCTGTATCACCGGGTTGCCGTAGCACCCCAGGGCCTCCCGGCCGTGGTCGTCGGAAACGATAAGGACTATGTTGGATCGATCTGCAGTGTCTTCTTTCATTCTTGCCCCTCGTTCAGGAGTTCGGCGACCCCATCGTCCCATACCTTGGCGGCGCCCTGACGCACCTTGCGTCCCATGGCGACAGCGTCGGCGATCTCAGTGTCGGATGCACCCGCTTCCCTGGCTCTTGCCGTGTGATATTCCATACAGGGCACACAGTTCGCGGTGACGGATGCACCGATAGCTACGAGTTCCTTTGTTTTCGTATCCATGACTTACTCCGCGGGCTGGTTCACATTTCGCCGGATGCCCGGCATCGACTTCAGGATGCATGATACAGGATGCAGGATGCAAGACCATCATGGCCGGTCTCCCAAATCGTGGCGACGACCTGTGTTCTTTGCGGTCTTTGCGGAGAATTCTTTCCCGCTATCAGGCGGCTGCCATGGGTATGCCCAGCAAGAGTTTGCCAACCGGCCTTGGGCCGGGTATTCTTCACGGTGAACAAATGGAAGGGAACGGGACTTGGACTTCGACATAATGGAAGGCATCGTCTGGTACGTGGCGTTCGTGATGTCCGCCACTCTGCACGAGGCGGCACACGCGTGGGCCGCCATGAGGGGAGGGGACCCCACCGCCTACGCCGGAGGACAGGTCTCGCTCGATCCCGTCCCGCACATCAGGCGCGAGCCGTTCGGCATGGTGGTGCTGCCGTTGATATCGGTTTTCCTGATGGGCTGGCCGTTCGGTTACGCGAGCGCCCCGTACGATCCACAGTGGGCTAGCCGTCACCCTCACAGGGCGGCCTGGATGGCCGCCGCGGGCCCGGCCGCGAACTTCCTGCTCGTGCTGCTCTGCGCCGGAGCGGTTTGGATCGGGATACTCACCGGCAACTTCCTGGTTCCTGATTCTGTCCGGTACACCAGCATCGTGGAACCCGCCAACGACGGCCTGGCCCGAACTCTGAGCTTCGTCCTGAGCGTGCTGTTCAGCATGAACCTGCTCATGACGGTTCTCAACCTCATCCCGCTTCCGCCGCTTGACGGCAGCGCGGCGATTGGCCTGCTCATGAGTGAGGAGAAAGCGGTTCGTCTCCAGGCAATCACCAGGACACCTGGTTTCGCCATCATCGGCCTGATGCTCGCCTGGCATATCTTCGGTCCGTTGTTCAGACTAGCCTTCCTGGCGATCATGAGCCTCATGTATCCGAGTCACTACTCCTAGCCCTGAAATAAGCGAGGATTCCTGCTGCAAGCGCAAATACACCCGAATCTGCAGGACTTTCTCGACTTCGCCATTTCACGAGTATCTAGCCGAAAACTCTATGCGGATTCCGGGGGACCAAGAGAGACTAGGGCAAAACATTGGAGCCGGAAGTGTATCCGAGCAAGTGTGGCGATCAAGTGTGCGTTTAAGTGTAATGCTCAGTTGGGCTTCAGGGTGATGACCAGGTCGCGGTAGTTGAAGGTCACGGCAAACCGTGAAAGGAACGGGTAGCCGATGATTCCGTGGTAGTGGATCACCTTGCCCTTGTCCTGTGGGATCACGTGCACGATCGTGGGAACCTTCTTCACGGTCGCGCTGCCGAGGGAAACGTTGTCGAGCGTCGCTAACCCGACATTGTCGTGCCCGGGCAACTTGCCCGGCTTGATCTTCAGGGCCTTGGCGGCGACCGGGGTGAGCAACGTTTCCGCCGCGCCGGTGTCGACGAGCCACTTGACCGGGCCGCGGCCGTTGACCTCGCCTTCCGAATAGACGAGCCGGTCCTTGACCTGGAAGGCAACTGTGTGATTCCCGTTCTTGTCCGGCTTGCGATACGCTTTCTGCCTGCGCACGCCCGAGAGCGGCTGCAGCACCAGTTTCTTGTTCTTGTAGTCTATCGTGAAAAGGTAGCGCGACAGGAACGTGTAGCCCAGGATGCCGTGGTAATCGATACCCTTGTCCAGTCGAAGAGAGAGCGCCTGCGGCGGGTCCATGAGAAAGACCATCAGGTTCCGGACCTCCGTGTTCCCGACACTTATGCTTTTCACCATCTTCCTGTTCAGGGCGGTGGGGATCCTGGACCTGAGTACCCCGACCTTCTGCGCGGCGCGCGGCGTGAGAACGGTCTCGGTGGCGCCCGTATCGACGATGAAGGTGAGCGGTCCCTCGTCGTTGATCTTCACCTTTACAAGAATAACACGCCCCGCAATTTCGATCGGAACCTCGGTCTTCTCCTTGTCACCGGCAAACGATTCCGCTGCCGACAGTACAAGGAGAACGGACAGGCACAGGAAGAAGGACGTGGATCTCATGTAATGTCCAGGGACTACTTCTTTCCGGCCCGGGTCAGAAGCACGACGATGTCGCCGTGGTTGTGCTTCTGGGCCAGCATGAGCGGGGTAACACCGTTCCGATCGCGCGTATCGGCCCGAGCGCCGTTCTTGAGCAGAACCTGCACGGCGCCGGCGTGGCCGGCCGCCGCGGCGTGCATCAGGGCGTTCCTGCCGGTGCTGTCGGCCGTGTTCACCACCGCGCCCTTGGCAACCAGGCTGTTGACGACGTCGGTGTGCCCGTTCTTCGCGGCGAAGATGAGCGGCGTGCTCCCGTTCTTGGACCTGGCGTTGACGTTCGCCTTGTACGCCAGAAGCATATCAACGATATCCGAGTAGCCTCCGGCGGCGGCGCCGAGGAGCGCGGTGGAGCCGAACTTGTTCTCGGCATTGACATTCGCGCCGCGCTTGAGCTGCTTCCTCGTCTGCCGGGCGTCACCGGCAGCGGCAGCCACCATGAGCGGCGTGTTGCCGTTGATCAGGAACCCGCCGTCCACCATGGCGTTCATGCCGCCGATGCGGCCCACCGCGGCGTAGACCGACATCACGATTCCCACTTCCCTCGTCTCAAAGTCCGTCGGGGTTACAACCGCCCCGATGGACTGGCCGTTGACCCCGCCAATCGGGGTCACCTCGAAAGCAGTCGGGTAACGGTATTCAGTGACAAACTTCAGTTCGGCGGCAGGCACCAGGACGGCCAGGCAGAAAAGCGCCGGCACGGCTAGAATCGCAGACTTAAGAGGACGGATGCGGCGGAGGCCCGCCGCTCTCCAGAACTTGATGTGGCGGAGGCCCGCCGCTCTCCAGAACTTGATGTGGCGGAGGCCCGCCGCTCTCCAGAACTTGATGTGGCGGAGGCCCGCTCTCCAGGGCGTGTTTGTGTAGATGTATGACATATCTCCTCCCTTTTACCATTTTTGACGCTGCAACTGAAGAGAACATTCACGTCTTTCTTGCGCTAACTCAAATTGCAGGGAACGTGCCAGACGCCTTCCCGACACCTATCTATCTGCCATCCAAGGAGTTGCGCAACCACGGCGGGGCAGGGGATGGGTGCGCATGTGCGCAGGCACCGGTTTCTGTGCGCAAAATGGAGGCAGAGCAGCCAGATGCGGCGGAGGCCCGCCGCTCTCCAGTCTCAACGAGAACGGTCATCCTCCCGCCACTGATCACTTCTTCCACCAGGGGGCCAAACCTTTTCGTACCAGTCGGGGCGCCTGGTGCGCTGGCGGAGCAGCCAGTCGGGCATGACGCCGAACGGATAGCCGGCATCTGGAACGAATATACCGATATCGCCCTGTGAGCGGTCCAGATCGATATCCCTTCCCGTAACGGTCAGCAGGTCTTTGCCGTCCCGTTTCACCGTCACATACGCGGTGGCTTCGTCATCATCTATCCCGCCGGCGAACAGCACCTCGATCGCCCCGACGCGTACGCCGCCCGGTACGGGTTCGACGGCCGGCGGCTTCCAGTCAGCGTCGAATATGGACATTGGCGGAGCACCTCGTTGCTGTAGTCGCGCCCGGTCGGGTTGATCATGGTCCAGGACACTGTCCCGGCCGTGGCGGCGTTGCCGGCAAAGAGCGTGGAAAGGAGGGCTGCAAATAGCGCTTTCTTCATCATGCGGAGGACATCCCACGTACCCCGACATGCTTACATATGCCGCACGGTTTCGCAATGCGGATCATGCGCACTTCGTGCATCCAATCCGCGCATCCAACGAGTTTCAGTTGTTCCCCTGCACATCGGTTGACTCCTGGCCCACGGTTGCGGCCCCTTTCCCGAACTCGTTGAACATCTTGTCCGGCAGGAAGCCTTGTCTCCAGCGCCAAATCATGAAATATGCCAGCGGGACAGGCCGATTGTAGAACTGGTCACAGACGAGATGCTGGGCGATTCCGAATGCTATGCCCATTACCCACGGGTTCGAGCCGCTCACCAGCGTGGCTGCGGCAAGCAGGGGAACGAGCTCCCAGGAATGGAGCACGAGTCGCAGACGTTCCAACCTTCCGTTGTGACAGATATCGAAAAACTCCCTTAACGTGAAACCGGTCTTGTACTCCACGAAGACGTCGAGGAAGTGATCCAGGTCAATGAAAACCCCGGCAAGGAACGAGGACACGGCAACTTGCCAGGATTTCAGCACGGCGAACAGCGCCGCGGATATGACCGTCGATACGGCTACATGATGCTCAAGTCTCATGCGCCGGTCTCCGCCGGGGCTTCGCAGCATCCCGGGCTTCTGCCGAACACTGAACACCGAACACCGAACACCTACATTCTCCCTTTCAGGTACGCCTGCCTCTTCCGTTCCGGGAATCGCTCGATCGCGTAGCGCAACATGGTGCGCGGCATGGTCCTGTGGTGGCGTCGGAGGAATTCTTCCTCGACGCACAGGTCGCGCTTGCCGACCTCGCGCAGCACCCATCCCACGGCCTTGTGGATCAGGTCGTGCTCGTCACCGACGAGCACTTCGGCCAGGGCAATGGACTCGAAGTACTCGCCGCGACCAATGAAGTGAAAGGTCGAAACGATTGAAATCCTGCGCTCCCAGAGATACCTCGATCGGGCCAGCCGGTACAGCGGCTTGCGGCTCCTTTCAAAAAGGTGCGCGCCGACCACGTGCTGGGCGGACAGGTCAACGAGATCCCAATTGTTGATGTGGGCTGTGTTGTTCATGTAGGCGCGGTAGATCTCGCGCTGGTCTGCCGGCGAGCCGCGCCTGTACCTGTCCACCAGCATCAAGAGCGCCAACAGGCGGGCCTCGTGCCAACGGGAACGCAGCAAGCGGACAGTCTCCCCGAGCTCCACGCCACGATATTCCGGGATGCACTTCCGCAGAACGGGCACGCGAATTCCGAGAAAACGGTCACCTTCCCCGTATTCCCCCTTCCCCGTCTTGAAGAAGTGCTGCAGATGCTCGGCATCGGCCTCGTCGCCGAGCTTCCGGAGCCTGTTCTCAATCTGCCTGTGCGCGATTATGACCATGCACCACCCGTTCCAAGTTTTCCACTTGTGTGGTAGCGTACCGTGTGGTATACGTCAAATCACAACTGGATAACACATCTTCGGGACGAGGTGACCCCGAACCCGGTGGAGTAGGGGAATTCCTGGCCGGCGGTTAAAGCCCGCGAGTCCTTCAGGGGACTGACACAGTGTAATTCTGTGGCCGACAGTAGAGTCTGGATGGGAGAAGATCGGCGGAGCCATGCATCGTATGCGGCCCGGGAGTCTTCTCCCGGGCCGTTCCCGTTTGGAGGGGTGATGTCATGTTCGATCGAGTAGAGGACGCAATCGAGGCCGTCAGAAACGGGGACATGGTTGTTGTGACCGACGACGAGAACCGCGAGAACGAGGGTGATCTCGTCATGAGCGCGGAAAAGGTCACCGACGAGGCCGTCAACTTCATGATCAAGCACGGGCGCGGACTTCTCTGTGTGGCGATGACGGAGGAACGCCTGGAGAACCTGGGCCTCTCCCGGATGGCGACCAGGGGTGAAAGGGGTTCCTTCGGGACAGCGTTCATGGAGTCGGTGGACGCGGCCACAGGGGTCACAACAGGTATAAGCGCACATGACAGGGCTCGGACCATCCAGGTGCTGCTCGACAAGCAGAGCACGGGCAAAGACGTTGTTAGTCCCGGGCATACCTTCCCGCTTGCCGCCATGTACGGCGGAGTGCTAAGGCGGGCCGGTCACACGGAGGCTTCCGTCGACCTCGCTCGGCTCGCGGGGCTGACGCCCGCAGGCGTTATTTGCGAAGTGCTCAGGGACGACGGGAAGATGGCGCGGCTCCCGGACCTCAGGGCCTTCGCCGAACAACACAACCTCAGAATCGTTTCCATAGCCGACCTGATAGAGTACCGGCTGCGCACCGAGAAGATGATCGAGTTCGTTCGGGCAGTCAACTTCCCAACCAAGTGGGGCGCCTTCGAACTGCGCCTGTACCATTCGTTTGTTGACGACGAGCACCACGTGGCGCTGGTGATGGGCGATCTTTCCGCCGAAGAACCTGCGCTCGTTCGCGTTCACAGCGAGTGCCTTACGGGTGACGTCTTTGGTTCGATGCGGTGTGACTGCGGGAACCAACTGCACCGCGCCATGCAGATGATAGGTGAAGCACGAAGGGGAGTGCTTCTCTACATGCGCCAGGAGGGCAGGGGCATAGGGCTGGCGAACAAGATACACGCCTACGAGCTGCAAGACAAAGGGCTGGATACCGTGGAAGCGAACGAGCGGCTGGGTTTCGAAGCCGACCTGAGGGACTACGGCGTGGGCGCGCAGATCCTGTGCGACCTGGGACTGACCCGGATCCATCTCATAACAAACAATCCCAGGAAGATCGTCGGACTGGAAGGCTACGGATTGACCATTGTCAAACGCGTTCCAATTGTTTTTCCAGCCACTGAACACAGCAAAAAGTACCTGAAGACGAAGAAAGAGAAGCTGGGGCATATGCTGTAGGAAGCGGTTGATGTGCGGCACAAGCCGTTCGACACGCAGCACGCAATACGGAGGTAGTGAAATGAGTGTGAAAGAGATATCTGCGAACCTGATAGCGAAAGGACTGAAAGTCGGAGTCGTAGTGAGCCGCTTCAACGACTTCCTGACGAAGCAGTTGCTCGGCGGCGCCGTGGACGGACTGGTACGGCACGGGGCCGCGGAGAAAGACATATGTGTTGCCTGGGTGCCCGGCGCCAATGAATCGCCGATTGCCGCCGGCAAGATGGCGGACTCGGGATCGTACGACGCGGTCATCGTCCTCGGCGCAGTGGTCCAGGGAGCCACGCCCCACGCGGAACTGATAAATACGCAGGTGTCAAAAGCCTTGTCCAACATCGCGCTCCAGACCGGGACACCGATCATCAACGGCGTGGTATGCGCGAACAACCTGGAACAGGCCATCGAACGATGCGGTACCAAGGCGGGGAACAAGGGTTGGGCTGCGGCGCAGGCCGCCATCGAGATGGCGAACCTGTCCAAGATGCTATAGTACGGTGGGAACGGCTGACGGGGAAGACAACCACTCGTGGACTGTAATCGTCGCCCGTCGTCATCGACCAAAAGGACATGGATAAGTCGTCGATAAGACGTGACGCCAGGGAATGGGTTGTGCAGATGCTCTTCGAGCTGGACCTCAACCCTAAGGAGACCGCCGTGCTTTTCGAGCACTTCTGGGCGGAGCGGGATCCCGACCCGGAAAGCCGCCGGTTCGCCGAGGCGACCGTCCTGGGCGTAATCGAGAACCGCCCGGTAATCGACGAGGCAATATCGAATAACGCTGACCACTGGGACCTGTCGCGGATGAAGGTCATCGACAGGAACGTAATGCGGATGGGCGTCTACGAGATACTGTTTCGCGGAGATATCCCGCCCGTCGTCTCGATAAACGAGGCGGTGGACATCGCCAAGTATTTCAGCAGCCGCGAGTCCGGCAAGTTCGTAAACGGCATTCTGGACAAGGTAATGAAGGAGTCCGGCCGTCCCGCCAGGAGCGTGGAAGGACAATGACAACCGACGAGCAGTGGATGACCGAAGCTCTGGAGCTCGCGAGGCGCGGGGAGGGGCATACTCGGCCCAACCCTCCGGTGGGCGCGGTGGTTGTCAGCAAAGGCAAGAAAGCGGGCGAAGGGTTTCACAGGAAAGCAGGCGGGCCGCACGCGGAGGTGTCGGCACTCCGGGCCGCCGGCGATGCGGCCAAGGGAGCCGATCTCTTCGTAACACTCGAGCCGTGCAGTACCCACGGCAGGACGCCGCCCTGCGTGGACGCCATAATCGCGGCGGAAATCGGGCGGACCATCCTGGCCATCCGCGACCCCAATCCGAAGCACCGGGGCAAGGGCATTCGCGTGCTGAAGGCCGCGGGAATAGCCGTAACCGAAGGTGTGTGCAGTGACGATGCGGCCGAGCTGGTGGCTCCGTTTGCCAAGTGGGTCAACACGGGAAGACCCCTCGTAACGCTGAAAATGGGGATGACCCTGGATGGCCGAATCTCCGACGAAACCGGCAACTCCAGGTGGATCACGTCGAGCGCCGCGCGGGCGGTGGTCCACGATCTCCGCAGCAGGGCCGATGCTGTACTGGTGGGCGCAGGAACCGCCCGCAACGACAATCCGTCTTTGCTTTGCAGGGGCCGCCGGAACAACGATCACTTCCGTGTCATCGCCGACTCGCGCGGACGCCTTTCCCCGGAGGCACAGGTATTCACCGACGGCCGCGCCGACATGACGATCATTGCGACCACAAAGCAGTGCCCCGCGGCACGGCTGCGCGCGTACGCCGCGACGGGTTCACGGGTATGGACTCTCCCGGCCCTTCGCGGCCAGGTGTCGCTGCGGTCCCTGCTCGGGCGCCTGGGGAAACTGGGGGTCCTGCGCCTGCTTTGCGAGGGTGGGGGACAGCTGGCATGCGAGCTGACGAGGATCGGGCTCGTGGACCGTTACCTGTTTTTCGTGGCGCCAAAGTTTCTCGCGGGTGCGGAATCGACACCGGTCCTGTCCGGGACCGGCTGGAAACTGAACCATGAGCCGCGGCTCGAATTCACGGGCTGCCGGCGGATCGGCACGGACGTTCTGCTCACTGCCAGGCCGTTGACCGTCAACAGCTAGCCATCGCGTAGACACAAAGACACCATGTTCACCGGGTTGATACAGAAAGTCGGTACCTTGTCCCACGTCAAGCGCGTCACGGGCAGCGCGGTGATCGTGATTTCCCACGACCCCTGGGACAATCCGCTGGAGCCCGGCGAGAGCGTTGCCGTCAATGGCGCGTGTCTTACCGTAACACACGCCAATCATGCTTCCTTCGCATGCGATATGCTGGACGAAACGGCGGGCCTCACGAATTTGCCGTCCAAATCACCGGGGGACAGGCTGAACCTGGAGAGGGCCCTGTCGGCAGGAGACAGGTTCGGCGGCCACATCGTATCGGGTCACGTCGACGGCATCGGCAAGCTGGCCGACCGCAGGACCGCCGGCCGGGACTGGGTGTTCGCCTTTGCGTGTGACGAGGCGATAGCGGCGGAGATGGTGTTGAAGGGCTCGATTGCATGCGACGGCGTAAGCCTGACTGTAAGCGCCGTTTCCTCGGCAGGCTTCGAAGTGAACGTGATACCGTTCACATTCGAGAACACCAACCTCGGCGATCTTACCCTTGGAAGCGCAGTCAACCTGGAAACAGACCTCGTGGGCAAGTACGTTCGTCGTTATCTCGGCGCCGGTGCCGGCAGTGCCGGCCTGACGATGGACCAGCTCAGGGACGCCGGCTTCATCAGCTAACCCGGCATCCCACACTAACGCCCAACCCCTGGCGCCTAACGCCTTCTCCTGATGTCTTCCATCGTTGACATGCCTTCACCGGTCGGATATGTTCGATTCGACTCTAAAGAGGAAGGCATGACTTTGTGAGCATCATAGAACAACTCCTGGTGGTCCAGGAGCACGACACCCGCATCCGGGACATCAAGAAGGAACTCAAGGACATCCCGGCACGGAAGGCCCAGGAGGAGGAACGGCTCAAGGTGCACCAGGCGGCTCTGGCGAAGGCCGAGGACAACGTTAAGGGCAAGCAGGCGGAAATAAAGGAGCTCGAACTGGAAGTCAACTCCAGGCGCGAGCAGATCCGAAAGCTGCGTCAGCAGCAATACGAACTCAAGACGAACAAGGAGTTCAAGACAATGGAGGCCGAGATCCAGGGTGTTGAGAAGGACATCCTGGGCCTGGAAGATAAGGAGCTCGTCCTGATGGAGGAGCTTGAGGCGGGCAAGCGTGACGTCCAGGAAAGGAAGGCTGAGCTGGCCAAGGAGAAGTCGATGGTCGAGTCCGATACGAAGCTGCTCGACGAACGGGCGGCGGGGATCGGTGGCGACCTGAAGCAACTCGAAGAGAAGCGCGAGGTATTCGCTGCGGAGACCGACAAGGAATGGCTGACTCCTTACGAGCGGCTCGCCGGCCGCAAGGACCCGGCAATCGTCGAGCTGAAAGATGGAATTTGCGGCGGCTGTCACATGAAGCTGCCGCCATCGGTTGGACATGCTACCAAGAAGCAGATTGCCCCGATAACGTGTGACTACTGCGGGCGGCTTCTGTACTGATTTGTCGATAGGCGGGGAGATTCGGTCGCTCCGAGCGCGCGAGCATTCGGAGAGGAAAGTCCGGACTCCACAGGGCGGGACGCCCGGGCGTTAAGCCCGGGAACCTTCCGGTGAAGCGGAAGGGATGGAGAGTGCCACAGAAAATGTACCGCCTTCTTTCGCCGGGCCGGGGGCCAGCCCTCCGTAGCCTTGGCGAAGGAGGGTAAGGGTGAAAAGGTGGTGTAAGAGACCACCGGGCCGCCAGCAATGTCGGCCGCATGGTAAACCCCGTCCGGAGCAAGGTCGAATAGGAGACCGGAGGCTGCCCGCCTCATCTCGCGCTTTGCGCGAGGCGGTCTCGGGTTGACCGCACTAGATAAATGACCGATCCCGGCGGGGTCGTAAGACCCGCACCGGGAAACAGAATCCGGCTTATGTTCCTCGCCGATCGACATCGCGAACGGCTGCTCGGGTACACGTTCCGGGTCGTACCCGTGGCGGTCGTTCTCACCTCGGCAGCGCTATGCGGTCGTGCCCTGAAGCTCCCGGCCCCGGCACGGAACCCGGGGGCCATGGGCCGAACCAACCCGGAGTGGCGTGGTGCGGCGCCGGCAGGCGACGTTGACTGGACAATCCTTCGCTCCAGCGACGGCGCGCCCCCCGCCGGCAGCGGATCGCTCGCCCGGGTATTCAGGTTGGCCGGCACTTTCTTCGCTTACGGCGAAGGCGCCCGGGACCACAGGAAGGCCGTGCTGGACAACCTGAAGAACGGAAAGCAGACCATCGTACAGGAACGGGCTATCGTTGACGGCGTCACGGTGGTCAAGATATACCAAAACCGCGTTGTTCTGCGCGGCGCTGCCGGCGAGGAGGACCTCTGGCTCGGCTTCTCCCAGGGCGCCGCCCAGTCCGTGGCCTCTGGAGATGACGCCCACAAACCCAGGCCGGCGCCCGGGCGCAACGGGCCCGAGACCCGTTTCGGCGGCAAGCAGGTCGGCGCCAGTAGCTGGGTATTCCGCAGGGCTCCGCTCCTCAAGTACTACAACGAGCTGCGCCAGGAACCTTCGCGCCTGTACGCCGTATTCGACTCCATGAAACCGATCTACGGCGAAGGGAACCAGATATTCGGTTACCAGCTCCAGGTCGAGGGTGAGGAGGAATTTTGGGCGGCGGCCGGCCTGCAAAACGGCGATATCGTCCGCAAGGTCAACTCCGTGATGATGAGCAACCGTCGGCGTGCCGAGCATTTCATCAGCCAGTTCATCAAGAACGAAGCAAACATCTTCGTGCTTGATCTCGAACGCGGCGGCGAGCCGGTGCGCCAATCCTACAGCATGCGCTGAGTGCCAAACGGGTGCGGACCGGCCAGCTTCCGCACCATGGGCCATTCTGACGCAACATCGCTCCCGTGCACGGCCCCCGGCCGAGCCTCGGCGTTTCGAGGCACCCGGAATAGAAACCATACCAGATGTTGCGTAACCCTGAATATATGAGTAGACATAAGATATATTATGCGACGTTGCCTGTTTTTGCTGTTTGGCGGGCGTATTTGAGGGTCTGGATCTCAGATGGGACGACTTGACGCGCGGCTTCACGAGCGCCACCGTATCAGTCCGCGAGGCCCCACCGCTGGCGACCCGTCTCGGGCGCCGGATCCCAGAAGGGCCAGTACACGATGATCGCGGGCCCAACGAGGTTCTCCTGCGGAACAAAACCCCAGTACCGTCCGTCCTTGCTGCTCCTCGTGTTGTCGCCCAGCGCGAAGTATTGGCCCGGGCCCAAATCCACGGCATCACCGGGCGACCGCAGTCTCGCCCGCGGATCCCGCAGCGCGAGCTTGTATCCGTCGTAGCCCCGCTCTTTCTCCGCGATCCGCACGATCGTGGGCGTGTCCTCCACGCGGGACCCGTCTATGAGCAGGTGCGGAGGAAATATCTGCACTCGCTCGCGGGGAAGGCCGGCCATGCGCTTTATGTAGTGCGTACCCCTCGGCAACGGGCGTTCCGGCGATATCGGAATGCCGTCCGTCTGGAATACCATGATCTCTCCGCGGCGCGGCCGACGAAAGTTCCAACTCACCTTGTTCACGAAAACATGGTCACCCGCCTTCACGATTCCGGACCAGAGCAGGGCGCCTTCATGCACGTATTGGCCGGTGCCGTAGTTCAGTCTCGCGTCGCGCGGTATCTTGTGGGGCGTGTTGCCCACCAGCGCCACCGGCGGAGCAGCCCCGTTGTGGCGCAGGAAGCCGCTGTCCGTAAGCGTCCCACCCGTCTTGGCGCGTATCTCCTTGTACCACTCACCGGTTACGATCCACTTGGCGAGCTTCAAGGGCATCTTGTCAAGCAAGCCTGGTTTCGCCAGCGGCCGCGAAGTGATACCGTAAAGAGTCGGCTGCATGGAGCCGGTGGGTATCTTGAACGGCTGCAGGAAATAGGTTCGCACGGCCATCGCGACGATCACGGCGACCACGATCACCTCCAGGTTCTCTCGCAGAACGATGTGATCCTTCGTCGGCATCAGGTGAAGCACAAGGCTGCCCAGTCGGGAAGATGCCTGGTCGAGCAACGCCAGGTCGCGCTGCCTCATCTTCTCTTTCAGATCGTCCTCGAGCGATTTGAGCTTCGCCAGCTCGCTGTCGGCGAGAAGATCACCGGACATGTTGCGCAGATACTTCGCCTGCCGCAACACCTCTCGCGCCGCCTTCCTGGATCGCCTCCCGGCAAAGTATCCCATGTCCCCCCACCTTCTCCTAACTCGTCTTCAACACCGATATGAAAGCTTCCTGTGGAACGTTTACGCTGCCAAACTGTTTCATTCTCTTCTTGCCGGCCTTTTGGCGCTCGAGCACCTTGCGCTTGCGCGTGACGTCGCCGCCGTAGAGCTTCGCCGTAACATCCTTCCGGAACGCGCGTATCGTCTCGCGCGCAATGATCGTCCTGCCCAACGCAGCCTGGACCGGCACCGCGAACATGTGCGGAGGGATCGCGCCCTTCAATGCCTTGCATATCTGCCGCCCCCTCGTGACCGCGCGGGACTTGTGCACCATGGTCGAGAAAGCATCCACGGGTTCGCCGTTGAGCAGGATGTCCATCCGAACGATGTCCGACGGCTCGTACCCGGCGTACTCGTAATCCATCGACGCGTATCCGTGGCTGATGCTCTTCAACGTGTCGTGAAAGTCGATGAGTATCTCGTTCAGCGGCAGGCTGCACGTGAGCATCACCCGGCGCGTATCGATGGATTCCGTACGGGTCACCTCCCCTCGCCTGTCCATCACCAGCCGCATTATGTCCCCAATGTGCTCGTTTTGACAGATAATAAACGCGTGTATCATCGGTTCCGCCACGTGCTCGATGCGCGTCGGGTCCGGCAGTTCGATCGGGTTGTCAACATCGATGTTGTCCCCGTTGCGCAACAACACCTTGTAGATCACGGCCGGGTGCGTGGTGATTATGTCGAGGTCGAACTCGCGCCGGAGCCGTTCCTGCACGATCTCCATGTGGAGCAGGCCCAGGAAACCACAACGGTAGCCGAAACCCAGCGCCACCGATGTTTCGGGATGGTAAGTGAAAGACGCGTCGTTGAGACTCAGCTTGTCGAGGCTCTGCTTGAACTTCTCGTAGTCCGAGGCATTGACCGGGTAGATGCCCGCGAAGACCATGGATCGGACGTTCTTGAATCCGGGTAGCGGCTCCGTGGCACGGTTGCCGGCCACCGTTACCGTGTCTCCCACCCTGATCTCAGACGGGTCCTTGATGCTCCCAATAAGATACCCTACGGACCCGGCCGTTAGGCTGGGAGCCGGTTTCGGCTCGGGTGTGAAGGTGCCGACTTCCTTGAGATCGGTCGCACCGCCCGTGCCCATCATCAGTGCACGGTCTCTGGCCTTGAGCTCGCCGTCCACTATCCGCACGTGAACGACCACACCCCGGAACGGGTCGTAAACCGAGTCGAACACCAGCGCACGGGTCGGGGCCGCTGGATCGTCCGAGGTGGTCGGGCACGGAAGCCGCTCGACGATGGCTTCGAGTACCGGCGCCACGCCTTCCCCGGTCTTGGCGCTGATAAGAATGGCGTCGTCCGCCGGGATCGCCAGAACATCCTCGATCTGCCTGCGCACCTCGGGAACGTCCGCGTTCGGCAGGTCGATCTTGTTTATGACCGGGACAATTGCGAGTCCGCGCCCGGAAGCAAGGTGCGCGTTGGCGACGGTCTGCGCTTCCACTCCCTGGGCGGCGTCGACCACCAGCAGTGCGCCGTCGCACGCTGCCATGCTTCTCGAGACCTCGTACGAAAAGTCGACATGCCCCGGGGTATCGATGAGATTAAGCGTGTAGGTCTCGCCGTCGGCCGCGGTGTAGTGCATGACGACGGGACGCGACTTGATGGTTATGCCGCGTTCGCGCTCGAGGTCCATGTCGTCCAGGAGCTGGTCGCGGAATTGCCTCTCGTCAACCGTATGAGTCAGCTGCAGCAGCCGGTCGGCAAGCGTGGACTTACCGTGGTCGATGTGCGCTATGATGCAGAAATTGCGAACGGTGGACAGGGACGACATCTTTCGGCTCTCAGGGTCAGACAACCAGCGCGTCCTCGGCCTTCTGGCGCAGGAGGGCGAGCGTGGCCGCCATGTCGGGCGCGCGGTAGAGAAACGTTCCGGCAACGAAACTGTTGGCGCCGGCGGCCGCGCACTCGGCGGCTGTTTCCAGGTTAATCCCGCCATCCACCATGATATCGGGCTCCCGACCGATCGACTTCGCGTTGTCGCGGATGGCACGTATCTTGGGCAGCACTTCCGGCATGAAGCTCTGTCCGCCGTAGCCGGGATGCACCGTCATGCAGAGCACTTCGTCCACGTCGGCGAGCACCGGAAAAACCAGCTCAGCGGGGGTTTCCGGGTTCAGGGTAATACCGGGCCGAAGCCCCAGCTCACGTATACGCTCAAGGGTTTCGGTAACATCGCACTCGGCCTCCAGGTGGATCAACAGGGAATCGGCACCCGCCTCGGCAAACGTGTCCAGGTACTGGTCCGGCCGGGACATCATCAGGTGCACACTCATAGGAATACCCACGGTTCCCTTGGCCATCACAACCACGTCGGGCCCCATGCTCAGGTTCGGCACGAAATGGGCATCCATTATGTCGAGGTGCAGGGCGTCTCCCCCCGCCTCCTCGGCCCGGCGGGCCTCCGCCGCCAGCTTGCCGAAATTGGCCGCCAGTAGTGATGGTAGGATCTGAACGTGCATGGCCGGGCAGTATGCCAGATCAGTACCGCACATTCCAGAGAAAAAGCCCTTCCGGCGGGGCCGTGGGCACCCTCGCGGTGCGCGTACGCGATTCCAGAATCGCGCGCGCCTCCGTAACGGCTTCGCCACCCTCCCCCACCCTGATCAGCAACCCGGCCAGGCTTCGAACCATTTTGTAGAGAAAACCGTCCGCAGCCGCCGAAACGACTATCTCGGAGCCGCGCTTTGTAATCGTCAGCTTGCGGACATCGCGAACGGTGCTCTCCACCGGGCGGTTCGGGTTGGCCGTGAAGGCCGCGAAGTCGTGTCGCCCGACCAGCAACGCGGCGGCTTCGGCCATCGCCCCGGCGTCCAGCCGATCGCGCACGTGCGTCCTGTACCTTCGTATGAACGGTGGAACGAGCTCGGCGTTCCAGATGAAATACCTGTACTCCTTTCCGACTGCGCTGCGCCGCGCGTGAAACGAGTCGGCGGCACGTGCCACGCCCAGTATCCTGATATCCCCCGGCAGCAGCGCATTCAAGCCCTTCTTCAGCCCGCGCGCCGCTACCCGGCTCGACAGGTCGGCATGCGCCACCTGCCGGCGAGCGTGAACGCCCTGGTCGGTCCGTCCGCTGCCGTGGAGTTTCGCCGCTTCCCCGGTGATCTCGCACAGGGCCTTCTCGATCCGCTCCTGCACCGTCATCGCGTTGGGCTGTATCTGCCATCCGCGGTAATCCGTCCCGTCGTACGAAATATCAAACCTGTATCTCTGCATCCCTCTCCCGTGGAATTCCTCGGAACACGGTCAACAGGCCCCGAAGAGGCTAGTCCCCCAACCGTGAGTCCAGGTACCCCTGCAGGATCACCTGCGCGGCGAGTTTGTCCCTGACTTTTTTCCGCTTCTGTCGTGACATATCGGCGTCCAGCAGGACCCGCTCCACCATCGAGCTGCTCAGGCGTTCGTCCCATTCGTCCACCGGAATCTCGAGCGCGTCGGCCAGGCTGACAATAAACGCGCGGACCCTTTTCGCCACGGGCCCCTCGGTTCCGTCCATGTTCAGGGGCATGCCGACCACGACCAGTTCCGCGCCGGTTTCGGCACATACGCCAACGGTGACCTTTACGGCCTCTCCGGCGCCGGCGACCTCCTCGGTTCGAAGCGGCAGCGACATGGAACCCGTCGGATCCGTCACCGCGAAACCCATCCGCTTCTCCCCCCAATCAACACCAACTATCCGCATCTTCCTCCCTATCTTCCCACCTATCTCCGCCCCGCGCTACCTCGACGAACGTCGAGACGCAGATCATGACGAAGATAACCGGGGACCATCAATGGCGTGCAGATCAGAGCACATGATCGTGCCTGCCCGTCGCCCGGAGCTGTTGCACCATCTTCTTGACATCCTGTGCGCGGTCCCTGTGGCAGACCAGGGTGGCGTTCTCGGCCTGCACGACGATAAGGTTGTCCACCCCCACCAGGCAAGTGGTCCTGCCCTCGGATACGACTATGCTGCCTGTGGCCTCGAGCACCTCGCCGTCGCCGATCATCACGTTCTTCGACGGGTCCTTGTCGAAGTAGTTCTCGAGAGAATCCCAGGATCCGACGTCACCCCAGTTGAACGTGCCGCGGGCCATGAGAATGTTGTCGGCCTTCTCCATGATCGCGTAGTCGACCGAGATGCGCTCGAGCTTCTCGTACTCGTCCGCCAGGCACTTTATAAAGTCCGGGGCTCCTGCGTGGCTTTCCATGGTATCGGCCATCTGCAGAAGCTGGGGCTGGAACTTCGAGAATGCGTTCTGGATTGACTTCACCGACCATATGAACATGCCGGAGTTCCAGCAGAACGTTCCGGCATCGAGGTACTTCTCGGCAGTCGGCTGGTCCGGCTTCTCGACAAAGCGCCTGGCCCGCAGGAAGTCAATCCGGCCATCATGTTCCACGGGGTCACCCGACTCGATGTATCCGAAAGCCGTGCTCGCAAACGCGGGTTGTATGCCGATCGTCACGAGAACATCACCCGCGGCCGCCACTTCGATTCCCTCGCGCAGAGTCTGCAGGAAGAGATCGTTGTCGCCGATAACATGGTCGGCGGTCAGGATGCAGAATACCGCGTCCGGGTCGCGTGCCTTGACTATGGCCGAGGCCAGCGCGACGGCTGCGGCGGTGTCCCGCCCGAACGGCTCCCCGATCACGTTCTCCCTGGGCAGATCCGGAGCCGCTTCACACGTGACGTCCACGATGTCGGCGTTGGTTACGACTATTACCCGTTCCGGCGGGATCAGTCCCTCGAGTCGCTCGATGGCAAGCTGCATCAGGGGCTTCCCGCCAACGAGCGAAAGCACCTGCTTGGGGCGCTTGGATGTGCTCAACGGCCAGAACCTCTCGCCCTTCCCGCCTGCCATTATCACCGCATATGCTTCTTGGCTCATTCTTGTCCTCCACAGTTGCGTTTGTAGATCTCGGTGAGTCCGTGAAGCGTCAATTCCGGGTCCACGGTGAAGGGGATGTCCAGGCCTTCGAGCGCCCATTCCGCGTAGCCGCCCGTGGCACACAGCCTGGCCTTGCGCAGGCCAAGGTTCGACTCGAGGTATTTGACTATTTCGCGCACCATCCCCCGGTAGCCAACCTTCGCGCCCAGGCGCATCGCGCCGGCCGTGCTCTTGCCGACCGCACCGTAGCGGCCATGCAGCCGAATGTGCGGCAGGAGCGCGGCTTTCTCGGCAAGGTAGTCGGTCATGAAGGGCAAACCCGGGGCTATGACACCACCGACGTACGCACGCTCGGCCGATATCACATCGAAGGTAAGCGCGGTGCCGAAATCGGCAACGATCGCCGGGGCGCCGTAGCGGCTCACGGCCCCGCACGCGTTCGCAAGCCGGTCGCCGCCTATCGAGGTCGGCTTCGGATAGTCTATGGCGACACCCAGGTCCAGCTTGTGGTCGACCACCAGCGGATCGGCGCTGGACAGCTTCCTGAGTGCCGCGCGCCAGGTGCGGCCCAGGCGCGGCACCACGGAACAGAGAACGGTCCCGTCGATCGGGCGCTTTCCGGCGACATCGTGTACAACCTTCAGCACGCCGTCCTGGCTCCTGCGTCTGCTGCGGACGTGCCGGGTCCCGGCCAGCCTGCCGTTCCGCACCAGGCCGACGGCCGTGCTGGTGTTGCCGATATCGACCACCACGACCCGGCTCACGACACCATCTCCAGGGATAGATCGGCCGCCGCGGCCGAGTGCGTCAGGCAGCCGAGCGAGATAGCGTCCACGCCGGTTTTCGCGATCTCCTCGACATTCGCGAGGGTTATGCCGCCCGACGCTTCCAGCCGACTGCGACCGGCGCATATTTGAACACAACTGCGCAGCTGATCGGGGCCCATGTTGTCCAGCAGCACCCAGTCCGGCCGCGCCTCCAACGCGTCCTCCAATTGCTGCTCGCTTTCCACCTCGATCTCCACGGGAATATCGGGGAACTTCCCGCGCGATACCTCGACTGCGCGCGCCAGGCCCTCTTCCGCCTCGTTCCAGAGCCGCCTGTGGTTGTCCTTGATGAGGACCCGGTCGTAGAGGCCCATCCTGTGGTTGTGACCGCCGCCACACAGAACGGCGTACTTCTCCAACGCCCTCAATGTCGGCGTTGTCTTACGCGTATCCAGAATCTGCACGCCGTGCGCTTCCGTGACAGCCACGAACCGGGCCGCGAGGGACGCGATACCGGTCATCCGCTGCAGGAAGTTGAGCGCCGTGCGCTCAGCCGTCAGGATGGGGCCGGCCGGTCCATCGATCGTCATAACCGTTCCGTCCGGTTTCACCGCCGTGCCGTCGGCCGCAACAACAGCACACTCGATGCGGGGATCGGCGCCGCGGAACACGGCCGCGGCCACGCCCGTACCGGACACGATGTAGTCGCCGCGCGAAACGATGACCGCCTCACCCGTAGCCGTTGACGGCACCAGCGCCGCCGTCGTTGCGTCGCCGGAACCCACGTCTTCCTCGATCGCACGGCGCACGAGATCCCTTACGGCTGCATCCTCTGCGATATCGGGGAGCGTCATGTTCCGGTGGTGTCCCAGCTACACGGGAAGCAGCAGCTTCCCGCGGCGTTCTTGTCAGTGCGGCACGCGATGCCGAAGGCGTTGTCGAGCCGATGGTAGTTGGTCTTGTGATCCGCGGAATGCACCGAGAATGAAAAGAGATACGAGCCCGCCGCAAGGTAGAGATCCGAGAGATTGAGCATCAGAGAACCAGTTCCCTCGATTGCCGCGATATCGACGCCCTCAAGCTGAGTGTTGCTTCCGTAGAGCGTGTTGCCCGCACTGTCGGCCAGCGCGAAACCAAACACAGGGTCATCGATCTTTTGGGATGCCTCGTAGGAAATGCGGGCCGACAGCGTCCCTCCGCATTCGAAGCTGTCCACCGTGTTGCCCGCCTCGTCCCTGAATTCCACGCCGGTGATCTTCACCTGCCCCGTGCCCCACTCCTTCTCCATCGATTGGGCAGCCCTCTGGCCCGCCGACGCCCGGTAGGAGCCTATAACGTCCCCCGGATCGCCCAGCCCGGTCACGCGCCCCTCGTCGAGCAACATGATCCTGTCGCTCATCTTCTGGATCACCGATAAGTCATGTGACACCACGAGCATGGTCTTGCCCTGTTGCCGAAACTCGGTCATGCGGTCCATGCACTTCTTCTGGAACGGCACATCTCCCACGGCGAGCACCTCGTCGATGAGCAGTACCTCGGGGTTGACCTCCACGGCCACGGCGAAGCCGAGACGGACGTACATGCCCGACGAGTAGTGCTTGACCGGCTGGTCGATGAAATCGCTAAGACCCGCGAAATCGACTATGGCGTCGAAACGTTCCCGCATCTGGGCGCGTGAAAGCCCCATTATCGCGCCGTACAGGAACACGTTCTCGCGCCCGGTCAGGTCGGGATGGAACCCCGCACCGAGCTCGAGAAGCGACGACACGGACCCGGCCACGGATATGCTTCCTTCCGTGGGCTCCATGGTACCCGTCAGAAGCGCCAGTAGAGTGCTTTTTCCCGCGCCGTTCGCGCCGATGATCCCGAGGGTCTCGCCGCGGGCGACCGAGAAGTTGACATCCCTGAGAGCCCACAGCTCATGCGACTTGCCTCCACCCATCCAGCCGAGCACGGCGGACTTCAGAGTGCGCGTGCCGCCGGGCCTCAGCCGGAACCGCTTGCCAACTCCGCTGACCTTTACGACTTTCTCGTCAGACATTGGTGCTTCCGTCAAAGCTCCTCCGCAAATCGACGCTGCAGATGTTGAAACAGCAGCAGACCCAGAGCCAGGACCAGCCAAGCCATCACGAAGGACACGGCTATCATTCCTCTGCCGGGGCTCGTGTCGGACATCAGGCATACTCTGTATGCGCAGATTATGCCGGTCATGGGGTTGAGGAATGCTGCCCAGTCCAGTGAGTCGGGAAGCCGGTCCAATTGCAGGCTGATCGAATAGAATACAGGGCTAAGAAAAAACCACGCAAGCGTGCCGACCCCCAGCAGGTGCTCCGTGTCCTTAAAGAACACATTTGTTGTCGAAACGATAAGTCCCATCCCGAGACACAGTGCGAAATGGGTCAGAACGATCACCGGAAGCCATCCCAGGTTGCTGAAGGAGATTCGCATTATTATGAGATACAGAACAAGTATCACGGACGTCAGCAGGAAATTGATGAGATTGGCAACAGTCATGGCAAGCGGCAGTATGACCCGCGGAAACGCGGTCTTCTTCACGAGATTGGAACTCCCCGTTATGGTGTTCAGGGAGTCACCCAGGCACATCATCAGAAACTGCCAGATCACGAGGCCGATTATCAGGAACTGCAGGTAATCCGGTTTCCCGCTGTTCCATTTGAGGATGCTTGCGAATGTGGCATAGATGAGAATCATGAAGAGCGGACTGAGCAGCGTCCAGAAGAAGCCCAGCGCCGAATTCTTGTAACGGATCTTGAGGTTCCGCGCCACGAGAATCCAGAGTAGCTCGCGCCGTTCGCAAACGTCCTTGAATAGGCTGATCATGCCGGCCGATTCTCCGTTCTTGCTCCACCGTTGTCAATGAATCACTTCGGCTCGCGAGAACGCTCGCCCTCCAGTCAATCTCGCCGTCCGGGCGACCGGCCGACACCCGTTGATGCCCGGAATGGACGGCGAGCGTCCACGCGATCCGGCTCAACACCCGATCTCTCCGCGCACCCATTTCCTGACCGAGTTGACGAGATGGATCTCCTCGGCGCGTTCGAGCTCTTCCACCAGTATCACTCGCTCGCGTATCTCGCCCGACTCCAGCAGATGGTCGCGGAAGGTGCCGGCGAGGAGACCGGTCGAAACGGGAGGCGTCACCAGTTCGCCGTCCAGTTTGAGTACTAGATTCGCTATGCTGGTTTCCGTCACCTCGCCGCGCTCATTCTGGAGGATCACGTCATCGCATTCGGGCCACGCTTTCCTCGCGTCCTCGTAGACGGTGCGGTGCGTAGTCTTATGATACAGGAAAGGATTCGTGTTGGTTACAGGTTGCGGCGCCAGCCCCAGCCGGAAAGGACCCTTCCGCGCGGGCGGCAAAGCCCTGGTCTCGATTTCCGTGCCGCCGCCCCTGTCAACCAGGACGCGTACCACACGTGGTTCCCCGGGCAGCTCCCCCGCAAGTCGCGACAGCTCGGCGCGAAGCACGTCCGGCGACAAATCGTAGCCGAAGTACTCCGCCGACCCGGCGATCCGGGCCATGTGACGGTCGAGCAGGAAGAAGCCGTCTGCCCCTTCCCAGAGGATAGTTTCGAGGAGACGGAACTCGGGCATGTCCACGACCAGTACCGCGGCCTTCGTAAGGCATTCCTCGTACTCCGTAACAGCCTCGGAATCCCAGACAATCCCGCCGCCCACGCCGTATTCCGCGGCACCGGCAGCGGTATCAATCGCCACCGTGCGGATAGCGACGTTGAAACGCGCGGCCAGGCCATCGTGTTCGGCGCCGAGAACGCTCCCCTGCCCCACGTAGCCTATTGACCCCGTGTATATTCCGCGCGGGGTCGGTTCCAGTTCGTTTATTATCTGCATCGTTCGCACCTTCGGAGCGCCCGTGATGGATGCGCACGGGAAAAGAGCGCGGACGATATTGGAGAACGCGGCCGACGTCCTGGCGCGAACGCTGGATGTCATCTGGAAAACGGTCGGGTAACGCTCGACACTGTAGGTCTCGGGCACGTGCACGCTTCCCGGTTCCGCCACACGACCGATGTCGTTGCGGACCATGTCCACGATCATGATGTTCTCGGCGCGGTTCTTTTCGGAGTTCCTCAGCCACTCGGCCCGGGCCCTGTCCTCGTCAATGCTCATGCCGCGCGCTACCGTTCCTTTCATTGGCCTGGCTTCGATTGAACTACCCTCGATGCGGAAGAACAGTTCCGGCGATGCACAGCAGACGGCGGTGTCGTCAATCCGGATGAACGCGCAGTTCGAGGCGCGTTGGGCACGGCACAGGCCCAGGAAGCAGGCGTACGGATCGCCTTCAAACGAAGCGTTCAGCCTGATGGTGTAATTGACCTGGTAGGTATCACCCGCGCGAATGTAGTCCCTGATACGGTCAGTGGCCGAACGGTATTCCTCCTCCGTAAGCGACGGCGTCCATTCGCCCATCTCGAACCCGGTCTCGGAGCACGGCGGCTCCGTAAGCTTCTCAACGGAATGGAAGAATCCGAACCATGCCACGGGCAGTCCCCCGGGCTCGTGCGTGCAAAGGGCGGAATCCGTGCCGGGTGAGGCCTCATAGGTCAGGAATCCCGCCGCAAGCATCCCCTCTGCCACCCGTTGCTCGACCGTTTGGAGCAGCGCATCCACGTCTGAACAGCTGTCCGCACGCACAAAATCGGAGGGATCGCGGAACAGGAGCCATGCGGACGGCCCGTCCTGGATCAGAAGTGTGTGGTTGCCCTCCATGGGGCCAAAGGGTAGAGCCATCGCCCGGATCCGGCAAGAGTTATGGTCCGGACCGCCGGCGTCAGCCCTTCGCGACCTTCGCGGGACGACGAAGCTGTTGCCGCACGTCCTTGGCCGTCATCACTCGGACCTTCTCTTCCGGCACGCCAAGCGCGGCAAGTCTGGCCCTCTGCTCCTTTTCGCGGCGCTGCCGCTCGCGGGGCTTCTTCTTGGGCCTGGTCTTGGGTTTCTTGTGGAATTTCCTGCCTGTACCCATGGGAAACTACCTTTTCTGGTTCCAATGAAGCACGGGAGTATTGCGGAAGAGCCGCGGCGTATCAAGCACTAAATACGCGATTGGAGTAATCCTACCGACTCAAGGCGAAATCAAGCTTTCGGTCCTCGAAATCGACCTTTACCACGTAGACCTTTACCTTGTCCCCCACCCTGTACGCCTTCCTGCCAGAGCGGCCCGCGCCCTGCGCCGCAGCAGGCTTGCCACGCGAACGCTTGGCCTGACGGCGCTTCCCACGCCCGCCGCCAACCATGGTCGACATGTGGACCAGTCCCTGCAGCTGGAGGTCCAGCACCTCCACGAACATGCCGAAACTCATCAGCTTCACCACTACCGCCTCGTACTCCTCGGGCGACTGGTCGGCCAGCTGCTGCTCGAGAAACCGGTATTTCTTGATCTCTATCGAGGCCCGTTCCGCCTTCTCGGCTTCCTGCTCGGTCTGTGAACAGCCCGCTGCTATTTTCGCAAGCAGGGCCGGATCGTAGGAGCGCGCCCCGGCTACGGACCGGCCCTTGCCGTCCTTCCGCGGCGAGAGAATCGATGCCAGCTGCCGGTGCAACACCAGGTCCGGGTAGCGCCGGATCGGCGAAGTGAAGTGCGAATAGAAGCCTTTTGCCAATCCGTAGTGGCCGCGATCTGACGCCGAGTACAGCGCGCGCTGGAGGCTGCGAAGCACCGCTATCCGCGCGGTGAAGGCGAGCGGATGACTCCTGATCGATTCCAGGAACTTCGCCATAACCCGGCGTTCCGACAGGTTGCCGACTTTGAAACCCATGTCCCTCAGCTTGACCGTGAGCTCCCCGATCTTTTCCTCCGATGGCTTGTCGTGGAACCGTGAGATGAGGGGCATCCCGCTGCCGCTCACCTCCACGGCCACGGCTTCGTTCGCCGCTATCATGCATTCCTCGATCAACTGGTGCGACTCGTCGTTTACCACCGGCCGTATGCCGGTCATCCGCCCGTCTTTGCCAATCACGATCTCGCACTCCGGCACGTCGAGATCGAGCGCATGCCGGGCAAACCTCCGCTTCCTGAGCTGCTGGGATAGCGGGTGCAGCTTCTTGAGAAGCTTGAGCACTTCCGGACACACCGATCTCTTGATCCTCTTTCCGGACAGCAGCCCCATCGCCTGCCTGTAGGTGAGCCGCGCACTCGAGCGTATTACGGTCTTCGCGAACTCCCGCGCCTTCACCGTGCCCTTCGAATCGATGGTCAGAAACGCCGAGAACGCCAGCCGGTCCTCGTCGGGCCGCAGGCTGCATATCCCGTTGGACAGCTGTTCCGGCAACATGGGTATCACCTTGTCTGGCAGATACACGCTGTTGCCCCGCTTCCGCGCCTCCCTGTCCAGCGGCGACCCGTGCCGCACGAAATGGCTCACGTCCGCTATGTGGACGCCCAGGACGCGGTTCCCATCCGCATCTGTCTCAAGCGACAGCGCGTCGTCAAAGTCACGCGCCCGCGCCGGGTCGATTGTCAGGATAATCTTCTTCCTGAGATCGATCCGTCTCCCGGGACGGTCGACCAGGCGCGCGGCCGACTCGGCCTCTCTCAGCACGGCGCGAGGGAACGACGTCTCGAACCCGTGGTGACGTATAATGGAAATCGTGTCAACCGACGGATTGTCCGCCGGACCTATCACGTCCACGATCTCGGCCTCGGGACTGACGTGCCGGTTGTCCCATTCCGTGAAACGGACCACAACGCGGTCGTTCACCGACGCCCCGGCGGCATCGGGCACGTAGAAATCACGCTGGTAAGACGGGTCGATCGGGACCACGTAGAAGAAACGTCCCGTCGTCTTCAGCGTGCCGACGACGTCGCGCCGGCCACGCTCCAGGATATCCACCACCTTCCCGGCCGGGCGGTCCCCCGGCGACGTCTTGTGCCGCTGTGACCGGTCTCGTCCCTTGCGCCCGGTGCGCTGCGAAGATGGTATATCCGACCAGAGCCTGGCAGCGACGCGGTCGCCGGGCAGCGCCGTACCGAGGTCCCTGCGCGCGATGAAGATGTCGTCCTCTCCACCGCTATCGTCGGGAGACAGGAATGCGTCCCCCGACCGGATCATGCTGACCGTTCCGGTGATCAGGTCGGGTGTCTTGACAATGGAATAGCGGTTCTTGCGGGTGTGTTGTATCTGCCCTTCTTTAAGGAGGACGCTCAGGCACTTCTGCAGCCGCTTGCGCGCAGCGCCCCTGAGCTTCAGCTCCGCCGCTATCTGGCTCTGAGTAAGAGCCGCGCCCGGCTTACGCGCCAACAACACCTGTATCCCGTTAATTATGTCGGACTGTTTCATGCTTTCCTATTCTCCGGTCCTATCTCCATCCCTATCTTCGTCCTCATCCCCCTGGACGAAGATGCCCGCGACGAAGACTGTGACGAGGATCAAGACGAGGATCCTTTCTCTTTCGCCGCCGCGCAAAGGTTCTCGTAGCCCGCGAAGTTCCACACGTGCGGGAAGTCGCGGCATTGTGCGGGCTTCACGTCGTTGATCATGCAGAGACTGTCGTCCCGCAAAAAAATGCACGACCCATCCGCATGTTCTATGAGGCTCAAGCCTCGCCGGTCACGCGTAACCCGTGTGTACGACTTGGTGAAGTCGGAAACACTTAGGCCAAGATAATCCGCTATCGTATCGATCTCGTCCTCGCGAAGCCTGACGTAGCCCCTGACGCGGCAGCAGTTCCCGCATCGCTGACATCCGGGCTCTGCTGTCTGATCCTGGGTACTCATCACGTCAGCCGGGCTGTCCCCCCTGCAATGGCATTTGCCAGGTAGTCCTTTAGGCTGTCCGGCGAAGCAGGCAGAACCTCGCACCTGGTCGGCAGATCGGCCAGCGCATCGACGATGGGGTGCTTCGCTATGTCCTTGCCGGTCGCTTCCCTGATTGCGCCCGGAAACTTCGCCGGGTGCGCGGTGGCAAGGCATATCATCGGCTCATCGTCCGAGAGGTACTGCAAGCCGACGTGGACCCCCACGGCCGTATGCGGATCCAGCAGGTAGTCGTATTTGTCGTTAAAGTCCTCTATGGTTGCCAGCGTGGCCGCCCGGTCGCCCACACCAGCCACGAACAGGTCGTCGATGCTGCCGTCCGGCCGCGGCTCAATCGACAGGCTTTTTGTCTCGTGGAATTCCGACATCATGCCGCGCAGCCTGGCGGCGTCTTCTCCGACCCTGCAGTATAGGTAACGCTCGAAATTGCTGGCCACCTGGATATCCATTGACGGACTGAGCGTCGCGTGCACGGCTCCGAGGCTGTAGACGCCGGTATTGAAGAAGCGTGAAAGGATGTCGTTCTCGTTGGTGGCCAGGACGAGTGCCCCGACCGGCAGCCCCATCCGCGCGGCCATGTAGCCGGCCAGTATGTCGCCGAAATTGCCGGTCGGCACCGAGAAACGGACCCTGTCGGCGGAAGTGGCGTCCATCACCCGGAATGCCGCGTAGAAGTAGTAGACGATCTGCGCGAGAACACGGGCCCAGTTGATGGAGTTGACGGAGCCGAGCTCGTACCTGTCCTTGAAGGCGAGGTCGTTGAATATCGTCTTCATTATCCCCTGGCAGTCGTCGAAAGTGCCGTCCACCGCGATGTTGAACACGTTCGAGTCCAGGACGGATGTCATCTGCTTCTCCTGGATAACGCTTATCTTCCCGTGCGGGTGCATCACGAATATGCGGATCCCTTCCCTGCCCCGGACACCGTGAATGGCCGCGCTGCCCGTATCCCCGCTGGTGGCGGCCAGAATGTTGAGGCGCCGGTTCTCCTCACCGAGAATCAGTTCGAACAGGTGCCCCAGGTACTGGAGTGCAACGTCCTTGAACGCCAGGGTCGGACCGTGGAAGAGCTCGAGAATGAAGGCCTCCCCCACGCGCGACACGGGAGTCACCTCGTCGTGCGCGAAGGTGGCATAGCTCTTCCCAATGACCCGACGGGTGGTCTCTGCCGGCACATCGGTATAGAGCGACATCACCTCACAGGCAAGAGCGCGGTAGTCGAGCGGGCGCCAGCGCTCGAGCGCGGCCGACGCGTCCGGGATGGCCTCGGGCAGAAGGAGCCCGCCGTCCCTCGCGAGACCCATCATCACGGCCTCGCGGAAACCCACCGGATCGGTCTGTCCCCTGGTGCTTACGTATTTCATTGCAGTGCCAGAGGTTTAACAGGGATTGCGGCGGGACACCAGATGTTTAGACAGGATTCACTCTTTGGAGACGTCCGGCTACTAGGATTTGCGCTTCAGCGGCTTCAGCGGCTTCAAGGGCTTCAGAGGCTTCAGGGGGCGGACAATCGTTGGAACCGGCTCATCCTCTGCCCCCGCTTCACCATCGTCGTCATCCGAGCTGTCGTCCGTCCCGTCACCCAGGTCCCGGTACGGGGCCGTCTGGATGAGGACGGTGTCGAAGCGCGACCGATCGGAGTATTCGCGGCTCGAGGCCCTGCCCTCGGCGATGTCGCTGGCAGCTACCTCGAAGCGGAGAATACAGTCGCCTATCCGAACCTCCTGGCCGTCTGCCAGGTTAGCCGAGGTGATCGGCTCACCGTTGATGAACGTTCCGTTGGCGCTCTCGAGATCCTCGATATCGCACACATTGGGCAGGTTGTGTATCTGGGCGTGATGGCGCGAGACATCCGGCGACATAAGCTGGATGTCGTTATCGCTGTCGCGCCCGATGGTCGTGACGCCGTCCCTCAGCGCGAACATCTCATGCATGCCCGAGGAGATGAGAACCAGCCTGCAATCCATCGTGTGCCTTCCCTCTTGGTGCAACCGGGCAGAAGAGTCCAGAAAACACCGTATACTACCCTCTATCCGGCGTACGTGTCAACCACTGCTCGGGACCTTTGTGTCTGCGCTCTTGCCATCCATTCGGAGGGATCGAGCTTCTTGTCCCGCAGTACCGACATGATCAGTTCCCTGCTCGAGAGCGGGACCACGCAATCGGGCGCATATTCCAGCAAATCATTGTCCGGCTCTATCAGTTCAACAAACACGGTAGCCTTCGGGTTGAGCATCACGACCCGGGACGCTATGTGCATGGTTTTTACGTCAGGATCGGCGAATCGCAGGTTGGCGAAGATGAACACGTACTTCGCGTGCTCGATATTCGCCAGGCGCAGCGCCGCCGGGTTAATCGGCACCCCGCTCACGAAGTGGTGCTGCGGATACGGATTCATCGAGACGAGCCCGGTAACGATCACTACCGGGTGCGGAGCCAACTCGGGACATCCGGGGATGGCCTGTATCAACTCGTCGGCGATCGCCGTGTATTCGCAGAGCACGATGTGATCACGGACCTTCACCTGCACACTGCCCCGGCGCCGCCGGTCCAGGAACGCGTGGACCGATTCCGCGATGATGGCGACAAAGTTGGCGTATATGAAGAAACCGACGCAGATCGTCAGCATGCAGAGAGTCCTGCCGGGCCATGTAATCGGCACAATGTCCCCGTATCCCACGGTTGCGGAAGTAACGACCCACCACCAGAACACGTCGAAGCCGTTGTTGACGCTTTCATTCGTTCCGGCTTCGAATATCCAGAAGAGCGGGCAGCTGACAACCAGGCTGCCCAGCGCAACGTAGAGCAGGAATTTCACGCGCTTCGTCATGTCCACTATTTAATCACACCCCTCGCCAAAACACCAGCCAAGACATCCCCGTCTTAAGAATCCCGTTCCCGGCGCCCACACCCAACACCTTTCCCCTGCCACCATCAGCCTTGACCCTCAGTGAGGCCTCATACATACTGCTCCCATGCCCAGCCCCGGAAGAATGGTGTTCGACAGCTACGGCCGGTCACCCCATCTCAGGATCGGTTCCGCCGACGACCTGGAGCACGTCCTGGCACTGGAGAACGCCCACTGGGTCGCCACGGGCGCCCCCACGTCGTCGCTGAATACCGATCCGGATGTGCTCGACTACGTGGACATCGACGACAACGCTCGAATAATGTGCTACGAGGTCCGAAGCGCCATCCGCTGGCTCTTCGATTGCCTTTCGGACCGGTCGGGCATTGACTCCTCGGCCTCCACTCTGAAGCTCGCGGCCCTCAACACGGAAAGCGAGGAAGGCAAGAAGGTCCATGCGGCGGCCTCCAAAATGCTGAAGCAGCTGGGCGCGGCGGAGTCCGGCGAGATCACCCTCGACCAGGTACGCAACTTCGAGAAACGTGTCGAGGAGAAGCCCGTGAGCGCCGCCGGCGTCGTCCTTCCGGAAGCATCCGACGACGATGAGATCAAGGCCTTCATCAGTGATGTCGTGGCCACGGTGGGTGGCACTCCGCACTCGGAGGGCAAGGACGGCGTTGACGAGAAGAAGCTCGAGGAGTTCCTGAAAGAAAGCAGGGCCTACCTGGAGTGGCACGCGAAGGGAGTGCTCCCGAAAGACGCGGAAAAGTCGGAGATAGCCCCGCTCGGCGCGGCCAGTGACGGCGCCTTCTCTCTCTACATCAGCCTGCGCGGCAAGATAGACGAGTACTTTGCTCAATGCCGAGCGGCCTCGTTCGATAAGCGTGCGCTGGAACACGTAAAGCCCGTCGAGGAGGACCTCAAGTCCGCGGACCTGTCGAATCCCGGCGCCATCGAGGAGCTCCTGAAGGCCTGTCCGATCTCGCGACCGGACCCGAAACGATCCCTCCCGCTCAAGCGCGGCGTCAACCCCGCCTACGAATCACAGCTCGCCGAGCTCAACGACACTGTCTTCACACCGGCTCTTGGCCACGGAATCGACGTGTTGACCGAAGCGGACTGGGATACCGTTAAGGAGTTCTTCGCCAATCGACAGGCATGGATGGACGCCAAGGCCGGCGGGTCGGTGGAGAAGCTGGGCGCCGCGAAGCTGGCCGGCTACCAGAACGAGAAATACGAGAAAGCCCTGCGCAAGCTCATCGCCGAGAGTCGGAAAACCGCCCTGGCGCTGGACAACATCCGGCTGGTCGAGAAGCTTATCCTGTACCAGGCCTGCATGATAGACCTCGTCAACAACTTCGTCAGCTTCCCGCACCTCTACAATCCCGAGGCGCGTGCTATGTTCGAAATGGGCTCACTCGTTATCGACGGGCGGGAGTTGAACTTTGCCGTCAAGGTCGAGAACCGCTCGGAACACAGCAACGTCGCCAAGACAAGCGACATCTTCGTGGTCTATGTTGAGGTCTCCCCACCCAAGGACGGCAAGAAGTACGAGCTGGCACTCCCAGTCACCTCGGGGTCGAAAGGCAATCTCTGCGTCGGAAAACGGGGCGTCTTCTGCGACCTCGCGGGCAACATGCACGACGCGAAGGTTGTCCAGATTATCGAGAACCCCATCAGCATCGCCGAGGCGATGGTCTCCCCCTTCCAGAGGATGGGCAAGCTGCTGACGGGGAAGATAGAAGCGATGACCACAGCGGCCGAGAAGAAGCTCGATACCGCGACCACGGGCGCGTTCGCGAATGTTCAGCAGGCCCCGCAGGCGGCGCCCGCTGCCCAACAGGGGAAAGGCCTGATGGCCGGCGGCCTGCTCATGGGCGGCAGTGTCGCCGTAGCGGCCCTCGGCTCGGCTGTGGCCTACATCACGAACACCTTCAGGGGCGTTGCGAGCTACAAGATAGTGCTCGGCGTGCTGGTGGCGGTTGTGGCCGTCATCATGCCCGCATCCCTCATAGCCCTCATGAAGCTACGCCGCCGCGACCTCAGCGCGATACTGGAAGGTTCCGGATGGGCCATCAACGCGCGGATGCGGCTCACATTGAAGCAGGGCAAGATATTCACTCACAAGCCACGGTTGCCGGAGGGATCGATCAGGTCGGGCAATCGCGTCGGCACGGTGCTTCTTATGATCGCCGCTGTCGCCATCCTGGCGCTTGTCGTCTCCCGGATCGCAGGTTGCATGGGCAAGGAATCGGTGGAGAAGGCAATAGCGCCGCCCGCCGCCGAACAGGCAAAACAGGAAGACTGAAGCATGAGAACGCAGATCCGTTGTATCATCCGTTTAGTTATCATCCTCGCATGCGCGGCCGTAACCGCCGTCCGGTCCGAAGGAGAGGGGTGGACACTCAAGGCCGCCTGCGGCGCCAATCTTGTCCGCGGCAACAGCGACACAACGTCGGCCAACCTCGAGTTGAGCGCAGACAGGAAGGATGCCGCGAACGAATGCCATCTGGGCGCCCTCTACGCCTACGGGGAAACCGACGACGAGGTGTCCGAGGAAAACAGCAAGGCCGAAGGTCAGTACAACAGGCTGCTGTCCGAGCGCGTATACCTGTACCTGAACGGCAAGGCCGAGCGGGATGACATCGCGATGCTGGACTACCGGGTGCTCGCAGGTCCGGGCGCCGGGTGCTACCTTGTCAAGGAGGACGACCATTCGCTCAAGATAGAAGCCGGCGTATCGTATCTCGGCGAGAAGCTCACATACACCGACACCGCCGATGATGCCGCGACCGAGACCGTGGAAAGGGAGGAAACCACGGCGCTTCGCGTAATGGAACGGTACGAAGGCAAGCTGGGCCAGGCCAAGGTCTGGCAGTCCATCGAGTACCTGCCTGAAACGGACGACCCGGAGGTCTATCTTCTGGCCGCGGAGGCCGGGATCGAAACACTGGTGACCGATCTGCTCAGCCTCCGCGTCGCGGTGACCGACAAGTACGACAGCGATCCGGCGCCGGACACGAAGGAGAACGATGTCACCATCCGCGCCTCCCTGGTCCTGAGCCTGGGTCCGTAGCGAGCGCTCGCCACGCGACACGCTCCTACGTCAGGAACGGGGGGATTGGGCAGTCGAGGGAATCGGCCACGGCCCTGAGCAGTTCCGCCTCCTCGATGGTGACCTTGCCGTCGGACGCCACGCACGCCACGCAGCCTTTCAGGATGAGCTTCTTGACGCCGGGCGCCGCCGCCGCAAGTGACGACAGAGCCTCGTCAACAGCAGCCAACCCGCAGCTATCGGCCGGATCCATTGACAGTCCCTCGATATTCAGTGCACCAGCCCCCTTGCTGAAAGCCGCCTGTGCCTCCCCATCGTCCGCGCCCCAGTGCGCCAGGCACGAGAGCAGCGCCCCGCACTCGCCGGAAACGGATGCCAGATCGCTGCGCCGGACGGTTGGCGGCTTGACTCTCCTGAAAGTTGGGTCGAGGTGCCTGACGATCATGCGCTGGAGGGTGAACTCGAACAGGTCGATCTGCTTGTCCGCCTTGACCAGGTGGTCGATGTTCTGACAAAACGCGCCGTACTGGCTCGCCGACAGCTTCTTAAGCGTCCCGATCGCCAGGTCCGTCAACGGCAGGTAGCACCGCGGGTCCAGTCCCTCCATCGCCGCCGCGAGGCGTATGGTCTCGTTGTAGACCGCCGGGTCCGCATGCTCCTCCAGGTGCCGCAACTGGGTCTTCCGCGCTTCCGTATCCTCGTTGAGCAGCAACGCGTACATAACCGCCCTGGCTCCGAACGGCTCGTAGGCCGCGGCCCGCAACTCGTTCGGCAGCGCCCCCAACAGGTCGGATGCGTAGGACAGATGCTCCGGCATGGGGTTGCCCACGCTGGAAACCACTTCGTCGGGTACGGCTGCAAACTGCCGCGGGGCGCCCCCGGCGAACCCGGCGGCGCCGCCTGCGGCAACCGTGGCCGCCCCCCCGCCCTTCGCTTCCCCGAGCTCCATGTCGAAGTACGGATCCAGCCGGCGTATGCGGTCGTCGAGCGGCGGATGTGTCGCCATCAGGCTCATCAGGGATGATGTCAGCCCGTTCGAGAAGAACATGTGACTGGCTTCCTCGGCCTTGGTGCTCTGGAGGCGTGACCCGGTCTTGAACCCGGCGATTGTCTTGAGCGCGCCGCTTATTCCCGCCGGGTTGCGCGTGAACTGAACGGCGGACGCGTCCGCCAGGTATTCGCGCTGGCGCGACACCGCGCTCTTGATGAGTTTGCCGAAGAACACACCGACGTAGCCTATTATCATCACGATCAGGCCCAGCAGCACTATCGGCAGCTTGTTGCCTTTCTCGTTACTTCTCGATGATCGAGAATACAGCGAGGTCCTGAATACCCAGTAGCCGACCAGGCCGATCACGAGGATGCCGTTCAAGACCCCGATCAGCCGGATATTGAGGCGCATGTCACCATTGAGGATGTGGCTGAACTCGTGGGCTATCACGCCCTGCAGCTCGTCACGGCTCAGCTGCCGCACGCAGCCGCGTGTGACACCGATCACCGCGTCACTCGGACTGAACCCCGCCGCGAACGCATTGATACCGTCCTCTCCGTCGAGCATGAAGACCGGCGGAACGGGCGTACCGGATGCGATCGCCATTTCCTCGACCACGTTGAGAACTTTCCGCTCGTCGCCGTCCCGTGTGTTCGGACTGATCGGGCGCCCGCCCAGCATTTGCGCCACGGACTCCCCTCCCCCGGAAAGCTGGCTGATCTTGTACAGTGAGCCGGTGACCACCACCAGCAGCGTTCCGCCGATGACCCACGTGAACAGCTCCAGGTTCCAGAGCTGTTCCGGGTCAAACTCGGAACCGGTCTTCGCCTTGAAACCTATGAACGTGGCCGCGAAGGCGAAGTAGACCGCGGCGGCTATGAGTACTACCGCCAGGACGTAGTACAGTATCAGGACAGAGGTCTTCCTCCGCGCCACGTCCTGGTGCTCGAAAAAATCCATCGTCCCCGCAGACGCCATCTCTGATTCCTTTCCCGTGTGAGACGAAGAGATCCGGACAGGATCAACAGGATTCACAGGATTGTGGTAGGACGGGGAATCCCACAAGCCATCCTGCAAATCCCGCGAATCCCGTCAAGAAGAGTTCCGCGGATCCGTCCGCCTAGAACGAGACTTTGGGTGCTTCGCGGACTTCCTCGCTCTTGATCTCGAACAGCACGGCAGCCTGGAACCCGAACATACCTGCGAACATCACGCTGGGGAACGTCTCCCGGGACGTGTTGTAGGTCATCACGGAATCGTTATACGCCTGTCGCGCGAAGGCGATCTTATTTTCCGTAGAGGTGAGCTCCTCCATAAGCTGGGACATGTTCTGGTTGGCCTTCAGGTCGGGATAGCGCTCCACCGTGACGAGCAGCTTGCCCATGGCGCCGCCCAGCGCCGATTCCGCCCCGAGCAGGTTCTGCATTGCCGCGGCATCGGTCGGGTTCGCGGCAGCCGCCTGGTTGGCGGCGGAAGCCTGGTTCCTCGCCTGGATAACGGCCTCGAGCGTATCCTTCTCGTGTGCCATGTAGGCCTTGGCCGTCTCGACCAGGTTCGGTATCAGGTCGTACCGTCGCTTCAGCTGCACGTCAATCTGCGCGAACGCATTCTTGAATCGGTTTCTGAGCGTAACCAGCTTGTTGTAGATACCCACTACCATCAGCAGGAGCACCACAACCACAACAGCCGCAATAATCCATCCCATCTTGCCAACCCCCTTCCTTAGATTTCCCGGTGTCGGATGTACACAGACTAGAAAGTACTCTACGCCCACGCCGTGCGCCGTCAAGGCCAAAGGAAACACCAGAACACTGTTGCATAATTTCCCTGCTTCGCTATATTTGCAACATGTGGGATAGTAGTTGCAGGGGGCCAACAGGCCCCGGACTAGTACTTCTGGCGCTGACACCTGAAACCTGAAACCCGAAACCCTCCCGATGCCCCTACCCTTCACTAAGAAAGACCTCGTCGACTGGGCCGGGGACCAGGTCTTGCGGGACGCGCAGACACTCGTGGAACGGGGCCACGTCCTTGAAGCCAACTACAAGGAACCCCTGATAGCCGGCGCGATACTCTGGAACAACCGCAAGTTCGAGACTGCCCTGGAAATCCTGCCGGACGGCAATGTCGAAAGCAAATGCCCCTGCTACATGAACCGCGAACGCGGGCTGATCTGCGCCCACGTCATAGCGCTTGCCGTGAACCTGATCGAGCGTAACACGGACCCGTTGCGCGAGGCGAAGCACCGGGAAGAGCGCCGGCGGGCCGAGCGTCTGGAGGCACTGGACGAATCGGCCTATCACAAGCGAGTGCCGGCCGGTACGAGCGGGGCCGTGAACGCAAAGATTCGCGTCGTGCTGCAGCCCGGGTGGCTGGAAGGGCTCCGCGGCGACGGGGTTCCCGTGGCCTGTTACGCTCACTACGAGGGCGAGAAGGTGCTTCTGGACCAGGTACCCCGCAACATGCCGCTGATCCTGAATAAGAAGGATGATGCCGTGCTGTTCGTCATCGAGGATATATCCGAGGGCCCCGCACAGGGCAACCTGACGCTGAGCCCGTTCGACTTCAACAATCTCCTCGGCCTGCACGCGGGACGGAATATCAAGTGCGCCGGCAAGGGCAGAATCACCGTCAACGAGCCGAAGCTCACGACGTTCATTCGCATGGACCTCGACCGCGAGAACGGCGAGATCATTCTCATAGCCCACACCGAAGTGCCCTACATGAAGCCGGGCGAATTCCCCAGCTATATCATCTCGGGAAAGTCGGGCTGGGTCTACGGCGCCGACAACATCTGGCCGCTGGAGAACGTTCTGCCCGCGCCCTACCACTCCATCTACGACGGACCCGTGATCGTCGAGCGCTCGCACGTGCTGCGTTTCATACGCCGGGAGTTGCCCACCCTCGCCGAACACGCCCGCATAGAATCCGATATCACGCCCGACCTGTTCACCGTGGAGCCGGCGGCCCCCACCTTCCGCCTGTTCATTAAGGGCAGCCCGGCGTCGATGGCGGCCACGCTCTATGCGCAGTACGGCGATACGGAGCTCGTGGCCTGCAAGCCCGACGCCCGCGAGCATTTCGGTATTCCCGATCCCGATGATTTGCTGCGCTACACGGTCCGCAACCCCGACGCGGAGAAGGCGGCCCTCATCCGTCTGCGCCCCTCCGGGTTCAGCGGCGAATGTGGCGACGACCTTTCGAGCATCGTCGGAGGGCGCGAGGTTCTCAACTTCCTCGGCAGCTGGCTGCCGGCGCTCAGGCGCAAGGGCTGGCGCGTGGAAATGAAGGGCAAGGTGTCGAAACACATGGATTCGCTGGCCTTCGCCACCCCGGTTGTCCACATCTCGGAGTCGGGCGACGGCAACTGGTTCGATGTCGGTTTCGATTTCGAGGATATGCAGGGCTCCAGCGTGTCCGCGGCCGAGATCCAGCTCGCGATTCGCAAGGGCGACTCCTTCGTCAAGAGCGGCGGCCGGACTATACTGATCGATTCGGACGCCATACACTCGATGCAGGGCATCTTCTCCGACTGCGCCAGTGGCGAAGGCGCGGGCGCCGGACAATTCCGCATGTCGAGCGTCTACGCACCCTTCGTCAAGTCGTCCCTCGACGCGTTGGACGGCATAGACGTCGAAACGTCCGAGGCATGGCGGGACAGCGCGGAACGCTGCAACCGGATCGAGGAGATGTCACCAGTGGAGCTCGGCGACCCGCTGGACAGTACTCTGCGCGGCTACCAGAAGGAAGGCGTCAACTGGCTTCGCTTCCTCGAGAAAAACGGCTTTTGCGGAATCCTGGCCGATGAAATGGGGCTCGGCAAAACGATCCAAACCCTCGCATGGCTGGACCATGGCCGCAAATCCGGCAAGGAGCCCATGCCGCCCGCTCTTGTCATCTGCCCGACGAGCCTGGTCGAGAACTGGGCCGAGGAAACACGACGTTTCACGCCCGGCCGCAAGGTCCTGACCCTGACGGGGAGCGAGCGGCACAAGAAGTGGAAGGACGTCGAGAGCTCGGACCTGGTTGTCACTTCATACGCGCTGTTGCGGCGCGACCTGGAGATCTACCTGGAACACGAGTTCTCCGTTGTCGTACTCGACGAAGCACAGCACATCAAGAACAGGTCCACCCAAAACGCCGTTTCGGCAAAGAGCCTGAACGCCCGGCACAGGCTCGTTCTTACGGGCACCCCGGTAGAGAACAGCGTGTCCGACCTGTGGTCCATCATGGATTTTCTCATGCCCGGCTATCTTGCGGGTCACGACGCTTTCCGACAGAACTACGAGCTTCCCATCTCCCGGGGCGGACCCGACGCCGAGGTCGCACAGTCGAAGCTGAGACGGAAGCTGCATCCGTTCCTGCTTCGTCGTCTCAAGACGGAGGTCGCCGCGGACCTGCCGCCGAAGATCGAGAAAGTGTCGCCCTGCCCGCTGACCCCGGACCAACGCATGGTCTACACGGAGCTGCTGAAATCCTCCCGCCAGAAGATATCGAACATGGTAAAAAAGCGCGGCTTCAACAAGTGTCGCATGGAGATACTCACGCTTCTGCTCAGGCTGCGCCAGACATGTTGTCATCTCGACCTGCTCAAGCTCCCGGAACTGGACGCCAAACGCCCCTCCGGCAAAATGCACCTCTTCTTCGAGCTGCTTGACGAAGCAATGGACGGCGGCCATCGCGTGCTCGTCTTCAGCCAGTTTGTTTCCATGCTGGGCATTCTCCGCAAGGAGATCGAGAAACGAGGTCTGCAGTATTGCTACCTGGACGGCGCGACCAAGGACCGTCTCTCAGTGGTGAAACAATTCAACACCCGGCGCGACATCCCCATGTTCCTGATCAGCCTGAAGGCCGGCGGCACCGGCCTGAACCTGACCGGGGCGGACATGGTAATACATTTCGATCCCTGGTGGAACCCGGCTGTCGAAGACCAGGCAACCGACCGTGCGCACCGCATAGGCCAGACGCGCACCGTCTATAGCGTGAAGCTCATCACGCGCGATACGGTGGAAGAGAAAGTCCTGGCCCTCCAGAAGAAGAAGAAGGCCGTCATAGACGCCACCGTCGAGTCGGACGAGAAAGCCATGCAAAGCATGACCTGGGATGATATCCGGGAAATCCTAAGCATGTAGGGCCTTGCCCATTCATCTCCGCAACAAAGAACAGGAGAAACCGGACGAAATTAGGGCGAAGCCACCTTGATTTCCTTTCTTCTTGAGTCAGCAGCCTGTCTTCGCTATCATACTCCAACAATGGACCACGGAAACCAGCCCCCGCGAAGCGATCATACGTTCCATATACCGGTCATGGGCACCGGGTTTTCCATCGATACGCCGCTGCGTGTCGCGAAATACGGCATTTCCTCCGTAATCTCGCTTGTGGACGACGTTCTCATCGAACAGGTGCGGAAATTCCATTGCCACAAGGCAGGCGAGCCGTACGAAGAAATCGACGGGAAACAGGAAGATGCCCGCGCGAAACGCATCACCGCCTACCTCAATCTCGTTGATCGGCTGGTCAAACGCCAGGTTGACGACCTCCGGGCATCGCCGTTCGAGCCCGGCAGCGAAATAACGCGCTACTTCGAAATGCTCCCCCGGTCGTCAAGAAGCAGGCAGACCTACGACGAAATGCTGGCATGCATGGATCCCGACAGGAGAGCGGAGCTCCAGGAGAAGCTCCGCAAGCTGGCCGTTCCGGGCAGCATCGATGTCAACATCATGACAAAGCTGGATTGCGCAAGATACCGTGCAGGCAAGAAACTCTCCAGGGAGTTCAACGACGGCATGGCAGCTCTGCGCGGCTACGCGAAAAGTACTCTACAGTCGGCCATAGTCTTCTCCGCCGGCATGAACCAGCAGCTTTATCGCTACGCCACGCAGTTCAAGGACTTCTTCTGCGACGAGACCGGGCTCCTCAAGAAGAAGATTATCCTTAAAGTCACCGACCACCGTTCCGCCTTCGTCCAGGGCAAGCTTTTCGCCAGGATGGGGCTCTGGGTCTCCGAGTTCCGCGTCGAGTCCGGACTGAACTGCGGCGGGCACACCTTCCCCGGCAAGGGACTCCTGCTCGGTCCCATACTCGAGGAGCTCAGGAAGAAGAAAGAGGAACTGGTAGATAAGCTCCACGAGATCTACAACAAGGCCCTGAAGAAGCTGAACATGACGCCCGTTCCGGAACCGCACGAGATGCTCGTGACGGTCCAGGGCGGGATCGGTAACGCAACCGAGGACCGCATGCTGCGCGAGCACTACAGGGCGGACGGCACGGGCTGGGCAACTCCCTTCATGCTTACGCCCGAGGTGACCAACCTCGATGACGAACACAGGCGGAAGCTGTGCTTGGCGAACGACAAGGACGTCTACCTGAGCGACAGCTCCCCCGTCGGCGTGCCCTTCTGGAACCTTCGCAGTTCGGCCAGCGAACAAGTGCGGCGAGAACGCATAGAATCCGGCAGACCAGGGAGTCCCTGTCCCAAGAGCTACCTCAACTTTACCGACGAGTTCGGCGAGCCGCCTATCTGCCGCGCTTCGCGAAGATACCAGAAGCAGAAGCTGGAGCAGCTGGCCAGGGCCAACCTCTCCTACGAGGAACGTGCCGCCGCCGAAGAAAGCGTGCTCGCGAAGTCATGCATCTGCCACGACCTCGGTGGGAACGTTACGCGCCCCACCGGCATCGATCCCGACGCCACCTCGGCGGTCTGTCCCGGCCCCAACATTGCATACTTCTCGAAAACGACTACGCTCGAGGAAATGATCGATCATATATATGGCCGCGTGTCGCTCCTGGCCGATTCGGCGCGTCCGCACATGTTCATACAGGAGATGTCGCTCTACGTGGAGTTCCTCAACAAGGAGATCGAGCGGGTACGCCTGAAGCTGTCGTGCTGCACGGTAGACCACCTCGCGGAACTTCGTGACAACCTGCTTGAATCGGTAGCCTACTACACCAGCGTCGTGAAACAGGTGGCAGCAGACAGCCAGGACAGGTTCCTTGAGGATCTCAGGATTCTGCACGAGCAGATCGAAGCGGTCAGTCTCGCACCCCAACCCGCCACCGCCTAAGCGACTCAACGAGCGTCCTCGGTCCCGTCCCGGAAAGACGGCCGCCGTCCTATTCCGGCAGGCCGGCGGCGACTTCTCTTATCATCGCGGCCATGCTGTCGCGCAGGTCATCGCGCATCAGGGCGAAGGCCAGGTTCGTGCGGATGAAGTCGACCTTGTTTCCGATGTCATATCGGCGCCCTTCGAACTTGAGACCGTACACTGCCCTTGTCTCCAGAAGGAGCCGCATTGCATCGGTCAACTGTATCTCGTCGTTCACGCCGGGCTGCGTGTTCTCGATATACTGGAATATCTCCGGGGTGAAGACATAGCGGCCGGCTATTGCGAGGTCCGACGGCGCCTCGTCTATCGGCGGTTTCTCCACGAAATCTTCGATCAGGTACATCCCTTCCGACATCTCTTTGCCGGATATCACCCCGTACCTGTTCACCTTGCTGTGTTCGACTTCCTCGAGCGCCACGACGGATTCCTGGTACCGTTCGAATATGCCGATCAACTGCTGCGTCACGTTCCTGCCGTTCGGCGTCTCCACCAGCGTGTCTCCCAGCAGCACGGCAAAGGGCTCGTTGCCGACATGATGCTTCGCACAGGCGACGGCATCGCCCAGCCCTCGGAGCTCCTTCTGCCACACGAAATGGATATCGGCGAGGTCCGAGATCGCGCGAATATGCTGAAGCTCATCCAGCTTTCCTTTTGCCTCCAGCTCGGCCTCAAGAACGAAGTTGCGGTCGAAATGCTCCTCGATCGCCCGCTTCCCTTTCCCTATTATCATCAGGATATCAGTCGCGCCGGCCGCCACTGCCTCTTCCACCACGTACTGGATCGCCGGGGTGTCGACTATGGGCAACATCTCCTTGGGTTGCGACTTGGACGCTGGCAGGAACCTCGTTCCGAATCCCGCCGCCGGAATAACCGCTTTCCTTATCATCCTACTCCCCAATCGCCGGCGCAATCGCCGGCTTGATCACCTTCACACCTGTCGATTCCAACTTAGCCGTCAGTTCTGAAAACATTTCGTCTCCCTCGTATGTCCCAACGATTGCTCCGCCGGAGCCGGTAAACTTCGCGCTCGCCCCGACTTCCCGGGCCGCACTGATCATCGCCGTATTACCTTCACTGATCGCGTACAGTTCCGCGCGACGGTCGAAATTCTGGTTCAGGTAGTCACTTATCTTGCCCCCGTTCCCACCCTCGATCCCCGCCCGCACCTTGTCCGTCAGGTCCGCCCAGAATCTGATCGCGTCAAGGACCTCCGGCTCTTCCCTGCGGAACCGCTGTGTCAGATCGTTATGCGGTACTTCGGACCCTTCGGACAGGTCGGTCCGGTAGGCGATGTACAGCGGCGGCAGCAGGCAGGGGTCCAGTTCCTCGTAGCGGCCGTAGCCCTGTTGCTCCATCAGATCCCGGTCAAAATCCATGTAGACAACGCCCTGGTATGACTGGACCACCCTGTCCTGGAGCCCCGCCGATATCCCCAGTTCATCCTTCTCCGCCGAAAGGATCAGGTTTGCCAGCTGAGGTCGCTCGATCGAAACGTCGTAGAACTTCATCAGGGCCCTGAAACAAGCTGCGATTATGGCGCTCGATCCCGCCAGTCCCACCAGGTGCGGGATCGTAGAGTCGTAGCGCATGGTGAAGTTCCTCGCGTGCAGGTCCGCCCCGGTTTCTTTGCAGTGATCGTAGAAGCGCTTGATAGCAGCCTTCAGGAGCCGGATGCCGCCGTAGTAGCCCAACATCTCCACGTCCTCCACCAGGCCCTGGATGTTGGGGAAGTGCGAGTGGTCGCGGAGGCTCGGCACGAGATCGATCTCGGGTGACTCCCATATTGTCACTTCGGCATGGAAGTTCGAGAATGCGAAAGCGATGGTCTTGCCGAAGAACCCGTCCGACGGATTCCCTACCAACCCCGCTCGCGGATACGCCTCTTCCCTGATAATCATCCGTCTTCAGTCCTCGTCTGCGGTTCGATGTTCGGCGTTCAGTCCCAATGGAATCCAACCTCCGTGAGCACTGCCCCTCGACCCTTGCGCCTTCTCTTCTTCTATCACTTCGCCAGCGACAACAGCCATTCCTGAACCTTTGCCGCGTCCTTGTCGTTCGGAGCCAGCTCGATGAACCGTTGGTAGTGCTTCCGGGCCTTGTCGGCATTCTTGAGGTCGTCGTCGTAGAGAATACCAAGGTTGTAGTGGACGTCCGGTTCATCCGGTTTCTTGTTCAGCGCGTTCAGAAAATGCTCCTCGGCCTTATCGTATTGGCCCTGGTTCTTATACACGCAGGCCATGTTGTAGAACATGGTGAACTGCTCATCCCGATTCGCCTCCAGGATTTTCCTGACCACGCCCTGAAGACGAACGATTTCGGCTTTCGCTTCGTCCAGCTCGATCTGCTTCCGGTTGAGTGCCCCCACCAGGCCTCGCAACCTTGGATCCGACCCGGAGCCCTCGCTCGGCGCCACGACAGGTGGCGGGAGCTTCTCCGCCGCCGGCTCGTCCTGGGCGGCCTCCACGATTGCGGTCATCTCGGCTATGCCGTTGTCTTCCTGTGGCGTCACGGCCGGCGGCGTTCCCACTTCGGGCAGCGGCATATTTGTCACGACACTTTCAGTCACCTCGGCCGCCTGTGCCTCGATGATGGCTGTCACTTCGGCCACATCCGCCTCGACCGCCTCCTGCGCCGAGAGAGGCAAGACGACCCCCACGGTCATCAGAACAAACAAAAGCAGGTGTACGTATCTGAATGACATTGTCCGCTGGGCAGCCGCCCGTAGCCGGCCCGGTTCCGTTCCCGACCTCGCCCCTTCCCCTCTCTCCTTCTTCCTTTCTTGGTACCCCGGAGAGGGCTCGAACCTCCGACCTGCGGATTAGGAATCCGCCGCTCTGTCCAACTGAGCTACCGGGGTTTTGGCAGCATTATAAAGGGTAAACACGCAATGGCGTCACCCCGGAAAAATACCCCCTTGACCTTTTGTGCCGCTTTTGGTACATTTCCAAAAACTACAGGGGATTCAAACATGGCACAAAAACCTAGCAAAAGACCGAGGAGAGTCAAGTCAGATACATGGCCGCCTATACGAGAGCGGTCAGCCACGAGCGCAAAAGGGAAACGTTACAAGTACTTCGTGGTAGACCTTGGCGTTGTGGACGGCAAGCGGACCCGCAAGAATTTCCGCGACCTCGAAGCGGCCGAACGATGGGCCGAGACCAAACGCCTTGAACGTCGCAAGATCGGGCAGGACGCGGCACGGCTCACAGACCGGCAGAAGTCCGACGCGGTACGGGCCTATGAAGCCCTACCCGAAAATATGCCGCTCCCGGAAGTGGCCACGAAGGCCGCGGAGCTTGGAAGCATTGCGGCAATCAAGGACGCGGTAGAGGCAACGCGCAAGCTTGCCGGACGTGGACACCTGATTGACGCCGTGGCATTCTACCTTGACCATCACGACCCCGACGGCGGAGACAAGACCGTTGACGAAGTAATCCGGGAATACATTCTTTCGAGGAAGAAAGCCCGGCGACGGCCTCGCACTATCCGAGACATTGAAGGCCGACTCGGAATGCAATTGACTAAGAGCGGAACCGTTGACTCTGTGAGCGGCTTTGCCAAGCGCTTCTTTGGTGTCCCTGTTCGGCAACTGACTACTCACGATCTGCAATCATGGCTTGACGCACAGAGCGGCAACGGCACGACCCGGAACAACCGGCGAGTGCATCTTGTCGGGCTCCTGAACTTTGCCAAAAGGCGCGGCTGGGTGAGCGCCAACCGTGCCGAGGTTATAGAGCGGGTGAAGTTGACGAAGAAACGTCCGCATATCCTCACCCCCGAGGACACCGAACGACTCATGAAGTACGTACAGGCCAACGACCCCAAGCTAGTCCCCTACTTCGCGCTGTGTGCATTCTGCGGCATCCGGCCAGACGGCGAAGCTACCAGACTGAAATGGGCGGACGTGGACTTGAAGAAAGCCAAGGTGTACATCAGCGGCGACGTATCCAAGACCGGCGACGAGCGCTATGTCGATATCCCGGCGAACGCCGTTGCATGGCTCCTGCTCCACAAGAAGCGGACAGGGACCATCTACTACGACGAACCCAGAGCAAAACGAGTGAGGCGCAAGTGTGGCGTTCAGTGGAAGGCCGATTGCCTCCGTCACTCATACGGCAGCTATCACCTTGCCTTGCACGAGAACGCGGGCAAGACGGCCCTGCAGATGGGGCACCGCGAACTCGGAACGCTGTTTGACCACTACCGGCAAGCGGTCGAGGACAAGGACATTGCGAAGCGATACTTTGAGATACGGCCGGAAGCCGACAACGTGATTCAGATGGAGAGTAAGACTGCATAGCAATCAATTGCCCACGGCCGTACACCGTGGGAAGACCTGGCCGGGGAGGCCCTATCCCAAACCGGCCGGGCGCATGATAGGGATGCACGATGAAAGAGAAGAAGGCAACGCGCCGACGGAAGAAACCTGCAAAGCTGTTCAAGACCGGCAAGAGGTCCGCGAAGAAGCGCCATAGCCGCGAAGCCCAAGAATGGGAATCCATCCTTGGCCCGGACGTGAAGGCACAACTTGACGCGCGAATCAAGCAGACCACTACGGCCGGATACCTGAGCCCGAGCGCGGCGCTATACTGGCAAGCGTTGCTACAGGAGCGACTACAGCCCTGCCCTACCGATCTGCTTCGGGCTGCGGCGCGGTCCATAAAGGACGGCGAGGCCCTGATTCAGGAGATCGTGAGTGAAGTCAATGGAATCGACGTCGAAGCTGGCGAGGCAATACGCACTGCTAGCGAGGAAGCACGCACTGCTAGCGAGGCACTACACACTTGGCAACACTTCTGCGTCACAGAGGCAAGGCAAAAACTTCATGATGCTACGAGCACCCTAAAGCAGAAACTGCAGTGCATTAAGGCGATGCGCCTAACCGCCCTGGAATACCAGTGGCTCATGCTGCGCACCACCCCCAAAGAACAACAGGCCAAAAGCGGAGCCACCAAGTACTGCTCACAACGGGAGATTGCAAAAGCGCTTGGCGTATCCAAGCAAGCGGTCTATCGCATGGAACGGCGACTTGAGCCCCGCGAAGACATCCGGGAGTATCTGCGGCAAGAATGCGTTCCCCCGCGAGACCCGAAAGGAAGCAAGGTCCGCCGCGTTACAAACAGGAAGAAACCCAGCTAGGCCGCTACCGCCATATCGACCCTACGAAGCAAGGGGCTTGCATAACGCAAGCCTCTTTTGCTTTTTCGGGTGCGTTACAAACGGGACACAGCGTCTTGACCATCGTCTTTCAGGTGCTTTAATGGGCGGCGAAAGGAGAGATTATGCAAAACAACGTGGCGACATACTTGACCCGGCCCGAGGCGGCCAAGCACCTGCACATAAGTACTCGGCTACTCGACCGCAAGCGCGCCGAAGGCTGTCTGCCGTTTATCCGGATCTCGCGGAAGAAGATCCTTTTCGATCGGCAAGACCTTGATGACTTCATGAGCGCGCGGCGCGTTGACGCTTCTGGCTCGCGGAAAGGAAGGAATTAACCGTGCAATCCCCGAGCGCCAGAACCACCTTTTCCGCCTCCACTAGTCCGGGGCCTCGTTTTGCTGGCGCGGCGAGCGCTTCGGATGGGGGCGGTATCCTCTCCCGCTTAAAGCGCGTCAAAAAAACCGGCCCGAATTCTTGGACGGCGCTCTGCCCGGCGCACGCGGATCAGAACCCGTCGCTATCAATCAGGGTTGCCAGCGACGGCAAGATATTGCTGTGCTGTCACGCCGGGTGCAAAACAGAATCAATCGTCACGGCGGCAGGGCTGACCATGGGCGACCTTTTCCCGGCCGAGTCGAAGCCGCAACGGCGGCGAATTGCGGCAACGTACGACTACGCGGAAGCGGACGGCAAACTACTTTTCCAGGCGGTGCGTTATGAGCCGAAGGATTTCCGCCAGCGCAGGCCGGACGGCAACGGCGGCTGGGTTTGGAATTTGCAGGGCGTCACGCCGGTCCTGTACCGCGTCCGGGACTGGGCCGACGCCGACACGGTTTGTGTGGTCGAAGGCGAGAAGGACGCCGACGCTCTGCTTGCTCTTGGCATACCGGCGACTACTTGCGCGATGGGCGCGGGCAAGTGGCGGGAGGCATACAACGACACGCTCAAAGGGAAGTGCGTTGTCATACTTCCGGACAACGACACCCCCGGCCAAGCGCACGCCGCGAAGGTGGCGCGCAGCGTGAAGTCTTGTGCTGAGTCTGTGAAGATTCTTGAATTGCCGGGACTGCCCGAAGGCGGCGACGTGTCCGACTTCATTTCACGGGACGAACAACCCGGCTTGACGCTTCGCGAGCTGGTGGACTCTGCCCCGCTCTACGAGCCGCCCGAGCATGAAGCCGCCGACCGGGGTTTGATGTGCGAACTCGTGGACGTCGCGACCTACGCAATGACCGAGCCGCCCGAGCCGGACGCTATCCTTTCGGGCGTGTTCGACCGCGGCGACAAGGTTGCGTTGCTCTCGAAGTCCAAGATGAGGAAAACCTTCTTTGCGTCTCAGCTGGCGCTGAGCTTGGCGGCTGGCCAAGACTTCCTTGGCCTGCCTGTTCCCAAGAGGCGGACGGTCTTGTTCCTGAACAGCGAGATTAAGGCCACCCATTTCCACCGTCGAACCCGGCGAATGCTCGAAGCAATGGGCCTCTGTGCCGATGACGTGGCTGGTCAATTGTGGATTGCCAACACGCGCGGCGCGGCTGTCGGAATCGACTGGGTAGAGAGAAGCGCCCTGGCGGTCAACGCCGACGTAGTTGTTTTTGATCCCTTGTATAAGTGGACGTCCGGTGATGAAAACTCGGTAGCCGATGTGAAGCCGACGCTGGCCGCCTTCGACTGTCTGGCAGAATCCACCGGCGCGGCCGTGCTCTACGTTCACCACGACTGCAAGGGCGCGGCGGGCGATAAGGACGTGCGCGACCGCGGGGCCGGTTCCTCTGTGCTCTCCCGAGACTACGACGCGGCTATTGTGCTCACCGAGCACCGCGACGATCCCGACGCGGCGGTGGTTGGCTTTCTGTTGCGCAACTATGCGCCGTTGCCGTCCATGACTGCGCTATGGGAACAGGGTTGCTTCCAGGCGGCCGACAATTTGCCCGCTATCGCGCGGACCAGTGCGAACCGGTCACAGTATGCCGATAAGGTGGCCGAACTCGCCACACAGGGGCTCTCGGATGCGCAGATTGCTGAACAGCTAGGCTGCGACCGTTCAACAGCTTACCGCCTGAGAAAGAGGATTCAGGGCTATGCAACAGATTGACGAAACACTCAATGTTTACGGGGCTGTGCATGTTGCGTTGCACTATAGAATAGTGCAACACGCAACAAACACACAGAGCCCTTTGTTGCAACAGTGTTGCGCAACAAGATGCAACAACGGGCGCAACACAATAGACCGGCACAGGCCACAGGCACCCCCCCCCTCAAGTTACCCCTATTCGGTTTGGACAAGCTACTCCAATACGGCGACAGCACCGAAAAATAATCTGTTACCCCGTTACAAATCACAAGCCCGGCTACAGTAGCCGAGCGCAACCGGCCAACAGGCCAGAGAGGAAGGGTACGAAACATGACAAAGAAACCAAGACCGCTATTCGCTTCGAGGAAGACCCGCCGGTATCTTGACGCTGCCACAGCCCGGCAGCTCAAAGCGTATCGTAAGTTGAAGCAGGAGATCCGCGAGCTGCGGGCGCGCATCCGCGAGAATGAAGAGGCGGCTGGCGGCTCCTTCGGTCCCCCGGCAACGCTATTTGACCCGGTCCACCCGAACGGTAAGCAACGCAACACTCAAGTGTTCGAGTAGATCACAAACACACGAAAGGACGCTGACCAATGAAAAGACAAAGACGACTCGGGCCCATGCCCATAGAGAAGCACTACGGCAAGGGACTCACAGCCGCCATCCAAGCGCACAACGACCGACTAGCCGCGGTATACGCCGAACTCGACAAAGCAACGGCGAGATTGACTGAGATTGAGAGGTTGCGGTTGTCGGGCGCAATAGCAACCGTCGAGGCAGGCGTGACGATGCAGGACGAAGCCCGCCGCCTGCAAGCGATTGTGGCGGCCGTCCCCAGCGTGCTTCACGCGGTGTATAACGACCGGCTAGAGTTTCGCAACCCGATCACGGCCGCCCACCGAGCCGAGGCAGAAGCAAGGCAGAAGTCTGCAGACGCACGGAAGAAGAAGTTGGAGCGAAAGCTGGGCGATCTGCTTGGCCCGCAAACGCTAGTGGACGCTCTGCGCAATGACGCCGAGCACAGCGCGCACTTCACCGCGGCGCGACGCTGGAGGGTGGCAGCAATAGCAAGCGGCCCGATACCCAGCCCCAATGATCGTGAATGGTTCGATGAATTCGCGCGGACCTACTTGCACGACGCAAGCGGGAGACGGTTCCGTTCTCAATAGAAACGCAGGCCGGGCGGATGCATTGCCCGCCCGGCCATAACCCCGAGCATGCCGGGGTTCTCCACCGCGACGCCCGCCGCGGGCAGTGTGCAGGCGGGCAATCTTTGATGGAAGGGGGACGGACATAAGCGAACGAAGCAATTGTGCTGCAAGGAAACGGACAGCAATGGTGTGGCGCCACGGCCGCAGCGCGGCCAAACGATGGGGATCACTGTACCGAAAGAAAGTATTGTCTCAGCAAGTGGCAATTGCTACGGTTTCGCCAAGTTCTGTGAGTACGACTATGCAGACATACAAGACTATCTTTCGCTCTGACTACCCATTGTGCCGGGCGTTGATCGATCAGTTGGGAGCCTGTTCTGGACGTTGCGCTGATGCCTTTGAACAGAATGACGCTCGGGAGCTAAGTGTGAAGCTTGATGTGGTGCAGAGGCTCGTAAGAGCAACCGCATCCTTCGATGAGGATAGCATCCAGTTGCAGGTATCGCCCACTGCGTTCACCTTGGAAATGCACCATCCGAACGGTCAGCCCTTGGCTGACCTTCATGCAACGCCTGCGCTTGTTGCGGCTGATCGTGTTTTCGATTTTCTTGGCAAGAAGCTTGGCGTTTTGGAGTTCCGCCGTCTCGGGTTACGGGTTTGGATTGTGTCGCAGAGCGACCCATCTTTGACGTTCCAATCTGCTAGGGACTTGATGGTGCACTTCAACAAGCCGTTCGGACAAGCGGCTGCCTCTGTCTTTGATGCAGTCGAAGATATAGGGCTTTGCATCGAGACTAAGGAATCTGAAGGCCTTAGGCTGCGCGTGCTTTTTGGGCCTTACAGAAGCGCCGAATCTCACATTCCGCACATCTAAGGACAGATTTCTTCGCGACATAACGCGTTGCGCATAAGTTAGTTACGTTCGTTTCCGATCT
>Ga0272442_10000113_pt1 | contig 133132 bp, 104 predicted proteins | sample SSMForm2O_FD_200262 | JGI IMG/M metagenome (GOLD analysis project Ga0272442, IMG submission 200262) | Marine sediment archaeal communities from Little Sippewissett salt marsh, Falmouth, MA, United States - SSM-Form-2O | ecosystem: Environmental > Aquatic > Marine > Wetlands > Sediment ... | reverse complement strand
GCAGGCTGGTATATGGGGGTAGCGACTTTATAGGCGATGTCAGGAAAAAGCACGGCATTGCCGGGGAACTGAGGCCCGTTGGACGACCAAAAAAGGTTATTAAAGAATAAAAATAGTACCGTCCCCTTTTAGTCCCCGTTTATATCGGTTGTTCAGATAAAATGAATACAACAAATGACACCAAAATTACAATGCCTTCTGAATTGACTTCCAGAGAAAAGGCAAAGTTGAAAAAACTGATCGTTTCCTGGGGAAAAAGTGTCATAAAGCAGATCCCCCAGGGCATGGTCATTAACGGAATTGTCAGCGGCGGGAAGGGAATGTCCCATGGGAAACTTATCTATGGGGGGCTCACCCTGTCCTTTATAGCCGCCATGCTTCTTGGAAACCTGCTTCAGCTCCTTGGATTGCCCCTGATCATGATATTCTTTATTATCCTTGTTGTTTTGAATCTCTCTGTACAGCTCATGGGCGAAGTGGGCATCTACCGCTCCGTCATTCTTGTCTGGGATACAAACAGGCTCGTGGTTTTGGAGCGGGCCGCTTTTGACCGACTTAAAAACAGGACCGTCTATGAACGCCCGCTGAAGGTCCCCGTATCGTGGGAAAGCCATGAAAGCATTCGTATTAATGATAAGCTTATCCATCTTGACCACCCCAGGCTGTGCCGCCACCTGCTGCAGGACGCGCTTTTTGCCGGAACAGCGGATAGGCAAACCGGCTCCCCCGGCTATCAAGATTCTGCACAGGCTGTGCAGCAGAAAGGGAAGTTATACGTATTCGCAAACATCTTGATCGCTCTTGGCTTTTTGGGGTGGGGCAGTGCTTTCCTCCTGAGCGTGGAAGCTTGCGGAACCCTTCCCTTTTTGGAAAAGGTAGAGCTTCCCATGGGTCCAGCACAAATCATTGTCGACAACGAGGAACGGTTTTATCTCATTCCCAGGTTTTACAGGCGCGTCCAACTCTATGATCATGATGGCGTCTTTGTTAAAGGCTGGCATTTAGCCACCCATAAAGGCGAGCATGTCTGTTTGATCGATCAAAATAATGACCTTCATATAAACGTTGAAAATATCACCAGTTGGACACATTATATTCTTGATCAGGAACTGGGTGTGATGGAATCCTCAAAACCCGGGAAAAAATGGAAAATCCCGCGCATGCCCCACAGGCAAAGCGTGAGCACCGTTGAGTACCGCAGCTGGTATTTCTTTCCTCACGTGGTAAAAAGAGACCGTTCCGGCAATGAAACAACCATATTTAGAGCACCCCTTTGGCAATGGCCGCTCACGGCCCCTTTTCCTGCTTTTGCGCTGGTCATCATTGGAATTATTGCCATCCCCATCATTACAACAAACCGCCGGGATGCTCCGCCTTGTAATCGGGGCGCATTACTTTAAACAGCAAACGCCCTGGACATGTTATTAAGCGGAACAAAAAAGCGAAGAAGCAGTTTGAAATACTGAAAAAGGTAATTGTTAATAAATAGGTTGGTTGACCCTATGCATCCCTCAGATTAATCCTGCCAAAAACCTGTCGGCAGATAAAATATGTATCCCATTTTTAAATCTGTGAATCCCCTTTTTTGCAAGGACCTGATAGAGGAAAGGTATGTCAAGCCGCTGTTTGAAATAGTCCAGGTTCTTTGAAGGTGTTTCATCACCGAGTTTTACCTCAACGGCAAACCATGGTTGTTCATTTACTGTTACAAGGAAATCAACTTCCTTTTTATCGACATTGCGCAGAAAATAGAGTCGGGCCTTGTATCCGTCGTTATCATGTAGAAAATGTGTCAGCTTTAATAAATGTGAGGCAATTAGGTTTTCAAATCGCGCTGCTTCGTTTTCGATTTCCGACCAGTCCCATAAGAACAGTTTCGGCTCCTTTTTTATTGAGCGTATTTTCTTACCCGTATACGGATAAATTCTGAAATGATAGTGGAAAGACTCAAGGACATCAAGCCAGTTTGATACAGCGCGGTGACTTACTTCCAGATCTTCACGAATAGCATTTACCGACAGAAGCGAGCCGACTCTATCGGGGAGCATATCGCTTAAGAGCTTCATGCTGCCGATATCACGGATCTGCTGTGTGTCCAGGATATCTTCACGGAAAAGACGCTCTGTTTTTTCATTATTCCACCGCCGCAAAAACCGCATGTTCTGTTTAATCAGGGGTTCGGGAAAACCGCCGAAACGATTGAGTTGTTTCAGGTCTTCCGCATGGTCCTTGTGGCTTACCGCAATCTCGTCAAAAGGACGCAGAATATTTTTTTTTGAAATAAGCTCAGCAAGTGAAAAGGGATGCAACATATAATAGTGATAGCGGCCTTGGAGTGAATCACCGCCTTTGCGATACACGTCAAGACGTGAGCTGCCGGTTACAAGAAACTTGTACCTTTTTTTCAGCTTGTCATATTCTCCCTTGATAAGGGTTTTCCATTTTTTGTATTTGTGTAATTCATCCAGTATGATCAGTTCTGCGGAACCGGACCAGTCCGATGCGATTATTTTTTTTCTGTCCTGTCGGTTGTCCCAGTTTGCATATTCATGGCTCTTAAACTTCTTGGCAACAAGATCAGTGGAAAGGGTGGTTTTTCCTACCTGCCGCGGCCCACCAATAAAAACCATCTTTTCCAGAAGGTCCTGGACAACGCAATCTGTAAGATATCGTTTTTTAACCATATTTTCTGTCCTGGAAGATGAAGAGGGAAAACGTTAAATTTTGCTTATAAGCAAATATTTTAGCTAAGTATTTTGCCTATAAGCAAAAATGTCAAGAAAAAAACAGGAGAAATTTACAGAAAATTCAAAAGGAAGTTAAAAGGAAAAGTGCACCCTGACCCCATGAATATATCATTTTGAAGTTTTTAGAAAGAAGAATAGCTGTATATAATTATACTTTACAAAGTAAAGTATTACTTATACGTTGGTAAGTAGTAAACCATTCGATGATAATTGAGACAACATTGCACAGGAGCAGACAATGAAAACAGTATATGATTTGATAGTTGTGGGGGCAGGCCCGGCCGGGCTGGTTGCGGCGAAGACGGCGGCTGAAAACGGCCTCTCCGTGGCACTTCTTGAGAGAAAAGACTGTATCCATCATATTTTGAGAATGTGCGGACAGATGATTGTCAGCCTTTCGGGTAAATACATGGGGGAACACGTTGTCCATAATGAAGAAGCAGGGCTTCTCTGTTTTCCGCACAACGGATTCAGTATCAAATATGAAGGACCTGCAAAGAATTTCTATTCATGGCAGATATATTCGCCCACTGAAGAAAAAATTGTGTTCGGTGATTACAGGACGAACATAGCAAAGGGCAATGCGGGAAGAGCCAGTGCGGTCTATGATAAAAGTCGGCTCCTGCAGGGACTGCTTGAAGAATGCAGGAATCTGGGAGTGAACGTTTTTAGCGGTGAAAATGTCGTTGGAGTTGTCAAAAAGGCTGAGTCAGTAATAGTTCAGACTGCAAAAGGGAGACAGTATAAGGGGGTTTTTATCATTGCAGCAGACGGTCGACAGTCACGCATTGCCAGGGTCATGGGGCTTAACAGGGAGCGCAGTTTTTACTGCTCTATAACATCAGTGGGCTATGAAATGACCAATCTTAATCTGGAAGAACCATATGCACTTCATCAGCCCCTTATCCAAAGTGGGGATCCACCCATGATGGGCTTTATTCTTCCTCGCGCATGGGACTATAAAGGAGAGGATGTCTGGCTGGCCTTTACCTCAAACGTTAATCCAGATGCAGACCATGAAGCCCTATGCGAACATTTTATGACTCGGAGCAGATTTGCAAAATGGTTTAAAGGGGCCAGAAAGATTCGCCGTGTTGGTTGTGCCGGCAACATGTACGCACCCATTGTCCAGCCCTGTAAAGATAATGTGCTTTTTGCAGGAGATGCCGGCTGGTGCCAGGAAGCCGAGAAGACTGGAGCGGTCATGTGCGGTGTCAGGGCAGCCGGTGCGGTTGTAGAGGCTATGATGGAACGACAATATAATGATCATGGTGTAAAGTCCTATAGTGATTGGTGGCAGCATTACCACATTGAAAAACTTGACCACAATGTTTTTCTGAAAAATCTGTATATGCCCATATTGTGTAGCGATACAGAGATCGATTATATCTTTAACACAATAACCGATGTTCTACCCACGGTTCTTGATCCTTATGAGGTGCCAAATACCCTGGGGAAGGCCATGCTCGACATCATTCCAATGATCCAAAAGGAAAGGCCTGAACTCTTGAGCAAACTAACCGGTTTTTCAAGCCTGCCGCCGGAAAAAGTACTTGCAAAAACCATTCGGGCAGGTTTTCATTGTAACTTCAGCATATAGCTGTTTTGTTATGTATTCCTGCTCATTAAAAAAGACTTAATATGAAGATCGGACAAAGGCTAAAAGAACTTCGTGAAAAGAAAAAATTGAGCCTTGCACAGCTTGGCGACAAGGTCGGTCTTACCAAGAGTTTTTTGTGGCAGCTTGAGAAGGAACGGGCCTCCCCGTCCATAACAACCCTGATGAAGATTCTTGCCGTATATAATGTAAAGGCTGCGGACTTTTTTCAATCAATTGAAAAGAGTGAGGAAGTCTTTTTAAGAAAGAATGATCTGCAGTTTTACCATGACCAGGCATCCAACATCAGGGTCGCAAGTCTCTCAATCGGATTTGATAATCCCACCATGCAACCCTTTTATGCAGAGGTGGACTTTGAAAGTGCTTCAGAGATGGTTACCGGGCGGGGTCAGGTATTCTGTTATATCATGAGCGGAAGTGCAGAACTGCGAATACATGAGAAACTTTATGTTCTGAAGCCTGGAGACAGTATCTATTATAATGCATCAGCGCCCCATAGTTGGAAGGTGTTGGGCAAGAAAAAGCTGACAGGGTTATGGGTGGCCGATGAAGAGGGATTTAAAGTTATATAGACTCATAGGATGTAACTTCGACCCGATGTAAACATATTGAGTTAATAAATATCAATTGCAGCACCTGTGTGACCGTCGATATGTATGTCATAGCTTTCTTTGTCTGCACCCCATATCATTATAAACATCATAATTTCTTTGGGATTTACCGCATAAAAGAATAATACATATATACCGCCGGTGTCAGGTAATAAAGCTATTGTGCTTTCATGTGTAAAATTAATATTGTCGCACAGCTCATTACCATAGACAGTAACAAAGGCAAACCTCGGCAAGATACCCAATCCCGTGTCTATACTTTCAGGTGAAATGCTCTCAAGCGGTCTGCCCGGTCCAGGGTATGTTATCCGAAACCCGTTTCCACACGTAATAGTGCTATCGGCGGTTTTTATGCTAATGTCACACCCGCCCCCTCGTATACTGTTAAATACCGTGATATTTGCCGTCATTTCTTTTTCATTCAACAATGTTACATCATTCAATTCAAGATCAACTTCGTAGGGACACAGAAACTCGATTTCTGTTTCATTGTCAAAACACACGACATCACTTGTCAGGTGTACATCAAGTGTTGCCGGCTGGCCGGCACAATACATAAACGATTCAGGATCAAACTGTATTTCGTCGCATTGCGGAGGTGAACATAATTGGAATGCTTCGGTACATACAAGTGTCTCTTCACCGGTATGTACTGTCACATCACACTTTTTTCCGTAAGACGCATTAGAAACCCCGATAACAACGGTAACCTGAGTAGGCGAAACGGTCTTTACACCAAAAACGATAATGCTGTCACAGGAAAATTCTACAACAGTTGAGTTGTCAAAGTGTGTGCCGACGGCGGTGATAGTAACGTCCTGATACATGGGTGATAATGGATACGAAGGATATACATCAACACATTCCGGTTCTTCTTCTGTGGCGGCATTTTTATTTGTTATAATCCGTGCAGTGTCGTCGGCTAGAGAACTTACTGTATGAAACGGGAATAAAGAAAGAAAAAAAATTACTGCAACAAATATCTTACTCATGGTCCGTATTCCTTTGAAATAGTATCTCACTTATTTTGTAATACATTTTTATCAGTTTTCTGCCGACATTGGATCTGTTTAACACCCTGTTTCGGAAGCTGCGGGCCATGTTGCCTAATCCCACGAAAGTGACCGGCGAATCCCATTTTATTTGACCGGAATTCATTCATTCAAAGCCACTCAGCTTTTCAATTTGAGATACCGTTAACGACCATACAAAAAGCGGTCATTTTGCACAAGATTTTTCCTTGGTTTTTTTCTGACCTCCCCGTAAGGACTTCCCCTTTAAGTTGAGTTTTGCTGCTGTTGTGATCAAACGGTCACAGATAGCATCGGCAGCAGTGGGATCATCAAAGAGCGCATGCCATTTGCTGGGCGGATACTGTGTTGTGATGATGACCGGCCCCAGCTGATCGCGTTCTTCGATGATGTCCAGAAGATCACTGAGTTCACTGTGGTTGATGGGCTGCATGGCAAAGTCATCAAGGATCAGGACCTTTGTTTTTTGCAGTTTCTGGATGTAATTCAGGTACATGCCGGTACCCCGGGCCGAAAGGATTTCTTCAAATAGTCGTTTGTAGCGTATTTTTCTGACCGGCAAGCCCATTTTGCACACATGCAGGCCAATAGCCTCGGCAATATAGGTCTTGCCGGTGCCGGTGGGGCCGGTAATAATAACGTTCTGGGCGTTGTCAATCCAGCTGCGCAAGGTAAACTGCATGATGTCCTTCTTCTCAAAGCCCCGCCGTGGGTCATAATGGATGTTTTCCATACAGGCCTGTTCTGGCTTGAAGTTGGCCTGGCCAATCATGCGGGCCAATTTACGGTTCTTTCTTGCCATATATTCATCTTCCACCAGAAGCGAAACGAATTCTTCGTGGCTCAGTTGCCGGTGATCGCCGTTTGCAAGCCGCTGCTGAAGCATTGCGGCCATGGTGGCAAGCCGCATACTGCCCAGCTGTGTGATAGTTTGTTCCAGATGCATAATTGTATTCTCCTTTTGCTGATGGTTATTGGTTGTAATAGTGCCGGCCCCGTATGTTGTCATGCAGTAGAGGCTGGCGTTTTGATTTTTGCTGCAAAGGTTTTTTATCAAGCTCCTTTGCAAGAATGTTTTTCATACCGTGAAAGCTCAAGTTGCCAAAATGCAGCGCTCTTTGTGCAGCTTTTTCGATCCGCTCTTCGGGATACTGCTTTTTAAAATTCAAAATGCCCATGGCTGCGCGGAATCCCTGTTCTGGATGGCGCTTGCTATCAAGTATCTGCGAGACAAGCTCAGCGGTAGCCTCACCGATCTTGTGTGCCTGGGCGATAAACCAAGGGGCTGACCAACCTTTGACGAACTTGTGTTGCGGCGGCATGTGTGTATCCAAGGTTGTGTAGCGATAATTGGACGGCTGTTTCTGATGACGACACACATGTTGGCCGTCATGGTAGATTTCAATGACAGAGCCGCTCTGATAAACATCAACCTGCTTGCGTACAAATTCATACGGCACGCTGTAGAAGTGCTTATCAAATTCAATGTGGTAGTTCGGGGCCACTCGCACGTCGGTCTTCACCTGAGTAAAGACAAACCGGGCAGCAGGAAGCTCTCCGGCATAGGGTTTGTCCAGGTCTTCAAAACGCCGCTGGCGGGACTGTTTGTACTGCTGCATGGGCCGCTGGTTAAACTCTTCCAGAAGTTCCCATATGGCTTCGTTTAAATCCGCGAGGCTGTAGAAAGTGTGATCGCGAAGCCGCCCGAAGATGAAGCGCTGCAGATGCAGCACATTGCTTTCCACCACAGGCTTGTCCTTGGGCTTTTTAACCCGTGCGGGCAGAATCGCGGTATTGTAGTGCGCGGCAAACAGCTTGTATAACCCATTAATCTCGGGCTCATAAAAGATCGCCCGGGTTACTCCGCTTTTCAGATTATCCGGCACAATGGCTGCCGGCACACAGCCAAAATACTCAAGTGCCCGAACATGAGAGGAAACCCAGTCCTGTCCCGTCTGTGACAGGCTGGCCTCGCAGTAACAGTGGGAGCTGGCACCCCAACTGGCCACAAAAAACTCAACCTCCACCCATCTATGCTCCTGCCGGTTCCAAAAACGCAGCTTTTTGCCGCTGTAATCCACAAACAGTTTGTCACCACCCTTGTGGATCACTTTCATGTCAACGGGAAGAGCGTTGCGGTAGCTGGCGTAGTGCCGGTAAAAGCTGCTGCGGCCCAGTCCCGCAGGACAACTCTGCCGGTATTCTTCCCACAACAGCTCCAGAGTCACATGCGGCCGACTGCGTTCCCGGTGAATACGTTTAAAATCAGGCATTAAAACTTCATTTTTCTTCTCTTCGATCTCCGCCGGATACATGTTTTTCTCAAGCCGGCTGTCGCTCATTTCTTGCGGCAGGGGCCATGCAAGTCCGGCTTTTTTAAACCGGGTAATGCAGTTGAACACGCTTCCTTTGGATGTGCGGATGGCATCTGCTATCTGTTGGTTGCTCAGTTTGCAATCAAAGTGCAGTCGTAAAATCTCTCTGGCTTTCTTCATTTTTATCCTCTTCCGGGCCACTGGATCCTCCTTCATGTTATGAAATTAGTCTCAGAAGGATCAACAATAGCTCTATTTTACCTATAGGCAAAATCTGAAAATAGTAATCTCAAATGGATGAAAAATCGGTCACTTTGAATGGGATTGACTGGTCATTTTGCTGGGATTGACCGGTCACTTTTAGTGGGATTTGCCGGTCATTTTGAATGGGATTACGCGGTCACTTTCGTTGGGATTAAGCACCATGTCGGTTTTGTTTGAAGATTCTCCCAAAATTGACTCTATTATGCAGGGGTTATCGGGGATGGTAGTCGTGGTTGTGGAAGTTGTTGTAGGGATGCTGGTGGTTGTTGAGTTTGTTTCCGGATTTCCATCATAAAAGACAATGTTATTATCATCACCCACAAGGAAAATTTCCGTACTGGATATACACCAGACACCGTTAAAATTTTCCTCCGCCTGCATGTCAAATCTTTTTGTATAGTTACCGTCAAAATGGTACAGCATCGACCAGGAATACGGTGGTTCAGGAGGCGGGGTAGCCCAAGGCCTATCACTACCTGCAATATAAACATCATCATAAGCGGTTCCATGAACGGCATTAAAAGCTGTGTGTCTGGTCATTAATATCTTCTGCCAATCAAGGCCGTCATAATATGCTATTAATGAAACTTCACTGTAAAACACTGCAAACATAAAGGAACCGGTTCCCCATAGTGAACTCCAGGTAGGTGAGTACGAATCGCTATTTGAATATACGGTTTCCCATTCTGTTCCGTTATAGTGAAATACAGTTGAAGGTCCCACTTTCCCGCCTGATACATATATATTATCCGATGATGTCCCCCATATTGAATGAAGTTCATCTATTGGAGCCTCTGAAGGTCCATTCATAAATGACCAGTCTGCACCGTCGTATCTGAACAATGACAAGTTTTCACCGACAGCATAGACTTCTTCAGGAGACAATCCCCAAATGTCTGACAGGTCCTGATCGTTTTTGCCTATCATGGATTCCCATATATTTCCATTATAATGAAGGATTGTTCCGTTATTCCCCACAGCATACACATCCGAGGCCGACACACCCCACACAGCATTCAGACACCGGGTTGTACGGCTTTCCATAAGCGACCACTGTTCACCGTCATAATGCACAATGGTGCCGCCGGTGCCCACGGCAAATACATCATCGGCTGCTGTTCCCCAGACATCATTAAAGTCAACATACTCGGTTGGACTTTCCATTTCATAAAAAAAGGCACTGGCAGGATTAAACAATAATTCGACAAATAAAAAAGAAAGAATAAAAACATTGCTTCTAAATAAGCTTTGCATTCTTCTGTCTCCAAAAGAAAAATGATAGATGACTATGCCCGGAATACTGTTTATCAATAGTTGTCTAAAAAGCTTTTATTGAGTCTGTAATATATATCTATCAACTTCTTACCTGTATTTGATTTGTTTAACACCCTGTTCCGGAAGCTTCTCGCCATGTCTGTTTCTTTAGATGATTCTCCAAAAATGGTTTCAATGATGCAGGGCTGAACGGGTACGGTAGTAGTTGTTGTGGAAGTGGTAGCAGGGGCGCTGGTGGTTGAAGAGGTTGTTGAAGATGTGGTTGTTATGACCGGTCTTGTTGTAGTGGTTGTGGTTACCGGTGCTCCGTCATGGAAAACAATCGTGTCGTTGCTGCCGACAATAAAAATTTCCGAGGGGGATGAGCACCATATGCCTTCAAAACTGTAATAATCCTCACTTTTATAATCCAGCCACGTCCATTCCGTGCCGTCGTAATGACAGACAAGGTTCCAGTACAGCTGAGGATCCGGATAACCGGGCGGTGCCGGTGTTGCGTCCGAGGTAACATTACCCACAACATAAATATCCGAAGATGATGTGCCGTGTACTTTGTTGTAGTTTGTAATTATGCCCCACGGGTGTTCCATGAGCATACGATTCCATTCGGAACCATTAGAATGTATAAATGTTGTGCCCCACCCGAATAGAATAGTGCAAAACACCTCTTTACTCCAGCCCCAAAGGCTCCCACCGTATGACTCCTGATTGTGCTTGTAAGAGGGTTTCCATTCTGTTCCATCATAATAGATTACATTTACATATTCTAAGACGCCCCATCCCTCGACCTCTTCATAACATACCACATACAGACTATCGGCAGATGGTCCCCATACGGCATAGAGATTTCCCAGAACAAGATCTGTATGTATTTCCATAGGCGACCAGCCAATGCCGTTATATCGCAGCAGGTTTACATTGTTGCCGACCACATACACATCATCTGATGAAAAACCCCAGATGTCGTTCAGATTTTCTTCTGTCCCGCTTTCCATTTCAGACCAGGCGGTGCCGTCGTAATGCAGAATAGTGCCTGCATCGCCCACGACATATATGTTGTTTGATTTTGTGCCCCACACCGAGGTCAGGTTGTGCTGCGTGGGAGTGTCCATGAGTGTCCACTGATCGCCGTCATAATGAACTATGGTGCCGTCTGTGCCTACGGCAAACACATCATGGGCAGATGTTCCCCAGACATCACTAAAATCAACGCTTTCGGTAGGGCTGTCCATTTCGGTTATTTGTGATTGGGCCGGTGTGGAGAATAGCAGACACACAAGAAATATTGGAAGGGCAATTTTATGTATTTCCCGCTTCATAAAACCTCGATTTTGGCTGTAAGCTGCTGAACTCATTATATAATGTTCTATGTCCCCCCCCATGTTCTTTTTTTATTATCCGAAAAATTACTCTGTAGATAATAGTAGACCAGAACGGACCATTTCTCAATAGGGAGAAACACCTATTTTAATTTTAAGAGTGAAATTTTAAGGACACGGGGGGTCGCGTGTAGGGGCACTGGCACGGCACATGAATCTTTATGAATTCTGCCTTGACACGCACTATTACAGTTCTTATAGTATGGTGTGTCTCTCGAACAACCTGTTCCCGTCTGCTAATAATAAAATCATTTTCTCATGTACACGTAACACTGTGCTGTTCCTGCGTGGAACAAAACAGAGCTGCCATGCGGGGTGTTGGCATGTGCGGAGGTGACCTGTCATGAAACCGGTGATAAGCGTCAGAGGTCTGTGGAAAAATTATCTCGACGACGACGGTGACGAGACCGCCGCCCTGCGGGGTATCGACCTGGATCTTATGCCGGGCGAGGTGGTCGCGCTGTACGGAAAAAGCGGATCGGGCAAGACTACCCTTTTGAATCTGCTTGCAGGACTTGACTTTCCCACCCGGGGGACAATAACGGTTGACGGCAATGACCTTGCCGGCCTGGGAGAAAAAGGCAGGACGCTTTTGCGTCGCCGCCGGCTCGGGTTCGTTTTTCAGTTTTTTAATCTTCTTCCCACCCTCACCGCATTTGAAAACATTTTTCTTTCCCTGGAGCTCAGCGGCGCCGCCGACCCTGAAGCAGTGTACCGGTCGCTTGACGGTGTCGGCCTGGCAGGAAAGCACGGCCGCTTTCCCCACGAGCTTTCAGGCGGGGAGCAGCAGCGCGTGGCAATAGCACGGGCCATTGTCAAAGCGCCTGCAATCATTCTGGCTGATGAGCCTACGGGCAACCTGGACACGAACACCGGCATCGAAATCATAAGGATGCTGGCGGATTATTCCCGGGCCAATGGAGCCCTGCTCCTGATGGCGACGCACAGTACGCGGACCTGCCGGTTCGTGGACCGAATCCTGCGCATCGATGACGGCATTGTCCACGAAGAGGCAACCTGCACAGAGGTGTAGCGTGAAGACCGTTACAAAAGCCTTTCTGCGTTATCTGATCCGGCGCCCGGGCCTGAGCGTCCTGCAGGTGCTGGGCATTGCCTGCGGTGTGGCGGCAACGGTGGGGATGGTGCTTTCCTCCCAGGCAGCCCTCACAAACTTTCGCAACGCGGTTGATTTTTTGAAAGGCAATGCAACTCACACGCTGCGCAGGCCGGCCGGGCCTCTGGCCCAAGGTGCTCTCAGGGACATCATGCGGGACCCTGCCGTCAGGGCATTCGCGCCGGTCATCGACCGGCGTATCGGCCTTGTAAACGGTGACCTGGTGCGGGTTCTGGGTATAGATGTCCTTCTGGACCGTGCCGTGCGGCCCTCTCTTGCACATGTTGTTTTTGAAGAGGGCGCCGCCGATGAGGAAGCTCTCGAGTTTATGCTGCGCGAGGATACGATCCTGCTCGACTCACGCATTTCACGCAAAACGGGCCTTTCTGTCGGTGACCGTCTTGAAACAACCCGGGGCTCGTTTTACATCCTCGGGATCCTGACCGTACCCTCGGGCGAACCGCTGCTGCTGATGGATATAGCCCACGCGCAGAACCTTTTCGCGCTGCAGGGCAGGATAGACTACGTTGAGCTTATCCTGGATGACGGCGCGGCTTTCGGTAAGCGCTGGGAAAGCAGTTTCGACATCCAATCAAGCCGCCAGGGCAGGGCGGTTTTAAGTGAGATGCTGCACGCTTTTCGTCTCAACCTCGAGGCCCTGTCGCTGCTGTCCCTGCTGGTCGGCGTCTTCTTAATATATAATACGGCAATGTTCACGGTGGTGAGCCGGAGAAAGGACGCGGGGATACTCATGACCCTCGGGGCTTTGCGCGTCGAAATTGCCGGCGCCTTTCTTGCCGAGGTGGTGCTGCTGGGTGCAGCCGGGGGAACCCTGGGCGGAGGGGCGGGATATGTGCTCGGCCTGTTTTTGACCAACATTCTGGGGACGACCATCAGCAGTCTCTATTTTTTCCTGTATGCCGACCCGCCCGGCTGGTCCTGGGGTTTTCTTCTGTTCGGGGTCATGCTGGGGTGCGGCGCAGGTCTGCTGGGAGCGCTTTTTCCGCTTCTTGAGCTGCTGCGCACCGATCCTGTCAAGGCGCTGCACGGCCGCATCGTGAGCACCCCTGCACAAGCGTCCTTTTTTGCCGCCTCCGTCGCCGGGATTGCGGTCCTGGCAGTGTGCGGGGTTCTTATCCTGATGTCGCCGCTCCATGTGTATATCGGTTTTGCAGGCGCGTTTTGCCTGCTCATGGGGATAAGCCTTCTGACCGGCATGGTGATGGTCGGCGTCGGACCCGGTCTCAAAAAAATGCTGCTCTGCATCGGCGGGCTTGCCGGAAGACTGGCGTCAGGCAATATATCCAGGAACCTGGGGCGCACTGCGGTTGCCGCGGCGGCGTTTATGGTCGCCCTTTCAATGTCGGTGGGCCTGGGCGTTATGATCAGCAGCTTCCGCAGCTCGCTTGTATGGTGGATGGAAAGCCAGCTGAGCGCTGACCTGTATGTAGCACCGTCCCCTGAGATCCGGGTGCCCGAAGAATTTTACGCCCTTGTGGACTCGGTGGCGGGTGTCCGCGGTACCGACAGATATCGTAATGTGCCCATTACATTCAGGAACCAGCAGATCCGCATTACCGTGATAGATGCCCCGGTGCTCAAGCGCTTTACCCGGTTTCGCTGGATGCAGGCGGACGGCAGCGCCTGGGGGCGGGTTGAGCAGGGGGCGGTCATTGTTTCGGAAAGCTTTTTTCGCCGCTTCGGCCTGGGCGCAGGAGATTCCATTATGGTTAAAGGCATCGCCGGTAACGTCAGCCTGGATATCGCCGGAGTTTTTTACGATTACACAACCGAACACGGCCTTATCATGATGGACCGGTCTACCTACACGGCCGTTTACGACGACAATACCATCGACAGCCTGGGCGTTTTTTTGGCCCCGGACGACCCGCGGCGACGTGATGCAGCAAGGAAGATTCGAACAGAAGCGCTGTCACGGGGCCTGCCTGTGGTGACGGGCAAAGAGCTACAGGGGAATATCATGCGGGTATTCGACACGACATTTTCAATAACGCGATCCATGCGGGTCATGGCTGTGATTGTTGCGTTTTTCGGTATTGCCGGCGCCATTCTCATTCTCTTTACCGAGCGTCGCAGGGAGTTCGGTATTTACCGTGCCCTGGGATTTTCCCGGCTCCAGGTAGGCGTCATGACGCTGCTGGAAAGCATCGGCATGGGGCTTGTGAGCCTTCTGCTGTGTGCGGCTGCAGGCACGGCCCTGGCAGTGGTGCTGATTCGCGTAATAAACCTGCAGTGTTTTAACTGGACCATTTTTTATCATCATGACTGGCGGCCGTACCTGACGGCTGCCGCCACAGCCCTGGCGGCAAGCACAGGGGCGGCGCTTTATCCCGTCTGGCGGATTTGCCGGACCTATCCCCACATGCACATTCGCGAAGAATAAAGCGGGGGACAAAAATGCACAAAACCGTGATACGCGCCGTAACATTGATATGCCTGCTGGGCTGTCTGCCGTGCGGACCGGCGGCAGCCGACGGGCAGACTGCTCAATGGAAACAGGCGGCAGGGCCCCGTGCCTGGCAGTTCCCCCGCGACCACGGGGCGCACCCCGCATACAAAACGGAGTGGTGGTATTTTACCGGGAACCTCGAAGATGACCAAGGGCGCTGCTACGGGTACCAGCTTACCTTCTTTCGCCAGGGGGTTCGCTTTCATGTAAACGCAGCCGCAAATGAGTGGTCGGTGCGTGATGTCTACTTTGCCCACTTTGCGGTAACCGACGTTCAGGAGGGCCGCTTTACGACGGCCGAGCGCATCTCACGCGCGGGCCCCGGCCTGGCCGGTGCCGGCACCCAATCCCTTGAGACCTGGATTTTTAACTGGTCGGCGACTATGCGGGACAACAGTGTGTTGCTGGCAGCTTTGGATGAGGCCATCGCGCTGGAACTGGAGCTGTGCCCGAGAAAACCCGTTGTCCTGCACGGCGATAATGGACTCAGCAGAAAGGGGGCCGGTACGGGAAGGGCATCCTACTACAGCTCATTTACCGACCTGAAAACCGGGGGGCGTCTGAAGGTCGGGAAAAACGCCGGATGGATAGACGTTTCGGGAACCAGCTGGTATGACCATGAGTTCGGGTCCGACCAGCTTTCACCGGAACAGATCGGCTGGGACTGGTTCAGCCTGCACCTTTCCGACGGCAGGGACCTGATGCTCTACAGGCTGCGCACACGCACCGGCGGGATTGATCCGGCTTCCTCCGGGACCCTTGTCGGAGCGGACGGAACGGGCGTACATCTTTCCTCAACGGACAGTATCGTCAGGGTCCTTGATACCTGGAGAAGCCCCAAAAGCGGTGCCGAATATCCCGGCAAATGGCAAATTATTATTCCCTCGTTCGACATTGAACTTGTCGTGGCGCCCCTTGTCGCCGACCAGGAACTCTTCGATACCGATTCTACGGGGCTTACCTATTGGGAAGGGGCGTCGGCAGGCAGCGGATCGGCTGCCGGCAAAACCGTTACATGCCGGGGTTATGTGGAACTTACCGGCTATGCCGGCGGTCTCGACGGCGTATTCTGAGGCTGTGTTCGGCGCGCCGTGGCCGTTTGCGAACGGCAAAAACATCCGCCCCCGGGGATTCGGCGCCGATGACAGCAGTGATTGACGGGGAATGGGTGCTCGTGTTTAGCAGCGGGGTAGAACATCTCCGCAGTTGAAACAGCTTGTGCGGGGAAGGGTGAGTGAAGGGATTTGAACCCTCGGCCTCCAGGGCCACAACCTGGCGCTCTAACCAACTGAGCTACACCCACCACACATGAATTTGAAAAAAACGGGGTAACGGTGGCTTTTTTAATCAGCTGATACCTATATACGGTATTAGCCAACGATCCTTAAAAAAATAAAGATACACAAATACATTTGCTAAATCAAGATTTTTTTATTTTATCACCACAGCCGGACCACCGCATCTAATATGTTTCAATAACGGGATCACCCCAGAGTGCCACGTCGCCGTGCTCGTCCTCGCCGGGGCCGGGACCGATGACAAAGGAGAGGTCCACTACTTTTCCGGAAAAGCGTGAAAGATCAAGACAAACAGGGTGCCACGCGCGCTGGGCGGCCTGTTTTTTCGGATCAAGGTAGTGCGTGTAAATATTTCTGAAGCCGAAGAAATAGCTCCGGGGCTTCAGAAAGTCGATCTTTTGTTGCGCCCCTACCATGCCTACGCTGTCATAGAGGTTTTCAAGCAGATTGTCCCGGAGCATTATCCTGAACATGACGCCGTCGCCGGGTGCGTCCCAGGTAGCGGGGTCGGTGGCAAGGGAAAGGTTGAGCCTGCATTTTCGGGGAGGAAGTGAGAGGCGAAAGGCAACAAATGTTTCCGCGGGCTGCACAAGGACCCGCTGCTGGTTGTCATTGATGGAAACAGCTGCTTTGCGTATGTGCGTATGTTTGTTTGTTTCATCATCCGGGCCTTTTTCCGCCCCGGCAAGGTTGTCGATGAAACGGTATGCTGCCGTGCCCGGGACTTCAGCGTCGTTGACGGGTTTTCTCTTCAAGAGAAATATCTTCATGTCCTTCAGATAGAGAAGGCTGAAATATGACGCGGTATCCTCTATGGTGTAGGAATCGGTGTAAAAATACCTGAGGTAATAAAAGCCCGTGGGGACCGGTGAGTTTGAAATGAGATACTGCGGGTCCATTGCAGGAAGCAGTTCTTCAAACCACCAGGGAATATCATATGCATGGGGAACAATATCATCGGGATGATCGGTGCAATAGTCCATGTTGTGCCAGCAGTCCCAGGGAAACCCGCCTGACAGCTTTGTGGGTGCAATTTCACGGCCAAGGGTTTTTTCTCCGAGGTTCCACCGGGCCTCGTTCCATGAAAGAAAGTCCTGGGTGCCGACCAGGCTGAAAAGGGCAAAGCCCGCCAGAAGCGGATAGAAATACTTCTTCTGCAGCCTCAGATGTTTGATCGATGGATATACAATAATGATAAAAAACGGTATCAGCAGCAGGTAATAGCGCGTAAATTTGTATCTGATGACAAAGAAAAAGACCAGCTGCAGCAGTGCAATATACATAATCATGAGACGGGCAGGGGAACGTGATTTTTTTATTTCATCTCGAGCCTGTATGCTGTGCCAGCAGACAAAGGTTATGGAAAAGAGGGAAAGAAAATCCACAATCTTGTAAAAAAAGAGCAGGAGGCTTGCCGAGCCGCGAAAGCCGTATTCCGAGACAAAGGCGAAATGAAATCCGTTCATCCAGCTGTACAGAGAAGAGGTGATGCCCACATGGTCCTGGATAAGATAGAAAAGCACCCCGGAGAGCATGAATATGGAGAGAAGGGATGCATTTTTTCGTGAAAACAGCTCGCGGGGCGGGGGAAGAAGGGCAAGGCTGTAGGGGATGAGACAAAAGCCGAAGAATTCAAGAATAATTATTGGACGGTTGAAAAGCTTTGATATAAAGTAAAGAGGATTGCTCAAAGAATCTAAAATCCACCCAAGCTGCTGCTCGGATGAATACGTTGGGCCGTGTATAAACTGGAACCAGCAGGTGAAGACGACAAACGTTATAACGGGCAGCAGGAAAACCGTCAGCGCCTTTTTCCATGCGCGCTGATGCACGACGAGGTAGAGCCCCGCTGCGGCCGGTATGAGCAGGCCCGGCTGCCGAACAAGTACGGCGCAGGAAGAAATGAGTGAACCCCACACCAGAAAACCGCTGCTGTTGAGCGAGATACCCCGATGGAAGCAGTAGACAGCAATAAATACCAGGGCCATAAAATGATGGTCGGAAAAGAAGGTGAAAAGCAGGGGGAAAGAAAAGGGGTTCAAGATAACGACAAGGGTGAACATAAGGGCTTTTTCCCCATTGCCCGACAGCGAGCGAAGCAGCAGATAGAGAAACACGGCGCCTATAAGACTTACAACCTGGGTAGAAAGAACAAGGTTGTTGACGGAAAAGCCAAGGATCCATGAGAACAACGATCCCCACACTACCTGAAATACAAGGCTCATGCTTGTCCAGGCAGTAAACTTCAGGTCCCCGGTTGTATGGAATGTTTCCGCGGCCCTGATATAGGACCAGTCGTCATCAATTGGATGGAGCGTATAGAAGCGGGTAAAAAGTATAACGGCAATAAAAAGAAGGATGATCAGCGCGATATTGACCAGGTCCGCTTTTCCGGTATGTATAGTACGCGGGTTTATGGATTTTTGTACCGACAACACATAATCTCCTGCTGGTAACCGGTTAGGCCGGAGGGCGCCCCCACACGTGTCGATACCTACTATATCACAGACAGGCCTGATTCAAGAAAAACTTTTATGAAAACACGTGACCGCAATAAGTATCTGTTTTTCTTTGTGCTGTTTTTTTTGCTCGGCTGCCAGTTTTTTGTGTATCTCAATGATACACCACGTGTTTATCCCCTCGATGATGCCTATATCCATTTTGTGTATGCCCGGAACATGGCTGCGGGCAGCGGGCTGTGTTTTAACCCGGGGGAGACAAGCTTCGGCACGTCAAGCCCGCTCTGGGTGATGATTCTTGCGCTTTGCGCGCGGGCGGGTGCCGACCTTTACATTGCCGCTCTGGTTCTGTCTTTTTGTGCTCACTTTTTGTCGGCAATGCTGATTTTCGTGCTGTGCAGCGAACTCGGCGACTCACTACAAAAAACATGGTACCCTCACGCGGCCGCGCTGCTGTACCTTGCGTGCGGAAACATGACATGGCTTTCTCTTTCGGGTATGGAGACGGCATTTTTCCATATGACATGTCTGTGCTGTGTCTGCCTCTACGTAAAACGCGGGTACGGCCTGTTGACGGCCCTTGCCGCGGGCATGGTTCTTCTGTGCCGAATAACGGGCCTTTTCCTTGTGCTGCCGCTGTGCCTGACGGCCTGTGTGAACAGCAAAAAACGCATTGTGTCGGTCTGTGTTACCTTCCTCATGATAGTCCCCTATTACCTGTATCACCGGGTGGTAACGGGACTGTTTTTCCCGGTGACCGCACGGGGAAAACTGTTGACCTATGTCGACGGCGGCTGGGACCCGGACAGAATCGCCCACTACGTTTTTGCTGCGGTTAAATACCTGTACCTGTATGAACCGGTATATGTTGCTCTCATAATTTTTGCCGTAACCGGCGCGTTTTTTTTTATTGCCTCCGGACGCACCGGCTCATGTAACCGGGAAGGGACTGCAGTCATTTTTGTGTGGGGGGTGGTGCATTTTACAGCCCATGCTGTGCTGTTTAGAACGCTTAACCAAAATATTCGGTATCTGTCTGTGCTTTTCCCCCTGCTTTCTCTGCTCGGCACCCTGGGTGTCAGCCGTGTGATCAGAGACCCGCGGATCGGGTATGCCGTGCTGTGCGCAATGATAGCTTTCAGCCTGGGCAATCAGGTGTCGTGGCAGCGGCTGTATAAAAAGAACACGATTCACATGGAACAGGTTTACGCTGCCTGCGCGCGCTGGATCAACGGGCATTCCACCGACAGGATCATCGCCGCATTTGATATCGGATTTATAAAATATATAACGGACCGAATCGTGGTAGACCTCGGCGGGGTAACATCCGCGGAGGTCCATCCATATCTTGCGACACACGATGCGGGAAGGTATGTTCGCAACAAGGACGTTTCACTTATTGTGTATTCCCGTATGCCGGACTGTGATGTATGGCCGGGGATTTACCGCTCGGTGTTTGACCGCGCGGCACTTCTTAAGGAACAAAAGCTCGCAACATTCGCGGCAGGTTTTTACGAAGTGCCTGCGATTTCTCACTCATTTCAGCTTGATGTGATCCGTATTGCGGCATGGGTGAAGCCCACAGAACAGGGGGTGAGAGAATTTTTTTATGTTACCGCCATACCCCGGAATGCCCGATCGCCGGTAACGATCGGCCGTACCATGGAACTGCTCGGGCTCAGCCTTGACCGGGGGTATGTTTATATTGTCAGGAACATGGTCCAGGGCGTTCGTCTTACCTATTACTGGAGAGCATCGGGGCCCGTGGAAGAAAAGCCCATTGTCCGTACGCGGTTTATAAACCGGTGTTCCGGGGAGGTTGTCTTTGACAAATCTCATATCCCCACCCATGATGTCTTTCCGCCTGAATTGTGGGGGCCGGGAAAAATTGTACGGGAAGAACATGTTGTGTGGCTGCCTGATACCGCGCCGCCCGGCAGGTATGATGTGTGGGTAACCGACGGTGAGAAAGAGGGTGCGGACCGCAATCCCGCAGCTGTTGTCCCACGGCCCGGCGCATCCGGAAAGGGCAGGGGCAGCCCTGTTTTTCTTTCCCCCGGCAGTAAAAAACAGTCAGATGAAACACATCGGCCATCGATCTTTATTGAAAGAGGCGATATGAAAATTTTATATTGATCTTTTTTATAATAATGTATAATAATGAAATTTTAGTATGTTTTTGTTTGGTTGTTTTTTTATCCTTGTAAAGGATATAATAAAAAATCCACAAAAAAGCATCGGCCCGGGACCCCCTGCACTACGTACAGTAATGCCCGGTGGTGCTCAAGGCAACATGAAAGTTGCCGATTAATACTACAGATACATACCGGAATGGGTAAATTTTAACATGGTGACATAATGAAAATAGCATGTACACATTGCAGCACCTCTTATGATATTCCCGAGGAACGGATCAGAAAGATGGGCGGACATGTTGTTTTTCCGTGCCCGGCATGTAAAAAAAATATAGAAGTCAAGGTGAGTGGTGCCGCACCACAGCAGCAAAGCACACCGCAACAGGCTCCTCCACAACAGCAGCTAACCGGAACCAAGCTCAAGGCCAGAATTTTAAGAAGGGTCAAGGACCTGCCCCCCATGCCCCAGGTTGCCCAAAAAGCGCGTCAGATAATGTCCCAGGAAGGTTCCAGCTTCAAGGACCTGGCAAAAGTAATTGAAACAGACCAGGCAATTGCAACACGTGTTTTAAAGATTGCCAACTCTCCCTTTTACGGTGTCAGGGGAAACGTAACCTCAATACAGCATGCCTCCGTTGTTCTGGGTATGAAAACATTGAATGAGCTTCTGACACTCGCCTGTGCTTCAAGTGTTCTTGGTTCAGCCCTGGACGGCTATGGCCTCGACTCAGGGGAGCTGTGGAGGCATTCTCTTGCTGTGGCTTCGTGCGCGCGCATGATTGCACTTCAGAAAAATCCCGAGCTGGTGGATAATGCATTTTCCGCGGGGCTTATTCATGACTGTGGAAAACTGATTCTTGACCCCTATATCTTTGAACGGAAAGGGGACTTTGAAACGTTTGTCCAGGACAGCAAAAAGTCTTTTTTAAGTGCTGAAAAGAACATTCTCGGATTCGACCACGCCGAGATCGCCGCTGATGTATGCGAACAATGGCAGATCCCCAAAGAGCTCATAAACCCCATCCGGTATCACCATAAGCCTTCAAATCTGCACGGTAATGAGCTTGGATACATTGTTCATGCCGCGGACTCCATATCGCTGATGAGCGGTATAGGGGTGGGGGAAGACGGCATCATGTATGAGATTGATCAAGAAGCCATGGAGGCTCTTGATCTTGACAGCACATCGATAAGTCTGTTCATGGCCGATACCGTAGAGTATGTGGAGAAGACGATCAGCGGGTTTTAGAAAGCTACAGCAGTAGGTCCTTGTGTAATTATACCTGCCATATAACTTAACAGTCTCCCGGCAGCCTCTTTTTTGTCCCAGATTCTTATGGACATCACCAGCGCTATATATTATAAATAAGAGCTTATTACCTGCCCTTACGGTTTTTATATACTGATGGAGGTGTGACAACAGGTGACGTTTTGTCCGGAGGCTATGGTGTGCTATGGATTTTAACCTTAGCAAACAGCAGAAGCTGGCCCAAAAAATAGCGGCTGATTTTGCCCGTAATGAGCTCGCCCCTTTTGCCCAGGAGCGGGATGAAAACATGCGGTTCCCTGAAGAAGCGATTGAGAAGATGGGTGCGCTTGGTTTCATGGGGATGTGTATCCCGAAAGAGTACGGCGGAAGCGAACTGGACGGCATCAGCTATGTGCTGGTTATTGAGGCGCTGGCAAAAGCCTGTGCTTCCACGGCAATTATCGTCTCGGTCCACAATTCAGTGGGTGCGTATCCTGTTTATCTGTTAGGGACCGATGAGCAGAAAGAAACGTACCTTCGTGATCTGGCAACGGGAAGGAAACTGGGCGCTTTCGCACTGACCGAACCCAATGCCGGCTCTGACCCCTCTTCCATTGAAACCACCGCGGTGTATACCGACGCCGGATATGTACTCAACGGCACCAAGACATTTATTACCAGTGGTGAACGCTCGGATGTTGTCATTGTCATGGCTTCTACCGACCGGGCAAAGAAGAGCAGAGGGATAACAGCCTTTATTGTAGAAAAAGGCACAAAGGGTTTTTCGGTGGGAGCAAAGGAAAACAAACTCGGCATACGGGCATCCGACACGTGTGAGCTTATTTTTGAGAACTGTGCCGTGCCGAAGCAAAATGTTCTCGGCAGTACCGGCGAAGGTCTTCGGGCAGCCCTTGAAGCGTTGAGCTTCGGCCGGGTAGGGGTTGCCGCCCAGGCGCTGGGTGTGGCCGGAAGCGCGTTAGAACAATGCATTACCTACAGCAATGCCAGAAAGCAGTTCGGAAAGCCCCTTTCACATCTTCAGGCGATCCAGTGGATGATCGCAGACATGGCAACCGAGATCGAAGCTGCCAGGTTTCTTATTTTTAATGCCGCGAACCTCAAAGACCGGGCAAAACCTTTCGCAACCCAGGGGTCCATGGCAAAGCTGTTTGCCTCTGAGGTTGCAATGCGTGCCGCAACAAAAGCCGTGCAGCTTCACGGGGGCTACGGCTGCATGAAGGACTATACGGTAGAACGCTGCTTCAGGGACGCCAAGGTAATTGAGATATATGAGGGCACATCGGAAATTCAGCGGCTGATTGTCGCCCGGGACATGCTTTCCTGAAGGGACGGGGTTTTATGAAGGATGTGAAAATAATTGTTACGGTCAAGCAGGTTCCCGACACCTCTGAGGTCAGAATCGACCCGAAGACAAACTCCCTCATACGGGAAGGCATTCCGAGCATTTTAAACCCGGAAGACAGAAACGCTGTTGAGGCCGCACTGTGTCTGCGGGAGACCTGCGGAGGCACCGTTACGGCACTGACCATGGGCCCTCCCCAGGCAGAGGAAACGTTGGAGGAAGTGCTGGCCATGGGTGCGGACCGGGCAGTGCTCCTGAGCGACAGGGCTTTTGCCGGCTCCGACACGCTCATCACCGCATTTACACTTTCCCGTGCCATAATGAAACTGGGGAAATATGACCTTATTATTTGCGGACGACAGGCGATAGATGGGGATACGGCACAAGTGGGACCACAACTGGCAGGTTTTCTGGATCTGCCCCAGGTTACCTATGCAGAGGAAATCGCTCTGGAGAAAAAAAGCGCAATCATTAAACGGGGCCTTGAGGACTGCCTGGAATGGACACGGGTGCGGCTTCCGGCGCTGATTACGGTTACTGCAGCAATTAATCAGCCGCGGTATCCGTCACTGTATAATATCGGCACGGCATGTGACGGGAGCCTGCTGAAGAGGTGGAGCGCCAAGGATTTAAACGTGCCCGGGGAGATGCTCGGCCTACATGCTTCACCAACCGGTGTGAAAAAAATATTTGAACCTGACAGAAAAGCAAAAGGACAGATTCTCTCGGGCAGTGAGAAAGAGATGGCCGGGCAACTGATAGAAAAGCTGAAAGAAATGCAGCTCCTTTAGCTGATGGAAAACACCCATCTCCCCGAAAAGGCAGGATCTTCGGGTGGCGTTGCATCCGGGTATTGTTGGTCAGCCTGTCATAAAAATTTTTTCAAACAAACGGTAACAAATAAATGGTCGTATTTATAAACCGGATATACCAATGATAAAACTCGTTCCGGAAAAGTGTATAGCCTGCAAACAGTGCGTTAAGGCCTGCCTGTACGGCGGCATCAGGCTGGAGAACAAGGTCCCGGTATTAACGGACCTGTGTACCGGATGCGGTGCCTGTGTGGAGCTGTGTAAGCCCGGGGCCATCGTTTTTTTAGGTGCGAAGCGGCAGGCGGCCCATGATCTGAACGAGTACAAGGGGGTATGGGTTATTGCAGAGCAGCGTAACGGGGCCGTTCAGCACGTTACCCTCGAACTGCTCGGGAAAGCGCGAATTCTTGCGGGAACACGTTCCACGGCGGTTACCGGTGTTGTGCTCGGCAAGGGGCTCTCCGGCGTACCGGAGGTCTTGATAACCCATGGCGCAGACAGGGTATTTGTTGTTGATGCGCCGTTTCTGCAGCGCTACCGGACACCGCCGTATGAGCGAATCGTATCAGGCATTATAGAGCAGCACAAGCCCGAAGTGGTTCTTTTCGGCGCAACAACAATGGGCAGAGACCTCGCGCCGCGTATAGCAAACAGATTCAGGACAGGGCTTACCGCCGATTGTACCGGGCTGGAAATGTCACCTGACGGGATGCTCCTTCAGACACGGCCCGCATTCGGTGGAAATATAATGGCAACAATTACGACCCCACATCACCGGCCACAGATGGCAACAGTACGGCCCGGTGTCATGGAGGCGGTTTCTTTGCCGGGGCGAAAGGGTGAAACAGTGCAGGTTGATGCTCCGGAAGATCCCTCAGACACGCTCATAGAGATCATAAAAACCGTTGAAAAGGGGAAAAGCACCGTCGCTCTGGAGAAGGCTGATGTCATTATCTCCGGCGGACGGGGGATTACTGATCCCAAGAATTTCAGTATGCTTGAAGAACTTGCCGGCATCCTTTCCGGCCAGGTCGGTGCCTCACGGGCTGTGGTAGATATGGGCTGGATTGACCATGCGCACCAGGTCGGTCAGACAGGAAAGACCGTTCGTCCCCGAATCTACATTGCATGCGGCATTTCAGGCGCAGTACAGCATCTTGCAGGCATGCAGGACTCCGATATTATCATTGCCGTAAATAAAGATCCCCAGGCACCTATTTTTCAGGTTGCCAATTTTGGGATTGTGGGAGATATGTTCAGAATCATTCCCGAGCTTATCGACCAGCTTAAGGCACTGCCATGAACGCTGTGAGCATAAGGAACCCGGATGTTTTTATGCTGAGAAAATCTTTTCTTGCCGCGTGTGTCCTGTTGATGCTGATGGTTTTTGCATCATCTGTTCACGCATATCAGTACTATTGGTCTAAGCTGACACGAGATGACGGCCTGTCAGGCAACGCAGTGAGGACCGTATCAATGGATCCCGGCGGATACCTGTGGCTTGGTGTCCGGGAGCAGGACGGCGTACCCGGCGTCGGGATCGACGTCGTCGACCGGATGTATGAAGTGGTTTCCTATGACAGCGCCGATGGGCTCGGCAACAATAATGTCAATGCCATTGCGTTTGAGCACATTGATCATCTGCGCTATGACGACTCTGATTGCGGCACTGTATGGATGGGAACCGAACACGGTATCAGTGTTCTGGACAGAAAGGGAACCTTTACCAACATCACACCCGGCAACAGCCCGCTGCCCGGCAACACCGTTACCACGGTTTATATCGACAGGGAAAACACCAAGTGGATTTCAGTATGGGGGAACGGTATCTGCTGCGTTGATGCTGAATTCAACTGGCATATATATACCCGGGCAGACGGACTTTGCAGCAACAGGATTCTTTCCATTACCGAAGATAAAAACGGTAATATGTGGTTCGGCTCATATGATAACGGGGTCAGCCGCCTTGATCCTGACGGGAACTGGATGCAGTTCTCATCCGAGCAGTCAGGCCTCATAGGAAACCGCGTCAGAGCAATCGCCTGCGAAGCTCCCAACAAGCTGTGGTTTGTGACGACCAATGGTTTAAGTGTTTTTAACGGCCAGAACTGGACGTCATATTCCTCCCGCAACAGCCCCATCGGCAACTTTGTCCCCACGGCAATAGTAATCGACCGGTTCGGCAACAAGTGGATCGGTACAGAGCGGGGCGGTCTGTTTAAGCTTGACGGTTTCGGCATTTGGAGCAGTTTTCAAAAGCATACCAGCTCGCTTCTGGACAACAGGATCAACAGCCTCCTGATTGATGGTCCGGGCACTGTCTGGATTGCAACGCCCGCAGGCCTTTGCAGTGTCGGTCCCTTTCCCGGCAAAAGGGGCCGTCCGGTGTCCCGTGATGATTTTGTAGAACCCACCGATCAGGCACTGGGCAAAGGGGTTTATTATCCGTTTGAAAGTGCGGTGGTATGGAAAAAATCGGACATATCGGGGCTTCAGCCTGAGCTTTCCTTTGCCCTGCCCACATTTTTTCGCGGGGGGCGATCGTGGATGTATGCCGCATTCTGGGCCGATAAGAAGTTTGCGTTTAAAGACCTGGGCTATACTATTACCGGAGACAGAACAGGCCGGCTCAGGATTTCCTTTAACGGGGCATTTTCCCGGGCACGGTTTCTTGCCGTGGGGGGTGTTTTAAGCGCTTACCGTGATGCTGCAATCGACAGACAAATGGGGTATCCCTTCCCGCGCAGTTTTCCCGGAGAGCTTAGGATGTTTCTCTCATCCGGCACACATATTCCCAGCAATAATCCCGATATCAAGAGCCTTGCCGAATCTCTTGTGCAGCAGGCATCTCGGGATGACATGTGGCGAACCATGAAGGATATAATCTATTCTCAATTCCTGCAAAATATTTCCTTAGACACAGCGGCAGGCACGACACATGATGCTTTGAGCCTTATTAAGAACAAAAAAGGCAGTGCCACGGCCAAGGTCCGCCTTGTGTGCTCCCTGGCTCGTGCAGTGGGGGTGCCGGCGAAGATAGTGATGGGCATTGAGGGCTCCGTATGGTGTGAACTGTGGCTCGCGGGCCTTGGCTGGGTTCCTGTTGAGGCCTCCTATCCGGTTTATGACTATATTCGCCCGGTAAGGACATCGATGCCCAAGGCCCTATCTTCGGGTGAGCATGCAATAGCATCCGTATCAGGCACCGATGATGATGCGGCACGGGTAACATGGAACCCCGCACTAAACGCATCATGGGGCGAGACCAGCCCCGAATTATTGCGGGATTATAAACAGATGTCCGCGGCAAAGATTCTGCTTATAAAAATTACTGAAAGCGAACCTGTCCCTGAGAACGCCCGTGTCAGGATCGCCGATGATATTTTTGTAACAGCGCTGCAGCAGGACGGTGATGTGTGGCTGGTTTTCCAGGACCGCACCGGAACACAGCTTAAGCGCATGCCCCTGCATTTCAGCGGCCTCTCGTTGTTTACCCGGATCCAGCGCAGGCTTTTCTGGAAATTTCTGCCCCGCAGAATCGGTGATATGCTGATCATTGAAAATATAGAATGCGTTGCCGCCGAGCCGGCAGAGGCCGACACGAAAAATTCCTCCCCGAGCAAAGACTTTACCCTCACCCAAACGCCCGCCCGGTGATTTTTTTATCATTTCCTTAAAAATGGTGTTTTTCCCCTATGGATAATTGGGCCCGAAAAGGCTATGCTGTTTCGTGATGATGTAACAGATAACGTCACGGGTTATCCCTAGCCATGAAAAGACCCCTGGTTCCCATTGTCGTTGGTTACTGTCTGGGCGTAGTAACGGCAGATATGTTCCCGGTTCCCCTGCTGCCTGCGTTCGTATTTCTCTTGCTCTGCCTGGTTTTGCTTTTCGGAACACTTTATTGTTTGCGACAGACAGGCGACATGTCCCGGTTAGAACGAGAAGACGCACGTGCCGTCGCGGGCCCTCATTGGAGAAAAAGAGCCTTTGCTGCGGTGCTTGCCATTGTCGTTTTCTGGGTGCTCGGGATTGTTTTTTTTTCCGCTCGTGTCCCTCAAAAAACCGCACCCTGTCACATACGTACCTTCGTCCGGGCGGGCAGGGTGAATGTTGAAGGAGTAATAGACAGCACGCCGGTACACATCGGGGAGCGCACACGACTGTTTCTCAGGGCAACAGATGTTCATACCCCCAAAGGCTCGTGGGAGGTTTCCGGAAGACTGATGCTGACAATCAAACAGCCTCAAAAAACATTTCGCTATGGCGACAGGATTCGTTTTTTTTGCTTCCTGAAAAAACCCAAGAACTTTTCCAATCCCGGCTGTTTTGATTATGAACGGTATCTTGCGTTTCGTTCGGTCTCTGTCACCGCATTCCTGCCCGACGATACCACTGTTATTACCCTTCAGGGGGGGGAGGGCAGCGTTTTTTTTCTCATGGTTGAACGATACCGGGACCGCATCAGAGAAGCAGTTGCAGCACACAGCAATCCGCCGGCCGCGGATATCCTCACGTCGCTGATTCTCGGTGAACGGGCCTCTTTACCGGGAGACATTAAAGAGCAATTTGTGAAGCTGGGAATCGCGCACCTTCTTGCAATTTCAGGGCTTCATATCGGCCTTGTTGCTTTTGTCTCCTATGGCCTGTGTATGCTTTTGTTTAAGATTGATTATCGGGTACTGCTCTATATTGATGCATACAAATGGGCGGTTTTGTTCTCCGCAGGTCCTGTGGTGTTTTATTGTTTTGTCGCGGGCCTGCATCTGCCCACGGTTCGAGCATCGATCATGGTTTTGTGCTATGTTGCGGCATTTCTTTTGGGCAGAGGCAGGGATCTTATGAATACCCTGTGCATAGCAGCTCTGCTCATTTTGCTTGTCATGCCGGCGGCCCTTTTTGATGTTTCATTCCAGCTTTCTTTTACCGCTGTCGCCGTGCTGATAGCGCTCCTGCCCGTCATGTTTCTCAAACGAAAAAAGGATTTAGACGACGCTCTTAACAAAAAAAGCCGCGTGCTTGATCGGTTGTTTCACTGGCTGTCAGGACCGTTTCTTGCTTCCGCAGCGGCAATCCTGGGAACAGCCCCCCTGGTAATCCTGTATTTTCACCGCTTTTCTTTCCTGGGCTTTTTTTTCAATGTCATTGCAGTACCCCTTGTGGGATTAATTATTGTTCCTATGGGGCTTCTGTCTACAGTGCTTCTGATAGTGAGCGACAGCCTGGCAGGGGGCATGTTTTACCTGGCAGGTCGGGTCGTGGAACAACTTCTTGTTATTACCTCGTACTGGTCACGTGCTGTTTGTATTGAAATCACCCCATCAGTTCCCGCGTTTTGGGAAATTGCGCTCTATTACGTGCTTCTGTTGAGCCTGCCTGTTGCTGTTACAAAAGCAAAGATCCGGCTTTTTATAGCCGGTTTTTGTCTGTTTTTGCTTGTGGAAAGCGGCACTGCCCTGTATCAGTACCGGGAGTCAGAGGTGCTGCGGGTTTGTTTTCTTGATGTGGGGAACGGTGACGCCGCAGTAGTCCAGTTTCCCGGCCGGCAGGTAATGCTTATTGACGGCGGCGGGCTGATGGATGACACGTTTGATATGGGCAGGGAAGTGATTGCTCCTGTTCTGTACCACCTGGGCATAAAACGTGTACAGTATGTTGTCCTGAGCCATCCCCACAAGGATCATTTTGGCGGCCTGCCCTACATCGTGGAACACTTTCACACCCGTGAGCTGTGGTATAATGGAGAGCATGTCGAGCATCCGACTTTCAAGCGCCTGGTAACTGCAGCACGCACCCGGGGGACACACCTCAAGGACTGCTCGGCGGCATCATCCCCTGTATGGATCGACGGGGTAAAGATTGCCGTATTCGGCCCCCGCGCCGCCGGGCACCTCTTTTCCGACGGGACCTATAACGATACAAACAACAATTCGCTTGTTCTCAGCATTTCCTTCAACAATATCTCGTTTCTTTTTACGGGTGATATCCTCCGGCAGCGCGAAGAAAGGCTCCTTGAAAGCGGTGCTGATTTAGAATCCACAATCATCAAGGTCCCCCATCACGGCAGGGCCGGGTCAAGCTCAGCTGCATTTGTAGAATGTGTTCAGCCTGATGTTGCTGTTGTCAGCTGCCGCGGCAGGGTGAGACAGAACGTGCCCGATAGAAGGGTGCTCGAAACCTACGCAACAACAGGAGCGCTCATTTACCGGACCGACATTCATGGGGCAATTACCGTCACAACCGATGGTGTCAATTACCGGATTCAGCCTTTTTTAAAGACGAAAAACTATTAAGAACGCTATTGACAATCGCAGCTTTTTCTTATTTAATTCACGTGAAGCAGAAAAAAAATACATAAAACAACATATTGTGCGACGTCATGAAAAAATTTTTAATTGTTTTCTGTGCGTTCGGGCTTTTAATGCAGGGGTGCAGCACAACATCTTTTCGTGAAACAACGTCCCGGGAGATCAGGAAGGCCGAGGCATCGCTCCACAACGCCCGTGAAGAAGAAGCCCCGGTGTATGCGTCTGAAATTTATCTTGATGCCCAGCAGGCACTTACCAATGCCCGAGAGATGATGAATGCCGAACAATTTAAAGAGGCGCATTCTTTGGCGGAGAAGGCCGGAAAGCGTGGCAATGCCGCACTGAATAAAAGTCAGGAAGAACGCAAACGAATAAAGGCATTGGCGGAAAGGCTCCTCCTGCGCGGCGAAGAGCTGCTGGAGCGATACAAAACAGGTGCTGAAAGCGAACTCGCCCCTGATGTGCTGGCAGAAATCAGAGTTCTGCTGGACAATGGGTACGCGTTTTTGCGCAAGGACAGGTTCATGGATTCGTTAACCTCCGCCCAGAAGGCACATCAAAAATTGGTTTTTGTACCAGAGTTTGTCGATAAAGGCAAGGTCTCACGTACGGAAGAACGAAAAATACTGACAACCAGGTTGAGCGCTGAAGAAATTATCGAATCCGCAGAGGCCAGGGCCGCAGAAATTATCGCCAAGGCCAGGAAAGATATAGAATACATGCGCCATAGAGTACTGGCCGAAGCGACTACGGCCCGAAAAGAAGAGTTTGAAAGGATCTATCCTTCAATCTATACGGTAAAAGAAGATGAAACACTCCTTGATATTGCGGCCCACCGGGAGATTTTTAATGATTCGTTTATGTGGCCCCTTATATATAAGGCCAACAGAGACCAGATCAGAGACCCGAAGTTCGTATTCCCAAATCAGCGGCTCACTATTCCCCGAGATATTACACGGGAAGATATTATTGAAGCACGTAAAGAAGCAGATGCCCCGCCTCCGTACGACCCTCCCAAGGATGCATACAACCCCCGGTTTTATCGTCGTTACATGATGATTGTCCCGGAAGCAAAGGACACCGAACAGCGGCGGTAGTGATCTCTGATCGGAGCTTGTAAGCACACCAGGTGTCCGTCCGCCCGGGCCGACCGGCAACACCTCTCCTGCCGATGCATTTATAGTGCTCGGTACAAGAAGCGTTACATCACGTGAATCGTCGTCCCGTGTAGGGTATCAATAAAACCTTGTTTTTTGTTTGCCTGTTATTTGCGTGGGCCCTTGAATTCTGGAACTCTCGGCCCCTTCTTCACAGCCTGACTCGTCCGGCCATGTTCGGTACACATAGTCCGCACGTATTACAGGTTTACATAGGACACCACACTAGGTGTGAGAATGAGATTTCTTGTTGTCTCCCAGTTGTCCGCACGCTGCCGCTATATCGGTTCCCTTACTTCTTCGTATGGGCGCGGTAAAATTGAGCTCGTGCAAAACAGTCTGAAAAGCACGTATGCTCCTTTCCGGTGATTGTTTGAATGTTACCGCAGGGTGTTCATTAAATGGAATGAGATTGATTTTACAGGGTATTTTCTGCAACAAGCGGCCCAGTTCCCGGGCATTATCAGGTGAGTCATTCACATCTTTTATGAGGATATATTCAAACGTAATTCTTTTGCGCGAGGGAAGTGGAAACTGCTTCGCGGCCTGAAGCAGGTCCTTGATGGGGAATTTCCTGTTAACGGGCATAAGTAAATTTCTGATTTTGTCATTCGGCGCGTTCAAGGATATTGCCAGGTTCAGCGGAAGATCATCCGAGAGTTTTTGCATTTGGGGTGGAAGCCCGCATGTTGAAACGGTTACTTTTCTGTGTGAAAAGTTAGCACCCCACGGAGCCAGAAGGATTTGTATGCTCTTTACCGTGTTGTCATAGTTGGCAAGGGGTTCGCCCATTCCCATGAATACAATGTTGGGCAGCCCCCCGTCACCCATGTCCATGGTTCGTAAAACGGCATATACCTGGTTGAGAATTTCCGACACCGACAAGTTCCGAACAAGTCCGCCTGTGCCGGTGTAGCAAAACCGGCACTTCATGGCACATCCGATCTGCGTTGAGATACAGATCGTAACATGGTTTTTTTCAGGAATGAGAACGCTTTCAACGCCGTAGCCGTCCTCTGTTCTGAAAAGAAATTTTTTTGACCCATCCTTTGAAACAGCGATTTTTTCCGGTGCAGCGTGGTATACGAATGCGGTTTCCCGCAGCCTTGATCTCAGCGGTTTCGAGAGGTCCGTCATATATTCTATACCGGGTACCCGTTTCCGACAGACCCATTTCAGAATCTGTTTTGCTCTGTATGGCTTTTCACCAATACCCGCTACAGCCCTCTCCATTTCCTGCAGACAAAGGCTTGTTAAATCAAATTGTTTTGTCATGTTTATGCTTTCAGCTGTATGGTTAACCACCCGACATACGGTTAATTATAGGGATAAGATTGAAAAAGACAAGCAACACTGTTGATTTTCAATTTTTTTATTGACAAAATTGTCTAATCAGCATATACATTCCTTTCGTTTTTAAGGACACATTAATTTTTGGGGGTGAAATGTATAAAAGAGTAGAAAACCAGCTTCTAAAAATCCGTGATGAACTGTTAAAGGGAATCGATGAGAATATTAAGACCCAGCGCAGCACACCGGAAAGAGATGTCGGGGATTTTTATGATGATGTTGATATAGAAAAGTATCGACAGATGAGCCATATGCTCGGAGAACGGGAACGTGAAAAACTAAAATCTATAGACAGTGCGCTGGAAAAGATACAAGACGGAACATTCGGTGAATGTGAAGAATGCGGTGAAAAAATAGGCAAGAAGCGCCTGCAGGTAATCCCCTATGCACGATATTGTATTAAATGCCAGTCAGAGATGGAACGTATGCAACATTCTTCTCAAAACGGTGAAGAGAATTTAATTTATAAAGACGTCTCAATCAATGATATGGAGGGAAGCGAGGAATAGATTGTCCCGCAACACTAGAGTGCTGCAGAACCCCTGGATACTACCGCCAACCACTCCCTTATCATTTTCCTATATTTTTCTGTAGTTATTTCAACAGTTTGTAATGTGTAAAAAAGTTTTTGCCGCACCTTGCATGTCAAGCAATACATGCTATATTAAAAAATAGAGGTTGTTTTGCATTCTTTACCTCCTCCCCTCCCCCTGGCACCCCCCTCGCCAGGGGGAGAACTATATTGACCTTTTGTCATGGTACGCAACGGCATGGGTAAATACTATTGTTAAAAAATACATAAATTAGCTAAAAATATTCCAATATTTTTTCTTGACAATACCGGCCCATTACAATAACCTTCCATTAATCAATTTATGTATTAATAAAAATACTTTCTGAAAAAGCGTTGTTTTCCTGAGCCTTTTGATACCTGTCTCCTGATCCTGCCTTGCCTGTTCTGATTCCACACGTGATGCATTACCGGTCGGAAACCCGAGTCGATTATGAAGCAGGGGCCCCTGCAACCCCGGTTTTTTTACCGGGCAAATCATGATGTAATGCGAATCTCATAAAAGGAGTTATACCATGCAAGGCATACAAAAGATCGCCGTAAATACCGGTGGGGGAGATGCTCCCGGCCTTAATGCTGTGATCCGGGCGGTAACAATTTCCGCATCGCGACTCGGATGGGAAGTGTTCGGCATTCGCCAGGGGTATATCGGGCTTCTTGACATGGCTTCTTCGGAAGGACTGGTTCGGCTGACCCCGGATACCGTGCGCGGAATTACCCATTTGGGCGGCACTATATTGGGTACCACCAATCGAGGAAATCCTTTTGAATGGCCGGTTAAACAGGGTGATACGACGACTGCTGCGGACCGTTCAGATGAGGTTATGGTGCGGTTTAAAGAGCTGGGACTGGACGCGCTTGTTGCTATAGGAGGGGACGGATCCCTGAGAATCGCAAACCGGTTTGCCGAAAAGGGAATGCCTGTTGTGGGGGTGCCCAAGACCATAGATAATGATCTTGAAGCAACAGTGATTACGTTCGGATTTGACACCGCAGTTTCAACGGCAACAGATGCAATAGACAGGGTCCATTCCACTGCCGAATCCCACCAGCGTGTTATGGTAGTAGAGGTTATGGGGCGATATGCCGGATGGATTGCTCTGAATGCCGGTGTTTCAGGATCGGCCGATGTTATTCTCATTCCGGAAATCCCCTTTGACATTGAAAAGGTCTGCGAAAAAGTAAGGGAGCGGGAAGCAAACGGGAGACATTTTACCATAGTCGTCGTTGCGGAGGGTGCCAAACCAAAGGGGGGCAGCATGTCGACGCGGGGCGATAAAGAAGTGGGCAGAGAAGTGCGTCTGGGCGGTGTTGCCGAGCATGTGGCATATGAGATTCAGGAGAAAACCGGCAAGGAAGCGCGTTCGCTGGTGCTGGGACATCTTCAGCGGGGCGGCGCCCCGACAACATGGGACCGCCTTATTTCACTGCGTTTTGGTACGGCAGCAGTGCGCACCCTGCAGGAGGGTAAGACCGGGGTTATGGTAGCCCTTAGCCCCCCAACGGTTAAGACCGTGACCCTTGCCGAGGCTGTCTCCCGGATGAAGTCGGTGCCCCTTGACTGCGATACAATTCTAACGGCACGGTCCCTGGGGATATGTCTGGGAGACTAGCGCAAAAAAGCATGAAGCAAACAGGCTGGCAAGCGAACAAACTGGTCGGCCGGAAAGAACGTAACAAAAGAATTATCTGGTTTTTTAAAGTCATTCTGCGGTTTGTTGGAGCGAAGGCGGAAATTCCGTTATCGGGGACCGCAGAATCCATTAAAATATTTCTTTTTGTGCAATATGGATCCTGCGATTGATTCGCAGGATGACATAGACTATGCGTGTAAGCTTGCCGGCCTGTTCGCCTGTCGGCTGACCAGCTAACAGGCTTACAAGCCGTGATACGGTAACGGATAGTGTAGAAATTGTTCTAACATTTTCTCAAATTTTCTTTTTCTCTCCGGCGGGCCTGCATGGTGTCAGTGCATGAAGTCTTTAACTGCTTGGATTATTTTTTGTTTTATTGTTTTATGGTGTGGCACACTTTATGCTAAATATTTTTCTATACACTTATATATAGAGGAAGGGCGATACCATGAAAAGAAAACGATTTGTGCGGTATATGACCGCTGTGGTTTTTATGGCAGCGTGTCTGCTTCTGCAGGGATGTGATGGTGAGGATAATCCTGATCCCGGTGTTGCCAAGAGAACCTCGGCATCTCTTTTTTCTTTTGAATCGTGTGCAAACCTGGCATCAGCCCTCAAGGAGAGCCTGCGTGAGGAAATGCAGGCACAGCTGAGAAGCCTTGACGACATGGTATATAAAGGGATACCCGAAATGGACGGAGGGGGAGCATTCCCGGTTCCCTCACCTGCTGCTGACGACACCAGACAGGAAGGCGTGGACTATTCGGGTACCAACAACCAGGAAGCAGGTGTTGATGAAGCAGATTTCGTCAAAACAGACGGCTACTATATCTATCTGCTCAGCGGTGACAGCTTTGTTATCATGGGGGTCCCCGAATTCGGGCAGCTTGTTGAAGGACCGACCCTTGAACTGGAGGGATATCCCAGCCAGATGCTTCTGGGCTCTGATGATAACGGCACCAGTGCGACACGGGCAGTTATATTTTCCTCCGTATATCCCGGAAATATTACAGAAACCCACCTTCTGTATGACGTTATCAGCGATAAGGACGACCCCGACTGGTATTACCGAAGCAGTGTTCTAACAAAGATTACCGTGGTTGACCTTGCTGATCCCGCTTCACCGACAATAAAACGTGAGCTGTACCTGGAGGGGTCCTATCAGACAGCGCGACGGCATGAAAGCGCCGTTCACATTACCGCCTATTCGTGGATGGATGTTGCGGGCCTGCAATATTGGCCGGATCTTTCGGATGCGTACTACCGGCTTGATCCTCAGGACCCGCTTCGCAGCATACTATGGGACGAGGCAGTAGAAAAAGCAATTGCGGACAATGATGAGCTTATCGACCAGCTTACCCTTGAGGACCTGGTTCCCAGGATATACGAGATATCACCTCAGGGCAGCGTGGCGGTGCATGATTTTACCGGAGATGCCTGCAATAATTTTGTTATTGCCGAAGACGGTATCAGCCGCGGATTTACCTCAATTATCAGCTTTGACATTCTTGGGGAAGACATTACTATCGACGCCGATCATATAGTCAGCAACTGGAGTACAATATATGCGTCTACTGATGCCCTGCTCATCGCAGAGCCCGCGCAGGACTGGTGGTGGTACCGGGATAACGATGAGTATGATGAGGCAACGAACATACACCGGTTCGACATAACAGATAACGGTACAGCAACTTACAGCGGAAGCGGCCGTATTGACGGGACGGTTGAAGATCAGTTTTCACTGTCGGAATATGACGGCTACATACGGGTTGCGGCAACCACCGGGCAGTGGAACCGGTGGTGGGTTGACAGTCCGCCGGAACCTGAAAACCATGTATATGTTCTTGCCGGTGAAGAGGAGCTTGCTGTTGTGGGACACATCGGCGGCATCGCTGTGGGTGAACGCATCTGGTCATCACGCTTTATCGGTGAACGGGCCTACCTGGTAACCTTCAGAAACATTGATCCCCTCTGGACAATTGATCTCAGCGACCCCGCAAATCCGGAGATTATGGGTGAACTGGAAGTGCCGGGTGTGTCGACATATGTCCATCCCCTTGACGATGATCACTTGCTGACCATCGGTTACGGCGGAGATGAAGAGGGACTGGACTGGTCTGTTATGGTGTCTCTGTTTGACGTTTCTGATTTTACAAACCCCCTGCATACAGATAATTTTACCCTGGCTCCCAGCGGAAGCGATGACTGGGATTCCTGGACCTGGAGCGAAGCCCTGTGGGAGCATAAGGCATTTCAGTACTGGGCCCCGAAAAAGCTGCTGGCGGTTCCCCTGAGCACCGACCGGTATTACTGTCCTGATAGAAAAGAAGACTGCCGGTATGAGTATATCAGCGAACTTGTGCTTATTTCCGTAGATACCGAGAACGGCCTGTCACTGTACGGCAGCGTAGACCATTCCCCGTTTTATAACGTTGATCCGTATATGTACTGGTACTATACCGATGTGCGCCGCAGTATATTCATGGGGGACTATATTTACGCTGTCGGGGAACAGGTCATCACTGCCAGCAGCCTTGATGACTTAGCCATTACCGATTCAGCCGAACTCCCCGGACGGCAGTATGGCGGCTATTATTATATGGAAGTAGACCTGTAGCCGTCCTCTGTTCCCGCCTCCCGGCATGTATCACGCAGTGCACCTTCGTACCGGTTTGTCGGGGCGAAGGTGCGCATCAGGCACCCGTCAATGGTAACACCGCCCGGTTGCGCATTCTCTTTGTTCTATATCTTGACAGAGTATTATGCTACTATTACATTGTATGCAACACTGCATTGTTGCTTGAATTCTTGGGAATGACGGCCACTGGTATGGGACTTATTCACATAACGTCGGGAAAACTGCGAGGAAGAAACCTGCGGACCCCGGCGGGACAGGCCACACGGCCCCTTTTGACAAGGGTAAGAAAAAGCCTTGCCGATATAATGCGGCCCCGCCTTCCCGGGGCCCGCATTCTTGATCTTTTCGGAGGGTCCGGGGCCATTGCTTTTGAGCTGCTTTCAAACGGCGCTGCCCGGGCCGTGGTGGTTGAATTGGATGCCCCGACCGCCCAGCTCATCCGCGCCAATGCCGGCACCCTTGGGGTAGAGCAGGATGTTACGGTTGAACAGGGAGACGGTATCGAGGTCATCGGTTTGCTTGCCGCCCGGGGGGAACGGTTTGATATAATCATCATCGCCCCCCCCTACGGACGCGGGCTCCAGGAGAAAGCACTTGAAGCCGTCACGGCACACAGCATTCTCACCAAGCAGGGGGCGGTTATTGTCCAGTGTGAACAAAAGGAGACGGTTCCCGACACATGCGGTGGGTTGCACCGTGTGCGTGCACGATCATACGGCAGAACGGTTTTCAGCTTCTATGAACAAGAGGCCCCCTGATATACAAGGGGTAAACAATGCGGGAAATGCCTTTTTGCTTCCCCGAAGCAGTAAGTGCAGGACTTTACTTTTTATTTGACAAAAAAAGAGATAATATATTAATCTTTCATCTTATTGCTGTAAGTATCATGAAATCTTAATAGAGCCTATTGCACAGAGAGGTCGTGAATATGAAAAAGAAGAAACCTACGTTACACAACATAAAAACTATCGGTGTCATCGGGTCGGGCCAGATGGGAAAGGGCATAGCCCAGGTTGTTGCCCAGACAGGCTATGATGCCATTGTGGTTGAACCCTATGATGAGATGAGAAAAAAGGCGGAAAAAGATATCAACAGAAATCTTGCACGCGCAATTGAGCTGGGAAAAATCAAGAAGAAAGATATGGAAGCCATTGCTTCCCGGATACGTTTCACCAAGGACTCCGAACTGCTTGCTGAAGCAGATTACGTTATTGAGGCTGCCGTTGAAAGCGAGGCGGTGAAAATCGATATTTTCAGCAATCTCGACAGTATCTGCGCACCCCACGTGATACTTACCACCAATACAAGCTCGGTGCGGCTGGGAAAGCTTGCCCGGGCCACACAAAGGCCGGAAAAGGTACTGGGCATGCACTTTATGTATCCGGCCCAGAAGATGAAACTTCTTGAGATTATCAAAACAACGGCAACATCCGAAGAGAGCTACCAGGTGGTAAAGGAGCTTGCGCTTCAGATGGGAAAAACCCCCATTACCGTTACGGACAGCCCCTGTTTTGTTACAAGCCGCCTCATTCAGACCCTTATCAACGAGGCAATATTCTGCCTGCATGAAGGCGTTTCTACAAAGGGCGAAATCGATACCGCCTTGAAGCTGGGTATGAACCACCCCATGGGCCCTCTGGAACTGGCTGATTTTATCGGGCTTGATGTCGTGCTTGCAATGCAGCAAGCGTTGTACGACGGGTTCAAGGATCCGAAATACCGGCCGTGTCCATTGCTGATGAGCCTTGTGGAGGTCGGGCATCTGGGGAAAAAGACCGGCAGAGGATTTTACGAATATAACAAGGACGGCAGCAGAAAGAGCTGACAGCCTCCTCATAAGAGAGTACCATGACAGATACGCCAACGCCAACGACAGTTGCGGTTGCCGGTGCAACCGGCAGGACCGGCAGCCTGGTAGTCCAAGAACTGCTCCGGCGGGGATTTGCAGTTAGGGCACTGGTACGCAATCCTGCAAAAGCTTTCTGGATCCAGGAGAAGGGCGGTGAGGTGCTGTGTGTAGACATTTCTTCACGTTTGTCCCTTGAGCAGGCTGTTGAAGGTGCTGACGCGATTATCAGCGCACTTGGATCGAAAAAGCCGTTCAGCAGCACTGAAAACAATCTTGTGGACAATATGGGCAACCAGAACCTTGCTTCGGCTGCCCGATCCAAAGGCATCGGGCACCTTGTGATCGTGTCTTCAATCGGTGCCGGAGACAGTAAAAACGTTCTTGGACTGTTTGCCAGATTGGTTCTCGGCCCGGTGCTCGGGAAGAAGGAAACATCAGAGGCGGCAGTCCGGTCGTGCGGTGTTGACTATACCATTATCAGACCCGGGGGGCTTTCAAATAAGGAGCTTTCAGGTTCCGTTGCCCTGGGAGAAGGGGGAAAGATTACCGGCTCGGTGAGCAGGAGAGATGTGGCCAGGGTTTGTGTTGACGCCCTCTCCAACCCCGCAATGAAAAACAGAACATTTGAAGTAGTGGATACAGCCACCTTGAAAGAATCAATGCGGCGGCATGTTGTTGCCGTTTAAAACGGACCTTTTCAATCAGGCAAGTCATATGCAACGTATAATAAAACCGGTAGGGAGAATCCTGCAATGTGTGTGTCTGCTGTGCCTCATATCTTGGGGGGCGGTTTTTTCAGGCGACGGTTACGCTGAGGTTACCTGTTCCGACGGATTGATGAGTATCAATTCCAAAGAAATGCGTCCTGAAGACATTATGAAGGAGATCGGGGACAAGTGCGGTATTAAAGTTGTGCTTTTCGGTGAAGTCTTTTCCGAAATTCCGGTGAGCGTCAAGTTTGACCAGATGCCGGTAAAGCAGGCAATTAAACGGGTGCTCAGGGTCGCTGATGTTACCAATTACCTTATTCACATGGACGAAACCGACAACGGGTCAAGGATTGTAGAGGTTGACCTTATCGGCTCCAAAGGCGGTGAACGCCAGTTAACCGACGGGCCCGGACCACGGGCAATTCCAGCCGTCCCGGAACCTGTTGTCAGCAAAAAGAAGAAGCCTGTCCCACGGCCGACCAAACAAAGTCAGCTTCCGCCCGACATGTCAAAGGAAGACATGGAAAAACTGCAGGAAAGTTTTCTCGGTATTATGGATGAGGTGATTCAGGAACAGTTTCTCACCGGCGGGCAGCCCGACCCTAAGGAAGTTATCAGGATGTTCAAAGAATCAGTGCCCCCGGACTTGAAAGATAAAATGCCTCCCGAAGTTTTGGAGCAGCTTGAGAACATGGAATAATCAGGCCTAGAGCATTTCACAAAATAGCATAGCCCAGCACGACCAGAAAAACGGCCACAGAAAAACATGTCCGTCCACCTACGTCATTGCGAGCCGGAGGCGAAGCAATCTCACAGCATATCAAAACCCTTAGAGATTGCCGCGTCGCTGCGCTCCCCGCAATGACAGTAATCTGTGAAATGCTCGAGCCCGTTTATTCTGAATGAACGAAAGAAGGGAAGAGCACATTGTTGCACTTCCCTTCTTTTATTCTGCTGCTGTTTGCGCCCGGAGGCAGCTTTTGCCGGCGAGACTATTATTACAATGCGTCAGCTGCCTTGGGCAAGCCGGTAGATTACTGCACCGTTTTCGGTTTCCGAGGTCGCGCTTGCATGACTGGCTGAAACATACACGGTGTCGTTGAACAGAGCAAATCCCTCAAATGCCATTACGTTTCCGTCGTTAAATCCGTCTCCGGTCACCTGCGTCCAGGAAATCCCGTCGGGGCTTTTCCAGATCTGGGCGCCGGTGAGCTCTGTCTCGCCTTTCTGCACAACAGTGCCCACGTACAGGGTGTCGTCGAACGGGAAGAAATAGGGGGCAATATTTGCATAGGTGCCGGCAAACAGGGAATTGGCTTCGGCCGGCATCAGTTTTCCGTCCATCCCCAGGGGGTAGTCCGAGTCGCCCCCCACGCTGTACAACCATGCCCCGTCCTCGGAGCTGCCGGTATCGGTGTAGAGGATTCTGATACCGCCCAGGGAATTGATGCCCACAAAGAGTTTGTCCTGGAACCCGGTAAGATCCCAGGGCATAAAATTGCCGTCAAACATGCTGCAGGCCATGCCGCTGCCGAACCCGTTTTCATTTGAGCCCGTGTCGTTTTCATCCACATCAGCATCAACGATCAACTCCCACCCGGAGTCGGTCATTTTTGCCATACGCGAGCAGCCTCCCTTTTCTCCGGTGGTGCCGGTACCTCCGGCATACAGCACCTCTTCGCCCGACACCGATGAAACAACCAGGTCGGTTATGCTGCTGCTCACGGCTTTCAGGCCGTCTTTATAGTCGTTGTTCGGGTGATAATTCCCAAAGCTGTTTTCAGGCAGGGTCACCTGCCAGGTTTCCCCGTCCGCCGAGTACCATACCTGGGCACCGTAATCGTAGTTCAGGCCGGTGCTTACATAGAGCTTATTATCATAGACAACCATGGATGTTATGGTTTTGTTCCAGAAGACCCCAAAACCGCTCTCGTCGCTGCCGACGCCGATTTCGTACGCATCACCCCTTTCGACCTCGCCAAGGGTATAGGTATAGGTGGGAAAAGGATTGGTGAGTACCATTTCATCACATATGGTAGGTTCCAACAAATCTCCTGCCACATCGTTTGCCTGAACGACCAGGGTATCGGCCGTATTGCTGAGAATATCAAAGCGGCGGTATATGCCGCTGCCTGATGTTATCTGAAGCACGGCACCGGCCCACTGGTCTGGTGCCCAGTTTTTTGAATCATCAGTAACCCTGGCGGTTATATCACCGTCATCCGCGCCGCACCCGGAAATTTCAGATATTTCGCCTGACTCGTCCATGTCTTTTTTGTCCGAGACAACCGGTTCCCAGGTCTCACCGTCAAAGCGCCAGATTTCGCATCCTGTTGAATTCAGGTAGGTCCCCTGCACGCCGGAGGAAAAACCAATGTAGAGCTTGTCATTGAAAATTACCATTCGTGCCCAGACATTGTTCACAAGGTGGTTCCCGTAAATGCCGTTTTCTTCATTGTCCCATATCTCAACCTGTTTCCATTCGTCTTCGTCGGTTCTCCACAGCTCGCAGCCCTTTTCATTGTTTCGCGTCAGGGCGTACAGCCTGTTCTTATATGCATGCATGGCAACCACCGAGACATTTTCATCATTGTCGAAACCCGGCTCGCAGACCTGCTCCCATACAGACCCGTCATCCCCGGTAACCGTTCCCATGGCAGCAGGGACGTGCATAGGCTCTTCGGGCTCGTCGCAGCCGGCAGCAAAGAGAAGCAGCACCAAAAAGATCAGAAAAACAGTACACAATAGTGATGGTTGTCTTCCAGTTTCCCGTTTCATACACATATCCTCCTCTAAATGGTTATAGCATACATTATACTATAAATAATACAGGCTGCAAGGCCCCGGACAAAATGTACCCGCAGGATAACCGGCCGCTATACCAATCCCCCTTTTTTTAAACTGCCGACAATATGGGTAATGTCAAACGTGTGCTGATCTGAAAGATCATAATCACAATCAAGTGAAAAAAAGACATTAAACGCTCCCATAGTTATGAGGACAATGGCCCTGGCCATTTTTCCCGGATCAACGGCAGCGAATGTGCCGGCCCTGATTCCCTTTTCAATGGAGGCTTGTACCCGCTCAACCTGCTCCCGGTAGTATGACGTCATTACTTTACGGATTTCGGGCTTGCGAAGGCTCAAGGACAGAAATTCCTGGGAGAATTTTAAAAAATCAGTGTTTTCTTCAAGGGCTGAGCTTGCGATTTTGCCGAATCTGAGCAGACGGTGCTCAGGGTCGGTATCGGTCATGACCGATCGTGGAATGCGCTCATAAAATTTTCTGTTCATATGATGAAACAGCTGGATAAACAGCTGGTCTTTTGATTTGAAGTGATAATAGAGACCGCGCTTTGTTATCTTTGCCCGCTCGGCAATCATGTCCATGGAGGTCCGGTAATAACCGTTTTCGTTAAAACACTTAACAGCCGCCTGGAAAATTTCTTCTTTTCTGTTCTCTTTTCCTGCTGGTCTGCTCATAAGGTCCTCAAGTATTACATAACTACCGGGCACATATACATGTCTGAGCGCGTATCACCGTAAAGACGGCGAGCCTTACAGCTTGCAAGCCGGCAGGCTGACAAGCTGATTCATTACTTCAGGCGCGGGTTTCCGCCGTTTATCCACCAGTCTCCCTTATCATGAAACCACCAGTTTGTTGAATCAGTTTCAATGATTCTGTCGGCAAGGGCTTTTGCCGTATCGGTTTTAAGGCGTTTCAGGGCAAAGCTGATCCATTCATCGGCATATTTGTTCCCTAAATCTTTATTCTCTTTGAGCATCAAAATAAGTTCTATCTGGTCTGCATCGTTTGCAAGCAGGCTCTCCCGGCTGTCTCCATGATTGAACTCATGGATCAGCTGCTCGATATCGTCTCCGAAGGGGAGCCCCTGGGTCATATCCTGAACAGCCTTTTTTTCATCAACGGTCACGTATTTTTTATTCACATAGTTATGGTCACCGGTTCTGGCCTCCGGCAGGTCATGGACCAGGCACATTTTTATGAGCTTGTTTCCGTCAATATCCTTTTCCATGCCGGCAAGCGCAAAACCGATAATCGCCATGCGAAAGGCATGATCGGCAACAGATTCACTGCCGCTTCCCAGAAACTGAAGCCCGGTTCGGGGGGTTTTTTTAAGCATTCCGACTTCAAAAAGAAAATTTGCGATTTCCTGCATAGAATCTCCTTTAACTCATGAGATAGGCTTCAATGAATGTATCGATCTGCCCATCAAGGACTGCGTCGACATTACCCATTTCACTTCCGGTTCTGTGGTCCTTTACCATCCGGTATGGTTGCAGCACATAGGAGCGTATCTGGTTGCCCCATGCAATCTGTTTTTTCGATTCGTGGAGTTTGCCCAGCTCTTTTTCCCGCTCTTCCATTTCAAGCTCATACAGGCGGGCCTTCAGGATTTTCATGGCAGTTGCCCTGTTCATGTGCTGTGAGCGCTCATTCTGGCACTGGACCACGATGCCTGACGGCTTGTGTGTTATGCGCACGGCAGAATCCGTCTTGTTTACATGCTGGCCGCCCGCACCGCTTGATCGGTAGGTGTCGATCCGCAGGTCTTTTTCATCGACATCAATTTCGATATCATCTTCAATATCAGGATAGACAAAAACAGACGCAAAGGACGTGTGGCGCCGTGCTCCGGCATCAAACGGGGAGATGCGTACCAGGCGGTGGATGCCGATTTCCGCCTTGAGGAACCCGCTGGCGTAATCACCGCTGACGGTAAAGGTGACGTTTTTAATACCGGCTTCCTCGCCGGCCAGGATATCGATAATATTTGTTGAAAAGTCCTTTCTTTCAGCCCAGCGAAGATACATTCTCAGGAGCATGTTCGCCCAGTCCTGTGCCTCGGTTCCGCCTGCCCCGGCATTAATGCTTACAATGGCATCGTTGAAGTCATTCTCACCGCTGAGCATTTTTTTAAACTCGAGATCTTGTATGCTCGTCTCCAGCTGCTCAATATGCCGTTTGAGTTCCGATTCCAGGTCCTCATCCTCTTCGTCCTCAGCGGCCAGCTCAAGCAGCACGTCGCAGTCTTCCAGATTCTTTTCCAGCCTTTCCCAGGTTGTCAGGACGCTCTCAACGGCTTTCCTTTCCTTTGTAACCTTACGGGCCTGTGCTGCATCATTCCAGAAATCGGGGCCGGCTATTTTTTTGTCCAGCTCTGCCATGTGGAGCTTTTTTTCAGGTATTTCAAAGATACCCCCTGATTGTTTCCATTCTTTTCTCCAGGGATTTCTTTGTTTCTTTCCATTGGCTCAACATTGGTGTAGGTACCTCCATGTGGGATGTTTGTTGTCCGGTTACGAACTGCCCACCACATGCTTTATCCTCATGCTACATGGTGCGTATGACCGGTTTTTGACGGTGTTGTATGCGGGTGGGGAAAATCAACAGTATACTTATCCCGTAGCATAAAAACGCGAAAATATCACCATAACAGGTGTAAAATGTTTGTTCTGTTACACTGAATATAATAGCAGGTAGTCCTTCCTGAGTAAAGAGTTTGCTTTGTTGTAAAATGACACCCGTGGGATCGATGCAGGCGCTGATGCCGGTATTTGCGGCCCGGACCAGATACCGTTTGTTTTCAACGGCACGCAGGACCGCCATGGAAAGGTGCTGATACGGAGCGCTTGTTCTTCCGAACCATGCGTCATTGGTTATATTGACCAAAAAATGGGCCCCATCTTTTGTGAACCTGCGCACCAGGTCGGGGAAAATTATCTCATAGCAGATAAGGGTTGCCAGGCACTGATCAGAGATGCAGAGGTTTTTCGGCTGCCTGCCCGGGCTGAAGTCACCGATACCGGCAACCATTTTATTGATAAAGGGAAAGAGTTTTTTCAGCGGAACGTATTCTCCATAAGGTACAAGATGTATTTTGTCGTATCGGTCCATGATGGTGCTTTGAGGAGACAAAAGGAAGGCACTGTTAAAATAGGCTGTCTGTTTGTCGTTTCGCTCCCATGCCGGGCTCCCAAAAAGCAGGTACGCACCGGATTTCACTACCGTGTCCCTGACATGTTTTTTATAGACGGCTTCAGACTGGAAATAAAACGGCGTGGAAGACTCGGGCCATAGTACTATATCAGGGTGAAAAAAGGCACCCTGGAGGGTAATGCGGCGCAAAACGCGCAGTGTCTCATCAAGATAGTCTCCATCCCATTTTACATTCTGGGGGATGCTCGGCTGCACAATGAAAACTTTAAGCTGTTTGCCGCGCACACCCGGCTGGTTATACTCATTGATGCGATAGCCGCCGTACACAAGAATCGCACCTATCAACACTGCGGTCAGCGCTGTCCCGGCAAGGGGCGGTTTCTGCTTAAGAAATATAGCCTTGAGCAGGCAAAAGAGGGCACCGTTGGTGAGAACAATGAGGAAGGTTATCCCGTAGACACCCGTAATATCAGCTATTTGTATTACCCTGTGGTACTGAAACTGTGCGTACCCGAGATTCTCCCATGGAAATCCTGTCAGGAACCATGATTTTATATGCTCACAGGCAGTCCAGAAAAAAGGAAGCGTCACGAAGAAATCCAGCCCCAGGGTTTTTTTTACAAAGCTGCTTAAGCAGACGGGAACAGCGACAAAAAAACCGAGAAAAACAGACAGAAAAAAAAGCAGTGCCCCGGCAACAAAAAAAGACAGTTCACCGTATGTTGTCATGGAGACAACCACCCAGTATACAAGACCGCAGTTGAAGACCGTGCCGGTAATGCAGCCGAGCAGGAGGGACTGATAGGGGCCTTTTTTCTCTACGGAAAAAAGAAGGGGAACAAGACACACCCATGCCAGCATTCCCAGATTTATGGCCGGAAAGATTGCTGTCATGAGTATGCCCGACAGAACGGCTGCCGGAAGCGTTTTTAGATTCATACAACAAAATCCTTGCTTTATAAAACAGTTTGTATAAGGTTAACGATATCAATTCTGCATTAACTTTTTGAAGGAGATTCGTGTGAAAGACAAGATCTGGTGCAAAGCATATGATCCGCAGGTCCCGCATTCACTGACATATAACGGGGAGCTTATTCCTTCCATTCTTGAAACAGCATCCAAAAAATTTCCACGTCGCACGGCACTGAATTTTTTCGGCTATACCATGAATTATAAAAAACTCCGGGAAGCCGTGGGTCAGTTTACCCGGGCACTGCGAAACATGGGGATTGCCGAGGGCGACCGCATAGTACTTTTCCTGCCCAACTGTCCTCACTTTATTATCGCCTACTATGCGGCCCTCAGTGCAGGTGCCGTTGTTGTGCCCGCAAACCCCCTGTATACTGAAAAAGAGCTTACTTTCCAGGTGAACGACTCCGGTGCGGTGTCTCTGATAACCCTTGACCTGCTTTTTCCCCGGGTACAAAAGATTTTGCCGGAGACGTCGCTCACCAGCATCATCGTGGGTAAAATTCAGGACTTTCTTCCACCGCTAAAGAAATTTATTTACCCTATTGTGGCCAAAAAGGGAACAGATAATGTAGTCATTGAAGAAAAAAACGGTGTGGTGCTTTTTCAAAAGCTTATGAAAAAGAAATTTCCCGACGGCCCGCCGCCGGCGGTAAGCTGCGATGATACGGCAATGCTGCAGTATACCGGGGGCACCACCGGCGTGGCAAAAGGCGCCATGCTCACCCATAAAAATATCGTTTTCAACAACCTGCAAATGAGGCGCTGGTATTATGATATCAAAGAGGGCTGTGAAACCTTCATTTCGGTCCTTCCCTTTTTTCATGTGTACGGTATGGCCGTTGCAATGAGCCTGCCCCTGTCAATCGGATCAACGATGATTATATTCCCCAAATTTGTTGCCAAGGACATTCTCAGGGCAATAAAGGTCAATAATGCAACGGTTCTGCCGGGAATCCCGAGCATTTACAGTGTGCTGAGCTCGTATAAGGACATAAAGAAATATGATATTTCTTCCATAAATTTTTGTGTTTCCGGCGCGGCCCCGCTGCCGGTCAAGGTGCTCCAGGACTTTGAGAGGATAACCGGCGGTGTTATTCTTGAGGGATACGGGCTTTCAGAGGCCTCTCCGGTTACCCACTGCAATCCCATTCAGGGAAAGCGAATACAGGGCAGTATCGGGCTGCCCGTGTCTGATACCGATTGCATGGTAGCTGACATTGAGACAGGCGCAGAGCTGCCCGCGGGCGAGGTGGGGGAGCTCTGCGTAAAAGGGCCACAGGTAATGAAAGGCTACTGGAACAGGGAGGACGAGACCCGGCAAACGCTGCGGGACGGCTGGCTGTATACCGGGGACGTGGCGCGCATGGATGATGAGGGCTATTTCTATATTGTTGAACGAAAAAAAGACATGATTATCTCTGAAGGATTTAACATCTATCCCCGTGAGATAGAGGAATTTCTGCTTGGTCACCCCGCCGTGAAGGACGCGGCGGTCATCGGCATGCCCGACAAACTCCGGGGAGAACGCGTGCTGGCATACGTTGTTTTAAAAGAGGGCCAAACAGCAACGGCCCAGGAAATTATCAGCTACTGCAAGGAAAACCTTGTTAAATACAAGGTCCCCAGAAAGATTATTTTTCAGGATGACATTCCCACCAATATCGCCGGCAAGAAGCTGCGCAGGGTGTTGCGTGAAAGTGCTTCACAGCAGCCGGGCTCTGACGGGTAGCCCGAACAGGGGTTTTTGCCCGGTTTTTTGCTAATCGACAAAACAGAGTTTGTGGCTGACCCGGTCCTGTTGTACCGTTACCAGCACATAGTGGAACCTGTTTACGATGCCGTCCCGTCCAATCTGCAGCGGTGCCCCCGCCCCGCCGGTCACCACACACCGGACGTCCCCGTATCGGGCCTCTCCATACCCGTGTATATGACCGCAAAAAACCCGGGATATCAGGGGTGCCTTCTGCCGCAGCAGCCCCAAAAACGAGGCTGCATTCCACGTAAAGGCCTTGAAGCGAAACTGTCCGACAGGGGGCGGTATGTGCATGATGATGAAGTGCTTCTTTTCCGCATGGAGTGCTTCTTCGATCATTCCCATGCTTTTGTCTTCTATGCCGCGGTCGTTCTCATACCGCCACCGGCGCTTTTTTGTAATGACCGGGTTGCCCTTTTTATTGTTGTTATTGATACATATGAACCGGTACCGCCCGTTAATGTCAAAGACAAAATTCAGCCGGCCGAAAAATTGTTTAAAATTTTGAGCACCGTTGCCGCGCAGATCGTGATTGCCGGGACAAAAAACAACCGGTATTTCCCCCCGGCTGCACAGTTCAATAATGTGCCGGTATTCTTCATTCTTGCCGCAATCGGTGAAATCACCGGTATGAATAATAAAGTCGGGTTTGTGGGCACCGGCCTGCTCCAGCACGGTTTTGAACTGCCTGCCGGCCCCGCGGTTGTCACCCAGGACAATAAAGGTGAAAGATTCCCTGCCGCCTATCCGGCGATGTATTTTTTCTATTGTATTTTTATTCAGCTTCCCCTGTGCCGCATTAAACCGGGTTTCCATCTTTCTATCAGCTGCAGCACCAGAGCATTCCCAGACGGACAGAAGGGAATATAAAAATGCCGCGATCAGGATGACACGCCCGGTTTTTGTCTCTTTTCGTTTGCCCATGTGCATTTTTGTTTGCTGTGCATAGTTGTATGGTGCGGTCTTATAACTGCCTGCTATGCGGCATGTGATTAATTATGCGGGCCGGGAATTAATTGATGATTAAAGCACTATTAAAAAAAATTAATATACAAGGCATTCGGTATGCTGTGCTCCCAGGTAGCGTAATGAATCTTTTTTAATACTGATTTAACACTTCTTTCACGCCCGTTGGGTATAAAGGATACAGAGACTTTCTCAACAGATGTGAAACATGTCCCATAGTACGGACAAAGCACAAAAGGAAGGAGAAAAGAAAATGAAGTGGTTGGGTTACTTGGTTGCAGTGCTGGTGCTGTTGTGTTCATCCGCCTCGGCACAGGATAACGAAACCATCCTGTACGCTCCCGACAGCGACGACGAGATAGCGACGGAAATCGGCCTGGAAATGAACGACATAGCCGATCCGCTGGAGCCGTGGAACCGTATGATGTTCTCCTTTAACGACATGTTTTACAGCTGGGCATTCAGGCCGTTTGTGAAAGCATATACCAGGGTCGTGCCGAAACCGTTTCGTGTCGCGGGGCGCAATTTTTTCAGGAACCTCGGCATGCCGGTTACCCTGGTGAACACGCTGCTGCAGGGAAAGATAAAGGCAGCCGGCATTGTGACGGCCCGTTTCTGCATGAACACAACAGCGGGAGTGCTGGGGTTTGTCGACGTTGCACAACGCCGGGGCCTTAGGCGCCGCAGCGAGGACCTTGGACAAACCCTGGGAGTATACGGTCTGGGTGACGGGTTTTATATTGTGTGGCCCTTCATGGGCCCGTCTTCGCTGCGTGACACCGTGGGGTCTGTCGGCGACGGGTTCCTCGATCCCCTTTACTATATCCATGCTTCAGAACTGAAGTTTGCCGTGTCGTCGTATAAATATATGAATGATAATTCTTTTGACGTAGAACGATACGAGGCATTCAAGCAGGAGTCGGTGGATGCGTACAGTGCAATAAAAAGCGCTTACTACCAGCACAGAAATGAAAAGATTCAGCAATAATAAGAAAAGAATATGGCCGGCGTGATAGCGTTGTCGATAGTAATACCTGTTTTTAATGAGCAGGAAAACCTGCCACCCCTTACCGCGGAACTTGTGAGCGTTCTTGAATCGGTGAAAAAACAATATGAGATAATCTTTGTCGACGACGGTTCAACAGATAACAGTCAAAAAACCCTTCAGTCCATCAAAAAAAAGTACACCAACATACGCGTTTTTCACTTCAGGAAAAACTGCGGCCAGACGGCGGCTTTCGATGCGGGGTTCAAAGCGGCAGCAGGTGATATCATAATCACCATGGACGGAGACCTGCAAAATGATCCCCGGGACATACCCGGCATGCTTAAACAATGTGATACGTACGACCTTGTCTGCGGGTGCCGGGCGGTTCGCCATGACACCCTTGTAAGAAGGCTTTCGTCCCGGATTGCAAACCGTTTCAGAAATGCCTTTACCCATGACGGGATCACCGATATCGGATGCTCGCTGAAACTGTTTAAAAGGAACTATGTAAAAAAGCTTAAGCTGTATGAGGGCATGCACCGGTTTTTCCCCGTTTTGATACAGATGGAGGGAGGCCGCATACTTGAGGTGGAAGTAAATCACCGGCCGAGAAAATTCGGCAGGGCAAAATACAGCGTACGCAACAGGCTGCTGCGGACACTGACTGATTTGTTCGGGGTATGCTGGATGAAAAGCAGAATGTTAACCTATGAGATCGAGGAGCGGTAACCATGACGTGGGACTGGTGGATTATTGTGGGCTTGGGCGGACAGGCAGCTTTTTCGCTGCGTTTTTTAGTGCAGTGGGTAGCCTCTGAAAAAAAGGGGGAGAGTACCGTTCCCGTTATCTTCTGGTATCTCAGTCTCCTCGGCGGATCAATCCTCCTTGTCTATGCACTGTGCAGGCGGGACCCGGTTTTTATCATCGGCCAGGCAACTGGCGTTTTTATTTATATCAGAAACCTCATGCTCATACACAGAAAAGAGTCACGCCACGCTGTGGGCTCGGTTGGAAGCTGCTCGTGAATGGGCTGTCTTAACATGCAGACAAAAACGAACGTGCGGTTCGGCTTTATAGTGCTTCTGGTGAGCAGCATCTGGCTCACAAATCTCGGCGGCTGGGACCTGTGGAATCCCGACGAGCCCCGGTACGCCCAGGCATCCCGGGAGATGATGGAAAACGGGAGCTATGTTCTCCCCCAGGTAAACGGCAGGCCGTATTCCGACAAGCCTCCGTTGTTCTTCTGGCTCATAATCCTTGTTTCACAGCCCTTTGGTGACGTTACGGCATATTCAGCCCGACTCCCCAGTGCACTTGCCGGCCTGGGGCTTATGCTGCTTACCTACCTGTTCGGCAAAAAGCTTTACGACCGGCAGACCGGGTTTCTTGCCGCCGTGATACTCTGCACCTCAAAGGAGATCTTCACCACGGCAATAAGTGTCCATTTTGATGTGATTCTTGCTTTTTTAATCACCCTTTCTCTCTACCTTTTTTACTGCGGATACAAAGAACCGAAAAAAAAGTTTTTTCTTACTGCTTCCTATGTCTGTATGGGACTGGCAGTGCTGACCAAGGGGCCCGTTGGGATGGTTGTTCCCCTTCTGGTTATCATTGTGTTCCTGCTTGCAAACAGAGAAGGCAGAGGTGTCTCGTCCATACACCTCGGGAAGGGAATATGCATAATTGTCGGAATGGTCTTAGTGTGGCTTGTTCCCGCCTGCATCCTGGGGGGTGAATCCTACAGCAACGATATCCTGCTGCAGCAGACATTCGGGCGTATCATCAATTCATACAGCCATAAAAAACCCTTTTATTATTATCTGTACAATTTCCCGCTTGATTTTTTCCCCTGGAGCCTGTTTATCCCCGCTGCCGGTGTTTATTTTGTGAAAAACAGGGAACAATACCGCCTGCTTCGCTTTCCCCTTGCATGGTTTGCCGGGGTGTTTGTCTTTTTCACCCTTATGTCCTGTAAACGCACGCTGTATCTCATACCCCTGTATCCTGCTGCGGCACTTTTAACGGCACGGTTCTGGACCGGGTATGCGCGGATGGAGGACAAGGGGTCTGTGCCGCTTCAGGCAAAAACCTTCAGGGTGAGCCTCTATGTTCTGTTCGGGCTTTTCGTTGCGGCGGGTTTTGCCGGCACGGCGGCATTTGTCCGTGATTTTTCCATTATACGACCCTTCCAGAGTATCCGGTGGAGCGTCTATCCCGCGCTGTCACTGTCGATGCTGTGCGGCATAACAGGGTGCATCTTTGTTGTAATGAAGAAAAAAGCACGGTGGTCTTTCACCACGATTGCGGTGACCATGATCGTGCTGAGTGCGCTTATCGTTTTTGACGTATATCCCGCCTTTAACCGTTTTAAATCTGCACGTCCGTTTTGCCGGAGAATACAAAAAGTTGTCGGCAGGCACGACACGCTGGTGGCGACATTTGAACCCAAGCTTTTCAACTATTTTCTCAACAGATATCCCATCAACCGTATTGAAGCCGCCACATCTCTTGAGCCCCTGTTGCGTTCCGGGGAAAAGATATACATTCTCATGAAAGAGCGGCATTATAAAAAGGCTTCCGGGGACATAAAGGACCTGATCAACATTGTCGACCGCGGGGCAATCGGTCACAAAACCTATTTTTTAATAACACGAAAGGCACGTGAGAACATACGGCAGCAAAGCATACCCACAAAAAGGTCGGTTAAAGCCCGGGCAACAAAGGGCCCGTCAGTGATCCCGGAGATCCGGGAAAAATACACATTAACCAAAAATAAACTTTTCCCACGGCTGTGTAAGATGCTATAATACCGGATATATAAGGGCACGAAAACCATTCCTTTTTCACGCAATCGAGAAACACAGCACATATAAAGCCGATGAAATACCGCACCTTATCCTGCGCACTGGCTGTTATTGTCTGCACTTCTTTATTGTTCGGTTCGTGCAGCCGGTACGGCTCCCCTAAACCAACCCCCTCCCTGTTTCCCCTACTGCGCAGAGACGACCCCACACCAAAGCATGTCGTTGTCATGCCCTTTATCAACCGTACCAGGAGAGTCGGTCTTGACAAAGCCGTTCGGAAAAGTTTTTACAGCCATTTCAGCTCGAAAAACTATTATGATTTTGAGCTGAACGAGATAGACTCTTCTCTTGAGGCCGTTGAAAAGCTGTATGCCGAGCCATGGAGGAGTATTTCTCCACAGGAGCTGGGCAGGTTTTTTAATGCAGATTTTATTGTCTTTGGAGAAGTGCTTGATTATAAGAAAATTTATCTCGGCGTGTATTCACAGATTTCTCTGACCGTTAAAGTCGATATGATCGAAACCCGGGAGGGGATGCTTGCCTGGGCGCAGACCCTGGTCAAACGGTCACACCAGGGTGATGTCCCGATGAACCCCTTCGCTGCCCTTTCAGCTTCGGTGCGCAGCGGGCTGCATCTGCAGGAGGAGAATGTAGAGGTGCTTACCGACAAGCTGTGCAGGGAGATTGTCGAGAACATACCGGACCAGCCGCCGCCTGCAAAAGCCACGGCTTTCTGGGCCGATGTACAGATGGCATCTTTCAGCGATCCCGCTCGTGCTTCGCGGGTTGAGCAGGAATTTGCCGGTAAAGGATTCAGAGCGCGTACCGAACAGGTACGCCTCAAGGACAATGTGTGGCACCGTGTGCTGCTCGGGCCCTACATCAACACCGAAGCAGAAAAGCTCAAGAAGACCCTTGCCGATGACCCCCGGTTTGCCCCTATCCTCATTCATCATTCCAATATGGTCGCCGGAAACGATTAGCGGTAAAATTAAGGCGCCTTCCAAAAATATTCTTCCATTAATCTTTCTTGCTGGAGCATTTCACAAAAATATCATAGCCCCACACGAACAGAAAAAGGCCACAACAAAAGATGCCCATCAACCTGAGTCAAGCAACGTCATTGCGAGCCGGAGGCAAAGCAATCTCACAACATATCAAAAACAGTAGAGATTGCCGCTTCGCTACGCTCCTCGCAATGACAGATATATCAACAGTTTAATAATGCCCGGGTCTTTTGCACATTCTACTGTAATTTGTGAATTGCTCATTAAGACAAAAGCAAAAAATTGTCTTTAAGTTTACATTACATTTTTTTAATGTTCCCTTCATCCTTTTGTCATCCTCTTCTGTATTGTATATAATGCTGGGTTTTATGCGAAGATTGTTTTAGTGTGATATAATAAAAACATTAAAAGGAGAGGCTGCATTATGCGCATTCTTGTTGTCGAAGATGATAAAGGGGCCTCGCGGTTCATACGCAAGGGTTTGATGGAGAACGGCTACGTTGTCGACGCGGTGTTTGACGGCGAGGAAGGCCTGTTTATGGCCACCAACCAGTCATATGATCTCATTATTCTTGATATTATGCTTCCCGAGCTGAACGGCTACGAGGTGTTGAAGGGCATCAGGAAAAAGGGCGCGGCAACGCCGGTTATTATTTTAACGGCAAAGGACTCCCGGGAAGATGTTGTGCACGGCCTTGACCTTGGTGCTGATGACTACCTGGTAAAGCCCTTTGCCTTTGCGGAGCTTCTGGCACGCATACGGGCGGTATTGCGGCGGGGACAGAAGGAACAGGAGATATCAAAACTGACCGTTGCAGATCTTACCCTGAACTGTATCGATCGTACCGCAAAACGAGAAGACTGCTTCATAGAACTGTCTAACAAAGAATACAGGCTTCTTGAATATCTTATGAAAAACGCGGGGCAGGTGCTTACCCGGACCATGATACTTGAGAACGTGTGGGGATACGATTTCGACACCTCAAGCAACATCATCGACGTGCACATAAACCGCCTGCGTGCAAAGGTGGACGTGGGATTCGACAATAAACTTATTCACACGATTATAGGTGTGGGATATGTTCTCAAAACTGAAGAACAGGTTTTTTAACAGGCTTGATGTCAGGCTGACCCTCTACTACACAACGATTGTTGTCATTATTTGTTCGATATGCGGTGGGTTCTTTCTCTACCGCCTGCAGCACAACCTTATGAAACAGCTTGACAGGGTCCTGCGTGATGAGACACGGGAACTACTGATAGAGGTCAGCGAAGAAGCAGGTGATATCATCAGGGGCTGCAGGGTCTTTGAAGAAGACGTGGCCCACAGGAAATACTACCCCATTTTTTTCAGGGTTTTAGACGAAGCAGGAACTGTTTTATATACATCCCGGAAAGCAAAAGACGTAGCACTTCCTTCCCCTTCAGGCAAGGGCAAGGATTTTTTTACCATTGCCCGTTCCAACGCGGAGTATGATTACAGGATTTATGAGGACAAGACACTGTTAAAGGGTAATGGGATACTTACCGTCCAGCTGGGAACGGAAACCAGGGCGATTGAACGGATCATGGAGAACCCTGATGAAAATATCGTCATGGCGCTGCTGGTGGTTCTGGTGTTGTCAATAACCTGCGGCATGCTTGCGTCCCGCAAAACATGCAGGCTGATAAAAAATATCTCAACGGTTACCAACAAAATCACCTCCCAGAATCTCAGCCAGCGGCTCGCGGAACCAGCGGCACGTGATGAGCTTTATGAGCTTATCCTCACCATAAACTCAATGCTTCAGCGGCTTGAAAGCGCGTTCGGGGAGATAAAGCAGTTTACCGCCGATGTGTCTCATGAGCTGCGCAATCCGCTTTTCGCCCTTAAAGGTGAAATGGAGATCGCCCTTTCACAGAAACGTGATACCTACGAATACCGCGAGGCGCTTTCCGAGTGCCTCCAGAGAGTTGATATGCTCATTAAAATGATTAATGATCTTTTCCTTATTTCACGCTTTGACACACAAAAGATAAATCTCGATCTGGACTATGTAAATATCGGCGCCCTGGTCCAGGACCTGTATGATTTTTTTCTCCCCATAGCCCAGGAGAAGAAGCTGCAGGTTACCTGTGAGGTCTGCGACGGGGCTGTTGTGCAGGCGGACAAGACAAGGATGTCACAGGTGGTAAGCAACCTTCTTGAGAATGCGGTAAAGTTTACCCCCAAAGACGGATCAATACACATAGGGCTCGAGAGAAACAGCGGCCTCGTGGAGCTCCGGGTTCGGGATTCAGGGGTCGGAATTTCCGAACGGGACCTGAAAAGGATTTTTAAACGCTTTTACCAGGCAGATGAGGCACGGTCCGGCCCGGGCCGGGGGACCGGACTCGGCCTTCAAATATGCAGGCGCGTTGTGGAAGCACACGGCGGTGCGATCTGGGCGGAACAAAATGAAGACACAGGGGTGACCTTTGTCGTGACCCTGCCGGTGGGGGAATAATTATCCTGTTGTTTCTGAGATTGCGTTCCCGTATCTTCCCTAGGCACGGTACATCGTGCGTGCATGTTATTCTCCCCCCACTGTTTTTCGTGAAACTTTCCTGCTCAGAGCATGTTTATTATGGGGAATATGCGGTTTGTACGGAATGCCGGACGCGGCGGAAAGGCGGTACAGCTGCTTGCGGTACAGGTAGCCGGGCAGCAGCGTGTGTGCCAGGGCGGTTTGTGCCAGCCCGCTGTCAAGCCCGGCAGGTATCAGTTTACCGGACCTGTAGTCGCACTGGACAGGCTGCATCTCCGGCCGCTGAATAATGACGCGGCTGCCGGTCAGGTAGGCGTTGGTTGTTCCGTACTGCATGACGGCCCTTCCCGGAACATCATCAGCAAGGTTTAACAGCGGACGTCCGATCATGGGATGCTCGGACTCTATGCCCATTACATCCAGCAGTGTCGTCGGCATATCGATCTGGCTGCACACCTTGTCATAGGTCCCGGGGGCGAGTCCGGGAGCGATAATCAGACCGGGGATATGGAACTTGTGGATGGGGATCAGGTCCCGGCCCCGAAGGCGGGTGCTGTGATCTGCTATTACGAGAAAAACCGTGTTGGAAAAATATTTCTCTTGTGCGGCACGATCAAAAAACCTGCCCAGGGCGTAGTCGGCGTATTTCATGGCGTTGTGACGCGCTGCTTTGGGTTGCTCATGGAGCCGGATCCTGCCTTCGGGAAATTCAAAGGGATCATGGTTTGACGTGGTCAGCAGCAGGGCGAAAAACGGTTTGCCTGCGTGTGAAACGAAGACGTCGTTTGCCTTCCGGAAAAGATCCTCATCGCAGACCCCCCAGGTCCCCCGGAATACCGGGTTGTAAAAGCTTGTCTCGTCATATACCTTCTCAAAGCCGTTTCCCAGAAAGAACGAGCGCATATTGTCAAAGTGGCTCTCTCCGCCATAGATGAATTCGGTTCGGTATCCCCGCTGCTGCAGAAGATCGGCAATGGTAAAAAAATTGTGCTGGGAGAGGCCGAGCTTTACCACGCTTCTCCCTGCGGTGGGCAGAAACCCCGAAACCAGGGCCTCTATCCCCCGGACGGTCCGGGTACCGGTTGCGTAAAGCCTGGTCAGCAGGAACCCTTTACGGCTGAGCCGGTCTAGGTTGGGTGTAAGTTTCCTGCCGCCCAGGCACCCGACATACTCGGCCCCGAGGCTTTCCTCGAGTATGATGACAAGGTTCCGGGGCCCCCCTGAGGCAAAACGTGACTTCTGTCGGTGCATCAGGGGGAGGGGGGAGGCCCCGGAAGCCTTCTCAGCTATGCGGGCTTCCCCGCAAACGAGGGAAAACATCTTTGCGGTATCCATTTTCCCGTACAGGCGGCTTGGCTTGTTTTCATGTTTTTTCAGGCTGTATGCGGCATAGGCCAGTGAGTAGGTTGAGTTGAGGGCCAGTTGGTTGACGAGGTGGCTGGTTGAAAAGGCAGCGGTGCTGATGTTGGCCGGGCGGTGTCTGAAACTGGACCGGGCCCCCATGACCAGAAGCGGGACGACAATAATGCACAAAACAGTTCTCTGTAATATTGACGGATTATGAAACCGGCCCACACGTTTTTGAAAAAACACAAACACAAGCCACGCTGCGGACGTGGGCAGGATGATGCCTGCCAGAATATGGAGGGGGTAGCCCTTCAGTACCATGGAAAAAACTTCCCGCACCTGGGTCATGTGCTCGATGAAAAGGCGGTCGGGACGCGAGTCGAATTCGGCCATAAAGGGAATGGTCCCGATTTCAAGGAACAGGAATATCCAGGTCAGCAGGGCAAAGAAAAGGGCAAAAACAGGGCTTGTTTTTATAAGGACTCTTCGTGGCAGCAGAATGAAAAAAAGTCCGGGAAGTGCCAGACAATAGCAGAGCAGTATCGTGTCCATGCGGAAGCCGACAAGAAAAAGCCGGAGAAGATTTTCCACGCTGTCGGCTCTGTCGTAAAACAGCATGCACAGCAATAAGCGGCCAAGAAAGAACGCTGCAAGCCCGAAAAGAAAAAAGAACACCAGGGGAATAACAGGGCCTGTGTATTTTTTTAATTTTTCTAAAAATGATGATCTCATTGCCATGGTCATACTGTTTGCTCTGAATATTTTTAAACAGTCTTCGGTTATGCAGATATGTGAGTATATCCCTCCCCCATTACATAAGCGTTACAGGGCAATTAAAAAAAATTCATATTTCATATAAAGCCTTGCAGGTTTCTGAAAGTTTTTGTAATAGTTTATACATGATCCGATGTAGTGTTTTGCCGGGAGGGAATAATGGATTTCACATCGCTGCAGGCAATATTTTTTGATTACGGGGGGACGCTTGATGCAAACGGTGTAGCCTGGAAAGAGCATTTTTATCCACTGTATGTTAAATACGGCATTGCCGTGCCCCTACAGCGGTTCCCTCTGGGGAAGACTCTGAAATGGTAATCCCAGAAATTTTTAATTAATTGTATTAACGGAAATGCTCCATTATCCTAAATCCGTCGTGTGATGGGCTTTTTTAAACCTCTAAGACGATTTGCTCAATACATTGGGTAAAATTACTCAATGTACTGTATTGTGTCAGGGCCGTAACCTGTGAAATCTTATCGTTGCTGGTACCAAAGGAATACTGTTTTGAAAATTGTTTGTTTTTGCTATAATGTACACTTCCCAGGAGCCCCTTTCGGGGCTCAAATTTTTTACCTGCAAGGAAGGAAGCGTTATGATTGACCGTTATTCCCGTGACATAATGAAAAAAATATGGGCCCCGGAGAACAGGTTTGAAACCTGGCTGAAGATAGAGGTGCATGCCTGCGAAGCACTGTGTGAGCTCGGCCTGGTGCCCGAGCAGTCGCTGAAGAACATCCAGGAGAAGGCGGCGTTCGACATCAGCAGAATCGATGAGATTGAACAGGTCACCAAGCATGACGTGATTGCCTTTACCACCAGCGTTGCGGAGTTTGTCGGAGAGGACTCCCGGTATATCCACTGGGGGCTCACCTCGTCGGACATCCTTGATACCAGTTTCAGCATGCTTCTAAAGCAGTCCGCAGAGGTTCTTTTGCAGGATGTCGACGGCCTGCTTTCAGTGCTCAAGGACAAGGCGTATGAACACAAGGACACGGTGATGATCGGCCGGAGCCACGGGATCCATGCCGAGCCCATTACCTTCGGCCTCAAAATGGCGCTGTGGTATGATGAAATGAAGCGCCAGAAACAGCGCCTGGAGCAAGCCAAAGCATCCATCAGCGTGGGAAAAATTTCCGGGGCCGTGGGGACCTTTGCCCACAACCCGCCCTTTGTGGAGGAATATGTCTGCGAGAAATGCGGGTTGAAGCCTGCGCCCATTTCAACCCAGGTTGTTCAGCGCGATGTGTATGCCGAATTTTTCTCCGTCCTTGCGCTTATCGGCAGTTCCATAGAGAAGTTTGCCGTTGAGATCAGACACCTCCAGCGCACGGAGGTATCGGAGGTGTCGGAATATTTCTCGGCAGGGCAGAAGGGCTCTTCCGCCATGCCGCACAAGAAGAACCCCATTTTGTCTGAGAACGTGTCGGGCCTGGCCAGGCTTCTGCGGGGCAATGCTCTTGCAGCAATGGAAAATGTCGCTCTGTGGCATGAGCGGGACATCAGCCATTCATCGGTTGAGCGTGTTATCGGGCCTGACAGCACAATACTGCTTGATTTTATGCTGGCACGGTTCACCAACCTGGTCAAAAAACTCCTGGTATATCCTGAAAACATGAAAAAGAATCTGGACATGTCCCGGGGGCTGTACTATTCCCAGAAAATACTGCTGGAGCTGACAAAACGGGGAGTGTCCCGGGAGGACGGCTATCGCATGGTGCAAAAAAATGCTCTTGATGCGTGGGAACAACAAACCGATTTCAAGGAAATGCTGCTACGGGACGACGCGCTGACGGCAATTATTTCCGTTGAAGAAATAAATGAGCTGTGCACCCCGGCGTCCTATACCAAACATGTTGGCGATATTTTCACACGGGTGTTTTCCGAGAAATGAAAAAAAAGGCGGTTTTTCTTGACAGGGACGGAACAGTAAACCGGGAGGTGCACTATCTCAGTCACCCGGACCAGCTTGAGCTTCTTGAAGGTGCAGCAGCGTCAATAGCGCTGCTCAATCAGGCCGGCTTTCTGGTGGTCGTGATAACAAACCAGGCCGGTGTTGCCAAGGGATTTATTCGCGACGATGCACTTCCCCTGATCCGGGACGCATTTATGGGTCTTCTTGAAAACCAGGGGGCTTGTATTGACGGATATTACCAGTGCCCCCACCACCCCGAAGGCACGGTCAAGGAATATACCCGCACGTGCGATTGCAGGAAACCCGCGCCGGGCCTCCTGTTTCAGGCGTCCCGTGATCTGGACATAGATCTGTCACGGTCATATGTGGTGGGGGACAAGCTCAGCGATGTTATGCTTGCCCAACATGTCGGTGCCACAGGGATTATGGTACTGACCGGCCACGGCCGTAATGAACTGGGCAGCTATCCCGAAACCGTACCGCCCCCCGATTATACGGGCAGAGACATTTACGATGCTGTTCAATGGATTTTGAATCACAACCCGGCATGAAAATTCTTATCGTCAGGCTCAGCGCCATAGGTGATGTGATCCACACCTTGCCCCAGATTGAGCTGCTTCGACGCCGTTTTCCCGGCTGTTCTATCTCGTGGGTTGCGGAAGAAAAAGCAGCGGACCTGGTGCGCGGGTATCCCGGGATAGACCGCGTTATCGTGTCCCGGCGAAAACAGTGGTTTCGGGATGTGAGAAGACTGCGCATCGGGCCGGCATTAGCACAGATTTTTTCCTTTATCCGTGATGTGCGCGCAGACGAGTTCGACATGGTCATCGATTTTCAGGGGCTTTTTAAAAGCGCGCTGGTGGTGTGGCTTGCCCGGGGAAAGCGGAAAGTGGGATTTGAAAATGCCCGGGAGCTGAGCACCCTGTTTTACCACGAAAAGGCGCCGGCTGCCGACTTCCACGACCATGCCATCGCCCGGCACACGGCCCTTGTGCGCTACCTGGGGATTGACGACACCGGGATATCATTTGCCAGACTGTTTTCCGAAGAGGATGACAAAAGGGTTACCCGTCTTTTTACGGAACTGCACATCGACGACTCGAAACCGCTGATCTGCTTCCATCCCGGTGCCCTGTGGGAGTCAAAACGATGGTCCCGGCAGAACACTGCCGGGCTCTGTGAACTGCTTCTGAAAGACGGCGCATGCCGGATACTGCTGGTGGGAGGGGCAGAAGAGAAAGGGTTTTGTGATGAGGTATGCTCACGTTTGAACGACGGGGCAGTTAACCTTGCAGGGATGACCTCGCTCAGGGAACTGGCCAATATCATATTTCGATCGGACCTTATGATTTCCATGGACTCCGGTCCCATGCACCTTTCCTGCGCGGTGGGAACACCGGTGGTGGCGCTTTTTGGTCCCACATCACCCTGGCGAACGGGTCCGTTCGGCAAGAATGACCGTGTGATACGAAAAGAGCTGTCCTGCAGCCCCTGCTTTAAGCGGACGTGTCCTTTCGGGCACACCCGCTGCATGCATGATATTACCCCCGAAGAGGTGCTGGCGGTATGCGGCACATATGTGGGAAGCCTTGCAACACACACGCTGCCCGGTTCAGACACGGTGTAATGGTGGATATTCATGTGGTACGAACTGAAAGGATTCAGGGGTGCAGGCCCTTGGTTCCTTCCAATAGCGCTATAAAAAAAGGAGCAACACATGGCGATAAGCAATGATCTGCTGGAAATACTGGCATGTCCCAAGTGTAAAGGGGATGTTTACGTGAATGAGGCGGGTGACGGGCTGATATGTGACAGCTGCAAGCTGTTGTATCATATCAAAGAAGACATTCCCATCATGCTTATAGATGAGGCAACACCGCTTACCGATTAAAAAATCGTTTTTATTTTAGCACCGGGTATAAGCTGCGTGTTTACCGGAATGCCGTTGATTTCGGCAAGCTGCTTTGCCTTGACCGCACTGCCCAGAGTTCTGCGCGCAATGACGGGAAGGCTGTCGCCCGATCTTACCGTGTAAATTTTAATATGGCGCAGGTTGTCTTTCGGGCCGTACGGAAGACCGTCGAGATAGGATTTGTATTTTTCAGCAGCAACTTTTCTGCTGCTTTTTTGTACGGTTTTGGTTTCCTGGAGCTTGCCCATGGTATCCTTCATGGTGTTTATTACCTTGATCTTTGACTCAATGCGTGCCATGCGGTCAAAAATATAGGGATGGGTCATGAGATATTGCTGAACGCCGGTAAGCCCCTGGCTTTTATAGGAGAGGGAGCGCATGAAGGACAGGGCCTGCTGGGGATCATACCCCGCAGCCACCATATATTCAACACTCTGCTCGTCGGCAAAATATTCCCTTTCGCGGCTGAATCCCAGCATGAGGGTGCTGAACAGCTGGTTGGTCGCTATTGCCAGATCCCCGGAACTGGCAGAAGGGGAGGCAGCAGCTCCCGCAACACCGGCAAGGGTTACGATTTGCGCAACCATATTTCTGGACATGAGCGCCGCACTGTCTCGCGCAGCAACGTGGCCGATTTCGTGCCCCAGCACACAGGCAAGCTCTGCTTCGCTGTTTATAAGGGCAAGCAGGCCACGGGTGATGTAGACGTAGCCGCCGGGAAGGGCAAAGGCGTTTTCCATTTCAGTGTCAAGAACGGTAAAATGATATTCGATATCCTGACGCCGGCACACGTGAACCAGCTTTTTACCCACTGACTCAACGTAGTTTTGGAGCCTTTGATTGTAGTAGTAGCCGAACTGCTGGACTATTTGCGGATGGGCACCTCTGCCTATGTCGAGCTCTTTTGATTCGCTGACAACATTAAACTCCCGCTCAAGGGTCAGCGGGTGCACCATACAGCCGGCGGCAAGCAGTGTCGCACACAGCAGTATAAGCACTGACGGTGTTTTTATCGGTCTCATAATAATTATATATGTAATACACAGATGAAAGATGCACAAGGTTTTTTTAATAAAAGTTTTTACATTTATTTTGGTGTGGATTATAATCAAAAGTTAATGAAAGTAAGAAAAAGTAACAATACGTGCGATTACAATGCTCATACGAGAACAGCTTGAGGAAGTTGAACGAAAGACCCTGTCCCCACAGGCCACCCTGAGCAGTCAAACCAAGGGCAGGCGCTTCGCTGAAGAAGAATGCAGCCTGCGCCCCTGTTTTCAACACGACCGTGACAGGATTATTCATTCCAAGGCGTTCAGGCGTCTAAAGCATAAAACCCAGGTCTTTCTTGCTCCCGGGGGCGACCACTACCGCACACGGCTTACCCACACCCTTGAGGTATCCCAAATTGCACGGACCGTGGCCAAGTCGCTCTTCCTCAACGAAGACCTCACGGAAGCAATTGCCCTTGGTCATGATCTGGGGCATACCCCCTTCGGGCACGCCGGCGAAGATGTGCTCAACAGGATTGTTCCGGGAGGGTTTCGGCACCCAGAGCAGAGCCTGCGGGTTGTCGACGATCTTGAAAAATTGAATCTGACCCATGAGGTTCGTGACGGCATCCTAAAGCACTCAAAACGCAGGGGCCCGATCCTGCCGGATGACACCAGACAGCTTGCCGCGACCAGGGAAGGCCAGATTGTACGGATAGCCGATTCTATCGCCTATTTGAATCACGACCTTGACGACGCTTTAAGGGCCCAGGTTATTTCTCTTGCAGAGCTTCAGCAAGAGGGGTCCGGGTTTCTCAGCGTGCTGGGCACGAGCCATTCTCAAAGAATCGGCAGGATGGTCCATGATGTGATAGCGGTTTCCCGGGAATGTGACGTTCAGCGCGTGGCGGCAAGCGATGAGGTGCTTGAAGCGGCCATGGCGCTCAGGCGGTTTCTGGATGATCGCGTGTACAATACGCCGTATGTTTTTGAAGGTTTTGCTAAAACCTCAAAAATAATTGAAGAGCTGTACGGCTACTATATCGACCACCCTGATTTTTTTATCAAGGAGACCGACAGCAGCTTTTCCTCCGGAGAGATTGCACGGGATGTTTGTGACTTTATCTCCGGGATGACCGACCGGTACGCGTTTCATGCATACGAGGGGATCTTTCTTCCCAAGCCCTGGCTGATATTGTAACGCTTATTCCTCCTCAATCATTTCCGAAAGGCTTTCAAACAGCTCGTCAAAGGATGCCTCACTGTCGCGTTCTTCCCCTTCAGACAGCAGGTCCATGAGCAGGGAGGGAACCGTCTTCTTGATGATATAATCCAACGATGATTTATCCAGGGCAACCTGAGGTTTCTCCACGGTGCCGGTTATGTCCAGCAGGAGTGTAATCATTTCATCCTCAAGGGGCATATACTTGGTGAAGCCCTCAAGCCCGGTGAGCAGTTGGGGTGAAATTTTTACTTTTACCGTAATGTCAAGCGTCGTATCGAGCTCTATTTCCCCTGATGGATAAAATTCTGCGTCAGGGCTGATAAAAACTCCGTCAAGCTCCAGATTGCCCTTGATAAATTTAAGTTCCAGGCTTGCCGTTGAGAATGGAATCTCCCGCAGCTTCTCAGTTGCCACAACTGAAGCAAAGGCGGAAGGGAATTGTATGTTTTTAACAACACCGTTTCTCATATAAAAAAAGCCGTCACCCCGCAGGTTTTGAAGAGCCGTGTTGGGCAATGTCCCGGAGCCCTTCAGCGCGCACCTGCCTGAAACAGCCCCTTCTATAAAATTTCTATACGCAGGGTATGTCCTCAGTAACGCTTCGGTGGGCACATCCTTAAGATCAAGGTAGGAATAGTAGTCCAGTCCCTTTACGCCCAGGTCGACAGTTGTTGAAAGGGTAAACGAGCCCTGGTCTATACCGCCGGTGAGTTTCTCAATGGAAAACCTATTATCCTTGAGCAGGTACTGTCCCTGCACATCGTGTAAAATAATATTAAAAAAATTTCTGTCCCCGAGCTTTATCGGACCCTGGAATGCAAGCTCTTTGAAATCGAAAGGGCCGATTTCCAGCTCAGTTGATCCCGGCTCCTGATTAAACAGCTCCTGCACGTTCAACTGTGACGACACTACTTTGAGGTTTGATTTCGGCGGCCATTTCATGTAATCCATAACGGCGCCGGAGAGTGTGATAAATGAGCCGCTTGCGCCTATGGTAAGGGTGTCCAGGGAAATATTGCGTGTGTCCAGTGAAAGTTTGCCCTGAAACTCGGGCTGCAAATAACCAAGGGGGGGATACAGAAGCCGGTTGTTTTTCAGCTTGAGAAAAACCGTTGGTAAAATTCTCTTTCCCAGGGTGCCCTTTATTAACATTTTAAGGTCCACATTGCCCCCGAGCCGTGCTTGGCCCAGGGGGTGGGTCGGACCAAGGGTTACGTTCTTAAACAAACTGCCGGGCGAGAAGTCATCCGATAGTATGGTGAAGTCCATGAGAGACCCTTTTATGGAACCATGGGCTTGAAATGGTTGAGAGAGTACCGTTCCCGTAAGCTCCCTTACGACAAGGGATTTGTTGGACATGTTATATTCAGATGTAAAATCGATTGATGCGTCGGCGTTGTTTGCAGCTGTCTGTATGTCTGCCACGGTGACGGCAAGTGACGCGTCACTCAGTTGTGCGGACCCGCTGATTGAGAGGGTTGGGAGTTTTTCTACTTCAAAATGTGCATTGACGGTTACATCCCCCCCCCGGACAGGGATATCGGCGGCTGCTAAATATTTTTCGAAGTGTTTTAACGGCAGCTTTTCAACTGAGGCTTTTCCCGTGAGCTCTTTTTTCGGCACTGACAGTGTTGCCGTACACTGGATATCCGGTTCGGTACTTCCCGGCAGGCTGGCTGAAAGGGTAACCGTAAAGGGGAAAAGCAGTGAAATCTTCCCGGCTGATGCCTGCATATTTTCCAGGTGAAACTGTTTTTCCATACCAGGGAAAAAGACCACGCCGTCGTTTATTTCAATGCTTTTGGGCAAAAAAACGACATCCAATACGGAAGCGGAATGCCGGTCAGACGGTTTCCCGGGGCTTTTGCTTCCTGTTGCCGCAAAAGAAGCAGAACGTTCCAGGTTTGCTGTAATTTCAGGCGCACTGAGCACTATCTTCCTGACGAATAGTTTTTTCAGAAGGAGCGGAAAAAAACCATGCTGAATAAATACCTGCGGGCAAAAAAGAGCGTTTTCTTCGCCAGGGCCCCGGGCCATGCCGATCCTGCAATTTTTCAGGGTTATCCCCTGTAACAGGCTGACCTCAATCTCTCCGATAGAAACCGGTTGTTGTGTATATTGCTGAATTTCACTGATTATCGACTCTTTTACCGTTTCCGGTTTCAGATATGTCCTGGCAAAGAAAAAGGTTATTATGGTTACAACAAGACAGGTTGCTAGAATGATTATGAGGATGGTTTTTAGACGTTTCATAGTGAACCCCGGGCCCCTGATTTTTGGCTAAAAAAAATTTATTTCTTTCAGAAAGTGCTGTCCATAGTGATGCTCCCCGCCTATTGAAAATCCCGTTGTTTGCCCGGGGCACGGCAGGGCATCCCGGTGCGTATATTTTATATTTGATACGTGCCGCTTGTCGTCAGATCCCGTATTGCGGGGACCCCGCTTATCCCGCCCGATGCGGGACGTGGCTTTCGCGGCACACTCCGGTAAAAACAGAAACACTCCCGATATTTCGGGGTATACCACCCCCCTCCCACAGGTGGGGCTGCGGGGAGTATCATACTGTTGGTGATAATGACCGGCAGAAGCATAACTGCTTATTATTGCTCCATTATTATCATACCTTGCCGCTATGGGCAATGAGAAAAAAACGATACGTGACGGAATTCATTGTTTTGATAATTGTCTCCCTCAGGGTTTGAACCCCTCGCCGTTTCCCGACTTTTAGTCGGGAAACAAGAACAGGCGAAGAATGTTTACTAAATCAGGTTGTGGTGTTATTATACCAACTTACCCCCCGGGAGCTTTTTTAGTTTTTTTTCTTTGGTCCCGATACATCGTGAATACTGCATCCACCCCGATATGTCGGGGCGGCAGTTCAATTGCGTGGAGGGTGGTCAGTGCACCATTTCTTTAGTTTTTTTCGCGGCGATCTTTTTCATCGCCTTACCGACAGGCTTCGGTTAAATGAAAATACGGCAATTATTGTTATCGCCTCCATTATCGGTATTATAGGCGGGTTCGGTGCTGTAGGGTTCCGCCGGCTTATTGAGTATATCCAAACGCTTACTATCGGAAACCATGATAATATTCTGGCCACGGTTATGGGCCTGCCATGGTACTACAAGCTGCTTCTTCCAACCATCGGCGGTTTGATTGTGGGCCCCCTGATATATTTCCTGGGTAAAGAGACCAAAGGACACGGTGTGCCTGAAGTAATGGAAGCAGTAGCGCTGGCGGGGGGCAAAATCAGATCCCGTGTAATGTTCTTAAAGGCCTTTGTGTCGGCTGTTACAATCGGTACGGGAGGCTCAGTGGGGCGTGAAGGCCCCATTGTCCAAATAGGTTCAAGTATCGGTTCGACTATAGGTCAATGGCTCGGACTGAGCCAGAGCAAACTGAAAGTGCTTGTTTCCTGTGGGGCGGCGGCCGGGATAGCGGCGACATTTAATGCCCCCATTGCCGGTGTCATGTTTTCTGTTGAGATCATTATCGGAAGCTATGCCATCACAACCCTTGTGCCCATTATTATGTCTTCTGTAATGGCAACGATGGTCGGCCGGTGGTACTTTGGAGATATACCCGCATTTGAGATGCCCCATTACAGCCTTGTAAGTGCCTGGGAAATAGGGCCCTACATCCTTTTAGCACTATTGGCCGGTGCCGTCGCGGTGTGGTTTGTACGGCTGCTGTACTTTCTGGAGGACACCGCAGATAAAATCAACATGCAGAGCTGGATTAAGACCCCGCTTGTTCTTCTGCTCATGGGGGTACTTGTTCTTTTTTTCCCCCAGGTATACGGGGTCGGCTATGACACCATCACCCAGGTCCTTAAAGGTGAAATGGTATGGTTTATGCTTTTTCTGCTAATCCCCGTCAAGATGCTTGCAACGTCCATAACACTGGCTGCCGGGGGATCAGGAGGTATTTTTGCGCCGTCACTGTTTCTTGGTGCAGTGTTTGGGGGTTTTTTCGGCTGTGTAATGCAGGGGGTTCTCCCCGATATAGGAGTATCGCCCGGCGCATATGCCGTTGTCGGCATGAGCGCAATGGTTGCGGGAACCACCCATGCACCCATTACCGCCTTTATGGTTATCTTTGAGATGACGAGTGATTATAAGCTCATCCTCCCGCTTATGCTGTGTTCAATTCTTGCATCATTTGTCGCCTCGGCGCTTAAAAAAGATTCAATTTATACCATGAAGCTGACCAGGCGGGGCGTAGATCTTTCCCGCGGTATGGAAGTGTCCATTATGCAGACAACAAAAGTGATGGACGTCATGAACAAGAATATTATGGTGCTGCACGAAGACACGGGCTTTAATGAGGTCCTGCAAAAGGTGGTCAGTTCAAATGCGGCCTGTTATTATGTCGCGGACAATGAGAACAGCTTTCAGGGAACATTCACCGTCCATGATGTCAAGGAGGTTATGAACGAGGAATCTCTAGCCGGCCTTGTGGTTGCCAAGGATTTGGTTTCAATCACGGTGAGCCCTTTTATTGAAATGGATTCAACACTTGCAGATTGTATGAGAAAATTCAGTATCTATGAGACTGAAGAACTGCCCGTTCTTGAAAGCAAACAGACAAAAAAACTTGTCGGCGAAATCGGAAGACGGGACATTATTACTGTATACAATCATGAAATTCTGCGTCAGGGATCTCTGGGATTGAAGTTTATCCACTCAAAACTTCCCGAAAATGCTCCTGCACAGCGATATGTCGACCTGCCGGACGGATTTGAGATACATGTTCTCCCCGTCTCTGCAGACATGCAGGGGCGGACCATCAAGGACCTGGATATCCGGCACCATTACGGCATAACGGTTGTGGCCATTAACCGGCGCGGGGACCGGGGGCAGCGTGAAGTTGTGATCCCCGACTCTGAAGAGATCCTTCAACCAAAGGATATGCTTGTTGTTATCGGCAAGGCAGAGGCGTTGGAACAGATCAAGAATGCCATTGCACAGCCGGGCTAGATATACCATGTGACGAGCAAGGCTTCATCCTGTTGTGTTGTGTGTCGGCCGTTAAGCTTGCCGGCTGACAGGCTTGCAAGCGAACAAGCTAAGCATATATTGGCCGGGCTGAATCGTCCTGTCCGCGTTCAGTATCCGGCGTCCAGAAGAGCAGACTCACGGTGCAACCAGCCCTGTGATTGTCAGCATGTTTTGAAAATCGTCGTTATCTTCCTTTTTCGGTGTTTCCATGATGCCGGGGAGATGACGCAGAAGTCGATGGTTGACAATCCGCCTGAAGCCTGCCAGTCCTATGTGTCCCCGGCCGATGTGCCAGTGCCTGTCGCTATGTGATCCACAGGGTGCTTTCGCATCATTGAGGTGAAGGACATGGAGCCTGTCGATGCCGATACAGGTGTCAAGTTCCCTGAGCGTTTTTTCAAGCCCGTCGGATGACGCCATATCATAGCCTGCCGCAAAGGCGTGTGCGGTGTCAAGGCAGATCCCCACCCGTTTGTCCCGGGGTATTCCTTCAAGTATTCTCATAAGCTGACTAAATGTACAGCCGAGCTCGGTTCCCTGGCCTGCGGTATTTTCAAGCAGCACCCTAACCGGGACATCAGCCTGTTCAATGGCCCGGCTGAGTGCCGTTGAAATTCTTTTAATTGCATCATCAGGACTGCCCGTGCCGCAGCTGCCCGGGTGAGCCACCAGGGCCTGTGCACCGAGGCTATGTGCACGTGTAAGGTTTTCAGAAAGAAAACAGACTGATTTTTCATACAGTTTTTTGTCGGGGGAGGCCGGGTTCGGGAGATAGGGCATGTGTACTATCAGCGGTTTGATATCCCATGCGGCAAGTGATTCCTTAAACGCAGACACATCTTTTTCGTTTAATGTTTTACAGGACCACCCCCGGGGATTATGAGAAAAGATCTGGACTGTCCGACATTGCAGTTTGCGGGCCCTTTGGGCCGCTTTTGTGAAACCTCCGGCAATTGAAACGTGAAAACCAAATCGCATACAATCTGTTCCATCAGTTATGGATATCCTCTTGTGCGCAGCATAAAGCAAAGCCCGGAGAAACGCAAGAGTGTTGTCTCCGGGCTTGTAGGATGCCGTGTCTAAGGAAAATCATGGTACGCTAATGGATGGTTTTTGCAATGCGGCCCCACCGCATATTTTTTAAAAAGCTTTCCCAGGACCAGTAAATTATGAACGCTTTGCCCTTCACTTTGTTGAGATCAACAAAACCCCAGAATCTGCTGTCATAGCTCTTGTCCCGGTTGTCCCCCATAACGAACACGCAGTTCGGAGGAACGGTTTCGGGGCCGAAGTTATCACGGGCGGCACCGTTGCCGAAGCCCTTCAATATTCTGTTGTCACTGTAATAGCCGTACTTGTCGTCAATTGTTTTTTCGTTGATGAAAATCTTTTTATTTATTATTTGAATTTTATCACCTGCAACGGCGACAACCCTTTTTATAAAATCTTTACTGGGATCCAGGGGATAAATGAATACGATGACATCACCGCGCTTCGGGTGTTTGTATTGAAATAATTTTTTTTCGGTGAAGGGAATGGTAACGCCATAGATAAACTTATTAACCAGTATGTGATCACCGATGAGGAGTGTGGGTTCCATGGAACCGGATGGAATCTTGAAAGCCTGAACTATAAAAGATCGAATAATCAGCGCCAGAACAACGGCAATGACAATTGCTTCGATATTTTCACGACTGAACGTTTTTTTTATGAAATGGGTGTCCCGGGACTGAATTTTTTTTTGCTTCATGAATAGTTACATGCAATTGAATTAATATTTATCTTCAACAGTATCTTTAAAAAATAAACACTATCTTATATCATATTTTTTAAACAATGCAAAAAAAAGATTGACACTGATTGAATAGTTAGTATAATTTTCTTTATTACTTTGCGGGCATAGCTCAGTTGGTAGAGTACAAGCTTCCCAAGCTTGGTGTCGCGGGTTCGAATCCCGTTGCCCGCTTACACTGGAAGTTACATGAGATTTCTTTTTTTTTGACAGAAGGTGGGCATTGCCCACTTTTTTATTTAGAGATCAAAATAATCGTGCTGTATGGAAACAGACACAAAAAAACCTGCTGATGAGATGCTATCGGAGGTTAAAAACCTCATAGAAGATATTGTTGAGCGGGAGGGGATTGAGCTTGTAGATGTTGTTTTCCGGAGGGAGCCGAACGGGTGGGTCCTGAGGGTGTTCATAGACAAGCCGGGCGGTGTCTCACTTGATGACTGCCGTTTTGTCAGTCGGCAGTTGAGTGATATCCTGGATGTGAAAGATATTATTCCGCATGCGTACAGGCTTGAACTTACCTCCCCGGGAGTCAACAGGCCCCTTGTTAAAAAGTCCCACTTTATGGGTGTTATCGGTGGACAGGTAAAAATCAAAACCAGAAGCCCCATAGAAAACAGAAGAAACTTTAAAGGAACGCTTATAGATTATAAAGAGGGGTCTGTATGTTTGGAGGTGGATGGAAAGGAACATATTATCCCGCATGATAATATTGAAAAGGCTAATCTTGAATATGAATTTAAGCGCCCCGGACGCGCTGATTGACGTTGCAGTGCAGTCGTGTTGTGCATAAACGAGAAGGTGTGGGAAAGGTTTGCATTCAGCTTCCGAGATGCTTCGATGAGCATTACTGCTGTGCGTCTATGGCTGCGTCCCATGGGCCGATGACGTACATGCATTTATTAACACGCAAGAAATTATTATTTAATAAAAGGGAACACCATGTTGTCAGAGTTAGATAGAGTCATTGAAGAGATACGAAAAGACAGGGGTATTGATAAAGAGGTGCTCATAAATGCCCTTGAAACAGCACTGGTAAAGGCTGCCAGGAATAAATATGGTCACGGCCTTGACATCGAAGCACATTATAATGAGGAAATCGGCGAAATTGAGCTTTTTCAATTCAAGACCGTCGCCGAGGAAATCACCAGCATTGTGAAAGAAATTTCTCATGGTGAAGCTGTAAAAATAGACCCCGAAGCTGAAATTGGTGATGAAATAGGGGTTAAGATGGATGCGTCCCAGTTCGGCAGGATTGCCGCCCAGACTGCTAAACAGGTTATTATGCAGAATATCAGGGAAGCAGAGCGCGAGAACATTTACAATGACTACAATGATAAGGTCGGTGAACTGGTAACCGGATTTGTTCACCGGTTTGAAAAGGGCAATATTATTGTAATGCTTGGAAGATATGAGGCTCTCCTGCCCACCCAGGAGCAGATCCCCGGAGAAGTGTTTTCTTTGCGCGACAGGATTAAGGCATTTGTCCTGGATGTCAAAAAGAACGCCAAGGGTCCTCAGATTATTGTTTCGCGAACACACCCCGGATTTCTCTTGAAGCTTTTTGAACTGGAGGTTCCTGAAATCTCAGAAAGCATTGTTAAGGTCCATGGCGTTGCCCGGGAACCTGGTCACCGCGCAAAAATAGCTGTTGAATCTGTCGACTCCCGTGTTGATCCCGTGGGCGCATGTGTCGGTAACAGGGGGACCCGGGTACAGAATGTTGTTCATGAACTTCACGGGGAGAAAATTGATATTATTACGTGGACAGATGATCCCACCAAATATGTATGTTCAGCCCTTGCGCCTGCGGAAGTGTATGAAATCGTTATTGATGAAGACAACCGGAGCATGGAGATAATTGTTGATGATAGTCAGCTGTCACTGGCAATCGGCAAAAAGGGTCAGAATGTACGGCTTGCCGCTAAACTGACCGGCTGGAAAATTGATATCAGAAGCAAATCAAAGTACGAAGAGAGTTCCAAAAAGCATTTAGCCGAGCTGTTGAAAATTCCCGGCATAAACATTGCTGATGCAGAAGCCCTTTGTGGTGCGGATTATGATTCCATAGAGGCTGTTGCAGATGCTCAACCTGATGATCTGGCACTGGTCCTCGGCATTGACAGCAGTAAGGCGGCAATGATTAAAGAGCAAGCGCTTCTTTGTGCTGCAAAAGAGAAAGCTGAAAAAAAGGATGCGGCAGAGGAAGCTGCTGCGGCCGATGCGGCAGAAAAAGCTGCTGCGGCCGATACGGAAGAAAAAGCTGCTGCGGCCGATACGGAAGAGGAAGCTGATGCGGCCGATACAACAGAGGAAGCTGATAAGGCTGATACAACAACACAATAGCAGGAAACACGTTCTTAAAGAGTTTCATTGCCAACGCTTAGGTAGGACAGTCGTAATCAATGAGAGTTCATGAATTAGCAAAAGAATTGGGGTTGAACAGCAAAGCACTTATCGTCAAGCTTGAAGAGATGGAGATACCGGTAAAGTCTCATATGAGTGCATTGGAAAAGGACCAGGTGGACAGGGTCGTAAAAGCACTAAAGCGCAAGGAACCCAAGAAACCTCCCAAAAAAGGTTCCAAGAAAACCGCCGAGGCTTTTGTCAAAGAGCAGCCGGAGGAGGAGGTGCATGAGACCGTTAAGGAAACGACCAACGTCGAGGAGGGCACCAGGGAGGTTCTTGTAGAAAGGCGCCTGAGCAGGACGGTCATAAGAAGGAGAAAGAGAACAGAGAAAGAACCCCCGCCGCCACCTGTTCAGGAAGAACAGGATGAAGCACAAGCGGAAGCGGTTGCTGAAGCCGAAGAGCTGGACAAGAAAGCAAAAAAGGCCAAAGCCCCTGCCAAGGGTAAAGCAAAAGATGTTGCTGACAAAGAGAGTGAAGCTGTTGCGGAAACAGAACCTGAAGCTGCTGACAAAGAGGGTGCCGTAGCAGCCAAAGAGAAAAAAACCGACAAGAAGAAAGCTCAAGCGGAAGAGACAGATGAACAGCGGGTGGAGTCCGGGGAAGCTGTTCAGGAAGGGGTCGAAAAACTTCCTGCTGCTGGTGGTGAAAGGAAGGCAGAACCCAGGGCGGCATCTGCATCAAAAACAGCTGCGGCTGAGAAATCTCCGGCCAAAAAGCCCGTGAAAAAACCAAAGGCCCCTGCCCGGGATGGTTCTGTTGCGAGGATTGTTGACCGGATTGAATTGAAGATTGAAAAGAAGCCTGAAAAATCCCCTGCAGCGGCTGAAGGAAACAAAGATGCTGTCGCTGCGCCTGCCCCTGAAAAGAAGGAGGGGACCGGGGAAGCGATATTTGATAAAGACGCTAAAGGCGGTTTTAAGGATAAGAAGAAACGAAAAAAATTCAATTGGCAGAAAGAAAACATTTTCGGCGATGAGGCTGAGAAGACTGCTGCTCCTCACCGGCGGGTCAGGCTCAAGATCAAAGACAAGAAGGGGGGCCGGAAAGGGCAGCTTCAGGCGGAAGTAATTCAATTTGGGCAGAGAAAAAAGGTTGCCCTTGCTCCTGAGAAAACAGTTCCCAAAGCAATTAAGCGCAAGATACGTCTCCACGAAGGTATAACAGTTGCTGAACTGGCAAAAAGAATGGGGGTTAAGGCTACGCAAGTAATCAAGAAGCTTATTGATCTTGGAGAGATGGCAACCATTAACCAGTTCCTCGATATTGATACTGCTTCTCTTGTGTCAGCTGAATTCGGCTATGAGATCGAGAGCATATCCCTGGAAGAAGAAACAATTTTCGAACAGGAAACATCGGATTCTGAGCAGGACTTGCAGTCACGGAGCCCTGTTGTGACGGTCATGGGACACGTAGATCATGGTAAGACGTCGCTGCTTGACGCTATACGAAAGACCAACGTCACAGGAGGTGAAAAAGGCGGCATTACCCAACACATCGGAGCATATCGTGTTTCCCTTAAAGAAGGAACGATGACGTTTGTGGATACCCCCGGCCATGAAGCTTTTACCACCATGAGGGCACGGGGCGCAAAGGTTACTGATATCGTCATTCTTGTTGTTGCTGCCGAAGAGGGGGTAAAACCCCAGACCGTTGAGGCTATAAATCACGCAAAGGCCGCAGAGGTCCCCATTATTGTGGCAATCAATAAAATAGATAAACCTGAGGCGAACCCCGACAAGGTTAAACAGGAATTGTCCAACTACGGCCTGCTCCAGGAAGATTGGGGTGGTGATACCATTTTTGTAGAAGTTTCGGCAAAAACAGAACAGGGCATTGACAAACTGCTGGAGATGGTACTCCTTCAGGCTGAAATGCTTGAGCTGAAATCCAATCCGAACAAGCAGGCCAAGGGAACCATCGTTGAGGCACGGCTTGATAAAAGCAGGGGCCCCATAGCCACTGTTCTGGTTCAGGAAGGAACCCTGCGGGTCGGTGATTCATTTATATCGAAATATCACTTCGGCAAGGTACGGGCGATGATAGATGACCGGGGCAAAACCGTGCAGGAAGCAGGCCCGGCCATGCCTGTGGAAGTGCTGGGGTTTTCCGGTGTTCCTGAAGCCGGCGATGTTTTTATCGCTGTTGATGAGAAAAAAGCACGTCAAACGAGCATGTACTGGCAGCAGCGCAAGCGGGAAGAAGAGCTCAGGAAGGACGCGCGGGTGTCCCTTGAGAATTTTCTTGAGAACGTGTCACAGGAGGATACCAAAGAGCTTAGAATTATTATCAAGTCCGATGTCCAGGGCTCCGCGGAGGCGCTGCAGCAGTCACTTGAACAGCTGAGTACCGACGAAGTAAAAGTTACCATTCTTCACAGCTCAGTGGGTGCTGTGAGCCTGAACGATATTATGCTCGCTTCCGCCTCAAATGCAATTATTGTGGGTTTTGGCGTCAAACTGGAGCCGAAGGTCATGGAGACTGCCGGACAGGAGAAGGTTGAATGCAGAATGTACGGTGTCATTTATGAAGTTATTGACGATGTAAGAAAGGCCATGCTTGGGATGCTGGCACCGGAAATTGTTGAAAAGTTTGCCGGAAAAGCGGAAATCAAGGAAGTGTTCAATATTTCTAAATACGGAACGGTTGCCGGGTGCATGGTGATGGAAGGCAAGGTCGTCAAGGGTTCAAAGGCACGGGTTGTCCGTGATGCTCAAGTAGTCCATGAAGGTGAGATAAGCTCACTTAAGCGCTATAAGGATGATGCAAAGGAGGTTCCCTCCGGGCAGGACTGCGGCATCTTTCTGGGCAGCTACAAGGAATTCGAGGTCGGCGATATCATAGAATCCTTCTTTGTTGAAAAGGTAGATCGAACGGCTTTGTGATGGTATCCCACGGTCTTTTCCGACGGGGTTCATCATTATGCCCATTGTTTAATTATCTGTCGGTGTCTTGCGGGATACGCGTGATACAGCAGGGTACATGGTAGTAGGTATTTGTCAGGTCAGGCTGGTCTTTCATGACGTCTTTTCCCTTAAGGAAAAAAGGGGAATTGTTAAGCGGATCATGGGTAGAGTAAGAAGTAAATTCCCGGTGTCTATTGCTGAGGTGGAGGATAACGATTTGTGGCAGACCGGGGTTGTTGGGTTTTGTATGATAGGCAATGACCGGGCGTTTATTAACTCATGTCTTGATAAGGTCCTTGATTTTATTGAGAACCTGTATCTTGCAGATGTCGGCGAGCATCAGATAGAACTCATAAATATATAAATAGTGTTTTTTACATGAGCGGCTCTTATCAAAGAACAGACAGGGTTGCGGATATAATACGCAGAGAAATTGCTGATGTCCTGCAGCGAGAGGTAAAAGACCCCCGGCTGCATTTTGTTACTATAACGGACGTGCAGGTTTCAAAGGATCTTCGGAACGCGAAAATCTATTTTGCCACAATGAAGCAGGGTGAGGAGCTCGAGGCAATTCACCAGGGGCTCAAGAGAGCAGCGGGTTTTATGCAGAGAAAGCTGGGCGCACGGCTGAGTATGCGCTACACCCCGCACATCTCTTTTTTTTATGATTCTTCCATAGAAACCGGATCTCGCATGGACAAAATTTTAAAAGATATTGAGGACAATCTTTCATCATAGAGAGAAAACGATCTGCATATGGACGGAATTCTCGTTGTTAATAAACCATCCGGCTTGTCATCCAATGATGTGGGACAAAAAGTGAAAAGGATGCTTGCCCTTAAAAAAATCGGGCATCTCGGCACCCTTGATCCCCTGGCAACCGGCGTGTTGCCCCTGTGCATCAATGAAGGGACAAAGCTGGTACAATTTCTCGTGGAAACCGAGAAAGAGTACATAGCAACACTCCAGCTCGGGGTGGAGACCGACACCCAGGACATTCAGGGGGCGGTTCTCAACGAAACAGATGATATTTGCAGGGACAAAAATGCAATTATTCAGGCCGTCATGGCATTAAAGGGGGAGATCTTTCAGACGCCGCCGATGTTTTCCGCGCTTAAGCACAACGGCGTGCCTTTGTACAAACTGGCGCGCAAGGGAATGGACATACCACGCAAGCCGCGGAAGGTGGTTATTCACGATGTGGAAGTGCTGTCCATTGATTGCCCCTACGTCGTTTTTCGTGTGGTCTGCTCTCATGGTACCTATGTCCGGACACTCTGTCATGACATCGGCCGTGAACTGTTGTGCGGCGGGTGCCTTGTGCGTCTCGAGCGTGTTCGAACCGGCGTGTTTCACATAGGCGACTGCGTTTCCATGGAGGATTTTTCCGAACCTTCCTGCGAAGACCTTATCGCAAAGCATCTTATTTCGCCAAAAGATGCCCTGGCGGGATTGCCTGAGATCATCGCCGATAACGGCCTGGTACGGCGTATCAGGAACGGGACGCCCGTTACCGTTCATGACCTGACCGGGATTGAGCTTCCCAAACTGACGGTGGGGCAGAAAATAAAGATAGTTTATCAGGACAGCCTCATCGGCGTTGTTGAATGCCTTGTGGATGATGAAAAGCTGCACGACTATGAACCTGACACAAAGGCATGGAAAATTTGCAGGGTATTTATTAACTAAAACTCTTGAAAGAGATTTTATCCAAGAGCGTTATTGAACATTTCAGAAAAAAGAGAGGACGATTTTATGGTATTACAATCAGAGCAAAAGCAGGAAATAATAAAAAAATTCAAAACCAGCGAGAAAGATACAGGTTCTCCCCAGGTACAGATTGCACTGCTGACTCAGAGGATTAACTATTTGTCACAACACTTCGGTGTCCATAAGAAAGATCATCATTCACGCAGGGGGCTTATCAAAATCATCAGCCAGCGCAGACGGTTGCTTGACTATTTAAAAAGAAAAGATGTTGAAAAATATAAACAGATTTTAGCAGACCTAAATCTTAGAAAATAAACGGCGGCAATTGTTGCCCCTGTTTGTTTAAACAGATGTTTGCATAAAAAGGAAAAGAATATGGATAATAGTATGAAAGAAAGTGTGTCATTAACGTGGGGGGGGAGACCTCTCTCCTTTGAGACGGGACGGCTGGCTAAACAGGCAAACGGTGCCGTGCTTGCACAGTATGGTGAAAGTGTGGTGCTGGTAACAGCTGTTGCCTCAAAAACGCAACGTGAAGGTATAGATTTTTTCCCCCTGTCGGTGGACTATCAGGAGATGACCTATGCTGCAGGGAAGATTCCCGGCGGCTTTTTTAAACGAGAGGGCAGACCGGGTGAAAAAGAAATTCTTACCTCACGTTTGATCGACCGGCCTTTACGGCCTCTTTTTCCCAAAAATTTCCGCAACGATGTCCAGATAATCGCAACGGTTCTCTCGGCAGATGAAGAGAATGATCCTGATATTATAGCTATCAACGCGGCCTCCGCTGCACTTGAAATCTCAAACATCCCGTTCGGCGGCCCCATAGCAGGCGTGCGTGTGGGCAGAATTGACGGGAATTTTGTCATTAATCCTTCTCGGAGTGAACTGCCCGACAGCGAACTGGAAATTATTATAGCGGGCAGCAGAGACGCTGTGGTTATGGTAGAAGGCAGTGCCAAGTGCGTTGCGGAACAGGTAGTGCTTGATGCCATTAACTTCGGCCACCAGAGCATTCAGGAAATACTCTCCCTTCAGGAACAGCTCAAGGCACGGGTCGGCAAAGAGAAGACAGCAGTCCCCGCGGCAAGCATTGATCCGGAAATCGAAGAGAAGGTCAGACAGCAGGCAACGGAGCCCATACGGGCCGCGTTGGCACTGCAGGGAAAGCACAACAGAAACAATGCCGTGGACCAGGTGTTTGACTCAACCATGGAAGGGCTGAGTGCGCAGTACGAAGAGAAAGAGGCTGATATTAAGGCCGTTCTTGAGTCAATCGAGCAGGAAATTATCCGGACTCAGATACTCAACGACAACAGACGCATTGACGGCCGTTCTCCCACAGACATTCGGCCCATAAGCTGTGACGTAGCAGTTCTGCCCAGGACACACGGCTCGGGGCTTTTTACCCGGGGAGAAACCCAGGCCCTTGTTTCAACAACCCTGGGAACGGCCCAGGATGAGCAGCGCATTGACTCGCTGGTCGGAGAGAGCACAAAGCGGTTCATGCTGCACTATAATTTCCCGCCCTTCTGTGTCGGCGAGGCCCGGCCCCTCAGGGGAACAAGCAGGCGGGAGACAGGCCACGGCGCGCTTGCCGAACGGGCAATTACCGAGGTGCTGCCGTCCGCGGAAAAATTTCCGTACACGGTCAGGATCGTCTCCGAGATCCTTGAGTCAAACGGCTCCTCGTCCATGGCAACGGTATGCGGCAGCACGCTTTCATTAATGGATGCAGGGGTTCCCATCGAAAATCCCGTAGCAGGAATTGCAATGGGACTTGTAAAACAGGATGACAACTACGTTATACTGTCCGATATTCTCGGCGATGAAGACCATGTGGGTGATATGGACTTCAAGGTTGCCGGAACGAGGGAAGGGGTAACGGCCATACAGATGGACATCAAAATAACGGGGCTCAGCTATGACATCCTTACCCGTGCCCTTGAGCAGGCCAGAGATGGACGCCTCCACATTCTTGATGTCATGCAGCAGACCATTGACGAGCCGCGTCCGGAGGTGAGTGATCGTGCTCCGCGAATAGAGACCATACAGGTTAAGCCCGACAAGGTAAGCGTGATAATCGGACCTGCCGGCAAAAACATCAAGAACATAATTGCGCAGACCGGCGTAAAGATTGATGTTGATGATGATGGAAAGGTGAACATAGCATCGCCCGACAAAACATCCATTAAAAAAGCCGTTGAGATGATCGAAGATCTCGTTGCGGAGGCGGAAGTCGGGAAGATTTATCTGGGAAAGGTGCGCAAAATAATGGATTTCGGTGCGTTCGTTGAAATTTTGCCCGGTCTTGACGGGCTTGTGCACATCTCTCAGCTGGATCATTCTCGTGTAGCCAATGTCCGCGATGTCCTCAAGGAAGGCGACGAAGTCCTGGTGAAAGTTCTTGAAATAGACTCACAGGGCAAGGTTAAGCTGAGCAGGAAGGCTGCACTGAAAGAGGACATCAATAAATTCAAGAAAACAGATGATGTATGATACAAAAAACCGTTCTGAGTAACGGGATCCGTGTCGTAACAGAAGTAGTACCCAATGTGCATTCCGTTTCCATCGGTATCTGGATTAAGACGGGTTCGCGCCACGAAAAAGATGGTGAAAACGGAATCGCACATTTTATTGAGCACATGCTTTTTAAGGGCACTGAAAAGCACACTGCTTTTGATATTGCAAAAGTCATTGATTCTGTCGGTGGGATCCTCAATGCATTTACAACAAAAGAGTACACCTGCTATTATGTAAAAGTCCTCACCCAGCACCTTTCCCTTGGTATCGATATCCTGTGGGATATATTTTTCCACTCTCTTTTCCAAAGCGAAGAGATTGAAAAAGAGCGCAACGTTATCCTGCAGGAAATCAATATGGTCAAGGACACCCCGGACGACTATATTCAAGATCTGTTTAACCAGAGTTTTTACAGCGGCCACAGCCTCGGCAATGCGATTCTCGGTGAACTGGAAACCGTCGAGCGTTTCGGCAGGCAGGACATGGTCGATTTTTTTGCCAGGGAATATCTTGATCCGGGCAGGATCATTATTTCTGCCGCAGGCAACATCGAGCACGACTTTCTTGCAGATCAGGTCCTGCGCATATTTGAGATTCCGGCAAAAGCCGGCGAGGCGGCTCACAAGGACTCTTTCCGGGCTACGCGACAGGTATCCTTTCATTACCGGGAACTGGAACAGGTGCACATGTGTCTGGGCACCGTAGGAGCTTCCCAGGTTGATCCCGAGCGGTACGGGTATTATCTTATCAGTTCAATCCTGGGTGGAAGCATGAGCTCCCGGCTGTTTCAGGAGATACGGGAAAACAGGGGCCTGGCATATTCCGTCTATTCTTTCCTGGCGGCTTTTTATGACACGGGGATGTTCGGCGTCTATATGGGAGTGCGCAGGGAGTCGCTGAAAGAGGCCCTGCACATTGTTCTGGCTGAGTTCAGGAGATTGCAGGAAGAGGCTATTGCCGAAAGCGATCTTACCAACGCCAAGGAACAGATAAAGGGGAACATGCTGCTGGGACTGGAAAGCTCCGACAGTCGTATGAGCCGTTTGGCGAAATGTGAAATTTATTACGATGAGTACATTCCCGTTGAAGAATTGATCAGAAACATCGATGCCGTCACGCCGGAGGCGGTCCGTGAGATTGCACGGCGGATATTCAGGGACGAGCTTTTCACCTATACATTTCTGGGCCCGGTTAACAAAAAAGAGATCCAGGACAATTTCCTTGCCATGGGATAGGTTCCGACCGGCGATGCGGCACGCATCGTTACAGGAGCCCCGCCCCCCCTTTGCTTTAGCCTGCCGGACTACTGAATATCTATATTTCCTATGAGCTGCTGGATTTCAAGCAGGGCAATGCGTGCCTGGTACCGTGCAACTATGAGGGTTGTCTCTGCGCGTGCCAGGTTGACCTGGGCATCCCGAAAGTCAAGGGAATCTGATGCCCCGGTTTCATAGCGCTGCTTTTGCAGCTGCATGTTCTGGCGGGCGGTAACGGTGTTTTGCTCCTCCAGCCTGACCTTTTCCATTCTTTTTTGAAATGTCGAGTGCTTTTCCCGCACGAGGCCCGCAATTTCGTTTTCAATGTTTTTTACGGAAAGCTGCTGGTTGAGGGCGTCCAGGTGAGCGTTCTGCAGGTTTATTGTGTCGATGTTTCCATTAAACAGATTAAAGGTCATCACAAGCCCCACGCTTGAATCAAGGCTGCGGCTGTTTCTGTCCGCGCCGGGCATCAGCGAATCACCAAACAGGGAGCGGTCCCTATATCCGTAACTGCCGTTGAGTGAAACCCGGGGCCAGAAGGCGGAGCGGGCAATCCTGATGTTTTCATCGGCGACACGTTTATTGTTCCGGGCGACAAGCAGGGCGCTGTTTTGCTCGCGCGCGCGGGAAAGCAGGTCGTTATATGCATAGTCAAGGGAGGGGATCGTGATCTGTTTTTTTACCGTCACCGGCTCCGCCGGGTCCTGGGCCAGCAGAATGTTAAGTCCCTTGCGGGAAATAGTCACCTGCAGTTGTTGGTCGAGAAGCGCAGACTGATCGTTATTGAAGTTCACCCGGGCGTTGAGCAGGTCGGTTGATGACGCGCCGCCCAGGTCCCTTCGTACTTCCTCGCGTTGCAGGCGGGTTGCGGAAATGTCCCGGGTGTTGCGCGCAACGTCCAGTAGCTGCTCCTGCTGCACCAGGTTAAAAAATGAGCGCATGATGGATACTACCGTGGTCTCAATGGTGTTCCGGGCCTGATAGCTGCCCAGTCGGGCAAGCTCGTCGTAGCGCTTTTTATCGGCAAACATTCTGAATCCGTCAAACAGTGTCCAGCTCAGGCTGAGCTGGGAAGACCAGGTGCGGGTGTCGGTGTTGCCGAAGCTTGTGGGGGAGCCCGTGTTTTCGTTTGCCGCGTCGTAGCGAAAATTGCCGTCACTGTTTATGGACGGCAGGAAACCGGCCGTGCCCTTGCCCCGGTTATTACGGGATATTGCCGCAGTGTTGCGGGCAATCTGAATATTATAATTGTTTTTCAGCCCACGCCTGATGGCATCCTCAACCGTCATGTTGTCCTGGGCGGTTGCCAGGCAGACCGGGGCCGCCAGAAGTAACGCCGTGTATATACAAAAGACACGCAGTATACTATTGTTTGCCGCCGGCCCCGTGCTCCCCACGGCGAGGAAAAAGGAGACTCCCCACGTTCGTGGATCTTTGCCTTTCGGCCTCCGGCCGCAATCCAGGGCAGGGCGCTTTGCGCCCGGTTGTTTACCTGTTGTGCTGTTGCAAGGGTTCATCACTGTTTCCTGTTTTTTGTAAATCATTTTTCCCGGGTTTGTCCCCGGGCCAGCAGCTTGTCGGCCTCCCGGATCTCCATAATGGCCGGTTCAACACTCTCCGGTGCTACGGGACTTCCAGCAAGCAGCCTGGCCCACAGCACCTTGATCCTGTTAAGGGCCAGATATCCGGCCGGAAGCACAATGAGGAGAATGAAGGTTCCGAACAGCAGCCCGTAGGCTACCGAGACGGCCATGGGGATCAGGAATTGGGCCTGCCGGCTTTTCTCGGCCATAAGCGGGGCAAGACCGATGGCGGTGGTAAGGGACGTGAGCAGAATGGGGCGCAGACGGGAGAGCCCCGCATTATATACCGCGCTGTACACCTTCTGGCCGTTTCGCAGGTTTCGGTTGATCTGGTCGATGAGCACGATGCTGTCATTTACCACAATACCCGTCAAGGCGATGAGTCCGTACAGGGACGGCATATTCAGCACAAGCCCCTGGATGCCGTGCCCCCAGACGGCGCCCATAATGCCCAGGGGGATCAGGGAGATTACCAGCGCGGCCTGGGTATAGGACCGGAATACAAGAATTATTAGGACAATCATGCCTGCAAACGCTATGGGGAAAGCCCGTGCCACGGATTTTATCACCTTTGCCTGTTCACGTGACTGCCCTTCATAGGAAACCTGTATGCCGTTTACCTGGGAGAGGACTTTGGGTACGGTTTTTTGCCTGATTTCCTGGATGATGGGCAGAATGGGGGTTTCCGCGTTGGCAAGGGATGCCTCAACGGTAATCACCCGCCGGCGGTTCAGATGGTCGACATGGCTCACGCTGCGCTGAACTGAATATTCGGCAAGTTCGCTGAAGGGATACTCGGCGCCGTCGGGTGTGCGTATGCGCATCTGATCAAGAAGGCTGAGGGAGGCACGGTCCTTGTCACGGTACCGTATCCAGACCCTGATCTCGTCACGTCCGCGCTGAATGCGCTGGGCCTGAAGGCCGTAGAATCCCTGGCGGACCTGTCCCACCACGTCCTGCAGCTTGAGGCCCAGGGCGTGGGCCCGGGGTTTCAGGGTAATGGAAACTTCTCTGCGGCCCTCGCGTTCGCTGTCGGTTACGTCTTTGAGCTCGGTGAAATCCTTCAGCTCTTTGACAAGAAGATCACGAGCACGCTTGAGCTGGGACAGCTCGTTGCCCAGAAAGCTTACCGAAATCGGTTTTCCAAACATGCCGAGCCTGCCGAAGCTGATATTCTGGGCATCGGGCAGGGGCCCGAGAGCAGAGCGTATGCGGTTGGCGATCAGGTAGGTGTCCATCTGACGCTCTTCGCCCTCCAGCAGCTGCAGCAGCAGCCGTCCCGCATGACTGCCTGAATCGCCGAAGTCGTTTTTACCGATTTCCCGTATAATGCCTTCTATTACATCACGGCCGTCGGGCCGCTCCTGTTTGAGCTCTTTATTTATTTCCCAGCAAACGGTTTCAGTATCGGCCAGGATTTTATCGGTTGCGTTTTCCTGCCGCCCCGAGACCAGGGAGATATTGATGGGCAGGGTATCACCATCGATAAAGGGAAAGAAGCTTACGCCGATAAACTGTCCCCGGATAAGCCCGACAGTCAGCATGACAAAAGCAGCCGGTGCCATAACGGTAATCCATTTATGCCGCAGGGCGGCCCGCAGAAAGGGTGCATACAGCCCGTTTGTTATAAAGGAAATACAGTTCTCAATTTTCCGGCGCAGCGGGGGATCTTCCTTGTGGGGATGCAGTCCCTTTGAATGAGCAAGGTGCGACGGCAGTATTAAAAAGGCCTCAACCAGGGAAAAGAGAAGCGAGGCGATTACCACCAGGGCCATGTTCCAGATGAACTTGCCCAGTCCCCCGTCCAGAAAGAAGAAGGGCAAAAAGGCGATTACCGTAGTGAAAATCGAGGTAAAGACCGGGGCAACCATTTCAGCAGCACCGTCTATTGCCGCCTGTAACGCCGGTTTGCCTCGTTCGTAGTGAGAATAGATGTTTTCGCCCACCACAATTGCATCGTCAACCAGGATCCCCACGACAATAATCATCCCGAACAGTGAAATGACATTAATAGTAAGTCCTGACAGAAGGGCAATGATAAACATGCCGGCAAAGGAGAATGGAAGGCCCACGGACACCCAGAATGACAGCCGAAAGTTCAGGAAAAACCCAAGAAGGGATATCACCAGAACGAGCCCTATAAGGCCGTTTCTGGAGAGCAGATTGATTCTCTGCTTGAGGGGTACGGTTCGATCATCAATGATAATTGCCCTGATATTTTTATGGCGGGCGTTAAAGTTTTCAACATGATTTTTTATACGATCCGCTATTTTAAGGATATCTTCCTGGGCGGTTTTTTGTATTATCAGTTTTACCGCATTCTGCCCATTGTAGTGGATTCTGTCGGGGATGTCCTCCCACCGCTCCTTAATCGTTGCGATATCGCCCAGCCGGATGACGGTGCCGTCGGGATTTCCCCGAACCACAATGCCCCGAAGCTGCTTGGCGTAATATTTGCGTCCCCATGTCCTGATCAGTATCTCCTCATCACGGGTTTCAATCTTGCCGCCGGATATATTGATGTTTGCCGCGCTGACCGCCTGGGCGATTTCATCAAAGCGCAGAAGGTAGCGGCGCAGGTCCGCTTCGGAAACCTCTATGGAAAACTCAAGACGGGGAAGCCCTGAAATGGTTACCTGTGATATCTCCTTCATGGCAAGCAGATCATCGCGCATATGGTCGGCGACATATTTGAGGTTGAACAGGTCCGTTTCGCCAAGCAGCAGGACGGACTGCACCGAAGCGCGGAATTTCTTTTCATAGATCACCGGTTTTTCACTGTCTTTGGGAAAGGAGTTGATCCGGTCAACGGCATTTTTGACGTCCTGGAGGACCTTGTGAACATCCTCTCCCTTGAACACTTCAACAGTCACCGTGCCGATGTTTTCCCGGGATACCGACGTAATACGCTCGATACCTTCAATGCCCTCTATGTTTTCCTCGATTTTTCGAACAACCCCTTCCTCAACCTCTTCAGGGGAGCCCCCCAGGTACTCTGTATTTATGATAATCCTGTCTGGTTTCAGCTCGGGGAAAAATGAAAATTTCATCTGGCTCCAGCACAAGAGTCCGAAGACGATGATGCTCAGCATGAGCACATTGGTCCAGATGGGGTAGCGTACAAAGAATGAAATAACCTTTTTCATCGGCTTTGGCCCTCGGCAGGATTTTGTTGTGGCTGGGGCCGTTTTTTCTGCTCGGTAGGCGCGTTACCGTTTGTCTTCGGCTGGGCAAGCATTCCCGGTGCAACGCCCTGGAGCAGCTCAACAACCAGCATGTCCCCGTCTCGAAGGCCGCCGTTTATAATGACATAGTCAGTTTCCTGTCGTGCGATCCGCACTTTTCTGGCAGCCAGACGGCCGTCTTGGATAACATAGACAAATTTTTGTTCATACAGTGCCTTGTGGGGCACAACGAAGGCCCCGGGGATGGTCAGCCCCGGAACAGCAGCCTTTAAAAAGACACCGTCATACAGGTTTGTGTCTCCCGGCTGGTCCACACCAATGTATACTTGGACGGTCTGGGTGCGGGTATCGATGGTCTTGCCGACGCGTTTGATGGTTCCTGTCCAGCTCCCCTGTATTTCTGAGGATGTCAACTTGACCGGTTGTGATTTGTCCAGCCACTGGATGTCCTCTGCGGGAACCGGCATCTCCGCTTCAAGGCTTTCAAGGTTGATTATTTCTCCCAGGCGGCTGCCGGTGCGTGCATTTGACCCCACCCGCAGGTCTGCCGCAATGATTGACCCGTCAAAGGGAGCGTAAAAAAAGTGTTTCTCCCACAGTATTTCAAGATCGCGGATGGTAAAGAAGATCTTATAGACATTGAACCGTGACAGGTAGAGCTTGATCTTCTGATTGGCTGCGGCAGGCAGGTCGGGTATTTTTTTGTTAAAATGACAATTGTTGAAATAATCCTGCCACAGGGTAAACTCTTCGGGAAAATCGACCCGTATTTCCGGCAGCACAGACGCAAGTGCATTCAAAAGATCACTTTTCGCGGTGTTTATATCAAGCCGTATTTGGCGGTCATCTATTTTTATCAGGAGGTCACCCCGGTTGAATTCCTGTCCGGGCCGGAAGGACAGGTGTCCGGACTCGAGTGTCCCGTTGACCTCGCTGTACAGAATCACCGGCTGGGACGAGGCAAGCCGTCCGTAGGCAATGATTTCCGACGGAACGGTCCCCAGTTCGACTGTGCGTGTTTCAACAAACCGTGTCCGGGGCAGGGGCTTCTTTTTAGGCGGCGGGGTTTTAAAGGTTGCCAGCAGCTGCATAGCTGTAAAGCCGGCAACCAGGAAAAGAATGGGAATACTGATGAGTATTTTACGTTTCATAATACAAGTCCTGGATTGCTGGGGGTTGAGACATCGTTATGTGTCTGTTTTAGCTGTTGTATTGCATACAGGGAAAACCGTGTAATATGGTCTGTCAAACGCTTCACACCCTGTGTGTCAAACTGCTGCCGGGGATTTAAGCAGACCACCACAGGCTGATGTACCCGAAAATAGAGACACTGTCCCATAATGCTGAAGCAGCAGTTGCATATGGCCGACTCCTCGGCATCATCTTCCATCAGTTTTTTTACAATGGTATAGAGGGTTAAAAAATGGGGTTTGATGGTGGTTTCCACCATGGTGCTGAACAGCTGTGTCGGGGCTTTCGTTTCATGAATCATAATCATTGCTGCAAGCGGGGGTTCCTTGCGTGAAAGAAGCCGTGAAAGAAATGATGTGATGTAACGGCGCAGCTGCTGTTCGGGTGTGGCGCTGTTTTCGGCCATGGCTGGTGAGAGCATTCCGGTGTCGGAACGGACGGTTACATATTTCCACACGTCTTCATACAGCTTTTCCTTGCTGCCGAAGTGGTAATTGATCGCGGCAACATTTACCTGCGCATCTGCGCAGATATCACGAACTGTTGTATCGTGAAAGCCACGGGCGGCAAACAGCTCTGCCGCGGCAGCAAGGATACGGCTTCGCGTTTTTGACTCGTTTTTTCCGTTTGCGTTCATCATAGTTGCATCTCTTATGGTACTATTTATTAAACAACTGTTTTAATGACCGGCTTGCGGGAATAATTATTAAACATAAGTTTAAAATATATGTTTAAAACTTATGTTTTAATTTGTCAAGTTTTTTATTGCAGCACGACAGTATCAGATACTCGTGGAGAAAAATTGAGGAGAATATGTAAAAAGTATGGAGAATGGTATTTACATAACAGAAGCGACAGGTATAATTACGCAATTGCAGGAATTGTGTCCTATGAAAACAGTAGTTAAGCAAGGATTTGTAGGACATGAACGAAATTTTTTAGCTGGCAGGCTTGCAGGCTGACAAGCAAACAGCCTGAGGGAGCAGACTCTATGGACCTGTTTACGTTATTGGGCACCGCGTTTGCTTTGGCAATGGATGCTTTTGCCGTTTCCATTGCAGGCGGTGTAAGCTTGAGGATTGTCGGCTTTCGTCAGACGTTTCGCCTTTCCTGGCATTTCGGCTTTTTCCAGGCAATGATGCCGGTTCTGGGCTGGAGTGCGGGTTTGACGGTGCGCTCCTTTATCGAGCAGTATGACCACTGGGTCGCATTCGGGCTGCTGGTATGTGTGGGCGGAAACATGATCAGGGAGGCATTTTCACATGATACCAGGGACAAAGGCAGGGCCGATCCCACAAAGGGCATGACCCTGGTGCTGCTGTCTGTTGCCACCAGCATCGATGCCCTGGCCGTCGGACTCAGCCTGTCCATGCTGCAGGTATCAATATGGTTTCCCGCCCTGGTGATCGGTATCGTTGCCGCCCTGTTTACCGCGGCCGGCCTTCATCTGGGAAGGAAGGTGGGGGCCTCATCACACCTGGGCAGGTATGCCGACGTCATCGGCGGGCTGGTTCTGCTTGCCATCGGGCTGAAGATTCTTTATCAGCACGATGCCCTGGGATTTATCCTTTAGCTGTCTTTTTTGCATACAGAAAGAACTCCCGGTTGCCCTTGTGGCCGGGCACGGGTGATTCGGTAACACCGATTAGGTGAAGGGAGAGTCCCATGGCAGTTTGTGCTATGTCCTGGATGATTTTCTGATACTGCTTTTTGTCCGAGACAATGCCTCCCCTTTCCACGGCCTGCCTTTTTGCTTCAAACTGGGGCTTTATGAGGCTCAGGATTTCGCCGTCCGGTCTCAGCAGCGCAATAAGATGGGGAAGGATCTTCTTTACGGAAATAAAGGAAACATCAACCACCGCCAGGTGGGGCGGGGGCTGCAGGCGGTTCGGAGAAAGCTGTCTGATGTTGGTCCGTTCAAGATTTACCACACGTTCGTCCTGCTGCAGTTTCCAGGCAAGCTGTCCGTAGCCCACATCAACGGCGAAGACACGGGACGCGCCACGCTGCAGCAGGCAGTCGGTGAACCCCCCTGTTGAAGCGCCGACATCAATCACCGTTTTATCGGTAAGGGTGATAGTAAAAAGATCGAGAGGTTTTTCCAGCTTTTGACCACCCCGGCCGACGTATGCCCCCGGCATGTCGCGCAGGCGGATATGAGCGTGCGGTGAGACAGGAGTGCCGGGTTTGTCGACCATATGGTCGTCGACAATTACCTTCCCGGCCATGATCAGCGGCCTGGCCTGCTCTTCAGCCGGCGCGAGCCCCTTTTCCACAAGGAGCTTATCTAGTGGCCTTTTTTTCTTGGTCACCGCCCTTGGGTCCGTTCTGAATAATTTTTTTAACGGTGGTAAAAATGCCGTCAGAGTCAAGCCCGTACTTTGCCCTGAGGAGTTTCTGTGAGCCATGCTCTACAAAGACATCGGGAACGCCGAGGGTGACAACCTTTTCAGCGCTGCCGTGCTTATGCAGCACCTCAAGCACGGCTGAGCCGAAGCCCCCCTGGAGCACATTTTCCTCAACGGTGAGCAGGGCCTGTGTCTTCTGCGCGTAGCAGGTGATGGTCTCTTCATCAATGGGCTTAACGAAACGGCTGTTAATAACGGCACAGCGGATACCTTCCGACTCAAGGCGCTCAGCTGCCTGGAGGGCAGGATACACGGTGGTGCCGAGGGCAAAAATCGCCACATCGACACCATCCTTTATAATTTCAGCCTTGCCGACGGGCAGTTCCCTGAGCTCATCATCACATGCTACGCCCACACCCTGTCCCCGGGGATACCGGATGGCGACAGGCTGGTTGCACCCAAGTGCGGTATGAAGCATGTGCTGAAGCTCGTTTTCATCTTTTGGCGCCATGAAAACCATATTGGGCATGGGACGAAGATAGGAAAGGTCGAACAGTCCATGATGGGTGGGGCCGTCCTCACCGACAATTCCCGCCCGGTCAAGTATAAACGTAACCGGCAGGTTCTGGAGGCACACATCATGCAACACCTGGTCATATGAGCGCTGAAGAAACGTGGAATAGATGGCGGCAAAGGGGCGAAACCCTTCTGCAGCCATACCCGCGGCAAAGGTTATTGCATGCTGTTCAGCCATACCTACATCATAAAACCTGGTGGAAAATTCCTTGCCGAACTGCGCAAGTCCGGTTCCGCTGGTCATGCCTGCTGTTATAGCGATTACCCGTGAATCTTTCTTGGCAAGCGATGTCAGTGTTTTTCCAAAAACGCCCGTATAAGTCGGCGGACCATTTTTCGGCCGGGGCTTTCCCGTTTCCTTGTCAAAAGGTCCTACCCCGTGAAAAAAGGTGGGGTCCTCCTCTGCCGGCTGGTACCCCAACCCCTTTTTAGTAATAATATGGAGAAAGATGGGGCCGTTCAGATTCTTAATGTTTCGCAGGTTTTCAACGAGAAGGTCTATCCTGTTGCCCAGCACCGGACCGAAGTAGGTAAATCCCAGCTCCTCAAATATGAGGCTCGAAACAAAGAGGCTCTTTATAAACTCTTCAGATTGCCGAACCAGCCGGGAAACGGATTCACCGATGCCGGGAATCCTGTCTATAATTGTTTTCACCTCTTCCCGGAATTTGTTGTAGGTCTGACCCGAAATCAGCCGGGACAGGGACGATGAGAGGCCGCCGACGTTGGGCGAGATTGACATTTCATTGTCGTTGAGTATGACAATCAGGTCTTTTTTTATGTGGCCGGCATAGTTCATCCCCTCAAAGGCCATTCCTGCCATAAGGGAGCCGTCTCCGATTACGGCAATGACCTTGTTATGAAGGCCTTTTAAACACTGTGCCTGGGCCATGCCCACGGCCGCAGATATGGATGTGCTGCTGTGGCCGGTGTTGAACACGTCGTACCTGCTTTCTCCGCGTTTGGGAAATCCGCTCAGCCCCCCGAACTGGCGCAGGGTATTGAAGGCATGTTTTCTGCCGGTAAGAATTTTATGCGCGTAGCTCTGGTGACCGACATCCCAGATCAGTTTGTCATCCGGCGTGTTAAAAACATAATGCAGGGCAATGGTAAGCTCAACAACGCCGAGGCTTGACGCGATGTGCCCGCCTGTTTGAGCGACGGTGTCGATAATAAGGCGGCGAATCTCTTCGGCAAGCTGCGGCAGGTCATTGATGTCGAGTTTCCTTAAATCTTCAGGAGTGTTTACTTTTTCCAGCAACTGTCCCATTTTGTACTCACTTTGTTCGTTCAACGATTAATTTTGCGATTGCGCGGAGCGGCTCTGCTTTCTCATCAAAGCCCTCAAGTGCGCTGCAGGCATCCTCATAGAGTTTTTGCTGCATTTTTTTCGACGCATCCATGCCCATTATTCCGGGATAGGTTGCCTTTCCCTTGTCCAGGTCACTGCCCACTTTTTTGCCCAGCTCTTCGGTTGATCCCAGGATGTCGAGGATGTCATCGGTAATCTGAAATGCGAGCCCGATGGCCCTGCCGTATTGTTCCAAACGCCCTGTTTTATCCCTGTCGGCGCCGCCGAGCAGGGCGCCCAGGAGTACGGAGGCGGTCAGCAGCTTTCCCGTTTTATTATTGTGGATGTATTCAAGAAGGTCTTTTTCAATGACCTTCTGTTCGGATTCAAGGTCAACAACCTGGCCGCCGATGAGCCCCCGGGAGCCGCATGCCTCAGCCACCAGGTGAATCACTTCCAGCAGTTTCTCGGGCGCATGGGGCGTATTTCTGAACCCTCGTGTCAGAACGGCAAATGCCTCGGTCAGCAGCCCGTCACCTGCTAAAATAGCAATTGCCTCTCCGAAGACCTTGTGGGTTGACAGGCAGCCCCTCCGGTAATCATCATCATCCATGGCCGGGAGGTCATCATGAATAAGGCTGTACGTATGGATCAGTTCAAGGGCACATGCTTCCTGAACAACGACACCCGGATCACCGCCCACCGCCCGGCAGGCGGCACATGCCAGAATTGGCCGAAGCCTTTTACCGCCCGCAAAAAGACAGTGCCGCATGGCCTTGTGAACCTGGGGCGGGAAAACATCCTGCGCGGGAAGCAGGCCGTCAAGTGCTTCATCGATCAGCTGTTTGTTTTCCTGCAGGTAGCCTTTGATATCAAACAATCCCATTTATTCTTTTTCCGTGTCGTGGAACGGTTTTTCATACAGGGAGCCGTTTTCATCCTTGAGCAGTATGTCCACCTTTTTTTCGACCTCATCCAGCTTTTCGGAACAGTAGCGCGACAGCTTTATCCCTTCCTCAAAAAGAGCAAGCGCCTCGTCAAGGGGAAGGTCTGTGTCCTCCAGCCTCTGGACTATTTTTTCAAGGTCCTCAAGGGATTTTTCAAACTTTTTTTTGGCCATAATAGATTCCGCTTTTTATCTGCTTTTAAACAACATGTTCTCAGTATAAAAAACACGCAGGGCTGCAATTATCGTTATATTGGTGCAATACGATATTTTTCTAATGTAGCACTTTTTTGACAATGCAGTCAACAGCTCCTTTACTAAACGTAACGTTTAGGCTGTCACCCTGTTTCAGCTGTGCGGCATCCTTTATGATTGTGTGTGAAGGAAGCTGTCTGGTAATGCTGTAACCCCGCTCAAGCACCTCCAGTGGATTCAGCGCATTAAGCCGGCCGAGACAGGTATGCATCCGGGCTGTTTTTTGCTGCACACATGCGCGCATGGCGTTAATAAGGTTTTTTTCACGATACGCAGTCCTGGCTTTATGTGCTCCGATGGTGCGGGCCGGTGAAAAGGAGCGTACTGCCATCAGAGCGTTTGTGATTTCACCCCGTTTCTGTTGTACGTGCCGCAGCAGTGTCTGTATGAGACGCATGGTAATGTCGTCAATGCGCAGCCGGTAATCGGCAGTCTTTTTCGCCGGGGAGGTGAGGTGGCCGGCGCAGTGCCCGACCCTGTTTCTGATACGGTCAATGCCCTGATGTATGCCGTTTGTCAGGCGAAAAACCAGATGGGAAAGATCCCGGGCAAATTCGCTTTTTGCTTTTATGACTATTTCGGCACCGGCGGATGGGGTCGGGGCGCGAATGTCTGCAACGAAATCTGCAATGGTAAAGTCCGTCTCATGCCCGACGGCTGAAATAATCGGAATGTCTGAAGCAGCAACGGCCCGGGCGACTTTTTCCGTATTGAACGCCCACAGATCTTCCAGAGAGCCGCCGCCGCGGGCAAGTAGTATAACATCGGCAAGATGGTGCCGGTTTGCCAGCGACAGTGCTTCAGCAATTTCATCAGGCGCTTCTTCACCCTGAACCCTAACGGGAACCACAAGCAGATGCCTGTCGGGGAAGCGGCGGGTCGTGATATTAATTATGTCACGCACAGCGGCCCCGGTGGGAGACGTGATGATTGCAATTTTTTTCGGCAGAGCGGGAAGGGCCTTTTTCGTTTCTTTCCGGAACAGGCCTTCCTCCTGCAGTCGGTTTTTAAGCTGTTCAAATGCAAGCTGCAACTGGCCCACGCCCTTGGGTTCCATCATTTCCGCCACGATCTGATATTCTCCCCGTGGCTCGTAGACGTTTATCCTGCCGCGGCACACGATTTTTTGGCCGTCCTCAGGCACAAAACGAAGCAGCCTGGTCTTCATGCGAAACATGACCGCCCGGACCTGGCTTTTCTCATCTTTCAGGGTAAAGTAACAGTGGCCTGATGAGGGGATGCGCATATTGGAAATCTCACCTTCAACCCAGATATCTTCGTACTGCGGCTCAAGTGAGGCCTTGATATGACGTGTAAGCTCAGATACCGTAAATATGAGTCTGTTTTGCATGGATGCTGTTTCAGAATCGTTGTTGTGTTTGAGAAAGCATTGAAAATATCATAAGTTATACAAATATTTCAACTTAATTACGCAAGCTTTTTATTGTTTAATTTATTTTATTTGTTTAGAATAAAGCGACCTGTGCAGGCAATCAAGTCGGCATTGAGCTTGCTGGCTTGCCCGCCTGTCAGCCTCCAAGCTTGTCGGGTCATAACCAACGTGTCAGGGTAATTCCTGACTCTTTTAATTATACGGTTTTTTCAGGAAACAGCAATGGGTGCTATAGAGCACTATATTCAAAGCAATGTATTTACGGCGTGGGGCGTTATTATCCTGTCATTTGTGGTGCTGTTCAAAAGTGCCGATATTTTTGTAGAGGCCTCGGTGGGTTTGGCAGAGCGGTTCCGGGTTCCCCGGCTGGTGATCGGTATTGTGCTTGTATCCCTTGCAACCACTGCCCCGGAGCTTACCGTCTCGCTCATGGCAGCGCTTCGCGGCAATCCCGAAATAGCACTGGGCAACGCAATCGGATCGGTCATTTGTGATGACGGCCTGGCCCTTGGGCTGGCAGGTGTATGTACGGTTGCACCCATTGTTATCGTTCCCTCCGTGCTGAAAAGCTCAGGTGTTTTTCTCATCGCCATTCAGCTCATTACGTTCCTGTTCGTTGCACGGGACTTTACCCTCGAGCGATGGGAAGGCGTTGTTCTGGTGATGCTTTTTGCCGGGTATATCTGTTTTCTTTTTCGGCAGCATGCACGCGGTGAACTCAGAGAGGCTGCCGTGCCGGATGTGGGAAAAAAAAGAAGGGCATCGGCTGTTAAGCTTTTAATCCTTTTTATCTGCGCGTTGGCGGGCATCATTGTTGCCAGCGAGTTTGTCATCACCTCAGCAATTACCATTGCCCGTTCCTTTCATATCTCGGAAGGTGTCATAGCGCTCACGCTGGTTGCACTGGGTACATCCGTGCCGGAGGTGGCAACCTGTATCACCGCTGCCAGGAAAGGAGAGGGTGCAATAGCAGTGGGAAACATCCTGGGGGCCGATATCATGAATATCTGCTGGGTGGCCGGTGCGTCTGCTATTGCCCATGACCTGACCCTGGGTAAAAAAGACATCATGTTTATGTTTCCCTCAATGTTTATAATTGTAGGCGTTATGCTTGTCATGCTGCGGATGGGTTATACGCATTCGCGTTCCAAGGGGCTGATTCTTTTCTGCCTGTATCTTTGCTACCTGGTAAGCTTCTTTGTCTTTTTCCCGCCGCAGCTTTCGTGAAGCCCTCTGCACGGCATACTCAAACATCAGACAGTTCACCAAGATTTAAACGATAAACGGACAACATGAACAGAACATTTAAGCTATGCAAATATATACTCCTGGCAGGACTGCCGGGGATTGTTATTTTGTGCCTGGCTTTGCAGGAGGTTTATCCCCATGCAACAGTGCTTGACTGGATATTTGTTATCGCCCTGGCCGGTTTTGTGGGAATAAGTACCAATGCTATTGCAATCAGGATGTTGTTCCGACCGAAAGCACCGACGTTTTTTCACCGTCAGGGTCTCATCCCCCGAAACAAGGAGAAAATCGCCCGAAAAATCGCCGAGGAAACGGAACGACGGCTTTTAAATATTGATACGATAATGGTGCATGTTGAAAAGGGGCAGGTTATAGAAGACACAATAAACACCGTGGCCAAAGCCGTTGAAAAGTACCTTGAACAGAAAGTGAACCGCAGAGCAATAGCAGACCGCGTACTTGCATTGTATAATGAATACGCAGACAGAATATTTTTATGGCTTACCAGGGCTGCTGAATCCTATATAACCGATTTTATCAGCCGCCAGATTACCGTTGATTCTGTTTGGGCGTTGATTAAGCCCAAAATAAAACTTTTTTTTGAGTCGAATGAATTGAAACATAGAACCTCTACCTGGATCATACAAAACCTGATTGAACGAATTCCCGAATTTGCCGCAGCCGTCAGTGAGGTGCTTGACCGGTATATTGAGGAACAGGTATGGTGGAAAAAGACCGCGCTGAAAACGGCCCGGCAGGTTTCCGGCCTCAAGAAGGAAACCATCGCAGAACTCATCAGGGATGTACTATACAGCCCCCGGACCTATAATCATATAGTTGCGGTTGTCGAGGATAACCTGTGCAGTGTCGAGGCCTACCTTGAACAGGATGTTATGCGGGGCAGGATAGAGCACGTACATAAGTGGATAAGAAATTATATTGTGGGTATGACACGGGACAGGGCGATCCCTGCCCTGAGAGAGAAGATCGACCGTTTTTTGACAAGCGATGAATCCTGGGAGAATGTTGACCGGCATCTGATGGCGGTGTTACATACCATTCCTGCACGCCTGAAGGCATACCTCCAGCAGCCTGCACATGTCCAAAAGATACGGGCATTTATCCCTGGGATTATTCACCGACTCAATATAAAAAAGATTGTAGCCGAAAATATTCAGCAGCAGGACACAGAAGAGTTTGAACGGATGATTATGAAGGTGTCGGGGGAGAATTTTGCCGCAATCGAGGTGCTGGGGGGTGTGCTGGGCATGCTTGCAGGTGTTGCTCTGAAAGAACCCGTTTTCCTTATTGTGCTGCCTGTCGGCTTGGGAGCTTTTTTTGGTATAGAACACCTTTTAATGGTACTAAAAAGGAAATAGCGTCGCTGCGCAGTCCTGCCCAATCCTGACCAGGCAATTAGGCTTCTTAAACAGCGCTGGGTTTTTATTATACAGGAAGAAGACCCCATTGCACACAACAGCCTGTACTAGTGTGTTTTTTATTTTTTTTAATAATTGTGTTATAGTGTCCTCAAACGTGACAGCCCTCATGACCGGATGTTCTGCAGCTATGCAATGTGCTTTTTTTTTAAGGACAAAAGAACGGACAATTCGTTAGCCATGAACAAGCAATACGTTACCATAACCCCTTCCTCAGTTCAGCAGGACAATCTTCCTGAGCAAATGCTTCTTGAAACCCATGCAGGTTTCGAGGCTATTCTTGAAGTGACGACAGATCTGGTCCTGACCGTCAACAGAACGTGTAATATTATCTACGCCAACCCTGCCGCTGTCAGCAGTACAGGATACGCCCAGGATGAAATCATGGGACGGGGTATTGTTGATCTGTTCACCTTGCCTTCCCAGGAGCTTATTGCGGACAAATTTTCAATTTTGCTGGAAAAAGGGGCACACCGTCAGGAGCTTGAGCTTGTTTGCAAAAACAAGGCTATAATGAATGTTGATTGTGCGGTTTCCTCCATTTATGACCGGGACGGAGAAGTGGGGCTGTTTGTTTTTTCGTTACGGGATATCACTGACGGCAAAAGGGATGAAATCGAACTGCGCAACGCTAATGAACTTCTGCGCGCCAGGGAGCAGGAGCTGAAGGCCATGAACCTTCAGTTACATGCCCACGAACAACAGCTCAGAGCAGCCAATCAACAGCTTTCAGCTGCCAACCAGCAACTTATTGCAAGCCAGAAGGAAATCCGGGAATCAAACGAGTTTCTGGAGAATATTTTTGAAACCTCCGCCGACGGGATCATGGTAACTGATTCCAGGGGATATATCTGTAAAGCTAATGCAGCAGTTGGAGAAATGCTGGGGTACCGGGAAAATGAGCTGATCGGCAAGAACACGCTGGAACTGGGGCCCTATGACGAGACGTATATTCAGGAAAAGCTGAGCCGGTCGGAAGCGTTCCTGCAACAGCGGCCCGTGCGAAACTGGGAGACCAAATGGCAGCGCAAAGACGGCAGCCAGTGTCCCGTTGAGATAAACATGAGTTTTATCAAAGACCAGCATGATACCATTACGGAAGTGGTGGGCCTGATACGGGACATTTCCCAGCGCAAGTGGGCCGAAATGGCGCTGCATGAGAGCGAAGAGGAGTACAGAACTCTTGTTGAGAATCTCAACGTGGGTATTTACCGAAACACCGGTACGGACAACGGCAGGTTTATTAAAGCCAATCCGGGCATGATAAAAATCTTCGGGTATGATTCCGTCGAAGAGTTTTTGAAAATTTCCGTTACCGACCTCTATGAAAAAGCCGTTGATCGGCGCCTGTTTTTAGAAGAACTGATGCAACATGGCGTTGTAAAGGGAAAGGAGCTTCGTCTTAAGAAGAAAGACGGAACGTTTATATGGGTTTCATGTTCGGCATCGGTGAAGTTTGATCATGATGATACCATAAAATGGATAGACGGTATCATAGAAGATATCAGCGAACGAAAACAGACCGAAGACCAGCTTCGGCAAGCCCAAAAAATGGAGGCAATCGGCACTCTGGCAGGCGGGATTGCCCATGATTTCAATAATATACTCACGGCAATCATGGGGTATACGGAGCTTTCATTTGATATGGTTGATAAAAAAGGACCGGTTTACAGAAATTTACAGCAGGTGCTGTCCGGGGCTGAGCGCGCAAAGGACCTTGTTATGCAGATCCTTACCTTCAGCCGTCGGACCGAACAGGAAACACGGCCGGTCAGCATTCAACCCATTATTAAGGAGACCGTCAAGTTTCTCAGGGCAACGCTGCCTACGACAATTGAAATACGGCAGCGCATAAAAGCTGAAACAGATATCATTATGTGCGATCCCACACAGGTTCATCAGCTTTTGATGAACCTGTGTACAAATGCCAAGCATGCCATGCAGGACAAGGGAGGGCTCTTGGAAATCGGGCTCGCTGAAGAATCTGTTCAGGAAAATGATGCAGCCCTGAGTCCCGGACAGTACCTGAAGCTGGCCGTACGTGATACAGGCTGTGGCATGAAGAAACAGGTGCTTGAACGGATATTTGATCCTTTTTACACAACAAAAGAACAGGGGGAGGGCACCGGCCTGGGGCTTTCCGTTGTCCATGGTATCGTTAAAAGCTGCGGCGGAGATATCAGGATTTCCACTAAGCCCGGCGCAGGAACGACGTTCAATATCTATTTCCCGAAGGCAGAACCGGCTGTATATAAGGAAAAGATGTTACCCGTCACCGAGATCTAGGGCGGCGAACACATTCTGGTTGTCGATGATGAAGAAGAACTGAGCGAAATTATTACGCAGATGCTTGAGTCTCTCGGCTATCAGGTAACCGCACGAACCAGCAGCATTGAGGCCCTGGAGGCATTTCGCAACCGGCCCGAAAAATTTCATCTGGTGCTTACCGATCAAACCATGCCCAATATGACGGGCACAGAGCTGGCAGTCAACCTGCTGGCAATCAGACCGGATATCCCGGTTATTCTCTGTACCGGTTTCAGTGAAGTGGTAAGTGAAAAAAAGGCCAAATCAGTAGGCATCAAAGATTTTATATTGAAGCCGATCATACGCTCTGAAATAGCCGGGGTGATTCGCATGGCTTTGAACAGCAGTAAGGAGGGATAATCAATGGCAACGGTTCTTGTTATTGACGATGATAAGCAGTCACGAGAGGTAATCAGAGATATTCTTGAATCCGACGGATATGAGGTCGTTGAGGCGAAAGACGGAAAAGAGGGCGTTGCGGTTTTCAGGAAGCAGCCGACGGATCTGGTTGTGACTGATATTATTATGCCCGAGCAGGAAGGCGTTGAGACCATCTTGCAGCTGAAACGGGATTATCCCGATGTGAAAATCATTGCCGTTTCCGGTGGCGGTAGGTTGTCTCCCACCGATTACCTGCATATTGCAAAGAAAAGCGGCGCCAAACAGACACTGCAAAAGCCGTTCAGAGTGGAGGAGCTGTTAACGGCGGCCCGTAAACTTTTATCCGACGGTGTATAAAAAGAGTCGTTTTCATATGATCTGCATGGGTACATGTATCGCACCACCCCGGGACACAGTATGTGTGTTGCTGGGGACCCGACGTCAGTATCCTTATTGCCTACGATATGGTCTTCTTGAACCGTGCTGCTGCAATCAGTATAAATGCCACGGCAAGGCAGACCTGTCCGGTTACTGCCTGCCACAGGGCGCTTACCCCCACACCTTTCATGACCACCCCGCGCAGAATCTCGAGGAACCAGCGCATGGGGTTGAGGTATGTGATATACTGAACGGCAGCAGGCATATTATGAATGGGAAACATGAATCCGCTTAGCAGGACGCAGGGCATGATGATAAAAAAGGCGGTGAGAAACGCCTGCTGCTGGGTTGTTGAAACAGCGCTCACCAGAAGTCCCAGCCCGATATTGCCCGTGAGATAGACCCCGGCAAAAGCATACAGCAGCAGCCAGCTGCCCTTTATGCGCACCCCGAAAACCAGCATGGCGATTGCCAGCATAAGGGTCATGGTTATATAACCGGTTATAATGGGAGGAATGGCCTTCCCCAAAATGAACTCCAGGCGGCTGATGGGAGTGACCATGACCTGCTCGATGGTGCCGATCTCTTTTTCCCGCACGATGCCGATACTGGTAAGGGTCATGCTGAACACGATCAGCATGACACCGATAAGGGCGGGCACGTAGTAATAGCGGCTTTCAAGGTTGGTGTTAAACTGCGAGCGCTGTGCAATGCGAACATCGCCGAGATTGCTGTCAGCGCCGAGGACCTGCTGCAGCTGCTCCCGTATTTTACGGTTCACATAAGACTGTATAATGCCGTTTGCATAGCCCATGATAATTGCCGTGGTGTTGCTGTCCGATCCGTCGGCAATGAGCTGCAGTGTGGCAGTGCTGCCGCTTTGTATCCTGTTTTCAAACCCGGCGGGAAAATGTATTACCGCGCGAACGCTTCCCCTGTCAAGAACTGCGGCCATATCCGCAGCAGACCGAAGGTGCCCGGTAATTCTGAAGTAACCGCTTGCGGTGAACTCACGCATAATGAGCCGTGATGTTTGGGAGTTGTCAAAGTCAAGCACGGCTGTTTTGATGTTCATTACGTCCATGGTAAGGGCGAAGGCGATAACGCACATCTGCAGAACGGGAAGGCCGAGCACCATAACGCGCATACGGGGGTCACGGAGCATTTGCAGGAACTCTTTTATCAGCATGTGCTTCAGTCGTTTAAACATGGCTTTCCTACTCCAGCTTCATTTTTAAACGTTTGTTGGCTGCTATGACCATGATTGCAGCATACAGGCCCAGCAGCACGGCATTTGCCCACATGATTTCCAACCCTATGCCCTTGAGATAAATGCCCCGCAGAAGGGAGATGAAGTAACGTGCAGGAACTATGTAGGTAACGACCTGTATGGGAAGCGGCATATTATCGATTGCGAAGATAAAGCCGCTGAGCAAAAGGGTCGGTAAAAACCCGGATATCAGGGCGGCCTGATTTGCGAGAACCTGTGTTTTAAGCGAGATACTCAGCAGCATACCGAAAAAGAGCGCCCCGGCGAGAAACAGCGCGGAAACGGCAAAAAGCACGGCGGTGTTTCCCCGAAGCGGCACGTCAAAGAGCCACTCGCCCAGGGCTACGGCAACGGCAACATCAAGCATTCCGACCACAAAATAGGGGATTACCTTGCCGAATACCAGCTCCGGGCCCCGAAGGGGCGTGCTGATGAGCTGCTCCATGGTTCCCAGCTCCCACTCTTTGGCAACGGTAATGCTGGTGAGCATGGCCGCAACAACAATCATGACCACGGCAATGATTCCCGGGATAACCGTATTCTGACTGCGAAGGTCCGAATTGTACCATGAGCGCGGCACAAGCTCCAGCGGCAGTACAGGTCCACCGGCACCGGTAAGCCGGATGCGCTTGACCGTAATTTCACGCGAATAAATCATTCCAAGACCTTCGGCATAGCTCAGAGCCAGCCGCGCTGTGTTTGCGTCACTGCCGTCAACAATGACCTGTACGTGTGTGCTTCTCCCCGCGTTGATATCATCTGAAAAGTCGGCGGGTATCACCAGGGCGATCATGGCCCTGCCACAATCAAGCTGCACCTGCAGATCGCGATAACTGTCATGGTAGCCGGTCAATGAGAAATAGGCTGATCCCTGGATGAGGCTCAAAAATTCACGGCTTTCGTGGGTGCGGGATTGGTCCCATACAACGGTAGGAACGTTTCGCAGGTCCATGGTAAGGGCATAGCCGAACAGCAGCAGCAGAAACAGCGGTATGGCAACGGCAAGATACAGGCTCCGCCAGTCGCGGATAACATGGATGAATTCTTTCCGCGCCACAGCCATAAGACGGTTCATGTTCATACACGGGTCCTTTCAGGATTGTTTTTTTCTACAACAAGTTAGGTTCTTCAATCTACTGTCAGACATCAGCAATGTACGAACGAGCATCCTTTTCGTTGCGTTCCTCTGCCTCAATGAGCGATACAAACACGTCCTCCATGTCGGGTATGACCTGTTCAAGCCCTTCAAGCCTGTGCCCGGCGTTAGTACATTCATTGCGTATAGCGGTCTCAGCCCTTTTTGTATGATCAACAACGGCATGCAGTCCCGCACCGAACAGTGCTATTTCCCGCACTTCGGGCAGGCCGGCAAGCCGATCCATAATGTCCTGTGGCCGTGGACAGCGTATATCAAGTATTGTGTCCTTCATTACCCCGGTCTTAAGGTCCCGCGGGGTACCCATGGCAATTATGCGGCCATTGTAGATAAGGGCAAGCCGTTCACAGTATTCCGCTTCTTCCATGTAGTGGGTGGTCACGAAAATCGTCACCCCCTGTTCTGCCATGCTGTAGATAAGATCCCAGAAGCGGCGGCGGCTCAGGGGGTCGGCCCCGCTGGTGGGTTCATCAAGAAAAACAATGGGAGGGCGGTGCAGGACGGCACAGGCCATGGCAAGGCGCTGTTTCCAGCCGCCGCTCAGAATTGCCGTAAGGCTTGAACGGTGCTGGTTCAGGCCGGCCATCTCAACAGCCCATGATTTGCGCAGGGTGAGTTCTTCGGCACCGAGTCCGTAAATACCGCCGTAGAAATCGATGTTTTCTTCAACGGTGAGATCATCATACAGGGAAAACTTCTGGCTCATGTACCCGATGTTCTTTTTAATCTGTTCTGCCTGTCTGGTAATATCAAATCCCGCAACAGATCCCGTGCCGCCGCTTGGTGCAAGCAGACCGCAGAGCATCCTGATGCATGTACTTTTGCCGGCGCCGTTGGGACCAAGAAATCCGAAAATTTGTCCGCGGGGTACGGAAAAGCTCACCCTGTTTACGGCGGTGAAGGTGCCGAAGCGGCGGGTAAGATTGTCCACGTTCACCGCATCAGGACGGGCCCTTACCGGGGCAGACGTGTCGGACTGTTCACGTGAATGGATTTCGCCCCCTCCCAGCCGGGCAGAACCGGTTTCATCCTGAAGCTCACTGACAAACACGTCCTCAATACTTGCCGCCTGCTGCCTAATATCATCTATGGTGACGGCCGCCTCATGCAGAACACGGTAAATAGTTGATCGTGCCTGGTCTGGGTCGCCGGTAAGGACATGAACCGTGTCTCCGAACAGGTTAGCGCTTTTACAGCCGGGAGATGAGCGAAGCAGGCGGGCGGCCCGGCGCCCTTCTGATGTGCGCACGGTCAGAATGGTTCCCGGAAGCAGCTGTTTAACCTCGTCGGGCGTGCCCTGGGCAAGGATGCGCCCCCTGTCAAGGAGGCCCACACGGTTGCATCGTTCAGCCTCATCAAGATACGCGGTGGTGACAAGTATTGCAACCTCCTGCCTGACAAGCCGGTAAAGAATGCGCCAGAAGTCCCTGCGGCTGACGGGATCGACACCGTTGGTAGGCTCATCAAGCAGCAGCACCCGGGGAGTATGAATCAGTGAACATACGAGCTGCAGCTTCTGTTTCATGCCTCCGGAAAGATTTCCGGCACGGCGGCCTTTAAAGCGGCGCATATTGCTGAAATTAAGAAGCTCATTGATACGGTCGGTGCGGCCTTTGCGGGACACCCCGTACAGATCGGCGTAAAAATTAATATTTTCCTGTACGGTAAGATCGACATACAGGCCGAAGTGCTGGCTCATATAGGCTATATTGTCTTTTACCCTGTCGGGGGACGTGGCGACATCCCAGCCTGCTATTGATGCTGTTCCGCTGGTGGGGCTCATAATACTGGAAAGCATCCGAAGCGTTGTCGTCTTGCCGGCGCCGTCCGGTCCCACCAGGCCGAATATTTCTCCGGGCTTCACCGTAAGGTTCAGAGCGTCAACCGCGATGAGATCAGCAAAGCGCCTGCTCAGCTTCCTGGCGACAATGGCAGGGTCCGGTTTTGTCATGTGACGTTATCCTTGAGTATGCTGTATTTCACTATTCCGGCTTAATGTGTATATAGGTGTCTGCCGGCATGCCCGGCTTGAGCTCACCGCCGGGGTTGTCAAGCAGAATTTTGACACGGTAAACAAGCTTGACCCGCTCCTCAAAGGTTTGTACGGTTTTCGGGGTAAACTCGGCCTCGCTGCTGATAAAGCCTATCCGGCCATGAAAGACCTTGTCCGGCCAGGTGTCGGTTCGGACCTCCGCCTTTTGACCGTGTTTAATATGCCCGATGTCGGTCTCGTTTACATATGCCCGCAGCCAGGGATGCGCAAGATCACCAATGGTCACCACCGGCGAGCCCGGATTAAGGTATTCGCCGGGCTCGGCTGACTTGCTGAGAACAAGCCCGTCAAAGGGTGCTGTGAGCTCTGTATAGGAAAGGCGCTGCCGCGCTTCTTCACGGGCCTGCAGATCAACCCCCAGCCGTGCCCGTGCCTGGGCAATCTGCTCTGAGCGGAACCCCTCCTCCCGGAGGCTCAGCTGCTCCCGTGCGCTTTTGAGTCTTGCTTCAGCCTCATCATGCATTGATCGGGCTGTTTTATACAATGTATGGAAGCGGTCATAATCAGAAGCGCTGATAACCCCTTCAGCATACAGCTCTGCATAGCGCTTATCGTCTGCTTCAGCCCGTTCAAGCTCTGACAGGGTGGTGCGCCGTGCGGCAAGAGCGCGCTCAAAGCCGGCCCGTGCATCATCGATTTCCTGGACGCGGCTGCCGGTTTCAAGCTCGTTGAGTACGGCGCGGGAATAGGCAACCTGGGCCCGGGCCTTTTTTAGTAAAAGCTCCTCGTCGCGTGGATCAAGGCGAGCTGCTATCTGGTTTTTTTTTATTGTTTCACCTTCATCCACAAGACGCTCGTGCAGCCTGCCCGGGATTTTGAAGCTCAGCCTCGCCTCTGTCACTTCTATGTTCCCCGACAGAACAAGCATGTTATCGGTGCCGCTGTCGCGCGCTGCCGCGAGTATGATCACAACGAGTATGATCATTGTCGCGAGGGGCACAACTATTTTTACCGTCTTTTTCATCTCTCCTCCTTGCCCGGGAGCCTATTCACCGACAGACTCCTCAGCTTTTGCCGTTGTTGATTTTTATGTCATTCCACAGAAGACGGAAAATCTCCTTTTTCCGTTTTTCAACCAATGCGTCCATCCGGCTGTCGGACAGGTTCACCACTGATGCGATGGGAGGAAGCACAATAAAGGGAAATATATCCAGGCTGGCAATATTCAGCACGAATTCAATGGGCTCGACCGGGCGAATTTCCTCCTTTTGTACGGCATAGTGTATTTTTGCCGCCAGGTAGTCAAGGGGTGTGCCGCCCATGGAGGAAAATTTTCCCAGTACCGTATGTACAAGGCCCGTGTCCTTTTTTGCCTCCCACAGCAGAAACGTGAGCATATCATGATTTTCTCTGAGAAAATCAATGTGCAGGTCGATGAACGTTCTTAAAAAATCCTCAAAGCGTTCCGCTTGAGCACTGATTTTGACCACAGAGTTCACGACCTGCTCAATAATTTCCTCCACCACACGGTGAAAAAGTTTTTCCTTGCTTCTAAAATAGTAATGCAGCAGCATTTTATTTACACCGGCTTCATCAGCTATTTCCTGCATACGCGCGCCGTCCTTGCCCTTGCGGGTGAAAACGGTTCGAGCGGCCGTGAGAATTACTTTTTCTGTTGATGCTTCCTTCATGGGCAGTCCTTTTTCAATATTATAACCAAAAAATTTAACCATTTGGTTAAACCCAATAATTAATATATAGATTATTATTTTCTTACGTGCAAGTTTTTTTTAGGGTTCGGAAAGATTTTTTTCAAAGCCGGCGGTGGGGAGGGCTGACAGCAGCAAAATGAGTCTTCGACTGCAGATAAAACCTAAGCATTATCTGCGGTTAATAAATAATCTTGTCATTGCGTACTGGACACGGGTCGTCTTAATTCGGATATCGTGGCTTACAATAACAATAGAGATGGTATTATGATATGGTGAATCTGCTTGTCGGAGAACTGAAGTACAGGTAAACGGAAATACTGAGTTTCCTGTCTGCCGTCCCTTGTCAAGGTTCAGCCGAAATACTGCTCGGGGTTAGCGGTGATTTTTTCCAGCGACCGACCGAAGGCAAAAAAATGGCTGCCGTCCACAATGCGGTGGTCGGCGGTGACGTTGAGCTCCAGCATCTCCCGCACAACCAGCATACCGCTTTCCAGAACCGGCTTTTTCACCGGGCCGCACACGTGTATGCGCAGTGATATATTGATTGCCGGGACTATGTCCTTGAGCATCGTGAAGTTGGTCTTTGCGGTGTAGGTGTGAATGGACAGGCTGATATTGGAAAGATGCCCGTGCCGGTAACCGAGGGAGAAGGTGCGCCGCCGCCCGATCAGCCGGTACAGGCCGTAACGGTAGCACAGGTTCGTTAACCAAGCCGTCAGCGGATGCGGCGGCAGGGCTGCCCGGGCCTGAGCGTCTTTGATTCCTGCAAACAGTTCCTGCTGCACGACATCAAGGGTTTTCAGGTGCGGATTTTCAAACATAATGTACGTCACGCCGTCGGTGCCCGGGACCATTGCCAGATTGCCGATAGTGATATCGGCGAGCTCATAGATGTCGCCTCCGAACACCATCCGGTTGAACACCGGGTTCTCGGCAATGGCATGGGCCAGCAACTTGATGATGATGGGTGTCAGGGTTATTCGCGGGCCTGTGCCCGCGCTGAGTGCTTTCGCCCGCTGCCGGCAGGCGTCGATATCCATCTGATACAGTGCTGATGAAAAGGGGTCGGGCGAGCAGGCCAGCAGGCTGACCATTTCCCGGCGGAAAGGGCTGGTCTGCCTAGAGGACAGCTTGCGCATCTTAAGGGGTTTTATCGGTTTTTGTAAAAAAGTGTGCATAATTGAATCCTTAAACAAGAGGCAGACATTCATGCCCGGCCAGCGAAACAGTGCGCTCTACCGCCCCACCCACAAAGCTGTGCAGCAGGCGGCAGTAGCCGAACGGTCGAAAGGCAGGACGAATCTCCTCAAAACGCATAACACCGATCGGACAAATACCAAGGCCGAATTCCGCCTGACGGTCCATCAGCAGTTGCCCGATATAGCCTGCCTCAAGCATGGCCAGATACAATGCCTCCCCACCGAAAGCCGGCTGCAGTTCATCGAGTTTTGCCATAAGGTAAAGGGATAAACTCGAAGCGTTGAAATAGGCGCGGTTTCCGGGCAGGTGTGCCCGACCCAGTTCTTCAGGCGTCGGTTCCGAAATACATTGCAGGGCATGGGTGGAGTGGTTATAGCTGTAGAGGCCGCTTTGCATGCCCTCAACCGCGTCTGGTTTTACGTACAGACAGGCGTGTACCGCATACGTACCGCTTACCGAAGGGTAGAGATACGAAAGGCTGTTGTCATGGGGCTTCAGCAGCGCCATAAAGCGCGAAAGTTCCGCGAAACTGATCTTCCGCTTCGAAAAGCTGCGCTGGGTCGAACGCAGCAGATATTCATTGTGTATAAAGGTTACCGGAGAGAGGGTGACTTCATCGGCAGAGTCGTCAAAACGCCTGATCTGGAGCTGTCGGCGGTGCAGCGCTGTGTGCTCATCATCGCTCAGCATCCCGAGCCCGTCAAGGCGGGGTGAAGCGAGTGCGTGCAACACCGATCTGTCCGGCGCCGATCCGGCAAAATGTGCGGTCAGGCATGTGCCCTCCTCAAGAAGACGGTCGCACAGCGCCGGTTCGCAAACGGATTCGCCGACGCCGCTTTCGTCCGGTCCTCCAAGCAGGGCATGTACGTACCGGCTGGTGGAATCGAGCCGCAGCAGCCCGTGCAGGCGCTCCCCGTCAAGGCCGGCAACGGGGCGTAGAGCGAGGCCGTACTTTTTTCGGCGGCTCATCAGTAACTGGCCCATATACCCGGCGTCAAGGGTTGTAAGGCCGGTGCTGAGCCCATTATAGACCGGTTTAATCGCTGCATGCTGCGCCACAAGCAGCAGCATAAACGCAGCCCTGTCCCATGCAGGCCGTTCATAGGGGTGGAATGATTCCCGTTCCGGCGCCGCATCCAGCACAACCGGCTGAAGGACGTGCCGTAGTGGGTTGTAGAAATAGCACCCTTCATCAAGGCCGGCGATGCGATTCGGTTTTACATAAATATACACCTGGACGGCATGCAGGCCGCCTGCGGACGGATACAGGTACCGGTCGGTATCCTCTATGCGCTCATTTTTCAGCAGAGCCAGGAACATGCTGAGAGTGCGCTGTGATATAGTGCCGTCACCGAAAGAGGATCTGCTCCGGCAGCTGCGATATGCTTCAGCCGTAAAGGTGACCCCCTCCAGGCTGACAGTGCGTTTAATCTCATCCGCACCGGCAGGCAGCAGTGGAGGTGCCGTCTGCTCCGGACATTCCTGCCGGCCGTTCGGCGGGGCATACGGATGCGTATCGACTGTTCTATCACCGGCCAGGTACACAGCCAAATCCTGAATGGTGGTGTGGTCAAGAAACATTTCGACCGGGATGGATAGCCCTAAACGATCATGCATCATTTCTGCAATCCGGATGAGGTTTAGCGAGGTAACGCCCAGATCGATAAAATTTTCCTGGGGCCGTATGCAGACGTCACCGATCTCCTCCTGAAAACAGGCACGGATTTTTTCTACCAACGACGCCGAACCGTTGTCCCCTGCAGCCGGTGCCGAAGCCTCCATGAGCGGAGCCGGTGGTATAACAGCAGCAGCGGTTCTGCTCTGGCCGCTGTCCGTGGCCGGTCGTGAACATGGAGGACCGTAGGCTTTTCGGCCGAACGCCGTACGGACTGCAGTTACGACATCGGCCAGCGCCTCCGGGTCAAGCAGGGTGTCGACGGACAAGGCAAATTGCAAACGCTGCAACACCTCCGTGCTGGTCGCAACAGGCGCCGCCGGACGTGGTGTGTCCGCATTGCCCTCACAAGATTCCAGGGCAGGGGGGGGAGGCTGAACGGCAGGAACTATCGATAAATCTGCAATTCCCGGCGCGGATGGTGTATCGTTGTGCGTTGTGCACGAACAGGCCCCGGGGACGGTCTGCAGATATGCCGCAAGAGCGGTAACGGTGGTATGGTCCAAAAACGCTTCGATACCGACGCTGATACCGTGCTCTCGCGAAAGTTTTTCAGCGATCTGAATGAGGTTAAGAGATGTGACGCCAAGGTCGATGATATCCTCGTCAGGGCCGATGGCATCCCGTCCCAGGGCTTCGCCGAAAAAGCGCGCCAGCATATCCGTCAAGGTCTGTTGTGAGGGCAGGGCCGTTGAGGCGGAGGTTTGTTGCGGCGCAGCGGTCCGGCCGGTTATGGGCCACGGCAGGCGGGAGCGGTCAAGCTTACCGTTGGCGGTTACGGGAACCTCTTCCAGCTGCGCAAAAACGTTCGGGACCATATACTCGGCCAGAAAACGCGCAGCGAATTCCCGCAGTTCCCCGGCAGACGGCATGGCAGCGGCGTCGACGACAATGTAGGCTACCAGCTTTTTGATACCGGTAGTGTCCTCGCGTACAACGGTAATGGCTTCCTTGACTGCCGGATGACGCCGCAAGACATGCTCGATTTCGTTGAGTTCGATACGGTAACCCCGCACCTTAACCTGAAAGTCACTTCGGCCGACAAACTCGATCGTGCCGTCGGGATAATAACGCGCAAGGTCTCCCGTGCGGTACATCACCTCGCCGGGATGAAACGGGTCGGGAACATAGCTCTGAGCGGTCAGCTCAGGTGCGTTCAGATATCCTTTGCTCAAGCACGCTCCGGCTATATATAAATTGCCGGTGACGCCCGGTGGACAGACCGCATGATGCTCGCTCAAAATATAGTAGCGGCAGTTTTGAATCGGACGTCCGTATGGAATGCTGCGCCAGAAAGGCTCAACCACATTGACGTCAAAGCAATTTGACCAGACGGTCGCCTCGGTTGCGCCGCCCAACGCCGTGACGGCGGCCGAGGGAAACACCTGGCGAATGTCATCGGGCATCGTAACCGGAATCCAGTCTCCGCTGAGAAAGACCTGCCGGAAGCGCGTGTTGCTGACCGGTCGCGGCCAAGCTTTCAGAAGCGGAACAACCATCTGCAGCGCCGACGGCGCGGAGTCCCAGAAGGTGATATCCCCTTCACACAGCATACGCGCCAGGTACTGTATGTTTTTGCGCTGGCTGTCGGTGGCGATATGGATGGTGGCGCCGCACCCGAGGATACCGAAGATGTCGAACACTGAAAGGTCAAAGGAAAGAGACGTGATAAACAGAACCGTATCCTCGGCAGAAAAGCCGTATGTGCCGTACGCCCATTCAAAAAGATTGACGGCCGCCTGATGGGAAACCACGACCCCCTTCGGGGTGCCGGTGCTGCCTGAAGTATAGATGACGTAGGCAACATCCGCGGGCGTACTGAGGCAGGGCACGTCTGGTTCAGCGGCTTCGCTTTCGATGCGGCTGCTGTCCCGACCGAGGATGACGGTCGTTGTGCCGGTGTTTGCTACCAGCTGCTCGCAACTTTTCTGGGTCAGCACCATTGAGATGCCGGCTGTGTGCAGGATAACTGCGATGCGCTCGGGGGGATAAGCCGGTTCGAGGGGGACGTAGGCCGCGCCGGCTTTCAGTATGCCCAGAAGACCGGCGATCATATCGTGGGAGCGCTCAAGGCATACCCCGACCAGCGCTCCCGGTTTGACCCCACAGGTGATGAGGTGCCGTGCGATTCGGTTCGCCTGCCGGTTAAGCTCCCGATACGTCCGGACGGTGCTGTTCTGAGCGGTGGCAACAGCATCCGGTTGCCGCTGTACCTGCAGTTCGAACATCTGATGCATGCAGATACCGCGGTTATAATCTCGTGCGGTGTTGTTCCATCCGTAAATGATCTGCTGCTCATCAGCGGGTGAAACCAGCGGAACCCGCTCAAGAACCGTATCGAGGGATTCGTTTGCAGCGGACACAAACGCGCTGAACTGCTGGTCAATGCTGCAGGCATATTCCGCATCCACAACCGCCGTATTGATCGTCAGCCGGTACTCACCGCCGTCGCGGGCTGCTATGAGCATTATGTCCGTGTCGGAGTCGTGGGCCACAGCATCGGTTTCATCAGCGCGCACAACAGCAATCGGCATGGGGGGAATGCCCCCTGCCAGGGAAGCATAGCGCGCCGCCATGTCCAGAGGCCAGGGAGCCCGGGCGAGCGTGCGCTTGATCTCTGCTATTGTGGCCATCAGGTGATGGTAAAGGGAGCGCTCAGGATCACAGGCACAAGGCAGGGGAACGCATTGTGATACAAGATCTTCACACTCACGGGACATACGGGGCAGTACACGTGCCTGCAGGCTGACGGTGAACGGAGCACGTCCCGTATGCCGCGCCAGAAACGCCGTAAAAAGCGCGCACACAGTCTGCCATGCCTCGTCAGGATTTCTCACAACAGTGCTGAGCAGTCGCTCAGGCATGCGGTGTGTAAAGGTATAAACCCCTCGCGGCCGCTGCGGCACGGCAAGGCGCATGTCCGGAAGTATTGCCGGCGTAGAATTTTTCAGGCGGTCCAGCCAAAACCGTTCGTTGCGGCACACTCTGTCGTAGAGTTCGGTCAGTTCATGAGCGATGTGTGCGTCGGGAGACCAGAGCCGGACGCCCGGAGCCAGACGACAGCTTTCCTGCAGCCGGCTTAACGTACAGGCTGAGCCGCCGAGATATCGCAGCTGTTGCAGGCATAAGTCACGGGTGGCGGTTGCGACCCTCATGCCGTCCCCGGCAATGCCCAGGACGGTTCCCGGGGCGGCGCCGGACCCGTGCTGCAGGATTTGTGTCTTTTCCACGACCAGAACCGTTCCGCCCAGGGCGGTTTTAGCAACACCCAGAGGGTTGTCGGCCTGACCGAAATCAAGGGCCCGGACGAGGGCGTCGATATCGCGCGCGTCGCTGTTCCAGTCGATAAAACATCCAGCAGGCGGACGCCGGTAGCGGGGCATGTAGGTCCGCCTGCTTAAATCCTGAGGCGTTTCAACCGCCGTGCCTGCGGCAAGCTCGTCGATCAACTCCGCAAACACTTCGCTTGCGGCTTGGTAGCACTTAAGGTTCAGACTCGCTGCGGTTTCACGGGTATCCACGGCAAGGGCGCGCTGCTGCAAAACGGCACCGGTGTCGATGCCCGGTGCCATTACGTGCCACGTGATGCCGTGCTCAGGCTCGTGCTGCATGATGGCCCAGGAGGTCGCGTGGATGCCGCCGTAGCGCGGCAACAGTGCGTCGTGAAAGTTGACGGCCAGCCTGCGGGGAAGTTTGAGGACCTCGTTGGAAAGTACGGTGTTGTTGACGATGCTGAACAGGTAATCAAAAGCCTTCAGCCGCAGGAATGTCTCCATGGCCTCAGGGGTGTCACACCGGTCTATGCCCTTCTCCTCGGCCCACTGCTGCAGGGCCGGGTTTAGAGTGATGATACCGTGAATAATGTGGCCGCGCTCAAGCAGCAATTTGCCGCAGGACTGTGCAAGGGATGTTTCACCGATGATACAGCAGCTAAACGGTTTCGGAACTTGTTTCATGCACTACTCCTCATATGAGGCGGGACGTTGCGTTTTGTAGGGCACCCGCTGTTGACTCCGGTACCGACGCAATTGATACATAAATATGCTGTCACGAATATGTGTGCCCATCAGCCTGATCGGTCAGGAATCGCCCCTGCAAAACGCGGTCATAAAATATCGTCCACGGTCAGCCCCATGCGTTCCAGGGACAGTCCCATCTGCCGGGGCGTGATGGGGGTTTCTATGATTTCAAGCGCTCGCCCCCGCTCCAGTTCTTTGTTGCGTACCAGGGAGCTTATCTCCGCCTCATGCTGTGAGTAGCCATAGTAGGAGACCGTCAGGTACTGCGAAACAAAATTAAACAGGCAGTTGGTCGATCCCCGGGGCCAGCTGACCTCCGGCAAGCGGAAGCCGAGTTCCCCGGTTAGGATCGCCAGAATCTTTTCTTCAGCGTAGTCGAGAAAATGGAATGGCGAAAGAAACCTGATTGATTTGAAATTGGCGTGCAGATACATCGCAAGGCTTGAAAATATTTCTGCTACAGAGGAAAATTCCGGCAGCCCATGAACCGCCTCGATCAACGCCGCGTCCGAGGCACGGTATATCCAGAACATCTCTGTTCCTTTTAAAAACTCCTGACCCTTGGTGTGACCGCCCAGGACAAGCGGAATGTTGTGCTGCAGCGCCAGCCGGCGTATGTAGACATCGATAAGGGCATTGCAGATGCGGCAGTAGTACACCCGACTTTTAAGCAGCAGCAGATGACGAAAAAGCTGCTGAATGAGTTGCGGCTTGTAGATCAGCAGGTCCACTCCCAGGCGACGGGTCGCATTGCGAACATTGTCGTACATCGCCTCGTGACAGAACCCATTGTCGATAAAGACCACCAGCGGGCTCAGTCCCAGTTCTTTGACGGCCAGATACAGTGTCATTGTGCTGTCCTTACCGCCCGACAGTGCAACCAGCGAGTCATACTGACAGTCCCTTCCCTTGAGTTCGGCGACGCTTCGGCGCAACCTTTCAAGGCCTCCGCGCTCTTCACCCCCGGTGCGCCGCTGTTTTAGGCAAACACTGCACACGCCCCGGGTGTCCAGCGTAATATGACCGTTCGTTTCGGGCATCACGCAACGCGTGCAGCGGACTACTTTGTGTTTCATATGCTATCCTTTATGTTACGGACTGTCTGCCAGACCTATAGTATTTTTATAAAATAGAAGATGAAAAGATGCAATAACTACAAATAACTGATTTATCGGTTTTTATTAATTTTAAAGTGAATAATATACGATAGATTTGATTTGCAATACGTAAACGTATCGTTTACGATATAATAGTATATATAATTCCCTATGTCAAGACTTTCACAAATCTCTAGTTGTTTATTTTAAAAGATATTTGGTATTAATGTACTAAGCAGCAAATTATAAAATCACAGTTTAAAACTCACCTCACTTAGAAAATCCTTTTAATATTAATTAATCTGGTTATTTAGAAAACTCCAGTAACTTTGACCGTATATGACAAACTGATCGGTTAAGCTGGCAAGAAAAACAACTTTGTAGGAGACCAGCTATGGCCGAATTTACCGTAGCAGATGATTTTCCAAAGAATGAAGCAGAATTTGACAAACAATTTTCAAAAGCACAAGCGTGCTACAAATATTTATATGCTATCAGATGGCCTGATGGTTTTGTCTGCGCCAAATGCGGCCATGGGAAGTATTGGCAAAGTTCCCGTGGCCTGTATATCTGCCGTTACTGTGAGCATCAACACTCATTAACAGCAGGTACTATTTTACACGGCAGTAAAAAGCCCATTACCAACTGGTTTAAAGCCATGTGGTGGTTTACCACCCGCAAGTCAGGCGTCAATGCCGTTAATCTGCAAAGCTTGCTGGGCTTGGGCAGCTACACGACAGCCTGGTGTTGGTTACAAAAGCTTCGCAGTTGTACCATACGCACGGGTCGGGAAAAGCTCTCCGGCAGCGTAGAAGTTGATGAATTCTACCTTGGCGGCGAGCATAGCGGCAAAAGGGGCCGCGGTGCCGAGCACAAATGCACTGTTGTAGCAGCAGTTGAGAAAAAGGGCAGAAAACTGGGCCGGATCAGGCTACAGCACATAGATGACTGCTCACAAAAACATTTAGCGCAGTTCATCAAAAGCAATGTTGTCCCCAAAAGCCATGTTACAACCGATGGCTGGCGTGGCTATGGATTAACGTTTTCAAAGAACTGTAAGCATGAAAAGGTGCTGCAATCCAAAGCAGAGGACAAATCCAAAACCCTGCCGGGGGTGCACCTTGTTTCTTCTCTAATAAAACGTCTTATGTTAAGCACGTTCCAGGGCCGCTTTGATAAAAAACATCTTCAACGGTACCTGGATGAATATGTATTCAGGTTTAACCGCAGAACATCAACCTATGTTGGTAAAAAGTTCATGCGTATTGTGCAACAGGCGATGGTAACTACACCTAACCCATATTATTTGCTTGTTAAAGGTTCTCCGGTGCCTGTTTTATCACTGGAGTTTTCTAAATAACCAGATAACTTTTATAAAGGGCATTATTACAAATAGTAAAAGGCGCAAATTCTTTAAAATTGTGTATAAGGACTGCTCAAGCATCAACTCCTTTTTCATATTTGCACGATTTGTTGTTTTTAGAAAAAATTCTTATAAAGGTAGTAGTTTGGATGCCTTGAGTGAGAGGGGGGGGGTACAGCAGCAAAATAAGTCATCAACTGCAGATAAAACCTGAGTATTATCTGTCGTTATTAAAAATTTTGTTATTCCGTGCTTGACACGGAATCCATACTTTGGAGTTCCATTCCAACGGGAATGATAACCCCTGTTTATGATAGTCCTTTTTTCGTACAGCACTGATTACAAACACCGTCAAGACGGATTTCAATGTGGTTGATCTGCTGCCCGAGCCGTTTTTCCCAGACAGCAGTATCAACGGGAATTCGGGACATTTCCACACATTCCATATTACCGCACTTCGTGCAATAAAAATGGCAATGGTTGTTTCCCGTACCATAATTGCCGAGGCAGTACCTGAACGCCCGGTCCCCGGTGCTGTTTCGATGGACAATGTTTTTCTCCACAAAAAGATCGAGAATTCTGTAGAGGGTTACTTTATTGATTGTATGCCGGCATCTGACATGATGGAGAATTTCCTGTGCACTGAGGGCATGATCGCTTCGGGCGATGCATTCAATTACCGATGCGCGATTGATGGTCGCGCCAACGCCGGCATTTTTGAGAAGTTTTTTAGAATCTGTCATTTTCATCATTGCCTCGCATTCAGGAGCCGTTTTGCTATGGTTTCATACATAAACACGCCAAAAAAACAGACAGAAGCACATGCTATAATAGAAGCCCCTGAGGTTATGTTAAACTGATATGAAATATACAGGCCGATACAACAGAAAAGAATACTCCACAGCGCGGCTGCAACCATCATTTTGCCCAGCGATGATACATGGCGCTCCGCAAGGTAGGGCGGTATGGTGAGCAGGGCAATAACCAGGATAAGGCCCACAACCCGGATGATCATCACCACTGATACGGCGGTCATGGCAAGAAGAACAATGTTCAGGATCATGACCGGAACACCCCGTGCCCTGGCAAAGTCCCGATCAAAGGACATGGCGAGAAAATCTTTATAAAACAGGAGAACGACGCACAGTATAATTATGTCGAGTCCCAGCATGATCCACAGATCAGATGCCGGTACTGCCAGTATGCTGCCGAAGAGAAAGCTCATCAGGTCGACATTGTAGCCGGGTGTGATGTCAAGCAGTATTATCCCAAAAGCCATACCCGCCGCCCACATGACCCCGATGATTGTGTCGACTCTTTCCGGCAGGCGCTGGGTTATAACGGCCATTATCAGTGAAGCGGACAGGGTAAAGCCTATCGTACAGGGAAGAACGGGCCAGCCCATAAAAAAGGCAAGCCCGACCCCGCCGTATGCCGTATGTGCGATGCCGCCGGAGAGAAAAACAAGACGGTTTACCACAACCAGCGATCCGATGATCCCGCAGGCGATGCCGGCAAGGATACCGGCCGCCAGAGCATGCTGCATGAAATCATAGGACAGGGCTTCAATCATCACGAATCCTTCCTTCCAACGCTGAAGCGCTCCAGCATCTCAGCAAGAGCGGCACTGGCCGGGCAGTTCTTATCGTGCTCACCGTATAAAAGAGCAAGCATTTCCCGGGTCAGCTCCGGGCGGGGACTATAGTAGAGGTTTTTGTTCACGCATGCCACACTCGTCACACGGGTTGATACGATGTGGATATCATGGCTTACAATAACAATAGAAATTGATTTATTGAGTTCCCCCAGAAATTCATAAAAGCAGAACTGTCCCTGGGCATCTATATTGGATGTGGGCTCATCAAGAAGCAGGAGACTGGGCCGGGATACCAGGGCCCGGGCAATGATCACCCGCTGGAGCTGTCCGCCCGAAAGCTCGCTGATACGCCGGTCCTGATATCCCAGCATATCAACCTGTCCCAGTGCCTCCCTGGCCCGCTCTTGTTCATGCCGGGTAAAGCGCCACCCTTTGACCCGGGAACTTACCAGGCCCAGGAGCACGACGTTGATGACCGTAACCGGAAAATCAGGCCGGAAATTAAGCTGCTGGGGAACGTAGCCTATGCGGTCTGAGACGCGGGAAGGAGCATGTCCGAAGACCCGGACACGCCCCTTTTGAGGGGCCAGAAGGCCGAGCACCAGTTTCAGCAGGGTGGTTTTTCCGCTGCCGTTCGGCCCTATAATTGCCAGAAAATCTCCCCGGGAAACCGACAAATTGATATCTTCCAGTATGCATTCCGCGTTATAGGAGAATGAAACGTTTTTGATCGTAATGATTTTTTCTGACCCGTCACCCATCGTTTATCTCAACAACAAAGTGCAGAACGTTCTACCTGAGCGCCGAGGTAAATGCTCCGGCAACAGCAACCAGATTTTCAGACCACCTGTATGCAAGGGGATCGGCTTTGACAAGGGTGCCGCTGATTTCTCCGGCCACGGTTTGCGCACTCCTTTCAGAAAACTGGGGCTGCACAAAGATTACCTTGATCGCCTTTTCTTTTGCCAGCTTCAGCACCTCTGCAAATTCCCGGGGGCCCGGCTCTTTTCCTTCCATCTCGATGGGAATCTGCCTGAGACCGTAGGCCTTTGCAAAGTATCCCCATGAGGGATGATAGACCATAAACATGTTGTTACCCGGGGCCCTGTCCTGTAACAGGGATATGATACGGCTGTCGCACGTGCTGATCTCCCGGGCCCACATAAGGTAATTTTTCCGGTACTGATACGCATGTGCCGGATCTATGCTGATCAGGGCATCGCGAATGGTTTCCGATAGTATTCTGACAAGGGGTGGTGAAAGCCAGATGTGCGGATCCTGTATGCCCGGGTGGTGTTCATCGCTGTGATCTTCCGCTGCGTGGGAATGGGCGGCAAGGGGAATTTTTACAATGTTTTCATCGGTATGCACAATGTGCATTGACGGCCGGGCTGCAGCGAATTTTTCAAGCCAGACGTTTTCAAAGGGAACACCGACGGCAAAATATATTTTGGATTGTGACAGCCGGGCCATCTGCCGGGGCGTGGGCTCATAGGTTGCAGGGCTGGCACCTGGTTTCACCATTACGGATACCTCAACACGCTCTCCGGCTATTTTTTCGACAAAGTATTTCAGGGGCAGAATGCTGACGGTTACCTGAAAGGCATCGGCCTGGGAGAGGGAAAAAAAGCACAGCATTAAGGTTACTAGTAAAGCGGTCTTTTTCTTTTGCATGACATTCCTTTCATGATGGAAAGGCTCATTGCGCAACTGAGTTGCATCCCCATTCTTCTATGCAACATAGTTGCATGCATGTCAAGTTTTTTTGATGTGAGCTGCAGCATCTGAAAAACGTTTGGGGGAGGCAGTGAGACGCGGCTATTCCAACAGGTTGAAAAAAGAACCGTTCGAACAGCTCAAATGATTTTATATTTCTTCAAACTTTTTATCCAATTTTTTATGGGTGAAGGATTTTTCGGCCGCATAACCAGCAACAGTGTTGCCGCTGCCGATAAGCTTCCATTTATAGATCAGCAGTCCCTCAAGCCCGACAGGACCGCGCGCATGGATTTTATTGGTGCTGATCCCCACCTCAGCGCCGAGCCCGTAGCGGAACCCGTCGCTGAAGCGGGTGCTGCAGTTCCAGAACACGTTGCCGGAGTCAACCAGATCCATAAAGCGAATTGCGGCTTCCCTGTTTTCGGTAACGATGCTGTCGGTATGGCCTGAGCCGTACGTGTTGATATGGTGTATTGCTTCATCAATATCTGCGACGACCTTAACGGACAGAATATAATCAAGGTACTCGGTTTTCCAGTCCTGAGGACCGGCGGGCGATACACTGATGATCAGTGCCGTTTTTTCACATCCCCGCAGTTCAACGTTTTTCTGCTGAAACGTCTCCTGTATGCAGGGTAAAAATCTGTCTGCAACAGCTTCATGCACCAGCAGGGTTTCTGCTGCATTGCACACGGCAACATACTGGGTTTTTGAATCAACCGCAATGGCCACGGCCCTGTCTAAGTCTGCGTCAGCGTCGACATAGACATGACATATCCCGTCTGCGTGCCCCAGAACAGGTATGTTTGAATTGTCCATAATGTATTTTACAAATTCATTGGAGCCGCGGGGAATAATGAGATCGATATACTCGTCCACGGCAAGCATTTCGCCGACATCGGCACGGGTTTCAAGAAGCTGCAGCCAGCCCCGGGGTATGCCTGCCGAGGCCGTTGCCCTGTTGATTGTATCGGCAAGCACGCGGTTTGTATTCCGTGCCTCGCTTCCTCCTTTTAGGAGAACCCCGTTGCCGCTTTTGAGGCAGAGTGTTGAAATCTGCACCAGGGCATCCGGGCGAGACTCAAAAATGACACCGATAACCCCGATGGGACAGCTTACCTTGTACAGTTCAAGCCCCTTGTCAAGCTCTGTTGCCGACAGGGTTGTGCCCACGGGATCGGGAAGGGAGACCAGGCTGCTGATACCTTCTGTAACCTCGTCGATTTTACCCTGGTCGAAGCGGAGGCGTTTAAGAAGGGGTGTGGAAAGGTTGTTCAGTTTACCGGCTTCGATGTCTTTTTTGTTTGCCGCAATTATTTCTGAAGCGTTACGGTAAAGTTCGTCGGCGATAGCGCGCAATGCGCCGTTTTTCTGTTCGGAGGAAACAGCCGCAAGCTGTATGGCTGCTTTTTTTGCTGCCTGAGAGATATCACGAATGTTCATAATCCTATGTCCTGTTCGTCGGATATATCGGTTGTTTATGTATGGCGCGATTTCGTCAGGGTAAACTATAGAAGAAAGTATACGGCGTGTCAATACTGTTAGTGGATAGCTGCCGGCTACCGGTCCGTTGCATCGCTTACAGTGAACCCGATTTGCCAGGGCCGGAATCTTTGAGACAATGGACTTCTCCATATTTTAGGCCTGTTTTTATATTGTCTTCTTCGGGGTTTAAAACCCTCGCCTTCCCCGCAGACGGGATCTTCGCCATGCGAACAATGATTACTAAAAGGGTTTTGGCGTTATTGACATTGTTTTGCCCTCAGGAGCGCGTAGCTTCCGAAGGATCATTTTATGGGTCTACGTTTTTTCTTCAGTCCCGACTGGTAGGGAATACTGAATCAACCGTCTTGTAGACGGTAGTAGTTCAATTAAAAATATTTACTTTAAAGTTCTTTTTGTGCTATTTTTCAAAAAAATGCACAAAAAAAATTATCACGCCTGATCACGCATCCCGTTAATTGGTAAAAAAATATCAGTTTCAACAAAGAGCACAATGTTATGAAAAGATATGTATCATTTGTTCCTGCAGGTATGATCCTGGGGGTACTCGTCTTGCTGACGGCAGGCTGTGATGTGCCGGAGCAGTACGATATTTCCGTGGATAAGACGGAATTGCATTTTACCGCGGCGGCATCTGAAATGTCATGTATACTGGAAGTAACAGGAGATGTTGACTGGTTTATAGAAAAAGACGAGGACTGGGTAACCGTTGACCCCGAGGAAGGATCAACGTCGAGAACAATAACCGTGTCTGTCGACAGAACGGGTTTGGATCAGGGTACGTATAAAGCGGTACTGCAGGTAGTAACCAACAGAAATATTGCCGTCCCGGTAATAACCGTAACGATGAGTGTCGGTGACCCATCGGATGCAACCCCGACCCCTTCCCCAACCGCAACCCCCTCACCAACTCCTGCCGGTGATACGTACAGCATCAACATGATCTCTCTGACCGGCGGCACCTTCGAGATGGGATGCTCACCGGAAGACAACGCATGCTATGCAGACGAGACCCCCCGACACACGGTTGCTGTCTCAGCCTTTAAAATGAGCACCCATGAAATAACCCAGGCACAGTGGCGGGCCGTCATGGGGAGCAATCCGTCATATTTCAGCGGGTGTGGAAATTTTTGCCCCGTAGAGAATGTGTCATGGAATGATGTGCAGGAGTTTATTGAAAGGCTCAACTTCCTTACCGGTAAACAGTATCGTCTGCCCACCGAGGCAGAGTGGGAGTATGCGGCCCGGGCAGGCAATACGACACCGTATTACTGCGGAGACGATGAAAGCTGTCTTGATGGTATTGCCTGGGACGGCAGCAACGCCGATGCTCAACCCCACCCGGTGGGACAGAAGGTGCCCAATTCATGGGGCCTGTATGATATGAGCGGTAATGTCTGGGAATGGTGTCAGGACTGGTATGCTGAAGGCTTCTATGAAGAAAGCCCGGAGGCCGATCCCCCGGGTCCCGATACCGGCCTGTTCCGCGTGCTTCGGGGGGGCAGCTGGGGCGGCAGCAGCAGGCACTGCCGGTCATCAAACCGGCAATTCTACTACCCCTCCCTGAGCAATTCCACCTTCGGTTTTCGCCTGTGCCACGATGTGCAGACCGTCACGGAATGATACATCGGTGCGGGCCCCGCTGTTGAAGTTTTTTACCCGGCATGCACATGTCGCCCGGGTGATCACGTCCTCTGCATAACCGGTTGTGAAGGAACAACATGAACCTTCGGACCCGTCTGTGCATCTTCTTGTTTTCTTTCCGAGAGGAAATTAAATTTCTCTTTTTTTCAGCATTGTATTCCTGGTTGGGCAACCTGTCTATCAGCCCGCATTCCAGATACGGCCTTTCGTCGTGAACAGTATCAGGGGGGCAGCGAGAAAAAGTACAAGAAGTGTTGTTTGTCCGATTGATATTTTCTGCGGTTGCATATGTACTCATGATGTTACCATTATAAGATTGCCAGAAGCTATTGCCCATCTTTACAAAGAAAGTTTTGAGATGCGACGCATCTGTACCCAGACGGACTTTTTAAATAAGTTTGGATTGCCTATTTACAAAGACGAAATATGATGGTAATATATTTTGTATGTATAGTGGTAATACTGGAAGGAGCATATCTAATGACACAAAAACGGCAGGAGAAAAAGCTGAGCAAGTCGGCACAAGCGACAGTACTTAAAAAGCAGATTCATCAGTTGCATATTGATCTTAAGAGAGGACTGCTGCCCTATATTATCCTCTTTTTCTTAAAATTAAGACCGCATTACTCCCTTGAGATATTCAGAAAGATGTCCCATATAGATGACGGACGCTTTAATCTGCGCCAGAATATCATTTACCAAAATCTCAAAAAATTTGAGGAAAAAGGAATTGTCGGAAGTTATATGGAAAAATCAACGATCGGCGCAAAAAGGAAATACTATTATTTAACAGAATTAGGTTTGAAAACCTTTGAAGAAATTGTCATCAACAGGCTTGATCCCCTGATGTTTATGTTTTCCATCATTATGGAAGATGAAGCAATGGCATTCAAGCCCTCTCGTATCATCCCGAAAAAAGAAATAGGCAGGATACGCAAACACATCCATGAAGAACTGCTCGCCTGATAGGTGAACAGCAATACCAATACAGAACGGCAGACAAGATACTTATTCAGCGGCCGTACTTATACAGATATTTTATTGAAAACTTTTCAGTCGGTATTTCTATCCCCAGTTTACTGTCGGGCACGATCCCAAAGGTTGAATGTATCCGCTGGTGGTCAATGGTCATTGAACCTGCCTGATACGGAATGTCCTGATCCTTGTATCCCTTGAAAATAGCCTGATACTGGTCAAACTGTTTCCAGTAATTGCCGTGTTTGTCATATCGATCTGCATAAGCGATATGCCACAGCTCAGGATCCATATACCAGATTGATTTTTTGTAGATATAACCGGGGTCCTTATTAATCACCTCAAGGACAAAAGTATTAATTCGTTCTCTCTGCAGTCCGTCAACGATACAGTCTCCTTCTGTGTGCTCAAGTTTTTGAATGTCCTGATGGCGCGCGACAAGAATCTCCTTCCTGCCTAAAATCTCGTACGTATTCCTGATCATAGAACCGTCCCAGCCGTAATTATCATCATAACAAAGATCCTGGCCGGCCTGGGTATCCGTTCTTTGTGCTGTCGACATGCGGCGTACCCGTCTCAAACCGGCAAACCAGGCCCACATGTCATACGGTTTTGACGTATCTTTATAGGTCGCCTGAAAGCTCAGATTTCCCCTCATTTCCGGCGGGTCGGTAAATTCAGAAGAGGCCCCCCGATAAATCTGTTTCGGATTCGGCAATATTTCAGGAACAGGGGGGACATCCAGCCTGCCGGCAAAATAGGTCAGCCACACTTCAAACTGCACATTGCGGTCATACTTCTTTCTGCCATCAACAATATATGCCGGTGCATTCGTGAACAGAGAATCTCCCTTGGTGCGGGCATAATAATTCCACGCGATTTCCATCCCGGTTTTCGGCACAGGGAACGGAACGCCTGCTACCCAGTCAAGCAGCTCTCCCTGTTCACCGAGCCGTGCAGCAGGGGAATATTTTTTTGTGGCTGCAATTGTCCCTGCTGTCATGGTGTATTGACGGTAGGGGACAATTGCAAACCAGCTTCTGCCCCACTCCTCTTCGTTGGTAATAATTTCATACAAACTTTCCGGCAACAGCTCCTTGATTTTATCTACATTGGCAGTATCGATTATTTTCCCTACCCAGATTTTTTCCCACTGCCGTACCTTTTTCAACTCCTCGCCTTCGTAGCACGGAATGGGATATCGCACTTCCACGGCAAATGCAGGGGCAACCATTACTAAAAAAAGCAAAATATGTGTAATAAAAAAAGAATACGCCCTTTGTTGTTTAATCATTGTTCGCACCCCCATGTATTGATTGATTACATTTATGACACAGCAGTATTTCTAAAAATCATATTTTAGAATAAGGCTTAACTGGTTTGCCATTCTGGCCGTGCTCTGTTCATTTAACTGCTGATACATTATCTGGTATATCCATCTGTCACCGGGCTTGTATCGGATGATACCGACTATGGTAGTTCCCCGGTTAAAATCATAGGCGAAATTCCCCAGGAGAATCAGCGTGTCCTGGAACAGAAAGGTCGCTATTCCCAGGGTCAGCACGTCCCAGGTTGAATCCCTGTGCAGCTCTGATTCCCACCATATATATTCTCCCGTTGCCTTGTTATATTTATGACCCAAAAAGTGATAGTGATACCAGCTGAGCGAGGTTGTTACCGATCGTGATTTGTTCCAGTACGAATACCAGGGAATCATGTTGTCCCTATCCCAGCTGACGGCAAAAGCGACCAGGTCCCTTTTCTTCTTGTCGGACACAAATTCAAATTTGTCTCCATACTGGTAATACATGCCCGTGTTGAAAATTATTTCTCCACGTATGACGGACTTAATGCGGTCCCAAGGCCTGGCAAACGTAAAACCTATGCTGCTGTAGTGGGGGTATGTATAGACATCATCATGGGGCAGGCCAAAAGCCAGCTTTATAAATTCCCCCATACCCTTTTCACCGTCAATGATCGGCGTATCACGGCGGGAATAAAAATAGGAGAGGGCCCAGTCCGTACCAAAGGAGTATCCCCGTATGCGCATGCCGAATTCCATGCTGCTCCAGTCATTGGCAGGCCTGTCATGCTCGCGCTGATGGAGCACTTTCCCGAACAGTCCCTGGGGCATGAGCGGGAACGGAAAAAAAATTCCATTTCCTGCGGGTGGATACCGGGTGGGCTGAAAATCAGGAGCGGTTATTATGAGCTCAAACGAGAGGTCACTGCGTGTGTTGGGGGGGCTATAAAAAATTCGCGCCATCCAGAGCCCCACTTTAAGGTTTTCCCAGTCGGGAAAGGCTATCATATTGGTAACATCAAGGGGGTTGATAACGTCTGCAACGCGACTTTCCTCCGACTCCCCCCAGGAAACCAGCTGTTTGCCCAGGCGAATGTCAAAGTTTCCATACGCAATATCAAGATATGCTTCATTGATGATTTCTTCTTCGCAGTTTGGCCGTGTCGATTCCTTAACCCCGTGAGACCCCCCGTCTTCATACCGGATTGTGCGCCGCAGGCTCGCGTCAGCGTTAACTGCGCCGTCATACCAATAATTAACAAGGCCGTAGAACTTTATATCAACGGTGTCGGTTGTAATAATGTCAAGAAGGCCCTCTAATTTCAGGGTTGTCCTGAGGCTGGAGACTGTTACATCCCGCTCATCCTGATGCATACGAAAAACCATGCTCCAATTCACATATCCTTTAACATCATGAAGTCTGCCGTTAAAAAAATCCAAGGCAAAGGAACTGTTTGCAGGACAAATGAAAAAACTTACAAGTACTGTTACGCCGTAAAAAATTAATCTTTTCATTGTATGTGCTCCTTTAATTTTTTATTGAAATGTTTTCAATAAGAATATCTTTTTGCCGTTTCTCAGGAGCAGTTCCGCCAATGCATCGCGGCTTCAGCATAAGTACAAGCACCGGCACGAGGAAAATTGCGCCAAGGCAGTTTAGAAAAAGGATAACGGCAAGCATGAGTCCCATTTGTGCCTGAAATTTAAGCGGTGATAGCGTCCATACAAGCAGTCCGAGAATAAGGGTCCCGCCAATGAAAATTATTGATTTACCGTATGTTTGTATCGTCTTAATAAGCACGTTTTCAATGGGGTCCGAAGGTCTCTTGCGTTGCTCTTCAACAAGTCGGGCTATGAGATAAATCCCATAGTCAACTCCCATACCTATACCCGCAGCAGAGACCGGAAGCGTGGACAGCGAAAGGCCGATTTTATTTATCGCCATATAGGCGAAAGCCATGAAGTTGGAAAAGACAAGCGGAATGGTTAAAATAAGACCTATTTTCCATGAACGAAAATTGATAGTACAAAAAATAAAAACTCCTGAGAGGGCAAGCAGAAGGGTTTGGAGCTGTTTCTCGGCAACCACATCATTAACCGCCGCCTCTACGCCTATAACACCGCCTGCTAATTTATACGTCACCTCGTCTCCCGGATCGGCAATGGTGTCTATGTATTGTGTTGCCGTGTCGACAGCCCGCTGTATGGTCGGGCCTGTCTTATCTTTGAAGAAGACCACGATATTAGTATATTTGTCATGGTAATCGATAAATTTATCCATATCACCGGGATCACCCATGGTTGCAGCCTGGGTGAAAAAAACCTCGGTTTCTTTTATCGTATCCGGAAATCCCAGCCACTTCGGATCATCCTCATGAAATTTTCTTCCCATGTTTTTTATAATATCAATAATGGTCTGGGTACCGACCGCCCCTGAATGTTGTGCCATGAAACGGGAAAATTGTTCAACATCTTTAAGCACCCGTACATTTTTTATGACATCTCTCTTGTCCCCTGCCGCCACTATGTACAAGGGATTGATCATGGGCAGGTTTCTGTTGATCGCTTCCGCATCACGATTATACCGTGAATCAGGCCGGAGCAGGTTTGAGCCCACCTGTGCGTCACCGACAATCAGTTTTTCAGACCAGTAGCCGGAAAAAGCAACGATAAACACGACTGCTATGACAACATAGAACCTGCCGCGGCCGATAAGCCACGGCCCCAGCCAATCGGCAAATCGATTGGAAAAGCCTATTCGCTGTTCTCCCTTAAGGCGTTGTCTTTCTATGTGCCGTAAAAAATGAGCGGATACCGGTATATAGCTCAGCAAAATAGGGGTAAGGATGAGCCCTATAATCACGGTTACCACGCTGCTGAAAGCACAGGCCAGTGAAATGTTTTGCAGCACGGGCACAGCAACAATGGCTATAACGCCGATACCGAATGCGTCGGTTACAATGCCGGTAACGCCGGGTAGAAACATCTGTTCAATAATAACCCTGCAGCCGTTTTGGCCGTTGAGGTCCTTTATGAATTCTTCATAATAACGGTTGTAAAGCTGTAGCGAGTGACGAAATGCCATAAGAGCAATAAGAAAGGGCATGCCGAAAATAAGCGGATCGAGGTTGAATCTCATAAGGGCCATGAATCCAAGGCCCCACACTAAGGAAACAAAACCGGACAGGGGTACGATTATCATCGCCCAAAAAGAGCGATACGTTATATACAAAAGAAAAAGAATAAACAGCATTGTTGCAGCAATGATATAGTTCATGGTTGTTGTCATATCTGCAACAATACCGAGGTGAATGGGATTGCCGACCATACACACGGTGGTGTTTTCGTCTTCCACCGCATTGCGTATCTTGATTAATGCGTTATAAACCACTGTGTAATCCATATCTTCTTCAAAAAAATCAGCGAAAATAAGTGTTTTTTGTGCATCAAAGGATACGTAAAGACCGTAATACATTTCATTGGCATAGATAGCGTTTTTAAGGCAGTTCATTGAATCTTCATCTTCCGGAATGTGCGGATACATGAGCGGGACAGACTCCATACCCCATGAGGAAATTCTGAGATCTTTGAGCTTTCGTGAGGCAATGGAGATTATTTTGTAGGGATCGACGCCGGGGATGGTTTCCAGCTTTTCAGTAATATATTGTACTTTTTTGAGCGTCGCTGTATTAAATATGTCGCCTGTTTTTACCTGTACCATTATGACCAGAAAGTTTGCCCCTCCAAAAAGTTTGCGGAAATCCTTGTGAACATTAATGAAAGGATGCTTTTGTGGAAGCAGATCGGAAAACACCGTGCTGACCCTCAGGTTGACAATCACCTGATATGCAAAGAAAAGCGTTATAACAGCAACACCTGCAACTATCAAGAGCCGCTGTTTTATTATAATTCGGGCAAATTTTTGCATAACACCTCCTTAACGAATATTACTGCCCGAAAGAAATCCCGGATACCATCTGCCATGTTTCTCCTCCGTTTTGTGTTAACGCAATAGTGCCGCTGGACCCAACCAGACAGCCGTGTGCCTTGTCACAGAAGCAGAGATCACGCAACCAGAAACGTGTTCTTATTGACTGATCATCCATTGTCCAGGTACGACCGTCATCGGTTGAGAAAACATACCCCCCCCGCAATCCCACCGCCCAGCCGTTGTTGCCGATGACCATAATTTTATAAAGCGCAAATTCGGCAGGGCTGTCGAGCTGTTTCCACTTTTTTCCACCGTCTTGAGTATGAATAATAATACCGTCGAGTCCAACCGCCCAGCCCTGTAAAGGATCCTTAAAATATACGCCGTACAGGGAAGGTGTCGGCGTTTCCCACTCGTCCTCACGCAAAACGGGAATAATGTCTTTACACTCCTGCCGCATCCATGTCTTGCCGCCATTTTGGGTGTGGAGGATAGTGCCGTATTCACCCACAATCCATCCCTGCCGTGTGTCTACAAACCAGACACCATTGTATATGATGTCCTCACCTGGGCCCTGTTTTGTCCAGGTTTCCCCTCCATTGCTTGTGTGAACGATAGTTCCCCAGCTGCCCACGCTCCATCCGCTCTGTACATCGGCAAAGCAAACATCAAAGAGTCTCTGATCTGTTTCGGCACGTGCTGTAATCCACGTTGCGCCGCCATCGCCGGTGCGTAAAATGGTTCCATACTTGCCGACTACCCAGCCATTGCGGTTGTCTGCAAACCAAACATCATAAAGGTCTGCTGTGAGCGGACTTTTCTGCCGAATCCAGCTTTTGCCGCCGTCCTTGGAATGCAGAATGGTCGCGTTTAACCCCACGATCCATATATTGTTATCGTCCGGGGCGGCTACACCGAAAAGATGATCAAAGGTAACAATGGAAAAAGGCGGAGGATGTGTCTGATTGTTTGGTTTGTATGTACAGCTCAGCGTCAAAATCGACAAAATGAATAAAAACAATATTACCCTTATGTGTATAAAAAACATATGCCCCCCCATCGGCAAAGCCGAAGGAATAAAAATATATTTAATCCCTCGGCATGTTTTTTTGACAGCACAAATTATATTGTTTTAATGCTTCTTATCTCCTGTGTCGTCTGTTTGTTCAGTGCACGGTATGATGCAGGCAAATATTTTGAAAAGTCTTACATTAAGCACAATCACCTTTATGTTCGGATGTGCGGCTACGAGTTGTACAAGTATTACCACTAAGTGATAATACTATCATGAGATATTTTGTTGTCAATAAAAAAATTAACAATATCGTATTTTTTCCATAGTAGCTTCTTTGGCCCAAAAATGATTATTTATACATTTTTCGATCACCTGTTATTTAATGGTTTTTTTGGAAACCAGGTGTGAGAAAAATAACGATAAGGGTATCGAGTCCATGCACGGATTACTTAAATTACAAAAAATTCTATTTTTGCTTGACATGATAATTAAAATTTTAATATAGTATTACCACATAAAGATACTACTATCACAGATAATATCCATGTCAACAATAAAATAATCAGCATTATTTTGTTTGTCGTATGTGCTGTTTTAGCACCTTCGGTCGGCCCGTTTCATATTAAACACCGGATTGATGTTGTGCAGCAGTCTGATATCACAAGACAAAAAGAGGTAAAACGATATGGCGAAAACATATGATCTTATAGTTGTAGGCGCAGGCCCTGCAGGGCTCATGGCCGCAAAAACGGCCGGAGAAAACGGGCTGAATGTCGCCCTGATTGAGAGAAAGAAAACAATTACTGATATCAATCGGGCGTGCAGTATGATGCTGGTAACACTAACCGGGAAATATCTTGAGGAGCGCATAGTGCTCAATACGCACGGTAACCGGTTATGTTTCCCCGCATACGGCTTTTCCATACCCTACCCAGGCCGTCTTCAGGATTTCTATTCCTGGTCTATTTACTCCCACCGCGGCAGTAAAATCCAGCTTGGTGATTATGAGAAGAATGTACAGCTCGGTGATAAGGGCAGAATAAGCGCAGTTTATGACAAAGAAGCCCTTTTAAAAGCGCTTCTTTCTGATGTTAACGAAAGTCATGTTGACGTATTTGATTCCTTTAATGTGGTCGGTACACAAACCGTAAATGGTAAGGTTACGGTTTTTACCAGAGAAGGGACTTCTTTTACCGGGACATTTGTTATCGGTGCCGACGGTCGGGCTTCCTGTCTGGCAAAAACGCTCGGCCTCAACAAAACCAGACAGTATTATGGAACATCCATGTCGTTTGGATACGAAATGACCGGGGTAGAGCCGCCTGAGAAATTTGCACTTTTTCAGATATTTCTTAATAGCAGACCTCCACTTCTTGCTTGGATGACCCCACGGGCCGGAGACGGTAAACATTTTCTTTTTATCAATAGCCTTTTCCCGGGTATTGATTTCGAGGCACACTTCGACGATTTTATCACCCGTGGATATTTTTCCCGGTGGTTCAGCAATGCACAAAAACAACGAGCTCTATGTGCTATCGGAAACATGTATTCTCACGTAACAGACCCGTATAAAGACCAGGTTTTGCTGGTTTCCGACGCCGCCTTTTGTCAGGAAGCTGAAATGACCGGCGCCGTTATCTGCGGCTGGAAAGCGGCTAACTCAATTACGTATGCTCTGACAGAAGGTATGGTTTCCCGCAGGGGTGTTTTGCCATACCTTGACTGGTGGCGCAATACGATCATTGACAAGCTTGACCACAGGGCACTCATCAGAAACGTTGTTATGCCTCGTGTGCTTACAGCTGATGAAATCGACTTTCTTTTCAGCAGTATTAAAAGAACAATAAACGGTATTCTTGATCCTTATGAAACGCCGAAGATGGTCGGGGAAGCAATGGCAGAAATACTTCCTTTGGTGGAGCGTAAGCGGCCTGATATATTTCAAAAGCTGCGTATAATGCAAACAGACCCGTTGGAGATCCTTTTTAAAAGATGCATACGTACGGGTTTTCCAACAACTATGAAAACAACCTAACGCATTGATATACTGTTTATTTGTAGTTTTTAGAGAAACAAAGCGGTTGTTAGAAACGATGCATTACTGTAGGCAGGAGGCTAAATCATGATACGAATTGACAGGGAAAAGTGTGTGGGATGCGGCGGGTGCGTAGACCTGTGTCCACGGACGGCCATACGATTTGTCAAAGACCGGGCGCAGATAGATACGCAGCTGTGCCTTGAATGCAAGACGTGCGTAAAGGTGTGTCCCATGAAGGCGCCGGAGGAAGTGTAGGCAAGAAGACACATTCCGAGAGGCAGGGCTCATTTTTCAGTCAGTGAAAGGAGAAAGAATTTGGAAG